>Ga0255341_1000013_pt1 | contig 468622 bp, 390 predicted proteins | sample wastewater_treat_8_FD_192418 | JGI IMG/M metagenome (GOLD analysis project Ga0255341, IMG submission 192418) | Wastewater microbial communities from Lulu Island WWTP, Vancouver, Canada - plant12 | ecosystem: Engineered > WWTP > Wastewater > Unclassified | place: Canada: Vancouver, British... | reverse complement strand
AATATTTCCATAACCGACAGTGATCTTGGCCAGACACCCAACTGGACCGGTGCTGAAGTTGTCATAAGGAAAAATGACTGGTCGCTCGACAGATGCAGGATTACACGTCATTCCGGCGGTACTTTGTATTATACATCATTGGGTACAACCCAGGAAGCTTTGAGCAATCACGGGTATTTCATTCAAAATGATCTGAGAACTCTCAGCCAGTTTGGAGAATGGTACCACGATGTATCGAGCTGTCAAATATATATTTACTTAGGAACAACAGACCCATTAAGACTAAATATTGAAATTGCGACTTTAAAAAATCTTGTGCATAATGCCGGCAAAGACTTCATTACATTAGAACAGCTCCATTTCAGAGGTTCAATAGACAATATGATTGAATTTATTAATCCTGCCAACGATAATATTATTATACGTAATTGCCAATTTGCTTTTGCCGGTCAGGACTGTATCAATCTTTGGGGTAATCGGGGAAATATAAATAATAATATTATTTCATACTGCAACCAAACAGCGATCCAAATCATTGGAAATCAACACAATGTATTATTTAACCTAATAGAAAATGTAGGACTGACAACCGGACAGGCATTTTGCGGTAGCCAAACAATCGGCATAATTGTAAACGATAACGAATGTCTGGTTAAAAATAATATCATCCGCAATGTAGGTTATTCAGGGATAAAAACATCTTCAACTGCGAAAATAACTACTATTCAGAACAACTTCATTCATGATGTTTTATTAGGTCTTAATGATGGTGGTGGTATTTATACCGCGAAAGAAGGAACTTCCAGGAAAATTGATGGAAACATTATTTTAAGGGTCATCGGCAATACTGATGGAACACCTTATCCAGGAAGATATATTGCCAGAGGTATTTACCTCGATGTTAACTCTACAAATTCAATTATCATTAATAACACTGTTGCACATTGTAATGAAGCAGGTTATATGATCCACCGTGCACAAAATAACAGAATCGAAAACAATACTGCTTTTAACAATGTTTATGGCATGTATTTTCAAAATAGTTCTGGAAGTAGCATAAGAAGTAATCTTTTAAATCACAATTTATTTATCGCAAAGGCACCCACACAGCTTACTTTAAAATTCTATAGTGTTGCTGATGATATTAACATGTTTGGGAGCGCTGACAAAAATTACTATGCAAGACCTGCTGATGATGATAATTCTATTCAAACTTATTCGCCATCAACAGGCAACAAAAAAAGAACTCTTCCGGAATGGACAACCTTAACGAATCAGGATCATAATTCGAAAAAATCAGCTGTTATTGTCAATGATACATCCAAAATTAGTTTTTATTATAACGCTTCTAACACAAATAAGGTAATAAACCTGGAACAACCTATGGTTGACGTAACAGGGAAAAAATTTAATGGGTCACTTATACTATTTCCATATACATCAGTTGTTCTAATGCCAGATCCGGAACCAACTAAACCTACAGCACATCCAGATCATCAAGACCAATCTTTAGTGATTTCCATCACTTCTCCGACAAAAAACAATTCTTATACAGCTCCTGCCACATTGATAGTTGAGGTTTTAGTAAATGATCCTGATAACTCAGTACATTCAATCACTTTATATAACGGGAATATCTTACTGGGAGAAAGTAGTTTTTCTCCTTTTTTATTTACACTCAAGGATCTTGAAGAAGGAAATTATACATTATATGCAGTCGCAAACTATAAATCTAAAGCATCAGAAACATCAACACCTCTCAAGTTTCTCGTATCTTCTTCTATTGAAAAAAAGGATAGCCAATTAAAAGTTTATCCAAATCCTAACAATGGCCGGTTTTACTTTGACTATCTAGGTTCTGTTCCAAATGAACAATACAAAATAACTATAATAAACTTATCGGGAAAAACAGTATATGACGATATATTTTCCGGTGATCTGAATTCAACACTGTTTGATCTGTCTTATTTGAAACCGGGAACTTATATTGCAATAATTAAAAACAAACTAATTGTGACAACACAAAAATTCATAAAAACCTGAGAAAGTTTAATCTGATTATGCGCTAAAATTCACCTGATTTTTTATAGTTAACCTTCATTTAAAAGCCACATCTGATTTGTCCAAACATCCAGATTTTGAAATGCCAGTTCAATACCTGCGGAAGGTCAATGGCAGAATCACCCGAAGAATTAGGATTTCTCCACAAAGTATGATCACAGATCAATACTGATCCTTAAATTTCCGGTCAGCTTGTAACGTATTCCTTGAGCTCCTGATTGGAAATTGGCTGATAAACAACCATATAGTTCACAAAAGAGATATCATCAAAGAATTCCTTGTCCACGTTATTAGTTAAAACCGCTCGCCAGAAATAGTATATCCTGCACGTGTTACAAAAAAACGATGTAATTCATTATACCATACTCCATCAACGTTACCAGTCATCCAGTCGGGCTTAGCGTAGACAGACCAGGTTTCTCCGTAATCCAAAGAAACATATACATAGCCAACATTCATCAGACCTGCAAGAACTATATTATCGATGTTTACGAAAGAATAACATGCGGCAGGTAAAGGTTGCAACAATATATGTTTCGTCAGATCATTGATATCAGTCACTGCACATTTGTAGATGCCAAGGCCCTCATAGAATTTATCTCCGTAACGAAACCGACCATCTCCATCGGAACCCCAATACAGGTAGCCTCCGCGTTCAAATGCACCTAATGCCCTCATTCGTTGCCAGGTTACACTCTTCCCTTTCAGTAAATCATTAACAACCCAACTATCACTTGCTTTATTATATGAGCATTTCAGGATATGCATTTCTTCAAAAGCATCTCCCGTGCTTACATAAAAATTCCCATCACCACCAATGTTTACGGCATGGATGTGACGCGCTGTAAGTGGATTGTTCGGATCACCGAGCAAAGTTCCGCCAACACCTCCGCTCGGTGTACCATCATCTGTGGCAATTTTGTTTTGCCCAAAAGTATAAAAGACCTTCCAGGTTATTCCATCAATTGAATAATATAAATTGACTGGTGATGCTCCCCTAGTGGTATTAGTATAATTACCTAAAACCGAAATACCGTCATGCTCAATAAATCCACCCATAAAATAAAAATAAGCACCGGGATAATCACTGTTTACAGGTGTGTGTGGTAAATATTGACTGCCATCTTTGTCGAGTACGATGCAAGGTTTTATTGTCTCCAGATTATCATCAGAATAATAAATTTCATTAATGCCGAACAAAACAATATTTCCATTTACTAAAATACGAGCTTTTAAGGGGACAAAACCTGTAGTAACATTAACACCATTATTATATGTGACTCCATTATCACTACTGTATCTAACATATTTTTGTGCCCCCTGGCTTCCCAAAATAACTATTTTGTTGCCTAAACTATGAAGTAATGTAGCAACATCAAGCATTGGAGAAAACCAGACATCAGGCTGAGTAAGTCCCAGCTTAAATGAATATGTATTACCTTTACTTTGGTTATATAATTCTACAACCTCTGATAAAGTCAAGTCCCTGCTCCAAAGACCGACCTCATCAATAAGTCCATTGAAACTGGTTGAAGAGGTAAAACCATCTATATTACGACCGCCTCCAATGACAAAATTTGTGATCGCCGGAAGATCGCATGATCGTTTCCCCTTTGAAATCCCATCAACAAATAATTCTACTTTACCGGATTCCCCCTTTGCTGAGGTTACTAAGACTATGTGATGGTACAATGATAAGTCTGTCCACTCATTCCATGTAGCAATTTGAACTCCGCTATTGTTAACAAGACAAATATGATTGGAGGGGTCTATCCAAAGTCCGAAAGAGTTTTCTCCCAGTCCAATCAAGCAATCCCACCCTCCTCTTACAGATCTTTTTGCCCAGAAAGAAAATGTATTTATACCTAATGAAACTTCACCGCAATCTATATAGCTATTATTTGACTTCGAGAAATAATAAGCGGTGCCTACTTTACCAGTGAATCCTTGATTTACTGCATAATTAATACCATCATGTCCCCCAACGGCAGCTAATGCATCTCCTGACAAATCGTCTAGACGCCAATAACCTACAATTCCGGAAAGCAACCCATTTTCTGTTTGAATTTCATCTTTATGGCAACCACTAATAGATAATATGATTATTATTAAAATCCATAAATTAAAACGATAAATGCTTTCCATTGTTTTTTAAATTAAATGAGATTGTCTAATGATTCCGTTCAGTTAACTTATCGATAAGTTTATTATTACTTATTAAAGTTTTCCACATCTCAAATGGTTGATATTCAGTTATTAATTTTTTTAAAACAATGATACTTTTAACATAAAACACCACATTTGAATTAGTTATGATCAAAATAGCTAATCAAAAACAAATCCACTACTTACGTCATCAAACATAGGAAATTTAAGTGAAAATGAACTACCTTGTCAGCTCTGCTGCGAAGTAGTTCATTGCCAGAGTCTATATTTTTTCACAACAGCTGACCCTTTAACATTAAATATTAAGATTGCTGCTTTAAACAACCCTGTCTATAACGCCGGCAAGGATTGCTTTACACTCGAAAATATTCATTTCATGGGATCAATAAACAATATGATAGAATTTCATAAATCCTGTTAACGATTATATTAATAACCTGTATGTGCTATTCTTGTAAAAAACATCTTCAACTGTTAAAATAACTGCTATCCGGAATAATTATATTCATGATATTTTATTAATCTGCCTCAGAAGGCTGAAACATAATTATCCAGATAATCAACTCTGGCATCAAGCCAGTTCAATACCCGCTGAAGGTCAATGGCCGGATCACCGGAAGAATCACGATTCCCCCACAAAGCATGATCATCGGCCAATACCGGTCCGATAAGGTCAGACCAGCTTGTCACGTATGCCTTTAATTCCATATATTTATTGGTTCTGAACCAATTCCATCTCTCTTTAAACAGAGATTGAACCCGGGGATCCTCCATAAACCGGCTGAAAAATCTTTTTCCTGACGTTTCCGTTGCCCAAAACAAAGGTAACTCAGCAGTACTCATATCATAATGTTTATATTTTCCCTGAAAACCATAACCCCAGTCAAAATCCCATATTATTCCCATGCTGTATTTTCCTCCGGCCAATTTATTAATATAAGTACTTTTCGGATGATTGATCTCCTGATTAAGGGTCAGCTGATACACTATGATATAGTTTACAAATGAAAGAGCATCAAAATAATCCAGATAATTATTGTCAGGAAATTTCGGATCAAAAACCAAAGCTTCAAGGTTTTCAAAATCAGTTCTTATTTCATCAAGTTTTCCCTGGGTCATATCCTTTTCCTTCGGATACTGTATCATTACAGGTAATTCATATTTCTCGGATTTGAATTTCCAGGTTTCATCAAAATAGGTATCCAATTCTAAAAGCAAACCGTTTTTTCCTATATCTATACGGTGTTCTCCAACTTCTTTATGTTCCGTAAATGTGTAAACCCCCTGATATTCGCCATTAATGGTCAGTTCCACCGGAATCATATGATTCGTAAAGGGCATTCCCAGCATCCTGCCTGTCTTATAGGGAATGGAATTATATAACATTGTGCCGTCAAGATATTCTGCCAGCAATACCCATTCCTTGTATGCAGCCATTCCAAAAAGAGATGCTTTTGAATCAAGCTTGATTTTATAAGGTTTCTTAGCATAGCCCCAGCTGGTATTGCCTCGTCCCCGAATTCCCATTCGTCCGTTATAATCAGCATATTCTCCCTTGCCCTCAATCCTTATGCTTCCGTTAGTATATTCATCCTTTAGAATGACTGCTTCATCGTCATCAAGATCTATGTAAATGTGAGGAAGGGATGCTTTTAGTTCATCTTTCCATGTCGTTTTTATGGTGTAAGTTTTCTGAGTGCCATCGTCTGCCTGAATAATATATTTCAGAGGCCCGGAAAAATCATTGACAGAAACTCCCGATTCCTGTTTTTTAGAATTAACCAGAACAATATCCCCTTTATAGCTAAAGGTTGCAATCAGATTCTTTTTATCTGCCAGTTCGGGAATTGTCAGCCTTATTTCCGCATCAGTAATCTCTGCTGTAACTGTTTCGTCCAGACTGGGATTAAGATCTTTCTCAAGACTAAAATCAATAAATTCCTTCTCTGTGGAGAGTATAACGTCGTGTACTGACTCCTGACACCCAAAGAGTATCAGGCCAAAAATGAAAAATGCGATTTTAAAATGTCTCATAATCCTGTTTTTAAGTACAATTAATGATTATTTTTCTTTACGGTTTATAGATATAAAATTTCTTCCTCTTCCGCCGGTTGTTATTACTGGAAATTAATGTCTTAATCACTCTAAAGGCCGACCTTAATCCATGCTCCCGCCCCGTCACTTACATTAAGAACATACAATAATACTTTAACGTGCCAATAAGTCTTTTAATACCTGATCAGGCTTATTTTGCTTGCTATTGTATTTCCTTTATCCGACAAATGAACGCCCAAATATATATAAATATAGGATTGCATTAATCCGTTAATCACATTAGATATGTTGAAACATGTTCTTGTTTTCAACATTAAACAGTAATGTTGAAGTTAATTTAACGGATTATCTAAGGGAGGAAATAAATATTGAATTGAACAGAAGGAAAAGTAACGCCCTGACTGAAGAAAAATTAAAACATTTTCACTTACGGCCAACAACAATTAGTTTTCGGGTATACCTTCTTAGGTGATCCGACTCAAGAGTGACTTGATAAATTCCTGCCGGCAGGCTGCGGGGAATCTTAATGGAATTAACTCCCATATAAATTAAGTCAGTCAGTACTATCTTGCCACTTAAATCATAAAGTTTTATTGTATTATAATACCGGACTGAATCCCTGATGACTACATTAAACTCATCAACGGCCGGATTGGGATATAGTGTTAGCTCAGGCCCGGATAAATCATGGATTCTTGCACCTGCCTGCCAGATGCTACTTTGAAACGTTGTTTCAGGATCAGTGGTTCCCCATCTTGCCGAAACAGATAATCCGGCCTGAAAAAATGATCCCAGATTGATTCCGTAATCCAGCCGTTCCAGCGGAACAAATTTGTCAAAATCCTCAAAAACCGGATCCAGAACAACCGAATGTTTATCAAATCCCATGGCCTGCCATTCAGCAAATGTCAACTTCCTGCCGCCAATCTCAAAAAGAGGTTCTCCGGATTCGCACCAGAAAACATTGTAATCACTTTCAAAATCCCGTAAACATTCGGGTTCATAAATTTTAATATTAGGTATCTGATTTCTTGTATAAAAAATATTATTGAAGATCTTAGATCCGGTTGATACTGCATTTAATCCCCGGTCTGTATTGGAATGAATATCAATTAGTCCACGAGGAGTATGTGCAGACGTCTTGTCACTGTAGAAAGTATTATTGAATATTTTCACTCCGTTCATTCCCTTGACAACGATTCCTACTCTGGGATTTTTTATGATATTATATGCAATCACACCTGATTCATCCGTCATTCCGTTTGATTTCCGCTGAATACCGTTAGGTGTATTCAGTAAATAATTGTATTTAATAACCACATTCAGGTTATAACCTGTAAACAGGGCATGAGTCCAGCTGTCTGCATTGGTTCCGTTCCAGGTAAAGCTGTTACCGGTTATTAAACCACCATCAAGGTTATTGTTGGTTATCTGAGGAATTTCATCACCAGCCTGCAGCATATATCCGGCTGAATTGGCAGAACTGACTGAATTATTCCTGTAAGTAAAGAGTGTACGTTGTTCTCTTGGGATATTAATCCCGTTTGAAATACCGGTTGTTGTATCCACTACAACTGTTCCCTCTATAGTAAGAATGATCTGGGAAAATAAAAAAGACGGAAAAAATGAAAACAAAAAAAACAGAAATACTTTAAACATAACAGAACCATTAAAAAATGCCAGAGTAACTTTTTATTGCTGCCTGGCATCATGATTAATTAGTTTATCACATTCAGCTCGATTCGCCGGTTTAGTTTCCGGTCGGCTTCGCTGGTGCCCCTGCTGACCGGTTTGGTATTGCCAAAGCCGCGGGCAACAACCCTCCTGCCTTCAATCCCTCTGTTGACAAGATAATTAACCATCACCTGGGCACGGGTCTGGGACAGTTTTAAATTTGCTGCAGCAGTACCGGCATTATCGGTATGAACTCCTATTTCGAGCCGGAGAGAAGGATTCCGGTTTAAAAGCATAACAATCTGGTCCAGCATCAGATATGCATTTGCCCTCAGCCTGTTATAACTGTCGAAATAAAACTCATCCGATATTCCGTAGTTTTTAAGGAGACTGATGAGTTCCTTTCTTACCGGATCGGTAATAACCTGGATTATTACCCTGGCATCCCTGAAACCTGCACCATTTAATTCAGACCATGCAGGATAGGCTGACATCAGATCCAGGTGTTCGTCAGATACATAATAAAGCCATCCGCCCGTGGAAGGATTTGATTCTTCCCTGACTGTGTATTTGGAACTGATATTTTTGAAAACACTGCTTCCCGTACCTATCCTTTCAGAAGATGACAGAAGGTCGATCCGGTAAACTACATCTTTGGAGGACTCATTCTGGGCAGAATACAGGGTGTTTACACTCAGACCGCTGCTGAGCCTGAAATCCGTATATTCCGATTTGTCGGGAATTCTGGCCGCCATCCAGTTATTCCGTTCAGCCTGGCTGCCGAATACATGTACCTTTTTGGAAATACCGTCATTGTAAATACTGCCTTTCGGCTGCGATTTCAGCTTCAGTCCGAGTTTAACCGTATATTCACCGGGTTTATCGTACGAATGCTTTATACTTTCTCCTTCCCCCCTTGTTCCGTCTCCGAAATCCCAGGTCCAGTCCGCAATGTCAAAGCCGGGCAAATAGGATTTCAGAGCGTCAAATTCAACCGTCTCCCCGCTTGTGAGAGCATCGGGAGAAGTGATGTATGGTTGTTCAACATCCCTCAGATCGATTTCAAGCATCAGTTTTGTAAAAAAGAGATTCCCGTTTTTTTTGTCGGCAATATCCAGTCTGACATTATATTTGCCCGGGCCGGGGAAACAATGTCCGGCTTCGGCACCTTCAGCTTTTATTCCATCGCCGAAATCCCAAACATACTTGAGAAACAAGGTATCAATTTCTATTGTCCCCGGATCGCTGAAGGTAAAACAATACTGATTGTCTTTCTGCAGTCCGGCATAGAATATCTGGGATGAAACCGTACTGAACTCATATATATCCAGGGAATTATCCCTGTTCGTGGTAAAATATCCGCCCCTGCCCATCGGATCGGTTATCAGGGCAAAATCATCGTGCTGTGAGTTTACCGGAGGGTCAAGCCTGACAGGTGTCTGCCACCTGCCTTCCTTCATGGCTGAAAAGAAAATGTCCTTTCCACCCAGGCCCGGATGGCCGTCGGAGGAAAAATACAATTCTCCCTCGGCGGTGACGAAGGGATAGGATTCATTTCCTGCAGTGTTTATCACAGGTCCGAGATTTACGGGATCACTCCAGTATTCTCCCTTTCTCTCGCTGTAATAAATGTCCGTACCGCCGAATCCGTCCGGCTTGTCAGATGCAAAATACAATCTGTTGCCGTCAGGCGAAAGACACGGAGTGGAAATATTATACCATTCATTATTGAATCGCATCTCCCGTATTTTTGTCCACTTTTTACCCTCTCTCACGGCATAGAAGATACCCAGCTTGTTCCGCATCGATGAGATTTTCCTGAGATTCCCCTCTGTTATCAGATTGTTTGAGAAATAGACGGTATCACCACTGGCATTGAATGTAGCCGGTCCGTCGTTCAGTCGGGTCCTCAGGTATTTCGAAAACAGCCTGGGCCTGGTTTTCTTTCCGTCGGTATCAATAAAAAATATCTTGGTGAAATTTGCATCCTGGGATGTTGAGTAATCGGTCACTCCGGAGCTCCGGTTGGTGACAAAAACCAGTCCGTTCTGATAGAAAACCGGTGCAAATTCATCATAGAAATCCGAACTGAATACAGTCCGTTTTATGGTGTATGTATCGGTCTGGCCCACCGATATCTGATGAAACAGGACAGCCAGAAGGACAAGGATTAGTTGTTTGTTTTTCATGATTTCAGGCACTTAAAAAATCATCGGATTAACCGCATCCGCTCTGAACGTGAACTGATATCTGAGCATTACTTCATGCGATCCGTTGGAATATCTGCCCAGTTTGCCTATGTCGTAATCGTAAGTGTAGGCTACTTTGAGCTGCTCATTCACCGAGAACTGGAACAATCCTGCAACAGACCGGTCGTTACGGTAGGTTGCCCCCAGCCACATGCGGTCAGATATGTTTAAATGGGCATTTATATCATAGAGGAACTGGGTTCCCGGAGTCCAGCTTACAAGGACCGATGGCAGGAGCTTCACTTTTGGTGCCAGATTGAGGAGAAGGCCCATATTAAGCAGATAATCATAATTACCCGGATCAATGATAAGCGAATATTTGTTCCTGTTGAAATTAAAATTATAACCCAGAAGCCTTGGGATTGAGATCCCCGCGAAAAAATTCTGATTTGAGTAATAGGTTCCGAATGTAAAGCCGGGTACGACAAAAACTCTCGAATCAACAAGATAATGATCATCGCCCGGATCTAGCACCACAAGATCCGACCATGCCGTATTTGTTGTCATTAATCCCGCACCCAGGCCAAGTGACAGTATCCCCTGTCCCATGCTTATCTTGTATGCATATGACGACATGAACTGAGTTTCTTTTGTCACACCTATCTTATCATTCGTTATTGTCATTCCTATTCCCAGTTTTGAATCAAGGAAGGGAGCATCCACAGCCAGTGTCATTGTTTGCGGAGCACCCGTGATTCCGACCCATTGCCTGCGGTAGAATGATGCAACGTTCAGCGCTCCCCTGTTGCCCGCATAAGCCGGATTGATTGTCATCGGGTTCAGAATGTACTGATTGGTGACGGGTGTCAGTTGTGCCATAAGGCTTCCCGGCAAAAGAAGAAAAATTAAAATATGAATCAGATTTTTCATTGGAAGAAAATTAATTTGTTCAGGGTTCAAAATCTAAGGTTCAGGGTTTCTGTTCATTGAACCTTTGAATTCACTTCGCTTTAAAAATGAAATTATTAAGTATGTATTTTTATTTAAAATCATTGTCCGTTCAGTAATGATATCCGCAATGTCTATTTGTCTTTTTGTCTTTCTCGCCCTGGCTCAAGATATTAAATAACTTTTAATGACCGTCCGCGGGACGATACCGGTACATCTCACTGCTCTGCCTTTCACCGTGAAACAAAAAGGTCTTCACGATCCTATCTCCGTATAACAACAAATCCCTTCATATTCCTTCCGCTTGCTGTACGGATCTGATAAAAATAAGTATCCTCAGGAAGAGGCCTGCTGTCATAGTCAATTCCGTACCAGTCGTTATTGTAGTCCTGGTCCTTGTATACCTCTACCCCTCTCCTGTCGAATATTATGAGTTCCGTTTTCCCGAGGTTTTCCAGTCCCTGAATGATCAGAAAATCATTTATTCCGTCCATGTTTGGAGTAATGAGAGAGGGAATCGTAAGGTCATTAACCTGAATGACCATCCTGTCCGATGCCGGTGGACACACTCCGTTGGTTACTGTCCAGACAAATTCATTTCTTCCGAGTGACAGGCCCCTTACCTCTGTATTGGCATCGCTGACAGCCGTAAAGACACCTGTTCCGGAATCAACCGACCACATGCCGCTTCCTGACTCAGGCTGAAGGGCATTCATTACAGTTTTAAAAGTATAACCCAGAACCTGGTCGGGACCTGCATCTGCCACCGGCATTTCATCTGCCCTGACGTTAACCGGGGCAACGGTATAGAAATTCGCGGTTGTTCTGCCCTTGATATAATAGATCCCGGGAGGAACAGCTGTGGGATCTTGTACTCTTCGCACCGTGTCCGGATCCATCCAGTACGTGTAGATCAGTCCGGGATCAGAACCTTCGGTTATTTCAGGCCGTGTGATATCAGCAGTATGAATTGAACAAATTGTATCAGGATCGGTAATTATTACCGTTGGAGGTCCCGGCCGGGCATTTATAAGCACACTGGCTGAAGAGGCTGAGGTACAGCCAACTGCATTGGTTACAGTAAATGTGTATGTGCCCGGCTCAAGACCTGAAACGGTTCTGGAGGTTCCCGAACCTGTTATTGTTATCTCTCCCGGATAACGGGTCAGTCTCCATGTTCCGGAAGGCAATCCGGTAAGGACCACACTTCCTGTCGGAACTGTATATGTCGGATGTGTTATCGTTCCTATATTCGGCGGTGCCGGTGTTTCCGGCTGTCTGTTGATTGTTACGGGCAGGGAGACCGGCGAAGTGCATCCTGTTTCAGCCGTAACGGTAAAATTATATCTTCCGGGAAGGAGATCCGTTACAGTGGTGGTAGTGCCGGTTCCTGTCGTGGTGACTTCCCCTCCATAGCGTGTCAGTGTCCAGATACCTGTTGGGGGAAGTCCCACAAGCGAAACACTTCCGGCCGGTTCGGTACAGGTAGGATGTGTCACTGCACCAATAAGCGGCGCCTGAGGCAGGAGATGAACCGTAACAGTAACCGGATCCGAAGCTTCACTAATACAACCCTGCGTATTTCTTACCCTCACGGTATATTCCCCCGAAGTATTTACGGTAATGCTTCTGCCTGTGGCTCCGGTTGACCATAAATAGCCTGTTGCCTGGCTTGAAGTAAGTGTAACGCTTCCTCCGACACAGAATGTGACCGGGCCTGAAGCAGTTATTGAAGGTTTCGCAGGTAAAGCATTTACCGTGACTGCAACCTGTCCGTTAACGGTGTTGAATCCGTCACTGACCCTGACGCGGTAAACTGTGTTGGTCAGGGGATTTACGGAAGGCCGGGCAATATCCGATGTAAAGCCCTCAGGTTCTGACGTCCATCTGTAGGAATAAGTACCTGAACCTCCGCTTGCCCTTGCATCAAGCTGCACAGTATTTCCGGCACAGACCGTTCCGGGCGTTGCAACCGGATTCACGGTCAGTCCGCCTCCGGTTACCGTGACGGTCACGTTGTCACTGTTTGAACAGCCGGTGGAAGTGTTGGTGGCTGTAAAAGTAAATGTGGTTGTAGAAGTAAGATTAACAGTTGTCGGATTCTGAACCAGTGGATTGACAAGCAGTGAAGCCGGTGTCCAGCTGTACGAAAAAGGGCCTGTCCCGGTGACTGTCCCGTTGAGTGTAGTACTGGTACCATTCGGTATGCTAACATTGCTGCCCGCATCCACTCCGGGAAGAGGATTAACCGTTACAGTTACCGGAACTGACGGCGGGCTCTCGCATCCGTTGGCATTGGTTACCCTCACGGTATAAGTACCCGGCAATGAAACATTGATGCTCTGAACAGTGGCTCCGGTTGACCAGCGGTATGACACTCCGGTACTGGAAGTAAGTGTAACGCTTTCACCGTTGCAAAAAGTTGTTGGTCCTGAAGCACTGATCGCCGGTGCCGGGGGAAGGGGATTTACCGTAACTGTAAGAGGATCGGAAAGAGGACTTTCGCATCCCCCTGCATTTGTGACCATAACAGTATAGTCTCCCGGAGCGCTTACATTTATACTCTGCGTTGTTGCACCCGTTGACCACAGATAACTGCTTCCCGCACTTGAAACAAGGGTAACACTCCCTCCGGCACAAAAAGTAATGGGTCCGGTTGCTGTAATAACAGGCTGTGGCGGCTGGGGAAAAACATTCACGGATACCTGACGGCTTATAGTGTTAAATCCGTCACTCACCCTTACTGTGTATGTGGTACTGACTGCAGGAGTGGCCGACGGATTGGCAAGTGTGGAAGTAAAGCCTGCCGGAACGGAAGACCATGCATAAGTATAGGTTCCCGATCCACCTCCGGCATTTGCATTCAGCCGTACTGTCTCCCCGGCACAGATCGTTGCCGGAGTTGCCGCAGGCGATGCAGACAAGGCATCACCGGTAACGGTGACCGTAACATCATCAGAGGCTGAACAGCCCGTTGCAGCTATGGTGGCAGTAAAAATAAAGGTTGTGGTGCTCGTAAGATTGACTGTTACCGGATCTTCAACCAGGGGATTGACAAGCAATGAAGCCGGTGTCCAGCTGTATGAAAAGGGACCTGTCCCGGTAACGGTACCGTTAAGGGTAGTGCTTGTGCCATTCGGTATGCTGACATCGCTTCCCGCATTCACCCCCGGAAGGGGATTGACTGTTACAGTTACGGGAGCTGACAGGGGACTTTCGCAGCCGGCAGCATTTCTCACCCTCACTGTATAGTTGCCCGCTTGTGTAACAATTATATTTCTGGTGCTTGCCCCGGTCGACCATAAATATTCGGTTCCGGTACTTGAAGTAAGTGTGACGCTCCCGCCGGCACAAAAGGTTACGGGACCGGACGCTGTTATCACCGGAGCAGGAGGATTGGGAATTACGGTTACATTCACCGGATCAGAAGGAGGACTCTGGCAACCTGCCGCATTCGTCACCCTTACTGTATAGTTTCCTGATGCAGATACAGTTATACTTTGTGTAACAGCACCGTTGGACCAATGATAACTGCTTGCTGCCGCTGTGCTGAGGGTTACATTTCCACCCTCGCAGAAACTGAGCGGACCCGACGAGAGGATAACCGGTCTGGCCGGCAGGGCATTTACCCTCAGGGTAGCGGTATTAGATGCTGCTGTACTGTTACCGTTACAGTTTGTGACAAAGCAGCGGTAATCATAATTTCCCGCCGTGGCAATACCTTCCACTCTCATGCTTGCCGTGGCTGCTCCGCTGTACCGTGCTCCTGAAGGAATTCCTTCAGTCACGTTTGACCAGTCAGTACCATTGTAGTACTGCCACTGATAAACAAAGGGAGATGTGCCGCTGACGGAAACAGAGAAAACGGCATTGCCATCCTCCGCACACATGCTTGTTCCTGAAGGATGAGTACCTATTGAAACCGGATCACAGACAAATATGTTGAATACCAGGGGGGAAACAGCATTTCCCTCCACCATGTTGCTTATAAAAGGAATTGTCTCTATAATATCATGATAGCTATTGTCTGACGGATCAAACCATTTGAAGGCCAGAGTTTCTCCGCTTGCAAGGTTGCTGTATACCCTTATAGAGAAAACTGTCCGTCCTCCGGGAGTAACAATACCGTTATCATATCCCCGGCATGTTTCCCCCACAAATGCTCCGACAGTCCCTGTGGTAACCTCTTCCGTTCCAAGCATGACAACCGCCATGATATCACCATCATATTCATAATCATGCGGATTAAAAAACCATCCGTGGCCCTGGCCGGACAATATTCCTGCAGAGAGCAGGGCCAGCAACAGGACAGCAATTCCTTTTGGATATTTCATTTTGTGACAGTTAAATTTAGGACTGTATGCTTTCATCGTAGAATGACTTTCTGTATTATGTATCTGTGGTCTGCTTCAAATTTTATAAAATACAGGCCGGATGAAACGAGACCGGAGTTCCAGGTGAACTGGTAGCTTCCGGCTTTCTGCGCCTGGTCTGCAAGTGTCCGGATCACCCTTCCATGAACATCCAGGATTGTGATCCTGACATGTGATGATCCGGCCAGGTCATACCCTATATTCAGTTCATGGCTGAAGGGATTGGGATATATTTTAAGTTTCAGTTTCCCGGCAAAATTATCACTTATATCAGAACTTGAAAAATTCAGTTCAAGAGGCTTTAAGGCATCAGCAACTATCATATCGCTGCTGAAAATGATTGTCTGATCACAACCGTAATATTTATTGTTTTCCGAATCAAAATATTTGAACCCGACAGTTTCTCCTTCCTCAATATTGCTGTGAATCATAAGGGTATACAACCAGGAATCTGCAGGCTTAAAATATTTCCCGTTTGCTATTCCTCTTGTTTCATTTTTGACATAAGCATAGAGAAGATCATTTTCCGAATCTCTTTCAATACCATCCACAAGAACTTTTGCCGTCAGGGATCCACTGAATTCAAATTCATTGTGATTGAATCTGATTCCTTCATTCATGACGATGTTCTCGGCACCCTTTGATCCCGACCGGGGATAGAGGAGCGTTCCGGGATTCGTTAATCTTAACATATAACCTGAATACGGAGACATGTTGATAAGGTTTCCGAACCAGGTGTTAAAATTGGAATAATAAATGGATGAGTTTGTCTGGTCCTTGATATAATCACCATTTTCCGGCGAAAGTGATCCAAGGGCCATATTGACTGACATAGATTCCGTTGGAAGATAGCCTATCCAGTTCCATCCCGATGAAAGAGATATTGGAGTGGCAGTTACATCCACCGGTCTTCCGCTGAATCCGAAATCAGCAATATTATGGCTTCTTATTTTATAGAGCTTAGTGGGATCCAATGAATTAATTGTGCCGAACCAGCCATATAGTTCATAATATGTGGCCGAACCGGTCTGATCCTTGATATAATCCCCCGGAGCCGATACTGTGGATAAAATGAAATTCAGTGTCATATTATCAAGAATGGTATTGACTGAAAGCCATGTCCATCCAACCGGCAGATGCATTTCATAATCAACTCCTCTCCCCATTCTGAAAGGTGAACTCTGTGATCCCACAATCATTCCCGGTTCAAAATCCACCGACCTGTCCATGTTCTGAACATTTCCTCCGGCCGGATTAAAATGTCTGAACACCAATATATCACCATCACGTGTATTACTGTAGCAGGCAATCGTATAAATATGACTGCCCCCTGCCGCATAATAGACTGACCTAGCAATTCCCCTGCATTCATCACCGGCAAATGCAGCAAGGTAGCCAGGCTCTGACACTTCATTTTCCGGAAATACCGCTGCAGTGATCCGTCCTTCATAGTTGAAATTCGCGGGTATTACACTCCAGCCTGCCGGAAGCACATCAATTCCTGCAGAAACCGAGCAGCCTGTCGGCAGCCGGTAGGTTATCACCGTATTTCCCGGTGAAACTCCCCTTACCAGTCCGGTTGATGAATTAACTGTTGCAACCGCTGGTACGCTGCTGCTCCAGGTTCCGCCGGCAGGAGAACTTGCCAGACTCATTGTTGATCCGGCAGTAAGCATTGTAATACCTGTTATGGCTGACGGCAAGGGATTCAGGGTAACGGCAAGGACAGATGCTGAGCCGTCTCCGCAGGCATTGCGTCCCCGTACGGTAATATTGCCTGACAAGGCTGAAGTACTGTAATTAACAGTTATACTGTTGGTAGTGCTGGTACCACTTGCCCCTGCCGGGAGAGTCCAGACATAGGATGTGGCGTTTGGAATCGCAGGAACAGTATAGCTCACACCGGACTGGCCCTGGCACACGGCTGCCGCACCACTGATTGTTCCGGCGGTTCCGGGCAGGGGATTGACAGTAACGGCCATCGTTGATACTGTACCGTCTCCGCAGGCATTGCGACCTCGTACGGTAATATTGCCCGACAAGGCAGAAGTACTGTAATTAACAGTTATACTGTTGGTAATACTGGTGCCGCTTGCCCCTGTCGGGAGAGTCCAGACATAGGACGTGGCATTTGGAATCGCAGGAACAGTATAGCTCACACCGGACTGGCCCTGGCACACGGCATCCGTACCACTGATTGTTCCGGCAGCTCCGGGCAGGGGATTGACAGTAACGGCCATCGTTGATACTGTACCGTCTCCGCAGGCATTGCGACCTCGTACGGTAATATTGCCCGACAAGGCAGAAGTACTGTAATTAACAGTTATACTGTTGGTAGTGCTGGTACCACTTGCCCCTGTCGGGAGAGTCCAGACATAGGATGTGGCGTTTGGTATTGCAGGAACAGTATAGCTTACACCGGAGTGACCCTGGCACACGGCTGCCGCACCGCTGATTGTTCCGGCAGCTCCTGGCAGGGGATTGACAGTAACGGCCAGCGATGACATTATACCGTCTCCGCAGGCATTGCGGCCTCGTACGGTAATATTGCCCGACAAGGCTGAAGCACTGTAATTAACAGTTATACTATTGGTTGTACTGGTACCGCTTGCTCCTGCCGGGAGAGTCCAGACATAGGATGTGGCATTTGGAATCGCAGGAACAGTATAGCTTACTCCGGACTGGCCCTGGCACACGGCTGCCGTACCACTGATCGTTCCGGCGGCTCCTGGCAGGGGGTTGACTGTTACCGGGTAATTTGCTGAAGCAATCCCCGATCCGCATGCGTTGACACCCCTCACCGTCAGATTACCCGAGACAGCAGAGGGTCCGAAATCGATGGTGACTGATGGTCCGGTTCCGTTTATTGCCGCACCCGTACCGCTGTAGGACCAGGTGTAGGCTGTTGCATTTGCAATGGGAGGCACACTGTATTCCACGGCCTGTTGGCCCTGGCATACGTTTGCTGTACCCTGAATGCTTCCGGCTGCCGCAGGCAGCGGGTTTACTGTTACTGCAAAATTGGCCGAAACGGCTCCTGTTCCGCAGTTATTGACACCCCGGACGCTGAGATTGCCGGATGTTGCATTGGTGGCGAAGTCTATGGTTACCGTATTCCCCGTTCCGTTTATGGCAGCACCGGTACCGCTGTAGGACCAGTTGTAACTTGTTGCGTTTACGATCGCCGCAACTCTGTAAGTTACTGAGGTTTGCCCCTGGCACACGCTTGCTGTTCCTTCTATAGTACCTGCAGCTGCCGGCAGCGGATTGACGGTTATCGCAAAACCGGCCGAGACAGCTCCCTGTCCGCATGAGTTTAATCCCCTTACCGTAAGATTACCGGATGTGGCATTGGTAAGAAAATCTATTGTGACCGAATTGCCTGTTCCGGTTATCACGGCACCTGTACCGCTGTATGACCATACATAACTTGTTGCATTTGCAATTTCCGGAACATGGTAAGATACGGATGTCTGTCCCTGGCAGACAGTTGCCGGTCCGGTAACGGGGCCAGGTGCAGCAGGCAGGGGACTGACTGTAACAGACAGGACGGAAACTGAACCGTCACCACAGTCATTATGCCCTCTGACACTGATGTTGCCTGAAGTTGCACTAAGTCCGTAATTAACGGTAATACTGTTGGTTGTGCTGCTGCCTGTTGCTCCCGGCGGCAGGCTCCACACATAGGATGTTGCGTTTGTTATCACCGGAACAGTATAAGTTACTGCAGACTGACCCTGACAGACAGTTGTCAGTCCACTGATTGTCCCGGCCGCTCCCGGCAGGGGATCCACCGTGAGAGTGGCAGAATTTGAAGTGATACTGCTCCATTCATGACAATTGCTAATATGGCATCTGTATTGATACTGACCGGCAGATGTGATTCCCGAAACATTTAAAGTTGCCGTATTTGACCCGGAATAGACTGCACCGGCCGGTATGCCGTTGGTTGTGCTTACCCATTCCGTTCCTGTGTTATACTGCCACTGGTATGTATAGGGAGAAGTACCTCCTGCTGTCACTGAAAACGCTGTGCTTCCCGATACTGCACACATTCTGCCGTTAAGCGGTCCGCTTAACAATGCAACGGGGTCACAGCGATGAAACAGCAGAGGATTCCGGGCATTTCCCAGCTGGCCATCAGAAACAAATACCACTGTTTCGATGATATTGTAATATGATCCGCCGGCAGGATCGAAATATCTGAACGTGAAAGTTTCAGGATTCTCCGGTTCATTGCTGTAGCATCTCACGGAAAATATGGTCCTCCCGGTGCCCGGGAAAAATATTCCATCTGCAAAACCCCTGCATGTATTCCCCACAAATGCTCCCAGGGTGCCTGTTGTGACTTCATCTGAGCCCATAAATACAACCGCATTTACCTCACAATCAGATTCGTAATCCTGCGGATCTATGGTCCAGTTATGTGTTTGAGAGGATAGGGCAACTGATATCAGCAAAAGGCATGATACCAATACCGGCCTGTAAATGTGTCCCATAGTTATGTTTTTAAAAGTTTGGTCAATTTTGTCCCAGGAGAATGATTTTCCGTATTTTTTGTCTCTTCCCTCCATCAAGTTTTATAAAATAAACACCCCCGGCAGGCAGATCGGAATTCCATTCATATAAATAGCTGCCGGGTTGCTGTTTTTGATCAACCAGGGTTCTTACTGCCCGGCCAAATGAATCAAATACTGTAATCCTGACATCACCCGGTTCATTCAGGGTATATTCAATGTTAAGAAATTTTTCCGACGGGTTAGGATAGATCCTGAAATCCGGATCATTAATTATGTTTTCATGAACGGAGGTGGCATAGGCATGCATCAGCAGGGGATACTGCGCGGTACCAAGTCGCATATCGTCGGTAAATATCACGGTTTCACTACAGTTATAGATTTTCTTTGTATCTGAATTATAATATCTGAAAGTAACTGTTTCACCGGTTACAAGATTACTATATATCATCAGACTGAAATGGTACGTGCCGTCCAAAAATTCCATGCCGGCTGTAAGGCCTCTTAATTCATCACCCACATAGGCATACAATGTATCATTTTCCGAACCTTTGGGAATATCATCCAATATAACTCTCACAAAAACTTCGCCGCTAAATTCATATGGGTGGGGATTGAATGCACCGGTCTGTTCCGTTCCTGAAGACATCTGATTTCCTTTTCCTTCCGGTTCAGGATAAACAAGCGTTCCCGGATTTGTAACTCTCAGCATGTATCCCCTTTGGGGTTCCATGTCATCCATAGTACCATACCACAGGCTAAAGTCTGCATAGTAAGTTGAAGAACTTACCTGATCCTTGATATAATCCAGATCTGAAGGACTAAGGGATTGCAGGGCTGTGTTCACAGGCATGGCCTGACGCGGAAGATATCCAATCCAGTTCCAGCCGCTGGCAAGAGGAATATTGATTGCATTAATATCAACAGGCCTTCCGCTGAAATGAATCACACTGTTATTCTGCAGCCTTATCTTATATAATTCTCTGGAATCAAGCCGGTCAAGCGTGCCAAACCAACCCAGTCCCTCATAATATGTAGCTGATACTGTCTGGTTTTTAATATAATCACCCGGAGAATTCGCTGCCTCCAGTATAAACTGAGGTGTCATATTGTCAAGGGTTGTATTGAAAGAAAACCAGTTCCATCCGGCTGAAAGGGAGACAGAGTAATCCGTACCGATATTCATGGGAAATGGTGCCGAAGCCGATCCTGTATTCATCCCTGAAGAAAAGTCAACTGATCTGTCAAGATTATATTCCATGACTACTGCAGGATTGAAATATCTGAATACCAACACATCTCCCGTTTCAGTATTGCTAAAACAGTTAAGTTCAAAGATATAATTACCGGACTGAGGATTGTATACTGCCTCTGTTATTCCCCTGCACTCGTTTCCGGCAAATGCTGCAAGAAATCCCGATTCAGCTCCTGTTCCTTCAATGGTAACTGAGGAAGTTATACGGCCCTGATGAGTAAAATTCTCAGAATCAAACTCCCAGCCCGAAGGAAGAACATTGAATGTCATTGAAACTGCACAGCCGGTGGGCAGAGTGTATGTAATTAGGGCAGTTCCTGCAGTCATCCCCCTTACTTCCCCGCTGGAAGGGTTTATTTCAGCAACGGAAGGAACACTGCTGCTCCAGGAACCACCGGGTGAAGTATTGGATAAAGTTGTTGATGATCCTGCTGCGGTGTAATTATATCCGGTAATAGCAGAAGGTAAAGGATTGATTAAAACACTGGTGGTTCCGGCATTACTGGTACAGCCTGCAACTGTTACTGTAACAGAATAAGTACCCGATGCTGCAGTTGTGACATTCGCAATGCTGGGATTCTGCTGTGTAGATGTAAATCCGTCGGGACCTGTCCAGTTAAAGATACCGCCGGTTACATCCGAAGTAGTAAGGTTCAGTGTGCCGCCGGCACAAAGTGGACTGTTGTTTGAGGGTACGGGTGTAGCAGGAATAGCATTTATGACTACAGTGGTGGTTCCTGGTTCACTCGTACAGCCGTCAACTGTTACAGCTACAGAATAAGTACCCGATGCTGCGGTTGTGACATTGGGAATGACGGGATTCTGCAGGGTGGATGTAAATCCGTCGGGACCGCTCCAGTTGAAGATACCGCCGAGAACATCCCCAGTAGCAAGGTTCAGTGTGCTGCCGGCACAAAGTGGGCTGTTGTTTGAGGGTGCGGGCGTAGCAGGAATAGCATTTATAACTACAGTGGTGGTCCCTGGTTCACTGGTACAACCGGCAACTGTTACAGTTACAGAATAAATACCTGATGCTGCGGTTGTGACATTCGCAATGCTGGGATTCTGCTGGGTGGATGTAAATCCATTGGGACCTGTCCAGTAGAAGGAACCGCCGGGTACATCCGCAGTAGTAAAATTCAGCGTGCCGCCGGCACATAGTGGACTGTTGTTTGAGGGTGCGGGTGTATCAGGAATAGCATTTATAACTACACTGGTGGTTCCTGGTTCACTGGTACATCCGGCAACTGTTACAGTAACAGAATAAGTACCCGATGCCGCGGTTGTGACATTCGCAATGCTGGGATTCTGCTGGGTGGATGTAAATCCATTGGGACCTGTCCAGTAGAAGGAACCGCCGGGCACATCCGCATTGGTAAGGTTCAGCGTGCCGCCGGCACAAAGTGGGCTGTTGTTTGAGGGTGCGGGAGTATCAGGAATGGGATTTATAAGCACAGTGGTGGTTCCTGGTTCGCTGGTACATCCGTCAACTGTTACAGTTACAGAATAAGTACCCGATGCTGCGGTTGTGACATTGGGAATGACGGGATTCTGCAGAGTGGATGTAAATCCATTGGGGCCTGTCCAGTAAAAGGAGCCGCCGGGTACATCCGAAGCTGCAAGAAGAAGGGTTTCTCCTTCACATATGGGGCTGTTGTTCTTCACATCAGGCGGCTGAGGAATTGCATTTACCCTGACTTCAGTGGTTCCGGCATTACTGGTACAGCCGGCAACTGTTACTGTAACAGAATAAGTACCCGATGCTGCAGTTGTGACATTCGCAATGCTGGGATTCTGCTGGGTAGATGTAAATCCGTCGGGGCCGGTCCAGTTATATATTCCTTCTATTTCTGTGGAAGTGAAAAGATTCAGTGTTTCCCCTTCACAGAGAGGTCCGTTATTCGATGCCGAAGGTGTATCAGGAACAGTATTGACATGCAATAAAAAAACTGATGTAAGCACTTCACACTCCTGATCAGGATTATTTGCTGTCACGGTAATGGTTACAGTAGAACCCGCATCCGCTACGGCAGGGTTGTATGTAAATGAAAAAGGTGAAACATCAATTATTTCCTGATCCAAAGTACCAGAACCATTCGTGCTTATAGTAACGCTTATTGCACCGCCACCGAATTCATTATTTTCCACCGTCAGCGGATGTGTCCCGCAGGTGCTGCCGGATGCCGCGCCTAGTACCAGAACGGATGGATTATCACACTCCTGTCCGTAGAGTTCAGCATTGAGAAATAAAAACATACTCCCCAGAAACATTGCCAAACAAAATTTCTGTAATATTCTGACAGAACTGCCTGTGTTGCGGTAGAATTGTTTCATGGTATGATGTTTACGGTTAATGATAGAGGATTTAAGGAAGTAAAAACAAGAGAACCGGATATAATCCTGGATTCTTAATCCTATTTTCCGGATCCGGACATGCTATCGCCCCGTCAGTCACACCGGAATGTGCCGACAAGAGCATGGCCAACACTGCCTGAGGCCTGCAGAGCTTTACATAAAATCAGGATATTCAAATGATAAAAATATCTTTCCTTTCAGATTCCGGAAAGGTCGATGAAACGTATGTAATGCCCAGCCTCTTTTTAAAATCAACATCTAATTTATAGTATTTGAAGGAGAAATGTAATTTTATTTGACCAAGAGAAGAAAATATTGGATGAACTGGTTTTTTGCGTAAATGACACAGTTATGGGGCTTCGGCTGCAAGGCTGATGAACACAGGTCTGATCCGGAATACCGGATGGAGGAATATGACAAAGTATTGAAGTTTTTTTCTTTTCTTTAAAACTTGTTTGATAGTTTTTCCTAATATTGACCATGTAATGCCGTCCTGCCGGAATCCAGGAAAAAATACTGGCCGGCAGCTAAAATCAGGTCAAACCGTACACCTTGGAAACACACTGTATTTGCATATTATTTCCGGAAGAAAAACTTTGTAAGTCCTTAATTTTTAAAATTCAATACTGATGAAGAAAAATAAATCCATAACTGTTCTGGCTGTTATAGCCGCATTCATTATTGCAGCGGGAAGCAACACTTACGGACAATCGAAAAAAGAAACACCTTTCAATATCATTACCTACAACATCAGGCTTAACACTTCATCGGATGGTGAAAATGCCTGGCCGTTCCGTAAGGACAGGGTGGCCGGACTTCTGAAATTTCACAGGGCCGATATTTTCAATGTACAGGAAGCTTTGCCGGAACAGATGGATGATCTTGTTGCTGCTTTCCCGGATTTCGGTCATGTAGGAGTCGGACGCGATGACGGAAAAAGAGAGGGGGAACACATGTCAGTCTTTTACAGCAAAAAGAGATTCACCAAACTTGATGATGGTATGTTCTGGCTTAGCGAAACGCCCGAGAAACCGGGACTGGGCTGGGATGCCGCCTGCAACCGTACATGTACCTGGATAAAACTGAAGGATAATATTACCGGGAAAAAATTCCTCGTCTTTAACACGCATCTCGACCATCGGGGAAACAAGGCAAGGCAGGAGGGCGTCCGGCTGATTCTTGAAAGAATGGCCCTGATAAACAAGGAAAACCTGGCAGTGATTTTTACAGGCGATTTCAATCTTGCAAAAACAGCGGCACCCATTCAGTCTGTCCTGAAAGTGCTCGATGATGCCAGGGACAAATCACTTACACAGCACTACGGACCGGACGGAACCTTTACAGGCTTCCCTGTAAAAGCCAATCTGACGGGAGCCATTGACTTTATTTTCATAAACAATAAAGTTAAGGTACTTCGCCACGGGACACTGACCGATTCCTTCAACCTCTATCACCCTTCCGATCATCTTCCGGTGCTAGCTGAGGTACAGATCGACTGATTTCACGAAGGAATCCCCTGTCCTGCTCCGGGCGGGAGATTAAAACCGCGGTTCAGCAGTGTTCAGCTCTTTATCCTGTCCATAATTTCATTGAAAAGTGTCAGCTGCTCCCTCATGACAGCTACGGGATCAGTATAGGGTGTAGTGGCCTCGACAAGTATCCACCCCCTGTAATTTATTCCGTGAAGAAGCCTGAACAGTTCCTCATAGGGATAATCACTGATCTTTATTCCTCTTATATGAGTTGTATCACCGATCCATTGCCTGACCGAATTGAAATTGGCTTCCAGTCCGGGAGGATTCAGATCAACATCATTGCTGTTCCAGCACATTTTAACATTCTTCTCGGTCACCTGATCAAAAATCGCTTTCATGTTCGGTATTTCCTGGGTAACGGGCCCGTGGCATTCAACCCTGATGATCTGGCCATAATCCCTGGCAAATTTACCCAGTTCATTCAGGGACCTGGCAATCTGGGCTATTGTCTTTTCCCTCTCCACTTCTTTTGGAAGTGTATTTGGCTTCACCTTCAGCCCGGTGGCACCAATATCCTTACAAAGCTTTACATATTCCTTTGCCCCTTCTATATTTTCACGGAGCCTGGCAGGATCAGGACTGTGAAACTCATAATTTGACCCGTAACCAACGCATGTCACGGGAGAGTCTGCAAAACGTTTCTTTACTTCCTTGCGCTGGGCAGGAGTGAGATCAATCTCCACCTTGTGTGCATGCTGTGTACGGAGCTCGACTCCGAGAAGACCTGACTTCTCACAGTTGGAAATCAGGGTCGGGAGGTCCCATTTGGCTCCCCACATATATGTAACCAGTCCCATCTGAAGACCTTTAGGTCTTTTTCTGTCCATTGCCGCAGCGGGAAGAGCATTAAGGGCAGCCAGAGCCACACCTGCACCCAGGGTTCTCTGAATAAACTGACGGCGTGATAATTCGTTTTTCATGGTTTGTGTTTTATTTCATTATACCTATCAATTGCATATGTATTCTTCTGTCATGTTTCATGCTCCACGTTCCGGACCTTGCCGCAGATATCCCTGAGCCGGCTTTCCATGTTTTTCTTTCCGCATCAGTTATTTATATCTGCCAGCAAATTCATCTGCCAGTTTGTTGATTTCCGCATCTGTCAGATGTATTCCCGAACTGATTATAACCCTGTATCTGAAAGTGATTTCCTCCCCGGGCCGGATGGAAAAATCCAGCCTTTCCCTTCCGCCTGTGAAATCAGCCCATCCCAGAGGATTTGCGGCAAAAAGACCATACCCGCGGGCATGCCAGTAAGTGGGATAGCCGGGATTATCCGGATGATCACAGACAACCAGCGAGATCTTTTCTTCACCGATATTGCCGTACAGATTCATCCATTTCGCACGTGTCCCCCAGACATCGTCGCCGCTTTTTCCCTCGCTGCTCCTGTAATTGCCGGTAGCGACATCCCCTGCCCTGACTTTCTCCGGCAAAGGCTTTCCGTCCGGTCCGAGAACAGTCACCATATCGTCATATGGCAGCTCCAGCTGACGGGCAACCCTTATCCCGAACATTCCTTCCTTTGTATCGTCAAAATTTACAGCAAATGAACCGGCTTTCAAAGTTGTCAGCCTGTCAATTATTCTGAGAGATTCCTCTGCGAGAAAATGATATTCCGTATTCTCCGCAAGAAGCTCAACACCGTCAGGATCAACCCAGCTTTCCTTTGTAAGAAGAATGGCCTCCCCGTTTTTTTCTTCCATTTTTTCAATGGAAAGATGCTTTATTTCACCGCCGCCCGGCTCCTTCATCCCCCTGTGGCCGTTACCCCAGAAATCAAGACCGTTAACCTTCCCGTAATTCAGCCATATTCCGACCTGGTGAATGTGGTCATTCCGCTCCCCTTCCCTGGGAACAAGCGGAAAACCCCTGGTAACCTCCGTTCCTGCAGCCGTTTTAACAGGATAAAGGATGGGTTTATAAACATTTTCTGGCCAGCAGAAGGAGGTGAAATGATCCTTGCCAATGAATACATCCACTTTCCGTTCTGTCTCATTCCTTACGAAAAATATCTTTGAACTGTCGTTCCGTGCAGACCTTTTCGTATTGCAGCTCAGGGAAACGAGAAGAATTAAAACAGGCATCGAAGCTCTTACTGCTGTATTTTTCATTTTTCCGGTTTTTATTATGTTAATTTATACTTAGTTAACAAATTTGGTTTCGTGTTCTGTCATCCATCACTGTAAACAGTACAAATCAGGGAAAAGTACAGCAGGAGGACAGATTCCGAAATAAAATGTATAAAACTTTCCGAAAATATTCGGAAAAGCACATGGCTTATCAATCCGGTCTCAAAGCCCCTGAACTGCTGCCTGTATTTACTGTCTGGAACAGCTGCCGGCTGGTACTGACTGCAGCGGCAGATCCGGTAAAACCGGATGATCAGACAACTGCCGGAACAACGTAGGGTTTCCTGTATTCCCTTGTCAGCATTTTATCAGCTTCCTTATCCTTCACGAACTGCTCCTTGGTTCCGTCGAATGTAAGTTCTCTTCCAAGGCGATAGGAAATATTTGCAAGGCTGGGCAGGCAGGAGGACATATAGCCTTCAAGGATGTCGCAGTGAAGCGGGCCATTATTCCCTGCACGGATAGCCTCAAGGAAGTTTACATAGTGGCTTCCGCCGCCCGGCGCCTTCATCAGATCGACAGGCCTTTCCCCTATATCCGATCCTGCAAAGGGTTGCCTTTCACGCTGACGGTAGGCTTTCCACTCGCTTCCGTTTATCTCGACGTATCCCTCCGTTCCCAGAAACATGTTGCCTATCTGTATGCCAAGGCCTGATTCGGCATTTGTAAAACGGCCCCTGGTTTCAAATTCCAGAATTGTCCCATCGGCATATTTAAATACCGAAGCCTGTGTATTGGGAGTCTCCTGTGCACATTCCTTCGGATCAATCCCGTAAATACCGCCGGCGGAATATATCTTCACCGGATGCTCATTCTTGTTGAGTCCCCAGCGTGCTATGTCAAACTGATGCGGGCCCTGGTTACCCGTGTCGCCGTTGCCTGTATCCCAGAACCAGTGCCAGTTGTAATGACCCCGTTTTTCATTGTAGGGTCTCCACTGTGCCGGTCCGAGCCATATGTCATAATGAAGCGAAGCCGGCGGTTGACTGTCAGGAGCAATTCCGAACGAATCACGGGGCTTGTAGCAAAGTCCTCTTGCAAGGTACACTTTTCCAATTCCTCCGTTGTGCATGAACCTGATGGCTTCCATGACGTTGGGGATTGAACGGTTCTGGAACCCTACCTGTACACGGACATTGTATTTCCTGGCAGCTTCAACCATCTTGCGGCCTTCCCACACATTATGTGATGCAGGTTTTTCAACATAAACATGCTTTCCTGCCTGACAGGCCCATACAGTACCCAGGGCATGCCAGTGGTTCGGGGTTGCGAATGAAACAGCATCAATATCCTTGTCATCAAACACTTTTCTCATATCCCATTCCGTCCGCGGGGCCTCTCCGGTAATTTTCTGAGCTGCCTGGACCTTTTCTGCAAAAACTTCCTCATCAGCATCGCAGATCGTCTTAAGGCGTACATTCTGGCTGTCTTTCATACGACACCATGTGTTGATATGTCCGCCTCCCTGTCCGCGTATGCCTATAACGGCAACAGTGATACGCTCATTGGCACCCCTGATGGAACCGTAGGATTTTGCACTGAATCCGGCACTGCCAATAGCTATGGCAGCAGTTCCCATTGCGCTCTTTTTAATGAAATCTCTTCGTTTTGTCATTTCCTGATTCGCTTTAAAATTAAAATCTGATTATTCTGTTGGTAAACTGGTTTATTTAAAATTAATTTTCGCAGCCTTCTTCCTGGCTTTCTCAATTACTTTTTCCATCTGAACAGGAGCGCCTCCCTTCTGCCTGCTCTCCTCAGCTGCTGTCATAAAGGCAAAGATCTCAAGTGTTTCCTCCGGCCTGACCGGCAAAACACCCGTGGTGAAGAATCTCACTATCTCTATCAGCAGGGGATCATAGCCGGCATAGCTTCCCAGGGTTCTGATTTCCTTTTCCCCGTATACCACGCCTCCGTACCCCGATCTGCCTGTCCTTATTCCTCTCATGGTACCAATCCTGCCATCCTCCCATATTCCCGTCACCAGGTCGGTACCCGGGGTAAATGCCCTGGATACGGTTTTACAGCCGGTTCCCATAATGGTAAAGAGTGTTTCAACCCCATGGACTCCGTACCAGTAAAGATCAGGATGGGTCTTTTCGAGAGTTGCCGGACTATAGACCTCAGCACCAATCACCTTCCCGATGGCTCCCTCCGCAATTTCTTTGGCTCCGGCAATATATCTCAGGGACGAAGCGGAAAAAAGCGGGGTCTTATAATATTCCGCTGCATTGAAGATCGCAATGGTATCATCCAGGGACGCAGCAACAGGCTTGTCAATAAACATTCTCTTACCTGCCTTCATCACAGGTATGGCCTGTTCCAGATGAAGCCTGCCGTCATTGGTTTCAAGAAGAACAAAATCAACCTTCCGGAGAAGTTCGTCTATGGATTCCACAATCTCAACTCCCATTTTTTTCACGTCCTCCGTGTAACCGGGGATCCGTTCCACACTTGACTGTATATCCCTGCTGCCTCTCGGATAAGCCGCAACAACTTTATAGCCCTGAAACTGCGGACCGGCTGAAGGATCATTCAGTGTCTTGGTGAACGCAGTGCTGTGAGATGTGTCAAGGCCGATTATCCCGATGCGCTTTGAGCCCTGTGGACGGGAACCTGCTGCAGGAAAAGATCTTCCTGCAAGTCCAAGTGCCATGGCACCCGCGCCGGCTGCCCTGATAAATTCACGTCTGTTAAATTGATTTCCCATATTTTTAGAATTGAAATTTATAATCGGGGTAAATAAAATCAGTCGTATGTTCTGTTAAAATTAATTTCTTTTAGCTCATCACATTCATTCCATACAGGATTTTATTTGTTAAAAGAAGTTAATTATTCTATCCATGAATCGAGGGCTGAGAGATCTGCTTCGATCCTGATTCTGTCAGCTGCATTCCGCAATGAATAAACATTCCGGATAATACTGATATCATCCTGAACATCTGTTACGGTACCGTTTCCATCAGTCATCCCGGCAATAAAAAGCTTACGGGGAGCAAGTGCCGCGGCAAGGTCAGGCAGGTCATAGGCAGTGAGTCCGGCAGGAATCGTACTGAGAATGAGATTTGTATCATAGGATTTATTCATTACCACCGACCTGAATGAGGAATAGGGCTCAGCCAGAATCACTGATGAAATGTTCCTGTCGATAATTGCGGTGTGGAGAAGCACGGGGGCCATTTCTTTTCTGGCAAAGCCGATAATCTCGGCATAGGGGCATTCCTTCCTTAACACTCTTATCAGCTTGACCACATCTCCCGTATGTATCCCGGTAATGCTTCTCCCTGCAAGCAATGAAGCATACCACAGATTGTGGGATGAACCGTCAAAGTAAGCATCGCCGCGGAATGATCCCGGGCCGTTTTCTCCGCATCCGGCCATATCGGGCGCCATAACAGCGAATCCCTGCCTCAGGAATCTTTCAATATCGCCTCCCGGCCCGGCCCCGGCTGATTTACCGGCAGGATTGAGATAAAACACACCCCGGTTATTCCATAATACAGGCCGGAACAATAAGTAAGGAATGACATAATCGCCCTCCCCCTTTATAAAATACTTTTCAATATTGTAGTAATCCCTGGCAATACGGCCGGTAAACACCGGCAGATCATCAAGGGAAGGTTCACGGAATCCCGACATTCTTTTCGCCGGTTCTGCAATGCCGGCATAAAAATTTTCAGGATTGCGTCGTGCTTCATTCAGCTCATTCAGCCGTATTCCGGCCTCCTTCCTGTTAAGGCTGAAAACAGTTTCTCCTCCCAGCGATGTTGATACCTGTCCTGTCTGAGTTACCCTGAGTTCCTCTGCCGTGAGCGGACTGATCCTTTCATCTTCAATACTTCCGGGATTGTTAAGATGCTGACGGAAAAAAGCATACATGGCTTCACGATTCTTTTTTGTTGAGGCATGGCCGTCATCATCTTCAATCCTTGAAAAATTTTCTGTTTCACCGTACAACCTGTACAACCCTGCAACCTCCTTTTCGGTTTCCATTGCACCCTGAATGCTGAATATATCACGGGTTGTGGTGATCATCAATGCCGGCTTCGGGGCTCTTACCAGAAGAAGGTCAGGATGATCAAGCCCCCGGTAAAGAAAATGGAACATATTCTGCTCGGCATCCTGGGGACCTATCGACTGAAGAAGCCTTCTGTAGTTCGTCAGATAGTTTTCAGGAGCTGCCGCAAGAATGCGGTTATCGAATGCTGCAATATATGCCGATTGCGTGCCGCCTCCCGACCTGCCGGTAATACCAATCCTTGCAGGATCAACCTCCCTGCGCGAAAGAAGATAATCAACCGCCCTGATACCGTCCCAGATCATATACCGCGCCTGTGAGCTTCCGGTAATGAAAGCCTGTGCTCCTGGATATGAATGTTCCTTGGTGGGTCCACCGACAGATGATTTTCCTGTGGCAGGATCGTAATATTCCAGGCGCTCTCCCTGTCCGACAGGATCAAAGGCAAAAACGATGAAACCCTTGGTTACCAGGTTCAGAATTACGTGCTGATAGGTCGCGCTCCGGTAACCCTCTTCAGTATGTCCGCTGCAGTAGATAATTGCCGGCGCCTTATCCCGCCGCCTTAATCCTGAAGGGATATATAATGAGGAGGTGACATAAAATCCCGGAAGGGATTCATAGATCACATGCTCCACCCTGAAAGACCCCTTATCAATGGTTTTTACCGTTCTGGCATTGAGTGGTGTTTTTTCAGGGAAAGGTCCAACTATATCCATCAGGGTTTCCCTGATGAATTTCTGTCTTTCCTGCCAGTCTGCCAGAGAATTCAGCCCGGAAATGGCCTTTTCCCTTTTATCAATAAGATCATAGCACTGATCTGCCAGGTGGTGGTACAGTGAATTGGATGCGTCGCTGTGTTCCATCCATGAGTTTCTGATCACGTCAAGATCGTTCTGGGCATTCACTGTTCCTGTAATAAAGATTATCAGCAACAGTACTGCGATCGGAAGAAGAAATGCATCAAATGGTTTCCGGCTGACCGGGACCTTACTAACCGGACTTTTGCCGGAAGGATTTTTTTCCTGCATGGTAAGAGAGTTATTCAGTTTTACGGTTTAATGATATTACACAAAAATAATTATTTTAATATATTAGTTTTGTATTTAATCAATGCTGAACAGAACTGAGTTCAGCCAGCCGCGGCCTGATGAAAAACAAGAAAGCAAAAAAAGAATCCCGGATATTAAGGCACAAAGACTTACTGATAACAGCCTCTGCCGGAATCCTTGTTTTTATGTTTTTTTCTTTTTTCTATGCAAACCACCTTCGCTTTGCGGAACAGCTGCAGCTCTTCCTTTGTACAGGCAATTATTTTACTGAAAAACTACTGCTCCCCGGGGGTCTCAATGGCTGGACAGGCTCATTCCTTACACAGTTTTACAATATTCCCGCAGCCGGGGCATTCATCATCAGCATTCTGTTTATCTCAATACAGCTGCTCACCCGGGCACTTATCCGGGAATTCAATGACGGAAGAAAAAACACTTATCTTCTCTCATTCCTGCCTGCCCTTGCCGCCGGCCTGATGCTCTGCAATGAATTATACCCGCTTTCAGCAGTAACAGGATTCACCGCCTCCCTTGCCGCAGCATGGGTTTATACAGGGATAAAAAATGAAAAACGGAGATTTGCTGCCGGCGTTATTCTTATTCCGCTGATTTATTATATTCTGGGAGGAGCATTTTTGTCCATGGTGCTGATAATGACAGCATATGAAATTATCCTGTTAAAGAATGCCGCTCTGGCGCACGGCATGAATAAAGAAAGAATTAATAAGGCTGGAACAGGAACAGGAACAGGAAGAACAGGAACAGAAACAGCAGGAAAGGGAAGATCATGGGCAAAAAGATCAAAGCTGTGCCCGATCTTGCTTTACATATTCCTGTCAGCAGCCGTACCTCTTCTTGTCAGATATTTTTTTGTGTTTCAGCCTGCCGGACAGGCCTTTTTCACAGAATTTTATTATAACATAGCCGGCAGGATTCCGCCCTTCATACCGGTTCTCCTTATATTGCCCCTCCCCGTTGTTTTATTTTATTCACTCATTCCGGAAAGACATCTGGAAAAAACATCCTTCCTGATTATTCAGCTTATAGTAATTCCGGCTATGGCCTTAACCGGATTTTTTAAAATGGTGAATTTCGACGCGGAACGAACAATGACTTACGATCAGCTCGTCAGGAACCGGAAATGGGAAAAGGTAATCGCATTTGCGGGGAAAAAGCCTCCGGGGAATTATCTGTCGCTTGCCATGCTCAACCTGTCACTTGCCAAAACGGGTATCATGGCTGAGGAAATGTTCAGTTTCAGTCAGCATGGCAGAGAAGGTCTTTTCCTGAGATTTGAGGATGAATTTATCAGTCCCATGATGGGAAATGAGATCCTTTATCACATCGGACTGGTAAATGCATCACAGCTCTATGCCTTTGAGAGCATGGAAGTGATGCCCCACATGGAAAAAAGCGTGAGGGCCGTAAAGAGACTGGCGGAAACCAATCTGATAAACGGCCGGTACGAGGTGGCAGGTAAATATCTGAAGCTGCTTGAGAAGACACTATTTTACAGAAAATGGGCCTTAAATACCGGGAAATATCTTTACAATGAGGAGATGATCAATAATCATCCCGACTGGGGTGAAAAAAGAAAAATGGCAGTCAGGAAGGATTTCTTTTTTCATATTGATGATATTGAAGCCATTCTTATCAGAATGCTGAGTGAGAATCCCGGAAACCGGATTGCATTTGAATATCTTGCAGCATGGTATCTGCTCGGAAGAGAACTTGACAAGTTCGCCGGACTGGTTCCTCTGATGCAACAGCTCGGTTACAGGGAAATGCCACGGTCCTGCCAGGAAGCAATGCTGTTCTATATCAGTCTTACCAACACGGATCCCCTCGCAGGAAGTCCCTACAGAATAAGTCCGGATGTGATACAGAGGATGAATTCCTATGCAAGGATCTATCTTAACAATCCTGATGCCCGGCATCTCCTGGCACCGGCTTACTCAGACACATACTGGTATTATTTTCACTACGCCGAATAACAGGAGTCAGTCCTTGCCGCTTATACGCGTTATCACTATCACTCCGTTGGATCCGCGTGTGCCGTAAACAGTGGCATCCGGTCCTTTAAGAACCTCTATTGATCTGACGGTCTGGGGTGATATGTTATCGATGGAATTAACAATGACTCCATCAACAACAAAGAGAGGTTCCGTACTCACGTGAAAAGAAGAGGATCCCATGATTCTTATATTGTTTCCGCTCACTTCCACGCCCGGAAACCTCCCCCGGATCATGTCATAGATGCTCTGATAGCTCGAATGCCTGGCATCTTTGGGATCAAAAACAAGGCGGCCTTCCTCTTTGTCTTTTTCCCTGTTCCTGTCTCCGGCTGCCATGGCATCTTTATTACCGGAATCATTCCCGGGCACATCACGGGTTTCGCCGGTAAGAATAAAGTCTATTACAGTTCTTCCGTCAATATTCTGTGAGGATACTCCGCTGAAAAGAGAAAAGACGAGAATTTCGGAGGCAGCAGGACTTACCCTTATCCTGTACTTACCCTGATCGTCTGTGACAACATCGGTCTTGACCTTGTCAATAAAGATCACTGCACCCTTAACAGGCTGACTGTCCTTATCGGCCACCCTGCCGCTGAGGGTGATCTTCCTGCTGCTTTTCTGCCCTTGAAGAGTCAGCGGTGCAAGAGTGAAAACAAGCAGGAAAAGAAATATATATGATCTCATTTACATGATATTTGAATTCAGGGCAGGAACGGCAGCCCTCCGCCTTTCCCCGGAAAAGCTGCCGTTACATGTATGTCAGCAAATGCTTACTCGAGGATGTTCCTCATGTATTCGATGCATTTCGCAACTTCCCGGGCAGCATCGGAATCATCGGGTATCTGGTATTCAAGTTCAATATCAACCTGTATCGGCCATTTCTCTTTCTTAAGGAGCAGGAGTATGTCGGCTATGGGTGTCTCACCCTGGCCGAAGGGCATGTTTGCACCTGCAGGAGTGCTGTCCGGACCGGTCTTGTCCTTTATATGGATACTGCGCATCCTGTCGTGATACTTTATAATCACTTCATTCGGATGAAGGCCTGTTGCTCCGAAATAGTGTCCTGCATCCAGGTTGAGATAGTTGGCAGGTGATGCAGCAAATATAGGATCAAATGAGAATCCTGGTTCTGCCGGCTGGCCATGGGTATGAAACATTGCCAGGCTGCCATGTTTTTCTGCGAATTTGCCCAGGCGGTGGATGGCCGTTTCGCTGTACTCATCCGTAATACCGATTGAACCGAGGGTTTTGGCTGCCGTGTAGGCATAATCAATCTCTTCATCCGACCATGAAGATGGAGCAAATTTCGATATGTACACATCTATTCCGGCATTATTGAACTTTTTGCGCATATCCTCATATCTCGACATTGGGAGTGAAAGGCGCCACTGGCGCTGAGCTTCCCTTACCTCTTCCATCTGTCTCGCAAACTCAGCCCTCAGTTCGTCGGTCATTTCCTGAACCCTCGGCCTCTGGGGCATGGCCGGTATACCAAGATCCTCCTCGGCTACCAGTCTGAGTTCAATTGAATTGATCCCGGCAAAGAGAAGGTATTCAATAACATCATCCACCTTATGCGGCATGCTCCGGTAGCTGTAGGTCGTACAGCCAAGCTGCACCCCTCCTACCTTTGAATTTGGTTTTTTCTGACCCGGGCCTGATGAACATGAACTGATCACAGGTATGGCAGTGAAAGCAGCTGCAGCCGTGGCAGCAGTTCCAAGGAAGCGTCGCCTGCTGATTGTTTTTTTCTTCATACTGTTAATTCTTTTTTAGGGTTATTAAGGTATTGTCATTCTTATTCGCTAATTGATAAAATTAAGAATTCTGACCGTGTATTCAAACACTATTAATTCATTTAACAATTATTAGTATTTGACGGCCTCCGGAATCGTTACTGCCTGCAGGGATCTTTACCGGGATAACGTGCGGTGCAGATTATCACCGGGTTCTGTGCAGGGCAAATCTTCACCAGGGGTACCAAACAGCACAAACTACCTCTGGGATACTGAGCGGTACAAATCATCCCCGGAATACAGAGCGGTACAAATCATCAGTGGGCAAAGCAGCTTTGCCCACTGATATTAATTTTTATACCGGTAAGGGTGTGACTATTTCGGATATCCCGGATTCTGCCCGGTTGCCGCGTCAATGTTCAGGTCGATCTGCGACAGGGGTATCGGCCACAGTACATGGTGATCCTGAATATGAAGGCCCGGATTCTTGGGGTTATTGTTGTACTGCCTGACCCGTTCAACAAGCTTCCCGACCCGGCGCAAAACAATATGTCTCCATTCCTCCCCGTACAGTTCCCTGGCACGTTCATCGAGTATATACTCAATATTCACATCCGCTTCGTCCACCGGCGGTGCCTGTGCCCTGCTCCTTATCCTGTTGATATCGGCAGCTGCAAGATCCTTTTTTCCAAGACCGAGATAGCCTTCCGCACGGTTCAGTATCGTTTCTGCAACACGCATGGCATAAACGTCCTGGTGAGTATATCCGCCTCCCGACTGGCCCGGGTTGTCAAAATGGTTGCAGGGATCAGCGAATTTCATGAAATACGGATAAATATACTGACAGGAATCTCTTATTGCATCCCTCTTGTTACCGGCATATTCAGCATTGAAGAGAGCAAACTTCAATTCCTGGCCATGAAATGCTGATTCGGGATTATCAAAATAGAATTTCCTCTTGATACTGTGCTTTGCATTCCGGATATCTTCATTCCAGCCGCTTCTGCGCCATATGGTATAGGCTGCATAATCAGTGGGTCTCACCCATGATACCGGTCTGCCGAGGGTGTCGGAATAACCTGTGTACTTTCCGTTAACAAACTCTCCCCTGAAAGCAGCTTTCCCGTCAGGAGCATTGCCCCATCTGAAATATGCGGGACCGAATCCCCTTTCACCGCTCCATGAGGCACCTCCCGTAATCAGGGGCTCGAACTGAATGGCCCAGATAGTTTCCTTGTTTTCGGAAAGGTTCTGGTTGCCATATCTGAAAAGGTCATAATAAACGTCACCGGATCCGAAAACATCATGCTGTGCCCCGAAACGCTCGGTCATAAGTCCGTATTCACCTCCGTCAATCACTTCTGAGGCAGCATCAACAGCAAGCTGATACTTGCCCTGATTGAGGTAAACCTCAGAAAGCAGATGCCAGGCAGCAGCCTGTGTGATCCGGCCGGGAGCCTCCTCTTTTCCGCGCCCGGGCAAATTGGCCGCAGCATATTTCAGATCATCTTCAATCTGCTTGTAAACATCGGCAACCGGTGTTCTTGTAAAATCTGCCTTGGCCGACTTAATGGCTTCCGTCACCAGCGGAACGTCTCCAAAATATGACACAAGGATACGGTATGCATAGGCCCTGAAAAACATGGCCTCGGCCTTGAAGGCATTTCTCTGGGCTTCACCTGACCATATCTGAGCGTCTGATGCCTCCACTTTCTCAATAAGCACGTTGGCTCTCTGTATAAGTTCATAGTTCCTGGTCCAGTACTGTAATACATATGCTGATCCGGGAATCAGATAGTTGACATAGTTGCACAGGAACCTTGTGCTGTTGGGATCTTCACCGTGAAATGCAACATCGGTTCCGACACCCCTCCACATGCTGCCCTGGTCCTGATCACCCCAGAACCAGTAATTGCGGAATGTGTAATGCAGACCGGAAATACCCTGGCGTATTCCGGAAACAGTGGAATATGCATTTTCAGGTGCGAGGAAATCCTTCGGAACCTCCTTCAGTATTTCCTTGTCGTTACAGGATGACAGCATCAGCAGTAAAATACCTGCAAGCAATGTACACTTACTGCTTATTATAACGATATATCTTTTCATCATTTTATAATTTTCTGGTTTCATAATAAAAGGCTGAATTAAAATGTAACATTGAAACCTGCAGTTATATTTCTCATCAGGGGATTATTGCTGGTGCCCGTTTCAGGATCCCAGCCCGACCATTTCGTCCACACATAGGGATTCTTGCTGGCAATGTAGAATGTGCACGACTGGAGCTTGAGCGTATTAAGAAGCTGTGAGCTGAAATTGTAGGACAATGAAACATCCTGTAATCTCACAAAGCTTCTGCTTTCATAGATACCGCTTGAAACAGCAGGTGAATTATAAACACCTGTTGCATTGTTGACCCCGTTGTCAGGTGTCCAGTACGGCCTTACGGCTGAGGCATTTATTCTGAGGACATCATCTGAACGCCAGGCAACATTGACAACAGAAGCATTGTCAAGCATATAGTACTTCTTCCCGCCCTGTATTGAATTGATAAAGAAAGAAAGGGTGAAATTTTTGTAATTCAGGGTATTATTTATGCTGAAACGGTAGCTTGGGGATTTGTATCCTACAATCTTCCTGTCGTTGGTTGGTTCAATCACACCATTTTTATCCTGATCAACATATTTATACTGCCCGGGATACCAGTTATTCAGAATATTTCCGCTGTAGAGGTCTGCTTCCGTCCAGAGTCCGCCCGCCATTTCATAATCATAGATTGCCTGGATGGGTTCTCCTACAAACCATGCGTTGCCAATATCCTTGTCGTTCTTGTCTCCGTAAAGCTTGCTTATCTTGTCTCTGTTGAGCGAGAATACAAAATCCGTTCTCCATCCTACGCGCCCCTGAAGATTTACCGAACTTATTTCAAGTTCAATTCCCTTATTTGCAATGGCACCTATGTTTGTCCAGATATTCGGATATCCCGTTGTTGGCGGAAGTGCCCTTTTAACCAGAACATCGGTTGTTTCTGCGGTATACACTTCTATGGATCCCGATATTCTCCTGTTGAACAGTCCGTAATCCAGCCCGAGGTTCAGGGAGGAAGTGGCTTCCCATCCGAGGTTCGCATTTCCAAGGGTGCTGGGCCATATGCCGATTGCTGTACTGGCTCCGTACACATAGGCTGCGGTGGACATTGTGGAGAAGCTGGAATAACGGCCGATTCCCTGGTTGCCGTTCTTGCCGTAGGATGTTCTGAGTTTCAGGTAAAGCCATTTCAGATCCTGCATGAAGGCTTCTTCTGAAAGCACCCAGGCCAGGGATACAGAGGGGAAGGTGGCAAATTTCTTCTGCTCGGTAAAGCCGGAGAAACCGTCCCTGCGGACAGTACCGGTGATCATGTAGCGGTTTCTGAACATGTAGTTCGCACGTGCCATGTAGGAAATACTGTTCTCCTCCCATGCTGTTGATGCCGCTGTTACAATTGTTCCGAGCCCGAGATTATCATAACCGAGAACATCATTGTCAAAACCCTCCACCGTTGTTGTTGTTGTATGGGCATTGCGGTTCTCGCGGCTGTAAAGAAGGGTGGCGTTAACCTGATGTTCACCGAATGATCTTACATAGGAGACAATATTGTTGAAGATCCAGTTTCTTTCTTCCTCGGGCTTTTTTATAGCTCTGCCCTTGTTGGTTCTTCCGTCGGGAGTGGTAACCGGATGAAATGTATTTTCATTCCTGGTGTAGTAAGTGTTCGAATAGTTGAAATCATAGGTCAGTCCCTTAACCCATGGAATGCTGATCTTTGCATTTCCGACCATAAACAGGTTGTTCCTGACATCCTTGTTCTTTATGTATTCATAAACAAGAGGATAGGTCATGTATGCCTCCCCGGTGAGGAACATGTCATAATCCGGACGGCCTATCTTGTTGTTTGCCAAAGGGCTGCAGCTTCTGGCATCGCCCAGGCTGGCATTGATACCGGAATAATCGCGGTAGGAATATGATGAAATCAGCCCTACTGTAAGCCAGTCGGTGATTTTGCTTTCAACATTGCTGTGCAGGGTGATTCTGTTGAACTGGTCATTTCTCAGAATCCCTTTCTCGTCGGAATAGGAGGCAGACAGGAAGTAATTGGATTTATCGCTCTTTCCCGAGAGGCTGAGATTATAATTCTGAATGGGTGCCGTACGCATAACCTCCTTCACCCAGTCAATTTCATTGCCTGCAATATAGTTGTCCCTTTCCTCCGCGGTTCTCAGCTTGGCGGCCACCAGTTCGCGGTTGGTGATATCGGGCCTTACAGGCTTGCCCTCTGAGCTCGTCGGCTTGGTTTTGTACCAGGTATAAAGATCCTGCTGGTAATAGTAGTCAACCAGCCGGATGGCATACTCCTCGGCATTCATCACCCTCATGGGATTATTTGACATATTCTGGTAGCCGTAATACATGTTGAAGCCAATGAGGGGTTTCTCCGATTTTCCTCTTTTGGTAGTGATCAGGATCACACCGTTGGCCGACCTCGATCCGTAAACAGCCGCGGCACTGGCGTCTTTCAGGATATCCACTGCCTCAACGTCGTTAACATTGATATCCGAGATTGAACCGTTGAAAATGATACCGTCCAGAACAATAAGCGGCCTGTCGCTTGCTGACAAAGAGGTCTGTCCCCTGATGTCAAGGCTTGGTTCGGCTCCTGCCAGTCCGGAACCCTGCTGGATGTTGACACCTGCGGTGGAACCGGACATAGCCTGTGACAGGTTCAGGTTCGCCAGCGTTGCCTTGTCATCAAAAGTAACCCTGGATACCGAACCCGTCAGATCGCTTTTCTTCTGGGTTCCGTATCCGATCACAATTACTTCATCAAGAGCTTCCGTGGCGGGTTCAAGTGCTACATTGATCACTGTCCTTCCCGCAACAGCCTGTTCCTGCGTGATGAATCCTATAAAGGAAAAAACCAGAACTGCATCCCTGCCGGGTACATTCAGACTGTATCTGCCGCTGAGATCAGTCAGTGCACCCAGAGTGGTTCCGCTTACAAGTACGTTTACTCCCGGCATGGGTTCCCTGGTGGAAGCATCGGTGACTGTCCCGGTAACAGTGATCTGCTGCATATCTGCTGCATTGATGTCACCATTTCCCGGCACAGCACTGCCGGCTGAGGCAATACCCCAGGAAGCCAGGAAAAGGAACAACAGTGCCATAATCCTGAGCTTCTTCATGAATTCTTTGAGACACAGTGAATGTGTCTTACAGACATAAGAATTTTTCATAAAATTAAGTTAAGTGAAATTAAGGTTGTTAAAAGTGAATATTCCGGTACTCTTTCTCTCTGAATGAACAGAGAGAATGAATGATCAGATAAATGAATAAACAAACGGATGAACAAATGACAGGCATTTCATTTCTCATAGGCACGGCGGTTTTTAGTTAAGGCTGTAAAATAGAAAAAGAAATACTGAAAAAAAAGAAATCCGTACAGTAATTTATCAGCTTATCCTGTTTTCTGATTCTGTAACATTAGCCCGGATGATATTACAGTCCCGGCCTTGCGATGTGTATTGTCACCTGCGATGCCGTATAATTCCTGAAGTTGTATTATTGTTCCTGAGTTAATATTATTATTCCTGATAAACCAGTTTTCCCTTTACCCAGGTCTTTTTAATAATCATTTCATCATTTTCGATACGGAATAAAATGATATCTGCCCTCTTGCCCCTGGCTATCTCACCCCGGTCGTTCAGTCCGTATAACTTTGCAGGGTTTAAAGCTGCCATCCGGAATGCCTCTTCGAGGGAACATCCCGTGTATTTCATTACGTTTACAAGTCCTTTTTTCACAGGTGAAGCCGAGCCGTACAGCACATCCTGTGCCGGATACTTCAGCATGCCTTCCGGTGTCAGTTCAATCGCCTCTCCTTCATCTGTCAGATATCTTCCCGGTTCAAGTGAAGCATAGCTGGTGACATCCGAAGTGATTATTGTTTTATCCGGTCCCTTCACCTTGTAAAAAACCCTTATTTCTTCCGGATTGAGATGAAATCCGTCTCCTATTATACTGATCATCAGCCGGTCGTCAGAAAGCTGGGGCCACAGGGGATTCAGATGCCTGTTGATCATGTTTGCACAGCCGTTCCCCAGATGGGTTGCTATAATGGCTCCCCGGTCAATGGCCTCGGTAATTTCTTTTGCAGATCCGTTATGGTGGCCAAGTGCAACCACTATGCCCTCTGCCCTGCATTTGTCGATAAAATCCATGGCGCCTTCAACTTCCGGTGCAATGGTGACATGAATAATTTTGTTCCCTGCTGCTTTTCTGTATTGAAGAAACTCCTGCCAGTCAGGCTTTCTGACATGATCAAGTGGATGGGCCCCCCTGTAGCCGTCCACCGGTGATATATACGGTCCTTCAAGATGAAAACCCGGTATTGATCCCAGCAGGGCCGCATCCCCGGCAATACTGCCGAGAACGGCGAAATTCTTCATAAGGACATCATGACTGTTGGTGGTAAGTGTGGGCAGATATGTGGTAACACCTGTCTTCCAGATAGCTTCAGTCGCTTTTATTACACCATCCCGGGTAAGTTCTCCTCCGCCAAAAGTGAAAGAGACACCGGCAAATCCGTTTATCTGATTGTCTATCAGACCGGGACCTATTATCAGTCCTTCACTTCCGGAAGGAAGCTTTTTGATTTTCCGGACTTCAGTTATTACTCCGTCCCTGAAAGTGACAGAGACAGGTTTATTGTCGGAATATAAAAGTCCGTAAACAGTTTCCTGACCAAAAATGATTCCGGGAAGAAATATGAAAAATAAAATCAAAAGTATTCCCGGGAAATTTCCCGATGCATTTTTTACAGCTGTTTCTGTCTTAATCATGATTCAGGTTTTTATTTTTTTCAGTTCCTTGAAAATGTCTTCTGCAACAATCCCGTTCAGGTATTCCTTGCCATTTCCCATAATATGCAGTCATACTCCTGACACTCAGTCCTATACCACTATCCTGCAATCCGGAGTCATACCCCTGATACCCGGCTTAATGTCCCTATTCCACCATACGGAGCCATGCTTCTGCCATCAGGGACGCCCCTGCAAGTGAGGCATGAACCCCGTCGCCGGTCCAGTAGGCAGCCGGTGCCCTGAGCTGAGCCTCATCATAAACAGCCTGATAGGGAATAAACTGTGCTCCAAACTGTGAGGCTATCTCTTTTGCCGCTTTCTGGTATTCATAAAACTCCGGATACCAGCTGTCGTCGACAGCTTTCACCCCGCGCACCCCGAAGGGCTCACCGATAATAAGCTTAACAGCAGGCAGGGCTTTTTTCGTTCTCTCAATCAGGGCAATATAGTCCCTCCGGTATATTTCCACAGTCCCGTTGTAATTTCCGCCGAGCTTATGCCAGATGTCATTTACCCCTATTAATATGCTGACCACGTCAGGTTTTATGTCAATACAATCCTCATCCCACCTTTCAGCAAGCTGAAATACCTTATTCCCCGATATTCCCCTGTTGTAAATCTTAAGGTCGAGGCCGGCATGGCTGAGAAGAAGCCGGGCAGCGGCCAGCATTGGATATCCGGATCCCAGGGCTCCGGCATTATTGAAGCCCGTTTCCTTCCTGCTCCTGCCGGCATCGGTAATGGAATCACCCTGAAAAAGGATGGTCTGTCCTTTGAGAAGTTTTATCCCGTTTCTTTCCTGCGGCAGAGCCGCGGAAACTATTTCAGGGATGCTTATTGCCGCAAGGCTTCCGAATGCAGCTTTCCGTAAAAATCCGCGTCGTGAATTATCAGTTTCCATAGATGCTTATTTATTGTATGTCTTTTGTAGCAGATGCTTTTTAACATATGCTTTTCCCGGCACATGCCTTTTTTTATAAAGTGCTTATAAATATAAACAATATTCTGTTTTTCTTCCTCCGCTTTTTATCCGCTTCTGCTTATCCGAAACCCGGAGCAGTTTTTTCGATTTTCTGTTTATAAACGAGGAAAACCGTCAGAACTATGACAGCGGCAATAATTCCCGCCGTATGGGATATGGCTCCGGGAAGGGAAAAACCTTCGGGTGCAAAAAGGATATAGCTTACACAAACCGCCGTCATGAAAAATGCAGGAATGAGAGTTACCATATAGAGCCTGCCCGTCTGAAGGAGATATACTGTTATTGTCCACAGCACAACCATTGCCAGGGTCTGGTTTGACCAGGCGAAATAGCGCCATATGACCGCGAAGTCCATTCTGGTAATAAGAAACCCCACAAGGAAAAGCGGCACGCTGATATACAGGCGGTTTAAAAGAGGACCCTGCCTGATTTTCAGGAAATCCGCCACAATGAGCCGGGCGCTGCGGAATGCGGTATCGCCTGAAGTGATCGGGGCTGCAACCACTCCGAGAATTGCAAGTAATCCTCCGAATCTCCCTAACAGGGAATTGGATATTTCATTCACCAGATAGGCGGCGTTTCCTTTCTGTGCGGTCATCATTTCATTCAGAGCCCCCACTCCCCCGTAAAAACTCATTCCTATTGCAGCCCATATCAGTGCAATAATACCTTCAGATACCATTGCCCCGTAAAAAACCCTCCGGCCAAGCATTTCATTTGTAATGCACCTGGCCATTAGAGGCGACTGGGTGGAATGAAATCCCGAAATGGCACCGCAGGCAATAGAGATGAACATCATAGGGAAAACCGGGAATTTATCCGGGTTTACATGAAAATTCCTGAAATTTGAAAGAGTGAGCTCCGGAATATGATATCCCTTTACAAACAGTGCGGTGATCAGGCCGGCTGCCATGAACAGAAGTGCAAAACCAAATACAGGATATAATCTCCCTATGATCTTGTCGATGGGCAGAAGGGTTGCAATGATATAATATCCGAAAACAACCCAAACCCAGAATGTCATCGTCATATGTGCAGGAGTCAGTCCTGCAAGTATTCCGGCCGGTCCCATAATAAAAACAGCCCCGACCAGTACCATCAGCAAAACGGTAAAGGCCCTCATGAACTGCTTCACTCCCTTCCCCAGGAACATTCCGGTTATTTCAGTAATACTCAATCCGTTATAGCGCATCGACAGCATTCCTGAGAAGTAGTCATGAACACCACCTGCAAAGATCGTTCCCAGCACTATCCAGAGAAAGGCTACGGGTCCCCACATGGCACCCGCAATAGCACCGAAGATCGGTCCCAGTCCGGCAATATTAAGCAGCTGAATCAGAAAAGTCTTCCAGCACGGAAGCGGCACATAATCCACACCGTCTTTCATTTTAAAGGCGGGGGTTTCGCGGTCCGGATCGGCTCCTTCAATTTTCTCCAGAAATTTCGAATACAGGAAATATCCCAGCAAAAGGGCCGTAACTGAAATGACAAACGTGATCAACTGTAGAAACTATTTATTTCAGGATATCAGTATTTTATATTTTCAGTTTATACCATCTTACGGCATTTTCACGGTACAGCTTGTCTATCACTTTTTTCGGAAGCTGCAAACCTGTAAATCCGCCTTCAAACAAGGGGGAGGTCATTTCCGAGCCGGTGGCAAAATACTTCCAGTCGTCAATCCATGTATCATGCACCCGTGTCTTGAAGGCCTCCGGATTGCCACCTCCCATATAACCTATATCAGTTCCGTAAAGCAGCCTGTCCTGGTATTTTATGCAGAAATCACGAACCCGTTCCCTGTCGCGGGCAGACTGATACTGCAGATGGCATGTCCTGGCGGATATGTCTACAGCCATGTTGGGATACCTGTCGAGCCTGAGGGCAAGGGAATCAACGTTCCATTCCAGGCTTCCGAGATGGCAGCCGATAAAGGGAAGGTCAGGATGTCTCTCCAGGAAATTATCACGGGCATTTATCTGATCTTCATAGGACGGGTATTCCGGGTGAAGGTACATATGGTACCGGGGGTGCTGGGCAAAATAGTTTCTGTCGTTTCTGACAGTCATTTCCTCAAGGGGAAGCCAGCAGTTGAGAGGTTCTCCGAGATGCCCGGTTACCGGAATATTCCTGCTTTTTATGAGATTTATAACAGGATCCAGTCGGGGATCATCAACCATAATGAATTTTCCTGATCTGTCACGGACTGTCATGCCGATATTTTTCCAGATCTTGACGGTAATGACGCCTGCTGAAATATCAGAATCAAGCTGATCAACTACCTTCCTGCTCCAGGTTTCAGTACCCCAGCCAGCCGTGTCGAAGAAAAATGTGGGTCCGAAAAAGACTCTGCCGGGATGCTTTTGTGCAGAAAGAACTGCATAGTTGAACTGATCCCTGATGTCAGACAGGTTACCGTTGTCAACATTAAGTGTTATCAGAATGAAATTGTCATCCGCAGCCTGTTCTTCAAAAACACCATCACCGCTATTAATATGGATATGGGAATCGATTTTGAGTACCGACCGGAAATCGTCCTCAGTATAATATCTTTCCTGACAACCGTAAATCACTGCTGCCAGCATCAGGAACAAAATTGCTTTCAGTTTCATTTTCTGTCTGGTTTTTGTTGATATGACCATAATTTATAATATGATTTCCCGCCCCGGTCCGGATGATTACATTCACAGGGGCTGAAAAATCGCAGTTAATTTAAAAAGAATTATTTTAAATTTTCCCCATAAACCGGGATTTAAACCGGTCTGCCGTCATAATCATTCCGGTTTTCCGGATAAAGCGGCCATTTCACAGGTCTGCCGTCCCGGGCCGAGCGGTAAATGGCAGTAAAAATCTCAACCGTTACCCTGCCTTCCCTTCCCGTAACAAGCGGTTCGCGTCCCTCTTTTATGGCTGCCAGAAAATCCTCTATCTGCCTCTCATGGAAATACTCCACCGGATTTTTCAGTGAAAGAAAAAATTCCGAATCTTCCCTTACATAATTTTCAAGCAGGTTTTCTTCCCCGGGAACGGTCCAGAGATCATTAACCGGAGGCTCGAGGATGTCTGACATTCCCGCGACGAACATTGCACCTCCGTCGGTCTGCACTCCGACAGATGCCCCGTTCTGCCCGTGGACATGCACCTTCCCGTAAATTCCGGGTTTCATTGAATTTGATACGACAATATTGCCGATGGCCCCGTTTCTGAACCTGATAATCGCCAGGGCCGTATCTTCAACTTCTATGTATGGATGGTTCAGATTTGACCAGATACCGTAAAGTTCATCTATCCCGCCCATGAACCATTGCAGAAGGTCGAGCTGGTGGGGAGCCTGGTTCACGAGGACGCCGCCTCCCTCACCCTTCCATGAGCCCCTCCAGGGATCACTCTGATAATACTTTTCATCCCGCCAGCCAAGCATGTTGACAGTCCCGAAAACAGGTTTTCCTATCTTTCCCGAATCAATCGCCTCCTTCACCCTTTGAACCGGCCTGTACCAGCGCCGCTGACTTATGACTCCGGTCTGTCTGTCATATCTTTCAGCTGCAGAGAGCATTGCATCACAATCTTCCAGGGATGAAGCGAATGGCTTTTCAACCAGAACATGGGCCCCCGCCTCCATGGCAGCAACAGCCGGAGCCCTGTGGACCGGATGGGGAGTACATATTACCACCACATCAATCTTTTCCCTGTGAACCATTTCCGCCACATCGGTATAACCCTTTATCCTGTGGGCCGAAGCAAAGTCCTCTGCCTTTTTCCTGTCTGTACTGCACACGGCAGCAAAACGTGAACCGGGAAGGTTTGCGAGTGCCCGGGCATGAATAGCTGTCACTTTTCCGATACCCACAACGGCAGTATTCAGTTTTTCCTTCATTCTTAAGCCATACATTTGAAGTTTAAATTGAAATTCAGGATCCAACGGTTTCGTCAGGCTCCCGTCAGACAAAGATAATCACCCGCCGGCAGTACTTCCGGGTTACGGACACACAGGTTTCAGGTTCGGGTTCCTGTTCCTCATGATCAGGGATGAAGAACCACTTTCAACAGTCCCGGTTCTCTGGCATAAAGTCTCCTGAACCACTCTGCACCCTCGGAAAGCGGGGCTTCTGCGGAGATAAGAGGATCAGTATTTATTTCTCCCCGGGCCATCATGTCAAGAACTGCGGGAAACTCCCCGCAGATGGCACAGCTTCCCTGAAGCCTTATCTGTCGGGTCACCACATTTTGCAGGGGAATAATTGCCTCAGGGGATAAATTCCCGACAAGGACAACGGTTCCGCCTTTACGTACGGAAGCGACTGCGGTTGACAAAGTTTCACCCGTCCCCACTGCCTCAAAAACCAGATCCGCTCCCCGGCCTGCAGTCAGTTCAGTAATACTGTCACTGACAGGTGCCTCCCGTGGGTCAAAGGCCTGATCCGCGCCAAGCCGCAGAGCCAGTCCAAGCTTAAACGGATCAGTGTCAACGGCAAAAATCTTTCCGCATCCCATTGATCTCAGTACCTGGATAAGTGATAATCCTATCATGCCGCTGCCGATCACGGCAACGGAATCATTCCACGAGGGAGAAGCGAGCCCGGCTGCATGGGCAGCAACGGCAAGGGGTTCAACCATGGCAGCCTGTGTATATGAGACATCATCGGGCAGCCGGTACAGGATATGCTCCGGCACATTCAGGTATTCCGCAAATGCACCATGCCTTCTGTATTCTTCCGTGGAGACACCCAGCACCATCCTGTTGTCGCTGAGATTGTACAGGCCTTTCAGGGAATACCAGTCAGCGGGGGAATAGATGGTTGAATCGAAGGTTACCCTGTCACCCTTCTTCATATTCCTGACCTCACTTCCTGTCTCCTCGATGATTCCGGAAGCTTCATGCCCCATTATGACCGGAGGAATTCTCCTGCCCGTACTTCCGTCCATTCCATGGACATCACTGCCACAGATGGCGGCAGCCCTGATTCTTACAAGAACCTCGTTGTCTGCGATCTCCGGATCGGGCCAGTCACGGTAAACCAGTCTGTTATATTCCTCAAGGACAAGAGCTTTCATTCTCGGGTATATTTTTTATTTCCTGACCGGACTCATGACGAACTCCAGGGTGCTTCCGTCCATTATTTCCTGGTGGGTGATATATGTCCGGTCCAGTTCCCTGCCATTCAGAAGCACCTTATGGATATACTTGTTATCCACTGAGGCAGCCGGGGCCTTCACCGTGAAATATTTTCCCGGAGCCACTTCTATTTTTGCATTATTGACAAGGGGTGATCCGAACTGGTATTTCAGGTCGGCAGGATTCACCGGGTAAAATCCCAGGGCGCTGAATACATACCATGCCGACATCTGGCCGCAATCCTCATTTCCGCATAATCCGTCCGGTGCATTGGTATACATCGTGGTCTGTATCTGACGGTTCAGTTCCTGAGTCCTCCAGGGTCTTCCGGCATAGTTGAAGAGGAAACTGGTATGGTGCCCCGGTTCATTTCCATGTGCATAAGCTCCTATCAGTCCTGAGATGTCGGGAGAAGCTTCCTTTCCGCTTACACCCTCCTCAACCATGAAAAGCTTCTCAAGCTTGTCCGCAAAGGCATCACTGCCGCCAAGAAGCCCGATCAGTCCTTCAACATTCTGCGGAACAAGCCACAGGTACTGCCAGGCATTGCCTTCTGTATAATCGCTTCCCTCATGCTGTGAATATACCGGATCGAAAGGTGTTGTCCATTCACCGCTGCTCAGTTTTCCGCGCATAAAACCGGTTTCCGGATCAAAATAATTCCTGTAGTTTTCCGAGCGTTTGAAGAAATAGTCTGCATCTTCGGTTTTCCCGAGTTTACGGGCCACTGCAGCCACTGCCCAGTCATCTATCGCGATTTCCATGCCCTTTGCCACACTCTGTTCTATCCTGTCGGCCGGAATATAGCCGAGCCTGTCATAATATCCCATGCCGTCACGGTCATAAAGCGAGGAAGCTTTCAATGCCTCACAGGCAAGCTCGCGGTCAAAATCACCGATATCCTTGAGAATTGCTTCAGCAATCACGGATATCGCATGGTTCCCCACCATGCAGAAGGTCTCATTGCCGTGAAGCTCCCAGACCGGAAGGAGTTTATCCTGCCGGTAGTGGTCCAGCATCGATTTCACCATATCGTTTACACGATCCTGCTGGAAAAGGGTATAGAGCGGGTGAAGTGCCCTGTAGGTATCCCACAATGAAAAAACAGTATATCTTTTGTATCCCTCCGCGGTCATGGTGTTGCCCCTGGTACCCTTGAATTCACCGTTTGTGTCGGAAAAGAGCGCCGGAGCTACCATTGTGTGATAAAGAGCCGTGTAAAAGACTGTTTTAAGGTCATCATCCGGTGAAGTGATGAGTATTTTCGAAAGTTCCTTTTCCCAGGCATCTGATGCTTCCTGCTTCACCCTGTCAAATTCCCATCCGGGCAGGGATGAGTCAAGGTTGGCAATCGCATTCCGGACACTTACGGAAGAGATACCGACTTTAACCAGCAAGTCCCTGCTTCTGAACCTGAAATATCCGGCAGTTCTCCCTTTGCCGCCCGGAGTACCTGTTTCAGAGAAGACAAGCGGTTCCGAGAACCTGGCAGCAAACCAGACATGCTGGTCCCTTGCCCATCCCCTTGACAGTCTCATTCCTGTAACCAGGGTACTGTCAACAACGGTCAGGGATGTTTCATAGGGTTCATCCCAGTTAATGGCAAAGCCCAGGTTGATGATCAGACCCGGTTCAGCATCCGCGGGAAAAGTATAGCGGTGAAAGCCTGCCCTTTCCGTAACGGTGAACTCGGCCTTGATTCCGCTTTCCATGGTAACGGAATAATATCCTGGTCTGGCAGATTCGTTTTCGTGCCTGAACTTCCCGGCATAGCGCGCCACAAAATCCTTGTTCCCTTCATTTTCCCGGAAGACAACTTCAGTACCGACAGGCAGGAAGGATATATCCGCCAGATCCCCTATCCCCGTACCGCTCAGATGAAGATGGCTGAATCCGGCAATGACCGAATCGGAATAATGATATCCCGAACACCAGTCCCATCCCTCGGTGCCGTTATCCGGACTCAGCTGTATTTGTCCGTGGGGCCAGGCAGCCCCCGGGTATGTATGTCCGTGATAATCAGTTCCTATAAAGGGATTCACAAAATCAGTGAGTCTTTCCTCCCCGGTTTTTTCTGCTGGCGGACCGCCACAGGAGGCCATAACTATCATGGCCATCAGTATGGATGAATATCTAAGCATAACTGACAGGGAAAAATTTTTACTGCGGCATCACCACATAATCGGCCTCATTCAGGAAATCAAGGCTCTTTTTGCAGCTTGTAAACTGATCGAAATTATAGTGTTCTACCTCCACGATGCCGTATTTCATTCCCGAGATATCCTTTCCGGCCCATATGGATTTGAAATCCATCATTCCGCTTGCGCCGATTTCTTCCTTGTCCTTGATATGCCACAGTTCAAAACGTCCGGGATATTTGTTGAAATAATCCACCGGGTTTTTCCCTCCGACCACACACCAGTACAGGTCGATCTGGAACATTACCTTCGCAGGATCGGTATTCTGAAGCATGAAGTCGTAAATTATCGTATCCCCATGGGTAGTTGAAAACTCCCTGTCGTGATTGTGGTATCCGAAACGGATTCCCTTTTCGTTACATTTCGCGCCTATCTCATTGAAATAGTCACACCATTCCCTGAGGCCGGCAATGCTTTCGTAGGCTGACCGTCCCATAGAGGGCTGAACGATGAATTTTGCACCGGCCTTAACATGTGCATCTATGCACTGATCCCACCATTCCATGGTTTCTGCATAGTTATCCTCACCGGGAAGCTGACGGCCGGAGTGTGAACTGAGCAGGTAGAGTCCGTTCTTTTCACAAAGAGCCCTGAATTCGGCTGGTTCCAGACCGTAGAATTTACCGTCGCCGTAACCGGCAGCCTCAACAAAGGTGTAGCCCATTTTCCCCACTTTTTCAACAGCTCCCGGAACGTCATTCCTTATTGAGTCGCGGACGGAGTAAAGCTGCAGGCCTATATTCTTACCAGCCTTCTTACTGCAGGAAGTGAATGTGGTTGACAGGGAGCCAGCCACGGCAAACATGATTAAAATGGCAATCAGGTTAATTTTTTTCATTTCTGTTAATTTTAAGTTTGCTGAAAGATACTAATTAATTTTAAGCTGACATGCCGGCAAGCCTGATCATTTGACTTCTGCCGTTCAGCAGGCAGTTGTATTTATAGTTTTAATACCATATATTCGGTTCATCAAACAAAATTAATTAATAAATTCATGATGCAGTCAAGAAGAACTTTTATAAAAAACTCTTTGTCAGCAGGTGCGGGGATTCTGGCAGTTTCCCATTTGTCATGCGGCAGGAATGAAAAATCTTCCTTCCTTAACGAAATAGGTATATGTACAGGCGTTTCAAACTACCAGATCCTGAAAAATGCGGGTTATTCATATATTGAAGACTCGGTAACAGGTTTTCTTGTCCCGCTTGAAGAAGAATCCGTCTTCAATGAGAAACTGGATATTCTCAGGTCATCCGGCCTGCCCATGCCAGCCCTTAATTCCTTCATTCCCGGAAAACTGAGGAGTGTTGGACCGGAAGCTGCTCACGATGAAATACTTGAATATGTCGAAACTGCCTTCCGCAGGGCCGGGATAAGCGGAGTAAAGCATATTGTTTTCGGAAGCAGCGGATCGAGAAAAGTTCCGGAAGGTTTCTCAAGGGATGAGGCTCTGGACCAGTTTACCGCACTCTGCAGGAAAATGGGTCCTGTTGCAGAAAAATATGATGTGGTGGTTGTTCTTGAACCTCTTAACAAAGGAGAATGCAATCTCTTGAATTCCGTTGCCCACGGTGGTGAAATAGTAAAGGCTGTCAGCCACAAGAACATAATGCTGCTGGCCGATGTATATCATATGCTTAGAGAGAATGAAAGCCCGGAAAGCATAATCAGATACGGCGATTACATACGCCATGCCCATATTGCGGAGAACAGGGAAAGAGCCGCTCCCGGAACATATAATGAAGATTTCCGGCCCTACCTCAGAGCCCTGAAGGAAATAGACTATAAAGGCCGTATGTCAATCGAATGCAACTGGAAAAACCTTGAGGAACAGGCTGGTCCCGCACTGGAAGTTTTACGGAAACAGATTGAATCCATATAACAGTCAGCTTTCCCGTAAGCACTTGTAGTTTGTATATACTTAGAGCAGCCGGATTTGCAGCAGCTTTTACTTAAGAGACCTGAATACCTCCTTTATCCTGTCCAGTCCCTTGAGTGCATGGGCAGGCTGTTTCCCTTCCCTGCCGAAAACCAGGAGAGCTTCATATTTTTCGATAGTCACCTTTGATTCATCTATATTGCCCTGCCTGTCCCTGACCGCCTTAAGGTCCAGTCCGAGATGGCGGGCCATGAAATCATACATCGGCATTCTTTTCGAAACACCATAATCATGACCTTCATCGGGCAGATGAACGTTTTCAACATTTCCCTCCTTGCCGTAAAGCCCGTACACTTTTTGCAGATAGGGAAACTCTATTTCCGGATTATGAGCCGTCCAGTCCTGTCCGTCCGAAATAAGCATAAGGGGACGTGGTGAAGCCATTGCCGCTATTTCAACGTTGTTGGTCATCAGATCGGTGCATGAATGAACCGGCAATCCGCTTTCACATGCACATCCTCCCTGGAAATAGCTTGACACCATTACCACAGGAACGCTTACAGTCACCCTGTCGTCAAGGGCCGTAAGAAGGAATGTCTGTGTGCCTCCCCCGGATTCCCCGGTAACACCTATCCTTCCGGCATCAACATATGGAAGTGACGTGAGGAAATCCAGCACTCTGATGGAATTATATGTCTGCATGCTTGATGAAAAAGATGTTCTGTGGTCTTCGGGACCAATCTGTAACAGGGATTCCCCGTAGCCAAACATCTCATAGCTGAATACCACTGCTCCCATTCTGGCAAGCATTGCACATCTTATCTGCTGTTCGGGCCGGTAGCGGCCGTTCTCGTTAAGGTCCTTGCTGCTGAAATGTCCGTGTGGTGACAATACTGCCGGAAACGGTCCCTTTCCTTTTGCAGGACGGTAGAGGGATCCGCAGAGCCAGAACCCGGGAATGGTTTCAATACCTACATTCTCCACAGTATAGCCGTCAAATTTCCGTTTCGCTGTATATATGGGATTGAGGGGCTTCTTTCCGGGCATGGGAGAAAGACCGAGCTGTTCAAGAATACATTTTCTGAGTTCAGCCTTGCGGGCCTCCCAGTTCTGCAGTCCGGGATAGCTTGACAGAAGCCTGTCAAGATGTTTCCTGCCTTCTTCCGGGCTTCTCTGATAGTAGGAAAACCTGCTGATCTGATAAGTTTTGTCAGCTGTTTTCTGATAAACCAGATCAAGCGGAAGGAGAATATTGGCAAGAGTCTCCTCCGGATCCATTCTGTAACGCCAGGTGGCATAGCTGACTTCCAGGTCCTTTACAAGATTTTCACTGTACAGAAGTTTTAAATCATATCTTCTTTCAACATCAGTCAGAACTTCCTTAAGTGGTTTGCGGAAAACGTCCTCCGGCATCTGGGCATTAATCACATTAAATGAAAACATGGCAAGAAGCAGAACAGATAATTTTATTTTCATGATTTACAGTTTTTTATTTGTGTTTCATCCTCTTCCGGTATAAAAGTCCGTACAGCCTTAAGTCCGCTTGTTACCGGCATGATCCCGGCCGCAGGTTTTTTATCTTTATTCGGAGATAAATTTAAGAAAAGGAATCAATACTGGCACTGATTCTCCGGCAGTATATTTGAAATTCCCTGCCTTACTGCTATCCTGTTGACTGCCGCCCTCTCCCTTATTTAAATATGGATTCATTTTGGCAATGAAAACAAGGGCGCGTTCTTTTGCCTCGCGGCTGTATTTTCTGAAAACGGGGTGAACAGCCGCTATCATTTCAGCAAGATCGCCTGTTGCAGTGATTACAGTTCCTTTGGGCCACAGGTGATGCCCGGCTTTCTGACGGACGGCAACAGTTCCCCCTGACGGAATCCAGTTGAGCCAGTTCATTTCGTCAATGGCGTTTTTCCTGTACCCCTTTGTAATCATTTCCTCCGCATAATATCTTTTCAGCCAGTCCTTGTACAGCTGCGGTAGCTTCAAGGGATTTACATAACCGGTGATGACCCTGCAATTATTATAATGACCAATATTGTAATTGTAATCGTATGCGCTGAGTATCCCCCCGTTTTTCTCAAGATGGGCTGCAAGGAGGGAAACAAGGGTACGGTATTCTATGGAGGCTGAATCGGCCGGGGGATTGTTTTCTGAAATGATCCGGCCTATCTCCCTGCGGTATTCAGACAGCTTTTTCCTGCCCAGGTCAATATCCTTATATATAATATCCAGTTCCAGTCCTGATTCAGAAGAAAAGACGGAAGCCTGTTCCGGAACAAATACCCTTTTTCTGCCCACATCACTGAGAACCGGTTCATCAACCACGGTGTTATCCGGTTGTCCGGCAAGCGCCTCAATGGTCACCGAACCGGATGCAAGTCCCGGTGAAGAAACAGTGACTGTGATGATTCCGGCATTGCCGTCTGATCTTATTATATTTGAACCGTCGTCCGGAACATAAACAGGACAGCCTGCCAGTGTTGCCGGTCCGCTCACATTCCAGGTGAACACCCTGTCTGTTCCCTTTACGGGATTCCCTTCCCTGTCGGCAATATCCGCGAAAATAACAACAACAGAGCCTTTGTCCGCCTCCGTTCTGAGGTGACTGCCTTTAACAACGATTTTAACCGGCTCTCCGGCACTAACGGCCCCTCTGGTACCAGTACCGGTTTCTTTGTTATCAGCTGCGGTATCTTTGCTGCCAGCCCCGGTGTCTTTGTTACCAGCCCCGGTGTCTTTATTGCCAGTTCCTGCCTCTTTGCTGTCAGCCACGGCATCTCTGCTGCCAGCCATGGTTTCAACAGCTGCCTGGGCCGTTGAAAATTCCTCATCAATAATAATGATACCGTACCTGTCGGCCAGCTCATATAAAAACCTGTCGGCAGGAACGATTCCCGTCACCAGATAGTTATATCCGAGGTTCTCAGCCATGTTCCTGATTTCCGCTTCCCTCATCCACCGGGGAATTGCAATGCCCAGCCAGGGATGAACAGGGTTCAGGCGGCCTCCCCTGAGAACAATTTTTTCATCATTCAGCAAGAGGCTTCTGTCATCGGAATTCCATTCGAACCTTTTAAATGCCAGGGTGCTGTTATAAACATCTGTAACTTTCCCCCCGCTTGTCACTTCCGTTCTCACACCATACAGAGCGGGTGATCCGGGAGACCACAGTTGTGGTCCTGCAATGGGCCGGGACAGCTGTTCAAAGCCGTACAGCCGGCCCGGAGCGATACTCACCCTTGACTTCAGCACCTGCACATTCCTTCCGGATCTGTCGGTTATACAGGTTTTGACAATGCATTTCCGGGTATCCGGATAATCATTCCTGACCGATGCCCGGATGCTTACAACTCCGTCCCTTTCACTTATTGCCGGTGTGCCTGTTATTATACCCTTCTCAGGGGAAGCCGCCTCCTTCAGTGTTATATACAGACGGTCCGTGATAATCAGCCGGACATCACGGTATATACCGCCAAACATATGAAATCTGTTTTCTTCAGCCGCAGAACCGGCAGCCTGATTCCTGCCGGAATTGCTGACAGCTACTGCCAGGACATTATCCTTTCCTGTTACTGTATGCTCAGTTATATCGAAAACAAATGATGTGTGGAATCCGTCGTGATCACCAAGGTATTTTCCGTTCAGCCACAGTTTACAGTATTTCTGAACCCCGTCAAACTCAATGAAGATCTTTTTTCCTGCTGCCGCCGGGTTGATGATGAAATGTTTCCGGTACCAGCCCCGGCCCTCACGCCACCGCGGGTTATCAGTTCCGCCGGTATTCCCCTCCGCGGAAGAATGCAGTTCAAAGGTTGTTTCGTAGCTGTTCCATGTATGGGGAATGCTTATTGCCGGCCAGTTCGAATCGTCATACAGGGGAGATTCATATCCGCTGCCTTCCGTTGCATCAGGAAAATAGTTGAAAGTCCAGTGTGAGTTTATGGTCTTTACATAATGCGGCGGAAGGACGGGCTCAGTCATTTTCCGCTGGGCATGACAAAATGAAAATATCAGTGATACAATCAGAACCGTGACACCTCGTTTCATATTGCAGACTTTCGGAGTGATAAAGTTAATAATTGTTGGATAAACTGCAACATCACCCGTATGTTAATAAACGGAAAGAAATCAACTATTTTATTTCAGATGTTGCTGCTGCTTACCGCAAAAGTTAATTTATTGATTTACTGTACGTTTTTTTAAAGTTTTGCTGAGAAGCGGGACAGGGAATATAAAATTTTCAAGAAAAAATACTTTTTTCTTTGATATATTGAAATAATAAGTACTTTTGTCAGTCTCATAAAAACGAAACCATGAGAACCGGATTAATACATATTATCGCCCTCATTCTTATTCTCGTGCGCTGCGCATGATCCGGGAATAATATGTATTAACACAAGAATATACAGAAGCTTTCCGGATCAGTCCGGGAAGCTTTTTTTTGTCAAAAATTATCTGAAATGAGAAATAAACTCAGAAGTTCAACAACGATGACCGGCCGCACGATGGCCGGTGCCCGGAGCCTCTGGCGTGCAAACGGGATGAAGGAAAGCCAGTTCGGCAAACCGGTAATAGCCATAGTGAACTCATTCACACAGTTTGTGCCGGGACATGTTCACCTGCACGGAGCCGGTCAGATGGTGAAAGAGGAAATTGAAAAACATGGCTATTTTGGTGCCGAATTCAACACCATCGCCATTGACGACGGCATAGCAATGGGCCATACCGGAATGCTCTACTCCCTTCCGTCGAGGGAACTGATTGCCGACAGTGTTGAGTACATGTGCAATGCGCATTGTGCGGACGCAATGATCTGCATAAGCAATTGTGACAAAATAACTCCCGGCATGATGATGGCCGCAATGAGGCTAAACATCCCGGTGGTATTCGTTTCAGGCGGACCCATGGAAGCAGGAGTTTACAAAGACAGGCAGATCGACCTCATCGATGCAATGATTGACGGCGGTGATGAGAATGTGAGTGATGAAGAACTCCTGGAAATTGAAAGGTCAGCCTGCCCCACCTGCGGATCCTGCTCGGGAATGTTCACTGCCAATTCAATGAATTGCCTGAATGAAGCCCTTGGCCTTGCCCTTCCGGGAAACGGAACGGTTCTGGCTACTCATGCCAACCGGCTGAGACTCATCAAAAAGGCTGCGAATCTGATCGTTTCGCTTGCAGACAGATACTATTTTGAAGGTGACGGTTCAGTGCTTCCGCGTTCAATAGCGACACGGGAAGCCTTCATGAATGCCATGGCGCTCGACATAGCCATGGGAGGCTCCACGAACACCGTTCTGCATCTGCTGGCAATAGCCCGGGAAGCAGAAGTGGACTTCACAATGAAAGATATAGATGAACTTTCACGCCGTATCCCCAACATATGCAAAGTTGCCCCCAGCTCAAGCTACCATGTCCAGGATGTTAACAGGGCCGGCGGAATCATGGCAATAATGGGTGAACTCAGCAGGAATAACCTGATTGATACTTCAGTAAAGCGGGTTGATTATCCCACACTCAGACAGGCACTTGACGACTGGGACATAAGCGGTGGCAGTGCCGGTCCCGGGGCAGAGGATCTGTACAGGAGCGCACCGTCGATGAAAAGAAATATAGTTTTGGGATCCGGTGAAAGTATGTACAAATCACTTGACACCGACAGGGAAAAGGGATGTATAAGGAGTGTGGCCAATGCCTACAGTATTGACGGCGGTCTGGCAGTTTTATACGGGAATATAGCTGAGGACGGCTGTATTGTCAAAACAGCGGGTGTCGATACGGAACTTCTCAGATTCAGAGGACCTGCCATTGTTTTTGAATCCCAGGAGGATGCCGTTGAAGGGATTCTGAACGGAACGGTAAAATCAGGAGATGCCGTGGTGATCAGGTATGAAGGTCCGAAAGGCGGACCGGGAATGCAGGAAATGCTGTATCCCACTTCTTTCCTCAAGTCAAGGGGACTGGGCAGGGAATGTGCGCTGATTACCGACGGAAGGTTTTCGGGAGGCACCTCGGGCCTTTCGGTGGGACATACATCTCCCGAGGCGGCAGCCGGAGGCGCAATTGCCATAATAGAAAACGGGGATATAATAGCAATAGACATCCCCGGAAGGAAAATCAATGTTGAACTTACAGTAAAGGAAATAGAATCGAGACTGCAAAAAGAGTGTTCGAGAAAAGATGCAGCCTTCATGCCCCGGAACAGAGAAAGGAAGATATCCGCCTCACTGAGGGCTTATGCTTCAATAGTGAGCTCAGCGGATAAGGGAGCAGTGAGAATTGTCTGAAAACATACCGGAGCCCGAAAGCTGGAAAAAGCTAAAGTTAGAAAGTAAAATATTTTTCGTTTTAAAAGGACAAAACTATGATGACTGATAAGGAAGTCCAGGAGACAATGGAAAGAATAAACGGAACCGAGGAAATTACCGGAGCAGAGGCTCTGCTGAGATGCCTCATCGAAGAGGGTGTTGACACCATTTTCGGATATCCGGGGGGAGCTATCATGCCGGTATATGACAAGCTGATGGATTACGACCACAAGCTTAAGCATATCCTCACAAGGCATGAACAGGGCTCTGCTCATGCTGCACAGGCATATGCCATGGTTACAGGCAAGCCCGGAGTCTGCTTTTCAACATCGGGACCCGGAGCCACAAATCTTGTTACCGGAATAGCAAACGCCTTCCTTGATTCCGTCCCGATGATCCTTGTCACCGCACAGGTGGTGTCGGGGCTGATAGGAACCGATGCTTTTCAGGAAACCGACATACTGGGTGTATCCATGCCCATAACAAAATGGAACTGCCAGATAAAAAACGCACAGGACATACCCGGAGTCCTGGCGAAAGCATTCTATATCGCCACCACGGGCAGACCCGGGCCGGTACTGATCGATATTGCCAAGGACGCACAGATTAACAAGCTTCAGTTCAGATACGAGAAATGTACCTATCTGAGAAGCTATAATCCCAATGTTCCGGTTAACATGAAAGCGATAGAATCGGCAGCGATAATGATAAACCATGCTCAAAAACCCCTGATTCTTGCAGGTCATGGAGTGCTTCTCGCGAGGGCGGAAAATGAACTTCTCCGTTTTGCGGAAAAAACAGGGATACCGGTTGCGGTAACCCTGCTGGGCCTGTCGGCTTTTCCCTCCGGACACAGGCAATACGCGGGATTCCTGGGCATGCACGGCAACTATGCCCCCAACCTGCTGACAAATGAAGCTGATCTGATTATTGCCATTGGAATGCGTTTCGCTGACCGTGTTACGGGAAACCTGAATGACTATGCAAAGAAAGCCAGGGTGATCCATATAGAAATCGACCAGGCTGAAATAAACAAGAATATCCAGGTTGATATCGAAATACACAGTGACGCAAAAATAGCCCTGCAGAATCTTACCGCCATGGTAAGGGAAAACAGTTATGAATCATGGATCAGGGAATTCAGGATACTGGACAATATTGAATATGACCGTGTTATTAAAGAGGAAACAAAACCGGCTTCCGGCCGCATGAGAATGGGCGAGGTAGTAAAACTTGTTTCCGACATGACAAACGGAGATGCCATAATAGTAACCGACGTGGGCCAGAACCAGATGTCGGCAGCAAGGTATTACAGGTTCAGCAATCCCAATTCCTTTGTTACCTCGGGAGGCATGGGAACAATGGGTTTCGGACTGCCGGCCGCCATAGGTGCGAAAATCGGCGCCCCGGACAAGGAGGTTATTGCATTCCTGGGCGACGGGGGCTTCCAGATGACAATACAGGAACTGGGAACCATACTTCAGTATAAAGTGCCTGTCAAACTGGTCGTTCTCAATAATGAATTCCTCGGAATGGTAAGGCAGTGGCAGGATATGTTTTTCGAAAAAAGATACGCTGCCACCGAACTGGTCAATCCCGATTTTATCGGAATTGCCGCGGCATACGGCATACCGGCGAAAAAGATCACCGAAAGAGAGGACCTGGAAGAGTCCCTGAAAGAAATGCTCGAGGCAGAAGGCCCCTTCATCCTGGAAACCTTCATTGAAAAGGAAGGAAACGTTCTGCCGATGATTGAACCCGGAGCCTCAGTCTCGCAGGTAACACTTAATTATAAAGGATAAAAATCTGACCAATAAAGGGAGAGAAACTTCGGTACTGCATGCAGCCCATGACATCAGGGTGATTACCTGAGTAAGGGCAGGGCAGCCGAGGGAAACCCCGGAAAAAATATGAAACAGTAAAATTTATGAAACAGGAATTTACCATTTCAATCTTCAGTGAGAACCATATAGGTATTCTCAACCAGATAACAATTATCCTGACACGGAGACAGGTGAACATAGAAAGCCTGACTGCTTCGGAATCGGCCGTAAAAGGCGTTCACCTCCTTACCCTGGTGGTTGAGGTAACACCCGACATGGTCCGCAAGATTTCACGGCAGATAGAAAAGCTGGTTGAGGTGCTGAAAGTGTTTGTACACACGTCCGATCAGATAATTTACCAGGAAATCGCCCTGTTCAAGGTATCGGCCAAAAGCATTATGACAGGCGATATTCTGGAAAGGATGGTTAAACACTATAACGCCAGAATACTGGTTGTTTCCCCGGAATATATAGTGATTGAAAAGACAGGCCACAAGAGCGAGATAAACGAGCTGCTCGAAAAACTGGAGACATACGGGGTTCTGCAGTTTGCACGGTCGGGAAGGGTGGCAATAACAAAGCAGGTAAAGGAACTGACCCATTACCTGAAGGAACTTGACGAGGCAAGCCGGAAAACACCCGGTGAGCCGGTCCTTAATTAACTGATAAAATAACTCTTCTGTCCCCCCCGGGAACGGAAAGGGTTACTGCATAATTTAAAATATTAATTAAAAAATCTTGAAAAATGGCAAAAATTGATTTTGGAGGAGTTATTGAGAATGTAGTTACAAGAGAAGAATTCCCTTTGTCCAAAGCACGCGAAATTCTTAAAGATGAAATTGTTGCAGTCATCGGATACGGTGTTCAGGGTCCGGCTCAGGCATTGAACATGAGAGATAATGGTATAAACGTGATCATAGGCCAGGCACCTGAATTCAAGGCTGACTGGGACAAGGCAGTAAAAGATGGATTTGTTCCGGGAAAAACTTTGTTTCCGGTTGAGGAAGCAGCGGAAAAAGGCACCATCATCCAGTATCTTGTATCGGATGCCGCCCAGCGTATATTATGGCCAAAGATCAAGCCCTGCCTGAAAAAAGGTGATGCCCTCTACTTTTCACACGGATTCTCCGTTACGTACAAGGACCATACCGGAGTTGTTCCTCCGGAAAATGTTGACGTGATAATGGTTGCGCCAAAAGGCTCAGGCAGAAGCGTACGCCTGAATTATCTTGCAGGAACCGGTATCAACTCAAGCTATTCTGTTTTCCAGGACTTTACGGGAAAGGCTGAAGAGCGTACAATTGCCCTGGGAATAGCCATAGGTTCAGGATATCTTTTCCCCACAACCTTTGAAAATGAAGTATACAGCGATCTTGCAGGTGAACGCGGCGTGCTTATGGGAGCTCTCGCGGGAATAATGGAAGCCCAGTATGAAGTATTCAGGGAAAACGGACACAGTCCCTCCGAAGCTTTCAACGAAACCGTGGAAGAACTGACCCAGAGCCTTATACGACTGGTGGACGAGAACGGTATGGACTGGATGTATTCAAACTGCAGTGCCACAGCCCAGAGAGGAGCTCTTGACTGGAAGCCCCGGTTCAGGGAAATCACCCTTCCGCTTTTCAGGGAACTGTATGAAAAAGTGAAATCCGGCGAGGAATGTGAAAGAGTACTGAAATCGACAGGAGTTCCCAATTACAAGGAAATACTGGATGGCGAACTCAGGGAGATGGCTGATTCGGAATTATGGAAGGCAGGAGCAGCCGTGAGGAAATTACGGCCGGAAACAAAATAAACAAACCAACATTTTATTAAATATATGACTGAAAAAGTAATCATTTTCGACACAACCCTGAGGGACGGAGAGCAGGTGCCGGGTTGCCAGCTGAACACCATTGAGAAGATACAGGTAGCCAAAGCCCTCGAGGAACTCGGGGTTGATGTGCTTGAAGCCGGTTTTCCGATCTCCAGTCCGGGAGATTTCAATTCGGTGGTTGAGATATCCAAAGCTGTATCAAATCCTGTTATCTGCGCTCTCACAAGGGCAGTAAAAAAGGATATTGAAGTGGCAGCAGAATCTCTTCAGTTTGCTAAGAAGAAGAGGATCCATACCGGGATAGGTGTTTCAGACTACCATATGCGCTACAAGATCAAGGCAACTCCGGAGGAGATACTCAGAAGGGCTGCCGATGCCGTGAAGTACGCGAAGAAATTTGTTGAGGATGTGGAATTCTATGCTGAAGATGCGGGCCGCAGTGAAAATGAGTTTCTGGCAAGAGTCATTGAAGCCGTCATTGATGCCGGGGCAACAGTGGTGAATATTCCCGATACAACCGGCTATTGCATGCCACTGGAATACGGCAGCAAAATAAGATATCTGAAGGAGAATGTAAGGAACATTGACAAGGCAATCATATCCACCCATTGTCACAACGATCTCGGAATGGCCACGGCCAATACCATGATGGGAGTCCTTAACGGGGCCAGACAGGTTGAGGTAACCATTAACGGCATAGGGGAAAGAGCGGGAAACACCTCACTGGAAGAAGTGGCAATGATCATAAAGAGCCACCACGACCTGAACCTGGAAACCAGCATCAATTCCACACTTATCTACAAAACCAGCAGGCTGGTATCAAATCTGATGAGCATGCCCGTCCAGGCAAACAAGGCCATAGTGGGAAGAAACGCCTTTGCCCATTCCTCAGGGATACATCAGGACGGAGTGCTGAAAAAACGCGAGAACTATGAGATCATCGATCCCGTGTCAGTGGGCGTGAGGGAATCTTCAATCATTCTTACCGCACGCAGCGGAAGGGCCGCCCTGAACCACCGCCTGGAAATGCTCGGTTTCAGTTATGGCAAGGAGGAACTCGATGATATCTACCACCGCTTCCTTCTTCTTGCAGATAAGAAAAAGGAAATCAACGACGAGGATATCAGGATACTGACAGGGCAGGTTTTCCAGGGTGATAAATCCGTTAAACTGGAACATCTCCAGGTCATCTGTGGCAAATCAGCCATCCCGGTGGCAACCGTGGGTCTGAATATAAACGGGGAAATCCACACTGCCACATCCGTCGGAAACGGCCCGGTGGATGCAGCATTCACTGCAGTGAAACAGCTTATTTCCAAAACAGTTCACCTGGAGGAATTCCTTATACAGGCAATCACCCAGGGCAGCGATGATCTCGGAAAAGTACATGTACAGCTTGAACACGACGAGAAAATCTATTACGGCTTCGGCACCAGCACGGATATTGTAACTGCCTCAGTGGAAGCATTTATCGATGCAATAACAAAAATCAAGTAAGTATCCGGAATCTGTTTGGCCCGCCGGATGACAGGCACACTGAGTTTTAAGGAAAAACAGACTGCTTAGATAATAAAAATGAAACCAGAAACACTTTTCGACAAGATATGGGACAGCCATGTTGTCAGATCCATCGAAGGAGGACCGGATGTCCTGTACATCGACCAGCATTTCATACATGAGGTTACCAGTCCGCAGGCGTTTGACGGACTGAGAGCCAGGGGCATAGACGTGTTCCGCCCTTCCATGACGCTGGCAACTGCCGATCATAATATTCCGACAGTGAACCAGAATATGCCCATCAGGGATGAACTGTCGCGCAGGCAGGTAGAGACCCTCACAAGGAACTGCAATGAGTTCGGGATAACCTGCTATGGCCTTAATGATCCGCATAACGGAATTGTGCATGTCATTGGTCCGGAACTGGGCTATACCCTTCCCGGCATGACAATAGTGTGCGGCGACAGCCATACATCCACACACGGGGCTTTTGGAACGGTTGCATTCGGAATCGGCACCAGCGAAGTGGAAATGGTACTGGCCACACAGTGTATCCTGCAGCCCAAACCGAAAAAAATGAGAATACGCGTTGAGGGCGAACTGGGCAGGGGCATTACTGCAAAGGATCTTATACTCTATATCATATCACAGCTGTCAACAAGCGGTGCCACCGGATATTTCGTGGAATATGCCGGTTCTGCCGTCGAAAGCCTCAGCATGGAAGGCAGGATGACGGTGTGCAACATGAGTATAGAGATGGGAGCCAGAGGAGGCCTGATTGCCCCTGATGATACAACTTTCGAATATCTCAGGAAGATACCCGCACTGAGCAACCGTCCTGACTTCTATGCGCTTGTCAAAAAATGGTCGCGCCTGAGAAGCGATCCGGATGCCGTTTTTGACCGTGAACTGACCTTCGATGCAGGAAAAATAAAACCCATGATAACATACGGCACGAATCCGGGAATGGGTATTTCCATTGATGAATCAATTCCTGCCCTTGAGGAAATCAGTGATGAAACAAAGGCATCATTCATCAAATCGCTTAATTATATGGGATTTACTCCCGGAATGAAACTGGCCGGACAGCCCGTCGACTATGTGTTCCTGGGCAGCTGCACCAACGGGAGGATTGAGGATCTCAGAGCTTTTGCAGGCTTTGTCAGGGGAAGGAAAAAAGCCCCCGGAGTTACCGTACTCATTGTTCCGGGCTCAAAGAAAGTTGAAAAGCAGGCAATTGACGAAGGGCTGGCAGATATCCTGAAGGATGCCGGATTCGTGTTGAGACAGCCGGGCTGCTCATCATGCCTGGCCATGAATGAAGATAAGATACCGCCGGGAAAATATGCCGTGTCAACATCCAACAGAAATTTTGAAGGCAGACAGGGACCGGGGGCGAGAACACTGCTTGCAAGTCCGCTTACTGCCGCAGCCGCTGCTGTAACAGGGAGAATAACCGATCCCGGGGAACTGATGCAGGATTAACCATACACAGATACGGGAACCTATAAAACAAATCAGATACCTATAATAATAATTGCCATGCCAAAAGAGAAATTTGATATTCTGGAATCAACTTGCATACCTCTGCCTATCGAAAACATTGATACCGATCAGATTATTCCTGCACGGTTTCTGAGCCTCACCTCAAGGGAAGGCTTTGGCGAATATCTTTTCCGCGACTGGAGATTTGACAAATCAGGCAATAAAATTGAAGACTGTGTTTTTAATAATCCACGTTATTCGGGCCGGATACTGGTAACCGGGAAAAATTTCGGAAGCGGATCAAGCCGTGAACATGCCGTATGGGCAATAGCAGGATACGGATTCCGGGCAGTGGTATCAAGCTTCTTTGCGGATATATTCCGGAACAACTGCCTGAACAACGGAATCCTGCCGGTGGTGGTAAAGGAGGATTATCTGCAGAACCTGCTGAAAACAATCAGGGACAATCCCTCCACCATGGCAAGGATAGACCTTGACAAACAGCTTTTCACCGTTCTGCCCGACGGCGAAGGCATAAGCTTTGAAATAAACCCGTATAAAAAGGAATGCCTTCTCAATGGCCTCGATGACATTGACTACCTGTTAAGCATACAGGATGCCATCAAAGCATATGAATTACGAAAAACTCTTGGAAAATGAGAATAGAAATAATGGACACCACCCTCAGGGACGGGGAACAGACCCAGGGTGTTTCCTATTCACCCTTCGAAAAACTTCATCTCGCAAAATTCCTTCTGAAGGATCTCAGAATTGACCGCATCGAGGTTGCTTCAGCCCGTGTTTCAAAAGGGGAATTTGAAGCCATCAGGCAGATAACCGAATGGGCTGCCCGGAATGATTTTCACAACAAAGTGGAAGTTCTCGGATTCATTGATGGCGAAACTTCCCTTAACTGGATACGGGATGCGGGAGCCAGGGTCATAAACCTCCTTTGCAAGGGCTCACTGAGACATCTGGAAAAGCAGCTCAGAAAAACCCCTGAAACACATGCTGCCGACATCAGGGATATCATCAGAAAAACCGTGGATTCGGGAATGGAAATAAATATCTACCTGGAAGACTGGTCCAACGGGATGATCCATTCGGAAGACTATGTATTCTTCATGATTGATTCAATCAGGGATGAACCCGTAAAAAGAATAATGCTCCCCGATACGCTGGGAATTCTGAATCCCGATCAGACTTATTCATTCTGTAAAAAAATCGTTGACACCTATCCCGGGATACATTTCGACTTTCATCCCCATAACGATTATGACCTGGCAGTGGCAAATGTCTTTTCTGCCGTTAAAGCCGGGATCAGGGGAGTTCACACCACCATTAACGGAATGGGCGAAAGGGCGGGGAATGCGCCCCTGTCAAGCGTTATCGGAGTCCTTCACGACCAGCTGGAAGCGGAGACAGGGATAAATGAAATGGAAATAACCATGGCAAGCCGTATTGTCGAAACATTCAGCGGAATACGGGTGCCGCCGAACAAGCCGGTCATAGGGGAAAACGTGTTTACCCAGACTTCGGGTGTTCATGCCGACGGTGACAGCAAGGACAATCTCTATTTCAACAACCTTCTGCCCGAGAGATTCGGAAGAAAGAGAAAATATGCCCTGGGCAAACAGTCGGGCAAGGCCACGATAAGAAAGAACCTGGAGGAATTCGGACTGGCTCTCAGTGCCGAATCAATCGATAAGATAACCCAGAGAGTAATTGAACTGGGCGATAAGAAGGAAAGTGTGACAACTGAGGATCTTCCGTTCATTATATCCGATATCCTGGGAACCGAACAGATAGTCTACAGAATATTAATAAAGAATTATGCCCTTTCCACCAGTTACGGACTAAAACCCTTTGCCTCCGTAAAGATGGAAATTGACGGTCAGATCCATGAAGGCACATCAGCCGGCGACGGACAGTATGACGCTTTCATGAGAGCCGTAAGAATGATCTACGAGAAGGTTGGCAAGGAACTGCCCCATCTGACGGACTACCAGGTTTCAATACCGCCAGGGGGAAAGACGGATGCGCTCGTTGAAACCATAATAAGCTGGAAGCATCACGATAAGGAATTCCGTACCAAAGGACTGGATGTGGATCAGACAGGTTCGGCAATAAAGGCTACCGAAAAAATGCTGAACCTGATAGAAAGCCTTAACAACGGAACGGAAATAAAAACAATGCCCGTCTGAATCCGCAGCAGAATTATTCAATCAATAAATTATATCAACCTCATGAACAAAAATTACAATATTGCCGTCATTCCCGGTGACGGAACAGGTCCTGAAGTAGTAAGGGAAGGTAAAAAAGTGCTCCTGGCCGCAGCATCCAGATTCGGATTCAGCATCGGTTTCGGGGAATATGACTTCGGCGGGGACAGATACCTGAGAACAGGGGAAATATTGCCGGATTCCGCTGTTGAGGAGCTGAAAAAATACGATTCAATATTCCTAGGAGCCATCGGTCATCCCGGTGTCAGGCCGGGAATCCTTGAAAAAGGAATTCTCCTCCGCCTCCGCTTCGAACTAGACCAGTACATAAACCTTCGCCCGGTAAAGCTTTACCCCGGGGTGGATACCCCGCTGAAAGACAAGGGACCCGAACATATCGACTATGTGGTGATAAGGGAAAACAGCGGCGACGTCTATACCGGTTCGGGCGGCGTGACAATGAAGGGAACAGCACACGAAATTGCCATTCAGAACATGGTGTATTCACGAATGCAGGTAGACAGATGCCTTGAATATGCCTTTGAATATACAAGGAAAAGAAACAGAAAGAAGACTCTTGCGCTTTGCGGAAAAACCAATGTCCTTACATATGTTTTCGACCTGTGGGAAAGGGCATTTCATGAAATAGGAGAAGCAAAATACCCCGATATCAAAAGAGAATATTACCATGTTGATGCCATCAGCATGTGGATGATAAAAAATCCGGAATGGTTTGATGTTGTTGTAACAAGCAACATGTTCGGGGATATCATCACCGACCTCGGGGCCATCACCCAGGGAGGAATGGGAGTGGCAGCCGGAGGAAATATAAACCCGGAAGGAGTGTCAATGTTTGAACCGATCGGCGGATCAGCACCAAAATACACAGGACTGAATGTGATCAATCCCATTGCAGCAATCTCCTGCGGGGCTATGATGCTCGACCACCTTGGGGAGGGAAAGGCAGCAAATGCCATTGAGAATGCCATTATGGACGTCACCGCAAACAAACTGAAGGATATGGGCGCCGGCCGTATGGGCTACTCCACCAGCGAAGTCGGAGACCTTGTGGCAGAAAGGATCTGAGTCGTCTGAAAATGTTTACGGCAGACCAGGTCTTCAAACTGCATGATTGCTGCAATAATTTAATTGTTACTGCACACTCTGCGTTTATAATAATTTGATTTTTTTGAAATATTTGGATTTTATCAAATAATTATTACTTTTACGCTACAATTTTCAACCATGTATACCTCCAAATTGCATCATCACCATTTTCTTTCCTGATCTCAGGCGAGGAATGATGATTTTTGTAATCAGGATATAATTAACCCGTCTGAGAATACCAGGCGGGTTTTATTTTTTAACGGATATGAACAGACTAAAGATTGCAATTCAGAAAAGCGGACGATTAAATGAAAAATCCCGCAGCCTGCTGGCAGAATGCGGAATAAAATTTCCCAACGGAACAGGGCTTCTTAAAACATCGGCAAGAAATTTTCCCGTGGATATTTTGTTTCTCAGGGATGACGACATTCCCCAGTATGTGGAACAGCAGGTGGCTGATATCGGAATCCTGGGCGAAAATGTCGTCTATGAGAAAAACAGGAACGTAAGCACTCTGGAGAAGCTTGGTTTTGCAAACTGCCGGCTCAGCCTTGCCATTCCCGGAGAGGATAGATTTACAGGTCCGGAATATTTCAACAACAAGAGAATCGCAACAAGCCATCCGCGGCTCCTGTCAGAATATCTTTCAGCGAACAGTATTTCTGCCCGTATTGAGGAAATAAGCGGCAGCGTTGAAATAGCCCCGGGAATAGGCCTCGCGGATGCAATATGCGATATTGTGAGTTCAGGAAGCACCCTGGACACGAACGGGCTTCGCGAGGTGATAACAATACTCGACAGTCAGGCTGTGATAATCGGCAACAAGGACCTTGATGACGAAAAAAAAGCCATTCTCGCAAAGCTCCTTTTCAGAATCAGGGCCGTGAAAAGATCAAATGAAAACAAGTATATTCTCCTGAATGCCCCGGAATCTGCAGTCGGGGAGATATGCCGCATCCTCCCGGGAATAAAGAGTCCGACAATTCTTCCCCTTGCAGAAAAAGGCTGGTGCTCACTCCATTCCGTTGTACGGGAGGATGATTTCTGGGAAAGGATTGATCAGCTCAGAAAAGCCGGTGCCGAGGGAATACTCGTGATACCAATTGAAAAAATGATACTCTGATGAGAATCTTTAAAAACCCGCCCAGGGAAACATGGGAAGACCTTTGCAGAAGACCTCTTGCTGACCCGGCAGAATTGGATTCGGAGGTGAAAGCCATTCTCGGAAAGGTGAAAAAACAGGGCGACAGTGCACTGAGATATTATTCCGCAGAGTTTGACCACATCAGCATCATCGATTTCAAAATCACTGAAAGGGAACTGGATGAAGCAGAAAAATTCGTAAGCGATGATCTGAAAAATGCAATCAGGATCGCCTCCGGAAACATATACAGGTTTCACAAGTCACAGCTCAGGGATGAAGAAACCGTTGAAACAATGCCGGGTGTGAAATGCTGGCGCAGGAATGTGGCAATCGATAAGGTTGGATTATATATTCCGGGGGGCAGCGCTCCGCTCTTTTCAAGCGTGCTGATGCTCGGAATACCTGCAAAAATCGCCGGCTGCAGACGGGTAATAATATGCACTCCCCCCGGCAGGCAGGGAAAAATAAATCCCCTGATACTCTATGCCGCAAAAATCACGGGTATAAGTGAAATATTCAGGATCGGGGGCGCACAGGCCATAGCAGCAATGGCCTACGGAACGGAAACGATACCACGCGTCGACAAGATATTCGGTCCAGGCAACCAGTATGTCACAAAAGCCAAGGAAATAGCAGCCTCGGAAGGAACAGCCGTTGACATGCCCGCCGGCCCGAGTGAGGTTCTTGTCATTGCCGGCCCGCAGGCCGATCCGACATTCATAGCCGCCGACCTCATCTCACAGGCGGAACACGGACCCGACAGCCAGGTTGTACTGCTGACCGACTGCGAAAAACTGCTGTCGGAAGTCAGCAATGAGCTGTCCGTACAGCTTGAAAGACTCCCCAGAAAGGATATCGCCGCCCTGTCGCTGGACAAGAGCATGGCAATACTCCTGAAAGACCCGTATGAATGCATTGATTTCAGCAATGAATATGCTCCCGAGCATCTTATTATCAATACGGATGATCCTCATGAACTCGCCGGGAAAGTGATCAGCGCCGGCTCGGTCTTCCTGGGAAAATACAGCTGTGAAAGCGCGGGAGACTATGCTTCGGGAACCAATCACACTCTCCCAACCAACCGGGCGGCAAAGAGTTACAGCGGGATTTCAACCGATAGTTTTTTGAAGAAAATCACCTTCCAGGAGTTAAGCCGGGAAGGAATAGAGAAACTGGGTCCGGTGATAGAGGTCATGGCCGGGGCAGAAAACCTTGCCGGTCATGCGGAAGCCGTAACCATCAGGCTCAACAGCTTAAGACAATAATCCATGAAAGTTCTGTTTTATGTTCAATCTTGATGACCTTGTAAGGCCGAATGTAAAAAGGCTCAGTCCCTATTCCTGTGCACGGGATGATTTTCACGGCAGGGCGGGCGTATTTCTTGATGCCAACGAAAATCCCTACGGAACGCTGAACAGGTACCCCGACCCGTATCAGCGTGAACTGAAAGACCGGATAAGCCGACTGAAATCCGTTCCGGTGGAAAATATTTTCCTGGGAAACGGCAGTGATGAGGTGATAGATCTGTGTTTCAGAATCTTCTGTAATCCCGGACAGGACAAGGTTCTTACCCTCTACCCCTCTTACGGCATGTACGAGGTATCAGCCTCGGTGAATGATGTGGAGATAATCAGGTCTGAACTCACCCCTGAATTCGGAATCAGCTACAGCGATGTGAAAAAACATTTCAGCGACAGGAACCTCAGGCTTATAATACTGTGCTCCCCCAATAATCCCACCGGAAACTGCCTGGACAATGAGACGGTCGAAAGGATCATTTCGGAATTCAGGGGAATTGTGCTGCTTGACGAGGCCTACATCGATTTTGCCGCTCAGCCTTCAATGAAGGATAAAATCAGCCAGTATCCCAATCTCATCGTGATGCAGACATTCAGCAAGGCATTCGGCCTTGCATCCGTCAGAATAGGAATGGCCTTCACCAATGCGGAAATTGCAGGCTATCTCAACAAGATCAAACCTCCCTACAATATAAGCTCCCTGAACCAGAGAGCGGTCCTCAGACGGCTGGAAAAAAAGGAAAGCCACAGATCGCAGGTAACCAGAATCAGGGAAGAAAGAACCAGACTTTCAGGGGAAATTGCTAAATTGTCCTGCGTTGTGGAAGTCTATCCCTCAGATGCAAATTTTATTCTGACAAGGATGAAGGATGCCGCGAAAATATATGAATATCTTGTAAACAAGGGTATTATAGTACGAAACAGGAGCAGTCTGATCAATAACTGCCTCAGGATCACAGTTGGTTCCGCGACAGAGAACAACAAACTTTTAAGAGCTCTAAAAAATTATAAATGAAAAAGGTGCTTTTTATAGACAGGGACGGAACCATCATTGTGGAACCGGAGGATGAACAGATTGATTCCCTGGAAAAATTAAGATTCCTTCCCGGGGCCATAAGCAGTCTTTCAGCAATAGCAAAGACTACTGATTACGAGCTGGTTATGGTGACAAACCAGGATGGTCTGGGCACTTCTTCATTTCCTGAAGATACTTTCTGGCCTGCACACAACAAGATGCTTCAGATACTCGGGGACGAGGGTGTCTGCTTTTCGGAAATCTTCATCGACAGGACCTTTCCCGAAGAAAACGCACCGACAAGGAAGCCTGGCACAGCTATGCTGACCAGGTATCTCGCCCGGGGCATCGACCCGGAAAATTCCTATGTGATAGGCGACAGGCTGACCGATCTCCAGCTTGCGGAAAATATCGGCTGCGGGGCAATCCTCATCCGTAAGCCTTCCGGTCCTGACCCGGCTTCAGGCAAAGTATTTTCCACCGGCGACTGGAATGAGATCTTCAGATATCTCACATCAAAACCACGGACTGCCTCCTTTTCCAGAAAAACGAAGGAAACCGATATCAGCCTTCACCTTAATATCGACGGTTCCGGTAAAAGCAGCATTAGCACCGGAATAGGCTTTTTTGATCACATGCTTGATCAGATAGCCCGGCACGCGGGGTTTGACCTTTCCGTACGGGCAAAAGGAGATCTTGAAGTGGACGCTCATCATCTTGTTGAGGATACGGCAATCTGCCTTGGGGAAACATTTAACAATGCCCTGGGCAGCAAGAAGGGAATTGCCAGGTACAGCTTCGTTCTGCCCATGGATGACTGTCTGGCACAGGTCGCAGCTGATCTTGGCGGCAGGCCATGGCTGGTGTGGGATGTGCAATTCCGGGGCAGCCATATAGGTGAAATGCCCTCGGAGATGGTTTTTCATTTTTTTAAATCATTCAGCGACAGCGCGAAATGTAATCTCAATATAAAAGCTGAAGGAACAAATGATCATCACAAGGCAGAAGCCGTATTCAAGGCATTTGCCAGGACACTCGGATCAGCCGCAGGGAAAACCGGAAATCATGACCTGCCTTCCACCAAGGGTACATTATGATCGCCATAGTAAAATATAATACCGGCAACAACCTTTCACTCAGTAATGCACTGACAAGGCTGGGATATGACAACATCATAACAGACAACGGGGAAGAGATCATAAATGCATCCAAAGTCATCCTGCCCGCCGGGGGTGAAGCTGCTCCGGCAATGAAACATCTCAGGGAAAGGGAACTGGACAAACTCATCCCTCCCCTCAGGCAACCCGTACTGGGTATATGCCTCGGGTTTCAGCTGATGTGCAGATATACGGAAGAAGCAAAAATAAACGGACTTGAGATTTTTAATTGCAGCGTCAGAATGTTTCCGAAATATGACAGGCTCCCCCATATGGGATGGAATGATTTTATTTCTGTATGGGGCGACATTTTCAGGGGAATTTCCCGGAAGGATGATGTGTATTATGCTCACAGCCACTATGCGGGCATCTGTTCCAACACAACGGCAATATGCGACTATATCCTTCCCTTCAGCGCTGCAATGAAAAAAGACAATTTCTACGGTGTGCAGTTTCTCCCCGAAAAATCTGCAGCCACAGGCGAAACGATATTGAGAAATTTTCTGGAATTATGAGAATAATTATTGCCATAGACATCATTGACGGTAAATGTGTAAGACTGACCAGGGGGGATTTCGACACAAAAAAGGTGTACAATGAAGATCCCCTTGAGATTGCCCGGATGCTTGAAGACAACGGGATAAAATATATTCACCTTGTTGACCTCGACGGGGCAAGGGAGAAAAAGATCATTAACCACAGGACACTGGAGAAGATAGCAGGCAGGACTGGACTCATCATTGATTTCGGAGGAGGAATAAGATCGGATGATGACGTCAGGGCTGCCTTCGATTCCGGGGCAAGGCAGGTGACAGCCGGAAGTATTGCGGCCACGGACAGGGATTTGTTCATCCGCTGGCTGCTCCATTACGGGAATGACAGTATCATACTGGGAGCTGATTTCAGGGAAAGGAAGATTTCTGTAAGCGGCTGGACAGAGACCCTGAATATTGACATAACAGACTATATATCCGACTATTATGAAAAAGGGGTGAAATATACGATATGCACTGATGCGGAAAGGGACGGGATGCTGGAAGGACCGGCAACGGATGTATACAGGGAGATCCTGGAAAAGACAGGCATCAGCCTTATTGCCAGCGGGGGTGTCTCTGAATTGAAGGATCTGGATGAATTGAGGGATATTGGATGTGAAGCTGCAATAATAGGAAAGGCTGTTTATGAAGGAAGAATTAACTTAAAGGATCTGAGGAACCTATGCTGAAGAAAAGAATAATACCCTGCCTCGATATACGCGACGGCAGAACTGTAAAGGGTGTACGGTTCGTTGACATCAGGGATGCGGGAGATCCCCTTGAACTGGCAGTCAGGCATGCTTCGGGGGGAGCTGATGAACTGGTGCTTCTGAATATAAGTCCGGCAGGTGAAAACCGCAAAACCTTTGCAAAGTGTGTTGAAAGAGTCGCGGAGAATATAAACATTCCTTTCACGGCCGGCGGCGGTATTGACAGCATCGGGGATGCTGAGCTTCTTCTGAAAGCCGGGGCTGACAGGATATCGGTGAATTCCTCTGCCGTAAGGAATCCCGGACTGATAAACGAACTGGCTGACAGGTTCGGAAGCCGGTGCATTGTCGTGGCCATAGACACAAACAGGATTGGAGATGACTGGATAGTGTTTACCGGCGGAGGACGGGTGTCGTCAGGGCTGAAAACGGTGGAATGGGCCGTGGAGGCAGCCAGACGGGGAGCCGGCGAGATACTGCTCACATCAATGATGAACGACGGTACCAGGTCGGGATACTCCATTGATATAACGGCAGATGTGAGCAGAAATGTTGACATCCCGGTAATAGCTTCCGGAGGAGCAGGTAAAAAGGAACATTTCAAAAGCGTTTTCCTCAATACCGATTGCAGCGCTGCGCTGGCAGCAAGCATTTTCCATTACGGGGAAATTAAGATCAGGAAACTCAAGGAATATCTCTACAGGGAACATATACCGGTAAGATTGTAATAATATATCTGGCTCGTTTCAGGGGATATGAAGGATCCTGAAAAACAACAGGAATACTTTCCGGCAGGCGGAAAACCTTACGGTATCCGGAAAAAAGGAAATCCGGAAAACAACCGGAAAAACCTTCTGACATCAGGAAAAGACGGCAAGTCCTTCTGATATCCGTAAAAGACAGGGAAGAGCAAAAGAGAACTTATAGGAGATTAAATATGAAAAACATGGATTTTGAAAAGCATATGGGCCTGATTCCTGTCGTGATACAGGACAATACCACACTTCAGGTACTGATGGTAGGATTCATGAATGAGGAAGCTCTGGCCAGAACCCTGAATGAAGGAAAAGTTACTTTCTTCAGCAGGAGCAAAAAGCGTTTGTGGACAAAGGGAGAGACATCAGGCAATTTTCTGTATGTAAAAGAGATGCATCCCGACTGCGACAGTGATTCCCTGCTGATAAGGGTTGACCCCGCCGGACCTGTTTGCCACACGGGAAACACATCCTGCTTCAGCAATGATTCTTCCAGGGGATTCCTGTACAGGCTGGAAAAAATTGTCGGGGACAGAATCGATGAAGACGCAAAGGATTCATATACAAACCGCATATTCAGGGAGGGAATCAACAAGGCTGCACAGAAGGTCGGGGAAGAAGCGGTTGAACTGATCATTGAAGCCAAGGATAACAACAATGAACTGTTTATCAATGAAGCCGCCGACCTCCTGTACCATCTTCTGATACTTTTCAGGGCAAAGGGAATTTCGGTCCGGGATGTGGAAGACTGCCTCGCTTCACGGCATTCCGCTTCCCGCTGAATTACTCCTCCTGCAATCCGGCCTTTACCGGGATCCAGCGTTATATGGGACCTTTCCCCGTGCCGGACCTTTTTTAATTTTTCTTGCTTTTTTCTTGTAATTGTAAAAAATAGTTTAATTTTGTCAGCAGAAATGCGACTTGATGAATAATACACAAAACTATAACACCTCCTATTTTTTCTTCTTTTACTTTTTGAAAGAATAAGGGGATTTTTGTGTAAAAATGAAATAAATACCAATGAAGCAAAGTCCCCGGAAACCGGGGACTTTTTTTTATAAATATGCATAAGACATGAAAACAGCAATCCAGGGAGAAAAGGGATCCTTCCACGAAGTGGCAGCCAGACAGTATTTCAGAAACGAAAGCATTGAAATAGTGCCCTGCACGACATTTGACCTCACACTTATTGCAGTCAGGGAAGGACTGGCGGATTTTGCAATGATTGCCATAGAAAATGCGAGGTCCGGAAGCATTTTGTCAAACTATACCCTGATACGTGAATCGGGCATGAAAATACTCGGGGAACACAATCTGAGAATAGTGCAGAACCTGATGGCACTGCCGGGCCAGTCTCTCGAAACAATCAGGGAAATACGCTCACATCCAATTGCCTTTAACCAGTGCATGTCATATCTCAACCATTTGAAAAATGTTACCCTGATTGAAGCTGACGACACTGCGGGAAGCGCCAGGTATATCAGTGAAAACAGACTGATGGGGGTTGCTGCTATCTCTTCAGCAATATCTGCACAGATATATGGCCTGGAAATCATCGCTCCCGGAATCGAGACCTATAAAAAGAATTACACCAGATTCCTGCTGGTAGGCGAAAAAGACAAGGCAGGCAGAGAAGGGAACAAGATTTCCGTAAGCTTCTGTACGGGCCACAGGCCGGGATCACTGGCAGCCGTACTGGTCCGCCTTGCGGAACTTGACATCAACCTGTCAAAGATACAGTCGGTGCCCCGGCTGAATGGCGACTGGGAGTATATGTTCTATGCGGATCTTGAACTGAATCCGGATCATGATATCAACCAGATAAAAAATGTTCTGCAGGAATATGCCACGGAACTGGAAATCCTGGGAATCTATAACAAGGGAGATAAATTATATGAGAGTTAATCCGGCAATACGTACAGAGAGCGTCAGGGAGTATTATTTCTCGCAGAAGCTGAGGCAGATAGACCAGATGCGGAAAGAGGGCGCAGATATCATTAACCTTGGTATCGGAAGCCCTGATCAGCCTCCATCGCAAAACACAATTGCCCGACTTGCCGGGGAGGCCATGAAGCCTTCCTCACACGGTTACCAAAGCTACAACGGCATACCTGCCCTCAGGAAAGCTTTTGCCGACTGGTACAGGAAATATTTCGGAATTGAACTTGATCCGGATTCGGAAATCCTTCCGCTGATGGGCAGCAAGGAGGGTATAATGCATATAAGCATGGCATTCGTGAATCCCGGCGATGAGGTCCTGGTGCCAAACCCGGGATATCCCACCTATTCATCCGTAACAAATCTTACCGGGGGCAAGGTTAGATACTATGACCTTACCGGAGAGAATGGATGGCATCCCGATTTTGAAAGGCTCGAGGACAGTGATCTTGAAAAGGTAAAGCTCATGTGGATCAATTATCCTCACATGCCCACGGGTGCGAAAGGTTCAGCCAGGCTTTTTGACAGGCTGACGGAGTTCGGATTAAAACACGGTATTCTTCTCTGCAATGACAATCCCTACAGCTTCATCCTGAACAATGATTACCTGAGCCTGCTCGGAGCTGACGGGGCAAAGGAGATTGCCCTTGAACTCAATTCGCTCAGCAAATCCCATAACATGGCCGGATGGAGGATAGGACTCGTGGCGGGTCACCGTGATTATATAAACACCATCCTTAAGGTTAAAAGCAACATGGATTCGGGAATGTTCCGTGCACTGCAGGAAGCTGCCGCCGAAGCACTGGGAAACCCCGATTCATGGTACGAAGGCCTAAACAGTGTCTATAGCTCCAGGCGGCTGATCGTTGAAGAATTAATGAATATCCTGAATTGCAGATTCGACCCGGAGCAGACAGGCATGTTTGTATGGGGACGCATTCCTGACAACACGGAGAGCTGTGAAAAATTCGTGGATGACATCCTTCACAGGCACCATGTATTCATTACTCCGGGATTCATTTTCGGATCAGGAGGCGACAGATACATACGCATATCGCTGTGCGCGGATGAAAAAACACTGAATGAAGCAAAAAGAAGATTAACATCTGAACAATGACAATTGCAGTAATAGGTACGGGTCTAATCGGAGGATCACTGATCCTCAGCCTGCGGAAAAGAGAATTTGCCGACAGGATAATAGGAGTTGAAAACAACATCCAGCACAGGAATATTGCCCTGCTCAGCGGTATGATAGATGAAGCCGATACCCTGGAGAATGCAGTGGACAAAAGCGATCTGATAATCCTTTGCGCACCGGTTGACGTTAATTGTGCCCTTCTGCCACGGATACTTGACCGCATTGAAGGCACTTCAAAAATAGTGACCGACATGGGTTCAACCAAGGCAGATATGGCCGAAGCAGCGAAAAACCATCCGGCAAGGGGAAGATATGTGGCCGTCCATCCGATGGCAGGAACGGAATATTCTGGTCCGCTGGCAGCCATCGGAAGGCTGTTTGACTATAAAATAGTGATTATCTGCGACGCCGGGCTGAGCGATCCCGATGCGCTGGAAACCACGGAAAGAATGCTGACAAGCCTCAATATGCGGATCACCTACATGGATTCAGCAATGCATGACGTTCATGTGGCATACATATCCCATATTTCCCATATAACCTCCTTTTCACTGGCCCTGTGCGTGCTTGAAAAGGAACAGGAGGAAGAAAACATAATGACACTCGCCGGGGGAGGATTTGAAAGTACCGTCCGCCTTGCAAAAAGCAACGGTGAAACCTGGGCTCCGATCTTTACGGAAAACGCAGAATATATTCTTGAAGTAATAGACACATACATTGAAAAAATGAATCTTTTCAGATCCCTCATCTCCCGCAGGGATAAGGAAGGACTGAAACAGCTTATGGAGGAAGCAAATAAAATACAGAAAATCCTGAATTAGCAGGCCGGATGAAAGCCTGCCTGATAATCCGCGGAATCATCAGGATTAGAGGGGAACAGTGCAGTCCGGACAGATCAGGATAAATGAAATTCAGACAGAACGGAAAGATCAGGATAAATGAAATTCAGACAGTGCGACAGATCAGGACAAATGAATTCAGACAGACGAACAGATAAGAATAATAAATTTCAGTCACTTATATTTTAAAACCATGGTAATCAAACTGGAAACAATTCCCGTCACAGAATGGAAAGGCTACAGCAAAAGGCCCTTCCTCATATCGGGTCCCTGCAGCGCGGAGACCGAGGAACAGGTTATGGAAACAGCCAGGCAGCTTGCAAAAATCGAACAGGTAAGTCTTTTCAGGGCAGGTATATGGAAACCCCGGACCAGGCCCGATTCATTTGAGGGTATAGGTACCCCGGCACTGAAATGGCTCAGGAACGTAAAGGAGGAAACAGGACTGCTTGTCGGCTGTGAGGTGGCAAACGAGAGGCATGTGTATGAAACTCTCAAGTATGGTATAGACATGCTGTGGATAGGAGCCCGTACATCCGTCAATCCCTTTACCGTACAGGAAATAGCCAATGCCCTGAACGGAGTTGACGTGATGGTAATGATCAAGAACCCCATCAACCCGGACATAGACCTGTGGATAGGTGCAATCGAAAGGATAGCCAGGGCAGGAATAAAACGGATAGGTGCCATACACCGCGGATTTTCATCCTACGAAAAAACATCTTACAGGAATCAGCCCAACTGGCAGCTGCCCATTGAACTGAGAAGAAAAATGCCGGACATTCCGATAATCTGTGATCCCAGCCATATTGCCGGAGCCCGGCAGTACCTGCATGAGATTTCACAAAAAGCGCTCGACCTCAACTTCGACGGTTTAATGCTGGAATCACACATCCAGCCTGAAAAGGCGCTTAGCGATTCAGCCCAGCAGATTACTCCCGGTGAGCTTCACGAGCTCCTCAGCAGGCTGATACTCCGCAATCCCTCAACATCCGATCCGAAGCTGCTTGATATCCTCGGGGAATTACGGCAGCAGATCGATGTTTTTGATGACCATCTCATTGATCTTATCGAACGTAGGATGGAGGTGGCGGAAAAGATCGGCCACTACAAGAAGGAGAATAATATCACTATCCTTCAGAGCGCACGCTGGGATGAAATAGTGAAAAGGGCCATGACGAAGGGCCTGTCTAAAGGATTGAGCAGGGAGATGATAGATTCCATATTCAAGGCCATCCATCAGGAATCCATCAATAAACAGATGAAAATCATGAATAATGGCATTGACATAAACATAGCGGATAAAAATATCTGAGCTGATGGATTACTTTGTTGTTCCCTCGGAAATAAGCGGATCCGTAACCGCCCCTCCTTCGAAAAGCATGACCCAGCGTGCCATTGCAGCCGCCCTCCTGGCAAAGGGAGAAAGCATTATAACGAATCCTTCGGATTGTGACGATTCACTTGCAGCAATAAATATTGCCAGGGCACTGGGTGCGGATGTGACCCGGGAACCCGGTATACTCAGGATCAGTGGAGCCGGAAAGATCAGGGAACAACTGCTGAACTGCGGGGAATCGGGACTTGCCATAAGGATGTTTTCCCCGGTTGCGGCCCTGAATGTGGAGGAAATAATTATGACAGGCACAGGTTCCCTCGTGAAAAGGCCGATGTCAATAATTGAAGACGCACTCAGACAGTTCGGGGTGAAATGTAAAAGTGAGGGAGGCTTCCTTCCTCTCACCATCCAGGGACCCCTGAGGGGCGGACACTGTGAAATAGACGGATCCCTGAGTTCCCAGCTGCTCACGGGACTGCTGATGGCTCTCCCGGTAACTGAAAAGGATTCAATAATAATTGTAAACAACCTTAAAAGCAAACCCTATATTGACATGACCCTGCAGGTTCTGAAAAGCTTCGGGATCAATATACTGAAAACGGGCTACAGCCGTTTTGAGATACCAGGGAATCAGAAATACAAGGCAGGAAAATTCGAGGTTGAAGGTGACTGGAGCGGAGGTGCATTTCTACTGGTGGCCGGGGCAATAAACGGCGATATAAGGATTGAGGGTCTCAGGGCCGACAGCCTGCAGAGCGATAAGGCAATACTGAATGTCCTCGACAGTGCCGGAGTAAGGACAACAATACTGGAGAATTCAATAACAGTAAGAAAATCACCACTCAAAGCCTTCTTTTTTGATGCAACCGAATCACCCGACCTCTTCCCTCCCCTTGTAACCCTGGCAGCATTCTGCAGGGGCAAATCGACAATAAAGGGCGTGTCCCGCCTGATTCACAAGGAAAGTAACCGGGCCGAGGCCCTGATTACCGAATTCGGCAGAATCGGCATCAGGATTGAAACCAGTGACGACAATATGATAGTTAGCGGAGGCTCCGTAAAGGGCGGTGAAGTCAGTTCACACGGCGATCACCGGATTGCAATGGCGGCTGCAGTTGCAGCACTGGGAAGTTCGGGGAAAATCCTGATAAAAAATTCCGGATGTGTCGCAAAATCCTGGCCCCTGTTCTTTGAACAACTGCGGAGGCTCGGAACAATGATCTGGGAATGATTCCGGACGGCAGACGGATACAGTAATAAAATTTTTATGCTTTTTGTACGCTGAATTAATAATTTTATATAGATTTGCAGGGATGAGAAAAGGAAATTTATATAACTGGTGGTGGTGCAGCTTCTGAACTGATGCTGTGAATCACGCTGTTATATAAATACAAAAGATATAATTGAAAAGCACGCTGATCACAGCGTGCTTTTTGTTTTAAAAAACCTTTATAATACTTAATTAATAATCGAAGAAATGAAAAAAAACACAAAGATTCTTTTAAGCGAAAGAGAGATGCCCCGGCAATGGTATAACATTGTGGCAGACATGCCAAACAAGCCGGCGCCCCCGCTAAATCCGGCAACTCGCGAACCCATTGATCCCGCAGCTCTGGCAGCAGTGTTTCCGATGGAGCTTATCAGGCAGGAAATGTCAGCGGAAAGGTATATTGACATACCCGACGAGGTCCTGAACCTTTATAAAATCTACCGCCCTTCCCCTCTTCACCGGGCTCTTAATCTTGAGAAAGCCCTCGGGACAAAAAGCAGGATCTATTACAAGTATGAGGGTGGCAACTATTCCGGTTCGCACAAGGCCAACACCGCAATTGCCCAGGCATATTACAACAAGAAGGAAGGTATAAGGAGAATCACTACCGAAACCGGAGCGGGCCAGTGGGGAAGTGCAATGAGCTTTGCATGCAACCATTTCGGTCTTGAGCTGCTGGTCTTCATGGTCAGTGTAAGTTTTCACCAGAAACCCGGCCGGAAAATCATGATGAACACCTATAATGCCAAGGTGGTTCCTTCGCCCTCAACCATGACCGCCGTTGGGAGGCAGATCCTTGAAAAGGATCCGGATTCCCCGGGAAGCCTGGGAATAGCCATCTCTGAAGCCATGGAAATAGCCGTTCAGGATCCTTATACAAAATATTCCCTCGGCAGTGTACTGAACCATGTTTCACTGCATCAGACCATAATTGGCCAGGAAGCAATGATTCAGATGGAAAAGGCCGGTGACTACCCCGATGTGGTAATAGGATGCTTCGGAGGCGGATCTAATTTCTCGGGCATCGCCTTCCCCTTTATCCGTGAAAATATTGTCAGTGGCAGAAAGACCAGATTCGTTGCAGTGGAACCTTCTTCATGCCCGAAACTGACCAAGGGAAGATTCTTATACGATTTCGGTGATTCTGCCGGAATGACCCCGCTTCTTCCAATGTACACCCTGGGACATAATTTTATTCCGGAAAAAATACATGCCGGGGGCCTGCGTTATCATGGAGCAGGAGTTCTTGTAAGCCAGCTTCTTAAAGACGGATTTGTTGAGGCAAAGGCCAAAATGCAGAGGGAATGCTTCGAAGCAGGAGTATTTTTTGCCAGAAATGAAGGCATTCTCCCCGCTCCGGAATCCAACTATGCGATTGCAGCCGCACTCGATGAAGCCAGACAATCCGACATCGAAGGGACAAGCAGGGTAATTCTGTTCAATCTCAGCGGACACGGCCACATGGATGTCTCATCCTACCAGAAATTCTTCGAGGATAATCTTCCCGACCATGAAATGACACAGGAAGAAGTTGATAAATTTATTGCCGCATCCGGTCTGGAGGGCTGACTTTTACAAGAAACCCCCGGAGGAAATCCGGGGGTTAAATATCATTTAAAAATCGGAACAGGATAGCGGATACAGGAGGTACTGCGTGTTTCTGGAAACAGTATTCCTGTATTCTTCCTTATCGCGCATCCTTATCCAGTCGGGATCGTTTCTGAATTCCTCCCATTTTTCATCGTGGGTCTTCATATTCTGAAACGTGGTCATGTACATCAGGTTGGGCATGTGGCTCCCTGCCAGGACCTGGCCGTAAAAGACAGCATTGAATCCCAGTTTTTCGAAAAGGGCGATTTCCTCATTGTTGAACATGTCGATCTTTTTTCCGGCCTTGTATTCCGTGGCACTCTCATAGCTTCTCAGCTCATACACCCTTTCTGACCGGTCAGTGGCGAATGAAGGGGTGCTGAAACGGGGCATCCCGGCGAAGGCTTTAAGCAAAATGCTTTCATACCTCTGAAAAGGCGGATTATCATGCGGCGCATTTAAAAAGTCACTGCCTCTTTTCTGATAATCAGCATCTTTTTCAAGCACGACCTTCATGCTGAAATATTTGTCCGCAGTTTCATAGGGAATGAACACATAAATATATTTCCCGGAAGCAGCAGTGTCGGATTCAAGTGGCTTGAACACCCCGACTCCTTCTATGCCGGATCTGCGAAGGACGGGCTTGAGAGCTCCGGAAATATATCTTTCGGTTCTCTCTGCCTGGCCGGGTCCGGAGACATCATAAATTTTTATCTCATAGAGCATCTGTGGTATTTGTTCCCTGCAGCCGCCTGCCGGAAAGAGCAGGACTGCCACAAATACCATGGAAAACAAGGTTCTGATGGCCTTTGTCATAAACACAAGCATTTAAAATTTGCAATCAGTCATCCTGCATCTGTACTAATACAATGCCGAGAATTCCCTGAAGATACTGTTGGCCTGTCCGGCGGTAATTTCCTTGCCCGACTGTATGTAAAACCTGTGACGCAGTGTTACAGATTCACCTTTTCCGAGGGTAAGGACTATCTTTTCGTCATCCTTGTTATAGGCCTGGGAACCCAGGTTATTGGTTGAAAAGAGACCATAGCCGCGCGCATGTGAGTGCCCCGGATAACCAATGTTTTTGGGATGATCCCAGAAACCGAAAGATGTCAGTACATTATTTTTCGTTCCTGAAAGAATTACCCAGTCATTCCTTGTACTCCATACATCATCTCCGCGTTTCCCGGAACTTGATGTATACATTCCCGTTACGCCTTCGTTATCAGTTGCCCTGACAGTGGTCGGATTTCCCTGCGAATCAGTATAGACTGCCGGCTGATTCGTGGGCATTTCAAAGGCCCTGTCAACCCTTATGGCAAACATTCCTTCCTTGTTGTCGGTAATGGTTACCGGACCTTCAGCAGCCGTCAGGGTGGAGATATGGTCAATGGTATAAGAAACCTTGGTACCCGAGAAAATATACTGTGTGTTTTCCGTAAGCAGAGTATTTCCCTTGTTATCCTTCCAGTCGGATATCACCTCAAGAACGGCTTTTTTCCCGTTTTTGACCTTCACGATTTCCCTGACTGCAATATGTCCGTAAGCATCTTTTTTCTCCGCCGGAATTGCCGAGGAGTTATTCCAGAAATCCAGTCCGTTCACATCCCCGTGATTGAACCATATTCCGATATGATGCGGATGATCAACCCTTTCCCTGGGCCGGGGTTCCAGGGGAAACCCCCTTGTAACCACCGAACCGTCCGGCGCATTGACAGGCCAGAGATACGGTTTTTCCATATTGGACGGATACTGATAGGAAGTAAACAGCTTTCCCCCTATCATCACATCCACCTTCTGGCCGCCTTTGATAAGCTTCACCTTTTCTGTCTGTCCGGCAAGCATGCCCGGGTGCCCGAACAATAAAACCAGTACAAGTAACAGTCCTGCTGCCTTTTCAATTAAGTTATTCATCATGATTTATAATTCAACTCCTTATAATATTAATACTGAAAAACCTTTCCGCCTGCAAGAACCTCCTGGCTTGCCTCATCGAAAGAGGCTTTTTCCCCGGTCCTGAGAGCAGCAGTACACATAATGCAGGCAATCGAATGATTGTATCCTGCCACCACATCGGCATTCGGAGTCTTCCTGTCGCGAACGCACTGCATCCAGTTTTTCATATGAGCCGTTGTCATAGGATCACCGCCCGTGTCAGCAGCTGTTTCAATCCTCAGGCCCGGCAGCTCGAACGGTTCCAGCAAATTGGCATTCATTCCCATTGCCCTGGCTTCCCTTTCAGTCATTCCTCCCTCGGAAGATATTTTGTTGGTGTCGAGGTTGAGCATTCCGCCATTTGAATAGTAAAGTTCCTTTACGCCACCGGCGGAGTTGGTGAACCTTGAGGAATAAACCACCTGAAATGCATTATCAGGATTTACGGGATCAACATACTCCATCACCGCAGTCATGGTGTCGAAATTGGAGCGCCCGTCCTTCCACAGATAGATTCCGCCGTTTGCGGCAACCGTGCGCGGATGGGATATATTTGTGAACCAGTGGACTGTATCGATCTGATGAGCCATCCACTGACCCGGAATGCCGGAGGAGTATGGCCAGAACAGCCTGAATTCCAGATATTTTCTGGGATCAAAATCAGCAGCGGGCCTGTTCATCTGGTATCTTTTCCAGTCGGTATCGGAAGCCTTCAGCAGGGGAACAACATTCGGCCTTCTCCATCTTCCGGGCTGATTTACGTTCCATGTCATTTCAACCATAACTATCCTGCCGAACTTTCCTGATTTGATATATTCATTTGCAGCAATGTAATTTCCTGCGGAGCGGCGCTGTGAACCTATCTGGACTATCTTGCCCGTTTCCTCAACTGCCTTTCTGGCAACACGGGCATCTGCCATAGTTTCGGCAAAGGGCTTTTCAACATAGGCATCACATCCGGCTTCAACAGCTTCTTTGGTATGCAGTGCATGCTGGAAATCTGCTGTGCTGATTATTACCGCATCCACATCCTTGCCGTTGTACAGTTCCTCATTATTACGGGCAAGCCTGATGTTGATCCCCAGTTTTTTATAGAAGCGCGCAGCATCCTCTCTTCTTAATCTCCATATATCTGAAAGAGCTGTGAATTCAAAATTCATTTCCTTTGCAAGACTCATAAAGCATGGATGCAACGAACCCCTGAAACGGTCGGAATAACCGACTATACCTACTCTTACCCTGTCGTTTGCACCAATCACACGTGAATAGCTTCTTGCGCCAAGGGTAAGTCCCGCAGCGCCCAGGGCAGCTTTCTGAAAAAATTCTCTTCTGGTTGTCATAATTTTTTATTTAAAGTTCATGGAATAGCATGCTCAAGAAAGTAAAAATAATTTAATTCACAATCATTAGGTAATAATGCAACTGCTTTTTTTAATTTTATTCCATTCAATTCACAATAGTTGTTATGAAACGCATCCTTGTTGATATGGACGGAGTGCTTGCCGATGTATATTCCAGGTTCTTTGACCTGCATGAACAGGCGACGGGCAGCAGGCTTTCCCCGTCGGATGTTGCAGGCATGCCTGAATCCGAAGCTTTTCCGGAACAGGTAAGCTGGGTCTCGGCACCCGGGTTTTTCAGACATCTTCCGGTTATGCCCGGAAGTATTGAAGGAATGAAGAAACTTAATTCAGTATTTGATATTGTGGTAATCTCACTGGCGACGGAATTTCCTCAGAGTCTTACCGACAAGCAGCTGTGGATGCATGACCATTTCCCCTTCATATCATGGAAACAGCTGGTTTTTTGCGGGAACAAAAACCTTCTCCATGCTGATATAATGATAGATGATCACCCCAAAAATCTTGATCATTTTCCCGGTGAAACCATCATTTTCACACAGCCTCACAATATTAACATCCATGACACACGGCACATAAGAATCTCTTCATGGCTGGAAGCAGAAAAACTTCTTTTTAAGAAAGTTTGATTTTACCAGTCAGAATATTTCTTTAAATGTTTATTGTCCCTCCATATCTCCATGAGTGAATCCCGTGTCCCGGCAATTAAGGGAATAAAATTCATCAAACCGTCCGGAACACTTTACTTCAGCATTAAAAGCATCAGGCCTCAGTTGTTCTGTTAAGATGTTCTTTCCACGAGAAAGATAACCAGAAATTTTAAGGTATTTGAATCTCTGCCAGAACCGGTTTATGATCAGAAGGATAAAACATGCCGAATGAATCTGACAAAACCCCGTGCCTGAGTATTTTGATTTTGTCATTTATGAAAATGAAATCAATTGTCCTGCCCCTGTCACTGACGGCGAATCCTCCGCTTGTAGCATCAGGCCCATAGGATGCTGTCAATGATTTATCACGGCTGTCACTCAGGGTTGTCAATATTGAACTGACAGGGTTTGATTCTTTCACCAGATTAAAATCGCCGGTCAGTATCAGAGGAAGATTCTCCCTGTTTATTTCTGTTATCCGATTGAGTATCAGCGCAACTCCTTCTTCACGTGCTTTCGTCCCCCTGTGATCGAGATGGGTATTAAATACAAAGAATATCTTTTTCGTGATCTTATCCCTGAGTTTCAGCCATGTGCATGTACGATTACAGGCTGCATCCCAACCCATCCCGGGTTTATCGGGTGTTTCACTCAGCCAGAATGTTCCTTCTGCCAGTTTTTCAAATCTGGATTTCCTGAAAAAAACCGACATGTGTTCCCCTGCTTCTTTACCGTCGTCCCGGCCGAGTCCGTAGTAGTCAAAATCGGGAAAGCTGATTTTCAGATCATTGACCTGTTCGATCAGAGCTTCCTGAACATTAAAGATATCTGCCTTATGAAATCTTAGCAGGCCCGCGACCTTGTCTTTTCTTGCAGGCCAAGCATTTACGCCATCGCCGGGATTGTTATACCTTATATTATAAGTTATTAATGTGAAGGGTGTTTCTTTTTTTGATTGGCCATATGCCTGATTTGAAAGCAAAAACGAGGTCAGAATTAGTGTCAGAAATGATAATGATGATTTTATGTGTTTCATAGTAATAAGTTTTATAAAATTAATCGCGATGAACCGGTTCATCGCGATTAATTTTAATTACAAACAATATTTTCTATTGCCAGCCCGGGTTTTGTTTCAGATTCGGATTCTGCAGTATATCATTTAGGGGAATAGGATAATAATAATGCTTATCCTCCCATGCTCTTACCAGATTATTCATCCAGGTGAGTTCTCCGTAAGTATTATTTTTAAGCCTTTGTGAATTCTGATTTGTTCCGATCATCGCTGAAACATCTACATATTCCACACCTTTAAATGAGGGAGATGGCTTTGTTCCCTGAAAAAATGCAACATCAAGAATTCCGTCTTCATTCAGATCCATTGGTGTTACAAGCTCCGGTACATAGAATCCGTTCCATTCCATCTTCATCAGTTCACCTCTCTTCCATCTCAGTATATCAGGGAAACGGACTCCCTCCAGGCTCAGTTCAATACCTCTTTCTCTCCTTATTTCAAGAATTACCGGATCGCTGATGTCCGGGAAATAGGTTGACTGGAGATAAGGATCGACTTCAGTGGGTTTTGCAGAAAGGCCTCCTGTAATGCCGGCTCTTGAACGGAGTACTCCTATTGTCGAAGCCCAATCCGCATCTGACAGGGTACCCAGTTCCGCCCTGGCTTCCGCATAATTAAGAAGCATCTCCGCGTATCTCATCAGGGATATGGAGTTTATGTTAAGGTCTCTGGTATCATAATACATATCATCGAGAGTCCATTTGATAGGCTGATACCCGGTAAAGGTATAGGAAAACACAGGAGGGCCCGGAATCTGAACACCATCACTTATTCTTTTATAATCACCCATTCGAATAGTCTGTTGCAGCCTGTGATCTCTTCCTTTAACTTCATCTTTAAAAAGCATGGTCTGCCACCCGGGTGTATTTGTAAAAGGAGTGCCGTCCTCCATCAGGTAAGTATTTATAAAGCTGCGGATAAAACTGGCTTTGCTCCCGTACGTACCGCTGGTCCACCACCAGTTGGCATCATGAAGCCGGTTTAGTGTGAGATCCATTACAGCAGCCAGCATGACTTCGGATGCAACCGGTGCAGAGCTCGTGAACAGAGTCCGGTAAGCTTTTGTCGTTCCTCCTGAAGTATAGATGGAATAGGTACCGGCATCCATTACGGTCTTGGCAGCAGATGCAGCATCATTAAGCCAGGTATTTGCCGTGGACTCAAGGCCCAATTCAGTGTGATATTTTCTGAAAGTTCCTTCAAACAGGCATATTCTTGATTTCAGCCCGTATGCAACATATTTTGTTATCAAACTCCTGGAAGCATCGACAGTTGATGTAATATTAGCACAGGCATAATTTATATCTGCAAGAACGGAATCCATGATCAGGGTCCGCGAATTACGCGGCCCATATAACATAATGGTATCTGACACGTCAAGAGGTATATTTATCCAGGGAACATCACCGAAGCGTTTTACTTTCTCGAAATAAAACAGTGCCCTGAAGAATTTTGCTATACCATTATAATTTTTCCGGACTTCCTCGGGGACCCTGGAATCGGTATTATATTTCAGGAAATAATTAATATTTCTTAGATCACCCCAGTCCCACCCTGAACTGTTTGTTGCAGAAAATGCCGGCTGAAGAAAATTCGGGATTGTTTTCACTGCAAGATAATCAGTCATCGCATCAAGTGTTGTAGACCCGGGAAGCATATTATAAAATGAATTGGCATACAGATCAAGTCCCTGGGCACTGCTGAATACAGCAGCACGTGATGTCGTAGATTCGGGATATTGCTCCAGTTCACACCCGGCAATCAGAAGACTTGCAAGTATAAACCACAAATATATTTTTTTCATGATCAATTATTTTAAAAGTTAAAATACAACTGATATTCCAAAAGTCATACTTTTCAGCATGGGATAATTATACCCGTCTCCGGATGTTCCTCCTGATAATATGCGGTCAGAACCTGAAGTATTTTCAGGGTCTATGTGCTTTACAATCCTGTACAATGGCGACCACGACCAGAGGTTCTCACCTGAAACATATATTTTAAACGCGCTGGCTCTGATCTTTGAAGTAATACTAGATGGCAGGTTGTAACCCATCTGAATATTTTTCAATCTTACATAGGCAATATTCTGCAGATACCTTGTCTGGGCAACACCAAGTGTCCTGCTCGTGGAGCTCGATGCCGCACGCGACATGGTCCTGGGCAGATACGCGTTGGGATTTTCTGGTGTCCACATATTACCAAGATGGAATTTTGGGATATTGTTGTATGGCCGGTTATACTGACCCCAGAAGAATTCAGCTTCAGTACTCGGATACCAGTCCTGCTTCCCTACTCCCTGGAAAAAGGTTGAGAAGAAAATATTATTCCAGTCAGCATCAAGATTGACTCCGTAGGTAAAGCGGGGCCTGTTATTTCCAATTATTATTCTGTCGCCGGGGTTTGATACCCTGTTAGTTCCCCTGTTAATAAAACCATCATTATTGAGATCCTTGAACTTTATATCTCCTGGATACCATAAATTGGTAGGTGAGGCTCTCATTTCAGGACTTTGCTTTGCATGGCTTGCAACATCTTCATCATCAATAAAGAATCCCTCGGTAACATAGCCCCATATTTCACCGATAACCTGCCCTTCATAATAATCAGTAAGCAGTTTATCAGGATTATTATATTTCTTTATAACAGCTTTACTGTCTGCAAGTGTTAAACGTAATCTGTAGTTAAGTGGTTTTCCCCCTGTTTTGAACATATCTTTCCATGATAAGGTCATTTCCCATCCTTTTGTCTGCAGGTCAGCATAGTTGCCTTTTGGTGATGTGGCGCCAAATACAGCCGGCAATGTAAGACCTATGGTGAACATATCAGTTGTGTTACGGATATAATAATCACCTACAAACCTCAGTCTGTCAGATAACATTGCAAAATCAAGTCCAAAATCGAGTGTCGTGGATGTTTCCCATGTAAGCCCGTCCGGAATAACACTTGGGCGGCTGGTATACTGTGGTCTCACTCCGTTCAGTACCATGCTTGATTGTGAAATTGAGAAAGGTTCAAGGTAAACATACGATCCAATATTGCCGTTGCCAAGAGATCCATAGGAAGCTCTTACTTTCAGGTCGTTCAGTATCTTAGGATTTACACTGAAAAATGGTTCTTTAGATATTCTCCATCCCCCGGATACAGAAGGAAAGAATGCAAATCGCTGATTTTCCGGAAATTTAGAGGAACCATCATAACGAGCGTTTATTTCAATGAGATATCTGTCGCGGAACACATAATTAAGTCTTGAGAACCCTCCTAATATCAGCCATTTTTCGTACCCGCCGGTTGTTGTAATTGCCTGTCCGAGTGTCAGATTTATATCATTGGCGTCATCATAAATGATACCGTTTCGCTGAACAGACAAGCGGTTATATGTTGACTGCTCGTAGTTATAACCGATCAGGAATTTCAGATAATGAGCATCCCTGATTGTATTTTCATATTCCGTGTATATGTTGGTCGCGATATACTGTGTTATACGATTGTCAAATGTCAGGTCATTGGTTTTTGTTCCCACATAGGCAACTGATCCGGGCTTATTACTGTATGGTATTTGAACTCTTTTCCTGAACTGATTATTATCCGTATTCTGAAATGTAAAATCACCTTTTATCCTTAGTTTATCGTTCAGGAAGGTTGTTCCGATTCCGACAGTATTTTTTAAAATGCGTCTTTTGGTATCAATCCCGTTTTTGCCATACCAGTAATCTCCAACGGTATACACTGATGACATGGAAAGAGTACCGTCAGGATTGAACATGACCGAACTCGGGTGACCTTCATCACCAATGTTTCTCCATATACCGCTTCCTTCACCCACATTCATCGGAATATGATATGCCATTTCCGAATAGTCGGTATTATTGGTTATTTCCATCCATGGGAAAACCTGGATTGAACCTTTAGCTCTGACATTTTTCATATTATAATCATCAGTATTATATCTGAAAAGGCCGTTTTGTGACATGTACCTGCCAGAGATCAGATAAGATGTTCTTTCACCGCTTCCGGTTATTGTAAGATTATTTTCCGTTGCAAGAGTTGATTTTTTGTATAAAAGATCATACCAGTCAGTATTTCCGTAATATACATATTCGCCGGTAACAGGATCGATCTCAACTTCGTCATAGGGCTGGCCTGATTCAACTTTTGCCTTGAAAGCATCAAGATAAGCCTGTGATACTTTCTGCGTCTTATTTATATTCTGAGGGAAAGATCCATCCCCATTTAAAAATGCGGCAACAAACATTGAAACCCAGGTGTACCCGTCAGTAACAAATTCTGGAAGATGTATCGGTTTCTTCGTTGATAAATTTGAGGTGTAATTTACCATTGTTTTGCCTTTTTCAGGATTCCTGGTGGTAATCATTACAACGCCAAATGCTCCTCTTGCACCGTAAATAGATGCAGAAGCAGCATCTTTCAATACTGACACACTGGCTATATCATTGGGATTCAACATGCTGGGATCTCCCTCAACACCATCGATAAGTATCAGCGCGCTTCCTCCCTGACCAATCGAGGTTATACCTCTGATATTATAACTTGGAGCCTGATTGGGCCTGCCATCAAGAAGATTTATATTAAGGTTGGGCAGAACTCCCTGAAGACCCTGAGTCAGATTAGGTACGGACCTGTTTTCTAAAGCTTCATTTGTAACCTGATCTACAGCAGCTGTCAGATTCAGTTTTTTCTGTGTACTGTATCCGACAACAACCACTTCTTCAAGGCCGAGAAGCTCTTCCCGCAAAGTTGTATTTATTACCGTCTGGTTCAGGACCTGAGCTTCTCTTTGAACATAACCGACAAACGAGAAAACCAGAATCGAATTTGAACCGGGAACCTCAAGTGAATAATTACCATTTGAATCGGTAATAGTCCCAAAATTAGTGCCTTTTACCTGAACAGTAGCACCTGGCAGGGGAGCACCCTGCTGATCCGACACTGTTCCGGTAACTGTTATCCGCTGTGCATGAACAACTGTAAATGCAAAAAATAACAACAACATCAGGAATAGTTTTTTCATAAAAAAATCTGATTAGTTGAAAATAAAGGTTATCATTAAAAGTCTATCGAGAAGAAATTTACAAAAACAATAAACAAAAAGCAAAAACTAATTATGGTTTGTTTACTATATGATATAAATATTAGATCCTGAGTGTTTTAAAGAAGCTTTCAGCCACTGCATTGTCCCTGTAATCTCCGTTACGGCTCATGCTTCATTCCAGCAGTTTACAGGAAACCGGCAGGTTTATAAATTCCCTGCACGCATATTGTATACTTCTGCATTATAACAATCAGATCATCATTTGTGTGTGAAAACTCAACAACTATTTATTTGAACTTAACTTATTATCCGGATGAATTAAGCTATTCCCGAAACAAATGCCTTCAATAACACTAATAGGCTACCTCTATTTCAGCCCACACGGGCAGATGATCTGAAGCAACAGGCTCATCCTCAACCACTGTTTTATTGGTTACAAAGGTTCTGCCATCACTTTTCAGGCCCAGAATGTAGTCAATGCATTTTGAAGGCTTATCCGAGGGAATAGTAGGCACTGAAGTATTTGTAAGAATATTCCAGTAACTTTCAAACCTCTTCATAACCTCCGATTCAGGTACAGCATTCAGGTCGCCTGCAAGAAAGACAGGTTTGTCATAACCGCTAAATGAACTGCTCACTATGCCCGCTGATGCCAGCCTGTCTTCCTGGTTCAGGGAGAAATGGGTACAGCCCAGAACCAGATCCTTCAGTTCGACTATCAGAAGGCTCCTGGCTTCCTCCCTGCCCGGAAGAGGTATGCGCTTCCAGCTCACCGGTTTTTCCTTTGTAAGAATGCCTATTCCGTATTTCCCTCCCTGGTAATCAATCGATGCTCCGAATGTCTGATACATTCCTGTCAGCCTTGCAAGTTCATCCAGCACGACAACACCTCCGCTTCTTTGTGTTGCACTGTCCAGTTCCTGCAATGCAACCACTTCAGCGTCAATACGCCTGATTACATCAGCCACTCTTTGATAATCAACAACCTCATCCATGCCCCGGCAATTCCTTACATTATAACTCAGGATTTTAACTGTAAGTGTTGATTTCTGTTTGTTCGCGTCACAACCACCTGCAGAAACAATAAGCACCGTAATGGCAGACAGTAATATCAACAGCAGATTTCTCATTTTCTGTAAATTTTGGTTTAAATATTGATAAATAATCTGAACCGCCGGATCGCAGAGACAGCGGGGCTCTCCTCCCTTTTGCCCTGCGCTTTCCGCATACTCTCTGCGATCCCCGCGGTCAGAATAAATTATTTCTCTGCATATCAGCCTTTTACCATCCCGGATTTTGTCCCAGATTCGGATTGGTGATCAGATCTGTGGCCGGAATGGGATAATAATACATCTTATCCTCCCATTTCCTTTTAATATTGTTCATCCAGGTGAGTTCACCGCTTGTGCCGTTTTTCAGCAGCTGCGGATTGGTTTTCCCGCCAATGGTGGGAGACACATCAACATATGTCACTCCTGATACTTCCGGAGAGGGTTTCGTACCCTGGTAGAATGCAACATCCGGAATGCCATCCTCATTGAGATCCATGGGAATATTGAGTTCGGGGACATAGAATCCGTTCCATTCCATTTCCATGAGCTCGCCCCTCTTCCACCTGAGGATATCGGCAAACCTGAATCCTTCAAGACAGAGTTCAATTCCTCTTTCCCTTCTGATTTCCAGGATAACCGGATCACTTATACCGGGAAAATAATTTGCTGTCAGATAGGGATCGGCCACAGTGGGCTTTGAATCAAGTCCGCCAGTTATTCCTGCTCTTGCCCTGAGAGCTCCGACAGTTGCGGCCCAGTCGGCATCAGTAAGGGTGCCGAGCTCAGCTTTTGCCTCAGCATAATTCAGCAGTACCTCTGCAAAACGGAAAATGGAAATGGAATTTGTATTAAGCCTTTCCGAATCATAGTACATATCATCCAGGGCCCATTTAATCGGCTGGTAACCAGTAAATGTATAGGAAAATACCGGCGGCCCGGGTATCTGGGTGCCACCCACAATCCGTTTATAATCTCCCATGCGGATGGTTTGCTGTAGTCTCATATCCCTTCCTTTCACCTCATCCCTGAACAGCATCTCAGGCCAGTCGGGATTATTGGTAAAGGGAGTTCCGTCAATATTGAGGTAAGTGTTTATGAATGTCCGGATAAAGCTTGCCTTGTCTCCGTATGTACCGCTTGTCCAGTACCAGTTTGCATCATTGAGTATCTTGAGCGATATATCCGATATGGCCGAAAGCATCACTTCACTGGCAACAGGATCATCACTGGTAAACAGTGCACGGTATGCTTTTGAAGGTCCTCCTGCCGTATAAACCGAAAAGCCGCCTTCATCCATCACCTTTTTTGCAGCAGTCTCGGCAGCGGACAGCCAGGCAGCGGCCGTTGACTGCAGATTGAGTTCCGTGTGATATTTTCTGAACGTGCCTTCAAACAGGCATATTCTCGACTTCAGGGCATAGGCAAGATATTTGGTTATGGTGCTGCGTGTAGGATCAGTAGTCAGCCTGATATTCTCACATGCATAGTTAATATCAGCCAGAACGGAATCCATCACAAGCGTGCGGCTGTCCCGCCCCCCGTAAAGAATATCCGTGTCGGATACATCCAGGGGTTTGCCGACCCAGGGAACATCACCGAACCTTTTTATTTTCTCGAAATAGAAGTATGCCCTGAAAAATTTCGCAATGCCCAGATAATTCTTCCTTACATCAATATCAACAGCCGGATCCTTACAGTTGACGATGAAATAATTAAGATTCCTCAAATCGGTCCAGGTCCACTCTGAACTGAGTGTGGCCGCGAATGCACCTTCCTGAATGAATATCGGCACTGTTCTCACCGCCAGATAATCCGACATTGCATCAAGATTTGTTTTCCTTCCCGGAAGGATAGTATAAAATGAGTTCACATACATTTCCAGTCCGTGCTGACTTCCGAAAACCGCAGCTTTCGAAGCTGTTGACAGTGGGATTTGTTCAAGTTCCTTTTCACAGGAAGAAGCTATTACCATGGAAAACAGGAGAACAAACCATAAATATTGTTTTTTCATAATGATCACACTTTAAAAATTAAATACCTATCGATAAACCAAACGTAAAGCTTTTCATTATCGGATAATTAAATCCGTCAGCTCCTGCTCCCGGCCTGATCACCTGGTCTCTCGGACCAATGTTCCCGACATCCAGATGGCCCTTTCCGACAATCTTGTAGAGTGGTGACCACGACCATATGTCTTCACCCGAGATATAAACCCGCAGGTTATTTATACCAAACCTGGAGATCATATTCTTAGGCAGATCATATCCCAGCTGTATATTCTTCAGCCTTATATAGGCAACGTTCTGCAGATATTTTGTCTGAGGCACGCCAAGTTCCCTTGTCGTGGCATTTGAGGCAGCCCTTGACATTATACGCGGCAGATATGCGTTAGGATTATCGGGAGTCCACATATTCCCCAGATGCCAGAGCGGTATGTTATTATAGGGCCTGTTATACACACCCCAGAAATATTCGGCTTCCGTACTTGGATACCAGTCCTGTTTCCCCACTCCCTCAAAGAAGGTTGACAGGAAGAAATTGTTCCAGTCGGCTCCCAGATTGATTCCATAGGTATATCTCGGGGATTTGTTGCCTATTATCCTTCTGTCACCCGGATCGGAAACCCTGTTGGTACCAATGTTAATGTATCCGTCATTGTTAAGATCCCTGAACTTGATATCACCCGCATACCAGATACCTGTCGGGGATGCCCTCATCTGGGGGCTCTGCTTTGCATGATTGGCAACATCTTCATCATCAACAAAAAAGCCGATGGTTTCATAACCCCAGATCTCACCAATAACCTGGCCAACGTAATAATCCGTAAGCAGTTTGTCAGGATTATTGTATTTTTTTATCACCGACTTGTTATCGGCCATGGTGAAGCGCACATTATAATTCAAAGGTTTCGAAGCGACATCAAAATGATCCCTCCAGCTCAGGGATGCTTCCCATCCCTTTGTCTGCAGGTCGGCATAGTTGCCCTTTGGTGCCGTGGCACCATAAAGTGCGGGAAGAGTAACACCGATGGTGAACATATCCGTTGTATTTCTTATATAGGTATCGCCGACAAATCTCAGACGGTCGGAAAGCATTGAAAAATCAAGACCGAAATTGGTTGTCGTGGATGTTTCCCATGTAATTCCGTCAGGAAGAACCGCAGGGTTTCTTGTTATCTGGGGAAGCTGTCCTGCCAGGATGTTGGCGGACTGGGAAATGGAAAACTGTTCCTGATAGATATATGAACTCACGTTGCCATTCCCGAGTGATCCGTAAGAGGCCCTGATTTTCAGGTCCGAAATGATTTTCGGTGATACATTCCAGAACGATTCCTTGGATATACGCCATCCTGCGGATATTGAAGGGAAGAATGCAAATCTCTGATTTGAGGGAAATTTTGATGACCCGTCATACCTTGCATTCACCTCTATCAGATATCTGTCTGCAAAAGCATAGTTAAGCCTGGAAAATCCGCCTATGATTGCCCATTTTTCATATCCTCCTCCTGTTGTTATTGCCTGGCCCAGAGCAAGATTAAGATCAACGGCATCTGGATAGATGAGTCCGTTGCGTGTTATCAGTATCCTGTTCCAGGTTGATTCCTCATAGTTATAACCGGCCATAACCTTGAGATAGTGGTTGCTGTTGAAGGTATTTTCATATTCACCGTAAATGTTGGTTGACAGATACTGAGTCTTTGCCCAGTCATTCTTCAGGTCGTTGGTGGCTGTTCCTACATACAGCAATACTCCGGGTTTGCTGCTGTACGGAACAGGTACCCGCTTTGTCACATTTTCATTATCGTCCTTCCTGACGGTAAAATCTCCCCTCAGGCGGAACTTCTTATCGAAAAAGCTTGCCGTGAATCCGCTGGTATTCTTGAAAACAGCTTTTTTCATGGTTATACCGTTTTTCCCGTACCAGAAATCACCCACGCTGTACACGGCACCGGTAGTCAGGGTTCCGTCGGGGTTGAACATCGGGGAATGCGGGTGGGTATCAACTGCAATGATATTCCAGATATCCACAGCACCTTCGCCAACCGAAAATGGATTGTAATATTTCATTGTGGAGAAATCGGTGTTGTTTTCAAGCATCAGCCAGGGCAGCACCTGTATGGATCCTTTCGCCCTCAGGTTTATCATGGAATAGTCATCCGAACTGTAACGGAATATTCCGGGCTGATCCATTATTCTCCCGGAAACCAGATACGCAGCTTTTTCCCCGCTTCCCGATATTGTTATGTTATTATCGGCCGCGGTGGTGAAATCCTTGTAAAGCAATGCATACCAGTCTGTATTCCCGTAATACACATACTCACCCGTAACAGGATCGATTTCCACTTCATTATAAGGCTGGCCCGATTCCGCTCTTCTTTTAAATTCATCCAGATAAGCCTGTGAAAACCTGGTTTCCTTATTGACATTCTGAGGAAATGAACCATCACCATTGATGAATGATTCTGCAAACAATTTCAGAAAGGTATAACCGTCGGTCACGAAATCAGGTACAGTTGGTTTTTTAATCGAATAATTACTTGAATATGTTATACTCGTTTTCCCTTTCTCCGGATTCTTGGTTGTAATAAGCACGACGCCAAAAGCTCCCCTGGCGCCGTAGATTGCTGCCGAAGCAGCGTCCTTGAGCACTGAAACGCTTGCTATATCGTTGGGATTAAGCAGGCTGGGATCGCCCTCCACCCCGTCAATAAGAATGAGGGCACTTCCCCCCTGGCCTATCGATGTGGCACCCCTGATGTTGTAACTGGGTGCCTGAATGGGTTTACCGTCCAGCAGATTGATGTTCAGGTTGGGTAAAACTCCCTTGAGCCCCTGGGTAAGGTTCGGAACAGACCTGTTTTCAAGAGTTTCATTGGTCACCTGGTCAACAGCGGCGGTAAGATTCAGTTTTTTCTGTGTGCCATAACCGACTACCACAACTTCTTCAAGACCGAGCATGCTTTCGGTAAGCCTGATATTAAAAGTGGTCTGATTGCCCACAGGCACTTCCGCCACGTCATATCCGACAAAGGATATAACCAGTACGGATCCCGGACCAGAAACATCGATGGAAAATTTCCCTCCCGCATCAGTGAGGGCCCCCACATTTGTTCCCCTGATCTGAACCGTCGCTCCCGGGAGCGGGACACCCTGGGAATCCGTTACAGTTCCTGATACTGTTACCTGTTGTCCGTACAATACTGATGACATTAACAGTAACAGCATTAACAAAATATTTTTCATAGGCTTAAGTTTAGGATTAATATTAAATTTTCACGTTTGAAAGGTATTAAAAAATATATGAAATGCCGCATCATCCAAACTAAAATAAAACATATGGCCTGAGCTTGTTCAACAAGTATTATATTTACGTTCTTCATTTCTTAAATTAATTTCAACACTTATATTTCACAACCTGATAATATGGAAAACAAAACAAAAACTGCTTCGAAAAGGCTTTATTCACTTGACGCTCTCCGCGGATTCGACATGTTCTGGATTATGGGCGGGGAAGGTATTTTTATTTCCCTGGCTGCCATAACCGGCTGGCCCGTTTTTAACTGGTGCGCAAACCAGCTCGAACATGTGCCCTGGCACGGCTTTGTGTTTTACGACATGATCTTTCCCCTCTTCCTCTTTATTGCCGGAATATCCTTTCCCTTTTCCTATGCAAAGAGGACAGCAAACAATGAAAGCAGAAAATCAATCTACAGGCATGTCTTCTACAGGGGCCTGATCCTGGTACTTCTGGGAATTCTGTATAATAACGGACTCAGATTCAATTTCCCGGAACTCCGTTACGGAAGTGTTCTCGGAAGAATAGGGCTGGCATGGATGTTTGCGGCACTTATCTTTATGAATACCAGGCTGACGGCCCGTATCATATGGTGCAGCGGAATACTGATCGCGTACTGGCTGCTTCTGCTCCTCTTTCCGGCACATGACCTCGGATCAAACGATCCCTTTTCACAGGAAGGCAACCTTGCAAGCTATATAGACCGTCTTATAATGCCCGGTAAACTATATCGCGGCAATCATGATCCAGAGGGAATATTCAGCACCCTGCCCGCAATTTCGACAGCATTGCTCGGCATGTTCACCGGGGAGTTTCTCTTGTCGGAAAAATACAGAGACCGGCCGTACCGGAAAGTTCTGTATATGTTTATAGCTGCAGTAGTTTTGATGATAATCGGAAAACTGTGGGACCTGGTCTTCCCCATCAATAAAAATTTATGGTCCAGCTCTTTCGTTTGCTATGTGGGGGGACTGAGCCTTCTTCTCTTTGTGATCTTCTATCTTGTCATTGATGTCTGGAATATCAGGAAATGGGCCTTTTTCTTTGTAGTCATAGGAGTCAATCCGATTACTATTTATCTGGCCGGAAGAATCATTAATTTTCAGGCAGCAACCAGATTCTTTTTCGGCGGATTTGCAGCCCTGGTCCCTGAAGCCTGGGTACCGTTTGTAAATGCTGTAGGACTGACAACCATAGGATGGCTGTTCCTGTATTTCCTTTACAGGAAAAAGATTTTCCTTAGAGTCTGATAATCAGAATGAAATATAATATCCGGAACAGAACACTCTGCACCGGCGGGAAAAGAAGCTATATTACAATCAGCCCATGACATCAAGAGACAGATTATTATTATCTCTCAGTCACCGGGAGCCCGACAGGATACCGGTTGATCTTGGCAGTTCAACGGTTACGGGGATATCAGGAATTGCCTGGAACAATCTCAGGAAGTATCTGAACATCAGTGGCCGCACAAGGATTTTTGATGTGGTTCAGCAGCTGGCCATGGTAGAGATGGATATAATCGATCTTTTCGGCGTTGATGTCCTTGATGCAAACCGTGTATCCATTGAGAATACCGGATGGTACGAAGTATCTCTCGCAGACGGCAGTCCGGCTGAATATCCGTCATGGTTCCGTCCGCAGAAAAATGAAGACGGTTCCTGGCACACATATGACCGTGACGGAACAGTTATCGCAAAGATGGCAGCCGGGGCCACTTTCTTCGATCAGATGCACTATCCCTATGAAGATGCTTATCCGGAGAACTTTAACGGACTGAAGGATGCCCTGAAGAAGATTTCATGGATCGTTCATTCCCATGCTTCGAACCTGGACGTAAGCGAGCTCAGAAGCAGACTGACCGGCCTCAGGGAAGAAACAGGCAAGGCTCTTGTAATGTCCGGAGGGGTAAAGCTCCTTGAACTTGGCTTTTTCATCAGAAGAATGGATAATTTCCTGATGGATCTCATTGTTGACGGGGACAAGGTGTCGGAACTTCTCGATATTCTTGTTGAGATGCATCTCGCGTCGCTGGAGAAAAAGTGCAGTGCCCTGGGCGATATTGTGGACGTGATCCGCTTTGGCGACGATCTGGGGATGACGACAGCTCCCTTCATGGACCTTGAAACATTCAGAAAACTGTTTAAACCCAGATACAAAATCCTCTGTGATTACGTAAAGAAAAACAGCAACATGAAGATTTTCCTGCATTCATGCGGCAGCATAAGGCAATATATTCCGGATCTGATAGATGCGGGATTTGACATCATCAACCCCGTTCAGACCAACTGCCATGACATGGATCCTGTTGAACTGAAGAAGGAATACGGCAGGGATATTGTGTTCTGGGGAGGAGGGGTTGATACTGTTTCAGTTCTCAACCTCGGCAGTCCGGAAGATGTACGTCGGGATGTCCTCAGGCGCTGTGAAATATTTTCCCGTGACGGCGGCTTTGTCTTTGCCCCCATTCATAATATATTGTCAGAGGTTCCCCCGCAGAATATAGTTGCAGCCTACAAGGCAGTAAATGAATTCAACGGATCGCCTCAAACATTGCCATGATATTCTCCGGAGGCACATCGGGCAGAATGTTATGGACAGTATTGAAAACAAATCCTCCGCCTTTTGAAAATATCTCCACGTTATGCCGTACATGGTCCCTTACCTCCTGCGGTGAAGCTCTGTTAAGTATATTTTGTGAGTTGGCACCCCCGCCCCAGAATGTAATATCCCTGCCAAACTCTTTTTTCAGCCTTTCAGGTTCCATCATGTAAGCATTTATCTGTACAGGATTGAGAATTTCAAAACCTGCGCGGATCAGTCCGGGTATAAGTTCATATATCCCTCCGCAGCAATGAAGCATGGTATGGGCTGAAGAGTGCTTTTTTACATAATCACACATCATCCTGTGCCGTGGCAGGAAGAACTTCTCATAAATCTCCGGAGGCATAAGCGGTCCTGTGTTCGAGCCCAGATCATCCCCGAATTTTATAACCTCAACAATATCCCCCACCGCGTCACAGATCCTCGAAAGAAATTCCATATGCATTTCCAGAAGTTTGTCAAGCAACCTGCTTACGTTTACAGGATCCATGTACAGATCCATAAGGAAATTATCTATCCTGCGCAGGAAAGTACCCCATTCAAACAAGTTGCATCCCACACCTATCAGTAAGGCCCTGTCGGTTTTTTCCCTTTCCCTGATGATTGTCTGCCTGAGCATTTTCCAGAAATCTTTTTCATTCATCCTGTCATAGGGAGGAAATCCGAATCCGCCCCACGACACTCTGGACATGTCGTAAGCAATATTCTTATAGTCATCAGGATAACCATCCAGATAGGGAAATATGGTCTGATCAAAAAATGTGGCATCTGCTGGCATCTTTGCAATATATTCGCCTGCAGGCCCGGCAGCAAGCCAGCTGCCATCGGGTTGTTTCACGGGATTAAACCAGCGGGGATAAAGGCCGGGGATACCCTCTATCAGTTCAAGTTCATGCCAGTACTCCGGAAAGTTGTTAAAGAATCTTCCTATATCCAGGATATCGACTTTAAACAGTTCCAGAATTTCCATTTCAGGCTGGGTTACTTCCTGGATCACATCATATACATGGTTTTTCAGGTCAAGTCCCAAATATTTTACCAGATTGTGCCAGGCGACTGCCGAGATTCCGGAACTGGGCGTTGCACCCAGATCGACGGGTATCCTGTCGGGTTCCTTATGATTTATTGCTGAAATAAGTCTCTCCCTTGAATTCATGGATTTATGTTTTTAAGAGTCAGTACAATATCCCGTGAAGGCCTTTTCTTTTCCCTGACAATCACTGAAGAATCTGTAATCTCAATTTTATCCGTTCCCTGGTAATCGTCCGGGATCCGCGCAAGGAACACCGTATAGGATTTCAGGATCACCTCACCGGCATCGATGAAGTCATAAAGATTACGATTGAATATTTTTCCCTTTTTTGCCACAACAGGGAAAGGTTCGTGTAATCCGGTAGTTCCGAATTCCATTCCGAAAGCAAGCGGGATGTCATTTTCCATAGAGCGCCAGAAATTGATCCAGGGATAATCTTCTGTTTTCCAGATATATCCAAGAAGAAGATTTTTACCCGGATTACTGGCTGATGTCCATCCATATTTGTCCCCGGGGCTGTAAACAAAGGAAGAAACAAGCGGCCACGGGTCGTGAAAATGCCGCAGGCTTACCTTTTTGCCATTATGAACTGTCCGGGGCCATCTTAATACGGGTTCTTCCTGATCCGGGCTTCCGTCTCCTTTATTTTCAAAACCCTTCTCGGTATTATTGTCAAAAAGTGTTGTTTTGTCAAGAAAAGGAGGTCCCAGGGTTACATGCTGGACAATATTGAACATGCGGCCGTATTTATTCAGGTTTTTTATTTCTTCCCTTACAAAAGCCACGGTCCCGTCCACAGGCATTTCAATCCTCCTCGTCAGCTCCAGTCCGCCCATGGGCAGGGTACACGTCATGGAACAGCTTATCTTTCCGTCATTGATACGGGGTTCGGAAAGAACCTTCCAGGTAATGGTGTTTACTTCTCCGTGATGCTGAAATCCATTTAATTTTTCACCTTCAGAAGGGGGGCCCCATCTGTCAAAACAAAGAAAATGTCCCATAAACGGAGGCATGGTGGTATCTTTATTCCGCCAGGAAAGAGGATTCACAGGCAAATCTTTCAGGTGAAAATCAGATATTGACCCGCCATTCAGATTAATCTCGAGAACAGTCTGGTTGTTTTCAATCTTCATAACAGTGTTTGCAAAAGTTGTATTTTGAACGCCGGCATATTTTTTTGCCTGGGAATCAGAAGATATCCCGCTGTTTTTTATCTGACCCGAAAAGAGTAATAAAAGAAATAAAAACAGTATCGTCATCATTTTTCTTTTCATAAATAACATATAGGTTATCAAAGCGTTATATAAAATATACTATTATTATTCTCTCAGGCCGGGATAAATCCCTGTGTTTAATAAAAATAAATGTTTTCCGGAAAGTATCCAACGGTCAGACTGATTATATTTGTGTATATTCCGGGTATATCTCATTGTTGTTTCTATTATTTTACAGCCATGTACAGAAAACTATTTGTCTTTAAGGGCGGCATGCTATTCACCTTATTGTCAACCCTTCTGATAGCCTTTGCCGGATGCCGCAGCACCCAGACCGGTCCTGCCGCTTATGTCAATCCCCTGATTGATACAAAAAGTCCGAGATGGTTGTTTTTTTCATCGGCATGCAGGCCCTTCGGACTCGTAAGCCTCAGTCCCGACACATGGGTGTACGGTACATGGAATTCGGGCTATCTGTATGATACGACCACCATCCGTTGTTTCAGCCACATACACTGCTGGCAGTTGTCCGGCATCCCGGTCATGCCGGTAACAGGCGAAATGAAGGGTCACCTGGGCTTTGAGGCCTGCAAATCACGATTTTCACACGACAATGAAATTGTAAAACCCGGATATCACAAGGTAATACTTGAGGATCACAATATAAGCGTTGAACTCACTTCCACGTGCAGGGTCGGGTTTCACAGATACTCTTTCCCGGAAGGCAGGGCAGGGCATGTATTATTTGATATCGGGGCCGAACTGGGACACGGGAAAATGGATTCCGCCTCAATCCGCAGGATTGGTGACAGTGAACTTGCCGGTTATACTATCATGTCGCCAACCCACAGGAGGAAAAAACCCTGCAAAGTATATTTCATTGCACAGTTCAACAAGCCGTTTTCATCATTCGGAGGATGGAAAAGGCCGCTCAGCGGCCCTGATGCTGCAAGGGAATTGTATCATGACACAGATGATATACATGGAATTGAATGCGGAGGCTATGTCACCTATAATGATCCGGGAGGGAAAGCTTTACTGATGAAAGTTGCCCTGTCGTATGTAAGTGAAGATCAGGCCCGCATGAATCTCAATGCTGAACTGCCTCATTGGGACTTTGACAGGATAGTAAAAGAATCGTATGATGAATGGAATAACGAGCTTGGTAAAATTGAAATAGAGGGAGGAACTCATGAACAGCGGGTTAAATTCTATACAGACCTGTGGCATGTTCTGCTTGGACGTCATATTTACAGTGATTACAACGGAATGTATACTGACAATACAGGTCCTGAACCGCGCATTCGGCAGATTCCTTCCGACAGGAACGGCAATCCGGTTTTCAACATGCATAATTCCGACAGCTTCTGGGGAACCGAATTTAATCTGAACATCCTCTGGTCGCTGGTTTATCCGCAGGTGATGAACAACATGGCAGCGACCCTGATTGAGTATTACAAGAACGGAGGCATGATTGCACGGGGGCCAAGCGGAGGAAATTATACCTTTGTAATGAACGGCGATCAGGCAACTCCCCTTATTGCTGCAGCATACAACAAGGGTATCCGCAATTTTGATATTGACGCGGCTTTTGCCGGCTGCCTCAGGAATTCGGAGCCCGGCGGGATACGCTCACACAGCGGCTATGAGGTAAATCCGAACAAATACATGGATTATTACGTCGAGAGGGGCTATGTGCCTGAAGGTATTCCGGGTGAAGGATGGCACAGGACCGGATGTTCCCTCACCCTTTATTTTGCCTACCAGGACTGGTGCATGGCCCAGTTTGCAAAGGGGCTGGGAAAAACAGATATCTATGAGCATTACCTGAAGCGTTCTTTCAACTACCGGAATGTTTTTGACGCGGAAACAGGATGGATGCGGCCGAGGGAGATGGACGGATCATGGTATGAGGATTTCAGTCCCGTTGTGGAGGAAGGTTCTGCAAGAGGCTTTACCGAAGGAAACTCTGCCATATTCACCTATTACGTGCCGCATAATATTCCGGATCTGATCAGGATGATCGGAGGCAACAAAGCCTTTACCGACAAACTGAACAATCAGTTTGAACTGGCAGCGCCCGACAGGTTTATCACACCTCACGGACTGCATGCCCGGAACTGGGTTGACTATGAGAACCAGCCCGGATTTCATATGGCACATCTTTTCAGCCATGCCGGTGCCCCCTGGCTTACACAGTACTGGCTCAGAAGGCTGAAGGATGAAATCTTCAGCGACATTACTCCCTACGGAGGCTATAACGGGGATGAGGATCAGGGGCAGATCGGAGGTTTCGGGGTACTGACCTCAATCGGTCTTTTTGACGTAACAGGCGGTGCTTCAACCGATCCCTGCTACGAGATAACCAGTCCCGTATTTGATAAAATCACAATTCACCTCGACAGAAATTATTACCCGGGGAAGAAATTTGTGATCAGGACAATCAACAACAGTCCGGAGAACATATACATTGAGTCGGCCAGGCTGAACGGGAAAACACTGAACAGTTTCCGCGTTCCTCACAGGGTGATCACCGGGGGAGGATCCCTTGAAATAGTATTGTCAGACAAACCATCGGAATGGGGTATTGAAAACGTAGCTTCAGAATGAGCCGTAGCTGAGAACCCTTGCTTTCAATCAGCAGGAACAAATCCTCAGATACGGAATCCCGGCAAAATATTTCATTAGTACCCGGGGTCACTTATACAACACCCGTGACGATTTTTGCAGGAGTATGCCAACAATAAAATAAGAGTATCAATGAAAACCAGAACATTCACATCTTTACCGCATCAGGGCAGGCGGAACTTCCTGAAATCAAACTTTTTCCTTGGACTGGCTGCCCTGAGCCCGGGACTGATTCTTTCCGGTTCCTGTACATCCGGGCGAAAAGCTGAGGAAACTGAAGATCTGACAGAAAATGAACTGCTTGAAAAATATCTGGAATGCCTGGGAGGACCGTTCCCGGAAGCACCGCCCCTGAATCCCGTATTGCGGGAAACAATCCGGAAGGATGGTTACCGTATTGAGTCGGTCACCTATGAAGGAATGCCAGGAGAAAGGATTCCGGCATTCATTCTCATTCCTGACGGCATTGATTCCTCTAATCCGGCCCCGGGAATCGCAGTCTGGCATCAGCACAACGGAGAATATCACCTGGGTAAATCTGAACCTGCGGGTCTGGCGGGCAACCCGATGCATCACACCGGAGTTGCCCTTGTACGCGAGGGTTATGTTGTGCTCTGCCCGGATTCCCTGTGTTTTGAAGAACGCCAGGATCCGACCGGAATACTTAAGGGAGGAAACTATGAACGCTTTGAGTTCCTGCGTGAAGTAGTAAGGGGAAGATGCCTGGCCTGGAAGGATGTCTTCGACATGAAGCAATCAGTCTCGATGCTGTGTGATAGACCTGAGGTCAGAAAAGATTATTTAGGCTGCTACGGGCACTCTATGGGATCAACACATGCCTGGCTTGTCGGTCCCCTGGAACCAAGGCTGAAGTGTGTGATCGGCAATTGCTGCCTGCCTACCTATGAAGCCATAGAAGAGGAACACCTCCTCCACTGTTTTCCGAATTTCGTCCCGGGATGGAAAAAATACGGCGATACTCCTGAAATAGCGGCACTGATTGCACCCAGGGCCCTGCATCTCAATCTCGGCGAAGAAGATGACGGAAGTCCCATTGAATCTGCAAGAAGGGGGATAGAACGGATTGCCGGAGTATATGAAAAGGCAGGCGTGCCTGAAAATTTCACATATTTTATTGAAGCAGGAGCCGGACATGTCCTCTCAGAGGCAATGTGGGATCACGTAAGGAAATGTTTTGCCAGGCATCTGGGCGGGAATGCCTGATAATGGTTTTACCCTGCGGCAAGGTACTCCTTAAGCTGCTTTATAACTGCACTGTCTCCGGGCAGATCGAGCCCCAGGATGTTTAGCATTGCTGTTCCGGGATTTTCCTGAACAGCCTTCCGGAAATCAATGTCAGGCTGATAGCTGTTTCCTGCTTCATCCTTTGCGCTGAAGAAAAATCCGAACGACATTGCCTTTATAATTTTGTCGCAGGGCATGCCAAAGCGGGCAGCAAGATGAACTGCTCCCATAAAACGGTCATCTGCAGCAAGTTTCCGGGGGAGATCCCTGCCTACCCTGAAAATTGTGTCTCCCAAAGCCTTGTTCCTGAAGCGAAGTATCAGATCGTCCGTATGGTCCACAAGATCCTGAAGGGTGAATTCATCCGGGTATGTGGCTTTGATAATATCTGCCGACTGAAGCATCACTTCCCTCGTGAATTTTCTCACTTCCTGATGATCAAGGACTTCATGCATGTATACCGCTTCAGGGAATAAATAATTTCCAAAATATGCAGCAGTGGCATGTCCGAGATTGTGAATAAATGCCTTGCGGTCAACCCAGGCCCTGATATTGTTCACCGGGGCCAGTCCGGCCACCCCGGGAACAGGATTTTTAAAGGCTGCTGCATCGAGTATCAGTGTATTGTACGGTTCGGCAAATATGAGCAGGGGATCTTTCTCCAGTTCCGAAACCGGCATGATCGGCACCATCTTTCCAATACTCGTTTCGATCAGGCCTGTATAGGTATCCACAGGAAAATCCGGAGGCAGATGCTTCCTGAGCCCATCCCTGACAAAGCCGGCAGCAGATCTCATGTTCTCTGCCAGAATGATATCAAGAGGTGCCCGGGGGTTTAAACGGTGACGGAGATCAATTCCTGCGGCAACAGACGGAACCACCTTTTCAATTGCATTCATGCCGACCGACACTGCAAGAATTCCTGCTGAAGATACTGCACCGGCAGCATGAACAGTGTCAGCAGCATGTATTGCCTCCAGGTTGGATACAACTATCTCTTCTTCCTTCTCTCCCTTCATTATAACCCTGTAGCATCCTGCCGCATTCAGTCTTCCGACAAGCACAGGATCTGCATCTATGAAAACCAGTCTGTATCCGCTCCTGCCGAACAGCTGACCGATGAAGGAACGTCCTATCCTGCCGGCACCGAATATGACGATACTGTGATCATCAATGCCCGGTCTGTTCCCTGTAGGATTCATAGTAGGGTCTGATTCTTTCAAGTTTTTCTCCTGCCCTTTCTTCAAACCAGGTTCCCCCCATATAAAAGCAGGTATATCCTCCCGAAACAATTCCCCAGGAACATGCTTCCCTGAGGTCGGGATGCCGTATGCCGTCATGCATCTGTTCAACGACCGATGCAATTATTCCTCCGGCAAAATTATCCCCGCATCCGGTTGTGTCGCCTTCCCGAACATCTTTTATCTCCAAGATAATTCTTTGTGATACAGGCATCTCTGCCATTTCAGATGGCCTGAAGAAGCGACCGTCAGAATAAAGGGTAATATTTCCCGACCCGTTGGTTATAATAAATGACGAAACCTTTTTCTTTATAAAAAACTCCGCTGCAGATTCTATATCGTGCTTTCCGCTGAGACGCAGAGCTTCTTCCATATCCGTGATCAGAACATCTGTATGGCTGTAGCTTTCATCACTCTCACCCAGCGGCCACCTGCCTGAGGGGTCTCTTTTCTCGTTCCTGAAATCAAATACAGTGTTCACAACCGTAACAGCTCCTGCTGATTTTGCTTTTTTCAGAAGACCGGCCAGCCTGTCGTGTATTTTCGGCATAAGAGCTGTACCGCCGAAAACAACAATATCGGAACCGAAAAATTCACTGTCCAGATCATCCGGTCCGTAATCCCATGCTGCCCCTATTGAATTAATAAACATCCTCTCACCATGCCCCCTGTCGTACTGCGGATCTGAAAGCACTACAGTCGACGGCGTCCGCCTTTCCGTAATCCTGTAATCCTTCAGAACCACAGGGGTCCTTTTCAGGGCTGTCAGCAGATATTCACCAATATCATCCTTCCCCCGGCTGCCATGGAACCTGACCTCACATTTTTCACGTCCTGTCACCTGGGCAAGATGTATAAGCGATACAATTGAAGGCCCCCCGATATTGATCTTATCCGGTTTTCTCCCGCCGGTGAGGGTATCCAGTACCGAAACAAGGGGTTTTCCGCTGAACTTCTCGAATTCTTCCTGGAATACCAGCTTCCCCGGCGACAGTCCGCCATCACCCCTCTCCTTCGAAAGGAAGTCCAGGATCTGATCACTGCTGAAATCAATATTATTGAAAAGCAGATCCACCAGGCAGCAGCCTGTACCGGATACGATAATTTTTCTCTTCACAACAGTATCTGACTTATATTGTTTTTTTGTCTGCTGTCAGAGGTATTTTTCATAATCGTTCACCAGGAGGCGGTGCGGACTGACGTCTTCATCAATCTCCGGAAACCTTCCTATCTCCTCATGGAACTTATTGTCTTTGGCATCATCATTTACAAGGCTGACTTCTCCGATGAGGACTTTGCCCCTGCCCTTTTCCCCGTAAAACCTGTGGTAGAGTTTTGACTTGAGCGAGATGCTCTGACCGGGTTTAAGTATGAGGGGTCTGCCTGCCTCTACGGTTGTCAGCACACCGTCAATGCTTACTGTAACCGGATCTTCAGACAATCTGTCATCATCTGTTGCATAATAAAGCTCCATCACCAGATTTCCGCCGCCACGGTTGATTATATCTTCCGTCTTGGCCCAGTGATAATGCATGGGAGTTTCCTGTTCCTCATCAGCCATCATTATCTTTTCACAATACATCTTGTCTTTCTTGTCCCAGTTGCCGTTGCGTATCGTAAAAAGTGACAGTCCAGTCTTTTTGAAATCACCGCTGCCAAAATCGGTGATATCCCAGCCAAGCTTATTATCAACGATCTCGGAGCAGATATCATATTTCCCCTTCCATTCCTCCGGTTTCCAGTATGCCCACACGGGCAGGTAAAACTTATGTTCGGCAAGAAACCTTTCAAAATCCATAATGATTTTGTTTACTTCACTTCTTCTCATAGCCTTTTACTTTAATTAATTGTTTTGCGCCTGATATATGCAATCGCTTAAAATTCTTTAACCCTTTACCGGCAGGGTTTGTAAAACATTTATTGTCAGATCTGTAAATTATTATTACAAATTCCTGAACCGTTCTGACCGGGTTCTTTTATAAAATATGTCTTTCAAAAATATAAAACATTCTGATGAACTGCTACCGGAAAAGCGTTGTATCCGGTTCGGATCCCATTTCAAGCATCAGTGAACCTCCCTTCAGCAATTCAGCTGCAGGAATAAGGAATGATTCAAGCTCAGTGCCATTGAGGATTGCCTTCCTGATATACATGTTTTTCCTTGAACTGTTTTCTGCTTCTATTATGAATTTTTCTCCCCTGCCGTATCTGTTTCCCAGGTCGATTTCAATCCTTTTAAAAACGGGACTGGCCAGTTCATAAACGGGACTGACCCTGCATCCGCCGTCTGTCTGGAACAGCCCCATTGATGCCATCAGGAACCAGGCACTCATCTGGCCCTGGTCCTCATCCCCGAGATAGGCATTGGCTGTTCCCGTTCCGTAATACCTGTCTATAATGGATCTGGTCCATTTCTGGGTCAGCCATGGTTTTCCCGACCAGTTGAACAGAAAGGAAAAATGCATTGACTGCTGGTTTCCCTGTACAACAGGATAATTCCAGTACTGGTCATTCGGAGCGTTGTATCTCCATTTCTCACTCTGTTCAAAGCCCCATTGCAGCCTTTCATTGAAGCGGTCCTTTCCTATGGCGTCAACAAGGGCGGGCACATCCTGCGGTACAAAAAACGTCATCTGCCATGCATTGGCCTCAACATAGTGCCTGTTGGCACCTGAGAGGAAGGGATCGAAATCCTTCAGCCATGTGCCATCACTGTGTCTCATGTGACAATAGCCATTTTCCGGATTTATCGCATTGCGCCACCAGTAGCCCCGTTCATTGAATTTCCGGTATAGCTCCTCATTTCCCAGTGCCCTGGCCAGCTGACCAACGGTCCAGTCATCAAATGAATATTCCATGCTGTTGGAAAATCTTCCCTTGTCATACGGAACATATTTATAACGGAGCCAGGGAATCAGATCCCTGTTACCGGCAAAACCATTAAATACTTTCTGTGCAGGGGTGGTCTGCATCTTAACAGCAGCCTCCAGTGCCTTGTCTGCATCGAAATTGCCGGCTCCCATCTGGTATGCACTTACAATAAGCGGTATTTCATGTTCAGCCACCATTACCGGGATGTAGTTCATCCCCGCGGGTCCCTTTGCCAGCCATCCGTTGGCATCATACATTGCAAGCTGTGAGTTAACCCATCTTTCGGACCACTCCGGGGTTACCAGGTTCCAGAACTGGTTCAGGTTCCAGAAGGTGTTCCAGAATGCATCACATCCCAGGGCAACATGATCCGGATTTTCAAATTTCCTTGTCAAACCGTCGGTGGAGATCCATTCTCCGTTTACATCGGAAAAAATGTTCCTGCTGCACAAAGCCCTGTAAAAGTTATTATAGAAGCGTACTTTCTCCAGCCTGTCGCTGGTTTTTATCAGAACCCGCCCAAAAATATCATTCCATGTATTTACATTATTGTTCCTGACGGCATCAAAATCCCAGCCGAAAGGCCCGGAGATCTCTGTTTCAAGATTCTCCGATGCATTCGGGATGCTGACATAGGAAATACCCGATCTAAGCTGTACCGCACGCTGCTTCCGGGTATCAAATTCCAGGAATATCCCTGCATCCTCTGCCTCTTTCGCATAAAGGGAATCGGAATAAATTATTTTCCCGTTCAGCCAGCTTCCCATACTTTTGAAAGGCCTGTCCGTTTCAAGCACGAAATGCACAGTATAGTCCTGCTGTGCATCATTGCTCCAGACCCTCGGGGCAAACTGGCGGCAAAAACCCTCAATCCGGTTTTTTCCTGTCGCCTTTATATTTATCTCTTTCAGTTCATAGCTGTATTCAGCCGGCACTTTTAAATCAACAAGTATTCTTGAGCTGTCCCTGCCCGAAGGAAAGGTGAATCTCAGGAAACCGCAGCGGGTGGTAGCTGTAAGCTCTGCCTTTATGCCGTACCTGGTGAGATCGGCCCTGTAATAACCCAAAGGGGCTTCCTCGGTCCTTTTATTGATTCCGGAACGGTATCCTTCCTCATCCAGAAGTTCATCCCCTATCTTTGTGATAAGCCTGCCATTTGAAGCGAAAATACCAAGTCCGCCGAGAGTCCATTCATGAATATGGCTGAAAGTACCTATACTCTCAAAGGAAGGTTCATAGCCGGCCTGCCATCCCGGATTCTGATTATCCGGACTGAGTTTTACCATGCTGAAAGGCATCCAGGGACCGGGTGCAATCATCCATCTTGAATGTGCCGTTCCGGTTCTTGTGTCAACATAATCTGCAAGCGTTCCGGCTTTCTGAGGTGAACGTATAACAGTTCCTTCCTCAAGCAGAACATTCCCTGAATATATTTTATATCCCGATTTGATTCTTTTGTCAGTTGCCGGCATCGGCACCTCAAACTGACAGATACCTGCCTCAGTTCTTTCCCTGAAAATCTCCTTCCCGTCCAGTTCCACACTTATTTCCGGTGATCCGTCAAGATGTACCGCGGTCACCAGGAGCGGCTGAATCCTGTCTTCCCCCTGATCAAGTTCATATGAGGAAGCTTTCACTTCCCGGATAAAAACCTCTTCCGGCACAATAAGGGATACATTTCCCGGAGCCTCAAGGTGAAGCTCATCGAACATAATCCATGAGCCTTCCAGAATTGTCAGTGTAATGCAGTTGCCTCCGCGTTTGATGATTCCCGGATCAACAGGTATTTCAATCTTCCGGGGGTGAATATCCTTCAGATCGCCTGAAATGGATGCCGTATCGGTGACAGCCGCGGTCATTCCGGGATGAACCTGATCAGCCGGCTGATACTCACCGGCAAACAGCCTGATTTTCCGGTCATATTCATTTATGCTTGCCTTCAGCAATGGCGGGAATCTCCCTGAAAAATCAAGAAGGCTGATAACCAGTTTCCACTTGCCATGCATGCTCTTTCCCTGCATTTCCCGGATCCCGAAAAAAATATTTATCTGATGTGTCCTCCAGCCCGCGGTGGACCATGTTCCTCCCCAGGTATCGGCCGGGCCCGGAAGAACATAGGGAAAAGACTCCCTGTCCACCGAATGGCCAATAAGAAAATACTTATCCTCAAAACCAAAATCCCGGCTCAGGAAATCCCTGAATCCGTCCGGACCCAGTGCAAGATCTGCCGAAGATCCGTCCTCACTGCCTATGCTCCATACAATTTTTGTATCCCTGCTGCATGATAAAAGGCTGAACGATATAAACAGCAGGGCTAAGATAAATCTGGTCATTGCCTGGAAATATATTATTTATGAATTCAGTTATCAGCTGTCAGCTGCTCAAGCACTGCCGGATCATTTCCCCATTCCCTGTTGGGGCGATCACCCATCACAAACTCAAGTGTGCCTCCCCCGGTGATCTCGGAATGTCTGATCCATGCCCGGTCAAAGGGTTTTCCGTTGAGTTTTGCCGACTGAATATATTTATTCTTTTTTGATATATTCCGGGCTTTTATTGTAAATATTTTCCCGTCAGGCAGATTAATGCTGACTTTTTTAAAAAACGGTGTTCCGATTGCATACAATCCGTTCCCGGGAGTGACCGGGTAGAATCCCATTGCCGATAATACATACCAGGCGCATAAGGCTCCTCCGTCTTCATCACCGGGGAGGCCAAGCGGATCATCATCGAACCACAGTTCCATCACTTCCTTTATCCTTCTCTGGGTTTTCCATGGTTTCCCGGCGTAATTGTAAAGGTAGGGGACATGGAATGAAGGTTCATTGCCTGCAGGGAACATACCGTTCAATCCGGAAGCATCCGGGAACTGACCCATGAACTGCCATTTGGCAATACCTGTCGGTTCATTGAAAAGCCTGTCAAGCCGGTCCGTAAATGTTTCCGCACCCCCAATCAGTTCAATCAGGGAGGGAATATCGTGCATCACGCTGAAATTCCAGATCCAGGCATTATTTTCCGCAAAATACATTCTGGAACCGATTCCGCCAGACAGGGTGGGATCAAAGGGTTCCACCCAGTTTCCGTCGGCCATCTTCGGAGCCATAAAACCGGTTTCGGGGTTATAAACATTCCTGTAATTCTGAGCTCTCCTGCTGAAATATTCATAATCCTCATTCTTCCCCAGGGCTTTTGCCAGCTGCGCCAGGCACCAGTCATCATAACTGTGTTCCAGTGTTACAGCTACAGCCTGCCGTTTTTCAAAGCCGTCAACCAGGGGCTCTGTTTCCTCAGCTCCTTCCGGAAGGGCGGGAAACCAGCCGTTCTGAATATAGAAACTGTCAAGTCCGCACATAGGACCGGACCTCCATGGCACCAGGGTCCCCTTCATGGCATTCTTGATAAAACCTTCATAAGCTTTTTCAACATCAAAATCCCTTCCCCCCTTCTGATATATATCCCATACAAGCGCAGTGGAATGAAATCCTATCATCGCCGAAAAATCGCCGTAAAACTGGGGAAATGTCGGCATCCAGCCGCTTTGCTCATACATTCTGACATAAGACTGTGCCATATCAAGCTGTTTGTCAGGCTCTATAATATAGAGCAGGGGATGCTGGCTCCGGAATGTATCCCATAACCAGTCGTCAACATAAAAAGGTTTTCCTTCATCATTGTGCACCTTCCTGTCGTAACCGCTGTAATACCTGCCATATTCGGAAATATTCACCATTCTCTCAAAACATCTGTACAGTGAGGTATAGAAAATCCTCATCTGTCTCTCAGTACCACCCTCAGCGTATATTTTACCAAGTGCATCTTTCCAGATCCTGTAACTTTCATCACAGATTTTCTCAAACGTTTTACCCTTCATTTCACGCTCCAGATTTTCTCTTGCCTGATCCTCATCAATGTAGGATATACCTATCCTTACCTCCAGCGGTTGTCCCGGAGCAAAAAAGGATATACAGGCACCTGTTCCCCTGCCGTCTGCCTCATCACTTCCGGGAATAATCTCCGATCCGTTAAATGTTCCGCGGGAATCAAAGGGAAGAGAAAACTCGGCATGGAAGTATTGCTTTGTATTCCTGAATTCTTCCCATCCCCGGATTGTATTATTCCCCCTGATCCTGAAAGAAGCCTGTCCGGCGGATCTGAAAATCACATTTGCCGGAACATCCTTCCGGAACACAAAACGGTATACAACAGCTCTTTCGCTTGTTGTCCATTCCGCAACTATATCATGATCTTCCAGAAAAACTGTATGCTTCCAGGGGTGCACATCTTCAAGATCATGATCATAGGATGATGCTGTTGCATCAGGATCAAATGAGAGTTCTCCCGGTACCGGCATAATACTGGTAACATGGCCCATCCTGTAGGCCGGCATGTTAAGTCCGAATCCGTATATCCTGTCCGAAAGATACCGGTCACTCAGCCCTGGTTTTGTAACGGGAAAAACCCTGACCATGCTGTGAGGCCTGTGGACGGTGGGACATTTTGTTGTGAGAAGGGGAGCCACGCCCCCTATGTTCGGATCCACAAAGCGTGTTACATCATTGTTGCCGCATGCCATGGGGACAAGCAGAAAAACAAGGAATAATCTTACTTTCGACATTTACTTACAGGATTTAATGGTTTTCAGAATTCCAGCTCAACGAATTTGACTTCATAGGGTTTCAGAGGGATTACAGATGACAGCCGGGCAGCCGGCTTGCCGAAAGAATTGACTTCAGTCATTTTCCTTATCATCTGTCCGGGAGCAGCACTTGAAATTTCCACCTCGCCCGGCAGGCCTTCAAGTTCTCTTAAATGCAGGAGGATGGTTCTTTCGCGGTTAAAGACGGGACGGCTGTTTACCGGCAATACGTTTCCGGTTCCTGATAACTTCAGAGTCTGAAAGGAAGGAATTTTCAGTTCGCCTGTTCCGGCCGGGAATGTTCTTGTCAGAAAAGGATTTCTTTCTCCCCATGCCCAGTGAGTTGCGAATGTATTGGAAGTATCCCCGGACGATGTCAGCTGATAGCCCCAGCTGAAAGCACCTTCCTGATAAGCCCTGAAATTGGTGAACCAGTAATTATTCATCACCCATGAATAGAGCCAGGGTTTGCCCTTTACCGGATAGCGTTCAAACTTACCCATGTTGAAATCGCTGAAATGCCATAAGGGCACCTCATTGCTGACAATAATCACCTGTCCGCTTTTTCCGCGTACAGCCACGAAATTCTGGGCAACGTTCCAGTCGGAAGAAGATCCCGGAAGCTGTTCTCCCTGGGTCAGAATACCACCTATTGTTTCAAAAACGATTCTGGAGTCTTTCAGTGCAAAGGGAAATGCAACATACAGGGCTTCAGGGTCAGTAAGTATAAGTTTGTTGGCCGTGTATCTGAATTCAATTTTCCGGACATTCCTGTATAATCTTATTTCCGTTTGTATGCCTCCCGGCTTGCCCGGGCTGCCTTTCTCAAAGCCGTCCAGATCATAGCTTATTCTTACGCTTTCCCATACATCACCATTAATACCCTTATCCACCCTGACATTGGCAACTGATGTACGGATGAAAGGAGGCACATCCCGTCTTTCGGATGTTTCCCGTACCGGCTGGCCAAGATGATACTGATTTTCCGGATCCACCAGATCCTGGTCAAGCGCCTTGTCAAAGAGAGAGCTTACCGATCCGCTTGTCTTATCTATTACCAGTCTGTAGTATTGGTTTTCAAGAATTTCTGTTTTTTCTGATTCAGCCTGGATTGTTGCGGGCTCAGGTATAATCTCAACTTTCAGAGCTTTGTACCCCATTGCGGGAACATTATTTACCTCAATGATCCACCAGGAGCCTTCACGACGTCTTGTTTTCACCTGTGCGGGTACTTTCCTTCCTGTTGAAATATCTATTATATTAACTTTGTTCTCAACCGGAACAACCTCATTGTCAACAAATAATTCTATATTGCCTGATCTGTCCCAGCCCATCGGATTGATCACATAAATAACCGGAAATGATGCTTTGGAAAGAAATGGCTGGAATCTTGCCAGTGCTTCCTCATTAAGGAGGGTGACTCTTTTCAGTGCCTCCCAGGCGTAAGCTCCTTTCTGAAGCCACTGTTTTGTGGAATTTTCGGAATAGGGATGACTGATACTTTCATCCGCACCGCATGTATGTTCATCAAAGAAGATGGCATTCTCATTTATATGATTGAGTTTTCCTTCAATTGCATTGTTCATTTCACCGCCCATAATTGTCACCATCGCCAGGAGTCCTTCATCAACCTGCTTTATATTCTGTGTTTTCCTTATTTCAGCTGTTTCCCGTGAAGTTGATCCGTAACCATCCGTCCACCAGTCAAGCCATGCATTGCGGTAAACCGGAAGCTTGCCGGAATAATTCCTGTCAACATATTCCATGAACTCACCTGCCACTGCCAGTCTGATTTTGGGATATTCATATTTCGCATTCCATTGTTTAACCAGTTCACATGCCGCTGTTGAAGGAGGGGCATTATCGGTCCGGTAACCGGAAAACTGTATCCCTATCCTGTCAAAGGGATAACCCCTGTCGTCCAGATCGGCAATATGCCAGAGCATATTCTCCGCTTTCAGCTCCCTGCTCTCGATCCCGAAATTGTTTCCCGTCATATAGTGATCGGCCCTGAATGCAAGCAGTCTGGCTCCTGATGGCGATTCCCACCAGAAAGCAGTCGGTTTGTCGAAAGGCAGTATGGATCTGGTCATGTTTATGCCCATTATCAGATACCGGACACCGGTATTTTTAAAATAATCGGGCATGCACCAGGCTATTCCGTTGACATCATTCTGCATGGCTGTTTCAACATTTATGCCGTGACTGCTGATTTCCTTCACAGGCTGAAGGAAATCGTACATTACATTCTCATCGGCAATTTCAGCCATATTGGAAAACATTCCTGTAACTTCTACACGTTTTTCGGTAACTCTTTCCTTCAGCCTCCGGATCTGTTCCGATGGCCTGGATCTTAAATACTCCCTGGTAACCCAGGCCGATTCACATGTCCACCTGAATTTTGCATCGTCAGGCAGATTATCGGTCTGATCACAATAATCAAGCGCATAGTCTATATAGCGCATATGTTCCGCAAGAATTTCCGATTGAGGACGGGTATAGCCTATATCGGTGTGTGAATGCTGAACAAAATAGATCTTCCATTTTTTTGGCGGAACTATTGTAAAAGGGCATTTTTCAGCCGGTCCGTTGCCGATACGGGCTGTCAGTGTAATTTTCCCGGGTCTGCTGACTGCAGGAAGGGTTAAAAGGAATCTGTTAACCCCTTTCGTAAGGTTCGCATTCAGCAATTCCTTCCCTGAAGATGTTATTACCAGTTTTTCCGGATTGACGGCCCGATAATTCACCAATATCTGCTGAAAGGATTTTCCTCCTTCCTTAAAAAGAACCGGAGCATTCTTAAATTCAATTCCGGAAGGGGATATGGTCTGACAATCAGCAATGATGACGGAAATCATCAAACCGGCCAGGATCATAATAAAACGCACATGGATTTTTTTCATGATCTTAAAATCAAAAATTTAAATATAAGATAACACAGAGATCAGAAAGATACTCAATTTCTGATTACCTCATCCCTTCCCTTATTCCGGAGGATCAGGCATAAGAGGCAACTCATCGGTATCTGAATTTAAAGAGGGTGCTCCTTTTCTGAAACACCCTCTTTGCAAGTATCGTTTACGATATTACCGCCAGATGAGCATACAGGTTTCCTATCCTGTATTCAAAGGTAACCGAAACACCGGGGATTACCGATGTTACTTTTATCATGCCGTAAATGACATTTTCAGGATCAGGCCCGTTTACTATTTTAAAGATAAAAATACCCTCACCTGCTATGGGATCCGCCGTTTCAGACGGAGTTCCGGCACTGAATGCAGCTATTGATGCCGTGGTGCTGTTTGTACTGTACAAAGCTGCAGTGGCGGGTACGAATTCTATTGAATTGCCGGCTGCCAGCCATGCTGATCCTCCCTTGAGTATAAGTGATCCTGAAACAGCTATTGTGGCATTGGCATTATCCTCCGCCACGGCGGCATTTCTTAAAAGGTTCCTGCCTGCGGATGATCCGCCCAGATTAAGTGTAACACCGGTTTTTTTCAGGTAGAAATAAGGATCGCGCACCACCACGGAATATTCTATAATATCCGTATATGATCCGGATGTTGCCATAAAAACATAGTACATGGTATCTTTGTCAGGAGCAAAATCATTTCCCGAAATCGGAACCAGAAATGGCTGGGTCCCGGAGAAGGGGGATCCCGGCACATCAGTCAGAACATCGTTAATACCGTTCTTCCTCTTTGCTGTGAGAGTATCTGTAAAAGTACCAATTTTGGGAACAACACTTACATTAAAAAATGCTGTTTCATCAGTGCGTGCAACATCAACATCCTTTCCTGCAACCCTGGGTTTTGTTGTCGTTGTTGCAGGAACCATGTCAACCCTCTGTTTGGCGGATTCGGTTTCTCCGCCGAATGTCACAACAACATAATCACCGGCCTTATTAAGTTTGGCTTCGGTCCTTGTAAAAGTAATGGTTGCTTTAAGATCCGAACCGACTGTTGCTGTTTTCTGTGTTCCCGGCAGTGGTAACAGTTGAGTGGTCGTGGCACCTGCCGGCACCTGAAGTTGCAGACATTCAACATTCATGATGTCTCCTGATTTTGCATTGGGAAGATATGCAGTAACAGAAAACTGATCATCAAGTGTACTGATACCTGTTGTGGCTGTGCTCGATATATCTGTCAATATGGCTTTCCCGCCGGCATCCCTTGGAATATCGTACAGTTCGTCCTGACAACTGACAAAAAGCATCATTATTAACGTGAAGAATATGAGTTTTTTCATTTTCATACAATTAAAAATTTACATAGATCTTTTCATTATTGTCCAATCTGAACAGGTAACCAACCATAATTCTGCAGAACTTTCACATTATTGGCGATTTCATTTACTGACATCGGCGACAGAAGGTGTTTGGCAGAGAACTTATAGTTGAAACTTGTCGGCTGATGTCCGACCAGGTTTTCAATACGGATAAATGAACCTGCGCCGTCAACAAGGGCTTTGCGTGTACGCCTCATATCCCACAGCATTTTGTTCTCCATTATCAGTTCGTAGGCACGTTCACTCATTATATCCTTCAGGGTAAGGTCGCCCGCACTTGCAAATGTTGACAGTCCTGCCCTTTCCCTGACTTCATTGATCCCCTTCACAACATCGGCTGACGGAACGGATACACCAAGCTGGGTCAGCGCCCAGTTCACTTCAGTGAGCATTAAAAGAATGTCAGCATATCTGTAAAGATTGAAATTCAGGCCTGATTCACCTTTTACCTTCATGCATTCATAGTCATAGTATTTATAAAGGAAAGGCAGGGGGAATTTTCCGGCAGGCCCTTCATTTACATCATATTTGGCTGCGTAGGTATCACTGTAGTAAAAATAATTCCTGTCCACGATACGCTTGTCTGCCGGATCATATGAATTAAAGTATGCAAGGCTGGGGATTATTGTCCCCGTCTCGATGCTGAGAACTGTGGTATGGCTTGAAAGAGGTACGAAACAGGGAATACACCCGTTCCCGCTTGTCCCGACCAGATACTGTACCTGGAAGATCGCACCACCCTTGTTATCCATGGCCGGATTGTTCAGGTCAGTGAATGCGCCTATAGGGTATTTCCCGTACAGGAAATCGAGCTGCACTTTTGCTTTCTGCAGAAGTTCCTTTGCACCGGGAGTGTTGACAGGATATTCCGTCATGGCCCAGAGACCTCCGACGCACCATGATTTTGTGGTATCAGTTTTGGCTTCCTGGTAGGGATATCCGGCCATCGTAAGGTAAACATCGGCAAGAATGGCTCTGGCCACATGTTTTGTCACACGGCCCGTTGACCTTTCATCAGCAAGCTTGCTTTCATTAACCGCAAATTCAAGATCAGGAACAATGATTTTGTCATAAATATTCACCAGTGAGGTGCGGGGCCGCTGCACATCTGCAAGATTGGTTATCACTGAGGTATTGAAAACAACATCACCGTAATACCGTACCAGGCAGAAATAGTAAAACGCCCTCAGCGTACGCACTTCACCCATGTATTTTGATTTTTCATCGGATGACAAACCTGTAATTTCAGGTATCTTCTTCAGGGCAAGGTTACAGTCTCTGACACCCATGTACCATCTTTGCCAGGGATATGTAAAATAATCCTCTTCTCCGTTTTCCACATCAGTTTCATACTTCCAGAGCTTTGCACCCATGTATTGTGAATAGGCTTTGCCTGTGAAGTATTCATATCCGCCGACAAGGTTTCCTCCCCATTCACTCACACCGTCCGTCCAGGTTCTGAGCGCCCTGTAACCGCCTGTTGCAAGTGCAACACCCGCGGCATTGCTTGTAAGAGGTGATTCGGTTGTAAGAGTTCCCGTAGGTGTTTCTTCCAGAAATTTCCCGCATGAGCCCAGTATCAGACTAAGCGCAAGAATTATATATAATGTCTTTTTCATCTTGTTCATTATTTAAAATTAGAAAATAACATTAACACCAAATGTATATTCAGTAGGACGCGGATACATGTAGAAATCCATACCGGGTACAAGGGAATCACCCATGTTATCATTGTCACTTCCTTCAGGATCATATCCTGAATATTTGGTCAGCACAAAGAAGTTCTTGGCATTGGCATACACCCTCAGCCTGTTGATACCCAGAACTTTCTTCGAGAAGGTATATCCGATGGTTGCACCTTCTCCCCTGATGAATGAAGCATCCTCCACCCACCAGGTATCAGGATAGGTCTGGTAGTAGGAACCACCCATGCCCGGACGTACCTGGCCGATCATTGTATTCTGATGATCAGGACGCCATGCATCAAGAACCCTGTTCTTGCTGTTGTCCATCACCTGGCGGTCTTCTCCTGAATGGTTTGTACGGTTCTCTTTCTTTGCACCGTATGAAACCCTGAGAGAGATACTTGCATCAAAACTTCTGTAGTCAAAGGTATTCGTGAAATCCATGTCCCACTTGGGCAAAGTGCAGCCAAGAATATCCCCGTCGGTATAAAAACTGATCATACCGTCATTGTCCCTGTCTTCATATTTGACATCACCCGGCGAAAAACCATATCTTGCAGCCAGTGAGACTTCCTGTGTGCTGTATGTTCCAAGGCGGTTTAGGCCGAATATACAGCCGATGGGTTCACCTTCCCTCAAAATGGTGTTGTAACCTCCAACCCAGCTGTTACGGCGTATATCTGCACCTGTCGGCCCCAGTTTCTCAATCCTGTTCTTGTTGGCACTCCAGGTTAAGTCGGTATACCAGTTAAAATGATCTCTTTGTATGGTATGTGTTGATAATGACACTTCAAGACCCCGGTTGGAAACACTTCCGTAATTGTCCTGAACGCTTCCGACGGTTGTTGAATATGGCAGGGGTACGCTCAGAAGCATATCGGTGGTTAATTTGTAATATGCATCAATTGAAAATCTGATACGGTCCCTGTACACGCCCACGTCCACTCCTGTATTGTACTGGGTTGTCTTCTCCCATTTGAGGTCAGGGTTGGCCATCGAGCTGGGATACAGACCAGTATATACCGATTCACCCAGGGCAATATTGGCGGAGCTGAGGAAGGCCTGTGTAACATAACTTCCTATTTCCTGGTTACCTGTCTGGCCTACACTTACACGGAATTTAAGATTTGACAGGGTTGTTATGTTCTTTGCAAAATCTTCCTCTGTAATATTCCATGCAAAGGAACCAGAGGGGAAGAAACCATATTTTGAATTGGGTCCGAATTTCGAGGAACCGTCTATACGTCCCGTAATGGTGAACAGGTATTTTCCCTTATAACCATAGTTTGCACGGGCGAAATACGAATTCAGGGTATTCATACCGTCTCCGCTCGACACGCTGGGTTTTGCGTATGTCCCCACGGCTATATTATGCCATCCGTAGAAATCATCAAAGAACCATCTGTTGTTCATATTATCATTTTCCCACTTGTATTGTGACCACGAGAGTCCCAGGAGTCCGGTAAATGAATGATCCCCAAAGGATTTAATATAGGTGAAATAGTTCTCGTTCTGCCAGTAGAATGATTTCGCAGTATTGATCACTGCCATTCCCTGGGTTGCCCTGGAGACCCTGATTCCCTGATATTGATTGTATTTGCTCGTATTGTCGTCAATTGCAAAGTTCGATTTAAATGACAGGTCAGGGGTGATTTTGAAATTGAGGGTAATATCGCCTGTGAACTGGGAGCGAAGAGTAAGCGTCTCCACTGTATTACTGACCTGCCATGGCGACTGGCAGTCGGCTTCTCCTACCGGGAAATCGGTATTTTCACCATATCTGCCGGCATAGGCACCGTAAACAGATACATCATCGGGATAATTCTTCGGGATCACAGGGAAGGATTCGCTTGCAGCACGGGAAATACCACCGCTGAAGAATGACTGGTCATTTGTACGGTTTCTGTTTTTGCTCACTCCGATCTGGGTGCTGACATCCAGCCATTTTGTAAGTTTAAAGTCGCCGGTGATTTTCCCGGAAAAACGGTTGAAATATGAATTCAGCAGCAATCCGTCATTCAGGGTATAGCCGAAAAAGGCACCGAGCCTGGCTGCATCACTCCCTCCCCGGATACTGATATTGTGATTGGTTGAATTTGAGGGGGGAAATGTAACATCTTCCCAGTTGGTGTCAAACCTCGGCCTGTAATAGTTGCCGTCCCGTCCCTGAAGGGGAAGGGAATAGGAACCCGCCGGCACTTTTTCAAAGAGATGCGGAAAATCGGAATAGGTTGTGTTTGATGAATAACCTGCAGGAAGAAGTGTTGCATTGGGACACATTGACCATGACTGCGAAGTGGAATACTTTTTAATGTTCCGCCATGACTGTTCCAGCACATACAAGAACTGTTCGGCATTATTATAGACAAAATCCTTTTGTCTGTGGCCTCTGGTATAGTTGCCGTTGTATTCCACCTGCATAGCCCCTGCAAGGCCGCGCTTGGTGGTAATTATTATAACACCGTTTGATCCGCGGGCACCATAAATTGCTGTTGCAGATGCATCCTTAAGAACATCTATCGACTGTATGTCATTGGGATTCAGGATCTGCAGGGCATTTGCCACACCGACGATGCCATCAACAACAAACAGGGGATTATTATTGGTACTGATGGAATTGGTACCCCGTACACGGATATATACACTGCCACCTCCGGGCTGACCACCTGCCGTGATTATCTTCACACCGGCAATCTTGCCTGATATGGCTTCTGCAACGTTGAATGCCGGTTTATCCAGGAGTCTCTCGGCATTTACACTGGTTATAGAACCGGTCAGGTCCTTTCTTGCCTGGGTTCCGTAACCGACAACCACTACTTCACTCAGCTGGGATAATTCAGTTTGCATAACCACACTTATGGTGGTTCTTCCGCCAAGCGGAACAGTCTGGGAAACATAACCGATGAATGACAGATGCAGAGTGACGCTGGCATTCGGTACTTCCAGCGTGAAAGCACCTGATGCATCAGTTATCGTTCCTGTTGTTGTTCCCGTAACCACAACGTTCACCCCGGCCATCGGATCGCCGGTAGTGCCGTCGGTTACGGTTCCTCTTACAGTAACCTGCTGGAGGTCATTAATTATATTATTCCCCCCTACGGCTGTAAGATTCAAAATGAAAGAAAGTACAAGTGTCATTGCAAAGTTCAGACACAATAAAGCTTTGTCTCCCTTCCGGAAGGAAGAAATAAAACAAAATTTTACTTTCATAATAAATTTAATTGTTGGTTTAAGCTGTTTGTTTAAAAATAAGCCTGCTCGGTGCAGACCCTTCTATCACATGACTTACGGTTCTCTGGTAACTGCAGATAGTTTTAAGGTTATCCCGGGTTTTTCCATAGGCAAAGAGATTAAAGGATTAATCTGAAAATAGTTTAAATACCGCTCCTTGGGAAGGATAGTTGAAAGATCAGTTGTAGTCGCTATAGCAACTCCAAATTACGAAAAAAAACTGTCTGGAGCCAGAAAAATCCCGGTTTTTTTGGCGTTAATGTTGAAAATTCTCAGTTACGGAAAAAGGGAATTTATAATGAAGTTTTATTTCCCGGTTCTGAAAGTTGCTTTTTGAGCTTTCATTCCCGCATGCTTCGACAGGATCCGGGGGTTTAAGCCAGACTTTGCAGTAATAAATTCAGGTCTGTTATAGGATCTGAAGAAAGAATCATAATGCCGGGGATCTGACATCAGAGGCAACTCATCGGTATCTGAAGCTGCAGACATTCAACATTCATTACATCACCTGATTTTGCATTTGGAAGATTTGCAGTAACCGAAAACTGATCATCAAGTGTACTGATACCTGTTGTGGTTGTGCCCGATATATCTGTCAATATCGCTTTTCCACCGGCATCCCTTGGAATATCGTACAGTTCGTCCTGACAACTGACAAAAAGCATCATTATTAACGTGAAGAATATGAGTTTTTTCATTATTGTCCAATCTGAACAGGTAATCAACCATCTGATTAACACTATATTACAAACACTACTTATTAGTATTATTAATAGTTAAATTGAAATTAAATTTCTATCTTTACTAGTGACCTTTGTAGACTTGACTCATCAATTTCTTTTTTTTAACTTAAAATTAACTCGTATGAAAAAAATGCGTAATTACTTTTGGCCCATAAGGCCAGATGTGAATTTTCACAAGTTACTTCGAACTCCGAAACTTGTGACTATTCTTCTCTTTTGTGGATTGGTGCTTCCCATCTTTTCACTTAGTGCAGAGAACTCTTCCAGTAATGATCTTTCCGGATCAGTTGTTGATCAGCAGCAAATCAAAATATCCGGAACTGTCACAAATGCTTCTACTGGTGAAACTTTAGCAGGTGTAAACGTTGTTGTTACCGGAACAACTGTGGGAACGATTACCGATATTGCCGGGAAATACAACATTGAAGTTCCTCAGGGATCAAAAAGTCTGACATTCTCATTTATCGGGATGGAACCACAAGAAATCATTATTGGTACATTAACCCAGATCAACGTAGCTATGACTGAGTCTGCATTTGGTCTTGAGGAGGTTATAGTTGTTGGTTATGGCACAATGAAAAAAAGTGATCTTACCGGTGCCGTATCGAGTGTAACACCTGAAAAACTGGTTGACAGGCCAGTTACAAACGTTGGAGAAGCACTACAGAACAAAGTTCCAGGTGTTCAGGTAATCAGGCAAGCTGCCGGTGATCCGGGCGGTAGGCCTCAAATTCGAATCAGGGGTACAAACTCCATTAATACCAGTTCTGATCCTCTGTTTGTAGTGGATGGAATTGTTGGTGTGCTCAATGCCTTGGAAAACCTCGATCCTGCAGATATTGCATCTATCGACATTTTAAAAGATGCATCATCAACAGCTATTTATGGTGCACGTGGAGCAAACGGGGTCATCATGATAACTACCAAGCGTGGGGTTGCAGGCGAGGTAAGAGTCAATTACGATGGTTCAGTCTCAGTTGGTATCAAGACAAGAAGAAACGACGCAGTAAATGCCGACCAGTTTATGTACCTTTATGAACAGGCATTTAACAATACGCCTAAGTATGGAAACCTGGTATCAACAAAGGATTTTCGTGGCCCACATGCAGCAGGTTTATCATGGAATGATATGCCATATTTGTTTGAACAGGTACCAAAAGACTCGTATTTACCTGGTCTTAATTTTATAGGTAACGATGGAAACTATTATAAACCAAGATTTAACACTTTGTTGGAAGATGTAGTTTTCAGAAATGCTATATCAAATAAACAACATATTCAATTGAGCGGCGGAACGGAAAAAGGAAAATACTCTTTAACTGTAGGTAGTGACAACACGCAATCGCTTTTGAAAGAATCATACAACAACCGGTTGAATGCCAGAGTAACTCTGGACAATGATCTTACTAAATGGCTCAAATTGAGCGCCAACATAGCATATGCAAAAAGTAAAAGAGACCGAATGAGTAGTGATTTGATGAGAAATACCTCGGAATATTTTGCTATTTTGCCAGCATATCAGTATCCTAATGATCCTGCAATATATGGAGCTTTTGCAGGAACATGGCCTACTGCCAGGGACTTTAATGTTGGTGAGAACCGGCCAGGTGCAACTTTTATGCTGAATCAAGACGAAGGCTATTACAAACAAGACGAATTTACCGGAGCATTTGAACTAACTGCACAAATTACACCAGACTTGACTTTTAGAACAAACCTCTCTGTTGATAACAGGAATCAAACGAGTAGATGGTTTAGTGGAGATTACCAGGGCAGACGTAACTCAGATGCAAATGCTCAACATTGGTTATGGCAATATTGGCAATCCGAAAACTATTTCAACTATTCGAAAACAATAGCTGATCATCAAATAACCGGTTTGGTTGGGCTTTCATGGTCTGAAAATAAATATGACTATGTTACTGCATCGGCATCCAAATTCTCTTCTACTTTTTACCAATGGAACAATTTAGGTGCAGGTAGCAATCCACCTACAGTAGGCTCCAGCAATACCAGGGGTTCGTTAAACTCTTATTTTGCCCGTGCTACTTATAGCTACCAGGGCAAATATATGTTAACAGCAACCGGGCGTATTGACGGTTCATCAAAATTCGGGAGCAACTCTAAATATGGTTTCTTTCCATCGGTTGGTGTTGCATGGAGAATCTCTCAAGAGGGTTTTATGGCCGACATCAAAACAATATCTAACCTTAAACTGCGTATAAGTGCCGGACAAACCGGTAACCAGGAAATTGGTAATTTTATAACACAAACGTATATTAGTAACGCCAATGTTTTATTGGCAAATGGCTACAATGCAGGCCTTTATCCAGGCTCTACAGGTAACGATAACCTGAAATGGGAAACAACAACACAATACGATATTGGTTTAGATCTTGGCCTGATAAAAGGTAGGATCAGCTTAACTGTGGATGTGTATGATAAATTGACGACCGACATGTTGTTTAATCTTCCATTACCTCAATCAACTACAACAGGTAGTGCTTACGTAAACTATGGTTCGGTTAAAAACACCGGCATCGAGTTCTCATTGAACACGGTCAATTTCCAAAGGAAAAACTTTTCATGGGAAACTCTCTTTACAATAGCATCCAATAAAAATGAGATTATGGAACTCGGCCCTACTGGTGCCGACATTTACACGGATACCGGAGCAGGTAACGGAACCAGCGTTTATAGAGTTGGAGAACCAATCGGGACATTCTTTGGATTGAACCGCATGGGAACCTGGGGCACTATGGAAGCAGTGGAAGCAGCGCGTTATGGCAGACTACCGGGAGATTTGAAATTTGAAGATGTGAACAATGATGGAAAAATTGAGCTGCTGACCGACGGCGATGTTATTGGTCACTCATATCCAAAATTCTATGGTGGCCTTAACAACACATTTACTTATAGAAACTTTGATGCAAGTATTAACATTATGTTTGTAGGCGGAGTTGACAAAGCTATTGTGCATGAGTCTGCAGAAGACCGCCAGTTTGTAAATGGTATGATGAATACAGTTTTGGATGGATGGCGTCCTGATCATCAGAATACAATGATTGCTCAGGTTCGTGCCGGTAATGCCGGTGCACGCTATGACTCATACCCTGACACCCATATGATTTGGAACGCTGCATACATTAGGGGGCAGGCGGCTTCACTAGGTTATACTATCCGTGGAAACCTTGGTGGTATTGATAGATTGAGAGTTTATGCCACTGCAGATAATTTCTTTTTGTTGACCGCAGTTGAACTTCCAGGTTATGATCCTGAAGGTAGTGCTATACAGAAAATTAATGTCAGGGTACCAAATATTGATAAATATCAGCATCCGGTTCCTACAACCTTCAGCCTGGGTGTTAATATCAGTTTCTAATTTTAAAATTTTCATATTATGAAATACATATTAAAAAACAACATAGCATTAAGATTCACTATACTTTTGGTGATATTCCTGATGGCTCTTAGTGGTTGCGAGGACTTTCTGAAAGAAGTGCCTACAAATCAACTTACTACTGCAGCAGATCTAACCAGTTTACAATATAAAGAACCTTTTACAGTTGGACCTTACCGACGTTTGCAGGACTGGACTAGTGGAGCAGGAGACTGGGGAAATAATATTCCATCTACAATTGAGTATCCAACTGGCGGTGCATACACAGATGAGCCGCACGTTCTGTTCAATAAATTTGCGACCAATCAGGTAACAGGCAGTTTACTCGACGATTACAATAATCCCTGGTTTTATTGGTATTCAGGTATACAAGACTGTAATCTCTCTATCCAACAACTTCCTTTGATTAAGATGAGTGAGACAGAACTTAATAAAGCTTTGGGAGAAGTACGTACCTTAAGGGCATTCTATTATTTTTGTATTGTTCGCTACTGGGGTGATGCTGTTCTTATAACAAAACCAATAACAGATGTGTGGGCAACAGAGTTGCCTCGTACCAGTCTGAAAACAATTTATGATGAAATAATTATTCCAGACCTGGAATTCGCAGTTGCCAATCTTCCGGCAGGCAGATCCACGATTGGTCGCGTAACACAGGATGTAGCCCGGGCAATACTGGCAGATGTGTATATGACCGTTGCCGGTTATCCTTATCAGGAAGTAGCCAGCAATCCGTCTAAAGACTGGTGCGGTACAGCAGCTTGGGCAGAGCAGACCTATCCGGTTGCAAGTGGTCTTGAATTCTTAAAAAAGGCACAAACACAACTTAACGCGTTGTATAATAGTGTATATACATTGGGGACCTATGATGATTTGCACGATCCGGCTATGAACAATAAGGGGGAAGCAATATTTCAGGTGCAATATAACGCGACACTCAGGGGTAATGGTGTTTTACAACCATCTCTTCCTTTGCTAAGTGCGATTTCCCCAAAAGAAGAAAACGGCACATTTACTCCATGGGTAGGATATTACAATTCCTATTCTGATAATGACTTGCGGAAAAAGGAACGTCAGTTTTTCTTCACATGGGATACTAAATATTCCAATGTAAATGATACTGTTCGTTTTGATGTTCCATTTCTCTATAAGCAATACGTTAAAGCGGCTGTTAAAGGGACAGATGGTTCCGGTCTGAACTGGACGCATTACCGTTATGGAGAAATACTGTTGAATCTTACTGAAGTAAACTGGGCGTTAAGACAATTAGGCCAGTCGGTATCTGACGACGACATCGTAAAAGGAATTAACGAAATCAGGAAAAGGGCATTACTTCCTACTTATACAGCAGATCAAGTTGGTCTGAAAGAAATCTTAGCTGAAAGAGCATATGAGCTGATATTCGAAAATAAAATGCTCTGGGATCAACGTCGCACAAGAAAATGCGTTGTATATGGCAATGGCGAAATTTCATCTATTCAGAATTTCATTGGTCATCAGCCTGCAATTTTCAACTTTGCTTTTGCTCCAATGCATTTATTATCACCTATTCCTGGTAATGAAATTGCCAGAAACGGGTTAGCGACACAGAATAGTGGGTATTTGCCTGTACAAACTAAACAAAATTAAGTATTGCATTTTTATTATTTAACTAAAAAATATGAAAGCGAAAATTATTATAACACTTTCATTCATTGCTGCAATAGCGATAATGACAGGTTGTACGAAACAACCTTATTACGACATCCCTTATGATGAGAACGGTAATGTTTATATTACCAAAATATCAATAATAACTTCTACCGGAGTTACAACTGCTGATGATTCATTTACAATTAACTGCTATTTTCCAAATGCAAAATCCGGAGATGTTATGAAGGCTACTGTTTTACAACAGCAGGTACCCAGTTGGAATCCAACTGGTGCCAAACAACTTCTGCCGGTAGCCGGTAGCGAAAAAAGTATTACGGTTGGGGCTGATCTTAAAACATCAGTAACTTATACCAGAACGGAAGCACATTTGTTAAATGTTGGTGATGCTGTAACCGTTGTATTTTCCGGAGCAACAGATTCAGGCATAATATCAATTGTGCTTAAAGCAGCCCCATAATGTACTTTCTTTTTCACAAATAGTTTTTAAAGAGGCTGTCTTTAGGGGCAGTCTCTTTAAACTTTAAATCGAATGAATATCCGCCATTATACCTAAGAAGAACCTGAGCCGGCCTGGACAGGCAGAATATATCAGACCATATTTGTTGAAAGATCTTAAGATTGTCAGGCCTAATCAGGAATAGGCTATTAATATAAGTGCGCCAGGAAACGATCATCTCAATAATGAGAAATCGTCGCCGTTTTTTGAACCGGCAGTTGAAATACTGCACCATTATACAAGGGAAGTATGGTGGAAGGGGGTTGTGAAGTTTCATTATGTGCTGAGTATGAAACGAAATAAGCAGAACAACCTTAAATGTACCGGAGGCAAGCCATTTACTGCCGGTCGGGCTACCATAGAATCTATACCAAGAGTTATGGAACTGGGTAACAGATATCCGTAATGGAATAAACGCGGCAATAGAGTCACGCAGTCGTGACCGACGATCTGGAAGAACAGTTTTCCTGTTTTCTCCGGGCTGTATTACCGTACACAATCTCCGGGCAGCATCCTCGTGAATCTGCAAACCACGGCCTGTATAAATTCTGAGGAAATACGGCAGCTGTGATTCAGTCGTCCAGTGCCTGGTAGACCATTGCCTTGAATTTATTTTCAATATCACTGTGGCTGATCGGAACCTGCTGCATGTACAGCTGACCGACGAGCCTTTCCTTCGGATCAGCCCAGTAAATGGTTCCGTAATAACCTCCCCATGAAAAGGAGCCTTCAGTTATACCAAGCTGTGCCTGACCTTCTTCCGTCATTATTTCAAAACCCAGTCCGAACTTGTTACGGCCTATGCTCAGATCACCTATCTGGTTTGAGGTAATAAGTTCAACGGTTCTCCTTGCCAGGAGCCTTTTGCCATTGTATACGCCCCTGTTCAGCAGCATCTGGAGGAATATGGCATAGTCGCCCGTGGTGGAACTCAGACCTGCCCCTCCCGAAAAATACTTTCCTCCTGCAAGCAGCGGATAATCAGCAAGGTTCTGAGGCATTGACACTGCCTTCCCTTCCCTGTTTTCAGTGCTCACCTTCACCAGTCTGCCATGCCTGTCAGGGGGCAGGTAAAACCAGGTGTCATTCATTCCCAGGGGCCCGAAAAGCCGTTTCTTCAGCCAGATATCAAGTTTTTCACCCGACAGTATTTCGATCAGATAACCTATCACATCCACGTTCAGGCCATAGGTGAATTTTTCTCCGGGATGATGGACAAGCGGCATTTTTCCCAGACGTACCATATCATCCCCTATAGTGACTTCATCGCCTCCGAATCCGCCTCTTATTCCCCCCTTTGTATATATCTTCCTCATCACATCCGAACCGATGCCGGCATAATCAATGCCCGAGGTATGCGTGAAAAGATCTCTTATTGTAATCTCCCGTCTTGCAGGCAGGGTGGTATAGCTTGTATCCCTTTCACTGAACTTGTCCAGTACCGCCGGGTTTTTGAATTCGGGAATATATTTTGAGACCGGATCATCAAGCAGGAATTTTCCCTCCTCGTACAACATCATCATACCGACACTGACTATGGCTTTTGTCTGGGAAGCTATCCTGAAAATATTATCTGTCCGCATGGGAGTATTGTTTTCAATATCGCTTACTCCAAAGGCTTTGTGATAGATTATTTTGCCGTTGCGGGAAATAAATCCGACTGCGCCTGCTATCCACCCGCTGTCAATATATTCCTTCAGCACAGTGTCAATACGGGCCAGGCGGCCGGCAGAAACCCCTGCCGATTCCGGGGAACCCGGATGAAGGCCGGGAACAGTGACATTATTGCAGGAAACAAGGACAAGAAAAGTGACTGCAAGTACAATAATAATCGATTGTTTCATTTTATGATATTTTAAAAAATGTGATTAACCTGTATTGTTGCCGGACAGCTGACTGACTTCACCTCAGTCCATCCAAGCACTCTTTTTATTCCCGTGCCTTTTTACCCGTCTTCTCCAGCAGGAGATCCGTAAGATTCTTTGCCGCTTTCAGGTTCTCAAAGCTTTCCGGAAGAAGGGCATGGTCAATATATTCATTGTAGAGCCAGGGATCTCCGACGGCAAATACATACCCCTTTCCGAAATCGTTTTCCGCCATCAGCACTCTTCCGCCAGCTGTCAGGACCGGTCTGGCCTGCCTTTTAAGCTTCATATCCGAAATTTCCTTGAGATAGATCTTTGACACTCCCCTGAAAAGCGGATGATCGGGCAGGTTGGTTATTGCTCCCATTTCCCAGTCGTTGTTAGTGACAGGATAGAGTGAAACATGATTGAATCTGATTCCGAATTTTGACGCAAGTTTATTGAGATGCGTGAATTCACAGTTCGGCCCGTCATTGGCAAAGATGGCAAGAACTCCCCCCTTCCTGACCCACCTCTTTATCACACGTATATCCTCGGGAAGTATGTAATTCGGTGATGCTGACTCGGTTGTCGTATCAGGATCAACAATTATATAGACATCTGCATCGTTAAGTACTGAACGGAGCGGTTTCTCAATGGTTGTTATCACGGCGCCGCGGGCTTTAAATATTCTGCCCCATTCGGAATATCCGCTGAATTCTGTATCGGTCCACAGATAATGATAGGGAATGCCGGTTCTGGGATGTATTTCCCGGTTGAACCAGTTATCCAGGGCAACTACCGGCTGGCTGCAGGCATTCCGGGGAAAAAACAATGCTGATAACAGTACAAACAGGATCAAAGTCCCGCCCTTATTTTTCACTGTGCTTTTCATATTTCTTATTTTTCATATAACATCCTGGCAACCTGCATTGTCAAATAAAAAACAGCAACATCATGCAACATTCATACCGGTCAGTGTTTTCAGAGCCGTTGAATTTTATGCTTCTTGCTGATTGTTAATTCAAAAATAGAAAAGAAATGTGATGATTGAAATTTCCACAGGGATATATTTTCGCCCTGCCTTATCCGCGATTGTAAATTCCCGGTAACAGGAAATGACAATACTGCCATGAAATTCGTAATTTTGCAATCAGAGACAGGGCCATGATACTTTGTTGGAGACCTTTCATGTAAACCTGGCATGATTGTATTAAAAATTGAATCATAATGAGAAGAACTATTTGCCTATCTTTCATCGCAATTGCCCTGCTGCTGACGGCATGCAGCAAGGAAAAGGAATCTGAACGCTTCAGGCTTCTGACGACACCCGTGTGGGTCAGCGAATCCATTCTTGTAAACGGTGTAAAGCCTGAGGGAGACTGGGACTTTCTGAATGACTTCACCGGAGATGCAAAATTCCATAAGGACGGAACAGGATATTTCGGAAGTTTTACCGGAGAGTGGAAATTCAATGATGCTGAAACGGAAATCATCATAACCACAACAACAGTGCCCATTCCGATAGTAACGGAAATAATTGAACTGACTTCCGTGACCCTGAAAATATCCACTACCATTCTCAATCCGCAGAATCCTGCAGAATCAGCTGATGTAATCATGATCTTCAAAGCAAGATGATACGCCATTTCCTCACTGTCATTCTCTGTATTCTGTGTTGCTGTTCACTGGCTTCAGGTGCGGAAGGCAACATAAAGGGAAGAGTGATTGACAGCGAACATGGTGAACCTCTTGCAGGTGTTTATGTTATTTACGGAAGCAACCGCGGAACAACCACCAATGATTCAGGCTATTACTTCATTGCAGATGTTTCGGGCAGGGTCAGGGTGGTATTCCAGTTTGTGGGCTATGCCACGGTTACAAGGGATGTCACGGTGAGAGCGGATGAGACGGTGGAACTTGACATCAGCCTTGAAACACTGGTCAGTGAGATTGACCAGGTTGTTGTGAGCGCTAACAGAACTGAGCAGAAAGTTGCAGAGCTCAGTGTTTCAATGTCTGTTATAAAAAACTCCTTTCTTTCTGACAACCATATAAGCGACGCAAGGGAACTGATAGGCAAGAATCCCGGAATTGACGTGATGGACGGCCAGGCGTCGGTAAGGGGAGGAAGCGGATTCAGTTACGGGGCGGGAAGCCGTGTTCTTGCACTTATCGACGGACTGCCCTTCAATTCCGCTGACGCCGGAAACATTAAATGGCAGTTCCTGCCGCTCGAAAACCTTTCCCGTATCGAGGTGATCAAGGGAGCATCCTCTGTATTATACGGTTCTTCAGCTCTTAACGGAATCATAAATTTCAGAAGTGCTGACGCCAGCAATACCCCTGTGACAAAATTCCATACCGAGGCGGGAATATTTGGCAGGCCCCGTAACCGCGAATGGAAATGGTGGAATACTCCCAGGTTCTTTACAAACACCTCCCTTTCACACCTTCAGAAGTTCGGAAAAACCGACATAGGCATGAGTGCGTATTTCATGACGGACGAAGGATACAGGAGGCTGAACGGGGAGAACCTGGGCAGGATAAGTCTCAGGCTGAAACACTTCAGCACAAAGGTGGAAGGACTTAATTACGGGTTGAACATAAGTGCGGGAAGCACCCACAAGACAGATTTCGTATTATGGGAGAATGCCCGGACAGGGGCCCTCAGGCAATCGGAAGCAACCGCTGCGGAGTTCCGGGGAAATTTCATTACAATCGACCCCTTCATTTCCCTGAGAAAGAATGAAAGGACAAGACATGACCTGAAAATCAGGTTCCGTTCCGACAGGAACAGGCTTCCCAGGAATGAAAAGAACAACAGTGATGCCGTGAATCTTTATTCAGAGTATCAGCTGTGGTGCAGAATAACAGATTTCCTTGATATAACTTCCGGCCTGACAGAAAATTACAGTCTGGTAAATTCAGAGTTTTTCGGGGATCATCACGGACTTAATCTTGCCGGTTTTTCACAGGTTGAAATAAGGCCCGTAAACCGTCTCAAGGCTGTTGCCGGACTGAGGCTTGAGCATTTCTCACTTGACGGGGTCAGTGACAGGCTTACTCCCATCCTGAGGGCGGGTATCAATTTCCAAGCCGCGGAATACACATACCTGAGAGCCTCATTCGGCCAGGGCTACCGCTACCCTTCCATTGCCGAGAAATATGCATCAACCACCCTGGGGTCCGTGAAGATAATTCCAAATCCGGGAATCCTGGCTGAAAAGGGATGGAGTACCGAACTGGGGGTCAAGCAGGCGTTTCTACTGGGAAAAACTGCGGGCCAGGCCGACCTGTCATTCTTTCTCATGCAGAATTCAAACCTGATCGAATTCCTGTTTGCCAGCTATCACGGTGAAGGTGTCGGTTTCAGGGCAGACAACCTGGAACAGGCCAGGATCTACGGCAGTGAGTTTGAATTTGCTTTTGAAACACGCCTTAACAGGGTGAATATCTCATCCACCGGAGGCTATGCCTACACCTTTCCGAGGGATATCAGCAACAGGTACAGCGATAAGATAGTCTTCCTGAAATACAGAAGGAAGCATTCAGTCAAGCTGTATGTAAACTCAAGCTGGAAGTCCTTCACCCTGGGTTCGGGTCTGAATATACGCTCAAAAATTCTGAACATTGACAATGTGTTTCTCGAGCCCCTCACACGTGAACTCTTTCTGCCGGGCTTTTATGAATACTGGAACAGGAATAACAGGGGCCATGCCGTACTTGATGTCTCTGCCGGATATATCATCAGTCCGCGGCTCAACCTGTCATTTGTGGTTAAAAACTTTACAAACACCGAATATATGGGCAGGCCTGGCGACATTCAGCCACACAGGAATTTCAGTATCCGCCTGTCAGGGAATTTATAATAATACACGGACCTGTTCATGTTTTTATTCATTTGGGATTTTTCAGCTTTGGATTTGGAAATTAATAGTTTTATCTTTAAACGATGATCCGGCCTGCCTCATGCAGGATCACGCGACGCTAAATGTGCCATCAACTCCAGATGAATATGCCTTCAACAGTGCTTAACAACAATCGGTCATTCAGTTCCGGGATGCTGCTTTTCCTTTCTGCCGAGATGCTCTTTTTCGGACTGTTGTTTATCGTTTACCTGGCATACCGTATCAGCTATGCCCAGGCATTTCATTTTGCCTCCGGCGGATTATCCCTGGCAAGAGGTACGGTGAGCACAGTCATCCTGCTGATCAGCAGTGCCACCCTTGCAAAATCGTTTGATGCAATCCGTCAGGACAACAAAAGGCTTGCACAGCAGCTTACCGGCATAACCATCCTGCTCGGAATCCTGTTCCTGCTTACAGGCTGTTTTGAATGGCAGCAGCATATAAGGGCCGGGATCTATCCTGCCTCTTCCGTGCTCGCTCTCCGCGGCCCGGGGGATGTTCTTTTTTATGGCCTGTACTTTTTCATAACAGGACTGCATGCACTGCATGTTATTATTGGCCTTGCAGTGATTGGATTCCTTATGCGCGGCATAATCAGGGGAAAAACAGATTCAGGGAATTATGACTCCGCCCGCAGGAAGGGTTTATACTGGTATCTGGTTGTCATTATATGGGTCTTTATCTTTCCCCTCTTCTACCTGATAACATAACAACCTGAGGTTCTGAGAAATCAGAACTTATGCTTCATGCTCTCTTCCAGATACGGATGATTGGGTCCTATGATCCGGGCCTTGCTGAGGGCCGTTGCCACCACCAGGGCAAACAGGCCGGCATAGCCGAGGAACAGTCCCGCTTCAGTCAGTCCGAACCTGAGCATTCCGGTTGTTCCCGGGATGACCTGTACGAAAAGGTCAACATATTGTCCGATAATAAGAAATATTATTACCACGGTAATAACTGTCATGTTCCTGCTGGTTTTGACGGGAAGCAGGAGCATGAAGGGGACTGCCCAGTTCAGACCGATCTCCAGGAAAAATAATGTTTCCCAGCCCTTCTGCCAGCGCAGGTAATAGTAAACTGTTTCTTCAGGGATATTGCCATACCAGATCAGCATGAACTGTGCAAACCAGAAATATCCCCACATGATGGAGAGCATGAATATGTAGCGGGCAAAATCGTGCAGATGATACTGGTTGAGGAAACTGAAATATCCCCGTTTATGCAGGATGAATATGATGAGAACCATAACCGACACACCATGAAGGAATGCGGCAATCAGGTTTTTAAATGCAAAAATCGTACTGTACCAGTGCACATCAATGGACATTATCAGGTCGAAGGCAGAAAGTGAAAAGGTGATTATCAGTATGAAAATAAATATTTTTGAATACAGCTCACTTTTACTGAAAAGGGCCATAATGCCATCCTGGTCAGCCGGATCAAGGCTGTCTTCCCTGAGCGACAGAATTCTTAATATACGTATGAAAATGACCCACAGGGCAAAGCATATAAATATCCTGAGGTAGAAAAACGGGACATTCAGGTATGCCGTTCTGTTCTGAAGCAGTTCGTCACCGGCAATAACTTCCGGCAGTGACCACCGGTAAATGTGGCTGGTTCCAAAATAAAGAAGCAGGAAAAAAACTGCCGCAAAAGGCATGTATGCCATCATGGCTTCGGGAACACGCTTAAACGCGGAGGACCATCCCGACTGGGTAATATTCTGAATGACATAAAAGAAAACCCCTCCCATCGAAAGCGAAAAGAAATAATAATTGGTGACAAGATAGGCAGCCCAGGCAGTTTCCCGGTCTGAAAACAATCCGGCAGCAAAGGTGCCTGCACCTGCAGCTGCCAGGATCAGGCATACTGTTTTGAATCTTGTTGATACCTGTAGTTGCTCCTTCATTATTTTTACTGTATTATGCAATGATATTAGGCAAATTCTGGTTCCTATCTCTGAGGTCCGCTGCCGGCCGGCCCCGGAAGCCTGTCCTGAAGCTCCCTTATATAAAGGATCATCTTCCACCGGTCGTCAGGCAGTACCTGTGATCCGTGTGCACCCATAAAACCCAGGCCCAGTGTGATTGTGTGAAAGATCTCACCGTCCTTCAGGCTGAGCGCAATACTGTCAGTCAGGGATTTTGGCTGAAGCGAATAAAGGCCGGCAGTAAAAAGCTCTCCGTCCCCGTTTCCACGGATACCGTGACATCCTGCACAGAATATGGTATAAACCTCCCTTCCCCTGTCCAGCACAGCGGCAGCCGGCGAAAACGGATTTGCCAGTTCGTTTCCTGCTCTTGCCCTCGATTCCGCATCGGCAGTATATCCGAAAGGAACAAAATCACGCGGTACCGTACCCGGCACCGGTTCCCTCATAGTCATTCCGTCAGTGAAGTTCGGATTCTCCGAAAATGTTTCATAGGCCGTGGAATAAAACATATCAGGGAAATAATCCCATCCGGGATGATTCCTGTCTCTGTTGCAGGAGAACTGAACCAATGAAAACAGTACAAGAAAGGCTGTTCCGTAAATTTTCATTCTCAGGCTATTATACATCATGTATTTACGTTTTCAATTTCTTTGTCAATAATCTCAATTGCACCCTCCGCCTTCATTATGTCTGCGGCCCTGCCTGACATAGGCTGGTTCAGGATTTCAGTATCCATGACAATTATAAACTTATTGTCGGTAGCCCTGCTGTCAAATACCGTGTTCTCACGGCCGGGGTAAAGTTTTGATCTTCCGGAAAACACGGCAAGGCTTAAAATAGTTACTACCAGTATGGTTAATACAATGGTAACCACGATGAAGGAGGGAAAGGAGTTGAATGGCTTGCCCCCGTATACAATGGGCCAGCTGATTACAGAGGTGTAATAGAGAAAAGCCAGGGTGGCAATAATACCAGCCAGACCAAAGAAATAAGCTGCAGTCGGCAGCCTTGTATTCCGCTTTAACAGATGAAACACTTCATTTACAGGATAAGGAGTATAAACCTCATGGATAGGATACTGCTGCTCCTGCAGTGTCCTGACCGAGGAAATGAACTTCTCCTCATCATCGAATATCCCTATTTTAAAAGTTCTGGCCATAACTTAGAAAATTAATCCTCGTCCTTCTTTCCTATATGTAAAACACCTTTCAGTTCACTGATTGCCATCATGGGAATATACCTCATGAACAGCAATACCCCTATGGCAAACAGGCCTATTGTCCCGGCAAACACGCCTATATCAATTACAGTGGGCGTATATGTAACCCAGCTGGAAGGCAGAAAATCCTTACTCAGCGGAGTAACCACTATATTGTATCTCTCCAGCCACATCCCGAGGTTAATGACCAGGGAGATCAGCAGAAGGGCCAGCCAGTTTCTTCTGATCTTCCTGAACCAGAAGAGCTGGGGTATAAGAGCGTTGCAGACTATCATCCCCCAGAACTGAAGGGCGTAATCACCCGTGACCCTGTTTCCTATGATTGCATGCATCTCATATTCATTGCCTGAATACCATGCAATAAAAAGCTCAATAAGATAGGATACAGCCATGATCAGAGAGATGAATATGAGTATTCTGGCTATGGCATCCATATGATTATCAGTAATATAATCAGTGAGCTTGTAAATCTTTCTGATGATTACCATAAGTGTCATCACCATGGCAAAACCTGAAAAGATTGCTCCCACAACAAAAAACGGCGGGAAAATCGTTGAATGCCAGCCCGGTACTATTCCTGCAGCGAAGTCCGTGGCAACAATTGAATGAACAGACACCACCAGAACGGCAGCAAGGCCTCCGAAAACAAAACTGAGTGATTCGAAACGTATCCACTGACGGCTGGATCCTGTCCACCCGAGACTGAAAAAGCCGTAAACAGCTTTTCTGATTCTAGAGCCTGCCCTGTCGCGGATTGTTCCGAAATCGGGCAGCATTCCCAGGTACCAGAATGAAACTGAGATCAGGAGATAGGCAGTTATTGCGGTAAAATCCCAGAACAGCGGTGAGTTGAAATTGACCCACAGGGGGCCCCGGGTGTTGGGATACGGAATAATGTAGAAGGCCAGCCATATACGGCCCATGTGTATCAGGGGAAACAGGGCGGCACATGCGACAGCCAGCACTGTCATTGCTTCAGCCGAACGGTTGATGGATGTTCTCCACCTTTGTCTGAGAACAAGAAGGAAAATTGAAAAGGCCGTTCCTGCATGACCTATTCCTATCCACCAGATAAAGTTGATAATGTCCCATCCCCAGGCCACGGAGTTATTCAGTCCCCAGGTACCGATTCCCCTGGTTACCGTGATGTACATGGCATAAACCCCGTAAACAGCTGCAGCCGAGGAGACGGCCAAAGCAATATACCACCACAGTCCGGGCCTGGTTTCCAGGGGTGCAACAACCTCCTTCGTTATCTGGCCGAAAGTCTTGTTCCCTTCAATGAGCGGACCTCTGATTTTTCTGTTATACATCGCTTGCCCTGTATTATTTATGATTTTATATCCTCGTCATTCCACACCTTTGTCAGAAAGCCCACCGAGGGCAGTGTGTGCAGTTCCTCAAGCAGGAAATACTGCCTGGGATCACTGAACAGGCGCGAAACCCTGCTGTTTTTGTCATTCAGGTTGCCAAACACGATTGCCCCTGAAGGACAGGCCTGCATACATGCTGTCTTTATCTCACCGTCATTCAGCGTTCTGTTTTCCAGCTTTGCCCTCAGCTTTTTTTCCTGAATACGCTGAACACAGAAAGAACATTTCTCCACCACCCCTCTCTCCCTTACTGTCACATCGGGGTTTAAAACCATTTTCCCCAGATCCGATGCCGTATTGAAATCAAACGACCTGTTGTCGGTATACCTGTACCAGTTGAATCTCCTAACTTTATAGGGACAGTTATTAAGGCAGTACTTCGTTCCGACGCAACGGTTGTATGTCATCTGGTTCAGGCCTTCACTGCTGTGGTTGGTAGCTGATACCGGACATACGTTTTCACAGGGGGCATTATCACAATGCTGACACATGAGGGGCTGGAAATAAACCCTGGGATTGTCGGATGATTCGGAATAATAACGGTCTATTCTGATCCAGTGCATGATTCTCCGCAGCCTGACCTCATCCTTTCCCACAACGGGAATATTGTTTTCGGCCTGGCAGGCAATCACACATGCATTGCATCCGACACATGCATTGAGGTCTATTGCTATTCCCCAGTGAAATCCGTCATACTTCACTTCGGGATAAAGAGTCTTGTCATGCAGATCAGATGCCCCGTGAAGATTATTCCCCGAAGCCGGGTTTTCCCTGTACCTGCTCAGAAAAGTTTCTTTTACAATCGGCCTTCCTTCCATGGAGGAATGTGTTTGCGTGAGGGCCAGGGGACTTTCCCTTAATGTATTCTCCACACGGCTGACAGTAAATCCGTAACTCCGGCTGCCTCCCTTGATTTTTGCAAAGGGATAGAGGTTCACTCCTTTCCCGTCCGCCACGGGTCCGGAACCGGTATGTCCGTAACCGGCAGCCACGGAAATTGTTCCTTCAGCCTGTCCCGGCTGGATAAATGCCGGAAGAAGAAGTCCGTCGCCGATTTTCAGTAAATGTCCGTTCACGACTCCGAGCCCTGCAGCATCGGATGGTGAAAGACAGGCCACATTTTCCCAGCAGTGGCGGGTGAGCGGATCAGGCAATTCCATCAGCCACGGATTGTTGGCATATATTCCCGTACCCATGCCTATGCTTTCATAAATAATGACCTCATAGTTATCCGGAGAAGGAAGGTCCCTGCTTTCCGAAACCTTCCGGAAGGCTGTCCGGTCAAAGGGAGGCATGTTTTCCGCCTTAACGGGACAGGTATGGACACCCTTGCCCAGGGATGTGTTCCAGAAATTCCTGAATGAGGACTGACCTGATCCGGGGAAATATTCCCTCTCCCAGTAAGAACGCATGTAGTCATGCCATGTCACGGGATTTCCTGACCATTTCAGAAGGGATTCCTGGAATGAGCGTGTGCTGAAAAGCGGATGAATCGCAGGCTGGCAAAGGCTTACCTGTCCGGGAATGATCTCGGCATCGTTCCATGACTCAAGGTAATGATGAACCGGACACTCATATTTTGCCCTGCCGGCTGTCTCATTGAGAGCAACTGCCATATTGATGGTCAGTTCCGTTCTGCTCAGTCCGTTCAGGAACTTATCCGCTTCGGGATAATCATAAACAGGATTGACATTGTACATTAGCAGGGCCCTGATTTTGCCGTCATTCATATCATTTACCAGAGCCTCGGTCTTACTGTCAATGCCGGCAGCAATTGCTAAATGCCTCCCGGGGTCGATACAATCAGGATAATTGCCAAGCAGGTGGTTAATCCCGTTTACAATGATCTGTATCTCAACTTTATTAGTTCCTGATACCACTATGGATCTTCCCCTGCATGCCATCAGGCTTTCCGCCAGCCCCGACAGATCCTCGCGGAATGCCGGTCCCGGAAGTGTTTCAGCACCAGAGTTTACGGCAATCCTGTTGTAAAGGTCAGTAAGCATGATCTTTTCCTCGGACGGTCTTAATTTCCTTCTCAGGTCGGCATTGCTTCCCGTGATGCTCATACCCGCCTCATAATGAATGTGGCGGAGCATGCTCCTCTCACCATTGTTCAGTTTCCTGCGTGCAATATATTTGGGAATGAAATGAACCGGAGCCACCCATGTCCCCAGGAAATCCGCATTTACTGAAAGCACCAGGTCTGTCCTGTCAAAATTATAATCCGGGATCACTCTTTTCCCGAAACAAAGGGAATTGGCTTCAAGAACAGCTGAATATGAAATCGCATCATACTGCACCCATCTGAAATTCCTGAATCCGGCCCCGAACTCATTGATAAGCCTGATAGTGGAGGGAGAAATGATGGTTGAAGTAAGGAGGACGATTTCACCGCCTTCAGAATTGATGCGGGCAAGATCAGCGATGATCCTTTCATCAACTGCTTCCCATGAAACATTCTCCCTGTCCAGGGCCGGGGATTTAAGCCGCGCATCATCGTAGAGATTCAGAACAGAGGCCTGTACTCTTGCCGTGGTACCTTCCCCGTTAAATCCGGAAAGAGGATTCCCTTCAAGTTTTACCGGGCGCCCGTCCCTTGTTTTAACCAGTATGTCGGAATATTCATGCCCGTCATAAAAACTTGTTGCATAATACACGGATTCACCCGGACTGAATTCCGGCGGCTGATTGACATAGGGCACAGCTTTCCTGACAGGTATTTTGCATCCCGCAATCAGTGCAGCTGAAGCAAAGCTGAATCCGAAAGCCTTGAGAAAATCTCTCCTGGAACTGCTCAGCCTTAAGAAATCCTCTCCGGGCAATTCCGGAACATGATTATTATCTTCCTCACTGTTTCTGCCTCCACCTGCTGCAGGATCAATAAATTCTTCCATAATATCGCCGGAGTTCTTCATATTACTTGTCTTTATTGAAATTCATCCATCAGTAATGGCATTTCATGCACTCGGTACCACCCACTCTTTCCGGAGTGATGCTGTCTGTTACGCCTTTCCGCAGTTTATCTGATAGTTCATGGTATTGCGAATAGAAATTATTGCCGCTGAAATTGACTTTCCGTGTACGGTGACATTTAATACACCAGCCCATCGACAGATCAGATACCTGCCTGATCCTGACCATCTTTGCAACATCCCCGTGGCATTCCGCGCAATCAATTCCTCCTGCGCCAACGTGCTGGGCATGACTGAAAAACACATGATCCGGAACATTGTGTACCCTGATCCATTCAATCGGCCTTTTCTCCTCATAGCTTCCTGTAACCTTTGCTATTTCAAACATGCCCGACCTGGTTCCGCTGCGCACCAGAAGATGACAGTTCATACAGATATTCTGGGCCGGGATTCCCGCTGACTTGCTGTAAGGAGCATAATTGTGGCAATAAATGCAGTCTGTTCCGTTTTGCTCCGCATGAATCTGATGGGAAAACTTTACCGGCTGATCAGGTGAATAGCCCGGAGAACGCCCGAGATCAATAGCATTGACAACAAGAGACCAGGTAATATATACTGTTGCAATAGAGAGAACAACAGGATTAATCCAGCGTTTTTTTATCTTTTTGGTGATTATCAGGTCGACTGCTGAAACAAAAAACAGGAAAAAGGCTGTGATGAACAGAACCAGGTTTGTGACAGGAGGCTTCCTTTGCGTCAGGCCGGTACCGGCAAGCTCATCCATATAACCCTTTATCAGCATAATCTCCTCAGGGGTAAAACGGAAATCCCGGTGCACCTGTGCCATCTTCTTTCCGGTGGGACTGAGCAGGATTTCCGTGAGATCATCAACACTTTTGTTTTTATATTTCCCCGATATCTCCACCGCATCAGGATTCCAGTTCAGGGTGTCGGTTACGGCTGTATTGTGACAGGCAGCACAATTCATCGCTTTATTATCCGGATAAACCAGTCCGTAAAAAAGTCTCTGCCCCCTGATCAGTTCTTCTGAAGCCTGTATTACTGACCCGGATATGCTTTTCACTGAATCTTCTGACTGCAATTCCTGTTTGCCGGGAGCATCAGGCGGCAGGTCAGCGGAAGCAGGATGCGAAAAACCAGCGGAAAAAATAAAAACAAGTGATGAAAATGTCAGGGCGGATAAGCCCGGGGAATATTTCCGGCTGCAGGACTTCCTCATGGCATGGAATTTATGATAATGTATCAATTGTCATTTCGTGTTTCAGCTTTTTACTGTTCAGGCACTTTCCCTTTTGTTCCAGATCACTATCTGATAGCGGCGCCAGAAATACACAAAGGGGTAAACCAAAAAATGCATGAATCTTGTATAGGGGATCATTCCGACAAGAACAAAGGCCGAGGCAATATGAATCTTCACCATAACGGGAAGGGCAGTAACTGCTGCGACATCGGGCCTGAAGGCAAAGACAGATTTAAGATAGGGAGTCAGCACCGTGGCAAACCAGGATGATCCCCATCTGAAAAACAATGCTGTATACAAGCCTGTTACAATCTGGACTGCCAGTATCAGAAACACGAAAACATCCATTCTGCTTGTAACGAGCCGGATCCTTTTGACCCTCAATCGTCTGTAAACCAATATTAAAAATCCTATCAAAGTCATGAATCCAAAGGACAGGGCAGCCACTTCAAGTATGTACAGCCGGACCGGTTTTTCGTTCCACGCCAGTACCGACGCCGGGATCAGAAAAGCGATAAGGTGGCCGAAGAACAACAGGATGATTCCCCAGTGAAACGGCCTGCTTCCGAAAAACAACAGTTTATTCTCAAGGAGCTGGCTGGAGAGGGAGGATACCCTGAATCCATGTACCCTGTATTTATATATGCTTGCAGGAAGCAGGGAAAAAAGAGCCAGGTAAGGCAGTAAAACAAAAAAGAAAAACCCGTTCATTTCCATCCTGTTTGATTTTTATTTATTATAATTTCATTTTCCCGTCCGCCAAAGGTGAATCTTTCAAAAGTTGAAAAGGGAAAATCTGCTTCCATGATTCCTGCCAGAATCTCAAGCAAGCCTTTATAAAGATTCGACATGTCCCTGAATTCCGCAATCATCCTGTGTATTGCAGGAATAAGCATGGAACAGATCAGTTCCTCAGCCAGTTCAGGATCAGCCATCCTGGGCAGGAGGGTCAGAATATTCGGCAGATGATCGGGCAATTCGCTCCCGCAGTCATTTTTTGCCTTTATCTGTTCCTTTTTAATATTCACCAGGAATATACCCCGCCTGTAATCCTCACCGTATAAAACATAGCCTACATCCAGGAAACACAGGGCCTGCACATCAAAGGTGCCGACGTAGTATTCCTGCTGAAAGGCCAGCGGCTTTCCCCTTACATGAGCAGTAAAACGGTCCAGCCGTGACATCAGGGATGCATCATAACGGGAAACAATGTCGTTCCACTTCTCCGGATAATTCTTCAGATCATCCGTGGGGTACCGGAACATCTCCGCCAGCAGACCGTAATGCGTTAAATCTTTCATGTCAAAGTCCCCTTTCCGGTTTCTCCCTGAATCCGAATCCCGCGTTCTCCTTACGTATAAATGTATTTTCAATGGCTTCAACAGCTTCTTCGCGGTGAGCAGGAGGAATAACAAACCTGTCGCCATAGTCTGCGAGGGATGTCATTCTGAATATTTCATCAGCCGTTCCGGCCGACAGACCGGAATCCTGCAGAACGCGGGAAGCCTCCTTTTCAGTTATATCCCCCACTGTTACAGAACGGCGGTGAATCCTGACAGCCAGCATCTTTTTCAGGATATTCCTGACCAGTTCCGTATCACCGGCACTGAACAGGTTTGCCAGATATTTCATGGGCAGCCGTGAGTCATCCACATTGTTCCATAATGAACTGCCTGTAGAACTGTAGAAATTGTTTTCCATGGTTGCCATGGCCGGCAGGAGAGGCAGGGCATAAAACAGGCCGGGCAGGGTCCGGAATTCCGGATGAAGAGGCAGGGCCAGCCCCCATTCCTTAACGTATTTCCATACGGGTGATTTCCTGGCAGCCTCCATTGTGGAGTCGGGAATACCGGACTTTTTTGCCTGACTGATCACCACAGGGTCGTTCGGGTCGAGAAAAAGATCCAGCTGACTCCCCACAATATCCCTGTCCTCAGCAGATGCAGCTTCCCTGATCCGGTCAGCATCATAGAGCATTACCCCCAGGTACCTGATACGCCCGACACAGGAGTGCATACAGGCCGGAATCTGCATGGTTTCGATACGGGGATAGCAAAGGATGCATTTCTCCGATTTACCCGTATTCCAGTTAAAATATACCTTTTTATACGGACATGCAGTGACACACAATCTCCAGGCCCTGCATTTCTTCTGGTTTATCAGGACTATGCCGTCTTCTCCCCGTTTGTATATGGCACCTGAGGGACAGGCGGCAACACAGGCCGGATTGAGGCAATGGTTGCAGATTCTGGGAAGATAGAACATAACCATCCTTTCCAGCTGAAACAGAGCCTCCTTCTCTGTTTCTGTCAGATCCGACAGATTTGTATCATTCCTGGCATAGATGGGAGATCCCCCGAGGTCGTCATCCCAGTTGGGCCCTGATTTCGGAGTTATCCTGTCTCCAGTTATAAGGGATACAGGCTCTGCCGTCGGCTGATCATCCCCGGCCGGTGCATCCAGAAGCTTTTCGTAGCGGTAGGTCCATGGTTCATAATAGTTATCCAGGGCAGGCAGATTCGGGTTTTGAAATATAACACCCGTTCCCTTTATTTTTCCGGCTCCTTTCAGTCTTACCCTGCTGCCGTCCTTTTCCCATCCCCCCCTGTATAAATCCTGTTCTTCCCATCTGCGGGGATAACCGGTACCCGGTTTGGTCTCAACATTGTTCCACCACATATACTCTGCACCCTTCCTGTCGGTCCATGCGTTCTTACATGCAATGGAACAGGTGTGGCATCCGATGCACTTGTCAAGATGAAAAACGATGGAAATCTGAGATTTGATATTCATGGTATGCCTGATTCATAAAATTAAAAAGTCACATTATCAAGTTTCCGTATAAGGGCAAATGTATCCCTGTTCACCCCCACCGGTCCCCAGTAATTCATTCCGAAAGTAAACTGTCCGTATCCGCCAACCAGCAGGTTTGGCTTCAGATGTACCCTGATCAGACTGTTGTGACTTCCCGCCCTTTTGTTGCCGCTGCGTTTCGATTTCGGCACCGAATAGGTTCGTTCGGGAGCATGGTAAATGATGCATGTTCCCGGAGGTATCCGCGAACTGACACATGCACGGGTACAGTAATTTCCGTTGTCATTGAATACTTCCACCCAGTCATTGTCCCTGATCCCGAGCCTTTCAGCATCTTTTTCGCTCAGCCAGCAGGGTTCCATGCCCCTCGACAGGGTAAGCATCCTTAAAGTGTCGCCGTAGGTGGAATGGATATGCCATTTCCCGTGCGGGGTAAGGACATTGAGAAGAAGAGCATCCCCTTCCGGGATTGTTTTGCGGAGGTCCCCGTATGATTCAGGTCTTGGCGAAGGCTTGTAGGTGGGCAGGTTTTCACCGAAACGGATATAGCCTTCATGGTCAAGATACATGTGCTGACGGCCTGTAAGGGTCCGCCAGGGAATCAGCTGCTCAATGTTCAGTGTGAAGGCTGAATAGGCCCTGCCGTTTGTCATCAGGCCCGACCATATAGGAGAATTCAGCAGTCTCCTTGGCTGCGCCTGCAGATCATTGAAACAGACAGTGATATCATTGTTAACGGGATTAACCTCACTCAGGTCAATTCCGGTATTTTTTTCCAGCGAAGAGAAGGCCCTTCCGCTTAGAGTACCGTTTGTAACCGATGAAAGGAGAAGGATCGCATTAATGACTTCCGTATCATCCCCGATGGAGGGAAATGTTTCACCGTCTATCCGGTTTACATGACTCTTGTCACTGAGCAGGCGTTCATAGAAATCCTCGCAGGGAATGGTTATATTATGGGCTTCAAGTCCCTTGCGAACGTTGCTTCCCAGACTTATGAACTTATCATATATTCTGGTATAATCTCTTTCAACACTTACGATATTGTGCATTGATTTACCCGGGACGGGGTCGCATTCTCCCGTATACCAGTCCTTTATTGAAGGCTGGGAAATTTCTCCCCTTGTATCATGACCGATGGGCACATTAACAATATCGAGCACCGGGCCGGGAAAATGTTTTTTAGCTATCTCACTCGTTGTTCTGGCAATTTCGCGGAATATTGCCCAGTCGCTTTTCGCTTCCCACACGGGAGGAATTGCCGGAGCCAGCGGATTGATGAAAGAATGCATGTCGGTGGTGTTCAGATCGGCTTTTTCATACCATGATGCTGCCGGAAGAACAATATCGGAATAAAGGGCCGTGGTGTCCATTCTGAAATTCAGATCCACCACCAGGTCCATCTTTCCTTCAGGAGCATTTTCTTTCCATTCAATCTCCCTTACCAGCTCTTTTGCCACCTCGTCGGCTATTTCATTGTGATGGGTCCCGAGGTAGTGCTTCAGGAAATATTCATGACCTTTTGCACTGGCCATTAGGGCATTGCCCCTCCATATGAACCACACTCTCGGGAAATTCTCCTCTGAATCAGGATCTGAAACAGAATAGTTTAATTCTCCCTTCTTAAGCCGGCTGATCACATAATCCTGAATGCCCTTGTCGTCCATGGCACCTGCCTCTTTTGCATCTGATGCTATTTCAAAGTTGTTCCTGTCATACTGAGGAAAAAATGGCATCCAGCCGTTTCTCACCGCCTTTACTATCAAATCGGCTGAATGGCGGGAAGAAAAATCATTTTCCGGGACGGTGTTGTAATCAGCCTGATTACCGTCATAGCGCCACTGATCGGAATGAATGTAATGCCATATGGGCGACTGCTGAAACCTGGCCGGAATGTTCCAGTCCTTTCCCGACATGATTGCACCCCATGAATCAAACGGTGCAAGCTTCTCCTGGCCCACATAGTGATTCAGACCGCCGCCGTTGACTCCCGGGCAGCCGGTAAGCAGCAAAGCCATTGTTGCTGCACGGTAGATAAGGTTGCTGTGATACCAGTGATTCACTCCTGCCCCTATTATAACCATGCACCTGCCCCGGGTGGCCTCTGCAGTCCGGTACCATTCCCGGGCAAACCGGATTACAGTGGCTGAACTTATTCCGGTATAGATCTCCTGCCATGCCGGGGTATAAGCAGAATCAGCATCATCATAGGATGAAGGGCTGTCACCGCCAAGGCCCCGGTCAACCCCGTACTGTCCCATAATGAGGTCATAAACAGTAGTGAACGCCGTCTCTCCTTCCCTTGTCTTCAGGTATTTCACAGGGACACCCCGCCTGGATCTTGCATCCCGGGCAAAATCGGCAAACTCAACTTCAAGTATTGCATCTTTTCTGTCAATCAGCGAAAGTACCGGATTATATTCTGATCCTGTTTCACCGTCACGGTATTTCAGGTTCCATTGTCCCGTGCCGTTTTGCCATCTGTGGCCTGAACTGCCGGAAGGGCAGATAAAATCACCCGTGTTCTCATCAAGATTCAGAAATTTCCAGTCTCCGTTCTCCGTATTACGGTATTTCTCCAGTAGGCTTGCCCTTAACAATCTCCCTGGAAGCCACCGGTCATCCTCCTTTACCAATTCCACAAGAAAAGGCGCATCGGTATATTTTTTTGTGTATTCAATAAAATAGCCTGTCTGTTTTTCAGCATGAGCCTCTTTCAGTATAACGTGGGTCACAGCCATCCAGAAGGCACCATCCTGGCCTGCATGAACCGGTATCCACTGATCGGCATATTTTGAAACCATGCTGAAATCGGGTGAGAAAACCACGGTTTTGGTTCCGTTATGACGGGCTTCGGAAAAGAAATGGACATCGGGAGTACGCGTCATGCCCAGGTTTGCGCCCATCACGGCAATGAACCTGGCATTGTACCAGTCGGCACTCTCCCCGACATCCGTCTGTTCACCCCACACCTCCGGAAAGGAACTGGGCAGATCGCAGTACCAGTCATAAAAACTTAGATGCACACCGCCAAACAACTGAAGAAATCTCGATCCTGCGGCAAAGCTAATCATCGACATGGCGGGAATGGGAGAAAACCCGACTACCCTGTCAGCACCGTATTTTTTGGCCGTGTAAATGTTTGCAGCCCCGATCAGCTCCATTACCTCCGTCCATGCAACTCTCCTGAAACCGCCCTTGCCGCGGGCCTTCTGGTATTTTCTCCTTTTTTCAGGATCATTCTGAATGTTTTGCCAGGCCAGAAGAGGATCTCCCGTCTTTTTCCTTTCTTCATTGAACAAATCAAGAAGGGCGCCTCTGATCATGGGATATTTAACCCGAACGGGACTGTAGAGGTACCAGGAGAATGATATCCCTCTCTGGCAGCCTCTCGGTTCATATGGCGGAAGAGAATTCTCAAGCCGGGGATAATCAAGGGCCTGGAGTTCCCATACCACTATTCCCTCCTTGACATGAACATTCCAGCCGCAGCCTCCGGTACAGTTCACCCCGTGAGTACTGCGTACCACCTTGTCATACTGCCAGCGATTACGATAAAACTCTTCCCATTCCCGGGTCTGGGGTGATATCATATCTTTTATCCAACTCATGATTCCTGTTTTTTAATCAGCATAACTTTTCCCGGATGCCGCCATCCGGACTTATTTTTAAAACTCACGGAATTCTTCTCCCGTCATAAAAAATATAGAGATGGGCAATCAGTATCAGTGCCACTATCAGACCCAGACTGAAAAAGATCAGTCCCGGCTGCCTCGTGCGGTATGTCTGTTCCCCGGCTGCTTTCAGGAGAGAGATCAGGGCCTGGATTTCATCATCGTTGATGTCATGACCGCTGAGGGCAGTTTTCATAGCGGGGAAGGGTGAGTTTCTGACAATGGCAGTGATTCCGGCCGCGCCCAGGTTGCCATAGGAGGCGGTCAGATCGCGGGCCATTCTTCCCCCTCCCAGAAAGGACTGATCACTGATATTGTGACAGGAAAGGCATGGGGCGGCACCGTTGGCAAAAGCGCTGTGACCATAAAAGAGTGCCCTGCCTGCAGCTGCATATTCAGTACTGTAGATAACGGCCAGACTGTCTTCCGGGATTTCAGGAACGGCGCCGGCAGCCTGAACATCGGAATCTGAAGCTTTAATATAGTCAATTACACCGAGTATCTGTGCATCACTAAGCCGGTTGTCAGGCATCGGGACCCTGTTGTATTCCTCATAAATCGCAACTGCCGCACTGTCGCCCGATTTGATCAGCTGCTGCGATGAACGTATAAAGCTTATCAGCCATTCATTGTTCCTTATCCGGTAAACACCGCTTAAATCTGGGCCCACCAGCCTCCCTCCGCCAATGGTATGGCACGCGGAACAGTTCGATTCAAAAATTTTCTCACCGCCGTCCTGAGCCCGCAGAACGGGGCTCACTGAGTAAAGAAAAAGGCATAGGGCAAACAGGGAGATCTTTGTCAAATCCGTTTGCATGAAATGGTTAATTATAGGTTATTTACTGAAAAGTCCGGTCATCATGATCCTCCTTTATCTGAGCAGGAGCCTGGGTTAATACGCTAAAAAAACTACTTTTCGGGTTATCAGTATTTTGCCTTATTTTTAGCAAAATTATAAGGCATCCTCACAAAGATATTTGTTTTTTTAAACCGGCAAATGATAAAACCTTAAATATTTCAGGCTTTCCGGAAATATCTTATGCCTGAAAGAAAAAGCGCCAGACCGATTCCCAGGTAAACCACCGAGAGATACTGCCTGGGAACGGGGGAATGACGCAGCCCGATTCCCATGGAAACCATGATGGCTATGATGAGATAGCTTTTGCCGGAGATGAAGGAAAAGACACAAGGCCTGTCCGGCAGATGCGAGATACGGTCAAGATTCCTGTCCGCCATTTTCATGAAGCCGAAATGATGAATAAGCAGTGAGGCTGCAAGTCCCGGTATTGCAAAAAGCCAAACATTCCCCTGGTAATCCCTGAGCCATCCGACTGCCCTCAGTGTAAGCATTATTCCTACACCGGCCCACATCGTACCGGCTATCAGCGATAAAGCTTTCCTGGATGCATGTGGCCTGAACCTCTCAAAAAATCCCGGCATGGCAAAGACTGAATGATGAAGCAGACAATTTTACAAATTGTTTGAATCAAAACAAACTCAAAAACAATCCCGGCATGGACAAAGTGTGGTTTTCGAACCTGATTCAAAAAACTGTACAAATAATTAGATATCAGCCGGCTATTTTAGAATAATTTGTTTGAATCAAATTATTTCATACTTTTGGCCCGTAATACTGAATGAAATGCAGCTTAAACCCGCATTCCAGACTGAACATAAACAGGAATCCCCTGTTTAGAGGATTAATTAAAATTAATATTTAAACTCGTTCCCATGAGAAAATTATTTACAATCATTGCAGCGGTATGTACAGCCGGATCAGTTTTCGCCGGAGGACTGGTTACAAACACCAATCAAAGCAGTCTTTACACCCGCTTACAAAGCCGTAACGCATCCACACTCATCGATGCCGTTTATTACAATCCCGCCGGAGTGACCAGGCTTGGCAGCGGAATTTTTCTTTCCCTGAACAATCAGTCGGTATGGCAGACAACAACCGTACTGAATGATTACACATACCTGGCCGGCAAGCCCAGGGAATATACCGGCAAGGTAAAGGCTCCCCTGTTTCCCGGAATTTACGCGGCCGCCAACCTGGGTAAACTTTCCGTATCTGCAGGTGTCAACCCGATCGGTGGCGGGGGCGGTGCTAAATATGAAACCGGACTGCCGTCCTTTGAAATGCCCATCTCCGACCTGGTTCCCCTGCTTGCTTCCCAGAAAATACCCGCAACACAATACGCTGCCGACATATATTTTGAAGGAACATCGGTTTACATGGGCTACCAGGTGAACGTAGCCTATAAACTGAATGACATTATTTCAGCAGGTGTCGGCCTGAGGGTGGTCAGCGCAAAAAACACCTACAAGGGCAATCTGCTTAATATCAGCATAAACCCCAACTTCGAGAAATTCGGGGAGGAATTTAAGGGATCAATGGTAAAGGCCAGAACCTTTTTCACTGCCGGTGAAACATTTTTTAATTCTAATTCGGCACTGTTCACAGGAACTGCTTCAAAATTGCAGCCAATTATTACTGGGGGAGGCGGGTCATTACCTCTGGCACAGGGCGCCAATGTAGGAATGAAACCAGAGGATATCCAGGGGATCCAGGCCCTTCTGGCTGCCATAGGTCTGCCTGCTGACGAGATAGCCGCTATAGACATTCAGTCTGCACAGGGATATCTCAATACTGCCGGAGAAGATTTTCTTGAAAAGGCTGGTGCCATGAGAGAATATGCCGGCGCAACGGCAGACCGTTACGTTGATGCAGCACAGACAGGAACCGGTTATTCACCCATCCTCAGTTTAAACATTTCTCCGGTCAGCAATCTCAACATCGGAATTAAATACGAATTCAAAACAAAACTCAACCTGCTGACAAAAGTATATGACGGAAAGGGCGGAGGTGTTTTTACCGACAGGGATACAACAATAGCGGATATGCCGGCAATGCTTGCTGCAGGGTTTGAGTTCCGGCCAATCGAAACATTCATGGTTACAGGAAGTGCAAATATCTATTTCGACAAGAAAGTGGATTATGACGGAAGCAAGACGAAGGATATAAAAATGATCGACAAAAATTTCACCGAATATGCACTGGGAGTTGAACTCGGTCTTACTCCCTGGCTGAAAGTAAGCGGAGGATGGCTCGGCACTTTCACCGGGGTTAATTCAGACTATCAGAACGATCAGAGATTCAGCCTCAACACAAATTCAGTGGGAGCCGGTCTGGGAATAAAGCTGGCCCCGATGGTAAGCCTCAATGTGGGAGGTCAGTATACCACATACAAGGAAGGATCAAAAAATTTCAATCATATGCTTGGCCAGATACCTGTACCCGTGACGGAAAAATATAACAAAAACACAATGGTCATAGGCGCAGGACTCGATTTCCACTTCGGCCTGAAATAAAAAACTCCATAACAGGAAAATTAAAAAGACTGATCTTTTTGGATCAGTCTTTTTTTTTTGCAACATTTAAAGAATTAATCCTGACCGGAATAATATTCTCCTGAATTCAGAAGTCCCGGCCTCCGGCTTCCGCAGGAACAGTGTTGTGATTCAGAACGATACAAGCTTGCTTATCATGAATCAGGACCAGATTAAACCGGCCGGACAGAATGGACTAAAACAAGAAAATGTTCCAAAAATTTCCTGAAATGGTAAGATACAATACTCTTTTTACCCTGGTATTCCTCCTGTTTTCCGCGGGATGCAGGAATGCCGGCAATTATTCAGCCTCTGAAGAGCCGGCAGTAAACATCATTACAGAAAGGGCCGGGTTCTCGGAAACTGCTGAAGAAATAAAACTAAGCGGCAATATCGAGGGCTTTAAAACCGTCAGGCTGGGTTTCATGGTAGCCGGGAAAGTCAGCTATATTTCCGCAAACGAGGGTGAATACATAAGGAAGGGAAGCCTGATCTCGTACCTCGATCCGGCAAGCTATGAAATTGCAAAGGAACTTGCAGATATCCAGTTTAACCAGGTACAGGATGAATACAACAGGCTCAAACTGATGTATGACAATAACAGTCTGAGTGAGAGTGATTTTCAAAAGATAACATTCGGACTGCAGCAGGCCCGGGCCCAGCAGAAACTTCATACCCGGAACCTGGAGGAAACCAGGCTTTATTCTCCGATAGAAGGAGTACTCCTGAAAAAGCTTTGTGAAACCGGGGAAATAATCGGCACAGGAATGCCCCTCTTCGTTGTATCAGATATACGGAAAGTAAAGATCAGCGCCTTTATTCCGGGTGAGGAACTGCATAAGGCAGGAACAGGGCAGAAAGCTGTGATTGAGGTGGCCTCCGTGAATAAAACATTTGAAGGTGTGATAGCCGAGGTGGGGTCTGCAGCCGATCCCTCTTCAAGGTCTTTTTCACTGAAAATTGAAGCAGAGAATCCCGGGATGCTGATGCGCCCGGGAATGACAGCCTCAGTAAGGATCGAATCTCCGGAGGCCGGCAGAGCCATCACCCTTCCGCCGCAGGCTGTATTGCACGACGCCAGCAAACAGAGCTATGTCTATTTTGTGGATACCCTTTCCGGAAAGGCTTTCAGGAGGAATGTCGGCACAGGACGTATCATCCGTGATAAAATAGAAATAACATACGGCCTGTCGGGAAATGAAATAATCGTAACCGGCGGCCAGCACAGGCTGACAGAAGGAAGCTCCGTTACCATAAGTAAATAACCCCGTCATGAATTTTGTAAAAGCTTCCATTAAACACCGGCAGGTAACATTCACTATATTATTCCTGCTTTTTGCCTTCGGATTAAATTCACTGATCAACATGCCCCGGCGTGAAGATCCCAGGATGACCATTCCTGCCGGACTTGTGATTGCCTATCTCCCGGGAGCCAATGTTTACCAGGTTGAAGACCAGCTTACATCCAGGCTCGAGGATTTTATATTCCGCTTTGAGGAAGTCCGGAAGGAAAAAACATATTCTGTAACATCCGACGGAATGGTAACGATCTACGTCTGGCTCCACGACAACGTAAAGAAACCTGAAATGTTCTGGAACAAGCTGAGGCATCAGTGGAACGTTGTGAAAGTGACCGACCTCCCGGAAGGAGTAATAGGTCCTGTGGTAAATTCAGATTTCGGCGATACCGAATCCATGATTATAGCACTGGAAAGTGATGATGAAGACTTTACCGGCATGAAGCATTATATGAACGGCCTTGCGGACCGGCTCAGACAAATCCCTGCAATATCGAAACTGGAACTGACAGGAACCCGGGGGGAACAGATTACAGTCACTTTAAGTTCAGAAAAGCTGACACAGTACGGAATCAGCCTGCAGCAGGTGGTGAAACTTATTCAATCCCGCAATACAATCAGTTCTTCAGGCAGTATCAGGACCGGGATTCTCGCCACACCGCTCCATACATCCGGCTATTACATCTCGGAAGCCGACATAAGGGAGCAGATCGCGGGAGCATCGGAAACAGGTGCGCTGATCAGGCTGTCAGATATTTCTGATATCCGGAGGGATTATGCGGAGGCGGAAAGCTCCGTTAGGGTAAACGGGAAAAATGCTCTCCTGCTTGCCGTGCAGATGCATGAAGGAAAGAATATTGTAAAAACCGGGAAAGAGGTGGAAAAGATTGTGGCAGAGTTCTCGGAACAGCTGCCGTCGGGGAAAAGCCTTACCACCATTGTGAATCAGCCGATGATAGTCGGAGAGAATATCCTGAAGTTCATGAAGGAATTCCTCATGGCAATTACTGCCGTCATACTGATAGTTTTCCTTCTCCTGCCCTTCAGGATTGCACTTGTGTCGGCATCTGCAATTCCGATGACGGTTTCCATAACCTTCGCCCTGATGCATGTGCTGGGAATCGAACTGCACCAGGTATCCCTGGCTTCCCTGATAGCTGTACTGGGCCTCGTTGTTGACGATGCGATAATTATTGCCGATAATTATGTTGAACTTCTTGACAGGGGACATGACCGGTGGACAGCAGCATGGAGAAGTGCCAGCGACCTTGTTGTTCCCGTGTTTACTGCAACAGCCACCATCATAGCAGCATTCCTCCCGCTTATCATCCTGAAAGGCGTGATAGGGGAATTCATCCGTGCACTGCCGCTTACAGTAACCATCTCCCTGTCGGCTTCCTTCCTCGTGGCAATGCTGATGACTCCCGTGACGTGCTTTCTTTTCATAGGCCGCGGACTGCATGGCAAACAGGATGCGGCAGGAAAAAGCAGAAGGACCTTCCTGGATCTCCTTCAGAACTCATACAACAGGGCCATAGACTGGTGCATGAGGAACCGTACAGTCACAATCGGGGGCAGCCTGATCACCGTTGCACTGGCTGCCCTGCTTTTCATAACTGCTGTCAGGCATAAATTCTTCCCGGAAGCCGAAAGAAACCAGTTTATCATCGAACTATGGATGCCCGCCGGCACAAAGCTGGAAAAAACGGAAGAAGCAATAGACAGGATGGGGAAACTTGTTGAAGGGGATGAGAGAGTCAGGTCGTTTGCCGTATTCTCTGGCAGAAGCGCTCCCAGGTTCTACTATAACTATTCGCCTGAAATACCTTCCCCGGAATATGCACAGATACTGATAAACACGGTGAACAAAAAGGCCACCATGTCACTGTACAACGAGCTGAGGGAGAAAGCCGGATCCATCATACCCGAAGGAAGGCCCGCAGTGAAGCTCATGCAGCAGGGACAGCCCCTTACGGCACAGGTGGAAATCAGAATATCTGGAAATGATATTTCCGATCTGAAAAACACCGGGGAGGTGATAAAAGGCATTCTGAGAAAATCAGGGGGAAGTTCAAAAATCAGGGATGATTTCAGGGAGGATGTTTACGGGATAAGGATTGAACAGAAAGAGGAATCAGAGCACCTGGGATTCACTACCGGTGCCATTTCACAGATGATCCATGTCTTCTTCTCGGGTTATCCTGTTTCAACTCTCTACGAAGGAGACAATCCGGTCAGAATAGTTCTGCGGCTTGATGAACATCTCCGCTCTGATCCGGATGATCTCCGCAATACCTATCTCCAGTCTCCTGTCAGCGGTTCATTCGTGCCCCTGCGCCAGATAGCGGATCTCAGTCCTGAATGGAATACCGGGAGAATCATCAGGAGAAATGGTATCAGAACCCTGACGGTTCTGAGCGATACCAGGGATAATGTTCTCCCTTCGGAACTGCTCGCATCGGTACGGCCGGAATTAGCCAGGATCAGTCTGCCTCAGGACTGCAGGATATGGTTCGGCGGGGAGCACGCAAACAAGATTGAGACCTATAACTATATGGCCCTGGCCTTTATTATCAGCCTCATTTCCATATTCATCATTCTGCTGCTTCAGTTCCGCAACCTGAAGGAGGCAGGACTTGTAATGCTTACAATACCCCTTAGCCTTTTCGGGGCTGCCGCCGGACTGATTATTACCGGAAACGATTTCGGATTCACTGCATTCTGCGGAATAATCAGCCTTTCAGGCATTGTGGTAAGGAATGCCATCATACTTATTGACCATACCAATGAACTGAGGGCATCAGGCATGGATATCCCGTCTGCTGCATACGAGGCGGGGAAAAGAAGGCTGAGACCCATATTCCTTACGGCAATGGCCGCAGCAATCGGAGTTTTTCCGATGATAGTGTCAGGATCCCCCCTGTGGAGCCCGCTGGCAAGCGTTATTGCCTTCGGGGTCATCTGGGGAATGCTGATATCAACCCTAGTAATACCCGTGCTTTATGCAGTAAGCATAAAAGCAGGCAGTAAAAAGTTCAAACCAGTAATCAATCCTGAGCAAAGTGGAAATTAATGTTTTATTGAAGAAATCAGTGGCGGGAATTATTTTACCCTTTCTTCTCATTGCAGAATCCGTATCCCAGGATATATCTGTGCTGAGCCTGGACAAGGCAGTTGAGATAGCACTTCAAAACAATCGTCTTTTAAATATCAAAAAGCTGCAGGTCAACGAAAAAGAACAAAAAGTCACTGAAAGCAGGATCAAATATCTGCCCGTTGTCGGATTGGGCGGCAGTTACCAGTATAATACCAGTCTGCCGAGTATTTCCATTGAAAAAGGCAGATTCGGACAGCTTCCCCTTGGCGGCATGATCATTCCCCTGCCTGCCATAGATGAGATTATTGAGGTGGGAAGCCACAATGTTTACAATGCAGGGGTAAGTCTTTATCAGCCGGTGAGCCAGCTCGGAAAGATAAATGCCGGGGTCAGGATAACGGAAACTGAACTTGAGATTGCAAAAAACGAATATGACAAGGCAGCCCTTCAGATAAGGCAGGGAGTTGAAAAACTCTATTTCGGACTTCTCATATCGGAAAAGAAGATAGAAGAGGCAGAATTAAAATTATTGCTGGCAGAAACCAGACTGGCCGACGCGGAAATTGCCGTGAAAGCGGGAAAGGCAACTGAATCCGGCATGTTCGGATTATCGGCTGCAGCAGCGGATGAAGAGCAGAACCTTCTTAAGCTGCAGATTGAACATGAGGATCTGACTGCCGGCCTGCTGCATCTCACAGGATTAAATCCGGATACCCGCCTGACACTTCTCCCCCCCGAGGAAGATTATTTACTGGCGGATCCCTTCCCGGCCGGCAGTTCTGCAATCCCTGATATTGAAAACAACAAGGATCTGAAAAATGCCGGACTGACCCGTTTAATGGCCGATTATGCCATTAAAGCCGCAAAATTCAGCTATCTCCCCGACATAGGCCTCCTGGGCGGCTACACCTATCAGGAAGGAACTGATATTTACCCGAGAAACAATGCTTTTATCGGGGCCTCAGTCCAGTGGAACCTTCAGGACGTACTGACCAACAGGACTGTTCAGAGACAGAGGTCGCTCAGCAGGCTGCAGGCTGAGGAAAACCTGATCAATACACGGGAGCAGGTGAACAGGGATATTGCCGCGGCAATGCGCAGGATCAGGCAGGCAGAGGAACTGATAAAGGTTGCCGCAAAAGTGTGTGATTACCGCAGCGCAGATCTCAGGATACATACTGATAAACGCAGGTCGGGCCTGAACCTGGAGGCCGATCTTTTATCTGCCAGGGCAGCAATGGCAAGGGCGGAAGCAGATCTGTTTGCGGCACGCATGAATCACCGGATCGCCCTGACTGAACTGGAAATACTGACCGGGAATTACCGGGAGCAGGCTGCTCATCTGCCTGCAGGCCACAGCAGAATGGCACCTGCCGTTCAGCCCTGAATCCCACTGTATATTCAGAATATTGCCTCGAAGAAATAATACATCAGGGCACCGATAAGGGCTGATACGGGTATGGTAAATATCCAGGCAAGAAATATCTTCCCGGTGACACCCCATTTAACGGCCGACAGACCCTTGATCGCACCGACACCGATAATGGATCCGGTGATGGTGTGGGTTGTGCTGACCGGTATGCCGAAATGGGTTGCTCCAAACAGAGTGAGGGCCCCGGCTGTTTCTGCACAAAAGCCTTCAAAGGATCTGAGCTTGGTAATCTTCTGACCCATGGTCTTCACTATTCTCCAGCCTCCGAAAAGGGTTCCGAGAGCTATGGCTGCCTGACACGAAATAATTACCCAGAAATCCGGCCTGCTGTCTTCAATAGAAGATAACCCCATGGTTATCAAAGCTATCCAGATAATACCCATTGATTTCTGTGCATCGTTCCCGCCATGTCCCAGACTGAATGCGGCAGCCGACAAAATCTGAAGCCTTTTGAAGTGTTTGTCAATAACCGAAGGGGAAAAATTTCTGATCAGGTTCATTACAATTACGGATATGACAAATGATATAATCATACCCAGCAGCGGAGCTATCACGATGAATGCAGCTATTTTGAGCACTCCCCCGGAAATGACCGAACCCGGTCCTGAACCGGCAATTGAAGCACCCACCAGTCCGCCCACAAGTGTATGGGACGAGCTTGAGGGAAGTCCCCACCACCAGGTGAGCAGATTCCAGGTGATGGCTGCAACCAGCGCACCTGCTATAACTGTCAGTGTGACAGCTCCCGGATCAATAATTCCCTTACCCATGGTGGCTGCAACCTTCAGCGGGAATACGGTGAATGCTATAAAATTGAATAAAGCCGCCATCAGAACGGCATTGAATGGTGACAGAACCTTGGTTGAAACGATAGTGGCTATCGAATTGGCAGAATCATGAAAGCCGTTAATGAAATCAAATATCAGAACCAGCCCTATGATTATATATAGAAATGTCATTCAGGACGGGATTAGCATTTGTTTGATTTTTGTTGCAATTTTACGAAATAATTCATTACTCAAAATATATTTCCTCTTTTATGAAATATAAATGGCTTGACTGGGTCATCCAGATCCAGTCAATAGCTCAGGCAGGTCTGGCTTTTGCGGAAAATCAGTATGATGCCGACAGGTACCGGATGCTGAGGGATCTTTCGGTTGAGATAATGCATCATTACACTGAGGTGAGCCACGAGAAGCTGAGGGATCTTTTTGCGGGAGAGACCGGCTATCAGACTCCGAAGGTTGATGTAAGGGCGTCCGTGATCAGCGATGACAGGATCCTTCTGGTGAGGGAAAAAATCGACGGGAAATGGGCCCTTCCCGGAGGCTGGGCAGATGTCAATTCCTCGGTGAGTGAATCCGTTGAAAGGGAATGCCTTGAAGAAGCGGGCGTGTCGGTCATACCTGAAAGGATAATCGCACTTCAGCTTGCCGGCAGGCATAATGACCATCCCTACCCCTATACAATTTATAAAGTTTTTGTTGAATGTAAAATGGTGAGCGGCAGCTTCAGGGACAACACAGAAACATTTGCCGCAGGATTCTTTTCCCGGAACGACCTTCCGGGGCTTTCAACGGAACGGACAACCAGGAAACAAATTGACATGTGCTTCGAAGCTCACGGACACACACTGTGGGAACCCGTATTCGATTAATTTTCCTTTCCGTCCGGAATGATTCCTGCCAGTTTTCCAAGAATTGCCCTTCCCCTGGCAACTATCCCTTCCCGGCTTTCTCCGCTGAGCATGTTTATGGAAGCCGAAAGCTCATTGGCCAGCTCGGGATAGATCAGGGTAAGGCGGTAAATTATTTCCATTGAATAGGATTTGATGGCAACAGCCGAAAGTTTGGAATTCAGGGCTCTGAAACAATGGTCAGCCAGGATCCCGTGATGTTTAAGGCTCAATAGCGTGATATTTCTCAGGGAAATGATCCTCAGGAAGGACCGGCGGGTGCTTTCATTAACGGTCTCATCAAGCCTTTCAATCATTCCCGGTATGTGCGGAATTATGATTTCAGGATTTTTATCGGATATTTTTGTCAGGGTCCATGAAGCACGGAACGACAATTTCCTGTCATCGCTGTATGAATATTCCAGTAATTTCAGAATGAGTTCCGGGTTATCCGGTGCACCGGCAGCCAGCCAGTCCGCTTCCCTGGTACTGATCATCGAATTGATCATTCCCTTTATCTCTTTTTCCGTACCCGCATCGATACCCCCGAGGGGTTCAGCGGCTGCCGGGGAAGATGATCCGCATATATCGCCCGTGTACTGTTTCAGAACATGCAGGTCGGCTCCGGAAAAGTCAATCGTCCCCAGTTCTTCCTCCATGCACCACCTGAAATCAATATGTTCCGTAAGAACCGGCAGTTCATCAAGGGTATCACAGACAAAGGGAAAAAGCCTTATTTTCTTGTGTCCGTAATCATAAACAACAGGATCAAGGCTGCCGCAGATAACTATATCCATGAACAGTTCCTCCCTTATTTCCCTTATTATGCATTCCTCCCCGCTTTCACCCTTCTTTCTCTTTCCCCCAGGGAATTCCCACTTGAAGGCATGATCGTCCTGTTCCCCGTTCTGTACCACAAGGATTTCATTTTCCACATTCCTGATAATTGCACAACAGACATCAATCATTGAATCAGATCTGTAAGTTCTTCATAAAGGGGTATGACGTTCAGATATACAGGTCTGGCAGATCCGGCTCCCAGCCTGCATGCATAGTGGTGCATACCGTTCGTTACCACAAGGAAGGGAACATTGTACTTCATATTGTAGGTTGCAATCTGCTCAAAAACAGCATCATCCAGGGAAAGGTCATATGATTTGCATTCAACTATCATAAGCGGTCTGCCGCTGCGGTCATGAACAAGAACATCCACTCTCTTTTTCAGCCTGTTGAAGGGAGCCGGCACTTCAATTCCAATAAGTCCGGAAGGATAATGCCCCTCCTGAATCAGGTATTGTACAAAATTCTGTCTTACCCACTCTTCAGGAGTCAGCCTCACATACTTTCTCCTGAGGACATCGAGAATCATCCTCTTGCCGTCCCTTTCAATGATCCTGAACGAATATTCCGGCAGATTTAACTCTTTCAACTTTGTTTTGTACTTTTGAACGCAAATATATTGATATAATCAATACAGGTCTGCAACAATGAAAACCAAAGAAGACATTGTCAACAACTGGCTTCCGAGATATACCGGGAAAAGCATAGAATCGTTCGGCAAATATTTTCTCCTGACGAATTTTATCAGTTATGTTGAGCTTTTTGCAAAACTGAACAATGTAAAAACAGAGGGTCTTGACAAGAATATGCCCAGCGCCACCTCCGAGGATGGAATCACCATTATCAATTTCGGAATGGGCAGTCCCAATGCCGCAACGGTGATGGATCTCCTCAGTGCAGTATCGCCCAGCGCGGTATTGTTCCTGGGCAAGTGCGGAGGCCTGAAGAAAAGGAACAACCTGGGTGACCTTATTCTTCCCATTGCCGCCATCAGGAGTGACGGAACCTCCAATGACTACCTGCCCGTGGAGGTGCCTGCACTGCCGGCTTTCCAGCTGCAGAGCGCCATATCCGCGTCAATAATCCGGCATAACAAGGAATACTGGACGGGAACGGTCTATACTACAAACCGCAGGGTGTGGGAATATGATGCCAGGTTTAAAAAATATCTGGTAAAAACAAGGGCCATGGCCATTGATATGGAAACTGCTACTATATTTACGGTGGGATTCGCGAATGAAATTTCCACGGGAGCATTGCTTCTTGTTTCAGATCAGCCCATGATATCAGCAGGCATCAAGACGGAAGAAAGTGACAGGAAGGTAAGCGATAAATTTACAGAAATACATCTGAAGATCGGAATAGATGCCCTGCGTGAAATAAAGAACAACGGAATCTCGGTAAAACATCTCAGGTTCTGAAATGGTAACAAGCTACGAAGAAATTATTTCCGGACTGAGGAAAAGAATCTTCAAACCTGTTTATTTCCTCGCAGGAGAAGAGCCGTATTATATTGACCTCATAACCGACCATATTGAGCAGAACGTGCTGCCCGAGGCAGACAGGCCGTTCAACCAGATGGTATTGTACGGAGAGGATACTTCTGTCAACGACATTATTGAAGTATCCAGGCGCTATCCCATGATGGCCACACATCAGGTCGTGATTGTCAAGGAGGCACAATCAGTAAGAAATATCGAGAATCTGTCAATCTATATTGAAAGGCCCCTGCCATCAACCATTCTGGTAATCAATTATAAATACAAGGTTCTGGATAGAAGGACCAGGCTGTACAGACTCCTTGGAAACCACGGTATTTATTTCGTCTCCAACAAGCTGAGGGATTACCAGATCCCTGGCTGGATCGAAAGGTTTCTGATGGAGGAAGGTATAAAAAGCGAGCCCGACGTCAGCGTAATGCTGGGTGAGTATCTTGGCAATGACCTTCATAAGATTGCCAATGAGCTGAATAAGCTGATAATCACGCTGTCCCCCGGCAATTCCGTAATAAGTGCCGGACTGGTTGAAAAAAACATCGGAATCAGCAAGGATTACAACAATTTCGAACTGCAAAAAGCTGTCGGCGAAAGGAACATACTAAAGGCCAATATGATAGTCAGTCACTTCGCCTCCAATCCCCGGGATAATCCCCTGACTCTCACAATAGCCTCCCTCTTCAGCTACTTCAACAAACTGCTGGCATACCATTATCTCACTGACAAGTCCAAAAACAGCGTGGCGGCGGCACTTAATATCCATCCCTTCTTTGTAAGGGACTATGAAACTGCTGCCATGACCTACAGTGTTACAAAGATAATTCAGATAATCAGTCTGCTGAGAATTTTTGACATGAAATCAAAAGGAGTCGGGGATCTGGGAAGCGAAGAAGGCGACCTGCTCAGGGAACTGGTATATAAAATATTACACCTGTAGAAAAAGTGGCAGTTGATACTGCCTGACTAACGTAATACCTGACTAAGCTGTCTGGTATTAGATATCCGGTTTTAAATATACGGAGGACACTAATTCATATCAGGTGATTCGGGAAAATCGGCCCAGATCCGGTATTTATTCTTTAATCCCCTGAGAACCCGTTTCCAGCTCATGGTAATCCGGTCGTCCAGGACAACATCTGCAGGAACTCTTGCAATAACCCACGAGTTTTCCCTGAGCTCACGCTCCAGCTGTCCGGCTGACCAGCCCGAATATCCCAGAAAGAACCTGATCTGCGAAGTGGGAAGACTGTGGTTTATCGCCATCTCCCTGAGGATATCAATATCCCCGCCCCACCAGATACCTTCATCAATCTTCACGCTCCGTGTTATCCGGTCGCCCAGTCCGTGCAGGTAGTGAAGGGTGTCAGGTGCAACAGGACCTCCCATGTTCAGATATCCCTCCCAGCCCTCAAAGCCTGAAATTGCATCACTTACCTTTATATCAAGCTTCTTGTTCAGTATAAATCCCACGGAACCTTCGGAATTATGCTCGGTAAGATATACTATGGTCCTGTTGAAAAAGGTATCGGGAAGGAAAGGTTCTGAAATAAGAATCTTGCCCTTTCCCGGTATCTTGTCTTCAGGCATGATTGTAAACAAATCCATCTCCTCTTTCATATCGCAATATTGACAGGACAATTTACATATTTTTATTATACTGACCATGGATATGCGCCTTTAAGAATGCAAAATCCTCCTGGTCCGTCAATTTCATCAGAATCACAGGATATAAAATAATTCTGCCGGAGTTTTCTCTTTCTGTCATCAGAATTTTGACGGGACTGCTTCTTTCATCATTCCATAGACGGCATCAAAAACATCCTCTGCACTGGGCTTTGAAAAATAATCCCCGTCGGTGGTATATGCCGGACGGTGTTCCTTTCCCGTAAGGGTCCTGGGAGCTGAATCAAGATAATTCCATCCGCCCTGCTTCTCCAGGATCTCCTGCATCATATACGCTGTTGTGCCACCGGGAACGTCCTCGTCCAGTAAAAGCAGCCTGTTTGTTTTTTTCAGGGATTCAAGTATTACGGCATTCAGATCAAAGGGAACAAGTGTCTGTGCATCAATAAGCTCAACCGAAATGTCGTGCAGTGCCAGCTGCCTGACAGCCTCTGCAGCTATTCTGACCGTGGATCCGTATGTCACAAGGGTCACGTCCTTACCCTCGCTCAGGATTTCGGGTACACCCAGGGGTATTCTGAATTCTCCCAGGTTATCGGGCATCCTCTCCCTTAGCCTGTATCCGTTCAGGGGCTCAATGACTATGGCAGGATCATCACCCTGCAGAAGTGTATTATAGAAACCGGCAGCCCTTGTCATATCCCTCGGACTGCAGACATATACCCCTCTCACGGAGTTTATAAGCATGCTCATGGGCGAACCGGAGTGCCAGATGCCTTCCAGGCGGTGACCCCTGGTCGAAATTATCAGAGGAGCAACCATTCTGCCGGCAGTACGGTAATGGGTTGTTGCCAGATCATCGCTGAGTATCTGAAGAGCATACATCAGGTAGTCCAGGTACTGGATTTCGGCAATCGGCCGCATGCCCCTGAGAGCCAGCCCTATACCCTGGCCAAGAATTGTGGCCTCCCTAATCCCCGTATCCGTGATACGGAGTTCGCCGTATTTTTTCTGCAGACCTTCAAGCGACTGGTTGACCCCCCCTATATAACCCGTATCTTCTCCGAATGTTACCAGCAGCGGGTATTTCGCAAACAGCCTGTCATAGTTATCCCTCAGTATCTGGCGGCCGGGAACTTCCGGCGAGTTTTCGGAGAAAACAGGAGGTATGGGCTTTACCTTCAGGACTGAGGTCGGCATATCATTGTAAAGGAAGGTGTCATAGCTTAATTCAGCGTCCTGATAATTTCTTTTAAGCCATGCATGAAGTTCCTCATTCAGATTATCGGAAAGATAGCATGTTTCACAAACGTTCCTGAGTATCTTCCTGGCTGCCATGAAATTATCTTTACGGATAGGATGAAGGATCTTTGCCAGCTCAGCCGTTACCACTTCCACCGAAGCCTCCTTTGCCTCCTCGCTGCATCTGCATGTACGCTCATTTATTATCCTTACCAGGGCATCACGCTCCACCCTGATCGGATTCTGGAACATTTCCCATCCCTTTTTCCTTGATTCCCTGGCTTCATTTTCCGCTTCTGCTGCAATTGAATCGAGTTCCTCAGGACCTGCAATCTTCTGTTCAATTATCCATTCCCGCATTTTGCGTATGGGATCGAAATCATCTTCCCATTTAAGCCTTTCAGGACTTTTATACCTTTCGTGGGAACCGGATGTGGAATGACCAAGGGGCTGGGTGACATCCTCAATGTGGAATACCACGGGAATATGATCGCGCCTGCATATTTCCACTCCCTCCCTGTACATCCTGATCAGTCCGGGATAATCCCAGCCCTTCCCCCTGTATATTTTTATTCCGGGTTTGCCCGGTTCGTCTTCAAAGCCTCTCAGGATATCGGAAATGCTCCCTTTTGCAGTCTGGTATTTCTTGGGAACGGAAATACCGTATCCGTCATCATATACCGACAGGGCAACGGGAACCTGCAGGACTGCCGCAGCATTTATCGTTTCCCAGAAATGTCCCTCCGAAGTGCTTGCATCACCTATTGACCCGAAGGCAACTTCGTTTCCCTTATTGGAAAGGCTGGTATATCCGTGGAGTTCTTTGTTCTGCCTGAACAGCTTTGATGCATAAGCAAGTCCAAGCAGTCTCGGCATCTGTCCCGCTGTCGGGGAAATATCGGAGGATGAATTTTTCTGCTTCATGAGGTTGCGCCAGCTTCCGTCAGAATTGATGTTCGGAACCGAAAAATGGTTGTTGAACACCCGTCCGCCGTTGCCGGGATTAAGATCCCTGTCGGTATTGCCGTAAAGCTGATGGAAGAACTGAACGGCATCATATAGTTTCATTGCCATCATCCACGTCTGGTCCCGGTAATATCCCGACCTCCAGTCGCCTTCCCTGAACTGCCTGGCAAGGGCAAGCTGGACTATTTCCTTGCCATCACCAAAAATTCCGAATTTGGCCTTGCCCGATAACACTTCACGGCGTCCGATAACACTCAGATTACGGCTCAGGTTGGCCAGCCGGAAATCTGCAAGAACCTCTTCCCTGCTGATGCCAATCTCTCTTAATATATTGCTTTGTTTTTTTAGTGTATCGTTATGATTCATTTTTAAACATATTTATTAATCCAACGCTGAATTCACACATAAAACAAAAAATTCATGCGCTTGTTTAATACATAAAGAGAAAAAGATGATTATCTTTGCGCCATGTTTTTAAAACTGCTTGCCATAAGTATAGTATTCGTGGGTTTGGCGCTTTCCGGACTGGGTCTGGGCATTCTTCTTAAACCGGGCGGAAAGTTTCCCGAGACACATGTCGGAAGGAACAAGGAAATGCGCAAACTGGGAATAAAGTGTTCAAGGCATGTGGACACAGGCTGCGTGCCCTGCGGCAACGGGAGGATATGCAGCTCCTGCTGACAGTTACCCTACCTGGATTGATCTATATACTGAATAAGTTTTTCTGATATCCAGGTCCTGTAGTTTCCCTGATCATCAGAATAAATAAGAAAGGCATCAAATTCAGGATTGCGTTCAATGAACTCAATCGCTCTTTCCTTGCCCATCACCATGCAGGCTGTGGCTATCCCGTCGGCTGTCATGCAGTCGGAAGCAAGGATGGTTGCGCTTAGAAGCCGGTTCTTCGAAGGGTAACCGGTTTTCGGATCAATGGTATGGGAGTATTTTACACCATCTTCCATATAAAACCTCCTGTAATTGCCGGAAGTGGCAAGAGATCTGTCCTTCATGCTGATTATCGCCTGAAGGTCCTGTCCCGGAACCACATTGCTGTCGGCAGGCTTGTCAATACCGATTTTCCAGAATACTCCTCCCCTGTCGCCCCTGGCTCTTATCTCCCCTCCTATTTCAACCAGATAGCTTTTTATTCCCTTGCGGTCAAAAAACCGGCTTATCACATCTACTGAATAGCCCTTGGCAATTGCATTGAAATCCAGGGATATTCTCGGATCAGCCTTGAGAATCCTGCCATTGCGGATATCTACCTTTTCAATCCCCACAAGCTGCATCAGGCTGTCCCTGTCTGTTTCCCTGAAATTTTTATGGGCATCAGGCCCGAAACCCCATGCCCTTACAAGCGGCCCGACTGTTACGTCAAATGCACCTCCCGTCAATGCAGATATTTCCTTCGACCTTCTGAAAACCTCGGTGAAATATTCATCCGGAATATCAGTTTCATTGCGGTTGATACGGCAAAGAACGGAAGAATCCACATAGAGGGAAAGTGACAGGTCAAATCCGGTCAGTATCTGTTCCACCTCATCCTGAATTGCTGCCACATTGAAGCGGCGCGGATTTTCAAATATCATACTGTAGGTGGTACCCTGTGCAAAACCGCTGAACTTCGAATATTCCGTCTTCTCTCTGCAGGATGAATCGAAACACAGAATGCCTGTAAGCAGGATTATCAGCCTTAAACTATTCATCTTAATCCGTTTTTTCCCTTGCGGGTGTTAGTGTGTAAGTGTACCCCTGTTTTAAATCCCGAAGTCGTCAAAAGAGATGTTTTCAGACGGCACACCAAGATTGTCCAGCATGTTCAGTACTGCATCATTCATCACCGGCGGCCCGCAGAAATAATATTCAATATCTTCGGGCTCATCGTGCATTTTAAGATAGTTATCCAGGAGTACCTGATGGATATTGCCGGTGAGTCCCGTCCAGTTGTCTTCCGGCAGGGGTGCCGAAAGGGCCAGGTGGAATCTGAAATTAGGGAACCTCCTTTCAATTTCCCGGAATTCCTCTTCATAGAAAACTTCCCTGAGTGATCTGGCTCCATACCAGTATGAAACCTTCCTGTTTGTTTTCAGGGTATGGAAGAGGTGGAAGATATGTGAGCGCAGCGGAGCCATTCCTGCCCCGCCACCTATATAAACCATTTCATTATCAGTGTCCTTGATATGGAATTCGCCGTAGGGTCCTGAAATCATGACCTTGTCTCCCGGCTTCAGTGAGAATATATAGGATGAACAGATCCCCGGAGGAACGTTCAGATATTGTTTCCTGACATTATCCCAGGGGGGGGTGGCTATTCTGATATTAAGCTTGATCAGGTTCTTTTCAGCGGGATAATTGGCCATGGAATAAGCCCTGAATGTTTCTTCCGTATTTCTGATACTGAAATCCCACACCTTAAAATTATCCCAGTCGGCATGGAACTCTTCCTCTATGGCAAAATCCCTGTAATCTGCCGAATATTTCGGGACATCTATCTGGATATAGCCTCCCGGATCAAAGTTCAGTTCCTCTCCGTCGGGCAGCCTGACTACAAACTCCTTGATAAATGTTGCGACATTTTTGTTCGATACCACTTCGCACTGCCATTTCCTGATCCCGAGAACCGATTCGGGGACTTCGATTTTCAGCGGCTCCCTTATCTTGACCTGGCAGCTGAGACGCCAGTTGTTAAGCTGCTCCTTTCTTGTAAAAAAGCCTGTTTCGGTTGCCAGGATGGATCCGCCGCCTTCAAGGATACGGCACTTGCACATTCCGCATGTACCCATTCCCCCGCAGGCTGAAGGCAGGAAAATCCCGTTCGACGAGAGTGTCGTAAGAAGATTTGAACCCGGAGATACAGTCATTTCCCTGTCATTGACCAGAAGCTGAACATCACCCTTCGGCATCAGTCTGTCCCTCGCAATGAGAAGCATTGCAACCAGCAGGAGAATAATGATCATGAAGACAATCAGTGCAAAAAGGAGAGTCTGGATAGTTGAAACAGCTAAAATCATATTCTGAAAATTTCAATTATAAAGTGATTCCCATGAATCCCATGAAGGCAATTGCCATTAATCCGGTGATAATAAATGTTATTCCAAGACCTTTCAGGGGATCCGGCACATTGCTGTAATGCAGTTTCTCCCTTATGGCTGCTATTCCTACTATGGCAAGAAGCCAGCCAACCCCTGATCCGGCCCCGAAGGCTGTTGCCTCGGCAATATTTGCATATTCCCTTTCCTGCATGAAAAGTGAAGCACCAAGTATTGCACAGTTCACGGCAATCAGAGGGAGAAAGATACCCAGAGAATTATAGAGTGCAGGACTGAATTTCTCTATTACCATCTCAACAAGCTGAACTATGGCGGCAATAACGGCAATGAACACTATAAAGCTGAGAAAGCTGAGATCGACATCTGCAAACCCTTTTCCCAGCCATGCCAGGGCTCCCTTCTTCAGGATGTAATTTTCAATCAGGAAGTTTACGGGAACGGTTATCACCAGTACAAAAACCACTGCTATTCCCAGGCCGAATGATGTTTTCAGGGTCTTTGACACAGCAAGGTACGAACACATGCCCAGGAAAAAGGCAAAAATCATGTTTTCAACAAAGATGCCTTTTATAAATATATTAAGCAGATTTTCCATAAATACTAGCTTTGTTTTTCTTCAATCAGACTTCTGTCCTTGCTTCTCTGGGCCCAGATTATCAGTCCCACCAGAATCAGGGCCATGGGCGGAAGTATAAACATTCCGTTATTTTCATAGCCGGTGGTGTATATTCCGATTTTCTCCATTACGGGATATCCGAATATTGTACCTGATCCCAGCAATTCCCTGAAGAATGCTACAATAACAAGGATCAGTCCGTAGCCGGCGCCATTGCCCAGGCCGTCGAGAAAAGAGGGCCAGGGCCTGTTCGCCATTGCAAAGGCTTCAAGCCTGCCCATCAGGATACAGTTTGTGATAATCAGTCCCACGAAAACAGACAGCTGCTTGCTTACATCAAAAGCATATGCCTTCAGTATCTGGTCGACCATTATCACCAGGGTCGCTATTACAACCAGCTGAACAATTATTCTTATCCTGTCGGGAATGTAGCTGCGCAATGCGGCTATCACCACATTGGATATTGCAACGACTATTGTAACAGACAATGCCATGACAAGGGCCGGCTTAAGCTTCACTGTAATGGCAAGTGCCGAACAGATTCCCAGAACCTGTATGGTAATCGGATTGTCCTTGTGCAGCGGTGCCGTGAGCAGTTTAATGTTTCGTGCCGAAAACAAAGGCTCTTTTTCCTGGTTGTTCATCCGAAAATATTATTTATGTGTTGTTAAATATCAATTTCTGTTTTTCAGAAGGTAATCATTATACTTTTCCAGACAGTCGAAAAGCATATTTTCAAGCCCCCTGCTGGTTATCGTCCCCCCCGAGACTGCATCCACACCGTGAACATCATCTTTCCGGGCTCCTCCCTTGACCACCTTCACCGATACGAATGTCTGATCTTCATAGAGCTTCTTGTCGCGGAACATGTTTTCAAAACCCGGAGTGTTTATTTCAGCTCCCAGTCCGGGCGTTTCACCCTTGTGATCAAATGTCACCCCGTATACCGTATTCATATCCCGTCTCAGAGAAATATAGCCATTAATGGGCCCCCACAGCCCCTTGCCCTCCAGGGGAAGAATTATTACCTGCTCGCCTTCGTCCGTCACGGCCCTGAAAACGGGCAGGGACTGCTGTTCGGCAGGTTTCCTCTGTTCATTCCTGAGGGCCACGTTGAAAGCATCAATACCCTCCAGGACTTCCCCCCTGGTATTGATTACAAAACTTTCCCGTATATACTTGTCGTACAATTCAACAGCATTCTGGCGGCTTGCCGGTATGCGTATCGATTCAAGCATGCTCTTCTTTTTCTCGATTTCCTGATTCCTTTCCTGGGCAGGCTGAAGCAGTGTAGCTGCAAGCGAAAGTAATACAGCGACAATCACAACCATCACAGTTGAGAAAACAAAAATATACCTGTTACTGAATTGCCTCATATTTTTTGGATTATTGATTTACCGCCTGAAGACGCCTGATTCTTCTCTTTATATTGGATTGTATTACGAAATAATCGATCAGCGGGGCAAAAAGGTTCATCAGCAGGATTGCAAGCATTACCCCTTCAGGATAGGCAGGGTTAAGCACTCTGAAAAGTATTGAAAGAATTCCTGCCATAAAGCCGTAGATCCACTTCCCTTTTTCCGTCTGTGATGCTGTTACCGGATCGGTAGCCATAAAAACTGCCCCGAAGGCAAAGCCTCCCATTACAAAATGATAGTAAAAAGGCAGCTGCATAAACTCATTGGTTCCAAGGGCATTAAGAAGAAGGGCCATGGTAAGTCCTCCTCCGAACATGCTGAGCATGATCTTCCAGCTTCCGATACCTGTAACTATCAGTATCAGTGCTCCTATCAATATTGCGGGAACAGAGGTTTCACCCACTGAACCCGGAATTGTTCCGATAAACATTTCCATAAAGGAAGGCAGGTCGGCAGTATGTCCCTGTGCACACAGCCCCAGCGGGGTTGCCCCGGAATATCCGTCAATCACATTGGCTCCGGACACCAGTCCTTTTGTCCAGACCTTGTCGCCTGTCATCCATGCCGGATAACTGAAGAAAATGAATGCCCGTGCAAGAAGGGCGGGATTAAATATATTCATTCCGGTGCCGCCGAAAACTTCCTTTCCCAGAATGACTGAGAAAGCTGTTGCAAGGGCAAGCATCCAGAGCGGAACATCAATAGGCATTATCAGCGGTATGAGAATACCCGTTACAAGGAATCCTTCATTGATCTCATGACCTCTGATCTGTGCCGCTGCGAATTCAATGCCAAGTCCTGTTATGTAGCTTACTATGATCAGGGGCAGAAACCTGAGGAAGCCGTACCAGAACAGTTGCAGAACGGAAGCATCCGTGCCTGTAGATCTGAAATGCTGAAGGCCGGTGTTGTAACAGCCAAAAAGAATAGCAGGGACCAGGGCGATGATGACCACCGTCATCGTCCGTTTCAGGTCCATGTTGTCGCGGATATGGGATCCTTTAAAAGTAACCTTGTCCGGAACAAACAGAAAGGTTTCAAAGCCCTCAAATACCGAATGCAACTTCTGAAACCTGCCTCCTTCAGAGAAGTGAGGCCTGAGCTTATCCAGCTGTTTTCTAAGGGAATTCATTTTATAATTAACAGTTTTATTAACTCATTTCCTTTATCATGAGTTCCAGCCCTTTCCTGACGATAGACTGGATCTCTATTTTTGAAGGGCAGATAAATTCACAGAGGGCAACATCTTCCTCGGCTATTTCATATATACCGAGATTCTCCATCAGTTCAATATCTTCCGCAAGGATTGCCTTGAACAGCTGCATGGGGTAAATATCCATCGGCAGCACCTTTTCATATTTCCCGGTAACTACAAATGCCCTTTCCCCTCCGTGAAGATTTGTATCAATATTGTATGATCTTGAAGGAAGCAGGTTTGACAGGAAGGCGCGGTGAAAGCTGTATTTCCTTAATCCGGGCGCAGCCCAGCCAAGCAGTTCAAAATAATCGCCCTCGGGAATCACCGTTATCTGTGAATCATAATAACCCAGGAAACCTTTTTCAGATATTTTCATGCCGGTAAGGACATTTCCGCTTATATACCTGGCTTTCCCGGGATTTATATTGTCCTTTATGATATTTTCCACCGAACTGCCGGATAGCATCCTGTAGTATTGAGGCTTAATAACTTCCGAACCGGTAAGTGCCACAATTCTTTCCGGATGATACCTGCCTCCGGTAAATAGCCTGCCTATGGAAATCACATCCTGAAGATTGACGAACCAAACCACTTCGCCCTTATTTACCGGATCGAGATGATGAATATGAATTCCCACGTTCCCGGCAGGATGGGGTCCTGAAAAATATGACACTTCCACTCCGGGGCATTCCTCAAGCAGGGCCGGGGCTTTTCTCTTTCCGTCAAGCACAAGGTGAACCTTCCCCTCTGTCAGTCGGGAAACCGCCCTGATACCTGTGAGGAACAGTGAACTTTCCGAATTTTCAATTATGAAATAGTTATCCGGAGCCAGAGGTGCCGTATCAAATCCTGAAATAAAAACTGCCCTGGGCCTGTCTGCCGGATCTGCCACCACCTGATAGGGCCTCTGCCGTATTGCGGGCCAGAGGCCCGAAGCAAGAAGTCTCTCCTTTATCTTCTCTGCAGAAAGGGATTCCGGATCTGCCTTACCGAAATCAACATAATCATCACCGCTCTTCTCCACAACCACTTCCAGCATCTTCCGGCGGTCGCCCCTTTCAATGGATCTTACAGTACCGCTTACGGGAGATGTGTAAAGTATCCCGGGCCTGAGCTTGTCATGAAAAAGCGGGGAACCGGCCTTTACACTGTCACCGGGCCTGACATCCAGCTTGGGAACAAGTCCCGGAAAATCAACCGGCTTAACAGCGAAAAATGCAGGGGAAGCAACAACCGATACAGTTTTTTCAGCTTTCCCGGGCAGAGGAATATCCAAGCCTTTCTTCAATCTTATTTTTCTGGTCATTTTTTAATTTAATTCCATGTTAGCAGAATAAAACGGAAACCGGGATTTGTTAATAAAATAACATTGGTTGCAAATGTATAAATAGCTCTTTAAAAATTGCCAAAAATGCTGAATATGATTGTAATTTTTTTCCTTTATGTTTGCATATTTCCAACTGCAGTCTATAAAATGAAAAGAATACTGATATTTATCATCTTTTCCGCTTTCCTGCAGCCGGTTATCAGGGGAAGAGCCTATGACCCGGATTTTTACACCGACAGCATTTTTGACAAAAGGATTAAAACGGTGCAGCTCTTCAGGGAGGAATGGAATCTCTCATATCCCCTGATAAGGCTTAACAGTCCGGACAGGCTTGCATTTCATTTCGATCTCCTTGATGAGCATCCTGAAACATATTACTACACCCTTATTCACTGCAACAAGGACTGGCAGAGGTCTGAGCTCTTCACAGGCGATTATTTGGAAGGCTTCACCTATGATGAGATAAGCAAATACAGACCTTCCTTCAATACCACCGTCTCCTATTTTCATTACAGTCTGATCTTCCCGGAGGAAAGGCTGAAACCCATGCTTTCAGGCAACTACATACTGTATGTTTATTCCGGTGATGATCCGGACAGGCCTGTAATCACCAGGCGCTTCATGATAACCGAGGATGCTGCCGGAATTGATATAAGCGTTCACCTTCCACGGACGGAAGACAGCAGGAACGAAAAGCAGCAGGTGGATTTCAGCATAAATATTGCCGGACTCGGAATTATTGATCCTTTCAGGAATATTTACGCCTTCATCCTGCAGAACGGCAGATGGAACACTTCCAGGAAAAACCTCAAACCTGACGTTTACGGAAGCAATGAACTGAAATATACATCACTCTCCGACAGAAATATTTTCAGGGGAGGGAATGAATACAGGTTTTTCGACATTAAAAGCATAAAACGTCCCGGCGTGAATGTGGAAAGGATTGATTTCCGTGCCCCTGATTATCACGTTTTGCTTCTGCCGTCGGACAACCGCGAATTCAAGCCGTATTTTTACTCGCAGGACATTAACGGAAAGTACATCATTGCCCGGCAGGAAGGCCGCGACCCGGATACCGATGCAGATTATCTGTACGTCTATTTCACGCTGCCTTCATACGAAAAACCTGATGCAGGAGAGCTGTATGTTTCGGGCCTGCTGGCAGACTGGACCTTCGGCGGGGACAACAGGATGCTGTACAATCCCGGCATGAAACAGTATGAATGCACCATGCTGCTCAAGCAGGGCTGGTATAATTATGAGTACGTGTACATAAGCCGGGATGTGAAGGACGGAACCTCATCAAGGTTTGAAGGCAGCCATTCCGAAACGGAGAACGATTACCACATACTGGTTTATTACAGGAATCCCAGGGATCGCTATGACCGCCTTCTTGCAAGCGGCAGCATAAACACCCTCAACCGGATGACTCACTGACCCGGCTGTTTCCCGGGCAGTGCGGCAGAAAATTAACCTGTCACGTCAGAATACCGGCCGGGTGTTAGATGAAAAAAAATTCATAGCTTTGCACTGAGATGGCAAGGTTCAGTTTACCAGACAGGATACCGGCTTTTCTCAGGAACAAATATGTTCTTACCATACTTCTGTTCCTGATATGGATACTTTTTCTTGATTCCAACAATCTGATCTCGAGGTACAGGGAAATGCGCGAACTGAAAAAGCTGAGAAATCAAAGGGATTATTACATCAACAGGATTGAGGAAGAAAGCAGAAAGCTCCGGGAACTGAAAACCGGAAATGACAATCTCGAGAAATTCGCACGGGAACAATACAGGATGAAGAAGCCTGACGAGGATCTCTACATTGTTCTCACTCCCCGTGAAGACAGGAAAAACTCAAAACAGAATCACTGACTCTCCCTGTCGAGCTGCCTGTAATATTTCAGCAGCTGCAGGGCATCATCCGGAATCAGATCATGCCCTGTGTGACGGAGAAGATCACATGCTGCCCGCACAACGGGCCTGCGTTCATGGATCCCGTCATGAACCGAATTCATGAACCTGACAATTCTGAACATATTGAACCACCCGAAGAATCTTTTACAGAATGACTCATAACCGGCTGTATTTGATCTGATTTCTTCCAGTTTCACAAGCCATTCATCCCTGTCTGTAAAATATCTCAAACCCGGTGGAAATTTATCATACATTCTTTCTGCTTCCCTTTTGCCGGAGCTGAACAGATCTTCCTTCAGGCTGAACAACCACTGCAGTTCCCTGAATGCATCCAGATTATAGGTATAGTACTGCTGTTCAGCATCTCCTGCCAGTTTGCCCATTGTTGCCCCTGTCCCGAAGGGTACTCTGTGCGATTGCCTGGGGGAAGGATACACAGTGGTTGAATTAAGGGAGAAATATCTGCCCGACGGAACCAGTTTCTGTATAAAGTAAAAATCCTCTCCGGCCTCCCTGCGGTTCATTCCCCCCGCCCTCATATACTCTCTTGCCCTTACTGCCATTGCCGAACCGACGGTATGAAATGCATATGGATACTGTACGGCTCTCAGTGCACCGACATAGTAACGCAGATGCAGTTCATACAGTATTATGCCATAAAAGGCGGAAACAGATGCGGGATCATCCTCCACGGGATGTTCAAAATAAAGGGAACAGGCCCCGGCCTTCCTGCGGTTCAGAAATTCCTTTTCAATTGCCGTGAAATAATTCTCCTTTACCGTACAGTCAGCATCGAGACACACAATTATACCGTCCGGATTACCGGCCGCATCAAACCTTCTCAGTGCCTCATCCATTCCTGTCTTCCTGGCAAGGCCGACGCCCCAGTTCTTTACAGCCGGAGAACCGGCATCGTAATGAAAAAGGCGGAAAAAGCAGGAAGCATTCTTTTTCTTCCAGTCTTCTATGTTTTCAATGCTTTTCCTGTGGTTCAGGATTGCCTGCCTGCCGGCATCCTTCCTGAGATTCACTATTATAATGACTTCCGCACTGCATCCTGGCCGGCTGCATGAGGCGAGCGAATCCAGGACAGTTGCTATATCCGGTTCATCATATGCAGGTATCACAACGATGATACCCGTATTGTCACATGGCTTGTCCCTGAATAATTCCGGAAAAAGAGCTTTTTCCGAAAGCCACCTGGTGGCAAAACCCATGGTCCCTATTTTTTGGATTTTTCCGACCTGTATTTCGAGTTGATGGCTTCACTAACCCTTCTGGTGATATCAAGGGCTTCATCACCATAAAGTACAACGCTTCCGAATGATTTGCCCAGGACGTACTGGTAGTTGAACTCCGATTTGTTCTGTTCCAGGCAGGTGGTTATATAATCAATTATCTGCCTGTTCATGACCTGTTCCTCTTCCATCAGGTTTGTCTGAAGGTCATCCCTCAGGGTGATAAGATCCTGCTGCTGCTGGAGGAGACTCTTTTCCATTTCTGCCGCAGTAGCCCTGGTGACCAGGCCTTTGGTAACTTTTTCCTGAAAATCCCTTGCATCCCTTTCATACCTGCTTCCCTTTGAGGTGAGTTCAGCCTCAGCCTTCCTCTGCTTCTCCATCAGTTCATTCCTGCGGTCAAAAAACATATCAAAATTCATTATTACCGAATCAATGTTGACAAATGCGATTCCCTCCGAACGGACTTCCACGGGACTGCTCACGGACTCACGTACGGTTTCCTTTTTCCTTCCGGTGAAATGAAGTATGTAGAGAACGGTAATTGCAAGAAACAGGACGGAAAACAGGGCAATGGAAAGATTCTTCATCACAGATTGAATATTGGTTAAACATTAGTCCGCAAATATAAAAACAAATAAATAAACGGAACTAATTTAAAGAAGTTAATTACACTGCCTTAAAACTCGGGACATGGAATCGCCCTCATCTTTCGCTTGGGTGAATTGATTGAAAACGAGGTGAATTCGTATATCAGTGACAGTTCATGCGCACCGGCGGTTGAACTGATAAGGTTGGATATGGTAAAGTCATAGCTGTACCCCAGATGGAACGGACCGGTCTTTACCCCGAGAAGCCCGATAATGGCATCGCCGGCCTGACTTGTGACAAAGGGGATTCCCCGGTACCACAGGCCGAAAATAAGAGGATCGCGGTAGTAATAAACACCTGCATCGGTCTGGTAAAATTTTGCCTGTTTCTGGAAATTGAAAGCAACGGAAAGCACCTCCTGGAGTTTGACCTTCAGCCGGGTCTTCCTCAGTATCTGAGTACCCCCGAAAAGATTGAATTTTACAGGTACATGCCCCTCTTCGCCGTAAAAGGAAGTCTTGGGCACCAGCAGGTGGTCAAGTGTAAAGCCTGCCCAGATCCTGTCATTGTAAACCAGTGCCGAAGTGGCAAAATCCACATCAGCAACATTTTCGAAAGGGGGAGGATAAACCGAAGGAGTTGTTCCGCTTCCGGTCAGCTGGCTGTTGAACACCAGCTTGTAGATATTGAGTCCGAGGTAATAGAACTTGAATTCCACACCCGGCCTGATATGCCAGTCCTGGCTGATATGGAAATCATAGGAATACAATAACCCTATGTTTGTGGTGCTCAGGTCACCGGATCCGGCCACATCATAGGTTGCCAGCACACCTATCCCCGAATTGAAATTGTGAAGAAACTTATCAAATGAAATGCTGTAGGTGTGAAAAACACCCGGCACAGCAGGCCACTGGTTTCTGTAATTCATCCCAAAGCGGTAATCCTCGGTAGCTCCGGCAAATGACGGAGCCAGATACAGGGGATTCGCATAAAACTGCGAAAATGTCGGATCCTGACTCTGACTCTTAACAAAAAGGACGAATGACAGTATAACTATATAACTGATCCTTTTATGCAAACCTGTAAACTTAACTTTCCAATTGCTAAATTAACTAAATCTCTTAATGCAAGATTTCTCCGTTGTACGGAATTTATCACCAAAAGTTAAAGTTATCAACAGAATTTTTTTTGACGTATGGCGGATCTGTCTGAAACGGCCGGAAATACCGGTCACATCCTGTCAGTGTTTTTCAGAAGTGTCAGATCCCCCATCCTGGTAAAGGTCTCCCCGTTAATGTATGTCCCGCGCACTTTCCAGATGTATACCCCGGCCTGACACAGGCGGCCCTTGTAATAACCGTCCCAGCCTATATTTATATCATTGCTCTCAAAAATAAGCAGCCCGAGCTTACTGAATATTTTCAGCTGATAGTTAGTCACTCCTGAGGAAACAGGATGAAAGACGGTAGCGGCATCATCACTGGAGGCTGAATAGAACCCCCCGGTGGGACCATTCTGTCCGGGCAGGAAGGCATTGGGAAATTCAATATAATTCTCCGGTTTGTCAGGCAGCCTTGACACAATGATTGTATCAGTACAGCCCTCTTCCGAAAATGCCGTCAGTTTAACGCTGTGATCGCGGCCTTCGCGGTAAACATGAACCGGTTCATACAGGCCTGAAATATGGCCGTCTCCGAAATCCCATGTGAACCTGACCGCATTTACTGAATAATTGATCAGCCTTATCCTGTTTTCAGACAACTCCCCGTTTTCAGGAATTATTTCAAAGCGTGCAAGTGGCCTGGGGAATACTCTTATTACACGTGATCCGACAGCCTGAAGCTCATCTGACTTATAGGCATGCAGTGTTACGGTGTATTCACCCTCCATATCGAAAATCCAGTCGGGACCGGCCTCTTCAGATACTCCGCCGTCACCGAAAGTCCATCTGTATCTGTTAAAATCCCCGGACCGTGCCCGGAAAGATACTTTCAGGGGGCTGCAGCCCCTCTCCTGCGATACCATAATCAGATCAGAATGCTGCAGGGGACTTCTCAGCCTTTCACTTCCGCCATCTGTTTTCTGAAAAATATTTTGTCCGTTTATGGCATTTTTTATTTCAGTGCCTGGAGGGATGAGGGGAGCCTGCCCGCCATCAACATCACTGCCCAGTCTGCCGTAACGTTGACTTCCGGGAGGTTCTTCCACGGCGGAATCTTCAGAAATGTCCTTTCCTTCCTGTTCCGTCTCCCACGGATTGATGCGCGGGGGCAATGACTCTTCCGTCTCCCGTATCAGTCCTGCGGCCGGCCTGCCGCTTTCCGGCAACACTGCATCTGCTTCATTGTCACTGCTGCCGTTCAGGTAAAAAATCAGGCCGAGGGCTGCGGCTGTTATGATCACACCGGCATACCAGGCATTGAAGCGTAAAGGATCAAAGCGAAGAAATTCCTTTCTGCCCAGTTTCCGGAAGAATTCAGCTTCGAAAGACGGGGAGGAATGAACTTCAGCCTTTTCAAGCTTCTGCCTGAAAAGATCCCTGAGCATCTTGTCTTCCTTTTTTCTCTTCACCTGATTACAACCAAATTTTCAACGGCCGCCAGCCGGATAATTAGCTTTCAATGTCCTTAACTTCTCCAGTTTGTTCCTTATGACTGCTTTTGCCCTGCAATACTGCGATTTTGAAGTATTTGTATCAATCTTCAGTATTTTTGCTATTTCCCTGTGCTTATAACCTTCGATTGCATACAAATTGAAAACCATTCTGTAACCGGCGGGAAGCTCATTGAGAACCCTGAAAAGCTCATCGGATGTAAAAAAATCCTCCTCAAAGCTCGAAACACCGGTTTCTGTCGAAACATACTCCTCAATATCAACACTATATCTGAATTTCAGATTCCTGTGATAATGAGTGATGGCAGTATTAACCGCAATTTTTCTCAGCCAGCCTGTAAAAGAACCTGATCCGGTAAAATCATCTATGCCGAAGTATATCTTCAGCAGACTGTCCTGAAGTATATCCTCTGCCTCTGCCCTGTCGGAAGCATATCTCAGACAGATACCCAGCAGGAAACCGGAATACTTGTCATAGAGCATTTTCTGCGCCCTGCGCTCATGCCTGACACAGCCGCTGATTATCTCCTGGTCGCTCATCATAAGCAGAGGACAAGTTTAAGACAAGCTAAAAGGAAAAATGGTTGCATTGACTTTCCGATAATAAATATTGAAAAATTGACTTTCCTTTGTATCAGTTTCCGATGACAAAGGTCATCAAAAATTAAATGGATACAAGCTTAATTAGCAGCGAGAAATTAACAATTATCAACATTTGTCCGGCCATGTTCAATAAACTCATAGCATCAATGCTGCCATACCTTCCGAAAAAACTGGTATGGATATTCTCAAAATCCTATATTTCGGGAGAATCGGTCGGTGATGCAATCAGAGTATCAAAAGAGCTTAACGCCAGAAACATAAAGGTCACTATAGACGTTCTGGGTGAATACATTGAAAGCCTTCACGAAGCCGAAACCAATAAGCTAGAGTATCTTAACCTCATTGATACTGCCCACCGCCATGGCATAGACGGGAATTTCTCTGCCAAGCCCACAAGTTTCGGACTGCTTATTGATGAAGAGGCATGCTTCAGCCACATGAGGGAAATAGTTGCAAGGGCAGCATCATACAACGGGTTTGTCAGGATTGACATGGAAGATTCACCGTGTACCACGAAGGAAATTGAACTTTTCAGGAAGCTGAAAAAGGAATATCCTGCAAATGTCGGAATCGTTCTGCAGGCCTACCTGAAAAGGACAATGGATGACCTGAAAAGCCTGAGCGATCTCAATTCCGGAGAAACACCCCTGAGCATCAGGCTGTGCAAAGGCATATACATTGAGCCCGAAGCCATTTCATATAAGAAATATGATGAGATAAACAGGCATTTTACCGAAGATCTGGAATACATGTTCAAAAACAGGATACATGTCGGAATTGCCACACATGATAAAATCCTGATTGAGAATGCATACCGGCTTATATCGGAATACAGCGTCCCGGAACACCTGTATGAGTTCCAGATGCTCTACGGCGTATGCCCGAACCTGAGACAAAGCATTGTGGACAAGGGTCATACCATGAGAGTGTATGTGCCTTTCGGGGAAAAATGGTTTGGCTATTCAACCCGGCGGCTGAAAGAAAATCCAAAGATGGCTAGTCATATTATCAGGGCCATCTTCATAAAGGGGTGAGAGATGAGACAAGGTGTAAAACGACGCAGTTTCGCGAAGCGGAAGTTGAGTGATGAATAATGAGCGGGGAGTGTGGAGTGTGGTGTGGGGAATAGGGAGCGGGGAGCAGATTTATTTTTTTCCGTAGGTTTCCAGGTATTTTTTATAAATCATGTTCAGTTCATAGTCAGAGAGGTGTGGTTTAATTGAGGGCGGTTTTCCGGGGAATCCATTCATGAGAAGATAAACTGCAGGAACGACCATGAAAGGACTTAATCCGATTATCCTGTCGGAAGGGATCTGACCTTTTGAATAAACTTCTGCCCGGTACTTCTGTTGCAGATATTTATAATTCATATCCGGGTCCCCTAGTTTACTCTGGGTGATCTTTCCCTGATATGCTGATACTTCCAGATTGTACCTTGCATTTTCCAATTCAGGATCTGGTTTACCGGCTGGTCTCAGCAGATCCGATTTCAGGGTTCTTAATCCGGGCATTATCACTATTTCATCGATCGACAGAGTATCGGTATTCATATAGATCCCTGCAATGAATTCATAACCCTGAAGTGTATCACTTATATGCAGGATCGTGGATTTATAACCCAGCATACTGAATTTGACGGTATCCAGTCTGTTAACATAAAATGCAAATTTACCTTCAGTGTCACTTATAGATGCAAAAGCCCTGTTAATCATTATCTGTGTTCCTGAAAGGGGCATTTTTGTTTCTGCACTCATTACAATACCGCGAAAAAGCATAGCCTGTATCCCCTGCTTTGCCTCCTGTCCGGTCAAAACATGGATAAGCATCAGAATATGCAATAAAACAGATAAATACCTTTTCATACCAGATTTAATGAACAAACCTGATTATCAACTCGTTCAAGGGCCTTTTCGGAACATGATGGTTATTTTGCAGATCCCTCCAGTACTTCACATCTCCGTTCTTAATCTCATCAATGATTACATTTTCCACAGGTTTGCCCAGAGCCAGTACAAGCAATATTTCAAATCGTTCCGGAATGTTCAGATTCTTTCTGAGAAGCTCTTTTTTTACTGATGCTATCATACAACCCCCAAAGCCGGCCTCGGTAGCTCCAAGCATAATGCTCTGCGCAGCAATGCCGTGATCCACTCCGAATGTTTCGGCAATTGACCTGTCGCCCAGAATGATAATATACGCCGAAGGCCTTTCGCCCGGTGCGGGACCTTCCCAATCCTTCAGGTAACCAGCCCATGCCAGGGATGGAAATACCTTTGAACATTCATCCGGCGAACTGATGAGAATGAACTTCAGAGGCTGCCTGTTGGCCGCGGATGCCGAAAGCCTTGCCAGTCCGGCCAGTTTCTCAAGGATATCACGGCCTATTCTGACGGATTCGTCAAAACGCCTGAAAGAACGGGTCCTGAATACGAGATCTTCAAATTTCATGTTAAGGAAAAATATTAATTTCTGAAATTTAAAAGCAAAATTAAGAAAATAAACCGGGGCATCCATTCACCAGGAAATATTCTGGTTCTGGATTCCGGAAACATGCCCGTTCAGGCTTCCGGAAACAATCCTCTTCTGGATTCCGGAAACATTCCTGCTCTGAACTACGGAAACATTCCTTTTCAGGCTTCTAGAAATATCTTTTCCGGCATTTCCGGAACAACACCCTTCTCACGTCCTTTTCCATACAGTGTGCATATTGCCTTCCTGCCGGTCTGGCCCAGACCGGCAGTGAATTCATTCACATATAATCTTATATGACTTTCAATCACTGATTTTTCCATTTCCCGGGCATTCTCTTCAATGAATCCGCTGATTGCATCTGAACGCCTGCCGGCATATTCCAGACTTCTTCTGATAACCCGGTTTACTTTTTGTGCAATTTCAAAGGGAATTCTCCTGTGAACCGCTATCAGGCCCAGCGGAATGGGCAGGCCTGTCAGCTCTTCCCAGAACTGCCCCATATCAGCCAGTTTTATCAGTCCCTTTTCCTGATAGGTAAACCTGGTTTCATGAATTATCAGTCCGGCATCAGCTCTTCCGTCCAGCACAGCATCAACAATGCCGGAAAAGAGATATTCGGTTTTATTGACCGCATCAGGCCATGCAAGACTGAAGAGAAGATTGGCCGTGGTATACTTGCCCGGAATTGCTATGCGTGAGACTGATATTTCCTCATCAGTCATTTTCCTTCTGGCTGTCAGCAGGGGACCGTTTTTATATCCCAGGGCACTTCCCGAATCCAGAATGAGATAATTACCAGCAGCAAATGAATAAGCGTGGCAGCTCATCTTTGTAATATCCGTCAGTCCCCTGAAAGCCTGCTGGTTAAGCTCCTCCACGTCGGCCATGAAGTAATCGAACTCAAGTCCTTCAGTATCAATCAGGCCATGTACCATGGCTTCAAAAATATAGGTATCATTCGGGCAGGGCGAAAAGCCCAGTGTCAGTTTCATCTTTTCAGCAGAGTTTTTTTAAGAAGATCTTCAAATAGCAGGGCAAGGTTTTCCAGTGCAAGCGGGATGTTCCAGCCTGCACGGTCACGTACGCCGACTCTGTTGGAAACGGCTCTCAGTGCAATGAAGGGAATCCCCTCCCGGCTGCATACATAAAAGAAGGCTGCTCCTTCCATCGTTTCAATATCCGGATCGTATTTCCGCATGAGCCTGCCGGCAGTTTCCGCGGTACCGGTAACGGTATTTACCGTCAGGGCCCTGACAGGCCGGACATTTGCTGCCGCCAGCCTGAGAAAGCTGTCAGGTTCAAGGGTCCTTTCACCGCGGTTGACAGAAGGACCCGGATACTGAAAACCTGCAGGGCAGCTGTATGCATTAATCCGGCCTCCGGTGAAGGGATGGCTGTCCGGATCCTGAAGACCGGCTTCTGAAAGAGTAAGGAATCCTTCAGCACTTTCAACACCTGCATCCGCAAAGCAATCCGTAAGGGGCATCACCACATCCCCTGTCCTGATGGAATCCCTGAAACTTCCTGCAATCCCGGCATTTATGACAAGATCCGGTCGGGGACCGGAACAGAGCCGCCTGGTGAGAGCCCAGGCTGTGGCAACACTTCCGATTCCCGTGACCATTACGCTGAGGTTAAAATTTCCGGGAAGATCAGGACTACCCGCAGAACCACCCCTGGCGCTACGCTCCGGACATTCAGCGGGAGCATACCTGCCAGAAAGCCCGGGGCTGTCAGGGGAAGCATTCCGGAGGGAATCATTGACAGCATACTTTCTGAATACAGCTGCTTCAGTCTCAGTGGCGGTAACCAGTAAAACGTTCACGGTCTTCGATCAAATAGCATCAGTTCAACAATATTGAGCTTAAATATATTTAAAAAGATCAACTTTAATGGTTAATATTGCAGCTTAAATAACTGAATGATGATCTATCTCACCCGCCGCGAAAGATTCAGTGCAGCACACCGGATGTTCAGGCAGGACTGGACGGATGAAAAGAACATGGAAGTGTTTGGCAAATGTTCAAATCCCAGGTGGCACGGACATAATTACGAGTTGTTTGTAACGGTAAAAGGTGAAATTTCAGAAGAAACCGGATTTATCATGAATGTGGGCAGGCTGAAGGAAATCATCCGGGCCAGGATTATTGACAGGATAGATCACAGGAACATCAATCTTGAAGTTGACTTTATGAAGGGAAAGACAGCCACAACCGAAAACCTTGCCATTTCCATCTGGGATGAACTGAGGCCCTTCATAGAACAAGAGGGTGCTAAGCTCCATTGTGTGAGAATCTGTGAAACTGAAAACAATTCAATCGAATATTATGGCTGAGAAAAATGAAAGCGGAAAAATCAGTGAGCTGAATGTGCATAATGGCTATAACAGGATAGAGTCATGGGACGAGGAGAGCATCAGGGAACTTTCCGGCATGTATTACAGGGTATTGAAGCTGCTTGGGGAAGATCCTGACCGCGAAGGACTGAGGAAAACTCCCGAAAGGGTGGCAAAAGCCCTTCATTTCCTGATGATGGGATACTCCATGGATCCCTGTGAGATAATCAATTCCGCCAAGTTCAGGGAAGATTACAAGCAAATGGTTATAGTAAAAAATATTGACATTTATTCCATGTGTGAGCATCACATGCTTCCCTTCTTCGGACAGGCGCATGTTGCCTATATTCCCGACGGCTATATCACCGGACTGAGCAAGATAGCACGGGTGGTGGAGGCATACAGCCGGCGCCTGCAGGTACAGGAAAGACTGACGGTACAGATACGCAACACTCTGCAGGACTGCCTCAGGCCGCTCGGAGTGGCAGTGGTCATCGAGGCACAGCACATGTGCATGCAGATCAGAGGTGTTCAGAAACAGAATTCCGTCACCACCACATCTGCCTTTACGGGAATCTTTCTTTCAAATCAAAACACACGTGAGGAGTTTATTCACCTCATTGGTTCCGGACTTCACTGAAACGAAACATGAAAGCATATGTATTTCCCGGACAGGGAGCCCAGTTTCCGGGTATGGGAAAGGATCTGTATGAAGGATCCGCCCTGGCAAAAGAAATGTTTGAAAAGGCAGACAGGCTCCTGGGGTTCAGGATAAGCGAGCTCATGTTCACGGGCAGCGAAGAGGACCTCAGGCAGACAAGGGTTACCCAGCCGGCAATATTCCTTCATTCGGTCATCCTTGCCACGGTAATGGGAGACGGATTCAGGCCGGATATGGTTGCCGGCCATTCCCTCGGGGAATTTTCTGCCCTGGTGGCATCCGGGGCGCTGTCATTCGGGGATGGTCTCCTTCTCGTTTCACACAGGGCCTCGGCCATGCAGAAGGCATGTGAGCTGCATCCTTCCTCAATGGCTGCAATAATCGGACTTGACGACAGAACAGTTGAGGAAGCCTGTGCCGCTGTTGATGATATCGTGGTTCCAGCCAATTACAACAGTCCGGGCCAGATCGTAATATCAGGCACGGATGAAGGAATAGCGCGGGCAATTGAAATACTGAAGCCGAAAGGTGCCAAACTGGCCGTGAAACTCCAGGTGGGCGGGGCCTTCCACTCGCCTCTGATGGAACCTGCAAGGGCCGAACTTGAAAAGGCCATCAGCAGTACGCCATTCAGCATACCCCGCTGTCCTGTATATCAGAATTGTGATGCAAGGCCATCCGCCGATCCCGGTATTATAAAAACAAGGCTGGTTTCCCAGCTGACCTCTCCCGTAAGATGGACACTGAGCATTGAAAACATGATCTCGGATGGTGCAACAGATTTTATTGAGGTTGGTCCGGGAAATGTCCTGCAGGGACTGATCAGGAAGATCAGCAGGGATGTCAGGACAGAAGGAGCCCGGTTCTGAATCCCTATTCAGGCTTCATTATCACACCCTTGTTTGTACGGCCGTCAATCCTTATGTCGATGGCTTTTTCAAACCTGACATGCCTCAGGGCATCGTCTTCATAAACAGGCCTCAGACTATTCAGATAATCAACATCATAATATCCCTCGTCAATAAAGGGATTGATGTTGAAATAGCCCACTCCGAAGGAGGTAAGATTCTGAAAGAAATGGGTTCCCTGGCTCGGATCAATCCTGTAGTTTTCCAGACCCGATTCAACAATCAGTCTTACAGCAGAAATCTGCGCCCATTTCACCGGGATCCCGAGCCAGGGATCGGTTGAACCCCAGCGGCCGGGCCCTATCAGCACATAACCCTTACCCTGCCCGGCCAGGGTGGAATTAAGATTCTCAATTATCACTGAAAGACCCCTGTTTCTCGACGGATTGAAGGATTCGGGCTTTACATAGACCAGGTCGGATATATCCCGGAATATACCGTGCCCCAGTGCCGATTCCGAATAGATTATGGTGTCTTCCGGCTTCACATCCTCCAGGCTGATGGTGCTTGATTCCTCCGAATGGACCACCGGGCGTATCTGCAGGAGATTGAAAATCCTGGGAGTCCGCGGAGGAGTTTCAAGGTCACAGGCAAATTCAATCTCAATGGAATTGTTCATTTCCTTTTTCCCGAATTCCAGAATAGTGTTGGTAATATCTGCCAGGGGAAAGAGATTGTGCTGCAGTATGCCGGCAAAGGTAATGACCCGCCTTCCGGGATACAGTATGCCGTCTCTCAGAATATTGTTTTCATAATCATAGGTTGAGGCGAGATATCTCATCGCCGCATCGTTGTCTGCATCCCTGATATCCAGGGCAGGCAGGTTCTCCCCGTCATAGGTTGAGGGTACAAAACCGGTCATGTTAAGATCCAGTGCCCGGAAAGTTTTCTGAGTGTCACGCAGCGCTGACTCCGGGGATGAAAGCTGGATGATTTTCTTCGGCAGCCTGGGACAGAAACGAAGGGACAATCCACCTTCAACAATCAGCTTCCCAAGACCGAAAGCCACATTTACAACCCCGTCTTCCACTTTTTCCGCACCTATCGGATAATAGTTCAGTGACCTTGCAAAACCCGAAAAAGTAGGATAAAAGATATTGCCGTGACTGCGTCCGCATATCTCCTGAAGGACAATACCCATCTTTTCCTCATCAATCACATTGCTCGTGGCAGTCATGTATGTCTTGCTGGTTTTGTAAAACACCGAGGCATACACTGCCTTTATTGCCTCCGCCATGGTTCTTACCATGCGCTGGTCTTCACTCTGCCTCGGAATCATATAGGTTGAATAAATACCTGCAAAAGGCTGATAGTGTGAATCCTCGAGCTTGCTTGACGACCGTATTGCAATGGGCTTGCTGCGTGAGACAGCAAGGAAAGCGAACAGATCCTGGATAACATGTCCGGGCAGCCTGGCATTCAGGAATTTATTCAGGATTTCACTGTCCGGAAGATCGGAGAGGGCTACAGGGTACAGATTATTATGATCCATGAACTCATCAAAGGCATCCGTACTCAGAACAACTGTCCGGGGTATTGTTATCAGGACGCCGGGAAACCTGTTGTAAAGCTTGTTCGTCTTCAGCATCCTGTTGATGAATGCCAGCCCCCTTGCCTTGCCTCCTATGGATCCTTCGCCCATGCGTGAGAATACCTGGTATTCATCAAAGCCGGCCTTGTCGAATTTTGCAATTACGCCTCTCCCCCTGCCCAGCCGGAAACTAGATACGGCAACGTGAAGAAAGCGCCTCATCTCCTCAATGCTGGGAAAATCCTCCTTGCCTATGTATTTGAACATCTGGGCAAGCGGAAAGAGAGCCCTGGCATTCAGCCATTTTGAGAAATGATTCCTGGTAGCGTGATATTCAAGGACATTGTCCGGAATTGTAAGAAGCTTCTGTTGCAGGCTTTGCAGATCAGTGGCAATGGCTATCGGCTCCAGTGTTTCAGGATTCCTGAAAACAAAAGGGCCGAAGGCCAGGTTCTGAATCAGGAAATTGCGCAGTTCCAGGGACAGGGTCTTGGAATACTTATAAATGAACCCGGCACCCATTTCCTCGGCTTTCTTCCTGTGTTTCAAACTGGAAGACTGCAGGAGAAAAGGAACCTTGTCATCATCGGCCATAACCATCCTGCACAGTTCTATGCCGGCATTCTCATCCTGCACATTGTCCCTCTTGTAACTGATGTCGGAAATAACACCCAGTACATTGTACTTATATTTCCTGTAAAGATCTACCGCATCATTGAAATTATTGGCGAACAGAAGCTTGGGCCGCCCCCTCTTTTTGAGCATGCGCTGATGCTCATTAAGGGCTTCCTTCTGGAAATCCAGGGACTGTAAAAGCAGTATCCTGTAAATGTTCGGGAGGTAGGACGAGAGGTACCTGACGGAGTTTTCAACCAGTATTATTGCCTGAACGCCGATAACCTCAATATCGTGTTCGGCATTCATCTTATCCTCGATAAGCTTGATTATTGCAAGTATCACCGAAGCATCCCCCAGCCAGCAGAACACATAGTCTATGGCACTCATGTCCTCGCCCTTGAGACGCAGGGTTACCTCCCTTGACAGATAGGTCAGAACAACAATGGGAATATCCGGATATTCATTCTTTATTCTTTTTGCCAGTGCAAAAACATCCGTCCCCTTCAGGCTTTCCATTGAAATGACCAGGTCAATGCTTTCTTCCCTGAGTATTCTGAGTGCATCTTCCGCGTTGTCTGTCTGTACAAAAACCGGGGGATGGCGCAGGCTCAGCGACACGTACTCATTAAAAATCTGCTCATCAATCCTCCCGTCCTCCTCCAGCATGTAATTGTCATAATTACTGCATATTATCAACACCCTGTGTATTCTCTTCTGCATCAGCAGATCAAAGGAGGTATCGCTGAAGTCATATTTTCCAAGCTCGTCTATATTGTCTATCATTGTCATGGGCTTAATATACTGATTAATGCCCTGTTTCCCATACCGGCCCGCTGTTGAGCAGATCGTCCGCCGATTTTATTTCCGCTCCTTTCCTGATGTCCGTGATCTGCTCCTCCAGCCCGTCTTCATAGGTTTTCCCTTCCACGGATCTGATTACCCCCAGGGCTACCGGATATTCAGGATATCTCATGGCTGCCAGCAGGTAATGGATGGCGGGATCCGCTTCCTTCTTATCATGAACCAGTATATCACCGGCAGAAATGCCATTCTCACCTATTTTCACAACCTTCAGCCTGTAACCATCAAGCACCAGCCCCTTGTCACCTTCCTTACCGAAAATCATAGGTTGCCCGTGCCTGAGCACTATCGTTCTCTCATCCCTGACTTCCCTGCCTGTCACCACGTCATGAATGCCGTCGTTGAAGATCACACAGTTCTGAAGCACTTCCACAACCGACGTTCCCCTGTGCCTGGCAGCCTCAACATAAATCCCCGTTGAAAGGCTCATGTTGTAATCTGCCGTTCTGGCAAAAAAAGTGCCCTGCCCGCCCATCACAAGCTCCCCGACGGAAAAAGGTTTTTCAATGGTACCGAAGGGTGAGGTCCGGGTAACCAGGCCCTTTTCGGAAGTGGGCGAATACTGCCCCTTGGTCATGCCATAAATCTGATTGTTGAACAATAGTATGTTCATATTGATATTCCTGCGGATCACGTGAATAAAATGATTGCCGCCGATTGCAAGTGCGTCGCCGTCACCCGTGATCTGCCATACCGACAGGCCGGGATTTGCTATGCAGATTCCTGAGGCAATGGCAGCCGCACGGCCGTGTATCCCGTGAAACCCGTAGGTATTCATGTAATAGGGGAACCTGGAAGAACAGCCTATGCCGGAAACAAAAACATATTGTTCCCTTGGCATGCCCAGCTCGATGAGGGCTTTCCGGACTGCATTCAGGACGGCATGGTTACCGCATCCCGGGCACCATCTGACTTCCTGGGGACTTTTCAGATCCTCCGCTGTATACTGATATGAATCCAATGCTGCCATTATCTAAATATCCTCCAGTATTTTAAGACATTTTTCCCTGATTTCCTTAGTGGTGAACGGCAATCCCTGAACCTTGTTTATCTGTTCATAGCCGAATCCCCCGCATTGCGACCTCAGCCAGGCTGCAAACTGTCCTGTATTCAGCTCTGCCACCGCAATTTTCCGGAATCTGCTGAAAACCTCCCTTACATTTCCCGGAAGGGGATTTATGTAATTGAAATTGGCAAAGCTGACGCTGAAGCCTTCTGACTGCAGCTCCTTTACTGCCGAAACTATGTATCCCCCCGATCCGCCCCAGCCTGCAAGAAGGAGATCTCCCGAATCCTCGCCGTATACCTGCAGATCAGGTACTTTCTCCAGAACCCGGGCAATTTTGCCCGCCCTTAGTCTTACCATTGATTCATGGTTTTCCGGTGAATAGGATACTATCCCTTCAGGAGTCTTTTCCAGACCGCCGATACGGTGTTCCAGTCCGGCTGTACCCGGAACGGCCCAGGAACGGACCAGGGTGGAACTGTTCCGCCGGTATGGCATGAAAGGCTGTTCATCCTGTGAGGCAAAAGGCGGCTGTATTGGCGGAAGATCCTTCATCTCAGGTATTTTCCAGGGTTCCGAGCCATTTGCCAGGTAACCGTCGGTGAGGAGTATTACAGGTGTCATGTGCTCCAGGGCAATTCTTGCAGCCTCATAGGCAAACCGGAAGCAGTCGGAGGGACTGCCTGCAGCCAGGACAACCACCGGGCTCTCACCGTTTCTTCCGTACAGGGCCTGCATCAGGTCAGCCTGTTCGGTCTTGGTAGGCAGGCCGGTGGAGGGGCCTCCTCTTTGTACATTGACAATGACCACCGGCAATTCTGCCATTACTGCCAGTCCGATGGCTTCGGATTTAAGAGCCAGGCCGGGGCCCGATGTGGAAGTTACTGCAAGGCTTCCGGCAAAAGCGGCACCAAGGGCTGCACACATGCCGGCAATTTCATCCTCAGCCTGAAAGGTTCTGACACCAAGGTCCCTGCGTGCGGCAAACTCCTCTAGTATTCCCGTAGCAGGAGTAATAGGGTATGAACCTACGAAAAGGTCAAGCCCGGCTTTTTCTGCAGCTGCCATAAACCCCCATGCAGTTGCGGTGTTCCCGTTTATGTTCCGGTACCTGCCGGGAGGCAGGCCGGCCGGCGCTATACTGATCACCGGGGCAAGCTCCTCAAGGCTTCCTGCATAGTCATAACCGGCCCTGAGCACGGTCTTGTTTGCCTTTGCAATCTCAGGTCTGTCAGCAAATTTTGTATCGAAAAACTCTTCCGTGAAATTCAGCTTCCTGTCGAACAGCCAGTATACCATTCCCAGTACAAACATATTCTTTGTCCTGAGTACCAGCCTTGAATCCAGACCTGAATCCTGCAGTGCCTCCTTCACCATTGAACTGACAGGCACGGCAATGACCTTGCAGTTTTCAAGTTTTTCCTCGGCAACGGGATCAGCCGTATAGCCTGCTTTTTCAATATTCCTTGAAGTAAAATTATCCCTGTCATATATTACGATGGCTCCGGCTTTCACCCGTGAGGCATTTGCCCTTATTGCTGCCGGATTCATTGCCACCAGCACATCTGCAGAATCCCCGGGCGAATCGATTACTGAATTTCCCAGATGAATCTGAAAGCCCGAAACACCGCCAACAGTCCCCTGGGGTGCCCGTATTTCTGCAGGATAATCAGGAAAGGTAATCAGGTCATTTCCGTAATGAGCCGCAGAATCCGAGAACAGGGTGCCCGTCAGCTGCATTCCGTCACCGGAATCCCCTGAAAAAAGAATGACTGCTTTTTCTTTTGAAACAACTTTCACGCTCTTTGCCATGGTAAGCCTCTGTTTTATTGCAAGACCCGGAACCGGTAAAATAAGTCATTAATATATAAAAAATTAGCAATAAAATTATCCCGGAAACCCGAATAAATATCAACAGCAGTCAGTCTGTCATTTCCAGATGTCGGCCTTTTTCAGGTTGATATCCCCGTCAAAAAACATCCTGGCCACCTTTTCAAAATATGGTGTGTAATCCGACACGAAGAACCTGTCATCACTCTTCCCCGAATCATTTAAGAGATGATTAGCCTCGAGGTATTCCTTCAGTATGGCGGAAACAGGTTTTCCTGAATCAATGATTTCAATTCCGAAATCAAATATCTTGCTTATCTGGTTTTTTATTATGGGATAATGGGTGCAGGCAAGTATAAGTGCCTGAATATCCGAAAAGGAAGCATGCGAAAGATATGAACGGATAATGGCATTGCTGATGTCATCGAAAACGAATCCTTCCTCTATCATCGGAACCAGCAGGGGTGTTGCGAGTGAAACCACCTCCGTCCCGGGGGATTTCACCTTTATCTTGTTCTCATAGCTTCCCGATTCAATGGTCCGCTTTGTACCAATGATTCCAACCCTGGAATAATTCCGGGTGCCCAGGTAATCAACCACCGGATCTATCACATCAATCAATGCCGTCCTGTCCCTGAATTCTTCCTTCAGGACATCAAAGGCAGAGGCGGAGGCGGAATTGCATGCAATCAGGATAACCTTGGCCCCGTGGTCAAGGAGAAATCCGGTGATTTTCCGGGAATAGTACTGAATTGCACCGGCAGACTTGTCGCCGTAGGGAAGGTGGGCAGTATCACCAAAATAAACCAGACTTTCCCCTGGCAGTACCTGCTTGACCGACTGTGCGACCGTAAGGCCTCCCACACCCGAATCAAAAATACCTATAGGCTGATTTTTCACACTGGCTGTATATTACAAAAAGGCCATCCGGATTTTCCGGATGGCCGTATCGGTATTCCGTAACTTTATTTCACACCCAGTTTGGTCTTTACCAATGCAAGGACATTGGTGCTCTTGCTTTCATCAAAATACAGCAGGGAACCCTTTGCAACATCAAAGATGTAAAGGAATCCGTTTTCCTTCCCCACATCACTGATTACCTTCTCCACCCTGGCGTATATCGGCTGAAACAATTCAACCTGTTTGTTCTGAAGCTGCTCCTGGGCATTTACCTGGAATTCCTGAATCCTCCTGTTCAGGTCGATCAGTTCCTGTTCCTTTGTCTGCCTCACCAGTTCCGTCAGGTTCTTGCTTTCCTTGTTGTAGGCGTCACTTTTATTGTTAAGCTCAACCGACATTATCTCAAGGTTATTGATAAGCTCCTGGCGGAGTTTCTCAAGCTGGGCATTGGCAGTATCGAATTCCGGAAGGGTCCTTATCAGTTCATCACTGTTTATATGGCCGAACTTGAAATTCTGTGCCTGACCGGCAGAAATCATTAAAACAACAAGAGCTGCTATTCCTATATACCTTTTCATTATACTACTGTGTATTAAATTTTAACCTCTGCAAAAGTAATTATTTAATTCTTATAACCTAATTTTTCTAGAACCTGATCGCTGATATCAAATTTGGGGTTCGCAAAAAGAATATTGCCTCCCGAAGCCGAATCAAAAATGACTGCATAGCTCCCTTCAACGGCTATATCCCTGATGGCCTTAAGTATTTCATCCTGAATTGGCTTCACCAGCTCTTCCCTCTTTTTAAACAATTCCCCCTCCATGCCGAAGTATCTGTTCTGAAGCTCCTTCATTTCCTTTTCCTTGTTAACAATTGCCTCTTCCCTCTTTATTTTCATGTCATTTGACAGAAGCGGGGCCTCATTCTGATATGACTTATACATTTGCTCAACCACGGAATAACCGTCGGCAATCTCCTTCTCCCAGCGCCTTGAAAGGTTGTCCAGCTGCTCCTGGGCGGTTGTGAATGCGGGTATGTTCTTCCTAATATATTCGGTATCGACAAATGCATATTTCTGGGCCACGGCCGTGGCTGAAGCCAGAATCAGTATTGTTGCTATGACGCTGATTTTTTTCATGACTGTAATTTTTTTCATTCAATTAAAACTGCTGACCTATGACAAAATGGAACTGCGATTTATTTGCATTGGAGAATCTTGAAGGATCGGGCACCTGATCGAAGCCGTAGCCCCAGTCAATTCCAAGCAGCCCGAACATCGGAAGGTTGGCTCTCAGTCCGATTCCGGCCGCCCTGTTCATCCTGAACGGGTTATACTCTTTCAGCCTGTTCCATGCCCTTCCCGATTCCAGGAAGGCCAGACCGTATATTGTCGCCTGCTGGTTAAGGGATATGGGATATCTTACCTCAAAAGTTATTTTGGAATAGACATTTCCGACCGGGGCCCCGTTGGCTGCAGTTGGTGTAAGCGACTGATTGGTATAACCCCGCAGGGCAATTATTTCGCGGCCGTAGAAGCTGTATCCAGTCATTCCGTCTCCTCCCACACTGAACGACTCAAAGGGAGAAGGTCCTATGTTTCTGTTGTAGTGTCCAAGATATCCGAATGCGAAACGTGAACTGAGAACAAGCTTGTCATTCCTTGTAAGGGGAAAATAGTTCTCCGTCTTGAAAACCCATTTGTGAAATTCTATCCACCTGTATTTTTCCTCATCAGGAACCCCCAGCATGGATTTTCCGGCGATATAGCTGTAGGGCGGGGTGACCTGAAGTGATATGGAGTAGGAGGAACCGCTTCTGGGATAAATAATGTTCGGACCCACCGAAAATCTCTGAAGCCTTGCGGTAAGGCTGAAAAGGTTGGATTCCCCGTTCTCGAACAGGAACTGGTAGTAATTGTAGTTGTTGAGATTGTATTTCTGATAGCTCAGTTCACCATATATGGAGAAATAGTCATCAGGCCATTCCAGTCTTTTTCCCAGACCTACAGATGCTCCGTCAATTATCATTGACTGGCGTCCGTCCTCTCCCTTCTTCTTGCCATTGGTCATCAGCGACCTGTAGAGTGAAACGGAGAAGGAGTTTGCCCTTTTCCCGCCCAGCCACGGCTCCATGAAGGAAACTGAATAGGACTGGTATATCCGGCCGTTTGACTGTGCCCTGATGCTGAGCGACTGTCCGTCACCCGAGGGATAAGGCCGCCATTCTCTGAGCTTGAAGAAATTCCTCATTGCCACGTTGTTGAATCTCACTCCCACGGTACCCACCAGCATTCCGGCTCCCCATCCGCCGGATATTTCAAACTGATCATTGGCTTTCTCCTCGAGCTTGTACAGCAGATCCACCGTCCCGTTGACAGGATCAGGCATGGGTGTCGGATTTATTTTTTCCGGGTCGAAATGTCCGAGAACACCAAGCTGGCGGATTGAACGAAGTATCTTGTCCTTGCTGAAAAGATCCCCCGGAAGCGTGTACAGCTCACGCCGGGCAACATGTTCATTGGTCCGGGAGTTGCCGGAAATTATCACATTGTTGACATAGGCCTGATCACCCTCGTATATTCTTACTTCAAGATCTATGGAATCCCCGACCACCTTCGCCTCAACAGGCGTCAGCTGTGAAAACAGATATCCGTAATCAAGGTACAGATTGCTCACGGCATTCTCGGATCCGCTCAGTCCCTTGAGCCTGTCAAGGATGAGCGACTGGTTGTAAACAGCCCCCTTCTCAATGTTGAAGACCCTTGCCAGTTCTTCCTTGCTGTAAACGCTGTTCCCCACCCAGTCAACATTCCTGAGGTAATACTGCTGGCCTTCGTCCACTTTGATCTGCAGCCCTATCCTGTCGTCGGATATATCGTAAAGGGAGTCGGAAATGATTTCAAAATCCCTGAATCCGTTATCATTGTAAAATTTGATCAGCTTCTCCTTGTCATCTTCAAATTTCTGGGCAATGTATTTGGATGGCTTGAAGAAATTCAGGTTCTTCTTCTTTGTGTCCTTCATCTGCCGCCTGAGCTTCCTGTCATCAAAGCTGTCATTCCCGTCAAAGGTGATGTCCCCTATCCTTACCCTCGACTTCTTGTCGACATTTATTGACAGTATGATATTGTTCGGCTGATCGGGATCATCCTTCTGGACAAAATCCACGGTTGTATTGAAAAAGCCCTTTTCAATAAAATGATCCCTGATAATTTTCCTGGTGTTGTCAAGAATATAGGATGTGATCTGTGAACCGACAGGGAGGTTGATTTTCTTTGTAATATCCGTGGATTCGGACTGTCTTATCCCATTGAACTTGATAGATGATATCCTCGGGCGCTCCTGCAGCAGTATATCCAGAAAAACCGTATCCGACTTCATTGATTCGATTGTTATTCTCACATCCGAGAAAAGGCCCTGTGTCCATAATCTCTGAACTGCATTTTTTGTAGCATCACCGGGAATGCTGATCCGCTGATTCATTCTTAATCCCGAAATGCCCACTATGGCGTTGACGTCAAGATACCTGACTCCTGAAACGGAAATTCCGCCTATTACATATTCATCTTCCCTGGAATAATCATAAATCTCCTGTTTTTCCTGCGCATATGCCGGAATATTGCCCAATGCCATAAACAGTACCAATAAGATACAGTTAAGCTCCCTGAATATCATCCTTCTACTATTTTTCCAAAATCTGTTCACTCGTTTTTCCAAATCTTCTTTCCCTGTTCTGGAATTCAACTATGGCCTCATAAAAATCTTCCTTGCCAAAATCAGGCCAAAGTGTTTCAGTAAAATAAAATTCTGAATAGGCCATCTGCCATAACAGGAAATTGCTTATCCTAAGTTCCCCGCTTGTCCTTATCATCAGATCGGGATCAGGCGTCCCGTATGTGATAAGCCGTTTTTCCATTTCCTTTTCACTGACTGTTTCCACCGTGAGCAATCCTTTTCCGATGTCGGCAGCCAGCTTTTTTGCCGCCCGGGTTATTTCCCATCTTGAACTGTAGCTGAGGGCAAGTATCAGATTGAGACCTGTTGAAGCCGAGGTCAGATCGATGGTCTCAGACAGTTTCATCCTGACATCCTGTCCAAGCCTTTCAAAATCACCGATGGCGGAAAGCTTTACATTATTCTTCAGAAGATTGGCACCTTCCTGGTTAAGAGACTGAACCATAATTCTCATCAGGGCCGATACTTCATCATCAGGCCTGTCCCAGTTTTCCGTGGAAAAGGCATAGAGAGTGAGATATTTTATTCCAAGGCCCCCTGCAGCCTCAACAACCTGCCGGACTGATTCAACTCCCTGTTCGTGTCCGAAAATCCTTTCCCTCCTGTGCTGTACGGCCCATCTTCCGTTTCCGTCCATGATTATGGCAATATGGACCGGAAGCTTGTTCATGTTTATCTTTTCCCTGAACGACATTTCTTAATCTTTGGTTTTTTGTCGACATCATCGTATGCCGGACAACCAGCCAGTCTGCTGTAAATTTTCCACGTCAGTACAATACCGGTAAATGAATACCAGTCGTTATTATGGATCAGACTTTGATCCTCCGGAGAAACCATATTTTTTACGCCGTCTAAGTTATCATAAAAAGTTTTACGAAATCCATATTCGGCCTCCAGTCCCATATTTTTCCAGATATTGACCTTGAATCCAAAGGAGAGCGGAATGACGGGCTGAATGGACGAAATATGTGTATTGGCTGCTGTTGTGGTATTTAAGTATGCCACAGCTGCGCCTGCGGAAAAATAAGGAGAAAAATTCAGATGCCTGCCCTGGGTTGAAAAAGGAAGAAAGTTAAATTCAAACTGAACCGCCAGTTCACCTGCACCTGCAGAAAACGACGAATCTCTTGCTGCCTGGAAACTATTTGAAAAATCCCTGTCTGACCCCCTCATCATGCCGTAAAGCAGACTGCCCCTCAGGGCATGCCGGGGATGGAAATTATACCTGTATAGGACTCCTGCAGCCGGACCGGGAGCATAAAGAAGTCTTCCGGGATTGATATCACCTATGTAGGAAGATACACCCCCGAATATTCCATAGTCAGAATTACGCTGGCCATGGGAGGAAATAAAAAAGCTAAAAAAAAGAATTACCCAGGGTACTCGCTTCATTAAAAAAGATTCCGCTTATTATTATCTGAATGAGGGCAACCCGCGTGGCCCTGTTTTCATTTTGTATGAAATTGTAAAGTTCAAAAAATAATAAACGTCATTTGCCTTGGAATATTGTTCTTTATGATAGGCGTCAAGCCAGTCGGTGAAAGCATAGCGCCCGCCCAGCTCCAGGCCAAAATTGATATTTGGGGTATATACAAGCGTTGTTGCAATTCCTGCCGGAATGACAAGGGCAACTCCGCTGTCCTTCATGCCGTGCAAGGCCATTTCCTGCCTCTGGGCCTCATTGGGATTTGCATCGAAATAAGCAGCACCTGCTCCTGCAAATCCATAGAAATCAAGCGATCTCAGAAGGGACCACAAAAACCTGCCCCTCCTCTTCTGAAAAAGATAACTGCTTTCAGCCCTGTTTTTTATAAAATAATATTCAGCGGTAAGGGCCGGTTCAAAAATCTGCGTGGAAACCTCAAAGGGCCTCCCCTCATTCGAGCCTCTCTCATCGGTGGCATGAAGCCGGGCATATGACATTCCAAGCCTCAGGTTCGTCACACGGTTCAACCGGTATTTCAGACTGGCATTGAAGTTGTATCTTGTCTGAAGATAGGTGATATCCCGCAGCCCGAGAAAATTCTCACTCCGGCTGTAGCCCCCTATGTCCCCGAAGAAAAAAGACGGTCCGGCTCCGGCAACTGCCTCCCATCTCCTCATTTTCCATAACTGGGCACTGGAAAAGGGTACAGCAAGCCAAAAGATCAGTAGAACCAAAATGTATCGCTTCATAATGATTGACAATAGTTGCAAATACAAATATAGCAATCTAAATTTCAGGAAGTATAAAAATCAGTTATAATATTAACATATACACATGAATATATCAACCGTGCAATGTTGAAAAGCATAAATGACAGCCGATGGTAAAATTTCAGTTTCTTGTGTCAGCACCCCACATCAGCCTGTTCCTCAGGGTACTGTAAAAATCTCTTCCCTTCAGCATAACCGTTCCGAGCCTGGATTTGCTCTTAACTATGATTATTTCCTCACTTATCGGTATCTTTCTGAATCTGAAATCACAGGTAAGAAGGCATTCCTCCGTTCTTCCTTCCATAACCATCCTCAGCCTGCTGCTCCCGGAAAGGACTATAGGCCTGATTGTAAGATTATGCGGCGACATCGGTGAAATAATGATGCTCTCATCACCGGGCGACAGTATTGGTCCTCCCGCACTCAGATTATATGCCGTGGAGCCGGTAGCCGTGGATACAATCAGACCATCTGCCCAGTAGGTATTCAGGAATACATCATCCACATATACATGGATTATGATCATACTGAGCAGCAGTTTCTGAATGGTGATCTCATTCAGTACAGTGGATGATTCCCCGTTGAAAAGGCCCGGCGGACTGGTTATTTCAAGCATTGACCTTTCAATTATCTGATAGTCGCCGGAACAGAGATGGTCAACCGAATTACCCAGTTCCTCATTCGGTATGTTCGCGAGAAAGCCCATTCTGCCGGTATTGACTCCTGCAACAGGGATACCGGAATCCTTGACCTTAAGGACTGTTTCAAGAAAGGTTCCGTCGCCGCCGACACTGAGGATCATGTCAGGCCTTGCCGGAAGCATGGCAAGACTGGTAAAGGGAGTAACCTCTTCCCTGCTGAAACTGAATCTTGTATCACCGGCTTTCTGATAGAGATTTACCTCTATGTCCCTTTTAAGAAATTCACTTACAAGTTTCTGAACAGCCTCCCGTGTCCGGTCATTGCTGTCCTTGCTGTAAATTGCAACTCTTTTCAGCATATATGTCACATGTTCAGGTATTTCATTAACAGATCAAACCTCTCGGAATAAAAGCGGTCAAGCGAGTCATTGCCGGTAATCCAGGTTTTGACATCATAATTATAGCGCTCAAAGGTACGTATTACGGGAAGGAGATCCGTTTCATTGACTTTCAGGGTAACCTCAAGCTTTGTGGAATCAGCCGGAGAGGTGATATACATACTCAGTACCTTTATATTATTGCTTTCTATGATCTGTGCGATCTGGGACAGGGAATAATCCCTGTCAGTCATCTCAAGCACGATAATTCCGCCGGGCTGTTCGAGTGAGGATAATGAGGCCACATGCCTGATCAGGTCGCTGCTGGTTATGACGCCCAGATAGTGATCGTTCCCGTCAAGCACGGGTATAACCGTAAGTTTCAGCCTGGCAGCAATACCGATAACCTCAAACAGGTGCTGGTCATCCCTTACATAGGGTTTTAAAAGTGTCAGCTCATGGTTTCCGATCGCCTCCTCGGGCTGATTCATATCATAAATATCACTGTCGGAAATAAGTCCGAGAAAATCGAGATTATTCACTATAGGCAGATGGGAGATCCTGAATATTTCCATCCAGTTAAGGGCAACCTGCCCTGTATCAGATGTTTTAAGGGCCGGAATATTGTCGGATATGAGATCGGCGGCAACCATGCACTTAATTTTTATGTAAAGTAATGAAAAAAAAAGCCAGTTGTATTACTTTTGTGACATGTTAACAATACGTAAACAGCTAAATTTTATTATATGACAAGGCTCAGTGTTAATATCAACAAGATTGCCACCATCCGTAATGCAAGGGGCGGGAATATTCCGAATGTGATAAACGCCGCCATCAACTGCCAGCTCTTTGGAGCTGACGGTATAACCGTTCACCCCAGACCGGACGAGAGACATATCAGATACAGGGATGTAATTGAGCTCAGGCCCGTTATAAAGACCGAATTCAATATTGAAGGCAATCCGACCGACAGTTTCATCAATCTTGTGCTCTCGGTAAGGCCTGAACAGGTGACTCTTGTCCCCGACAAGCATGATGCCATTACATCAAATGAGGGCTGGGATACGCTGAAAAACCGCAGTTTTCTCAGCAATATCATAAAAATATTCAGGAAGGAAGGCATCAGGACATCCCTTTTTGTTGATACAGACCCGGTGAATATAGAGAATGCCGCCCTTGCCGGAACCGACAGGATAGAGCTGTACACCGAACCTTATGCTTCCGGGTTTTCAGCAAATGCGGCAGAGGCTGTCAGACCATTCGTTCAGGCTGCGGAACTGGCCAGGGAACTGGGCCTGGAAATAAATGCCGGCCATGACCTGAATCTGGATAACCTCAACTACCTACACAGGAATATCCCCTGGCTGAAGGAGGTTTCCATCGGCCATGCACTGATTTCGGACGCCCTCTATCTCGGACTCGAGAACACTATACAGATGTATAAAAAGCAGCTGGAAGACTGACGGCCATGAAGCTTTACTGCCGCAAATCCGGGAAGGGACCTCCGCTTATTATTCTCCATGCCCTGTACGGTTCATCCGACAACTGGATGTCAGTGGCCAGGGCCATCAGTTCAGAATATACGGTTTATCTGCCCGACCTCAGGAATCATGGCCTTTCCCCCCATAGCGATATTCATGACTACAATGCCCTGAGTGATGATATTGATGAACTGGCCCGGGAACTGAACCTGGAAAAGTTCTTCCTTGCCGGCCACAGCATGGGAGGCAAGACTGCACTGTTCTATGCCAGGAAATGGCCGGAAAAACTGGAAGGACTGCTGATAGCCGACATTTCCCCGTTTCCTGCCAAAGGCAGAAGATCAAGGGAATACAGGCTGCACCTTGAAATCCTCAGGACAATCAACGAAACCGGTTTGTCGGAAATTTCTTCCCGCAGTGATGTGGAAAATCTCATTTCCGGGAAGATCTCCTCCGGAAGGATAAGAGGATTCATATTGAAAAATCTTCAGAGGATGCCCGACGGAAAGTTCAGGTGGAAAATCAATGCCCCTGCCCTCCTGCGGAATCTGGACAATATAATGGACGGTCTGCCAAGGCCGGATGGCAGCAGTGAACCCGTCACCGGATTCCCCGTGATTTTCCTGAAAGGGGAACACTCAGACTATCTGCCCGATGATGACCGAAGTGACATTCTCAGGATCTTCCCCTCTGCCGGGTTTGAAACCATCAGAAATGCAGGCCACTGGCTGAATGCTGACAATCCGGAAGCAGTCATTTCAGCTTTTTCGGCACTCCGTGATCACTGATGAATTACTTCTGAATGTTATTCCGGGCTTACCGCCTCCTGACCATCACCGATCAAGGACCGCTGGCATATCATTCAATTCTTCCCGTATCATTTTTCACCGTTTTCACCTTTTTCAGCAAGATGTTTTTCAATAATGGAAACAAGCACCCTGATGCCAACCTCATTCTCTCCACCGCCTGGAATAATTATGTCGGCATAGCGCTTGGAAGGCTCAATAAACTGAAGATGTGATGGTTTTACCGTATCGTGATATCTCTCCAGCACCATGAGCACCGATCTCCCGCGTTCAATGATATCCCTCTGAATAACACGCCCGAGCCTGTCATCCGCATCGGCATCCACAAAAACCTTGATATCAAACATGTCTCTCAACTCAGAATCGGTAAGGATCAGGATCCCCTCCACCACTATTACCTTTGCCGGCTTAACAGGAATGGTCTCCTTCGACCTCAGGCATGTAAGATAGGAATAAACCGGCATTTCAACCGCTCTTCCCTCCTTCAGCTCCCTGAGATGCCTGATGAGGAGAGAAAACTCAAGCGAGTCGGGATGGTCGAAATTTATTTTCTGCCTGTCTTCAGGGGGAATATGGCTGTTATCCCTGTAATAGGCATCCTGGGGAATCACCACAATCTCTCCGTTGGGAAATTCCTTCTTCAGTTTGTTTACTACCGTTGTTTTTCCTGAACCGGTACCTCCTGCTATACCAACAATCAGCATTTATTCGTAAATTAGCATCGCTCAATCCAGCCAAAGTTAATAAAAAGTGACTGAAATGAGACGAAGCTGAAACTTAAACCAATATTCAAAATGTCAGAACTATATCCCCTAAAGTTTGAACCGATTCTGAAAGAGACCATCTGGGGCGGCAATTCACTGGTAAACCGTTACAATAAAAAGGGAGATCCTGAAAAAACATACGGGGAGAGCTGGGAAATTTCTGCGGTTCAGGACAATCTGTCGGTGGTGAGCAATGGTTTCCTTGCCGGGAATAATATTGAAGATCTCATAGAAGTGTACATGGGAGATATTACCGGTGATTCCGTGTTTGAAAAGTTCGGAAACGAGTTCCCGCTGCTCATCAAGCTGATTGAAGCAAGGAAGGATCTTTCCATACAGGTTCATCCGGGCAATGAACTTGCAAAAAAGAGACACAGGGCCTACGGAAAAACAGAAATGTGGTACATACTGGAAAGTGCCCGGGATGCCAGGATCTATTCGGGATTCAGGGAAAGCCTCAGCCGGGAAGAATACATCAGCAAGCTTGAAAACGGAAAACTGGCAGAAGTGCTGAACGCAGACATATCATCGCCGGGGGACGTGTTTTTTACGCCTGCCGGAAGAATACATGCCATCGGTGCGGGCAATCTGCTGGTTGAGATACAGCAGACTTCGGATATCACCTACAGGATATTCGACTGGAACAGAACGGGACCGGACGGAAAACCAAGGGAGCTTCATACCGGCCTGGCACTGGATGCCATAGACTTCAATGCTGCAGGAAGCAATAAATCATCAGCAAAACCGCAGCTCAACAAAACGGAGAATCTTGTAAACTGCGAGTTTTTTACCACAAACATTATCAGTTTCAATGAATCTGTAAAAAAGGAATACAGCCTCCTTGATTCCTTCGTGATTTATATCTGCACCGAAGGCGGATTCCTCATCAGGCAGAACGGAAATGCGGAAGAGGTAATAAAAGGAGAAAGCGTTCTCCTCCCGGCAATGATTAACGAAGTAATACTGGAGCCGCTTCCCGGAGCCACTCTTCTGGAGATTTTCATACAGTAAAATACACTTACCCAAATATCGCATAAAATGAAAGCCGAGACAATATCAGCAGCATTGGCAGTAATTATCCTGGCAATGGCAGGATGCAGGGGCGGAGGAGCGGGAAAAGAAGCATCCGCCGCCAGTGACACAATCAGCATCCCGGATACGGGATACACGGGAATTAAACAGTATATGGGCGGAAACCGGATCATCAAGGAAGTTACCTTCAGGAATGGTGTCCGGCACGGATTAACGAAAACATATTATCCGGGAGGTCAGCTTTACCAGACTTTCTGGTATGAGAACGGCCTGAGACAGGACTCCGGACGTTATTATTACGTTGAAGGACAGCTGTTCAGAACAACCCCGTACAAAAATGACACTATTAACGGGATTCAGAAGCAGTACTACAGAACCGGGAAACTGAAGGCCATGATAGGATATGACATGGGTATGCGCACTCCCTTCTTTGAGGAATATGACAACAAAGGCAGGCTGATACGGGATTATCCCGAAATTGTCGCAGCTGTAAGTGATGAATACAATACCCGGAGCCTGTACAGGATATCCCTGGAACTGTCAGACAAGGGCACAAGGGTAAAATTCAACAGGGGCGAGTTCACCAACGAACGCTTTGACACCGCATATATCACACCGCTAAACACCAGGGACGGAAAGGCTGTGATCAGCCTGAAGAAAAGCGGACAGGCGGGGAAAAATTACCTGGGCGTTATTGCAGAAATAACCACGCCCTTCGGAAACAGGCTGCTTGCTTATAAAAGGATTGATCTGCCCTATAATGATCTTAACTAGGCTGCTGAAATGATAATCCGTTCAGCCCGATATATCAGCAGCAGTTTAACACCAGACGGGTTTCCGTCTTCACATCTTCCCGAAATAGCGTTTATAGGGCGCTCAAATGTCGGCAAATCCTCGCTTATTAATATGCTTACAGGATACGGAAAACTGGCAAAGACCTCGGGTGAACCCGGCAAAACCAGGACCATCAATCACTTTCTCATTAATGACAGCTGGTATCTCGTTGACCTGCCCGGCTATGGCTACGCCAGGGCAGCGGCTGCCCAAAGACGGGACTGGATGAAGATCACGACCGGTTATATCCTCAGCAGGGAAAACCTTTTATGCCTGTTCGTACTGATTGATCCGAGACACAAACCCCAGAAAAGCGATACCGGTTTCATGGAGTTTCTCGGAATCAACCGCATTCCCTTTGCCAGGGTCTTTACAAAGGGAGACAAAATGAGCAGGGCCAGCCTGAAGAAGTCCATAGAGGAATATGATACCCAAATGCTTGAAAAATGGGAGGAGCTCCCCGTGACTTTTGTAACTTCAAAAATCACAAAATCGGGAAGAAGCGAAATTCTTGCCTTTATTGAAGAATCTTTGAACAATTTTTCAAAACCAGATTCTTTTTAGAAGGAATGGTTATTTTTGCAGGCAGTTGATCCAACCTTTCAATACGCAAAACGATGTATGGTCATGCACGTATGAAGCTGTTTTCCTGCAGAGCCTCACGCCAGCTTGCAGAAAAGATTGCCGGGGAGCTTGGCATTGAACTGGGTAAAAGCTCGGTCACCAAATTCAGTGACGGCGAGTTCCAGCCATGTTTCGATGAATCCGTAAGAGGCGATATGGTCTTTATCGTACAGTCTACCAATCCCCCTGCCGAGAATCTGCTTGAGCTGCTTCTGATGATCGACGCAGCCAAGAGAGCTTCAGCATATAAGGTGATTGCGGTGATACCATATTACGGTTTTGCACGCCAGGACAGAAAGGACCGCCCGAGAGTGTCGATAGGCTCAAAGCTCTCGGCCGACCTGCTGAGTGCTGCAGGTGTCGACAGGATAATAACAATGGATCTTCACGCCGACCAGATACAGGGATTCTTCAATGTTCCCGTGGACCATCTCTTCGGTTCCGCAATTTTTGCGCCCTATATCCAGAATCTGAATCTGGAAAACCTGACAGTGTCGGCTCCCGACATGGGAGGATCAAAAAGGGCAAATGCATATTCCCGGCATCTCCACTCAGAAATGGTACTGTGCTACAAACTCAGGAAGAAAGCAAACCTGGTGGAGGAGATATCCGTTATCGGCGAGGTGGAAGGCAGAAACATTGTAATTATCGATGATATGGTCGATACCGCGGGAACTATCGTCCTTGCAGCCAATATGATGAAGGAAAGAGGTGCAAAAAGCATAAGGGCAGTTGCAACACATCCCATACTGTCGGGAAATGCCGTGGAACGGATAAACAATTCCTCACTGGAGGAACTCGTTGTAAGCGATTCAGTACCTTTTGCCGTCAGATCCGACAAAATCAAAGTGCTCTCAATAGCCGCTTTATTCGCCGGCACAATCCGTGCAGTAAACACAAATCAGTCGATCAGTACAAGTTTTGTATTCTGAATGCTTTGTAATATATTTGCAGGCCGATTTTTGAAAAAGTCCAATGTGCGATGGGGAGCTGCCACGAAGGCGGCTTTTAGCAGCACAAAAATATATTAACAGATGAAGACAATTGAAATAAAGGGGACACTGAGAAATGAACTCGGGAAAAAACATGCCAGGCAGGTAAGGAAGGCCGGCAATGTGCCATGTATTATTTACGGGAAAGAAAAGAATATCAATTTCAGCGCCCAGGAGAACAGTATCAAAAAACTGGTCTTTACGCCTGATGCACATCTGGTGCATCTGAATCTCGACGGAGAGGTAACCAGGGCCATCCTTCATGAAATCCAGTTTCACCCTGTCACTGACAGGATCCTGCATGCCGACTTTGTTCAGGTCTTTGCCGACAAACCAGTAACAATGAATATCCCCGTTGCAATAACGGGCGATTCGGTTGGCGTCAAGGCCGGAGGCAGATTAAGTGTAAGGAAAAGGAATCTGAAAATACGGGCACTGGCAGAAAACCTGCCCGATAATATCGAGATAAATGTAAGCAGCCTGAAAATCAATGATTCAATAAAGGTTGGCAATCTGAAAAAGGACAAGATTGAGTTTCTCGATTCAAAAATTGCAACGGTTGTGATGGTGTCATCATCGCGTGTCGCCATCAAGGCTGAAGGGGAAGCAGAAGAAGAAGTTACTTCAGGCGAAGGTACTGAAGGTACGGAAACTCCGGCAGGAGAATCCGCCGACAGGGAATGACGGGAAGCCGTTGATCCGGCCCCTCCGGTACAAAGACCGGGCCGGGAAAAGATACGACTGAAACGGGGTGGAAATAACTTAAGACTTAAAATAATCCGGCATTTTGAAATATCTTGTGGCAGGCCTGGGGAACGTAGGTGATGAGTATGCCGGCACAAGGCATAATATAGGATTCATGGTCCTGGATGCAATGGCAAGGGCATCCGGTTCACTTTTTTCCGACTGCCGCTACGGATTTATAAGCCCCGTGAAATACAAGGGACGCCAGCTGATCCTGCTCAAGCCGTCAACCTACATGAATCTCAGCGGAAATGCGGTAAGATACTGGCTCAAAAGGGAGAAAATTGAACTGGAAAACCTCCTGGTAATCGTTGATGACATAGCACTTCCGCTTGGAAGCATAAGGATGAGACCCAAAGGCAGTGATGGCGGACATAACGGCCTTGCACACATAAGTTCCGTTCTCGGAACAAATGAATATGCCCGTATCAGAGTGGGTATAGGAAACGGATTCCGGAAGGGGTCCCAGGTACACCATGTCCTGGGCCGATGGAAACCCGGGGAGGAAGAGTTCCTGAAGGAAAGAATTGATATAGTCATTGAAATGATTAAGTCATTTGCCGTTGCAGGAACTGAACTGACAATGACTGCATACAACAAGATGGGAAAGATGCCCGGAAAGGAGGCTGACGGGAATAAAACAGCATTATTGTGACAGAAAGCAAATCCGTCCGGACAGACAAGTTCCTGTGGGCCGTCCGGCTCTTTAAGACCCGTACCCAGGCAGCAAATGCCTGCAGGATGGGAAGAGTGCTTATTGACAATAATAAGGTCAAGCCTTCAAAATATCTTGAGGGAAATGAAATTATTGTTCTCCGCAGACCTCCGGTTACATTCACTTACAGGATAACAGGCCTCACGGAAAACCGTGTGGGTGCCAAGCTTGTGGACAATTACCTCGAGGATCTGACACCTGCCGGTGAAAAGATCAAGCTTGAAATGAAGAGGATGGAAATGCCGGACGGACGGAGAAAAGGTTCAGGAAGACCAACTAAAAAAGAGAGAAGGGTCATTGACAGGTGGAAAGAATTCTTTTTTTTATAACTTGCAACTTTGCATATTTTGATATCAGCAGGCCTGACGGCCTGAATCATTTTTTTCATCGGGAATGGGAAGAGACAACATAGAGGAATATTCTCGGGGATACGCCTTACTGAAGGCAATTGCGGGATTCTGGCATAATAATATCTTTTACAGGAAAGTAATAGTTGTCGGCCGGGAAAATATCAATCCGGATCATCATCTGATCTTTGCCCCCAATCATCAGAATGCCCTGATGGATGCCCTGGCTGTCCTCTTCACACACCGGGGCCAGCCGGTATTTCTGGCCAGGGCCGATATCTTCAGAAATAAAACCATTGCAGAAATCCTCTATTTCCTGAAAATTCTGCCGGTTTACAGGATAAGGGACGGCTTCAGCAGCCTGAAGGAAAATGATGAAATATTTAAAAAAACAGTAGATGTTCTGCGAAACAAAAACGGACTGGTAATCCTTCCCGAAGGGGACCACGCCGGCTACCGCAGGCTCCGCCAGCTGAAGAAAGGCATTTGCAGAATAGCTTTCCAGGCAGATGAGGCTTCCGGTTTTGAGATGAAAATCAAGATTATACCCGTCGGACTGGAATTTACAAACTACCAGAGATTCCGGCAGGTACTCACGGTAGTGTACGGCAAAGCGGTGGAAGTTGATGAATATCATGAACTTTACAGGAAAAATCCCGAAGTGGCCCATAACCAGCTCAGGGAACGGCTTTCCGGAGAAATGAAAATGCTGATGGTCCATATAGACAGTAAGGAAGACTATGAGGCAATAGATGAACTGAGAAGCCTGGTAAACGGACCTTACAGCGATGATGTCAGATTTCCCAAACTGTTCAGGGACAGGATGCTGATCGACAAGCTCAATAACCTGAAAATCACAAATACCGAACTCTACAGGAAAATATGCTCACTGAGCCTTAATGTCAAACAAAAAGCCGGGGAGCTGAAGATTGATTATCCCCTCCTCAGAAAAAACAGGCACCCGCTTGGCTGGCTCATAGCCGGTATCTTCGGACTTATTGCCAGTCTGCCGGTATTTATCTACGGAACCATATTCACCCTGGTCTTCCTGGGAATTCCAAATTCACAAATTCCGAAAATACGCGATAAACAGTTTCATTCCTCAATAAAATACGGCATATCGGTCGGACTTGCACTCGTGTTCATTCCTGTTTTCCTGATAGCCTTTCTGCTGATATTCTCGCCCTTCTGGCTGGGACTGATCCTCTTCCTTGCACTGCCTGTTTCCGGCCTTTTTGCAGTGAATTACATTCATTACCTGAAAAGAATAACAGGCGGATTCCGGATAAGGAAATACCTGAGGAGAAATGATTCTGAATACATGAAACTGAAATCAGATCATGATGAATTGATTAAACAGATTGGAAAACTTGCCTGATGGGAAACTCTGAAATTTTTTCCGGCAAAACAGCATGGATCACAGGCGCATCATCCGGTATCGGAAAAGGCCTTGTTCATGCCTTCCTCGAAAGGGGAGCATCACTGGTAATTTCCTCAAATGATGCTGAGGGACTTGAAAAAGTAAAATCTGAATACGCGGGAATATCACAGGATATTTTGTCTGCCCCCTTCGATCTGTCCGATACTGACGGTATTGAATCCCTGGTTGAGAATGTTGTGAAAAAAACCGGAAGAATCGATTATCTTCTGAATATAGGCGGAGTGAGCCAGAGGGCATCAGTTGCAGATACTCCCCTGTGGCTCGACAGAAAAATATTTGAAATCAATTATTTCGGCACAATTGCACTTACAAAGGCGGTTCTTCCCTACATGATCAGACAGGGATCAGGCCATATTGCCGCAACAAGCAGCATATCCGGAAGATTCGGATTCCCCCTGCGTTCAGCTTATTCCGCATCCAAACAGGCCCTGCACGGTTTCTTTGAAACCCTATTCCTCGAAAACAAGAAAAACAATATCAGGACATCCGTGATAATACCCGGGAGGGTGAGGACGTCCATATCCCTCCATGCTCTTGACCATGAAGGAAGGGAACACGGAAGAATGGACGAGGGACAGGCAAAGGGTATCAGTCCTGAAAAGGCCGCAAGGATAATTATAAGGGGAATACTCAGGAACAAAAGAGAAATAACAGTGGGCGGAAGCGAGCTCCTCTTGCTGTACGTAAGAAGATACTTTCCCCGGCTCTTTTTCAGGATAGGTGATAAAATAAGTGCAACATAAAACAATAAGTAAATGAATGATTATTCAATCTGCGGGATACAGCAGGCAGGCATAGGAGTCAGGAACCTGAAGGAATCCTGGAACTGGTATATCGGTACGTTTGGAATGGACTGCAAAATTTTCGAGGAAGAAGCTGAAGCTAAAATCATGCTGCCCTATACCGGCAACCAGGCAAGAAAGCGGCATGCGGTGCTGGCTGTGAACCTTCAGGGGGGCGGCGGTTTTGAAGTATGGCAGTACAAAGAAAGAGAACCTGTCCCGCTGAAGGGAGAAATCAGTCTCATTGACATAGGTATACTGGCCTGCAAGATGAAAGTAAAGGATATCGGAAAGGCATATTCATTCTTCAGGAACACGGGCGCCGTGATCCTTAATGAACCAACTGCTGATCCTTCCGGCAGGAAAACTTTCTATATGAAGGACCCTTCCGGGAATCTGTTCCATATCAATGAAGGTGACGGCTGGTTCATGGATACAGGCCATATATCCGGAGGAACCTGCGGGGCGGTAATCGGCGTTACGGATATTGAAAAGGCCAGAGGCCTTTATACGGACGTTCTTGGTTATGACCAGGTTATCTATGACATAACCGGTACCTTTCCCGATCTGGCCAACATTCCGGGTGACAATGAACCTGTAAGAAGAGTGCTTCTGGCGAACTCAAAATCATTCACCGGACCTTTCAGTAAGATTTTCGGACAGAGCATGATGGAACTCATCTGCAGTATTGGCAGAAAGGGAAAGAAAATTTATGAGGGAAGATACTGGGGGGATCCCGGCTTTATTCATATATGCTTCGATATCAAAGGATTTGACCATCTGAAAATCAGATGCAGCGAAAAGGGATTTCCCTTCACCGTCAACAGCAAGGAAAGCTTCAAGGGACAGGGTTTCGACATGGGTGAAGCCGGCGGACATTTCGCCTATGTGGAGGATCCCGACGGCACTCTGATTGAGTTCGTGGAAACCCTTAAGCTGCCGCTTGTCAAAAAGCTGGGATGGTATCTTGACCTTTCAAAGCGCAAAGCTGAACCACTGCCCGGCTGGATGCTGAAAATGCTGAAATTCTCCCGGGTAAAGGCCGTAAAATAATAGTCTGCCGGTTAATAGGATTTTGCCGGGAGCCGGATCGCAATAAACAAAACAATGCCGTGGTTAAACTGATGCTGATTCCTGAACTTCACGCAGCACCCGCATGATATTCCCGCCCCAGATCTTCTTTATGTCCTTGTTCGAATAACCGCGGCGCAGCATTTCGATGGTGATGTTCTTCATCTGATCAACTGTTATGCAGCCTTCAACACCGCCTCCGCCGTCAAAATCGGTACCTATGCCCACATGATCCACCCCGATAACCTGGACTACATGGTCAATATGGTCCAGTACATCAGCAACAGTAGCAAGTTTCCTGTACTTGTCGAAAATCTCCCTCATCTCCTTCCTGTATGATTTTTTCTGATCTTCGCCGAGCTTCCCGAACTCTCCGTATTTCGATCTCAGTTCCTCGAATCTGGCATCCATCTCCGGATTCGGTTCAGGAGTCTTTATATAGCTGCTGAGAATGCAGATCTGTACCACTCCCCCGTTTGACTTAAGTGAATGCAGCATATCGTCGGTAAGGTTCCGCGGGCTTGAGCACAATGCCCTGCAGGAAGAATGGGAAGCAATGACGGGAGCCTTTGACACTCTGATTACATCGTAAAAAGCCTCATCGGAAATATGCGAGACATCCACCATCATGCCTGTCCTGTTCATTTCCTTCACCACCTCCCTGCCAAACTCCGAAAGCCCGTTATGTTCAGGTCCCCGCGGATCGGTTGAGGAATCACATATATCATTGTTGCTTGAATGACAAAGAGTCATGTACCGGGCACCAAGATCATAATACTCCCTTATCCTGTCTGTTTCCATGCCAATGGCATAGCCGTTCTCAACACCTATGAATACCGAGATCCTGTTTTCCTTTTTCAGCCGGCATGCATCATCGGGTGTCAGTGCCAGTTCCGCCAGCCGGGAATTCTTTCTCAGATTACTGTGTATTGAATCAAAAATCTCAAGTGTTTTCTGATGTACAATATTGTAGGCCTCCCCGTTCCGGGGGCCCTGGGCCAGGTAAACCGCAAAGAATTCAGCATCAAGACCACCTTCCTTCATTCTTGGAAAATCGACACAGGCTTCCTCATGCCTTTCGCCAAGATCATAATCACTGCTTACAAGAAGTATCGGCGTGTCACAATGTGTGTCAACAGTAAGAAAGCACTTATGCAGTCTGTCTGCCCTGCGTGCAAGATTCCTGTCGTTGCTGCATGAAATAAGAATTGCAGGTATCAGAAATACCAGTGATAATTTCTTCATAAATATGGTAACTATATTAAATGCAAGATAATAATTCCCCTCAGGCCTGATTTCTTAAACAAAGTTATTTAACAAATATTAACATTGAAAAAAGTCCCGTCAGCCTGCAGGTTGACGGGACAGCCATGAAAAGAATGAAAAATTGCTTTTCAGATAATAAAAAGCTTCCTTTAAAGTTTTGACACTTTATATCTTACAAAATTTTCAGCATGCACTTTCAAGATGCAAACATATATCAATCCGCTTTATAAAACAATATCTGAGCACTTTTTTAAACAGAAGCCGTGAAAACGGGATGTTTTTTGTAAGTTCACCCTCTTTACCGCCACCGGGGAAAATGAGGAGGTATTCACTTATTGCACTGTCTGCTGCCGGAGGAATGCTTTCCGGACTGGCCTGGTCGGAATTCTGTCCGGGACTGATACTGCTGGTATCTTTCGTGCCCTGGCTTTTGATTGAGGATCACCTTTACCTCAACCCGGGGAAATACAATCTGAATTCATGTTTCATCCTTCTCCTTCCCGGTTTTGTCCTGTTCAACACAATTGTCCTTTCCTGGATAAGAATTGCCAGCATTCCTGCCGCAATTGCGGTAATAACGGAGATGTCATTCCTTATGACCCTTGTATTCTGTCTGGCGCATTCCGTGAGAAAAAAGGCAGGAAGAACAGCCGGATATGCCGCACTTACAATATTCTGGCTGGCTTTTGAGAATCTGTCCCTTCATTCGTCTTTTCTTACTCCCTGGATAAACCTGGGAAACGGCCTTGCCAAAAATATTCTGTTCATCCAATGGTATGATATAACAGGAGTTGCCGGAGGAAGCCTCTGGATACTGATTTCAAACATCTTTCTCACACTCTTCCTGCTTAACCGCTCCCGGAAAAAGCGGGCAGCACTGACATATGCCTCGCTCTGGCTGATGATCACAGCCGTTCCCGCGGCATTCTCGGTATCGGAATACAGCAGACCGGAAGAATCAAAGGAAGGCCAGGGAAGCGAGATTGTCATCGTTCAGCCCAATTTTGACCCTTATACTGAAAAATTCAGTATTCCCTTTGAACAACAGCTTGATACTGCCCTGAAAATTGCTGAAGGCATGCTGACAGACAGTAGCCGCTGGCTCATTTTTCCGGAGACAATGATTGATGATCCGGTAAATGAGGCTGATGCCGGCAACAACAAATATATCCTCACCCTGAGGGATTTTGCAGCCGGATATAATGATCTCAATATCATTGCAGGTCTTGTCAGCTACAGGATATACCCCGGTTCCGAAAAAGCCCCGACACGATCGGCAAGGCTGACAAATCTGTCGGAACACTACGCAGACCATTACAATTCCGCATTCAGAATCGACGCCATCAACTATCCCTCCATCTATCACAAGTCCAGGCTTGTTCCGGGGATTGAGATGCATTATTCCCCCTTCCTGGAAAAAGTAACCGAATGGATACTGCCGGATATGGGAGGAACCATGTGGGGATACGGAACGCAGGACAGCAGAACCTGTTTTATTCATTCCGCGACAGGCCACAGAATAGCCCCGGTAATCTGTTATGAATCGGTATTCGGTGATTTTGTTGCCGGGTCTGTAAGGGAAGGGGCAGAAGCCTTGGCAGTAATAACGAATGATGGCTGGTGGAAGAACACAAAAGGTTATTACCAGCATCTCGGATATTCATCCCTCAGGGCCATTGAAACAGGAAGGCCCGTGGTCCGCTGTGCCAATACAGGCATTTCGTGCATCACGGATAAACGCGGGAAAAGGCTGCAGGAAACAGAGTGGTGGACTGCAGGCAGTCTGAAAGGTATAATAGTTCCGGAAACAGAAATCACCTTCTACGTCAGGGCCGGTGATTACATATTCAATGCCGCATCTGTTGCCTGCCCTGTTATACTGATCTATATTTTCGGCCCAGAAATGATTCGGAGGATGCGCAGGGCTTTTCCTCCGAAAAAGCCGGACAGGAACTGACCGCCGGCCTGGCTCCGGAACACCGGGAGTATGACAGGAAAATATTAAGACTTTATGAAAGGGCAGCCCGGATTATCAGATTTTCTGTTTAAACAGCTGCAGTCCCTCATCCAGCCACTTCCTGTATTCATCAACATTCAGATTCGTGGTCATCGGAGCGTTTAGCGGATTGCCCTTGTGATCCGTTATCACATAAAGGGGCATTGCATTTGTCCTGAACCTGGAGATTTCAAGATCTTCATTCACCTTTCCGATTGTTTTCTTTGTCTTACCGTCCACCTGCGACACTATCCACTCGTTTTCCGGAAGCTGCGTCCTGTCATCAAGATAGAGGGCTATGATCACAAAATCTTCTCTCAGCCGCCTCTGCACCTCAGGGTCGGACCATACCCTTGCTTCCATCATCCTGCAGTTGGCACATGCGTGCCCCTTGAAGTCCAGAAGAGCAGGCTTCCCAAGTTCTTTCGCACATTCAAGACCCTGCCTGTAATCGAAATAGCCCCTGAGCCCGTAGGGCAGCCTGAACCTGTCCCCGTATTTTGGTTCCTGACATTGCAGGTTTTTCGCAAGCGGACTGAATGTTGCGAATGCCGGCTCCTGCTGCTGAGGCAGTGTTGCCCTTTCGGCCTGACTGAACCAGGATGTCTCCTGTGAGGGAAGAAGGGAAGCAATCCCCTTCAGGGGATTACCGAAAAGGCCTGTAGTGAGGTATACCACAAAGGTAAAAACTATGACCACCAGAAAGAATCTGAAAACCCCCGTGTGAGTCACTTCACTGTCGTGGGCGAAGCGAATTTTCCCGAGAAGGTAAAATCCCAGCAGTGAAAAAAGAACTATCCAGATTATCAGGAAAACATCCCTGGAGATTAATCCGATATTATAGACACTGTCTACCACAGACAGGAACTTGAAGCTGAATGCCAGCATAATAAAGCCAAGGACGACCTTGACGGAATTCAGCCAGCCTCCTGATTTCGGCATCTTTTTCAGAACGGAGGGGAAGAGGGCAAAAAGCGTAAAGGGCATTGCAAATGCCAGGCCGAATCCGAACATGCCGATGGCCGGCCTGAGAACATCGCCGGTAGCTGCTTCCACAAGAAGTGCTCCTACTATTGGACCGGTACAGGAAAATGATACAATAACCGTTGTAAGGCCCATGAAGAATGAGGCAAGAACACCTCCCCTGTCAACCCGTGAATCCGCTCCCGTGACCCAGGTGTTCGGCAGGGTAATCTCAAAGGCTCCGAGAAAGGAAATTGCGAAAATCACGAACAATGAAAAGAACAGGATATTGGGAATCCAGTGCGTGCTCAGTGTATTTGCAAAACCTGCCCCCGCACTGCTCAGGGATACAATCAGTCCCAGGGCCGTGTAAATAAGTATTATCGACAATCCGAAAATTATTGCGTTCATGGCCGACCTGCCTCTGGTTTCCGACCCCCGCGAGAAAAAGGCAACGGTCATGGGAATCATCGGGAAAACGCAAGGTGTGAGTATTCCGGCAAATCCTGCCAGCATTGAAATAAGAAGAAAGCCCGCGAGTCCCCTGCCTGTGGTTTTCCCTTCAGCAGGCTGCATTCCGCCGCCTTCCGCTGCGGAACTGCCTCTCCTGATGTTTATTTCGAATTCCACATCCTTGGGCGGGGAGCATGTAACATTATTGCAGGCCATGTAATTAACCGCACCGCTGACCGTAAAAGCCGGAGCATTGCCGCTTATCTTCTGCCTGAATTCGGCCTTGCTGCTGAATGATTTGATTTTCATGCCGAATGCTTCATCAAATATTTCCTCGGGGCTTATCGCCTCATAGCTGTCTCCCTCCGGGGTCCATAAGGATGAACTGTCGAAACGGATTAATGTGGGTATGGGCCCTCCCTCGGGAATATCCATGGAATAAATATGAGAGCCCTCTTCAATTGTTGCACTGATAACAATCTCATAAACATTGTTGCCCTTATCCTCATATCCGAAATTCCATACTGCGGGATCAAATATCTGTGACCGGGCAGAAATGGTGATCAGCATAAAAATCAAAAACAGAAACCTGGTCTTATTCATGACTTAAAATGATAATAATTACAAATTCAGTAATACAATAACAGTGAAGGGCCGGAAAGGTTGAATGCTGTTTTAAGCTTCCCGGGATCAGATAAGGTCAATCTCGTTATTATGCCTGTCAAGATAATGATATTCAAGATACTGAGCAGACACAACCGCCTGAACCCTCAGCAGGATCCTGTACTTCAGGCTCCACTTCAGGTATATGGGAAACAGGCCTTTCTTCAGATATGCGGCAATAAAAGGATGTACATTAAGGTAAATGATGCGGGTTTTAATCTTGTCCACGATGAATTCAAGGTTCTTTTCCAGTTCATCGGTAAAAAGAATACTTGGTTTTATTTCGCCTGTCCCGCTGCAGGCAGGGCATTTTTCATTTGTAACGATATGCATTTCGGGCCTTACCCGCTGCCGTGTTATCTGCATGAGCCCGAATTTTGTGAGAGGAAGGATGTTATGCTTTGTCCGGTCGGTCTGCATGAGTTCCTTCACCTTTTCATACAGTATCTGTTTGTTTTCTCCCGACTGCATATCAATGAAATCGATAACAATGATCCCTCCCAGGTCTCTCAGCCGCAGCTGCCGGGCTATTTCAGCAGCAGCTTCCAGATTAACCTCCAGTGCATTCGATTCCTGATCATTTCCGGTACGTGACCTGTTTCCGCTGTTTACATCAATCACGTGAAGAGCTTCGGTATGTTCAATAATGAGATATGCACCATGCCTGAACGACACCGTTCTGCCGAACAGGGCCTTGATCTGCCTGTTAACGCCGAAATGATCAAAGATGGGAACCCTTCCCTGATAAATCTTTACAATCTTTGCTTTTTCAGGAGCAATCTCATTGATATAGGTGCGTATTTCCCCGGCAATTACACTGTCGTTGACATGAATGCTGCTGAATGCAACATTGAGCAGATCCCGGAGTATAGTGGTTGTCCGGTTCATTTCACCGATAAAGAGCTTCGGTGCCTTTATATCCTTCTTAACGGAGCTGAAAGTGGATTCCCATTTCTTTACGAGTTCCCTGAGCTCAGCATCCAGAACCGCAACCTTCTTTCCTTCGGCAGCCGTCCGCACAATGATCCCGTAATTTTTCGGCTTGATACTCTGAAGAAGTGATTTAAGACGGTTCTTCTCCTCAGGATTTTCAATTTTAGCTGATATTGATACTTTATCGGAAAAGGGAATAAGAACGAGGTTTCTTCCTGCTATTGAAATTTCCGAGGAAAGCCTCGGCCCCTTGGTGGAAATAGGCTCCTTTGTAATCTGGACAATCACAGTCTGGCCAACTGTCAGTACGTCCTTGATCTTGCCGTTCTTGTCAATATCCGGGTCAGGCTTGAACCTGTGAACCGGCCCGGGCCTCCCCTGCCTCTGAAGCGCTGCAATATAGTATTTGTTCTGAGTCCGGAACTGTGGTCCCAGATCCAGGTAATGAAGAAATGCATCTCTTTCATAACCAACATTTATGAAAGCTGCATTGAGTCCGGGCATTATCTTCTTTACCTTACCCAGATAAATATCCCCGACAGAAAAACGGACAGTCCGCTTTTCCCTGTCCAATTCTGTAAGCTGCCTGTTCTCCAGTAATGCAATGGAAACTTCAGAATCACTTGCATCAATGATCAGATCCTTGTTACCCACTTAAAAATCACATCTAATGTATCTGTCTTCACAATCACCCTCACTTATAGATACAACAAACCTAAAGATCGTCAGACCTTTAGGTTTAGTATATCAAATCAACGACCACCCGGCGATCTTCTACTTCTTCTTGTGCCTGTTCTTCCTCAAACGCTTTTTACGCTTGTGAGTGGCCATCTTATGTCTTTTTCTCTTTTTTCCGCTTGGCATACAAGGAATTATTACTTAACGTTGGCTTTTACTTTGTTAACAAATGCTTTTGCCGGTTTGAATGCAGGAATATTATGCGCCGGTATAATAATAGTAGTGTTCTTTGAAATATTCCTGGCTGTTTTTTGAGCTCTCTTTTTTACAATAAAGCTACCGAAACCCCTCAAATATACATTATTACCATCAATCATTGAGTCCTTAATAGTCTCCATCAAGGCTTCAACTGTTTTTTGTACAGTTACCTTCTCTATACCAGTGTTCTTGGCAATTTCATTAACAATGTCTGCTTTAGTCATTTTTCGTGATGTTTAAATTCAACAAATTATTTTGAGTATTCGATTTTTTCAACCCTGCAAATATAAAAATATTATTTATTTAAAACCAAAGAGTTAAATAATAATTTTTTCCTTCTCATTTTTCTTAATACCTTAAAAACAATGAAATAGATTAATGCAGGGGTGCAGGAACAGCATATAATAGTTTCAAAGGGCCGTTCAGGGATTTGATCTGATACCCGGTCGGCTGTACGGTTAAAAATCAGCTAAAAGTACGGGCGGAACATGTCCCGGGATTTAGCCACAAAGCTGTTTTCCGCCATGGCTTCAGATGCTGAAATAACTGATTATTTCCATTTTAAAGTAACAGACTTGTTATAAGAGGTTTTTTTCTTAAATTTACAGTCCTGTGCCCGTATTTTATATTAATCAGCTAAGGAAATGGCAATCAACAAAGTAATACTGGTGGGAAATGTCGGGAGGGATCCTGTCGTGCGATATTTTGACAAAGGCGTGGTAAAAGCAACATTCCCCCTGGCTACAAGTGAAACATATACAAACCAGCAGGGTGAAACAATAACCTCAACCGAATGGCATAACATAGTACTCTGGCGTTCACTTGCCGAAGTTGCCGAAAAAACGGTAAAAAAGGGTACTCAGCTTTATATCGTCGGAAAAATCAAGACACGCTCCTATGTTGACAAGGAGGGGATTAACAAGTATATAACGGAAATCCTGGCAGATACTATGCTTGTCCTGGATAAAAAACAACCCGGAACATGGCAGTCACAGGCAGGACCGGGGACTGGTGCAAGTGAAAGAAAAACAGAGGAATCCGGCTTAAGGGAACCCGATGTTCCCTATACGGTACCGGGAGGCTATTCCGACAGCAGGGAGGCCGGAAACGTCAGCGGACCCGAACCGGACGGCTCACCCTTCGATGACCAGCCTTCAGGCCAGGAAGAGGATGACCTGCCTTTCTAGATCGTTTTACAAAAAGTGATAAAATTGGAACCCGCATTTGCGTTGGAGATCGTCGCGCCCCATACCGGGCTTAAACTCATCATTGGTTTTACAAGTCTGCTACTGCTGCTCTTAGTTTCTGCCATGCTTTCAACGGCAGGACGGGGATATGCCCTGCTCAGTCCGGAAATAATAGAGCGACTGAGAACCAGCAGCCGGAAAAATTCAAAAATGATACTGCGTCTGTACAATTCTCCCGAAAGAATACCCGGAACAGTATGCATCGCCTCAGGTCTGCTGAATATCATTACCGCAATGCTTGCCTTGCACACAGCTTCGCTGATCATTGACATATCTGCCTGCAATGCAGCCTGCTGTATTCTGACAGGAATCATAATTCTGCTGCCCGTAGTGTTTTTCAGCTACATCCTGCCGGGACTGCTCAGCACGGAAATGAGCATATCAACCGCATTGTTCATGGCCTGGCCGGTATTCCTTCTCGACATCCTTCTCAGACCGCTTTCCTCCGCAAGGATATTCTCCGCCCCGGAATCCAGGAAATGGCCGGGAACATTCCGCACAGGCAGGGGTTACGATGAGATGTCAGATTCCTTCGAACAGGCGGCAGATTCCATGAACGAAGACGAAAAGATACTTGAAGGAATAGTGAACTTCGGAAACATAAATGTCAGCACCATTATGTGCCCGAGGATCGATGTCACCGCATTAGATATCAAAACAGCCTTCAGCCAGGTTATCCAGGTCATTATCAGTACCGGTTTTTCAAGAATACCGGTATATTCCGAAACATTTGACAATGTGAAGGGCATACTCTATGCCAAGGATATTCTCCCCTATATGAGCAACCCGGGAGATTTCAGATGGCAGTCCCTGCTCAGGGAACCATATTTCGTTCCCGAGGCAAAAAGAATCAAGGACCTGCTCAAGGAATTCCAGATTAAAAAGATCCACATGGCGGTTGTGATCGATGAATACGGAGGAACATCAGGCATCATCACCCTCGAGGATATACTCGAGGAGATTGTCGGGGAAATAACAGACGAGAGTGACGAGGATGAAGTGCCCTACCGGAAGATTGACGAGAGGACCTATGTGTTTGAAGGCAGGATACTGCTGAATGAAATGATTAAAATACTTGAACTGAACAGCGATCCCTTTGCAGATGCGAGAGGTGAAGCGGAAACACTGGCAGGACTGATTCTTGAGATAACCGGTGAGATACCGGAACAGGGCCAGGTAATCCGTTTCAGGAATTTTGAGTTCAGGATTGAATCAGCCGACAAAAGGAGAATCAGGGAAATAAGGGCGGAAATAATTACGGATGACAACAGGGATGAAGGGAAATAATATTGCTGGAATCATTTTGCTTGTGGCCCTCACCTGCAGCTGCAGGGATGTCAGTGTGCCTAAGCCCAGGGGCTATTTCAGGATAGACCTTCCGGAGCATGGTTACATGCTGTTTGACGACAGTCTGTCAGTAGCCGGCAAAATAAACGCCACATTCGAATTCCCCGTATACGGGAAAATATCATTTGAAGATGACAGGGGACTTGCCGAACCGGGCTGGTTCAATATCAGCTTTCCCCCGTACAGGGCACGAATACACCTCACTTACATGAATATCCGGAATGATCTTGAGGAATTGATGGAACAGACCTACAGGCTGAACGTAAAAAACCACATCATAAAGGCCGATGCAATAAACGAACAGATTATCAATGATCCGGAAAGGAAGATCTATGGCATCCTGTATGATCTGAAGGGGAATACTGCAACTGCAGTTCAGTTTTTCGCCACCGACAGTGTCAGCCACTACCTCAGGGGATCACTTTATTTTTCATCGGCTCCCAATTCAGATTCACTGGCACCGGTGATCAGGTTTTTCAGGGAAGATATCATTCACCTGATAGAAACCCTTGAATGGAATGATAAATAATTCTGAATTTTCTGATGGCTTGCATTACAAAACATTATCTGAATGAATCTACAATACTGGGTGTCTGGAAGATTGAAGAAAGCATCCAGACCCTCCGGAGAATGGTGGAAATGGATAATGAGGACAGGAAGAAGTACAGGATTTTTAAAAGTACTTCCAGAAAGCTGGAATTCCTCAGTGTCAGAGCTCTTCTGGCGGAACTTCTCGGGAAGGATTCAAGAATCGTTTACAACAAGAATAACAAGCCTTTCCTGAAGGATGGTTCAAGATTCATCAGCATCACACATTCCCACAAACTCACGGCTATCATCTGCAGCACCAATGAAAGGGTGGGAATAGACCTTGAATACATGAGTGCAAATATCAATTCCATTGCATTCAAGTTCCTGAACCGCAGGGAAAAGGTAACCAGCGACCCGGATCAGAGGAGATACCACCTCTATATCCACTGGTGTGCCAAGGAATCGCTTTACAAGATCTGTGACAAGGAAGGCATAAACTTCAGAAACAATATCACGATTCACCCGTTTGAAGTGAAGGAGTCGGGAGAGATCACCGGGGAGGTCCGTACAAGAAGAATAAATGAATCATTCGATCTCAACTACACCAGGTATGACAATTATGCTATAGTGTGGACAAAAAAATACTATGACAACAATGGAATTTCCGGGAAAAACCAGTCTTGCTTTGCTGCTCGACCCCGACAAAACACATGATGATGAACTTGAAAACATCCTCGGTCTGGCAGAAAGGCACAGGGTGGATTATATCATGACAGGCGGCAGTATCACATTCAGAAGTATTGACAAACTTATTAATTCAATAAAGGAAAAATGCAGTATCCCGGTCGTCCTGTTTCCGGGGAATCTGCTTCAGCTCAGCAGCAATGCCGACAGAATACTTCTTCTTTCACTGATTTCGGGAAGGAATCCGGAACTTCTCATCGGGAATCATGTAATTGCGGCCCCATACCTGAGAACCCAGAAAGAGAAGCTGGTTTCAACAGGATATATTCTCATCGGATGCGGATCGAAAACATCCGTTGAATACATCAGCCAGACGGAAGCAATACCCTTCAACAAGCCTGATATAGCGGTGGCAACGGCAATGGCCGGTGAAATGCTGGGTCTGAGAATGATCTACCTTGAAGCCGGAAGCGGTGCCCGTACCACGGTACCCGTTCCGCTTATAAGGGCAGTAAGGGAAAATATTTCCGTTCCGCTTGCCGTGGGGGGCGGAATACGGAGCGGCAGGGAAATCACTGACATTTACAGATCGGGTGCAGACCTGATTGTTCTTGGAAACGGATGCGAAAAGGACCCGGACCTGCTGGCTGAAGCCTGTGCAGCAAGAGATAAGGCCAGAAAGCTACCTGAATAGCTCAAACATGGGCTCGCCCGTACTTGCATTGGGATAGGGAATACGGCAGAGAGAAGATAAAGTGACAGCTATGTCGGTCATGTTCACCTTCCGGGTGACCGTCTGCCTGTTGACCGTCCACCCGTACCATATCAGCGGAACATGGGAATCATAGTCATAGGGCGATGAATGATCCGTGACGTGGTCATCATGTTTTTCCACCCATCCCGGACTGAGGGTGATAAGAATATCACCCGACCTCTGCGGACTGTAGTTATTGATAATCTTCCCGAAGCTGCCGTTTCCGAAGTCATTCGGCGCAAATGCCGAATAGGGATGAGCCGTTGCAACACCGCTGAACTGTACAATGAACCTGGCCACCTTCTTCTGGACATCCTCAAGAGGGATCCTTGCATCCTCAATCAGTGACCTGTTAAGGTAGAACTGCTTTTCCACGTATCCCCTCACCCAGTCACCCTCGCCATAAAGGGCATTCATATAACTGCGCAGAAGCTGCAATGCCTGATTCTGCCTGAAATAGCCCGAGGGTATCCTGCTTTTTTCCAGAACCGCGGGTATCTCGGCAACACCATGCGCCGAAGTGAAATAGATAAGAATATTTCTCTTTCCCAGTTTGTCATTCAGATACTTCATCAGGTTCTCAATCTCCCTGTCGAGCCTCAGAATGGCATCTGCCATCTCATATGATGAAGGGCCGAACCTGTGACCTATATAATCGGTGGCAGAGTAGCAAATGGCAAGGAAATCCGTAACGTCATCCGATCCCAGATTCTCCTCCGTTATCAGCTTCAGTGCAAAATCTGTGGTCAGGGAATTGCCGAAAGGTGTTTCCATCAGAAGCGACATATCCCTGACGTTGGCATTCTTTCCGGCGGTACTCAGTTTCTTAAGGTCGTAGGGGAAATAATTGACCGACCTGAATCCTGCTTCATAATTATTCGAATCCGGCATACAGTCAGCATAATCCGCAAGAGGCCTGAGCAGTTTCCATTCAGTATTCAGATAGCTGGCAGCATGGTTTGCCGCGTTGAAATCACTGACCCAGCCCGGCAGACTGCGGCAGTAATAGGTGCTGGACATCCATGTCCCGGAGTTCCTGTCATACCAGTATGCACCATCGGCTGAATGACCTGCGGATAATATGACAGAACTTTCCTTCAGTCCCACTGAAAAAACCCTGGCCTTTCTGTTGGTAGCCATTTTCAGTTCGTCACTGAAGGTGGAAGAATTAAGACTGGCCGGGGAGTGAAGCCCTGATTCATAACTTCCGCCAACGGGATCGACGGATATATCCTTTGTACAGTATAAAAGCTCATCCCTCAGGGGAAGATACCAGTTGTCAGATGTTATTCCGTGCCGTGAAGGTTCGGTGCCGGTTGCTATGGTGGCATGGCCGGGGCCCGAGCGGGTAATCACATATTCAAATGACGCATTCTGATAATATGTGCCCTCATTCAGAAGTCTTCTGATACCGTTCTCCCCCAGCCTGTTCCGGAACTTCTCAAGCTGATCATACCTCAGCTGCTCAACAACTATACCTACAATAAGCCTGGGTTTGTCAGGAGGCAGATATGCACCCTGGGAAAAAATATCAAAAAACCGTGTAAATCCGAAAATTATCAGAAACAGACTTTTAAATATGCCCTTAACACTCATATGACGAATCGAGAATAAATTGAATTCACAAAAGTAACTTTTTTAAAGATAGAATCAAGAGCCTGATGTTTCAGGCGGAACAGGCCGCTATCTTTTTCCTGCCACAACAAACCTTATCCGGTCAGTCATTCCCGACTTCCTGTTTCTCAACTGAAGAATGTAAACACCGTCCTTCAGTCCGGAAACATCTATACTGAGAGGAATACCTTCATGACCTTCAGTGAAATAATCCGCCATTTTCAGTCCCGATGCATTAAGGATCATGACATTGATCCTGCCGTATTGCCTCGGTGGAAGTATTACTGAAATCAAGTCGGTCGAGGGATTGGGGAAAACGGTCAGGCCACCGGAATCTGCCGTGTCAGCCGGGCTGACAAAGCGTACCATTACGACACTCAGACCGGTTCTGGTACCTTCTTCAACAAGCACTGATTTAATCTCCTTTTCCGCATAGCCGTTTGCCCTGAAACTCAGGTTATAGATACCCGGATCCAGCATCCTGACAAAACTTCCGGTAAGTGTATCGGAATAAACATGAGAGCTGTCCCTGTCATATCCCTTTATAAACACCCTGGCAGCCACGGGCTTACCGGTTTCACTGTCACTCACGCTTCCGTGTATCCCGTAAAGCGCATTCTCCGCAAAGGCAAGAAGGGACCTGTAATTGTACTGCCACAGCAGATTCAGCTGGGATTCGGGTGTAATGTATCTGTCATGAAGCTCAACAGTCACCTCGCGCCCCTGAAGCTCCCGGGTCACAAAATCCTGCCTGCCCCCGTTTATGGAATACCAGTCGTAACCGTTGGTTACACCATTGTTGAAATCACGCATGTAATAGGCAGGGGAATAGCGGTGGACCGTATCGGCATATTTCCTGCCAACGGAGTAAAACCAGCTGTCATCGGCATGACGCTGCCTCCGGCTGTCCCACGGATAGTTCACTACCTCGGCACCCGAGTGGAAATTTGCCGAAAGGACAAATTTCTGCTTCCGGAGGAAGCTGACCATGTCGGCAGTCTCTTTCTGCCTTACTGTATGAGGAGTTGCCGGATCGGGGAAATTACGGTTCAGGTCATAGCCGTTTGCATTGAACCTGACCGGTGAAAGAATGGTGTCTCCCGGCCTGTAGGTTCCGTCGGGATTTGAAAGGGGATTGATCCATATCTCCAGGTTGTCGAGGATGTTCCCTACCCGCTCATCGCTGTCGTAATTCCTGAGAAGGTAGTCGGCAAGGCGGAGCATCAGGATAAATCCTCCTGTTTCATCACCATGTATTGTTGAAGTGAAAAAGACACGCGGCCTGTTTTCTGCTGACAGCAAATCCGTTGAGATCTTCAGTGCCAGAACCAGCCTGCCCCTGATGCTCGTCCCTATGGTGTCGACAATGCATAAACCGGGATAGAGTACAGGAAAGGAATGCATCATTGAATCGTACTGCGGATATGTCGGATAGCTTTCCCATTCCGCTGCCTGTTGTCCGGTAGCGGAAGAGGTCAGGAAAGACCTGGCTTCAGGAACCCTCAGAATTTCATAAGCGGTTTTCTGTGAAATGAACCATTCCAGGGTAAGGGGGGAGATTACGATCTCCATCCTTCCTCCCTTTACCGAACTGACAGACATGTTGCGGGAGTAGTACTGAATCTCCTCCCGGCCGGAAAAGGGGACCAGCACCCTTGCCTGGCCATAGCCGGCAACTATTTCACGTAATAGGGAATCCTGCGGGGTATTCTGCGGGATATTCTGCTGGAATATATCCCGGGAAAAACAATCAGCCGGCCATATAAGCAACAGGAGCAGGATATATTTCAGATGCTTTGTCATAGATGATATCAGACATTGAATCTGACATGAATAATATCTCCGTCTTCTACAATATAATTCCTGCCTTCAACCAGCAGTTTTCCCGCTTCCCTGCAGGCATGCTCCGAGCCCAGGGTGACGAAATCAGTGTATTTCATCACCTCGGCCCTGATGAATCCTCTTTCTAGATCGCTGTGTATGACACCTGCCGCCTGGGATGCAGTCATACCCCTTCTGATTGTCCAGGCCCGGATTTCCTTGGGCCCTGCGGTGAAAAAAGTCCGGAGATCAAGCAGCTTATAGGCGGCCCTCACGAGCCTGTCAACACCCGGTTCCGGCAGACCTATGTCTTTCAGGAAGGCATTGCGGTCAGCGGCATTCTCCAGTTCGGAAATCTCGGCTTCAATGGCACCGGCAATAATGAGAATCTCTGCGTCCTGACCCGTCAGATGCTTTCTCACCCTGTCAACATAGGCATTTCCTGAAAGCGCGGATTTTTCATCAACATTGCATACATACAGCACAGGCTTCATCGTAAGAAGTGAAAGGTCGGCGATATACCTGCCCGCGTCACTTCCGGCATCCAGTGTCCGTGCATCATTGAATTCCCCGAGATGTGCCATGTATCGTTCCAGTACCTCCATCCCCCTTATCGCATCCTTGTCTCCCGATTTTGCCGTTTTCCTCAGTTTCTCGGTTTTTTTCCCCAGCGATTCATGATCCCTTACCTGGAGCTCAAGGTTTACCGTTTCCATGTCCCTGACCGGATCAACTGATCCTTCAACATGTGGAAGCATCTCATCATCAAAGCATCTCAGCACATGGATCAGTGCATCGGTATTTCGGATGTCGCCAAGGAACCTGTTTCCCGTTCCCTCAGCACCGGCAGGGCTTCCCGACAAACCGGGTATATCCACTATCTCCACGGTGGTTGGTGTGATCTTTTCCGATGGCTGAAGCTTTTCCAGTTCATAGAGCCTCGGGTCGGGCACCCGTACCATCCCGATATTGGTTTTTGCACCTCCCGGAACATTCATTCCCGTAGCTGCTTTGGTATTTGATATACAGTTGAATATTGTTGTCTTGCCAACACCGGCAATTCCTGTTATCCCGCAACGCAGAGCCATGATATGCCTAAGCTGTTATATGTGATCCGATATCTTCAAGCGCCAGTCTTTTCTGCTCACCTGTTTCCATCACCTTGAGGGTGCATTCTCCTTTTCCGATCTCTTCCTCACCGGCAATAATGACATAGGGTATCCCCCGTGAACCGGCATATGTAAACTGCTTCCCAAGTCTGACAGGATCAGGATAAAGTTCCGTACTTATTCCGGAATTCCTGAGCCTGTTAGCAATCTCCAGGGCGTAGGGCTGTTCCTTTTCACCGAAGTTTATCACCAGAACCCGGGTTGAGGCAGGAATTCTCTTTTCAAAGAGGCCTAGCTGCAGCATGACATCATAAATCCTGTCGGCACCGAAGGAAATACCCACCCCCGACACCCCTTCAAGTCCGAAAATACCCGTCAGATTATCATATCTCCCGCCGCCGCATATGCTGCCCATTGCCATATCTTCCGATTTCACTTCAATGATTGTGCCGGTATAGTAATTAAGTCCCCTGGCAAGGCTGAGATCAAATACAATCCTGCTTCGGAGTCCCGATCCTTCAATCATTGAGAACAGTGTTTTCATTTCGGCAATGCCCTGCATTCCGGAATCCGAACCGGCAAGCAGTATTTCCAGCTCATTCAGTTTCCTGACGGTATCTCCCTGCAGCCTGAGAACAGGTTTCAGCTTGTTTATGGCCTCCGCCGATATGCCCTTTTCCCTCAGCTCGGCATATACTGCATCATAACCCGTCTTTTCAAGCTTGTCGATTGCCACTGTAATATCCGTCAGCCGGTCTTCCTCACCGATATATTCTGCAAATCCGGATAGTATTTTGCGGTTGTTTATATTGACTGCAACCTTCAGATCAAGCCTGGAAAAAACATCTTCAACGATTCTTACCAGTTCGTATTCATTAAGTAATGAGTCGCTTCCTATAACATCAGCATCACACTGGAAAAATTCCCGGTATCTTCCCTTCTGGGGCCGGTCAGCTCTCCACACAGGCTGTATCTGGTATCTCCTGAAGGGAAAAACCAGTTTATTCCGGTGCTGCACTACAAAGCGTGCAAAGGGAACCGTCAGATCATACCTCAGTCCTTTTTCACAGATTTTCGAAGAAAGTCTTCCGGGCTCACGCTCAAGCAGTTCCCTGTCACTTACCCCTGAAAGAAAATCTCCCGAATTAAGTATCCTGAAAATAAGCCTGTCCCCTTCCTCACCATATTTCCCCAGAAGGGTTGAAAGATGTTCCATTGCAGGCGTTTCAATGGGCTGATATCCGTACAGTCTGAATACCGACCTGATGGTTTCAAAGATGAACTCCCTCCTGAGCATTTCATCTGCCTGGAAATCCCGTGTCCCTTTGGGAATTGATGGTTTTGACATAAATGAAAAAGCAAATTATTCAAGTGAAAGCACAAAAGTAAGAAAGATATGCGATATCAGGGAATTTTCCGGAAACGACATCCTACTGAATGAACGGGATGGAGAGCGGATACCTGTACCTTTCGCCCTTTGCGGCCCTGACGGATGCTATGATCACACAGATCAGTTCAAGTGCGGCCAGGAACATCAGGATGGGTATTCCTACAATTATAAGGCAGAGCGGAAGCGCAAGCACCATGTACAGAAGAATAGATATCTGGAAGTTCAGGGATGCCCTGCCGTTTTCATACACCCACGGCGACTCGTCCTTTTTGGACAACCAGCAGATAAGCGGTCCTATAATACCTCCAAAGGGGAAAAAATAACCTGCAAAGGATGACAGATGGCACATCATGGCCCAGTTTCTTTCAGATTCCGGCGGAACTCCAAATTCTTCCATTTCAAATACTGTTTATGTAAAAGACGGATAAATTCTTCCTGTGATGCATCACCTGAATCTGGCAAGCCGTTTAAGGTCTGAAGGAAGTAATCCGTCGGGATTCTGCCCGTCAATCCTGTGGGAATTATAATAATACATCACTGCGTCATCCGTCCCGATAAGCATTTTGAAACAGTATCCTCCGTCTGCATCGCCAGAAGGCCCCACCTTGTGAAGCACAACGGTTTCCGGGCTTTTCTCCTCAATGGCCTTCACCATTTCCTCTTCTGTCACAATCTCAACCTTCCCCGGATATATGGCCCTTATATCATCAGGGTCTGAAATCGCGGGGGAAAGATCTTCCTGCCTGACAAGAATTGTTTTGCCGGACATCCGGGGAATATTTTCATTATAGAAACTGAGGTACTTCCTTCCGGTTTTTGAAGGCTCTGCAACGATAAGGGCCGCATGTTTCTGCATAAACAGCAGAATGGCCCCGAGTTTATATCCGTAATCCAGCCCGTCGTCTCCGGCAGGTGCAAGTGGAACAGCACATATTTCGGGCATTTTCCCGATATCCGCCACATTCTTGCCCTGAACCAGGTTGATGAAACTAAATACCGACCCCGACTTATCCTTGTCAAAAGTTGTTTCAGTGAGCATTATGAACGAATAGTCCGGATTATTCCTTCTCCTGCCGAATTCTTCCTGGTCAATGAATTCGAACGGAGTCAGGGTCCAGTATTCCTGCACGGCATCCCTGATATAGGAATTGAAAAGGGAAAAGGCATCATCTTCCAGTACAACGCATGTTGTTGAAACCGGGAATTGGGCTGTTTCATTTCTTGTGGGAAAGGGAGCCTGAGCGGCCAGCAGTACGGAAAGCAGCAGCAAAGGCAGGACGGCAATGGTTCTTTTCATATTTGTCATTCATTAACAGGGAGGTAGAGAGGATTCTTTTCGTTAAACTTCCGGATATAGACGAACATCAGCTCTTTTTTCTTCTTTCTCGGAAGCTGAACGAATTCCTCATACAGCTGGGCATCCTTCATCAGAAGCAGCTGGGTGTTTTCCAGATCAAAGTCAAGTACCTTCCCGGTATCAAAATCGACGATGAACTGCTTTATTTCACTTCTTGCCAGATTCCTTGAATAGGGGGAGTAATATGATCCGTATGGATAGTAATAGTTTCCGTAGTAGCTGTAGGGCGAATAATAAGGATAGCGGTAGTAGTACGGGTCATAATAACCTCCATAGCCATAAGGGTTGTAATACCTTGAGTCGTAAGTCATGATATCCGCCACGAAATGGCTTATGCTGCCCACAAATGTGATCCTGTTGAAATTGCCCTGTACCTGAATGTATAAGATTCCGTTTCTTGAATATCCCCAGATATTGCCCTTGTCAACCTCCTGCCTAATTCCGAGATTGTCGTAAAAATAGATTTTATCGGATGCCAGAAGGTCCTTGAAAAATTCCTTGTCGTTATAGTCAGCTGATGTAAGGATTTTTGCCTTTGGTATCGGGTCATTGTTCCTTACCTGTTCAAAATTAAGATAAATACCGTCCTTGAATTTGAAGCCGGGCTCATACTCGGTCATCCCTTCCCGTTCCTGCGCAATTGATCCTGTAAAAGGCAGAACAGAAAGAAAAAAAGCTGCAAAACCAAATTTCCTGAACATACTCTTCATCACAATAACCTTTATTTTATCTGTTCAAATATCATACCGCAATTGCAAATTTAACCATTTACCCGTAAGCATTGAAATTTCAGCGAGTGTATATTTCTCATATATTTTATTAAATTTGCATTGATGTCGATAAAAGGAATTTGTGTTTAGTCAATAAGCTCTCGCCATGCCAAAAGAAAAAGGGGTTGTTTACGATGCTGATCCGGGTCAGCTGCCCGGGGAATTTTATGAAAATCACAGAAGGAAACTGGAAAAATTCTTTTATGTCAGCATATCCCTGCTGATACTGGCAGTCATCTTCCTGATGCTCAACCTGGCACTTCCTGCAGGCATTCTTATAATACTGACCATAATAACAGCACTGTTCCTGACAAGACAGGTTGCGGGAATTTTTTACTCCGTCAGGGCCCTTCTCAGGGATATTTCATCAGCCAACGAAAGCAAGGATAATGTAATCACCGATTTCAGCCATAAGATAAGGGAACCCCTGAACAATCTTGTTTTCATAACTGACATGCTGATGGGATCGGAACTCGGCCAGAAGGAGAAGGATCTCCTGGAGACATTCGTGGCATCCACCAAAAACATGGTTACCTCGGTCAATGAACTGACCATGCAGTCTGCCCAGAGCATCAGTTTTGAATCGAGGAAACATATTAAATTCAACCTGCTGTCAACGATACAGAACACCATAGAACTGTATGACCTGAAGGACAGGACAAATATCAGGTTCACGCTGAACAGGAAAGAACATTTTGATTTTGACTGTTCAGGCGATCCCATCATTCTCAAACAGATTCTGCTGGATATTTTCAACAATATTGAAAATCAGGTTCAGGATCAGACTGTAAAAGTTGCCATTGATATCAGGAAAATCAGGGAGACGGGAAGTGAGGTCTTTGTCGGACTGAGGATAAGAACAGACAGCAGGATCTCCCTCATCAATGAAAAAGAACTGCAGCACAGCCTGGCTGCCAGACTGATAACAAACCGGCGAGGACTGTTCAGCCAGGAGCTCGGACAGGATCATTCAGTTCTCAATATAAGTCTGCCCTTTACCATTGCCTTGTCTGAACACAGACTGAAAGTCGTGACTCCCGAAACGGCCGAAAGCGAAAAAAAAACAAAGGAACGCCGCGAACTGAAAGACATCGACATACTCCTTGTAGAAGACAATCTCATCAACCAGAAAATAACAATGCTTACCCTTCAGCCGCTGGTAAAAAACATTGACACGGCGTCGAACGGAATGGAAGCAATAGAAAAGGTAAGTTCCGGCAATTATGATATTATCCTGATGGATATACAGATGCCCGTGATGAGCGGACTTGTCGCAGCAGAAAGGATCAGGGCCATGGAAGCCGGAACCGATTCACATATTCCCATCATTGCAATAACGGCGAATGCAATGCTCGGCGACAAGGAAAAATGCATCTCCGCAGGAATAGACGACTATATCAGCAAGCCATTCCAGCCATCCATGCTGATAGAAAAAATCAGGAAATATATTTAAGAGCTTTCCGGCCAGGTGATCCTGATTATGCGAATATTTTTGAAAAAACGGAGAAAGAAGATGAAGTTTCAGCGGACCGGTGTTTCAGGACAGTTGTGCTGAGTTATTCTTTGTCCTTTCCCCCTTTAGTTATCTCCCGCGGGTTCACCTCCGCCCCTTCGCCAAAATTCATTCCTGAGTTTTTCTCCGACGGAGAATGGATGAAAGGCCCCAGCCCGAGTTTGTCCCACTTCATATCAACCGACCTTATCGTGCTTTCCGATGAACATACAATATTCGGCCATTTACGCTTAAACGCACGTTTGCCGAAAATTTTTGCCGTGCCGTCAGCTAGTATGCTGTTATCCGAGAGAAAGATAATATCCCGGCCGGGGTCAGTGTTTCCCAGCATCTGCCATACTATTGTAAACCAATCCTTCACATCAAGCCTGTCGTCAACAACCAGCACCAGTCTGAAAACACTTTTCATATCCGGTTCCGAAAAAACTTCCTTCAGCTTCTTCAGGGCATCAGGATCATCATATTGTCCTGTTCCTGCAACCAGAACCGGATATCCTTCAAGCAAGGCGAAAGATGAGCAGGCATTACGGCACTTCCTGAGGACTTCATCCCTGATGTGTTGATAACTGACCTGCGGACTGCTTCCGGAGCTGTTTCCCGCATTGGCCTGCCGGTTGTTTCCTTTGCCGTCCGGGATATTGTACTGTGACAGGAATTCATCAGAAGGATCTGTCGTCAATTCCTCCCCGGTTTTCACTGTGGCATCAATTCCCAGTTTTCCTCCGAGCAGGGGCAGGTCTGAAGCATGGTCAAGCACATCGAGGGGACCCTGGCTGAAAAGGAGATCCCGCCTGAAAACCGTATTGTCCAGAACATGCCCCAGCAGTTGCGTATAATTCCTTATGTCCACATCTCCGCTGACCACTGCAAGATACTTGGTAAACATCATCTGCCCCGCCCCGAGGAGCGCACTGATGACCTTCTTTCCCTGTCCGGGATATGTTTTTCTTATTTTTACAATTGCAAGGTTGTGGGCAACTCCTGCATCAGGCATATGAAAATCCTCGATCTCTGGCTGAATGGCAAACTTCAGGGGTGCAAGAAAAATTTTCTCGCTTGCCTTTGTGAGCCATGCATCTTCCTGGGGCGGGATGCCCACTATTGTTGCAGGATATACCGCATCCTTCCTGTGTGTGATGCAGCTGACGCGGAATACGGGATACCAGTCTGCCAGGGAATAAAAACCCGTATGGTCCCCGAAAGGACCTTCCCACACGGGATCCTCCGACGGGTCAATCCAGCCTTCAATCACAATGTCCGCATCTGCCGGCACGTACAGGTCATTGGTAATACATTTTACAAGCCTTGTTTTTTTCCCCCTCAGGAAGGAAGCCAGTATGAATTCATCAATGTTTTCCGGAAGGGGAGCCGTGGCTGCGTATGTATATACCGGGTCTCCCCCCAGACTTACCGCAACAGGCATTTTCCTTCCTGTCTTTTTCCATTCCTCAAAATGGGAAGCTCCCGTTTTGTGCCTCTGCCAGTGCATGGCAGTACTGTTTTTATCAAGTACCTGCATCCGGTACATACCTGCATTGGTTTTCCCTGTCAGTGGATGAACGGTGTGGACCACCGGAAGTGTGAGGAAGCGTCCGCCGTCACAGGGCCAGCATTTCAGTACAGGCAGCATTCCAAGGTCGGGGTCCCGGTGAATAACCTGCTGACACAAGCCCCTGCCCCTTGCCCGCGAAGGCATATATGCCTGCAGTTTCAATAAAAGCGGCAGGGATTTTATTTTTTCCCGGAAGGATGATCTGCTTCGGGTCAGTTCACTGAACAGACGGCCTGTTTCATCAGCAGCATCATCCAGGCTTTTCCTGCCCATAGCCATTGCCATTCTCCTGTCTGAGCCAAAGGCATTGATAAGCAAAGGAAAATCCGTTCCGTTATTTTCAAACAGGAGGGCTTTCCCTCCGGATTTGACAATACGGTCGGCAATTTCAGCGATCTCCAGAACGGGATCGGCAAAAGCCCTGATTCTTATTAATTCATTCTCTCTTTCAAGAGAAGTGACAAATTCTGATAATCCTGAATACATGGGAATTTAAAATGGGATAAAGATACGGGAATTATAGCTGATCCCTTAAAAACAGTAATGGGAACTATTCACGTGGATTAGTTCCCATTCACCGTTTGTGACCGTGGCCACCTACGGCGCCGGATTACTGTTATTATGGCCGGCTGCATGGCAGGTCTTGCGATCTGTGTCTGCAACCCGTGGCTTTCGGGTTTTGCTTTTTACGGCAGAACCTTCCGGCTGTCCCTTTGTTCCTGTCTTCCGGCAGGACTTTCCGGGACGGTGCGTCATTCAGGCCCCGGTGATGTTCCCGGAGGAACGGTACCGGTTTCAGCTGGCTATGGCCGGAGCCATATCTTCACTTCAGCCCTGTGACCCAATCGTTGAATGAACGTTTCCGTTTTTCAGCGATCTGCCGGGACACCCGGAACTTTCGTCCCTTCGCCCGGACCCCGGCTCTCCTGATGTGCAGGCCCGGAAGCCTGACCGACCCGGATCCGGCTTCAGTTAAGAAACCATTTCCGGCTCCACATCTTTTGAGCAGCCTTTTATCGCTCATCCGATAGTGTAAATATAATACGGAAACCGTAAAAATACAGCAGGAAAAGCTTGTTGTTGTAAACCCGATATCAACAAGCGTTATCAACAATTGTTGATAACTTATTTTTTGTAGCCGTAAACTGCCAGGTCGCCAAGCATTTCCTCAATCCTCAGCAACTGGTTGTACTTGCAGATCCTGTCGGTCCTGCTGCATGATCCGGTCTTGATCTGTCCGGAATTAACTGCAACGGCAACATCGGCAATGGTTGAATCCTCTGTTTCTCCCGAACGATGGGAAATAACCGTGGTATAGCCTGCCCTGTGAGCCATGTCGATCGCATCAAGGGTTTCGGTAAGGGTTCCTATCTGGTTCAGTTTGATCAGGATGGAATTGGCACAACCTGTTTCAATCCCTTTTCTGAGATACTCAACATTTGTAACAAAGAGGTCATCGCCGACAATCTGGCATCTGTTTCCTATCCTGTCAGTCAGCAGCTTCCATCCGTCCCAGTCTCCTTCCGACATTCCGTCCTCAATGGAATCAATGGGATACTTGTCTATAAGCTGTTCCAGATAGTCAACCTGTTCCTTTGAAGTCCGTTTTGCACCCCCGGGTCCTTCAAACTTCGAATAATCATATATGCCCCTGTCCTTATCATAGAATTCGGATGCAGCGCAGTCCAGTGCTATCCTGATATCCTGGCCGGGCTTGTATCCTGCATCAGCAACAGCCTTCAGAATCGTCTCAAGGGCATCCTCCGTCCCGTCAAGAGTGGGTGCAAATCCTCCCTCATCACCCACGGCAGTGCTTAAGCCGCGGTCCCTGAGTACTTTTTTAAGCGAATGGAATATTTCGGCTCCCATTCTTAGCCCTTCTCTGAAATCCGCTGCACCGACCGGTCTGATCATGAATTCCTGGAAAGCGATGGGTGCGTCGGAATGGGATCCTCCGTTAATGATATTCATCATGGGAACGGGGATAATCACTGCATTTGTCCCTCCTATGTACCGCGAAAGAGGCAGCCCGTGAACTGCAGCACCCGCTTTCGCCACTGCCAGTGATACACCCAGGATGGCATTTGCTCCCAGGTTGCTCTTTGTTTTTGTACCGTCAAGCTCTATCATTTTCCTGTCAATGGCAGCCTGATCAGTCACCTCCATACCGATTATTTTCTCGGCGATAATATTATTCACGTTGTGAACCGCTTTCAGCACACCTTTTCCAAGATATCTGGACTTGTCTCCGTCACGCAGCTCAAGTGCTTCATTCTCACCTGTAGAGGCACCGGACGGAACTGCAGCACGGCCAAAGTAGCCACTTTCTGTTGTTACTTCAACTTCAATTGTAGGATTGCCACGGGAATCCAGAATTTCACGTGCATGCACACTAACTATCTGACTCATAATAGATTTTTTATTTTTTGGTTTATTCTTTTATCCGGTCTGTCTTTCTCATTCAGTCGGGGAATCACTTTCTGCATCAGCATCGGATCCGCTTTCTCTTTCAGCATCAGGCTCTGCAGCGGCAGTTCCGGCATCAGTTGCGGCACCGGTTCCGGCAGAAGCTTCAGTTTCAGCGATGGATTCCGGCATGTTATCCTCAGCTTCCCGGACCTCCTTCAGTTCATCTTTCACAGGCTTGCGGGCCTTTGTTTCCCTGGTTTTTGTTCCTGTCAGCTCTTCAGCCTTTTTCTTTGAAGACCTTCTTCTTCTTGTGCCTCTTGCTTTGCCTGTCTGGGTTTTTTCAAGCATCAGCTCATTGAAGTCAACCAGTTCAATAATACACATCTCCGCATTATCACCCAGCCTGTTTCCGGTTTTCAGTATCCGGGTATACCCTCCCGGCCTGTCAGCTATCCTTGGTGAGATTTCACGAAACAATTCCGTTACGGCGTCCTTGTCCTGGAGATAGCTGAACACCACTCTCCTGGAATGGGTTGAATCCTCTTTCGCCTTTGTGATAAGAGGTTCGACATATTTTCTGAGCGCCCTGGCCTTGGCTGTTGTTGTGGTGATCCGCTTGTGAATTATAAGTGAGGTGGCCATGTTCGAAAGCATTGCCTTCCTGTGGGAACTGGTCCTCCCTAAATGGTTTATGGTTTTTAAATGTCGCATTTTATCTTCTCGGTGTTTTCAGATTATTCTCTTTCCAGCCTGTATCTCGTCACGTCCATTCCAAAGGAAAGACCCATTGAATTAAGCAGTTCTTCAAGTTCGGTAAGCGATTTCTTTCCGAAATTCCTGAATTTCAGAAGATCATTCTTGTTAAAGGTAACCAGCTCCCCGAGGTTGTCAACCTCTGCCGCCTTAAGGCAGTTAAGGGCCCTTACTGACAGATCCAGATCTATAAGCTTGGTCTTGAGCAGCTGTCTCATATGAAGTATTTCCTCATCAAATTCCTCGTCGTTCAGCTTGTCTTCGGAATCAAGAGTTATTTTTTCATCCGAAAACAGCATGAAGTGGTATATAAGTATCTTTGCTGCTTCCTTCAGTGCATCCTTCGGATGTATTGACCCGTCTGTCTGGATCTCTATCAGCAGTTTTTCATAGTCGGTTTTCTGTTCAACACGGAAATTCTCCACTGAATATTTTACGTTACGGATGGGTGTGAAGATGGCATCAATGGCAATCAGTCCGAATTCAGCCTCCTCGGGCTGATTCTCTTCAGCAGGCAGATATCCCCTGCCCTTTTCTATGGTCAGTTCCATCTGCAGCTTGACCTCGGGTTCCATTCTCATTATGACCAGATCGGGATTAAGGACCTCGAAGCTGCTGAGAGACTGATTCAGGTCTCCTGCCTTAAAAACATCCTTATTATGGATCTTTACCGATATTTTCTCATTGTCTATCTCGTCAACTATGCGTTTAAGCCGTATTTGCTTCAGGTTAAGAATGATTTCGGTCACATCCTCCATTACTCCGGCAATGGTTGAGAATTCATGATCGACACCATCAATTTTTACAGTTGTTATGGCATAACCCTCGAGAGAAGAAAGCAGAATCCTTCTCAGGGCATTTCCAACGGTGATGCCATAACCGGGCTCGAGAGGACGGAATTCGAATCTGCCGAACTTGTCATCCGATTCCAGCATTAATACTTTGTCGGGCTTCTGGAATGATAATATGGCCATAAAATTTATCTTATATGTTATTTTGAATACAATTCCACAATGAGTTGTTCATTAATTTCTTCCGGAATGTCGGAGCGCTGGGGCAGGCTCATGAACTTGCCGGCCATCTGGGTTTCATCCCATTCAAGCCAGGGAAGCCTGGGGCCTCTGCCGGAATCAAGGGAATTCCTGATTGATTCAAGGGATTTTGATTTTTCGCGTACCCCTATTATATCTCCGGCTTTCAGCATATAGGAAGGAATATTCACCACTTCCCCGTTAACGGTAATGTGACGGTGTGAAACAAGCTGGCGGGCCGATGCACGGGTCGGAGCTATACCGAGGCGGTAAACCACATTATCAAGCCTTGATTCCAGGAACTGAAGCAGTACCTCACCGGTAACTCCCTTGGCCCGTGATGCCTTTTCAAAGGTATTCCGGAACTGACGTTCCAGGATGCCATAGGTGTATTTAACTTTTTGCTTTTCCCTTAGCTGAATCCCGTATTCCGAAATTTTCTTTCTTCTCTTGTTTATTCCATGCTGCCCGGGAGGAAAATTCTTTCTATCCAGATATTTATCGGGACCATAAACAGGCTCTCCGAATTTTCTTGCAATTTTTGATTTTGGGCCTATGTATCTTGCCATCTTACAATTAAATATTATTCATATAAATAACTAAACCTCAGTCTGCTACACTCTTCTCCTGCCCGGAGGGCGGCATCCGTTGTGAGGCATCGGGGTAATATCAACAATCTCTGTCACTTCAATACCTGCATTGGCTATTGCCCTGATTGCTGATTCACGTCCTGAACCGGGACCCTTTACAAAAACCTTTACCTTCCTCAGTCCAAGGTCGTAAGCCACCCTGCTGCATTCTTCAGATGCCATCTGTGCCGCATAGGGAGTATTTTTCTTCGAGCCCTTGAAGCCCATTTTGCCGGCTGAAGACCATGATATCACCTGTTCGGAATTATTTGTAAGGGTCACAATAATATTGTTGAATGATGAATGAATATGTGCCTGGCCTGAAGGTTCAACCTTAACGATCCTCTTTTTTTGAACTCCTGTTTTCTTTGCCATGTTATTATATTATATTCTATTTGGTAGCTTTTTTCTTGTTTGCGACAGTCTTCTTCCTGCCCTTCCTTGTCCTGGCATTGTTTTTTGTGCTCTGCCCCCTGACCGGAAGGCCAAGACGGTGACGTACACCACGATAGCAGCCAATATCCATCAGGCGCTTGATGTTCATCTGTGTTTCAGACCGAAGTTCACCCTCGAGCTTGTAATTCTCATTGAGAATACGACGGATTGAATTAATCTGGTCATCAGTCCACTCCGCGACCTTCACGTTCCGGTCAACCCCGGCTTCATCAAGCACTTTCTGAGCGGTACTGCGGCCCACTCCGTAAATATAGGTCAGCCCCACTTCGCCTCTTTTGTTTCTTGGTAAATCAACTCCGACTATACGTGCCATATATTTTCCTGTTAATTATAAAATAGCTTGCAAAATTAAACAAATTATCCCTGCCTCTGTTTAAACTTGGGATTTTTCTTATTTATCACATACAGCTTCCCCTTTCTTCTTACTATCTTGCAGGTGGAGCTGCGCTTCTTTACAGATGCTCTTACTTTCATTTTTCTGGTGTTGTTATTTATTTATATCTGAATGTAATCCTTCCCTTTGTCAGATCATAGGGCGACATTTCAACCTTTACCTTGTCACCGGGCAGGATTTTGATATAGTGCATTCTCATCTTACCGGAGATGTGCGCGGTAATAACATGCCCGTTTTCAAGTTCTACCCTGAACATTGCGTTTGATAAAGCTTCAATTATCGTACCGTCCTGTTCAATAGATGGTTGTTTAGCCATATTATCACATTTTATTTAAAACGTCTTCAATAAACTGAAATGTTGTCAAAACATCCGCTCTGCCCTTATCAACCGCGACCGCATATTCAAAATGTGCTGAAGGCCTGCCGTCTGCAGTCCGGATGGTCCAGCCGTCATTCAGCCTTACCGTTTCCTTCCTGCCAAGATTAATCATGGGTTCAATACAAATGACCAGTCCTTTTTTCATTTTCGGGCCGCTTCCCCTTTTTCCGAAATTCGGAACTTCCGGTGCTTCATGCAGTTTCTTCCCGAGTCCGTGGCCCACCAGTTCCCTGACAACCGAATAGCCTCCGCTTTCGGCCATGGTCTGGACTGCTGATGAAATATCCCCTATACGGTTGCCGGCAACTGCCGCCCTGACTCCTTCTTCAAGGGATGCCCTGGTGTATTCAAGAAGTCTTTTAAGCTCATCACTTATTCTGCCCACCGCAAAGGTATAGGCCCCGTCACCGTACCAGCCATTCAATACCACTCCGCAGTCAATGGAAATGATATCTCCCTCCTTCAGCACGTAATCCGAAGGGATCCCGTGAACCACTTCTGCATTTACGGATGTACAGAGACTGTTGGGGAAACCACCGTAACCCTTGAATGCCGGTATGGCATTGTTGTCACGGATGAATGTTTCGGCGATACTGTCAAGATACAGGGTTGTAACCCCCGGCCTTATATGCCCGGCCACTTCGGCAAGTGCTCTGGACACCAGCAAATTGCTCTTCCTCAACAATCCAACCTCTTCATCAGTTTTATAATGCAACATCAAAGAACGATATACAGTTTTATATGGACGTTACCGCACCGGAGCGCCCTTTTACTCTTCCGGATTTCATCAGGCCATCATAATGCCTCATCAGAAGATGGCTTTCAATCTGCTGAAGGGTATCCAGAATAACACCCACCAGAATAAGCAGGGAGGTTCCCCCGTAAAACTGTGCAAACTGGGGTGTTATTCCCACCTGTACCGCGATGGCCGGGAGGATTGCAATAATCGCCAGGAAAATGGATCCCGGCAATGTTATCCTCGACATTATTGTATCAAAGAATTCAACCGTTTTCCTGCCGGGCTTGATACCCGGGATAAAGCCTCCGTTTTTCTTCATGTCTTCAGCCATCTGAACAGGATTTATGGTAACGGCCGTATAGAAATATGTAAAGAGAATAATCAGTATTGCAGTCACCAGGTTATACCAGAAACCGTACATGTTGGAGAATGCAACCACAAAACCGGAAGTCGGATTGGATGAATATCCGGCAATGATTATCGGCAGCATCATGATCGCCTGGGCAAAGATAATCGGCATCACTCCCGCTGCATTCACCTTGAGGGGTATGTACTGCCTTACTCCGCCGTACTGCTTGTTTCCCACTATCCTTCTTGCATACTGAACCGGAACACGTCTAGTTCCCTGTACAAGAAGCACTGTTCCGAGTATTACCACGAACAGGACCACCATTTCCACCACCAGGGCCACGGCACCGCCTGCACCGTTCATTCTTGCACCGGCTTCAAACACGAAATTTGCAGGCATCCTTGCAACAATGCCAATCATGATTATGAGCGAAATTCCGTTGCCTATCCCCTTGTCGGTGATCCTTTCCCCGAGCCACATGACGAACATTGTTCCGGCAGTCAGAATGATCACTGACGATACCTGGAAGAACACGCCTGTCATAATAAATGCCGAGGCCGGAAGCTGTGCATGCAGGTTGACAAGATAGGTGGGAGCCTGAAGAACCAGGATGAACACGGTCAGTATCCTGGTGAACTGATTCATTTTACGCCTGCCGCTCTCGCCCTCCTTCTGCAGTTTCTGAAAATAGGGAAACACGATCCCGAGAAGCTGGACAACGATAGAGGCTGATATATACGGCATTATTCCCAGGGCAAATATTGAAGCCTGGGAGAATGCACCACCCGAAAACATATCAAGCAACCCCATTATTCCGGATGAGGTCTGATGCCTCAGCCCTTCAAGCTGTGAGGGATCAATACCCGGCAGGGTAATATATTTGCCAAACCTGTAAAGAAGTATGATGCCGAAGGTGTAAATCAGTCTGGCACGCAGGTCTTCTATCTTGAATATGTTCCTTATGGTCTGAATCAGTCTCATGAAATCAAAGTTTTACAACAGTTCCGTTATTGGCCTCAATCGCCTGTACAGCCGATTTGCTGAAGGCATTGGCATGTACTTCAAGCTTCCTGCTAAGGTTACCGTTGCCAAGTATCTTAACAAGGTCATTGCTGGAAATCAGTCCTGCCGAGATCAGAACTTCCCTGTCAATCTTTTCAAGGTTATCTCTTTCTGAAAGGGTCTGAAGCATTCCTATGTTAATACCCTTGTATTCCCTGCGATTTATATTTGTAAAACCATATTTCGGAACGCGTCTCTGCAACGGCATCTGTCCGCCTTCAAAGCCGATTCTCTTTGAATATCCGGACCTCGATTTCGCACCCTTATGGCCCCTGGTGGATGTTCCTCCCCTTCCCGAACCCTGGCCTCTTCCCAGGCGCCTGCCCTTTCTGACCGATCCTTCAGCCGGTTTCAAATTGCTTAAATCCATCACTTTATTATCTTTATTTTTCAACATCATATATTTTCCACCCTGACAAGGTGTTTTATCTTATTGACCATTCCCAGAATCTGGGGTGTAGCCTCATGTTCAACACTGTGATTCAGTTTACGGATACCGAGAGCATCAAGTGTCCTTTTCTGATTTTCGGGTTTTCCGATTCTGCTTTTAACCTGGGTAATACGGATTTTTGCCATTTCAATTAATTTATCATCAGCCGTTAAACACTCTCTGAACCGGTATGCCCCTGTGACCGGCAACCGAATAGGCATCCCTCATTTCCAGCAGGGCTGCAATAGTAGCTTTCACAAGGTTGTGGGGGTTTGAAGATCCCTTCGACTTGGCAAGCACATCCTTGATACCGACACTTTCCAGAACGGCCCTCATGGCACCTCCGGCCTTGACACCGGTACCTTCCGATGCAGGCTTAATGAAAACCCTTGCCCCCCCGTACTTGGCTTCCTGTTCATGGGGTACGGTTCCTTTTATAACCGGAACCTTGATCAGGTTCTTCTTTGCATCCTCAATGCCTTTCGCTATTGCGGTGGTAACCTCGCCGGCCTTCCCGAGGCCATGGCCTACTATGCCTGCTTCATTTCCCACAACCACAATGGCCGAGAAGCTGAATGTACGCCCGCCCTTTGTGACTTTTGTAACCCTTTGAATGCTTACCAGCCTGTCCTTCAGTTCAAGATCACTGGTTTTTACTTTTCTTATACTGTCTGCCATAATAATAACTTAGAATTTTAGTCCGCCTTCCCGGGCTGCATCTGCAAGCGATTTGACCCTTCCGTGATATTTATACCCGCTTCTGTCGAATACAACTTGTTCAATGCCCTTGTCCCTGCATTTTTCTGCCAGAAGCTTTCCGACCAGTTTTGCCTGCTCTGTCTTTTTTATTCCTGTTTCCGAAGCAATCTCTTTCTCCTTCGAGGAGGCAGAAAGAAGGGTAACATGATTCTGATCATCAATCAACTGACAATATATCTGCTTGTTACTGCGAAATACCGCCACTCTAGGCATCTCTGCAGTACCGTTTATCTTTTTCCGGATCCTCATCCTGATCCTTTTTCTTCTGTCCAACTTACTTAAAGCCATCTTATTAACTTTTCCTGATTATCAACATATTAAACACTGGCGGATTTTCCGGCTTTCCTCCTCAGTTCCTCGCCTACGAACTTTATTCCCTTTCCTTTGAAGGGCTCGGGCGGGCGAAGTGATCTGATTTTTGCAGCAACATGACCGATAAGCTGCTTGTCGGCGGATGTGAGTGTTATAATGGGATTGCTCCTTCTTTCAGTTTTCGTTTCCACCTTTACCTCATCGGGCAGCCTGAAAATAATATCATGGGAATAACCAAGGCTCAGTTCAAGATCCTGGCCTCTGGCTTCGGCACGGTAGCCGACACCCACCAGTTCAAGTTCCTTTTTGAATCCCTCAGAAACACCTGTTACCATATTGGCAATAAGTGCCCTGTAAAGGCCATGAAGCGATTTGTGATGCTTCGACTCGGACGGCCTCTTTACCTGTATCTCATTGTCAGAAACCTCAATTTCAATATCGCTGTCAACGGGCTTGCTCAGCTGACCCAGCGGCCCCTTAACAGTAATCACATTATTGCCGCTGATTTCCACACTGACTCCTGCCGGCAGGCTAACGGGCATTTTTCCTATTCTTGACATAAGCTTCCCTCCTGATTAATATACATAACATAATACCTCACCGCCAATATTCTCTTTCCTTGCTTCCTTGTCGGTCATCAGTCCCCTTGAAGTCGAGATAATTGCAATTCCAAGCCCGTTGAGCACACGCGGCATCTTATCGGCAGCAGCATAATGCCTCAGACCGGGACGGCTGACTCTCTGCAGGCTCTTAATTGCAGGCTGTTTGCTTTTCGGATTATATTTAAGGGCTATCTTAAGGCTTCCCTGGGTATTCACCCCGTCCACCACCCTGTAACTCAGAATATATCCCTTTTCATAGAGTATCCTCGCTATCTCTTTCTTCAGATTGGATGCCGGTGCTTCGACAACCTTGTGACCAGCCTGGATGGCATTTCTGATTCTGGTCAATAAATCTGCAATCGGATCAGTCATCTTCTGTTATTTTGTAAAGTTTTTATTCAATTTATATTACCAGCTTGCTTTCTTTACACCCGGTATCAAACCCTTGGAAGCCATTTCCCTGAAAGTTATCCTGCTGATTCCGAACTGCCTCATATATCCCCTGGTACGGCCTGTGATTTTACAGCGGTTGCGCTGCCTGTTGGGATTTGAGTTTCTGGGCAGACGACTCAGTGCCACATAATTGCCTTCAGCCTTGAGTCTTTTTCTCTTTTCAGCATATTTCCGGGCCATTCTTTCACGCTTTACCTCACGGGCAACCATTGATTCCTTAGCCATATAATCAGTTTTTTGAAGTTTTAAACGGTAATCCGAAATTCCTGAGAAGGGCCAGTGCCTCTTCATCTGTGTTGGCCGAGGTCACGAAAGTGACCTGCAAACCCATTATCTTGCTCACCTTATCCAGATCAATCTCGGGGAAGATGATTTGTTCCGTAATTCCCAGGGTATAGTTCCCCCTTCCGTCAAGTCTGGCATTAATTCCCTTGAAGTCACGTATACGCGGCAGGGCAACCGAGATAAGGCGTTCGAGGAATTCGTACATCCGTTCGCTTCTGAGGGTAACCATTACCCCGATAGGCATGTTCTTCCTCAGTTTGAAGTTTGAAACGTCCTTTGTGGAGTATGTCAGGACTGCTTTCTGACCGGCTATGTCTGTCAGTTCCTTTACTCCTGATTCCAGCAGTTTCTTGTCTGCAATGGCCTGGCCGATACCCTGGTTAATAACGATTTTCCGGAGTTTCGGAACCTGCATCACGGTTTTGTAACCGAATTCCTTCACAAGTGCCGGAACGATCTCCTTGTTATATTTCGTTTTTAAAGCTGGTATATACATTATTTAATCTCCTCTCCTGATTTTTTTGAATAACGTACCAATTTATCTTTCTTGTTCAGTCTCTTTCCTGTACGGGTTGGTTTTCCCGATGCGGGATCAATAAGCATCAGATTTGAAATATGTATCGGGGCTTCCTTCCTGATAATGCCTCCCTGGGGAGCTTTTGAATGCGGCTTGGTATGCTTTGATATCAGGTTCAGGCCTTCCACGATAGCCCTGTCCTTTTTTCTGTCGACTCCTAGGACGCGGCCCTTCTGACCTTTCGACTCACCGGTTATCACCATAACCACATCACCTTTTCTTACATGTAATTTCTTATGCATTGCTGTTTGTTTACAGGTCCTACAATACTTCAGGCGCCAGTGATACTATTTTCATGTACTTATCACGCAGCTCGCGTGCAACAGGTCCGAAAATACGGGTACCTCTCACCTCATCCTGGTTTGTAAGAAGAACCACTGCATTGTCGTCAAATCGTATATATGATCCGTCCGGGCGGCGTATTTCCTTTTTGGTCCTGACAACGACTGCCCTGCTTACTGTTCCTTTTTTAGCCTCACCCGACGCAAGCGCGGATTTAACAGTTACCACTATCTTGTCGCCCACAGTGGCATATCTTTTTCTGCTTCCGCCAAGCACCCTTATGCAAAGCACCTCCTTGGCCCCCGAGTTATCGGCTACTGTCAGTCTTGATTCCTGCTGTATCATGATTACTTCGCCCTTTCAATTATTTCTACCAGTCTCCAGGTCTTTTTTCTGCTCAGAGGCCTGGTCTCTGAAATGCGTACCGTATCACCGATATTGCATGCATTTTCCTCATCATGCGCCATCAGTTTGGTTGTTTTGTTGATAAACTTCCCGTACATCGGATGTTTTACTTTCCTTTTAATGGCAACCACAATGGATTTTTCCATTTTGTTGCTCACAACCACTCCGATACGTTCTTTTCTTAAATTCCTTTCCATTGCTCTTATCCGGCTATTTTGATTTTTCCTTTAATTCCCTTGACCGAAGTTCCGTCATCAGACGGGCAATTGTCTGCCTGGCCTGCCTGATCTTCTGAGGATTGTCGAGAGGCGTGATGGCATGGTTGAGTTTCATCCGCACAAGCATGGTTTTTTCCGTGTCAATGCGCTCTATAAGATCAGATGTGCTGAGTTCCCTTATCTCTGATGTTTTCATCTCTGGTATTCTTGTTTATTCTTCATAATCATGTCTGACAACAAAGCGGGTCGGGATCGGAAATTTCTGGGCTCCCAGGCGCAACGCCTCCCTTGCCACTTCAATCGGGACCCCGTCAGCTTCAATCAGAATTCTTCCCGGTGTTACGGGAACCACGAATCCTTCCGGAGAACCCTTGCCCTTGCCCATTCTGACTTCCGCCGGCTTCTTGGTTATGGGTTTATCGGGAAAAACCCGTATCCAGAGCTGCCCCTCACGTTTCATGTAACGTGTAACAGCCTGACGTGCTGCCTCCAGTTGTCTTCCCGTTATCCAGGCCTCCTCAAGGGCCTTGATGCCGAATGAGCCGAAAGCAAGCTGCGCACCTCTCTGGGCATTGCCTTTCATTCTCCCCTTCTGTGCTCTCCTGTATTTTGACCTTTTTGGCTGTAACATGGATTATATGATTAAAAATTGTTCAACTATGATTTCCTATTTTTTTGCCTTTCTCCTCAGACTCTTGGCTTTGCCGCTCCTTGCGCCGATATTCGGGCTGAGATCCCTTTTGCCGTAGATCTCGCCGTTGCATATCCAGACCTTTATACCGATAAGTCCCACTTTTGTGTGGGCTTCAGCCAGGGCATAGTCAATATCTGCACGGAATGTATGAAGGGGTATCCGGCCTTCCTTGTAGGTTTCGGTACGGGCCATTTCTGCACCGCCGAGCCTTCCTGAAATGACCACCTTGATCCCTTCGGCTCCCATGCGCATGGTGGATGCTATGGCCATTTTGATTGCACGCCTGTAGGATATTTTTCCCTCAATCTGCCTTGCTATATTGTTGCCTACAATATTTGCATCCAGTTCGGGACGCTTGATCTCAAAAATATTGATCTGCACCTCCTTTTTGGTAATATTTCTGAGCTCTTCTCTCAGTTTGTCAACCTCCTGGCCGCCTTTGCCGATTATTATTCCGGGCCTGGCAGTATTTACAGTAACAGTTATAAGCTTAAGAGTCCTTTCAATGATTATTTTCGAGATACTTGCCTTGGCAAGCCTGGCATTGAGGTATTCCCTTATTTTGGCATCTTCAATCAGCTTCCCGGAAAAATCATTTCCGCCATACCAGTTGGAATCCCAGCCTTTTATTATGCCTAACCTGTTACTGGTCGGATTTACTTTCTGTCCCATATTCTATTATTCAGTTTTTTCAGTTTCCTTGTCAAAAGTATCAAGCACAAGGGTTACATGATTTGATCTTTTTCTTATTCTGTGAGCCCTTCCCTGGGGAGCCGGCCGCAATCTTTTCAGTGTACGTCCGCCGTCAACATGAATGGTTTTAACATACAGATTGCTTTCTTCTATCCTCACTCCCTCATTTTTGGCCTGCCAGTTGGCAATGGCTGAAAGAAGCAGCTTTTCCAGCCTGCGTGAAGATTCCTTTGAGCTGTACTTCAATGTGTCAAGTGCCTTATTCACTTCCATGCCCCTGATGAGATCAGTAGCCAGCCTCATCTTCCTTGGTGAAGTGGGACAGTTTTTCAGCACAGCCTGGCTTCTTGCCAGAGAGGCCTCTTTTCTCCTTTCAGCTGAAATCCTTTTTCTTGCACCCATCTTATTATGTTTTCAATGTTTACTAATGTGTTTATTTCTTGCCCGCATGAGACCTGAAAGTCCGTGTTGGGGCAAATTCCCCCAGCTTATGTCCCACCATGTTTTCAGTAATATACACGGGTATGAACTTGTTCCCGTTATGAACCGCTATGGTATGTCCGACGAAGTCAGGGGATATCACTGATCTTCTTGACCAGGTCTTAATCACTGATTTTTTCCCGGTTTCATTCATTTCCAGGACACGCTTGTCAAGTTTAAAATCAATGAAAGGACCTTTTTTAATCGATCTGCTCATAGTACATATATATTATTTCTTCTTTCTTTCCAAAATATACTTTGAGGAATATTTTCTGGGGTTCCTCGTTTTGTATCCCTTCGCCCACAGTCCCTTGCGTGATCTGGGATGTCCTCCGGATGCTTTCCCTTCACCGCCCCCCATGGGATGGTCCACAGGATTCATTGCAACTCCCCTTGTTCTCGGACGGATTCCTTTCCAGCGGGAACGGCCGGCCTTGCCTGACCTTTCAAGAATGTGGTCGGGATTTGATACTGCACCTATTGTTGCCCTGCAGGTTGTAAGTACAAGCCTGGTTTCTCCCGAGGGAAGCTTAACTGTTGCATACTTGCCTTCACGGGCGGATACCTGTGCAAAGGTTCCCGCGCTTCTTGCCAGGGCAGCTCCCCTTCCGGGCTTGAGTTCAATGTTATGAATTATGGTTCCCAGAGGTATATCACTGAGAAACATTGTATTGCCGGGCTCCGGAGTAGCTTCCCTGCCGGAAATGATCCTGTCGCCGGTCTTGAGGCCTGCCGGAGCCAGGATATAACGCTTCTCCCCGTCCTCATACACAACAAGAGCTATTCTCGCCGATCTGTTGGGATCATATTCAATTGACCTGACTGTGGCATGAATGCCATCCTTGTTCCTGTGAAAGTCTATCAGCCTGTACATCCTCTTGTGTCCGCCTCCCATGTATCTCATTGTCATCTTTCCGCTGACATTCCTTCCGCCTGTTCTTTTAAGCGGACGAATAAGGGATTTCTCCGGCTTCGTGCTGGTAATAGTATTAAAAGCACTGATAATCTTGTTTCTCTGACCTGGTGTTACAGGTTTTATCTTCCTGACTGCCATTTTATTTTTATATATTGCTGTAGAAATCTATTTTGCTGCCTTCGGCAAGGGTAATGATCGCCTTTTTTGTTGCTGCCGTCCTGCCAACCAGAAGGCCCGACCTGGTATTCCTTGTTTTTTTCTTGCCTCCGTAGTTTATGGTATTGACATCTTCAACCGTAACACCGTAAAGTTCCTCAACAGCTTTCTTTATCTGTATCTTGTTTGCATTCTTTGCAACGATGAAGCCATAGCGATTGAACTTATCACCCTGTTCTGTCATCTTTTCCGTTACTATCGGTTTTAGTAAAATATTCATCTCTTAAATTTTACTGGTTTTTACAAAGCTGACTGCAAAACGTCAACCGCACTCTCCACAAGTACCAGGGTTGAAGCCTTCATTATTTTGTATGTGTTTATTTCTCTGGCTGTTATAACCTCAACCCCTTGCACATTTCGGGATGACAAATATATATTTTTATTTTGTTCCGGTAAAACAAACAGTGAATTTTTGTTGCTCAGATTCAGGCTGTCACCTATTTTGATGAATTCCTTTGTCTTTGGGGCTTCGATTGTAAAATCTTCCAGAACAATGATATTGTTTGATAAAGCCTTGTAGGACAGAGCTGATTTTCTTGCAAGGTCCTTTACCTTTTTATTCAGCTTGAATCCGTAATCTCTCGGTTTCGGTCCGAATACACGTCCGCCTCCCCTGAAGAGCGGGTTTTTGATACTGCCAGCACGGGCCGTTCCTGTTCCCTTCTGCCTTTTTATCTTTCTGCTGCTTCCTGCAATCTCCCCGCGTTCTTTGGCTTTATGGGTGCCCTGACGCTGGTTTGCGAGGAACTGCCTGGTATCCAGATAAATTGCATGATCATTTGGTTCTATGCCGAAAACTGAATCATTCAGCAAGACTTTTCTTCCCGTTTCCTTACCCTGAATATTAAGAACAGCTAATTCCATTATTTCAAAATTATTACATAAGCACCATTCGGACCTGGAACAGATCCTTTTACTATCATAATATTTTCTTCTTCCATCAGTTTCATTATCCTAAGGCTTTCCGACATCACTTTTCTGCTGCCTGTCTGTCCTGCCATTTTCATTCCCCGGAACACTCTTGACGGTGTGGAAGAACCTCCGAGCGAACCCGGTGATCTTTGCCTGTTATGCTGACCATGCGATGTGTCTCCCACACCACTGAAGCCATGGCGCTTCATAACACCCTGGAATCCTTTTCCCTTGGACCAGCCACGTACATCAACCCACATGTCGGAGCGGAATATTTCTGCCGTAAGGACTTCTCCTTCCTTTATCCCGTCTGTTTCAAAACCCGTGAATTCTGCAACCTTCCTCTTGGGTGTGGTACTGGCCTTTTTAAAATGTCCGATTTCTGCTTTCGTTGCATGTTTTTCCTTCTTGTCTTCAAAACCGAGCTGGATGGCAGAATATCCGTCCTTTTCCCTTGTCTTTACCTGTGTAACAACACAAGGCCCGGCCTGCAGGACAGTGCATGCGACATTTTTTCCCTCCTCATCGAAAAGGGAGGTCATTCCGATTTTCTTACCAATTAATCCCTGCATTTCTATAAATCTTTACTGCTTTCATACTTTTATTTCTACTTCAACACCACTCGGCAGCTCAAGTTTCATAAGAGCATCAATGGTCTTGGGAGTGGAGCTGTAAATATCCAGCAGCCTTTTGTATGAAGAAAGCTGGAACTGCTCCCTGGCCTTTTTGTTAACAAAGGGTGACCGCAGGACCGTGTATATCTTCTTGTGCGTGGGCAGCGGGATTGGTCCGCTCACCACAGCACCGGTTGACTTTACGGTTTTTACGATCTTTTCTGCTGATTTATCGACCAGGTTATGATCGTAGGATTTCAGTTTGATACGAATTTTCTGACTCATCTTTAAAGAATTTTTCCTTTAATATTTTCCACAATTCTGTTTGCTATTTCTGCAGGCACTTCCTCATAGTGTGAAAACTCCATTGTTGAAGTCGCCCTCCCGGAGGTGAGGGTCCGGAGAACGGTGACATAGCCGAATTTTTCGGCAAGCGGCACCTTTGCCCTTACAACCCTTGATCCTGCCTTTGATTCCATTCCTTCCACCCTGCCCCTCCGCTTGTTGAAGTCGCTTATGACATCACCGACATATTCCTCGGGAGTAACCACTTCCGTTGACATTACCGGTTCCAGAAGCACCGGATGGCATTTGCCTGAATATTTTCTGAATGCCTGTTTTGCCGCTATTTCGAAAGACAGGTCATCGGAATCAACCGGATGAAAAGATCCGTCCTTCAGTATTATTTTAAGGCTTTCCAGAGGGAAGCCGGCCAGTGGTCCGTTAGACATCGCCTCACGGAATCCTTTTTCAACGGAAGGGATGTATTCCTTCGGTATATTCCCGCCCCTGACCTCATTCAGGAACTGAAGCCCTCTTATTCCATTATCCGCGGGCATCATCTCAACGGTAATATCCGCATATTTGCCCTTGCCTCCTGTCTGTCTCTTGAATATTTCCCGGAATTCCGCCGAAGTGGTGATGGCCTCCTTATAGGCCACCTGGGGCTGACCCTGGTTGCATTCAACATTGAACTCCCTCTTCAGCCGGTTTATGAGAACCTCCAGATGAAGCTCCCCCATTCCGCTGATTATTGTCTGACCGCTGTCCTCATCGGTTTTTACCTTGAAAGTCGGATCCTCTTCCGCCAGTTTAGCGAGAGCCAATGAAAGCCTGTCAACATCCGCCTGGGTTCTGGGTTCAACGGCTATTCCGAGAACCGGTTCGGGAAAATCCATTGATTCAAGAAGAATGGGCTTGTGAATGGCACAAAGCGTGTCACCCGTCCTGAGATCCTTGAAGCCCACCGCGGCACAGATATCACCGGCTGATATTGCATCGGCCTGATCCTGCTTGTTGGCATGCATCCTGAAAAGGCGGTTTATCCTTTCACGCTTCCCCGTACGTACGTTGAGAACAGTATCTCCTGCCCTCAGCACTCCGGAATATACCCTCAGAAATACCAGCCGTCCGGCAAAGGGATCATTTGCGATTTTGAAGGCAAGAGCTGAAAAGGGTGCATTTTCATCAGGATCGCGGGTTATCTCATCATTGTTTCTCGGATCTGTTCCCCTTACAGCACCTATATCAACAGGCGACGGAAGAAACGCGGCTATTGCGTCGAGAAGACTCTGAATACCCTTGTTCCGGAAGGAAGCTCCGCAAAGAACCGGGACTGTGCTCCCGTCAATCACCGATTTCCTGAGAGCCGCAAGAATTTCCCCTGTTGTTATTGACCCGGGATCGTCAACATATCTTTCCAGAAATGTTTCATCCGTTTCTGCCAGGGCCTCAACCATCCTTCCCCTCCATTCCTCAGCCTCTTCCAGCAGACCGGCAGGTATGCTTTCGGTTCTGAAACCGGATTCGGGTGACGCATCATCACTGTACATCCTTGCCTCCATCCGGATCAGGTCAACAAGTCCCCTGAAGTTCTCTTCCGATCCAACAGGAATCTGTATGGGAACGGGATGTGCATTCAGTTTCTCCCTGATCTGACTTACGACGCTGAAAAAGTCTGCTCCGGTACGATCCATCTTATTGACAAATGCCAGTCTCGGCACATGGTATTTATCTGCCTGGCGCCATACTGTCTCAGACTGTGGCTCAACGCCCCCCACTGCACAGAATACTGCAACGGCACCGTCGAGAACCCTCAGCGATCTTTCCACTTCAACCGTAAAGTCAACATGCCCCGGCGTGTCGATTATATTGATCCTGTAGTCTTCATTATTGTATTTCCAGTATGTGGTTGTGGCGGCAGAAGTAATTGTTATTCCCCTTTCCTGTTCCTGAACCATCCAGTCCATCTGGGCATTTCCGTCATGGACTTCTCCCATGCGATGGGTACGACCGGTATAATACAGAATGCGTTCCGTAGTGGTGGTCTTACCGGCATCTATGTGAGCCATGATCCCGATGTTTCTGGTATATTTCAGATTTTTGTTCATCAATCTGTCCGCCCGGCTTTTATATTAAAACCTGAAATGGGCAAAAGCCTTGTTTGCTTCAGCCATTCTGTGAGTGTCTTCCTTTTTCTTGTATGCCCCGCCCTCTAGTTTGTAAGCTGCCATGAGCTCGGCTGCAAGTCTTTCTGCCATGGAACGGCCTGTCCTTTTTCGTGCAAAAAGGATCATATTCTTCATGCTTATGCTCACCTTGCGGTCGGGACGGATTTCCATCGGGACCTGGAAAGTGGCACCTCCGACACGGCGTGCCTTGACTTCAACCTGTGGTGTAACATTTTCCAGAGCCTGCTTGAAAATTTCAAGAGGCGTTTTTCCTTCTTCCTTCAATTTGTCACCAATGATGTCGAGTGAGTCGTAAAAAATCTTATATGCAGTGTTTTTCTTGCCATTGAACATAAGATTATTTACAAACCTAGTTACAAACGGATCATTGAACCTCGGATCCGGTAACAGAATTCTCTTCTTTGGTTTAACTTTTCTCATTACTATATTCTGTTTATGTTACTTCTTTGGCCTTTTGGTGCCATATTTTGACCTTCTCTGAGTACGGCCGTCAACTCCTGAAGTATCAAGGGCTCCTCTTATCAGATGATATCTGACACCGGGAAGATCCTTCACCCTGCCTCCCCTTATCAGCACGATGGAGTGCTCCTGAAGATTGTGCCCTTCACCCGGTATATAGGCGTTCACTTCCTTCTGATTGGTAAGCCTGACCCTGGCAACTTTCCTCATCGCTGAATTTGGTTTCTTGGGAGTGGTGGTGTAAACACGCACACATACACCCCTCTTCTGAGGACATGAATCCAGGGCAGGAGCTTTACTTTTCTCCTTCAGCTTTATCCTGCCTTTTCTTACTAGCTGTTGAATAGTCGGCATATTCTCTTTTGTTTTATATTAATTTTTCACTTAAAAAATTGGTCCGCAAAGGTATTCAATTTATTAATAAAACAACAGACCCGGTCTGAATTTTTCCGCCACAGCATGGATCACCTCAGCATTCCCCCCTGCAGATGATCCTTCAGGCACATCTGAACCTTTATTCCGCTTCTGTCTGTATAAACTTGTCTGTAAGCCTTAAACAGGTTACTTCCCGATCTTTCCCGGAGAAATCTCTTTTGTAAACTTACTGTTGAGGGAAATACCGGTACTCCTGCATTTCAAAAAACTGGTGCAAAGAAAATAAAATTTTTGTAATTATGCCTTACCTGACAGGCAGTTTTTAAAAAATTGTTAATTTTGTCAGCCCAAAACAGGGAATGTTTAATTAATTACCTACTAAACAATTTATTATAATCATGAAGACATACCAGACTGACCAGATAAAAAACATTGTGCTTCTGGGCAACTCCGGATCAGGTAAAACTATCCTGGCAGAAACAATGCTTTTTAACAGTGGTTCAATTGAAAGAAGAGGGACAATTGAGGGGAGAAACACTGTATCTGACTACCGGCCGATAGAACAGGAAAACGGAAATTCGATCTTTTCAACAGTGCTTTTCACGGAATATCTCAATAAGAAAATAAATATAATTGACACTCCCGGGCTTGACGATTTCAGCGGTGGTGTCGTTTCCTCACTTTTTGCAGCCGACCTGGCAGTAATGGTAATAAATGTTCAGAACGGGGTTGAAGTAGGTACCGAGATTCATTTCCGGCATGCCGCCGCGGTTCAGAAACCAATGATAATGGTGATCAACGGTCTGGATCATGAAAAGGCCAACTTCGAAAAATCCATCGAAATGATGAAGGAAAGACTGAGTACTGATGTCATGCTTGTACAATACCCTTTGAATGAAGGAACAGGTTTCAACACGGTGATCGATGTTGTCAGGATGAAAATGCTCCGTTACGGAAAGGACGGCGGCAAGGCCGAGATCCTTGACATTCCCGGGAGCGAGGCCGGCAGGGCTGCCGAGCTTCACTATGCACTGGTTGAAAGAGCGGCGGAAAGTGATGAGGGACTGATGGAACAGTTCTTCGCCAACGATACCCTCACTGAAGAGGAAATAAGAAAAGGCATTGCTAAGGGAATCGTTTCGAGAAGCCTGTTCCCGGTTTTCTGTATATCGGCGAAAAACAATACCGGAATAGACTCCCTGATGGATTTCATTGTAAATGAAGCCCCCTCCATCACCGACATGCCCGGACAGAAAAACAGCAGGGGAGAGACGGTGCAGGCGGATCCGAACGGCCCCGCTTCCCTCTATATTTTCAAATCCTCCATTGAGGAACATATCGGGGAAATAAATTACTTCAGGGTCTTTTCCGGAAAAGTCAGCGAGAATCTCGACGTCATAAACACCAGCAACGGAACAAGGGAAAGGCTGGCTCAGCTCTATGTCTGCGCGGGGAAGAACAGGACCAAGGTTCCTGTTATTAATACAGGAGACATAGGGGCCCTTGTAAAACTGAAAAATACCAGGATGGGCCATACCCTGAATGTGCCGGGCAACGACTGGACCTACGAAGGAATAATATTTCCCGAACCTAAATACAGAACGGCAATTAAGGCTCTGAGCGAGAGTGATGATGAAAAGCTCGGGGAAGCCCTCAGCAAGATACATCTGGAAGATCCAACCATTCTTGTTGAATATTCGAAGGAACTCAAGCAGATACTGGTTCATGGCCAGGGTGAATACCACCTGAATATCATGAAATGGCATCTTGACAACATCTACAGGATACCTGCCAGCTTCAATACCCCGCGTATACCCTACCGTGAAACCATAACAAGGGCTGCACAGGCCGATTACAGGCATAAGAAGCAGTCGGGAGGCGCCGGTCAGTTCGGTGAGGTTCATATGATAATTGAACCTTATGTTGAAGGTATCCCTGAGCTTTCGCTGCAGAAATTCGGCGGGAAGGAAATCAAGCTTTCCGTACGGAGCAAGGAGGAGATTGATCTTGAATGGGGAGGGAAGCTTGTTTATGTCAACTGCATAGTTGGAGGAACAATTGACGCCCGCTTCATGCCTGCCATACTGAAAGGCATTATGGAGAAAATGGAGGAAGGGCCCCTCACCGGTTCCTACGCACGGGATATAAGGGTGTATGTTTACGACGGGAAGATGCATCCTGTTGATTCCAATGAAATATCTTTCAGGCTTGCCGGCCGCAACGCATTCAACATTGCATTCAAGAATGCCGGTCCGAAAATACTTGAACCAATATATGATGTTGAGATAATGGTTCCATCCGACAGGATGGGCGATGTTATCAGTGATCTCCAGGGCCGCCGCGGCATGGTGCTTGGAATGAGCAGCCGGGACAGGTTTGAGGTAATAAAGGCAAGAGTCCCGCTGGCGGAAATGAACAAGTATTCGACTGCACTCAGTTCAATAACCGGGGGCCGTGCAATATATACAATGAAATTTTCGGAGTATGCACAGGTTCCGGGAGACGTACAGGAGGCTGTCATCAAGGCATATGCCGGGGAAGAGGAAGAGGAATAGCCGGTCCGGATACATAAATGAAAAAGAGGCTGTCTTTCGGAAGGCAGCCTCTTTTTTCATATTGTTTTCAATCAATCATACAACGGATTCTGCTCGATTTGCGGAGCTTTCTTGATTTCAGTACGCGGTATCGGGAACCAGTACTGTTTTTCACTCATCACGTTTTTGGCATGTGCCTCAATCCATTTCCAGGTAGTGACAATGGACCCGTCAGTATTTTTAACTTCAAGAATGTCAATGCCGCCCAGAGGAGGAGTCATAACATCTATCATGATCTTCCATCTTCTTATGTCATAGAACCTGCTCTCCTCACCATAAAGTTCAACCTTCCTCTCATGACGCAGTGCCTCTTTTATATCACCCGTAAAATCCGGAAGACCGGCCCTGTTCCGTATCATATTTATATATTTTGCAGCTTCTACTGTCTCTCCCAGTTCAAGACATGCTTCTGCATAATTGAAAAGGACCTCGGCATAACGCATATAAATCCATACATTCTGGTTGTTCTGGACATCACCGTCGCTGGTATGGTCCATGAATTTCTTGGTAAGGTATCCTCCGTAGCAGCCGTTGCCGGGCGACAGGGGGCCTTTCCTGGTATCCAGGCCGAAGATATCCTCATAGGAACCATCTGCCTTCATCGTCCTGTGAGTGCGCCTTTCATAGATGCCCAGCGGATCACGCGGCTGAAGATTGACAGGGCGCTGCTGCCATAAGGCACTGTCATACAAAAAAGTGGCATAGAACCTTGGTTCGCGGTTATAGTAGGGGTTTTCGTGTTTGAAAACAGCCGATTTATTCTTATACAGTTTGTCGGAATTTATTTCGAAATGATCAAAGAATTTTGATCCGTCGCTCATTTCATAAGAGTCCACCATCTGCTGCAAAGGACCGTTTCTGCCGAAATTATTTACCCCGTTGGGACCGTTTGTCTGGTTTATGCGGTGAGTCCGCCCAAGGTTGAGAATATACATTTTCCCCCATATAATCTCATCATTGGCCAGGGTATAGGATCTGAACAGTTCATAGTAATTCTTTGCCACGGCGGCCTGGTCGGGTGCCCCGAAATCAGCAAGCCGGGCAGTTCCCAGGTCCATGACGTCTTTCGCGGCATTTTTTGCCTTTGTCCATAAAGCCTGTCTGTTTGTTCCGGACTTATAGCCAACCAGCTCATTTGCAGCATTGCCGTCGGCAGTCAGATCACTGGCCGCAAACAGCAGTATCCTCGATTTCAGTGTCAGGGCTGCTTCTTTCGTTGGCTTGCCCATTTCCTGATCAGCTTTCAGGGGGAGCAATGCGGCAGCATCATCACAATCCTTTACAATGAAATTAACTGTCTCCTCAAAGCTGGCTCTCTTAAGCTGACCGAAATCATCATCAAGCTTGTTGGCCGTGCTCATCAGGGGAACACCACCATAAAAACGGCAGAAATTATGGTAAACAAATGCTCTCAGAAACAATGCCTCCCCTTTCAGTATGTCCGTAGTGGCTTTGACAGCCGCCTGCTCCGAAGCAGGATAATTATCCTTTATCTGATCTATATTATCAAGGAACAAATTGATTCTTTGGATATTGCGCCAGTTGTCGGTATTCCAGTTCAGCCATGAAAAGAGATTGGTTCCGACATCCGGGGTCTGGGTTCCAAGGTTGTATGCCTGGGAACTGCTTCCTCTTCCGACAGGCATTTCATCACATGCTGATCCTAGCATAACTCCTTGGAATGGCTGGTTCAGAGCATAATAGCAATAGTTGAGATAGGCGCTGGCAAGGTTCGCATCTGACCACAGGGTTGCATCAGAATATGAATCGAGTGGGGTTTTGTCAAGAAGTGAGGATTGACAAGCCGGGAGTAAAAGCACCAGTATCAGTGATTGAAATATATTAATTATTTTTTTCATGATATAATAGTTTTAAATGTTTATATCAGAACGCGACTTTTATGCCCAGTGCAAATACCCTGTGGAGAGGATAGCTCGTGACGTTCGATATTTCAGGATCGTGTTTATAGGCAAATGCATTATAAAGCAATGCAATATTCTGCCCCGACACATAAACTTTCATGTCCTTCAGATACACACTCTGAATTAATTTATGGGGTAAGGTATAGGAAATTTCAAGGTTTTTCCATCTGCAGAAGGCATGATTATAATAATCGAAGCTGGTAGGATAGGCAGATCTCCAGTAATCTTCCTCCCTTTCAAAAGTCCGGGGCTTGGATGCCGTTTTATTATCCGGGGTCCATCTGTCTTCGGCATAATACTGCCAGTAGTTGCCCCAGGTTCCCATTATGGGAAAATCAGCCCTGTACCAGGTATTTCCGACACCCTGGAAAAGAGTGGTGAGAGCGAAATTTTTATAGTTCAGTCCTAAACTGATGCCATATGTAATCTCGGGAATTTGGGTAAAGTCAAAAATAATGCGGTCATCAGCATTTATTTTTCCGTCTTTATTGTAATCCTCTATTATAATTCCTCCCCCGCCTCCGGAATTGGCAGCATAAGGATCCGCTACGCGCGGATAGCCGGGCATGTCATCAGCATCCTTAAAAACTCCGATGGCTTTATACTGAAGAACAGCCCCTATGGGATGGCCGGTGAACCTTTGCCAGTCGACTGCCCTTGCCGGTTCGTCATATTCCACGATTTTATTCCTGGCAAATGCAAAGTTGCCGTTTATTGAATAGCCGAAATTTCCCGTCCTTTCGGAATAGCCGAGAACCGATTCAAATCCCTTGCTGTCAACAACACCAAAGTTTTCATCCGGGAGGGTGATCCCCGTGAAATCCGGGACTGATGCATCTTTTTTCCAGAGTATATTTGAACGCCTCTGATAAAACAGGTCAACATCCCACCTGACTTTTCCGCCAAAGAATTGTGATTCAAATCCTGCATTGTAAATATTTGCCACTTCCCAGGTAATATTCGGATTAGGCACGCTTGACTGAACCAGGCTTGAAGAATATGCTTTGGAAGGCTTGGTAATTAAACCAGTACTGAATCCGTAAAGAGTAAGATACTGGAATGCGTTTACTGCATCATTACCCATCTGGCCCCAGGAAGCCTTAAGTTTCAGATAGTTTATGAATCCCACATTATTTCTCCAGAAATCCTCACTCGAGATTCTCCATCCCAGAAGCACACTCGGGAACGTGCCCCAGCGGCCCACATCCTTTGAAAACCTGAGTGAACCGTCATGCCGCAGGGTGAATTCAAAGAGATATTTTTCGGAATAGTTATAGGTAAATCTTCCGAAATAGTTCAGCCTTGCATCTATCGATACGGCTGAAGCGTTGTTCATTTCATCCGTTCCGCCAGCATTCAGATATGGAAGCTGGTCGGAAATGAAATAGCGACGATATCCCTGTATCCCCTTGTACAGGTAATCCATGCTTTCCATTGCAACAAATGCGCCGATTGTATGAACCCCGAACGATCTGTCATAATTGAGTTTCAGACTGTTGGTAACTCTCCTTGTGTCATAGTAATAGTCTGTCAGCCTGGGTTCTGCAAATCTTGCCCTGGGTATGCCTGTCAGGAAAGCTGATCCGTCTTCCTTGCCGGTATTCCCTGCAGCCAGGTAACCGGCCTGATCGAAGAAATACAGGGTAATGGGTTTCTCAAAGAATTTCCTCACCCGGAAATACATATCATAAGCGTAGTTGCCCGAGAGTGTAAGTCCCTCCACCCATGGTATCCTGATGGTTGCAACAAGCATCGGATTGATCCTGTAATGCTTGTCATCGTCAAATCCGCCGTCAAACGTTGATATTGCCAGAGGCTGGTCACCATATTCAATATCCGGTCCGTAAAGTCCGTTTGGCCAGAGAGCTGGAGAATTCGGGAAATTCCTGATCAGTCCTGCAAATATGTTTGATGTGGATCTCGTCGGGAAGGTCTTATCCTCCTCTGAAGCATTCACATCAAAATTCAGGGTGATATACTTGTTCAGCTCTGCATCAAGGTTGGTTTTGAAATTGTATCTTTTATAAGTTGTCGCACTCTTTTTATAAGTTCCCGCATCAGACTGGGCACCGAATGAGGCAAAATATTTGAAAGTCTTTGACCCGCCCGTCACACGGAATGTATGATGACCGGTATTTGTCCAGGTCCTGAAGGTCTCCTTCATCCAGTCGGTATTGGGATGAGTCCACGGATATTCTCCTGATTTATATTTTTCTATATCCTCTGCCGTGTAGGTCGGGGCCTCTTTCCGGTACATTTTCACCTCATTGATCATCTGGGCATAGGTGGCTGCATCTGTCATCTTCGGCAGAACAGTCGGCTGTTCCCATCCATGGTAAAAATCGTATTCAAAGCGGGCCGCACCCTCAGTACCTCTTTTTGTAGTGATCAGGATAACTCCGTTTGCAGCTCTCGATCCGTAGATCCCGGCAGAGGCATCCTTAAGAACAGTAAGACTTTCAATGTCGCCGGGTTCTATTGAATTCATATCACGTTCGGGGATACCATCCACAACAACGAGTATGGAGTTATTACCCAGAGTGTTCTGCCCCCTGATCAGGAGGTCGGCATTGTCGCGCCCCGGTTCTCCGGTCATCTGCTTGACGACCAGTCCCGGCATACGGCCCCCGAGAGACTGGGAAACAGTGTTGGTGGGTGAAGCCGTTATTTCTGCGGTTGAGATACTGGTCACTGAACCGATTACGTTCACTTTCTTCTGTGTTCCATAGCCCACAACAACAACTTCCTCAAGTGAAAGAGCTTCGGAATTAAGTGTAATATCAACAACATTACGGCTCCCCGGTACTATTTCCTGAGTTACAAAGCCGATAAAGGAAGCAACAATAACTGCATTCCGGTCAGGCAGCGTCAATGAATACCTGCCTTCAATATCCGTTGTTGTACCTGTTGTTGTGCCCTTGACAACGACATTTACCCCGGGGAGAGGAGCTCCGTCTTCGTCCACAACCGTTCCGGTAATTTGCACCTGCTGAAAATCAGCAGCATAGAGATCCGCCCAGGAAAAACTCAGGCTTACGAGTACAATGAGAATAAAAAACAATCTCATCATACCGGATTTTTTTCTTTTGCATTTAATCCAAAAGCATTTTTGCAAAATAATGTTAATGACATTCATACTAAAAGTTTTAATGAAAAATTATTTGTCAGAGTCCGGAAATATGAATCTGTGAACAGATATGAACTACCAGACTAAAAAAGATAAGAATCTGGGAATCATACGGCTTAATTTATCTTCATAGGCAAAAAATTATCAGGTTAGAATTCGGGATCATGCCTGAAATATAGTGATTATTTATGAAACAGGAACATTTTCTCATATTATTTTTATCATAATATTATTTGCCGGTTGAGATTATCAGATATATATCCCGGTATGTAATAAATTATTAAAATAATACATAACACGGTCAGCCGTTTCCGCAATGAAAAGCTGAATGCTGTTTCAGGGTAGGTATTCAGCCGGGGAATTTGAACCAGAATGGTTCATTCTATGACCTTGGCTACTACGGTGACCGGAGGAGTGCTACGGAGTTCAATGGGGCGAACGCATGGTACCATAACATGACCTCCCAATCCGGCGCTGTGAACTGGAACTACTACAATAAGGAGGTTGGGTTTTCTGTTCGTTGCGTAAAGGATTGATGAACACCGTACACGCAATCCGTTAACAATGATACTCACACCGTTTTAAGAACATCCCACACGAATGCACGGATGCCCACTTCCTCGTTGACCGCATCAATCCTTTTTACATTTTCAAGAAGATTATCCACCAGACCGTCATCAACAACTGTCAGGGCACACTTGTTGATTTCCGGCCAGGTATGGGTTCCCAGATGGGGCACGCCTGTATTGCTGCCCCTTCCGAAAATATTCTCCCATATTGTATAGCCCTTTATGCCCATTCTGTCAAACAGGAACTCTACCTTTTCGGTATGGGCCTGGTTATATATGATCATCACAGCTTTCATGACTAATATTTTCTATTCATTACTATCATCGTTTCCGTTCAGGAAATCAAAATCGGAGTATAAAGCCGTCCTCTTGTCCCTTTCACCCCGCTTTGCAAATACTGCATAAACAACAGGTACAAGTACCATGGTCACAAGTGTCGAAAAGAGCAGTCCTCCAATAACTGCAATACCCATCGGGCTCCAGAGCTCTGATCCCGAACCGCTGCTCAGGGAAAGAGGAAGCATGCCCAGGATGGTGGTCGCCGAGGTCATGATAACGGGCCTGAGCCTTGACCTGCCGGATATGGCTATTGCTTCATACAGTTCATTTCCCCTGTCTCTCATCAGGTTGATAAAGTCAACCAGCACAACCGCGTTCTTTACCACTATCCCTATAAGCATTACCGCACCGATAGCCGATATGACGCTCAGGGTTGTGCCTGTGACGAAAAGTGCTATTGCCACACCCGAAAATGCAAACGGAATGGAGAACATTATGATGAACGGCATCTTCAGGGATTCAAACTGCGATGCCATAACCAGGTAAACCAGGATGAGGCTCACCACGATGAGAAACCCGATATCCTTGAACGATTCTTTCTGATCTTCAATGGCTCCGGAGATCTGGACCATCACATCGGAAGGAATGCTGATTTCGCCGATGGCCTTGTTAATTTCCCTCTGCAAATCGGTTAATGATCTCTTATAAGGGGTGAACGAGACGGTAACTATCCTTTCCCTCCTTTTGCGTTCAATGCTCGGAGGTGACCAGTATTCCTTTATTTCCGATATCTCACCAAGCCGTATCATCTGGCCGGCAGGATTGGTAATACCAATGTTTTCGATATCGGTAAGCGTACTCCTCGACTTTTCATTGAAACGGACAATCACATCATATTCCTCTCCCGACTGTCTCAGGCGGGTTGCCGTCATTCCTCCCACCCTGTTTCTTACCATGGCTGATACAGTAGCAGTATTGAGGCCATTGGCAATCATTTTTTCCTGGTCGAGTATTATCTGGAGTTCCGGCTTTGACTTGTCGCGGCTGATGGTTACATCCTTTGCGCCCCTCATATTCCTTATCCTCTCCGCCAGTTCCTCGGCAACAAGGTTCGTGGCGGCTATGTTGTAACCGTAAACCTCAACATCTATCTTGTTTCCGCCAAAGCTTCCCATCCCTTCCTGAAGGTCCACCTTAAAATCAATTATCTCGGGAATCTTCGCAAGTTCCAGCCTGAATGCCTCAGCAATCTCCGAGGCTTTCCTTAGTCTCTCCTCAACCGGCACAAGTGATATTGTATAGCTTATCACATGGGTTCCGCCTGCTCCGAAAAGGGATGAAAATCCGGCCTCATCATCCACTCCCGTTGATGATGACAGCATTCTGACCTCGGGAATCGTCGAGGCAATAATTTCATCAATCTTATCGGTTGTTTTGAGGGTCTCATCCACTCTTGTCCCCGTCTGCAGTTCAACTGTCACCCTGAGTGACGACTGGTCGGCCTCGGGAAAGAATTCGGTATCAATAAGGAGGAAAAGGGACATTGATCCCGCGAAGACGAGGAATGCAATCAGTATCACAACCCTTTTATGATAAAGTGCCCATCTGAGTGTTTTCTCATAAAAGCGGTCAAACCTGTCGAGCCCCTTTCTGATACTGCCGTCATAGGTATACCATGGCGCTTCCTTTCTTATCGGATACCATTTGAGCAGAAGGGCACTCATGGTCGGTGTAAGGGTGATGGCTGCAGCCACCGATGTGATGATAGTGATCGTCACGAGCATGCCCAGCTGTTTGAACAAGACGCCGGTAAGCCCTGATACGAAGGTGAGCGGAAAGAATACCGCAACAACGGTAAGGGTTGTGACAATAACTGCAAGCCATACCTCATTGGTTGCATAAATTGCAGCCTCCCTGGGCCTGCTCCCCCTTTCAACATGCCTTGTTATATTCTCCAGCACCACAATCGCGTCGTCGACCACCATCCCGATCGCAATGGACAGGGATGTAAGCGATATGATGTTTATCGACTCGCCGGTTACAAACAGATAAATGAAGGCCACAACCAGGGATATCGGGATCGTTATTATTATTATAAGGGTTGCCCTCCATCTTCCGAGGAAAAAGAGAACGACAAGGATCACGAAAATGGCGGCATAAAGGAGTGTCTCGGCAAGATTGTTGATCGAGTCCTTGATGAATGTCGCACTGTCAAACAGTTTTTCAATCTTTACGTCGGCAGGAAGGTTCTTCTTAAGGCTTTCGAGAGTCTTTTCCACCTCCCTGGTAATTTTCACCGTATTGGCTCCCGACTGTTTCTGAATGAAAAGAATCATTCCCGGCAGGCCGTTGATCCTGGTGTCCATCCTTGTCTCGCGTATGGTATCCCGGACTTCGGCAACATCCTTCAGATATATATTGCTCCCATCGTAGCTGCTGACCACAATGTTTCTGATAATATCACTCTCGGGGAATTCACCCTGTATCCTGAGGGGATAGTCAGTCTGGCCCATCTCAATATAACCTGCAGGCATGTTCAGGTTCTCCGCCCTCAGTATGTTTCCGATCTGCTCTATGGTAAGGTTATATGCTTCCATTTTCCGCGGATCAACGTCAACGTAAACCTTTCGCCCCGGTACACCCCTGAGGTTCACGGAACCCACTCCCTCAATCCTGTTGAGCGGATTTACGATCTTTTCATCCAGTATCTTTTCAAGTCCCCGGTAACTCTCCTCGGCAGTGATGGCAAAAAAGACAATGGGCATCATACTGGAATTGAATTTCATGATTACAGGCCTCTCTGCATCGTCAGGGAGATAATTTTCGACAAAGCTCAGATTGCTTCGGATGTCATTGGATGCCTCATCGAGATTGGTACCGTATTCGAAATTCATGAATATCACCGACAGTCCGTCACTTGAGGAGGAAGTTATTTCCTTCAGATTGCTGACGGAATTGAGTACATCCTCAAGCGGCCTGGTAAGATTGGTTTCAATGTCTGATGCACTGGCTCCCTGATAGCTGGTGACGACTCCCACAAAGGGAAGCTCCACTTCGGGATAGAGATCCACGGGAAGCTGTATAAGTGAATAGAGACCTATCACGATAAGGGCCACAAACACCAGTATCGTGGTTACCGGTCTGCTTATTGATTTGCTGTATATACTCATATTGGAATTATTTATCGGATGCCCTGTCCTGACCTACATAACAATCCTGTCCTAAATAACAACTTCAATCCTGTCATTATTCATCAGCTTTGACTGGCCATCCGTTACCAGATGATCCCCTTCGCTGAGATTATCCGAGATAATTTCCAGCTGGTCGTCAAACCTCTTGCCCAGTACTACCTCAAGCCTTCTGGCAATGCCATTCTCCTCGATGAAGACGTAGCGTATGTTGGTTCCTTCCTGCAGCAATACGGCAGCGGCAGGAACAACAAAAGTTGCAACTTCCCCCATATCCATCGACACCCTCACAAACATACCGGGTTTAAGCATGTCATTTCTGTTGGGAAGCTCTATTTCGGCAATGAATGATCTTGTTACCGGATTAACAGTGGGAGCCTTCCTGAACACCCTTCCGGTAAATACCTCACCGGGATATACATCGGCAGTGACTGAGGCTTTCATCCCATTAATAATCAGAGGATAGTACTGTTCCGAAACGGACACATTCACCTTCAGGGGGTTAACCTGCATGATGGTGACAATTGCCGACCTGCCCGACTGTGTGGTCGGAGTTCCTGAATACATTTCCCCGTTCTCAAAATACTTACCTGTTATGACACCATTGAAGGGAGCCCTGAGCAGGGTGTTTTCCTCCATAAAATCAACATTTGTCTTCAGCACGTCATATTGTGTCTTCATCTGATCATACTGCTGCTGTGTGGCGCTGCCGGTCCGCAAAAGCGTATCAAGCCTCGAAAGGTCCTTCTGAACACTGCTCAGCTGAACCCTCTGCTGATACAGCTGCGTGCGGTCCATAAGAAAGAGTTCCTGCCCCTTTGTCACCCTGTCACCCGTTTCAACATATATCCTGTCAATCCTCCCGGGTGTGGAGGGTGCCATGTTGACTTCCTCGTAAGGCATAATAGTTGCCGTATAATCAATTGTTCTTGCTATTTTCGTCCTTTCAAGAGCCAGTACCCTCACCGGAATGACTGCCCTCTCGCCGGATACATTGCCCGGGGCCTTATCTGATTTCTTTGCAGAACAGCCTGAAAAAATCAGAACTGCCGTCATAACAAGCGGAATTGTCTTTAAGTATTTCATCGTATTTGTTTTTGTATTTCCAGGTAATTAAAGATTGTTAAGAAGTTTTTCCAGGGCAACCCTGGTCTGAAGAAGGTTCATAAGCGCTGTCACATAATTGTTTTCAGCCTGAAGATACTGGCTGTTGGCCTGTGTGAGCTCCAGACTGGATGCAGTTCCCTGTTTGTATTTATTCTCCACGCTTGTATAAATCCTTTTCGACACCTCAACATTGTCGAGCTGGTTTTTGTACTGAAGATTGGCATTTACAAGATTGTACCTCAGCTGTTTTTCCTGTATCAGAAGCTGTTCAGCCACCATATCCTTTGTGGTTTTTGCCTTCTCAAGACTGATTCTTGCCTTGCTGATGCGCGCATACCTCTGGCCACTGGCAAAAATTGGGAGTGATACCTGCAGCCCTACCATGGAATTCGGAAACCATGACAGATCGTTTAGCTTGTCACCCATACCGTTTGTGCCGTAATTATAGAAGCCGGCAAGTGTGGGAAGTACCGAAGCTTTCTGCGATTTGAGCGCAAGGGAGGATATCATTTCCTGGCCCTCCACAAGCCTGTAATCTACATTCCTGGTGTGATCAAATTCCTGTGACAGAAGAGCTTCAACATCCATCTCTGCTGTAAGGCTTTCCAGTGTTTCGGTCAGTACTATGGAGGTTGACGGGGAAACGCCCAGCTGAAACCTGAGAAGGTTATAATTCAGTTCGATGGTGCGTTCCAGTGTGCTGCGGTTGTTTTCAACCATTGTTACGTTTGAAATCATCTGGTCAACATCCGTTGCCTCCGCCATTCCCACCTCATACATGGCCCGGGTCGATTTAAGCGTTTCTCTCAGGTTATCAATATTGCTGTTGAGCAGTTCAAGGGATTTTTCCGAAATGAGAATCAGGAAATAAGCAGAGCTTACCGATTCTTTTGTGTCCAGCTCTGATTTCAGGAGGTTCTCCTGGCTCAGCCTGTTGGCCAGCCTGCTGGTTTCTATGCCAATGTATAAAGGTGCATTGAAAAGCAGGAGACTGGCTTCTATGGCTCCGCTGGAATTGAACTGCGATCCGAAAGTGACAGGGATCTTTTCACCGGGCCGTCCGAAAAAATCACCCGGCAGAAGGGTTGTCATAAGTTTCAGATTGTCCATTATTGCCGCATTTGCACTCACCTGAGGAAGAGCTGCCGATATCGTTTCCCATACGGCCGCTCTTGAAGCCTGAACATCCGATCTGGCAGCAAGAACCATCTTGTTGTTCATCAGGGCATAATCCTGTGCCTCCCTGACCGAAAGCTTCAGCTCGTCAGTATTTTCCAGGGCACTGAAGAGTGACCCCCCGATTAGCAGAAATGCCGTAAGCGTAAATAGAATCCGTTTCATAATAATTATTTTTCTTTATGCTGTTGTTCTGATTTTCTATTCCCTGCTTCCTATTGTAAAAATCAATCAGATCAAGACCTTCAGGCGTGGAAATTCCTCTCAGGTAATTAATGTAGAAATCCCTGAAAATATGCTTCCTGTCCGGATCACTATCCCCTTCGCCGTCCTTGTCGAGCAGTATCCGCAACATTTCAAAAAAGCACTTGTTGGTGATTGTAACGTCAATGTCACTGCGAAAGACACCCTCTTCAATCCCCCTCTCTATCATCGCGGCATTGTCGCTGTACAGGGGAAGCTCATCCGTTTCCCTGAGCCTGCGGATTATGTCATGATGATAATTCTTCATGTCAAGTCTGAAAGCGGGACTCATACGGCTGTAATGTTCATCCATCAGCTCGAAAAAACTGAATATGGCTTCGATGACATTCTCCGAACCGGAAAAAATCCTTGAAACAAGTTCCTTCTGCTTTTCTCCCATCCGCCGGAGAACAGCCGCAAGAAGCTCATCCTTGTCGTGAAAAATCTCGTAAATGGTTCTTTTTGATATCCTCAGACGGCTGGCAAGCATGTCCATCGTTACGGCCCTTATGCCATACATGCTGAACATGAGGGCTGCTTCTTCCGTTATCCTCTGCCTGTGTTTCATTGCCTGTCCGTAAAAACGCGGCAAAAATGAAAAAACTTTTTTAGTTTACAAAGTTTTCATGCGTAAATATTGGAAATTTACCTGTGAATTGAGGAATTATGAGGGCGAATGCCCGGCTGTTTATCTGTACAGATATACAAATCCCCGGTATTCCTTGCTGTCATATCTTATATCATCCCATCCGTACGCCCGTATTATATAGAAATACAATCCCGGGGCAGCTTTGACCGATGAATTATTTATATTGCCGTCCCAGCCGGTCCATTCCTTCAGCCTTTCACCCTCCCCGGAGAAGCTGTATACCTTCCTTCCGGAGCGGCTGAAAACATCCATGGTCAGATATCTCAGCGACCTGGAATCAACCATGAACCTGTCATTGTATCCGTCCCCGTCGGGACTGAAAACATTTGGAATGGCAAGAGCTGACGGTTCCACGATGATTTTTGCCGAACGTACCGAATCAATGCAGTGGCGTTCGCTTTCAACCCTGAGACGGATGGTATATTCCCCGGGCTTATAGTAGGTGTGTATCAGCGGGTCGTTAAGCGTTGAAATGGTATCATCGCCAAAGTCCCATTCGTAAACATGTGCCCTGACGGACTTATCCGTTATTGCCACTTCCAGTGGTGCTTCTCCCTTCAGCGGATCGAGGGTGAAATCCGCCTTTACATGAATCGACTTATAGTCAATCGTGTCGGAACTGCTGCACCCCAGCGTGTTTACCCGCAGAGTGTAAACAACATCAACCAGCGGCGGTGTGAATATTTTCGGATCAAGTTCGAGAGAGGGATAGGGGATTGATGATTCCGGCTCCGACGACCAGAGAAAGCTCACTTCATTTTTCAGGCTCAGGGCACGGCCGTCAAGGGGGTCGAAATATCCGAAGGAGCTCACAGCGGCACCGGCAGTACCGTCGAGGGCAACATAATTGCAATGCTTCATAGGATTCATGAGCTTTGCCGAAACAAACGGAGTTTCGTCAAATACTATCCATGCCGTCATGATTGTGTCATGGCCGCCTGATATGATCACCCTGTAGCCTCCCGGATCAAGATTGGCAAGCGATGAACTCCGTACAGCCGTTTCGGTTTTTACAGCTATGCTGAAACTGCTGGCTGAAGTGTTCCAGCGGTACCAGGCAAAATCAGAGGGGGCTTTATTTTCCGGAATCCGGGCACTGAGACTTCCTTTCTGCGAACCTGAAGAATTGCAGTAGATGAAAATCTGATCCCTGGTTCCGGGTGCAGAAGGATAGGAAGTATATCTCGTGGAAACTGCATCCGGCGAAACCAGCTGGGCCAACAGGCAATAATGTACAAACAGCAGGAATATTGAAATACCGAAACGCACAGGCAGTAAAGGATTTTTCTAATAAACGGTTACATTGACCCTATTTGTATAACACTCTGCAATATTAATAAAAATATGTTTTAAATCCACAGTTTCCCGGTATGATGCTATTCCCCGTCATGATGCGATTCCCCGGATACAGTGACTTCCCTGAATAAGGCGGTATCCGCGGGGGACTGGGTCCGGCCGCATGACTGACAAAGAATTCACATAAGGGAAGCATTATTCTTTTGTTGAAAAATATATGATATAAACAGACCGCTTTCTCTTCCGCTGAAATTGATTTCATTAAATTTGCCATCCCGGCAATCTGTAATACCAGCTAACTCATGACCCGTGATTATCTTGTCGAACTTAATGAATCCCAGCGGGAAGCGGTCATCAACACCGAGGGGCCGGCACTGGTCATTGCCGGAGCAGGCGCCGGAAAAACCCGTGTCCTTACTTACAGGATAGCACACCTTCTGCAGAAGGGTGTGCACGCCAGCCAGATACTGGCCCTTACCTTTACCAACAAGGCTGCCGGTGAGATGAAGGACAGGATTGCCCGGATCGCCGGTTACGAAACTGCAAGGTATCTGTGGATGGGAACCTTTCATTCAATCTTCGCAAGGATACTCAGGAAGGAAGGCGACAGGCTGGGATACCAGCCGAACTACACCATCTATGATACATCTGACTCTAAAAGCCTTATCCGGACAATCATCAGGGAACTCAGCCTGGATGACAACATTTACAAACCCGGGGTGATTGCAGCCCGGATCTCAGGTGCCAAGAATAATCTCATAACATCCGGAATGTATGCCGCCGACAATTCCCTGCATGAATATGACAAATCGTGCAGAATGCCGTTTATGGCCGATATATATAAAACCTATTCGGCCAGGTGCTTCAGGGCAAATGCAATGGACTTCGATGACCTCCTTCTCAATACAAACATACTGCTTAAGGATTTTCCGGAAGTTCTTTCATCATACCAGGAAAAGTTCAGGTACATTCTGGTTGATGAATACCAGGATACAAATTTCGCCCAGTATCTGATAATAAAACAACTGGCAGCCCGGCACGAAAATATATGTGTTGTAGGGGATGATGCACAGAGTATTTACTCCTTCAGGGGAGCCCGGATTGAAAACATTCTGAAATTCAGGGATGATTACCCCTCTTCCCGCCTTTTCAAGCTGGAACAGAACTACAGATCCACCCGAATCATTGTAAATGCTGCAAACGACATAATTGCCAATAACGAGGGCCAGATTCACAAAACTGTTTTCTCGGAAAATGAAGAGGGCGACAGGATAATGATCATGCAGGCGGTGACAGATATGGAAGAGGGATTCAATATTGCATCGGATATCTTTGACAAAAGGCTTACTCACCGGCTGAAATGGGAGGATTTTGCCATCCTTTACAGGACAAATGCCCAGAGCCGTATTTTTGAAGAAACACTGAGAAGAAAGAATATACCTTACAAAATATACGGGGGCCTTTCATTCTATGAACGTAAGGAGATAAAGGACATTCTGGCCTATTTCAGGATGGTCATCAACCCGGATGATGAGGAAGCCTTCAGAAGATCGGTGAATTATCCGAAAAGAGGCATTGGGGACGTTACGATTCAAAAAATCCTGGATCTGGCAACAGATATGAATGTTACTGCCTGGAGCATCATCAATGATGCTGAAATATTACCATCATATTTCAATGCAGGAACTATCAGAAAGATTTCATCCTATACCTCCCTCATCAACTCATTTGTAGCCGGCAGGGAAAAAGCGGATGCCTATTCCCTGGCCAGGGACATTGCATCTGGCTCGGGAATCATGAAAGAGCTGAGGGACGGAAAAATGCCGGATGAGATAAGCCGCTACGAAAACCTGGAAGAACTTCTGAATGGTATCAAGGCATTTACCGAAGCCGCTGAAACCAATGGTGAACCTGCGGGACTTGACGCATACCTTGCCAACGTTGCCCTGCTCACCGATCAGGATAATGAAAAGGAAGAAGATAGTGAAAAGCTCACCCTGATGACGATGCATTCTGCCAAAGGACTGGAGTTCAATTATGTATATATAGTAGGAATGGAAGATACCCTTTTCCCGTCCCCGATGTCTTCAGGAAGTCTAAAGGAACTGGAGGAAGAAAGGCGGCTCTTCTATGTGGCTGTTACAAGGGCAAAGAAACAAGTCATCCTGAGCTATGCACTCAACAGGTACAGGTGGGGAAATCTTGAAAGAAGCAATCCCAGCAGGTTCCTGCAGGAAATCGACAAAAAATATATCCATTATCCACAGACCGGGGGAAAACCATTCCGCAGCGGAAGGCCGGCAACTGACAAGGTTTCCTTCTTAAGTGAAAAACCGGCCGGCAGTATTCCTTCGGCCGGCAGTATTCCCTCCGCCCGCCTGAGAAGGATCCGCACAGCTGACAGGACAACTGCCCTGCATCAGCCGTCATCCGGACCGGCAGGGACTCAGCAGTTCAATGAGGGTGACAGGGTGCTTCATGAAAGATTCGGACAGGGTATCATTGTTTCTCTTGAAGGAGAAGCACCTGACAATACGGCATCAGTTGAATTTGAAAACAGCGGCAGAAAAAAACTGCTGCTGAGATTTGCCCGGCTCCGGAAAATCTGAATAATTCAAGTCTTTGTTTTTTATGCCAAAAGTTCTTCAACAGCAGGTTTTTCCTCTGCAAGCAGTACAGACTGATACAATGATGCAAATGAACTTTTCACCCACATTACAGCCGGAAAAATACCGATAATAAAAAGGGCAAAACCAAAAATATAAATGAAAAACGCTACAAATCCCATCAGGAATATTGTCCAGCCCCGGCCTCGTGTCAGCTTCCAGCTCAGCTCAACCGATTCAATCGGATCAAGCTTTTTATCCATTACTATATAAGGTACAAAAGCCAGCCGGCATGCCACTATTATTCCGGGTACAATCAGTGCGAACAAAGCTATCATGATCAGTGCAAAAACCAGCAGATTGGCCAGAATGATTTTAAGGTAACCTGTCCAGAATCCTCTGATAAGCCATTCAAAATCCGGTTTGACCTTCCTTACTGATTCCAGAAAGATCATTTTCGCTCCATATTTTACCACAGGCAGGGCCAGAAGTGCATAGGCCAGAGCCAGTAATCCCAGGAATAATGCAAATGCCCCTAGGGATGCCATTCCGAAAAACTGCTCCAGGCTGCCGTCCCAGTTCCAGGCCATGTTTTTTATGTCCCCGCTGTCAATACTATAGTTCAAACCCTTCATCGGGCCTTTCAGAACCATCAGGACAAAAACAACCAGCAGCAGCCTGAGAAAATTGTCAAGCATCACTTTCCAGCCGGTTCCGTAACTATCCCCGAATGTCGGGAACAGATTGTATGTTCTGATTTTTCCGGTTTCAGTTGTTGAATTCATCTTGTCTGAGTTTTTATTGATTGTTTAAATAATCATGCTTCCCGTCAAATGTAAGCTATCATCCCCTTTCCGGCTCAATACTATCGTAGTGTTTTTCACCATCACTACCAAAGTATGTATCCCTGCCCGCGGCCTGATCTGAAAACAAATGACAGATCTCCGGACACAGCTGAAATTGTTTGCATATCTTTATATCATCATGCTGACCATTTTGTTTTTCCTGGTTTTTATCCTTTCCATGGCACTGGCAACCCTGGGAATCTCTCTCACCATACGACTGAGAAATACTCACAAATCGGAGACATTCGGCTTCCTGCTCTATTTTCAGATCTTCATATACACATTTGGATTTTACGGAATATGGGGGCAGGTACTGATAAATGCATTCCTTCTGCCAAACATACCGGGGGGGATCCATCCGGGTTTTCCGAATATTCCCTTACTGATGGGGATCCCATTCCTTATTTTTGCCTGGCTGATGCTGATCCAGTTCTCATCATCAGCCGCAGGCCGGCAGAAAGTGAGATACTTTATTCCGGGCTTCCTGGTTCTGAATTTCGCACTGTTATTTCTTCTTGGATATTATGTTGCCGGAACGGACTCACCAGGAACGGAACCACTTATCAGAAACTACTTCATTGTCATGAATGTGGCCTATGCCCTGCTTGCTTCAGCCGTCATCAGCATACCTTCCGGAAGCAGGACACTGACACGTAAAAAGGATATCCGCTCCCTGGCATTGTTACTGCCGCTGATAACAGTTATCCAGTGCCTGCCCCTGCTTTTCCATGAAACAGAACCCCGGACGGGACTGATCTTCATTTTTATTTTTTTCCTGGGAAATATATTTATTCCTGTTTTCCTGAGCTATGCTGCATTATTGCCATCAGTTCCCGGTCAGACCGCAGGAGATCTTTCGTTCAGGGATTTCTGTGTTAAATATGAAATATCGCCCCGTGAATCGGATGTGATAAAAGAGATATGCAAAGGTCTGAGCAATAAGGAAATATCAGACAAACTCTTTATTTCCCTTCAGACGGTAAAAGACCATACCCACCGCATTTACATCAAAACGAATGTCAGGAGCAGGGTACAGCTCATCAATCTTGTAAAGGGGGAAAGCGGATCACCACTCACTTCTGCCCAGGACCGTGGACTGCCGGGAATTAAAAACAGCTGAAAACTATTATTGCCCCATCTTCAAACTCAAGCTCAACATTTTCACCGGTGGCTTCGTTCAGTGTGGCTTCCCACCAGTTTTTCACTTTCCTTGCTTCAAGAGGATAAACGAGTCCGCGGGAAGTGATTTCCGTTTGAGGATTAATTGAAAAAACAGAAATCTGCTGGCCTGGAAAGGCTGAAAACACACATGATTTCAGATATGGCCGGAAAACTCCCGAATCAGTGACCATCATCACTTCTGCTTCCGCGGCATACTCAACAAGAAGCGAAATATTGCCTATTGTATGATCTTCACGCTTCCCCGTGGCTGCCAGTATCACCAGATCCCTGTACCCCCTCGCGGTACACCATCTGACTGCCTTGGTAAGATCATTCGTTTCCTGGTCCCTGTCGGGAAAAAGCCGGGCACTGTACTTTTCCGCGATCTCCGGAGATATTGAATCAAGATCCCCGACTATCGCTTCCGGAACAAATCCGGCCCTTATCAGCTGATCTGCCCCCCCGTCGCAGCAAACAATCCTTTCAGCATTTCTGAGATAACCAAATGGAATCTCATTTTCAGGAAAACTACCGTCAGCAAGGATGACGGTTTTTGAAGAAATTGTCATGGAAATATCTTTTACATCCCGGATATGGTTCAAATATTGAATTATTTTTCCTGTCTGCCCATTGATACTATCATTTTGATTGCAATAATTATCATGTACGTGTAATACATTAGTAAAAAGAGTCTTTGCCATAATCCTGTATATTTACCCGGGAAATTATTGCCGGCTCCAAAAAACCGAAAGGTAAATAATATCTGAATCAACATGCCAAGCACAAAAACAACGTGTGATAATTTCCGGAATCCCGGGTTAATGGAGAACTGATCTACTTTCTGTACCACGAGAGGGAGTACAAGAATGCAAACAACTCCGGCCCCTCCAAGTATATCATGAATACCATAGGACAAAGTCATGGAATTATGTACCAGATCGGCTTTAAACAATCCTGAGGCTATACCCTCACCCAATCCGTAAATTATTAATAACCAAAATGCTACAGTAATATATTTATTCCCCGGTGAAAATGCAGCTCTGAAACCAAATGCAAAAGAAATTATTAATACCCCCAGAATTACCCACCATAAGGAAATTATGGAAGAGACAGGGCTTTCAGATGCACCGAGCGAGCTTATCGTGTTAAAAAGCTGATTATATCCAGGATATTTACCAGCCAGTATAAACAAAGTCAGAACATCACCGGCACAGGCTGTAAAGCAAGCAATTACACCAGCTAAAACTAGTTTCTTTCTCTCAATCATCATTTGGTTGTATCACTTTTGCAAGAATTGCCGGTATCTCGAGAAGATCATAATCATTGGCGTATATTAGATATTTATTATACCATACAGGGAAAAACTTCTCTTTATAATTCCTTAAACCCTTAAAATGAGCAAAAGATTTTAACCTTTCATAAGCGAACTTCATTGATCTTTCCTGAAAAGTATGTGGATCTGTAATTCCGCCCAGAGGTGCAAAACCTAAATTTACTGTCAAATAATTCTGTGATTTCAGGTATCTGAAAAGTTCAACAAGCATAAAATCCAGAACCCCGTGAGGTGCATCATCAGTTCTGCGGATAAGGTCATATGTAGCTTCACCCTGTTTATAGTCAGGAATAATATTCAGAAAAGCGATCACTTTTCCTTCCGGATTTTCAACAGTAATTATAGTTTGTTTTTTCAGTTCATTCCAGTCAAACATTCCCTGTGAGAAAATAATTTCATTGCGCCGGGTAGATCTAAGCCATTCATCTGACACTGTTTTTAGTTTTTGCAATAGCCCGTCCATGATGGGGGGAGTATGAATTGAAGATTTAAGTCCTCCATCGATAACTTTATTAATGGCATTGCGCAGAGCTTTGTTCTTACCCCCCTCAAGTGTGAATAAACCAAGATCTACAACTCCCTCCTGCCCGAGGAACAGGCATTTTCTGGACAGGCTTTTATAAATTTGGAGGGTTTCTTCAGGCACGCGGTAAAAAATATTTTTCAATCCGTTTACATAACAGAATTTATCGAAGAGTATTATACATTGTTCCATTGCTGCCTGGTTCGCGGCAACCGGATTCTCAAGTACGACGGCATAATTACCCGCCGTCCTGTAAGAAATAAAAGAGTCGCGTTTTTCCGTGAAGAATATCATCTTATCCCTATAGGTTTTAAAATAATCCAGGGCTGAGCTGCCATAAATCTCAACCAGCCGCTTTGCATTATCCAACTCCTCCGGAGCCGGTGAAACCTTAAGGAAATAAGGCCTTATGATTGTATAAAACAAAAAAGAAAAGGTCAACAGACCGTTAATATTCATTGAGATAAGAAAATATTTTGCAAAATGACTGCCGGGTACCAGATCAGGGCTTCCAATCAGGATGAAGTTTTTAATTGAATAAATAATACTTTGCCATAAATTAAAGTCTGCCCCGAAGTGTTTTTCATCGAGAAAATAAAAACCGATTGTACCATAAATCAGTACGACAGTCATGCTCAGAACTGATGACCAGATCCCCACGGTATGTAACCGGGGGTTACTTTTAAGATTATATTCCTTTCTCGAAAAAATAAGTATGATAACCATAATCAAAGCAATCGATGCTTCCTCATAATCTATTGCTTTTGTCAGATGACCGATACATGAAACAATGCTAAGGATCAGACCAATCCACCAGGCATTACGCGAACCCCTCAACATAAATACAGCTGTCAGCAGCATAAATGCACCTGCTATAAAGACAAAATAATTTGAGGCAACAATGGCATTAACGGGAATTAAGTCCTCAAGTATATGAATCCGTTCGGAAATAGCAGGTGTAATGGAAGAAATAATGTTTATGAGCCCCAGTGTGAATATTAATAATGCAGGGAAAATTCTGAACAGTATCTTGTTTATCTTCAAAAAGAAACTCAATGCTCCCGATAACAATGGCAGCCAGAACTCAAAGAACCTGTACAGAAATGTTATTGCAATAGCTTCAATATTTGTATAACCCAACCGGACAAGAATAAATGACATTGATATCTCAACCGCACCAAGTCCCCTGATGAATGGAGATAAAGACAAAGAAATTACTGCAGTCAGATATCCCAGCATTGCATAAAAAAGAGAAGCCTTGAAACCTAAGGCCAACATAGCGATATACAGATGAATAATACCTGTCATATCAATCAGAACGGATACTAAAACAGTAATAATAAGATAGTTAATATCTATTTTATGACTTATCAGGTCTCCGAGAAAGACTTCCATGGAAGGAAGGTATTTTACAATGGTCTTGTATAAGTATTTCTTTTTCAATATTGAGCGGAACGATACGAAAAGTGAAATAACTATCAGAATCACTGCTCCTAAAGCAAAAACTTCACCGGACCCGGTAATACCCTTGAACATTGTATAAAGCAAAACAGGAATTCCTACCATGATAATTGTGAGGATTCCGACAAATGCATAAATAGATGATGCAAAGAGGATTTTAGTCCTGGATTCTCCCTTTTTTTGAATATCCTCAGAAAAAAAAGCAAGAGAGGCTATACCACCGGCAGGCATGAAAATGCTGATCAGATTGCGTTTGAGAAATAGCATGGTAGTCAATCCCAGAGATACCCGGCTCTTAATTGAAGCGAAAGCCATTTTATACATGAATCCCTGAAGTACGATATAGAACAATGTCACCAGTATACCCAGCCCCAGGTATTCCAATCGTGCAGTTAATAAAATCCGCTTTATTTCACCTGTTTCTGCCTGTTCATGTTTTAAAAACCATGCACCGACAGCAATAAATAAAACAGCTAATAAAAATCGCGCAATGAGTTTTGTATTTTCCCTGATAAACAGAAATCTGTCTTTTATCTGAGATCGCGCTGACCGGGATGCAGAAGCAGCTTGTTCCATAAACAGGTAACATGTAATACAAATTTACAGGATATATAATTATATGTAAATATGATTATTCTTATATTTACAATTAATGAAAAGTTTTTATATCCGGTAATCCCGGTAGATTAATCTGTTTGCAGTTGGAATTTTGATGTGTTGTCGAATAACACGTTTTAGCAACTAACTAAAAAAGTAAATATGATACTCTCAAGACGTAAATTCATTGAAAACAGTGCCGCTGTTGCGGCATTGAGTATGGTACCCGGTTCAGGACTGAAAGGTACTTATTCCAAAATATCTCCTGTTTCATCTTCCCCCGATTCGAAATTCGGAGGTGTACAGATCGGAGCTATTACATACAGCTGGCGAAGCATGCCGGGCGGAATTGAGAACATTATAAAGTATTGCAGGCAATCAGGGCTCAGTGCCATAGAGCTTATGAGCGGCGACCTGGAATCTTACCTGGGGGCCCCGGCAAATCCCATGGCCGGAATGTTTGGTCCTCCCCCGGGAGGTCAGCGTCCGGCAGGAACCCCGGGGCAACGCTCTCAAAGGACCCCTGAACAGGAAGCTGCAATTGCAAAATACAACAAGGATCTGAAGGAATGGCGCCTTACCCTGCCAATGTCCAAGGTGGAACAGGCCCGAAAATTATTCAATGACGCGGGAATAAAGGTCCATATAGTCAAATTCTCCCCCGCACGCTGGTCGGATGAGGAAATTGACTATGCCTTCAGGACAGCGAAAGCAATGGGAGCCGGAGGTGTTACTGAAGAGATCGGGGAAGAAGCTGCCGCAAAACTTGGCCCGATAGCACAAAAACACGGAATGTATGCCATATTTCACAACCATATGCAGTTTGCCACACCGGGGTTCAGCTATGATCCTTTCCTGGCAGTATCCCCGGCTGTGATGATGAATTTTGATGCCGGCCATTTCTTTGGTTCCACAGGCATCCACCCCAATACCATAATTGAAAAATACCACGAACGTATCTACAGTATTCACCTGAAGGACAAAACCGGCCCGAAAACTGATCCGGCAAATACCAACCAGGTGTGGGGTCAGGGTGAAGTGCCGATTGCTGATGTCCTTTTACTGATAAAGAAGCAGAAATGGCCAATATACATCGACATTGAACTCGAATATGACATCAAGCCATGGTCTGACGCCGTGAAGGAAACAAAGACATGCCTTGAGTTCGCAAGGCAGATTCTTATTTGAAACTTTTTTTCCATGCCTTCAGACCGGCAAAGGACATCACGAGATAGATAATATAAAGCAGCATTGTCGGATACAGCCCTCTTGAGAAGAACAGGACAGAGGCAGCAGAATTTGCAATGATCCACAGATACCAGTGTTCATAAATCTTCCGGGCCAGCATCCATGTGCCGATTATTGAAAAGGAAGTAATAAAGGAATCCCATTCCGGAACCGGGGAATCCGTAAACCTGTCGAGAACAAACCAGATAACGGTATAAACCACAATCAGGATAATGGCCAGAATTACTGCCGGACCGGATCTGATTCTCGATACTTTCAGCTTTCCCTGAGGCTGCTTTCCTCCTGTCCGCATTCCCCACCAATACCATCCGATAATACTGATAATCAGATAATAACCCTGAAGAGACATTTCAGCATACAGTCTGCCGGTAAAAAAAACCCACAAATAGACTGATGCGGTGACAATCCCGACCGGCCAGAGCCAGATGTTCTGCCTTATCTCCAGAAAAACATAGACAATACCTGCAACGGCACCCAATATTTCAATGTAATTTTCTAATATCCAGTTTGTTATCTCCATAACTCAATTCGGACGGAAGCCTCGAAATTAATGATTTCCCTTAAGCCGGCAACCGAAATCCTGTGATCAGGGCAATAAAGCCGGGGAAAAATGATCTGACAAATAAAATATAGCGGATGCAGTATGCTGAATGCAGTTCCGAACCGGGCAGTGGTTTTTCGTGAGTCTTGCTGGTGAAATAAGGGCTTCCGGCATTTTCAGAACAGTACTTCGGCCCTTAACATGAAATTTATTCCTGCCTGAGGGAAATAATAAGCCCATGTCTTTTCTATCCCGTCTTCATACCAGCTGCCGCCGTAGGCATTGCTCACGTACATGCTGTTGAAAATATTGTTCAGCATGAACTGGAAACGCGTGTTTTTCAATCCCCTTACCACAGGTTCGGAGTCAATACGGAAATTATTGACGAAATACGGATCTATCATCCTTTCGCTGTTCATGGTATTGTCAAAATATTGCTTCCCCACATACTTGCTTATAAAATGCAGATCAGTATTTTTAAAAACTCTGAATTCTATGTCACTGACGCCTGTAAGGGAAGGGGAATATGCTATATCTACCGTCCCCAGATCCTTGCTTTTATATTCCTCCGACCAGTCAGATGTATTATAATCAATATAGTACCCGGTAAATCCAGTAATCTTATTCCGGCTCAGGGTAATGCTGAAATCCCAGTTGAAAAATGCAGCAGGTTTCAGTGCAGATATCAGTTCAATACCCAGGCGGTGGCTTTTAGGGACATTCGTCATGATTGAACGGCCCGTGCTGCTCAGTTCACCGGTCGGCACGAGCTGGTCCCTGTAAAACATTGCATACATATTGGCCGCCACGGAATATCTTTCAGCCCTTCTCTTGTATCCGAGCTCTGTGTCAAGCAGTGTTTCATGTTTTGGTGTGGCCCGCGGATCATCCGCGGCTTCCTTGAAATCGGTTCTCGTAGGTTCACGCCTGGCCACGGAAAAGGAAAGATATGCATCCTGTTTCCGGTCAATGGAATAGAACAGACCCGTTTTGGGATTAAAGAAACGGAAATAATGTTTCTGGTCCAGATCCTTCAGATCATCATCGATGCCCTTCATCCTGTAATTGATATGCCTGTACTGCAGGTCAGCAAAGAAGGAAAGCTTCCCGGTTAGCGAGTAGTCAATCTTTCCGTAGATGCTGAATTCCCTCTTGATACCGCTGTTCAGATACCACTGATGATCCTTCTCCAGGTCTCCTGTATGCCTCATCCAGATCAGCCGTCCGTAATGGTCACCCGAATAGTGGCTGGCTCCGCCTCCGAGAACAGCCTCCAGTTTTTCATTCCTGTACCTGAAGGAACTGACCAGGCCATAGAAATCGTTCTTCATCCATTTCCTTCTGACGAGGTCGCTCCTGGTAATTACTGACCCGTTCAGACTTATCTCCGGGAGGCCGTAGGAGGAAAGGCGGGCGTTTTCCCTGTACTGCTCATAATAGCCTGTGCCATGGGTATAATGAAGTGCGGAACTGAAACTGAAGTTTTCACCCCGCCTTGCATCATAAACAATACGGTAATGGTTCTGCCTGTAATTATCACTTTCATTGTCATAATAGCGTACAACACCGTTCATGTCGGTATATTCCCCCGCCGGGTTATATTTCCTGTTAACGGAAAGCATTTCTGCAGGAACCCCAACCCATCCGATGCCGGTATGCTCCTCCCCGAGGATGATACCGGCTTTCAGACTGGAACGTGTGCCGCGCAATATGCCGTTTATAAATGCTGAGCGGTGATCGGAGCCCGTCCTGTCGACATATCCGTCACTTTTCACATCCGAAAGCCTCAGCCCGAATGCAAATCTGTCTGCAAGCAATCCTGTACCTGCAGCAATCATTTTTCTTGAGGTATTGAAAGAGCCCAGCGATGTGCCTATCTGTGCAAATGGTTCATTTCCCGCGGTTGTGGTCTGTATATTAAGGGTTGCCCCGAATGCTCCGGAACCGTTTGATGAAGTTCCTGCTCCTCTCTGTACCTGTATATTATCAACAGAGGATGCCATGTCAGGCAGATTAACCCAGAACACCTGCTGCGATTCCGAATCATTTGCAGGAATGCCGTCAACAGTGACATTTATCCTGCTTGCATCGGTTCCCCGTATTCTGAGACTGGTATAACCAATCCCGTTGCCTGATTCGGATGTTTCAACCAGGGAAGGAGTCAGACTCAGCAGGAAAGGCAGGTCAAGACCGCTGTTCCGGTCCGATACGGTTTCCCTGTCAACCGAAGTATATGCCATGGGCGAACGTGAACCTGCCCTGGTAGCATTCACAATGACCTCTCCGGCCAGAAAGGATTTTTCCTGAAGAATCACATCCAGAACAACTTCACCGGCCAGTTCAACGCTTATAAGCTGTGATTCATAACCGATGAATGAAAACCTCAGCCTGTAAATACCATCTTTCAGTCCATCAAGATAATAAGAACCATCTTCAGCGCTATGTGTTCCCCTGAATGTACCTTCAATGCCTATGGATGCACCTGACAGTGGCCTGCCGTCAACGTCACCTATCCTCCCGCGGATCACGGAACTGCTTTCCTGGAAAGCAAATGACTGCCGGAAAACAAAAATGCACGCAAAAAAAATCAAAATACACTTTAGCCTCATCTTTCAACATATTTTTCTGCTTAAACTCTCTGCCTGCCGAATATGAGGTTTTAATTTTCAGGCTGCCGTGAATTGTGAGTTTGCTTCCCTCCGCCGGCATTATCCGGATCAGGTGTAAGGGTATGATCTCAGCCCGTAGTATTAAGGCACCCCATTTTCAGATAACACAAAGATACAGCCTTTTTTTCTCTGATTCAATTTTTTCTTAATTTAGCTGTTCCTATGATTCTCTGACAGGAAATATGCTTAGCAAACTCAATTATAAAGGACATAACAGGATAGCCATAATAAATGCCGGGGACAAGTTTCTTGAAGAAGTATCAGATAAGCACGGGGGAGTAATTATAGATACTGAAATAGATCAGAGATGCCCTTATAATTTCATGATAATCTTTGTCACCACCATCAGGGAAGTCAGTGACATCTCTCCTGTGGCCCTGCATAATCTGACTGCAGACGGGACTTTGTGGTTCTGCTATCCGAAAAAATACTCAAAAAAGTTTTCGACGGAACCTGAGCGCTACAATGTCTGGAAATCAATTGATGATTTGGGATTTCACGGGACAAGAAAGGTATCTCTCGATGAAAACTGGTCGGCAATAAGGTTCCGCAACAAAAAACACATCAAATAAGCCCTGGACAGCCCCTGAAACAGTAAATGAAGGTGAGCTGCGGGCTTGAAGGGTGCCGGAGGGAACAGGGGATTGCACTGAGAACCGGATCAGTGAAGCGGAACACATTAATATGCAGGTCATGATAAAAACTACCAGAATCAGGACTCCACTGGGCGAAATGCTTGCAGGTGCCACGGAGGAAGGAATTTGCATTCTTGAATTTGCGGATTGCATGAAGGTATCCGGAGAACTCAGGGATCTGAAAAAGCTTCTGAATGCAGAAATCAAACAGGGCCGCAACATTCATCTGAGACATCTGAAAAAACAGCTGAAGGAATATTTTGCCGGCAGGAGAACAGAATTCGATCTTCCCCTTCTGACGCCCGGAACAAAGTTCCAGCAGGCTGTATGGAATGAACTCCTGAAAATCCCCTATGGCTCAACCATCTCTTACCAGCAGCAGGCTGATGCCCTGAACAATCCCCTGGCAGTCAGGGCAGTGGCCGGAGCCAACGGATCAAACAGGATAGGAATCGTGATTCCCTGCCACAGGGTAATCGGCTCCGACGGCAGCCTGGTAGGCTACGGTGGCGGTGTGAGAAGAAAAAAATGGCTTCTCGACCACGAAAAAAAATACTCGGGTCAGCCTGTAACGATGCAACTTTTTTAAAATGCTGCCCTTACTGCCCAAACTCTGCGTTTTGGTCTTTGTTTTTCTTCTTGTTCAGTTTTCCCCTGATTATAAGATAGGCAATGAAGGCAACGCCCAGAACGATCAGCAGATGACCGATATACGGCAGGATTTTATCCCGAAGTTCATATACAAAATAACCGACAACGGCCAGTATGATATTCCAGATTCCCGCCCCTGCAGCGGTATACAGCAGGAAATTACGCATATCCATCCGCGCAAGGCCTGCAGGTATTGAAATAAGCTGCCGCACCGCAGGAACAAGCCTTCCTATGAAAGTGGATGAATTACCGTTCCTTATAAAATAGTTTTCCGCATGCTGCACCTTATCCTTCGAAAGAAGTAACACCCGCCCGAGTCTTGAATCTGCAAATTTGTAAACCAGGGGTCTGCCGAGATAAAGTGAAAGGTAATAGTTAAAAAGCGCTCCTATCAATGCCCCGATTGTTCCGGCAATGACCACGCCGAAAACATTCAGTCCGCCCTGTGCCGCCTTGTAGGCAGCAAAGGGAATAACCACTTCGGAGGGAAAGGGAATGAAGGAACTTTCTATGGCCATAAGCAGGGCCACGGTAAAATAGTTCAGGTTGACCATGTACCAGTCAACAACTGCTTGAATTATTTCCATATTGAATCAAAAAACAAGGCTGCAAATATAGCAATATTGCCCGGTCCTCAATCAGTCTTCCGCGAAATCGGTGACAATCTGATTTGTCAGTGCCGACTCATCCTGATAACAGGAATAATTATTTCCCGCTTACCTGAACAAAATTCCCTTTGCGGCATCAAACATTTTCCTTGCAGCCGCTCTCAGCTTTTCTGCAGGAACCTTCATCACCTTCCTGTCATAGGTGAGAAGACCGTTGGTTTCTATCTCAACATCAGTGGTCTGGGTATATATTGCCGCTGAAAGCCCTCTTTTTATAAACGGAACCATCTGCCCGAGGTAAGCGGAATATGTTTTGAAAAGGGTATCCGCATCCTGAAAAGTCCTGTATCCCCAGTTGTCACGGTCGAGCCAGGTATGTCCCTCGAGAGGAAGTCCCAGTCCGCCGAATTCCCCGAGAACAAGAGCCTGTTTTGTGCCAAAAACCTCGGGCTTTGCCATTACGGGACCCGGATAGTTATGCAGGTCGAGGATATGTCCGACCTCGTGGAAATTTCCTCCGCTTGCACTGTTTACCAGTCTTGACGGATCCTTGTGCATGGTCCATTTCGTTATTTCCTCTGTCCTGAACTGGCCCCAGGCTTCGTTGAAAGGCACCCAGACGACAATACACGGGTAATTGAAAAGATAATCCATTATGGCATTCCATTCAGTACGGAAAATCATTTCCGACTCCTGTGTCCGTATCTTGTCTGATCCGCCCTCCATTCCGGGACGGGTGTTCCACTGGTTTCCGCCCAGGTCACCGCTGGGCATATCCTGCCAGACCAGCATGCCGGTCCTGTCACAGTGGTAATACCATCTGGCCGGCTCAGACTTTACGTGCTTGCGTATTGTATTAAAGCCCATTTCCTTCGTTTTTACAATATCAAACAGCAATGCCTCATCGGTCGGCGCAGTATACAATCCGTCGGGCCACCAGCCCTGATCAAGCGGACCATACTGAAAAACAAACCTGTTATTAAGCATCATCCTCAGCCATCCGTCAGCATCGGGCTCAAGCGATATCTTCCTCATGGCAAAATAACTTTTAACCTCATCCGTCACCTTCCCTTTTCTCATCACGGAAATTTTCAGGTCATACAGAAAGGGGTCGTCAGGCGACCACAGCCTGGGATCCGGAACAGGCAGCTCAATCTTTGTTCCGGCAGCAACCTCGGTATCCGAGATCATATTCCGTCCGTCCCATGCCTCAACACGGACCACGTCCCCGGGAAGGGCTTCCTGAACATCAACTTCCAGTGTCAGTATCTCCCTGTCAATATCGGGAACCTGCTTTGTTGATGATATATAGGTCTTGGGAACAGCTTCAATCCATACAGTCTGCCATATTCCCGTAACCGAGGTATACCATATCCCCGAGGGTTTGAGTACCTGCTTACCCCTGGGCTGGGGACCCCGGTCAACCGGATCAGTCACTTTAACCTCCAGGAGCTGTGAGCCGCTTCCCCTGATAAAGGCAGTGATGTCAAAGGTAAAGGGATCATAGCCGCCCTGATGAGAACCTACAAGTGCTCCGTTCAGATAGATTTCCGACTTCCAGTCAACGGCCCCGAAATGCAGAAGTACATTTTTTCTTCTGAAATCCGAAGGAATGTTGAACCTGGTCCTGTACCACAGGATATTGTCAGGTCCGACGCTCTTGTTCACACCCGACAATGCCGATTCCACAGCAAAGGGAACCAGGATCTTTCCATCAAAGACTGAAGGTCTGGCACTCCCGGAAGGAGTGATGGCATAATCCCACAATCCGTTCAGGTTTTTCCAGGAATCCCGTACCATCTGAGGTCTGGGATATTCCGGAAGAGGGCTGAGGGGATTGACTTCAGCCGCCCACGGGGTAAGGATCTTGTCGCCGGCCGGCTTCCAGGCAACAGCCTGTGATTGTGCAAATCCTGAAAAAAGAATCAGGAAAATTGCTGCGCTTAGTAATTTTTTCATGGGATTCCTCTTGAAACAATAATGATTTACCTTTCCCCAAATTAACATAATTTCTTTCAGAATAAAAACCCTTCCAGAAAAGAAGCTTGACATCGGGGCAGTTAAGCCTGTACTCTCCGTATTCTTTGAGACAGAGGCTGATCAATGATTATCGGCACCTTCTCTACCAGGATGCTGGTTGAATCCAGGTGAAGGGCTTTTTCTTCGGGCTGGCCAAGCCGTCTGACAAGCAGGTGAAGAGTAAGTATGAAATTCTCGGAAGCCGACAGCTTGACATCACGAAGCATTATCCTGTCAATAAGTACAAATATGAACTCACCCCGCAGACCATGTTTTTTCAGGGAATCATAAGCGCTTTCAAGGGATATCTCACCTGCTTCCATCATATCCTCAAGCACCTCCCTGAAATAGAGATTGATTCTTGGATCAACCTTGAATCCTATCCTGAAATCGATTCTGATCAGAAGACCGGGAATAATTTGTTTTACCTTGTAGTCGAACCTGTTAGGTTCATCAACCCTGTCAACATGAAGAAGCCAGTAGGTCTTTGCCCTCTTGGGCTGCTTATGGAATATTGAATATATCACCTTCGATTCAACCTGATCCTCCCTGTTTGCCTTTATAATATAAACCAGGTTGGTGGCATAAAGGGGAATTGATTCATCCCTCCCAAGATCCCTGAAAAGGTCAAGATATTTATCAAGATCGGAAAAAGTAATATAACGGTTCTTTAATTTCCGCCCGAAATACCATCCGTACATTACCAGGAAAAATACTGAAGTGATCAGAATGGTATACCACCCTCCCGAACTTAGTTTATTCAGATTAGCTGCAAGAAAGCTTCCTTCAGCCAGAAGATAGACCATCAGCAATATCAGCACAAGCCGGTGGCTGATACCTTTCTGCAGCAGGTAATATGACAGCAGCAGGGTGGTCATTATTTCCATTATATTTATTGCCAGACCGTATGCCCTGGTCATATCAAGCGATTCCCGGAAAATGATCACGGTAAGACTGCAGGAAATCCAGAGGAACCAGTTGACAAACGGAATATAGATATTGACCCTTGATTTTGTAGGGTGAAGTACTTTGATTTTCGGCCAGAGGTTAAGTGAAACGGCTTCTCCCATAAGACTGAAGGATCCCGTAATTATTGACTGGCTGGCTATAATGGAGGCAGCTGATGCAATTATTATCCCCGGAACAAGAAACCATGAGGGCATCATTGAAAAGAAAGGATTGATCCCTGATGCTGACTTCATATTGGACATTATCCAGGCTCCCTGCCCGAAATAATTCAGGACAAGTGCTGTTTTGACAAATATCCATGTAATCCTGATATTCCTGCTGCCGAAGGTTCCAAGACCCGCATAGATCATTTCTGCGCCGGTTACCGAAAGGAATACCGCACCCAGAAGGATGAAGCCGCCGGGGTATTCCTTTATGAAATGATATGCCCAGGCCGGGCTGAGGGCCCTGAGAATGCCCGGATGAGTCATAATGCCCGATATCCCCAGTGCCGCCAGGATCACAAACCAGACAGCCATGACCGGACCGGGGAATTTGCCGGTCCTGTTCGCCCCGAACTGCTGTACAAAAAAGAGTACGGTAATGATTATCAGAACTATCGGGAAAACCGGCAATGAGGGCTTCAATAATCTGAATCCTTCAATTGAGGATGTTACCGTAACTGCAGGCATGATCACGCCGTCGGCAAGAAAGGCCGCACCGGCTATCATGGTCAGAAGGGCAGTCCAGGGAGCCTTGCTCCTTATCAGGGAAAAAAGTGCAAAGATGCCGCCTTCGCCATTGTTCCCGGCCTCAAGTGACACAAACACATACTTGATGGTGCCCAGAAGGGTCAGGGTCCAGAAAATGCATGACAGGCCTCCGTAAACCAGCAGTTCATCAATATTTCCTGAACCAATGCTGACGAGGGATCTCAGCGCATAAAGGGGACTGGTTCCCAGGGAACCGAAAACCATAGCCAGTGCGGCTGCTGACAATGCAGCGGAAAACCTGCGCATTCCGGTACTATCCTTGCCTGCTTCCATGATTTCCATCTGTTTAAGCACAATAAACAGCAAAAAAGGAGAACAAAGGTATAAATAAATTATCTTTGCCCTGTGATGAAAGCAATAAAATCAGAAACGGGAGCATTCCGGGAGATTCTTCTTAAAACTACATTTAAAACCATACTGATACTTGGCATGGTGTTACTGATCCTGCCCTCCATTGCCGGAAACCAGGCTCCCGGCAGTGAGGAGGAAAGGCTCACCCTACTCTTTATAGGGGATATAATGGGCCATGATACCCAGATAAGGGCAGCATGGAACCCTGAAACAAAATCATATAATTATGATGACCAGTTCAGATATGTCAGACCCATTATTGAAAGCTGTGATTTTACCGCTGCCAACCTGGAGGTTACCCTGGCCGGACCACCCTACAGGGGATATCCCCAGTTCAGCTCTCCCCCGGCACTGGCAGCAGCATGTATGAATGCGGGTATTGAATGCCTGTTCACAGCAAACAATCATACGGCAGACCGCGGAAACAGGGGAATCCTGAATACCATCTCCAGGCTCGACAGTATGGGGATCATGCATACCGGAATATTTCGCGACAGGATTTCGGCCGATACCCTTCAGCCGCTTATAATAAACAAAAACGGTTTTTCACTCGCCTTTCTCAATTATACCTACGGAACCAACGGAATTCCCGTTCCGCCGCCTGTGGTTGTAAACATGTTAGACAAAGACAGGATAGCTGCCGATATCGAAAAAGCCAGATCGCTCAGGCCCGACCTGATCGTGCTTGCACTTCACTGGGGAGTCGAATATGATACCATTCCTTCGGAAGAACAGACCAACCTTGCCAACTACTTTTTCTACAAGGGTGCAGACCTCATCATCGGTTCCCATCCTCACGTCCTGCAAAAGATGGTCTGGAAAAAAGACAATCCCGTTTTCAGGAACAAGGCAATAGTCTATTCCCTCGGGAATTTCGTTTCAAACCAGAGGAAACCGCTTACCGACGGAGGTTCAATGGTGAGGATTGAAGTCGCCAGAAGGGACAGCAGCGTTGTAATCACCGATGCAGGCTACTTCCTCACATGGGTCTATACTCCCGTTGAGGACGGGAAAAGACAGTTCTACATCCTTCCCTGCAGTGAATTCGAAAACAGACCGGATTTTTTTCATGACAGGAATGACTTCCTGCAAATGCAGAGATTCATAAACACTTCAAGATCCTTACTGAACAGGCATAATGAAGGCTTCAGGGAACTGTACGGGAAAGAAGCGGAATAATGATGCATCATGGGGTGCAGCCCGGGCTTTTATTTTATTGACACGTAACTTATTTATTTTAAATTATTAGCTTTGCGATAAACAGATTTTCTGATGAACTACGACTACAATACCCAGAGGAAAAGGATGGCCCTGCCGGAATACGGCAGAAATGTCCAGAAAATGGCTGATCACATCAAGACCATCAAGGACAGGAATGAGAGGAACCGTGCAGCCAGGACATTAATCCAGATCATGGGTAATCTTAATCCTCACCTTCGCGATGAAGGAGATTTCAAGCACAAACTGTGGGACCATCTGGCTCTTATTGCAGATTTTGAACTGGATATTGATTCACCCTATCCCCCTCCGGAAAGAGGAAAGTTCGCCGAAAAGCCAAATGAGATACCTTACCGGCAGGGTGATATAAAATTCCTGCACTATGGGGGAATAATAGAAATAATGATCGATGCCGCCTGCAAACTGGAAGACGGTCCGGAAAAGGAATATCTCACAAACCTCATCGTAAACCAGATGAAAAAATCATATGTTACTTGGAACAGAAACCAGGTAACAGATGAAATAATTATTTCCGACCTGAACCAGTTGTCGGGAGGTAGACTGAAAATAACCGAAGGCGTAAAAATTCTGGAAATAAGAGAATTGCTGCCCCAGCCCAGGAAAAAGCAGCAACAGGGCAAGACACACGGAAAACAGCAAAACAAGCAGTACGGCAAGAAGAAAGGTCACAACCGGCACTGATGGACACTTTTATTGTTCAGGGAGGCCGTTCCCTTAAAGGTGAAATAAACCCTCAGGGCTCAAAGAATGAAGCTCTTCAGGTCATCTGTGCCAGCCTGCTCACCCCTGAAAAAGTTATCATAAAAAATATTCCTGACATTGCTGATGTAAACAGCCTCCTTGACCTTCTGTCATGCCTTGGCGTCAGGATCGGCAGGAAATCCGGGTCCGTTGCCGTACTGCAGGCAGCGGATATAAACCTTGAATACCTCCGGACTGACGATTTCAGAATAAAAAGTTCCGGACTGAGAGGATCGGTGATGGTTGTCGGACCTCTGCTGGCCCGGTACGGCAAAGCCTACATGCCAAAGCCGGGCGGCGACAAAATAGGCCGGCGGAGAATTGATACCCATCTTAACGGATTCAAGAAGATGGGTGCCGAATTCGATTATGATTTTTCAGAAACCTGTTTCAAAATAGGTGCGCCCTCACTTAAGGGAACTTTTATACTTCTTGATGAAGCTTCGGTAACCGGCACAGCCAACCTCATCATGGCAGCAGTGCTGGCCAGAGGCCGCACAACCCTCTACAATGCAGCCTGTGAACCATATATCCAGCAGCTCTGCAAAATGCTGGTCTCAATGGGAGCCCTGATCCGGGGAATCGGATCAAACCTGCTTGAAATAGATGGCGTAAGGGAACTGAAGGGATGCAATCACACCATTCTTCCCGATATGATAGAAATCGGATCCTTCGTCGGCATGGCAGCAATGACGGAATCAGAAATAACCATCAAAAACGTATCCTGGGAAAACCTCGGAATAATACCGGATACATTCAGAAAAATAGGTATCAGGCTTGAAAAATCGGAGGACGATATTTTCATTCCCCGCCAAAAGCATTATGAGATTCAGCATTTCATCGACGGATCAATAATGGTCATTGCCGATGCGGTATGGCCCGGCCTCACTCCCGACCTGCTGAGCGTTCTGCTTGTAACTGCCACCCAGGCAAAAGGATCTGTACTGATACATCAGAAAATGTTCGAGAGCCGGCTTTTCTTTGTCGATAAGCTGATTGACATGGGTGCACGTATCATTCTCTGCGACCCGCACAGGGCCACTGTTATCGGTCTTGACAAAAGCAGCAGGCTGAGAGGAACGGTAATGAGCTCACCCGATATCAGGGCAGGAATAGCCCTGCTGATAGCAGCCATGTCGGCGGAAGGAGAAAGTATTATCCATAATATCAGGCAAATTGACAGGGGATATCAGAGTATCGACTCCCGCCTTAATGCAATAGGAGCCTGTATCCGGAGAATCTGACCTGTCCCCGGAATACCCTTCTGCCAAATTGTCAACTCTCCTTTCATGGCAGATTATTTGATGGGCTTTATTGTCAAAATCGAAATATTATTATAATGAGCAAGAAGAAAAGCAGCCTGAGGGAGGAAGGTAAACATACAGAAAAAGGACAAGAATTTGATAATAAGGAAGATAATGTAAACACAGAATCCGCAGATCCTGGTGCGGCAGGTGTATCTGCAGCTGCGGATCAGGAAGAGCAGCCTGTGGCGGTTGATGAGGATGAACCCGGGACAGCTGACAAAGTTGTATCTTCAGAAGAGATCCTGGAAGAAAAACTGGCAGAGATGCAGGATAAATATATCCGTTTGTCGGCCGAATTTGACAATTACAGAAAAAGGACCCTGCGTGAGAAAATGGATCTGACAAAATTTGCTTCAGAAAATGTTTTACTGAAGATACTTCCCTTTATGGATGATTTCGAGAGGGCTCTTGTTAACATGGAAAACACCAGGGATCACAATGCCGTTAAGGAAGGGATAGACCTTATTTATGCCAAATTCCTGGATTTTCTGAAGCAGAACGGGGTTTCTGAGGTTGAGGCGCTCGATACTCCTTTCAATATTGATCTTCACGATGCGGTGGGCAAGATGCCGGTTGAGGATAAAAACAGGAAAGGCAGGGTTGTTGAAGTGATTCAGAAGGGTTATTATCTGCTGGACAAGGTGATAAGACATTCAAAAGTGATTGTGGGGGAATAAGATTCGCCCCCGTTGCCGCTGACAGCAGGCTGAAGTTGGAGGAAATCTGGAAAGAATGGAGAAAAGAGACTATTACGATGTTCTGGGAGTGCCGAAAAATGCTTCCAAGGAAGATATCAAGAAAGCCTACAGGAAGCAGGCACTGAAATATCATCCTGATAAGAATCCCGGTGACAAGAAAGCCGAGGAAAATTTCAAGGAAGCAGCAGAAGCCTATGAGGTTCTGTCGAGTGATGAAAAAAGATCGAGATACGACAGATTCGGACATGCGGGTATGGGAGGTGCTGCCGGCGGATTCCCGGGAGGAGGGATGACGATAGAAGATATATTTTCTTCATTCGGCGATATTTTCGGTGATGCTTTCGGCGGTTTTGGCGGTTTTGCCTCAGGACGAAGAAGCCGCAGAGTCAATAAGGGTACCAATCTCAGGGTAAAGGTCAAACTGAGCCTGCAGGAAATAGCCAACGGAACCGAAAAGAAGATCAGGGTGAGCAAGTATGTTACCTGTAACACCTGCGGCGGAGAGGGAGCTGCCGATTCAAACAGTATTTCCACCTGCCAGACCTGCCATGGCACCGGACAGGTAACAAGAATAACCAATACTCTTCTCGGCCAGATGCAAACATCCTCCATCTGTCCCGCCTGCGGCGGCGATGGCAAGACAATCACAAAGAAATGCCCCGTATGCTATGGCGAAGGAATCGTCAAAAAGGACGAGATTATAAAAATCAATATCCCGGCAGGTGTGGCAAAGGGAATGCAGATGACCGTCTCGGGAAAGGGAAATGCTGCCAGGCGCGGAGGAGTCAACGGCGACCTGCTGGTACTGATTGAGGAGGAAGAACATCCCGAACTGATAAGGGAAGGAAATGATCTCATATATAATCTGTTTATAAGTATACCGGATGCTATCCTCGGTACCCACGTAGAGATACCCACCGTGGAGAATAATGTCAAGATAAAAATCGAACCGGGAACCCAGCCCGGTAAAATACTCCGGCTGAGAGGCAAGGGCCTTCCGGAGGTTAATGCCTACGGACGGGGCGACCTGCTGGTTAATGTCAATGTATGGATACCAAAAACCATGACCCGGGAAGAATCTAAAATCATCGAGAAATTCAAAGAATCCGGCTCATTCACTCCCAGACCCGACAAGTCCGATAAAGGATTCTTCGAAAGGATGAGAGGATATTTCGACTAGAAACACCACTCCTTCCTTTATCGCCGATCCCTTACACTCCGCCATAATATCCATTGCCCGGCATATTACATAATATCAACATTTTTCACATCGGCATAAAGATCCGCAGAGTTTTTTATATTTACATTTCCAAATATCTCTAAACTATTCCTTCAATGGCATTATTTGAAGCTGTGAACATTACCAAGCAGTTCGGGAATATCACCGCACTCAACAAGGTAAGTATTTCCGTTCCCGGAAAATGCATATACGGACTGTTGGGTCCGAACGGTGCAGGGAAAACGACTCTTCTCAGAATAATCAACCAGATCACCGGTCCCGATTCCGGGGAATTATACCTGAACGGTAAAAAACTGAGCCCGGAAGACGTAAGGAAGATCGGCTACCTCCCCGAGGAAAGGGGATTATACAAAAAGATGAAAGTAGGGGAACAGGCCCTGTACTTCGCACAGCTCAAGGGTCTCTCAAAGCATGAGGCCATGCGGAGGCTGAAATACTGGTTCAGGAAACTGGAGATCACAGACTGGTGGGGCCGGAAAGTGGAGGAACTGTCCAAGGGAATGCAGCAGAAGGTTCAGTTCATAACCACCGTACTGCATGAACCGGAACTGATAATATTCGATGAGCCTTTTACGGGATTTGACCCGGTGAATGTCAACATAATCAAGAATGAGATCCTGTTTTTGCGCGAAAAGGGAGCGACAATAATTTTTTCAACCCACAACATGGGATCAGTTGAAGAACTTTGTGATAATATCAGCCTTATCGACAAGGCTGAAACCATTCTTGAGGGCAGTGTAAGCGAAATACGTCACAAGTGGGCAGCCAATGAATATGACCTCACTTTCAGCGGTGACGTGAAGATCGAAGAAAACGGCAGATTCAAAATCATTGACAGGCAATATGAGAACGGCAGGACAAGCATCCGGCTCAGAAGTGCTGACGGCATCTCCAACAATGAGATTCTGCATTCCATCCTAGACAGGGGAAATATTATCTCATTCAATCCGGCATTGCCGTCAATGAATGAAATATTTATCAGGGTTGTGGAATCACGCAGCCAGGAATAGTAATCATTTTACCATACAGCAGGACCATGAATAAAACCGCGATAATAATAAAAAGGGAATATCTCACCCGGGTAAGGAAAAAATCCTTCATTATAATGACCATCCTTGCTCCCCTCCTGTTGGCAGGCTTTGTGATACTGATCCCGGTTATCATGCTTACGGGAGGAAAGGATCATAAACAGATAGCCGTAATTGAAGAAGGTACCCGCATTTTCAGGGGCATCATTCCTGATACCAGGGATGAAAAGTTTGTCTATCTCGACAATGTCAGCATCAATGACCTGATCACCACATTTGAACAGGCAGGATATTTCGGGATTCTCTATATTTCACCCCAGGCCCTGAACAATCCGATACTCTATTCCAAGAAGCAGCCCGACATCGGGCTGCTTGAACATATTTCCGGATCCCTGAAGAAGGAAATAGAAAGACAGAAGCTTCTAACATACAACATCCAGAATCTCGATTCTATACTGACACAGATAAGGACAAACGTTTCAGTATCGACAAGGCTGGTTGATGAAACAGGAAAGACAACCGAAACAAGTACCGGAATTTCCATGGCTCTGGCATATATCGGAGGACTGCTGATGTATATGCTGGTTTTTGTTTTTGGTTCACAGGTTATGAGGGGTGTGATAGAGGAAAAAACCAGCCGCGTTGTGGAGGTCATTGTATCTTCTGTAAAGCCGGCAGAACTTATGATGGGCAAAATAATAGGAATAGCCCTGGTCGGGCTTACACAATTCCTGATATGGATTTTCCTCACAACAGCCGCGGTAAGCATTGTAAAATCCAGTATCCTGAATAAAACCGGAATCCGGGAAACCGCACAAAGCGTCACACAGGATGTAATGTCGGCAGAAAAGACAGCATCGGTTCCGTTTCCGGAGCAGGCATCTGTTACTCCTGAAATAACGGAATTGGCAAAAATATTCGACAGCGCCATGAATCAGAACTGGTTGCTGATTATATTCTCCTTCATATTCTATTTTATAACGGGCTATCTCCTCTATGCAGCAATATTTGCGGCAATAGGGTCGGCTGTGGACAATGAAACCGAAACCCAGCAGTTCATGCTTCCGGTAACAATACCCATCCTGCTTGCATTGTTTGTTGCCATGGGAACAATGCAGAATCCCGAGAGTTCACTGGCATTCTGGTTTTCAGTCATCCCCCTTACTTCCCCCATAGTGATGATGGCCAGGATACCCTTTGGTGTCCCGGCCTGGCAGCTGATAGTATCCATGACACTGATGCTGATAACCTTCAGCGCCTTTGTGTGGATGGCCGCAAAAGTTTACCGGACCGGAATACTGATGTACGGAAAAAAGAGCTCCTGGAAGGAACTCTGGAAATGGCTGAGATACACGGGATAATATTAACAGGAATTCAATAAATAACTGAAAATGTCAAAAATACTGGTAATTGATGATGAGAAGGCTATCCGGAACACTCTCAGGGATGTTCTTGAATATGAAAAACATGAAGTGGATCTTGCTGAAGACGGGGAAACAGGAATAGAATTGTTCTCCGCCAACACCTATGATATTGTATTGTGTGATATCAAGATGCAGAAGATGGACGGACTGGAGGTACTTCACAGGATCAGCGAAATCTCGTCAGCGACACCTGTTATCATGATATCTGGCCACGGGAACATAGATACAGCTGTTGAGGCAATAAAAAAAGGAGCCTACGACTTCCTGGAAAAGCCGCTTGATCTTAACAGGCTGCTTATCACCATAAGAAACGCCACTGACAAGTCAAAACTGATAAGCCAGACACAGGTACTCAGGAATAAGGTGAGCAAGATGTATGAGATTGTCGGTGAATCCGAAGCTATCACAAAGGTGAAGGAGATGATAGACAGGGTGGCGCCTACGGAAGCAAGGGTGCTCATCACCGGGGCAAACGGTACCGGAAAGGAACTGGTTGCACATCAGATACATGAAAAAAGCCACCGGGCCAAGGGCCCCTTCGTCGAGGTGAATTGTGCCGCCATTCCCTCAGAACTCATCGAAAGTGAATTATTCGGTCATGAGAAGGGCTCGTTCACATCAGCCATCAAGCAGCGTATAGGAAAATTTGAACAGGCAAGCGGGGGAACCCTCTTCCTGGATGAAATCGGAGACATGAGCCTTTCGGCCCAGGCAAAGGTACTGAGGGCACTTCAGGAAAATAAAATAAGCAGGGTGGGCTCTGATAAGGATATATCAGTAAACGTGAGGATCGTAACTGCCACAAATAAAAACATAAAAAAGGAGATTGAAAACAATACCTTCAGGGAGGACCTGTATCACAGGCTGAGCGTGATACTGATACATGTACCCACTCTAAACGAAAGGGAAGAGGATATTCCCCTGCTGGCAGATCATTTCAATACCCTTATATGCAATGAGTACGGAATGAGCAAAAAGGTCATCACAAAGGATGCCATCGGAGAGCTTCAGAAAATCACATGGACCGGGAACATCAGGGAGTTCAGGAATGTGCTTGAAAGACTCATTATACTCTGCAAGGATGAGATAAGAGGAGCTGACGTCCTGGCATACGCACGTCCTGTTTCCGGGGGAAACGTATGAATGCCCGGGTATTCAGCTCCGGTCGTTAAAGCATGCGGGCCGGAGAACAGTGTCAGTCAGCTTTTCTTCTTGATTTTCAGCACCTGGCCGACCTGTATCTTCTGTGGATCCGTAATATTGTTCAGGGAGAGAATATCGGATATTGTCACACTGTCAAATTTCTTCACTATATTCCATATAGTATCGCCATTTCTGACTGTATATGTGATGTATTCACCATCCGATCCTCCGCCGGTGTAAGGTTGCGACGACTGTGGCTGCAGCGGAACGCTTTTCCCTATCATTGCCTGCTTTTCGGCAAAGGACATATTGTCGACCCTGGCATAAAAATCCGCCTTTGCCGGATCGACGAATACTGAAAGCTTCTGTCCTATACGGATAGTATTGCGGTAAATATTGTTCCAGTACCTCAGGTCTGACAGTCCCACACGGTACCATTCCGATATATAGCCGAGATTGTCTCCCTCCTTAACTGTATAGACAAGTTTTGTCTTTCCCTTGACATCCGGCGGCGTATAGGCAGTTGCTGATCTGACAGGATCAGCCACGCTGATATTCTTGTTCAGATATATTTCGGCCTTGTAGCCCCTGATTGTATCATTCAGACCGATAAAATCACTGAGATGGCTCAGGGGAAGGGTGATCGGCATCGGTTTTGTCAGTCCGGGAACCAGTCCTGTCCTGTATTGCGGATTCAGCGCGCGCAGTTCGCCTTCAGGGATTTTCATCACTTCAGATATCTGGGTAAGATGCATGTCCTTGTTTATCATGATCGTATCGGTTGCCACGGGAAAATTCAGGGGCAGGGGCCTGATATTGTGTTCCTCATAATAATTGACCGAATAGGCGGCTGCAACATATCCGGGAATGTAACCCCTTGTTTCGCGCGGCAGCCTGTAATAAATCTCCCAGTAGTCCTTCCTGTTGTCCGAACGCCTTATTGCCTTGTTCACATTACCGGGTCCGCAATTGTAGGCAGCAATCACAAGTATCCAGTCATTGTAAATATTATAAAGGTCCTTTAGATACCTTGCAGCGGCATGGGTTGCTTTAACCGGATCCCTCCTTTCATCAACAACGGAATTAATGGTAAGGCCGTATAAGCGGCCGGTACTGTACATGAATTGCCATAATCCCGTTGCACCCGCCCTTGAAACAGCATTTGGATTGAGAGCTGATTCTATAATGGCCATATATTTAAGCTCGGTCGGAATGCCATATGAATCAAAAATATCCTCAATCATGGGAAAGTAATAATCCATCAGTCCGAGTATGGCACTGAAAAGCTCTCTTTTTTTAACGGTATAGACATGGATGTGATTCCTTATAATGCTGTTGTAGCGTATCTTGATAATGGTATTGAGCTTCGAAAGCCTGTCAACATAAACACTGTCGGAAAACATGATTTCCTCCCCTGCATCGCCGGGCGGCAATTCAGACCAGGATGCCAGGGCAGTTCTGACATACCAGGAATTAACCAGGCTGTCAAGATCCGCGGAGATTTTTTCAGTGGAAATGTCGGACCGTATTATTATCGTATCACCAACAGCCGACAGGGTATTGCTTACCAATACCATCAGGGAGAAAACTGCAACAAATAACTTTATTCTCATCATTCCTTATCTTTAATCAAAAACTAAAACACAGGCCCACGCTCATGCCCGGTCCGGCATAAGCCGGATGCAAGGACGGAACGGGAAGCATCTGCAGCACAAGATTATTGCTTATGTCATAATTAAGCAGGCTTGCATCCACATTGGCATCCAGTACCGTTATAAGGTACCAGGCTGCAAATGCAATATATGAAAGATCACGGTATTTCTTGAAATAATCAACCTGCCTCAGCATTCTGTCAGTGTACCAGGATGCGGCAGAAGGATCATAGGTGTCAGGATGAAGGACAGGATCGTAGGTTGCGGGATCCGCATTCCTGATCAGTTTGAGATAGGAGTCTGTCTCGGGTATTTTATCGGTAAAATCCTGGTATGCCTTCATGAACACATTGTAATTCGTTGAATTATAGTTAATGGCATATAATACTCCTCCGAACCCGGCGTATACAAGGGGAATTTTCCAGTATTTCCTGTTATAGATCTGACCCAGTCCGGGCAATGCAACCGCAAGCATTGTGGCCCTCAGCGGATCGGCCCTGAACATTTTCTTTTCCCTGGTTTCAATGAAAAGGCTGTCCTGTGCAGATACGTTACTTACAGAACAATTCAGCAGTAAAACAATAAAAAAGATTATATAATGTTGCGCCTTCATTTGACAGAGAAGCATAAGTATCAGTAAAACGGCGCAATAAAGATAATTATTTTCAGCTGTTAAGGCGGTCGAAAACCCCTAAAATGCGTTCCATCTCTTCACTGTTGCCGAAAGGGATAACTATTTTCCCCTTTCCCTCCTCATTGATTCTGAAATTAACATTAACTGAAAATATCCTGTTTAGATGATTTGTAAGCTGTACAAAATCCTCGTTGAGCTGCTGTTTCCTTCTGATCTTTTCCGGATCCTTTCCGGCTTTTGCCTGAAGCTGCCGTACCAGTTCCTCCGTCTGCCTTACAGAAAGCTCTCCGTCCACCACCTTGTAATAGATATCAATCTGCTGCCTGGGATCCCCGATATTTACCAGTGCCCTTGCATGCCCCATTGTCAGGTTCTTGTTGCGGATACCAAGCTGGATTTCAGCGGGAAGCTTCAGCAGCCGCAGATAATTTGCCACGGTTGATCTCTGCTTGCCAACCCTCTCGCTAAGCTGTTCCTGGGTAAGCCTGCATTCTTCTATCAGGCGCTGAAAGCTGATTGCCACTTCAACTGCATCAAGATCCTCACGCTGGATATTTTCCACAAGCGCCAGTTCAAGCATGGCCTGGTCATCAGCTGTTCTGATATATGCCGGCACATGTGTCAGTCCGGCCAGTTTTGCAGCCCTGAGCCGCCTTTCTCCTGCAATGAGCTGAAAGCGCCCGTCACCTGACTCCCGTACGGTAAGAGGCTGAACAATTCCAAGCTTGCGGATTGACGCAGCAAGCTCCTCCATTGCCTGTTCATCAAAGCTGGTTCTTGGCTGAAACGGGTTTGCGTCAACCAGATCCACGGGAATATCCTTGTTGGCTTCAACGATCTTCTCGAGGACTTCCTTTTCGACTCCCTCAATCAGCGCACCCAATCCTCTCCCCAATGCATTCTTTTTTGCCATATCTCCACTGTTTAAAAAATAAGCACATTCACTGCACCAGTTTAAGCCTGGCTTCCTGCTTCTCCAGGATCTCCTTTGCCAGACTCAGATAATTGACTGCTCCCCTGGATTCAGCATCATAGAGAATTGCCGGCTGACCAAAACTGGGTGCTTCGGAAAGCTTAACATTTCTCTGGATAATCGTGTTGAACACCATCTGCTGGAAATGCTTGTTCACCTCATCGGCTACCTGGTTGGACAACCTCAGCCTGGGATCATACATGGTAAGAAGAAAACCTTCTATTTCCAGGCCGGTATTCAGGTTGGCCTGAATAATCTTGATTGTATTGAGAAGCTTGCCCAGTCCCTCAAGTGCGAAATATTCACACTGAACCGGAATAATCACCGAATTGGCCGCGGTGAGAGCATTCACAGTCAGCAACCCCAGAGAGGGTGAACAATCAATGAATATGAAATCATACCTGTCTTCAATCCCGGCTATCACATTCCTCAGTATCTTTTCCCGGTCGGGCTTGTCCAGCATCTCAATCTCTGCCCCCACAAGGTCAATGTTTGACGGTATCAAAAAGAGGTTTTCAATCTCAGATCCCAGAACGGCTTCTTCCGGATTCTTCCCCTCAATAAGACAGTCATATATGGTACTTCTCATCTGACGTGTGTCCAGACCAATGCCTGAAGTGGCATTCGCCTGGGGATCCGCATCTATTATCAGTACTTTCTTTTCAAGCGCTGCCAGGCTCGCAGCCAGGTTTATCGCAGTTGTTGTCTTTCCAACACCACCCTTCTGATTCGCAATTGCAATTTTCCTTCCCATCTGTTTTCCTTAAGGTTTTGTACTTATATTTTGAGCTTCAAATTTACTATTAAAGGACCAGCAGTCCGGAAACCACCGTATCTAATTACAAACATTTTATCCGGGGTTTTCAACATTTTATTAACAATGCAAAGATACAAAGCAGTCTTATATTTATCTGATTATTTGTATTTTACAATATTAAAGCAAGTGTTCCCAAATAATCATTATTCTGGAAATATCCTAATATATGATAATAATAATGATTTCCCGGAATATTATCAAATTTCACCGTGACTGTTCCCGCCCCTGATTATAAATAACAGTTTCACGGGAAGAAAAGTATTTTTCCCACCCTCCCCTTTGTCTTTAATAATTTATCTTTAGGTTTAAATTTTAATAATCATGTCAGGCTACAGCACCCGGAAAGAATGGTTCGTCATTGTCAATCCCAATGCCGGAGGCGGCAAGGGAAAAAAGGACTGGAAGAGGATTTCAGACCTTCTGACAAGGGAAAACATTTCTTTCATTTCACGGTTCACCGGAAGAAGAGGACAGGCAATCGACTACACTGACGAAGCCATTGAAAAAGGATTCAGGCGCTTTATTTCCGTGGGAGGCGACGGCACCCTGAATGAAGTGGTAAACGGGATCTTTATCCGGAACAGGGTTCCGGCAAACGAAATTACAATCGCCATGATTCCGGTCGGAACAGGCAATGACTGGGGACGGATGTTCGGGATACCCAGTATCTATGAGGGGGCTGTGAAAGTGATAGCTGAAGGAAAAACCATGCTGCACGACATAGGGCTTGTTGACTATTTCGAGGGGGAGCAGAGCCGCAGAAGATATTTCATAAATATAACCGGACTGGGGTTCGAGGCTCTGGTCGTAAAAAAAACAAACCGGCAGAAGGACAGGGGCCGTAACAGCAAGGCCATCTATTTCTTCAATATTCTCTCAAGCCTGGTTTCCTACAGGATAACCGCCGCTGATATCATTATTGACGGCAGAAAGAGCTCAGCAGACATTTTTTCAATCAATGTCGGCAACGGCAGGTACTGCGGCGGGGGAATGAGACAGACCCCCGATGCACTGCCTGATGACGGACTTCTTGATGTGACAGTCATAAAGGAAATGGGAAGACTGGAAATAATAAAAAACCTCAGGCTGCTGTATGACGGTACGATACTGAGCCATCCGGAAGTTGACGGTTACAGGTGCAGGAACCTGAAAATTGAAAGCGAATCATTGCTCTTTATTGAATCAGACGGGGAACTGCTGGGACATACACCCGCGGAGATCGGTATTATTCCGTCAGCAGTGAATATTGTTTATGCAGGAAGACTGTTTCCCTGACAATTACGGACACTGACAAACGTTCACGGCGATCCTGCTGTATATTATTCATGCGGGAAAGTTTATTCCGTGACTCTTATTTCGAAGAGGCTGGGCCAGTTCTTTCCCGTTACAAAGATCCTTCCGCCGTCACTGTCCCATGCTATTCCGTTAAGAACATCTATACTGGTATCGGTTCCGGGATCCCTGAGTATCCCCTTCAGGTCGATATAGGCAAGCAGTTTTCCGGTAGCCGGATCTATCCTCGCGATAAGATCGGTGTTCCAGATATTTGCCCAGATCTCACCGTTAATGTATTCCAGCTCATTCAGCTGATCAACCATTCCATTGTTGTCGTAAACCTCAAGCCGTGAGATCACTGTGAACATTTCCGGTTCAATAATGTACAGCACATTGGTACCGTCGCTCATCACGATCCTGTCATCCATGGTCGTCAGTCCCCAGCCCTCCGACTGATAATATATCTTGTTGATCTGCCTGAAAGTGGATTTTTCATAGACAAATCCCACCCTTGATCTCCATGTCAGCTGGTAAATTCTGTCCCTGTACAGGGTTATGCCTTCACCGAAGAGCTCCGGGCTCAGGTTGAGCTGGCGGTTTACCCTGCCCGTATACAGATCAACCTCCCTGAGTGTTGATCCTGTTTCCTGTCCTGTACCCTCATACAGTACCCCGTTGTCGTAAAAAAGCCCCTGGGTAAAGGCTGCCCGGTCGTGAGGATAGGTATTGATTACCCTGTAGCCCTGTCTTTTGGGGATTATATCCGATAATACGACAATAAAACGTGTTGCCGATGCTCTTGGCTTCCCGTTCCTGTATGCAGTCATCTTAACGGATTTTCTTCCGGTACTGACAGTGAAGGAAGCAGGCACTGAACATTCCCATGGTGCATTCCTGACAGTTGCAGCCGGTTTCCCGTCATAGTATATCACAATGGAATCCGGACCGGAACCGGGAACTGACAGAACAACCTCAACCGCCTCACCCGTTCTGAACCGTGCATTTTCCTCAGGCTGTTTCATCCTTGTCAGACTGATTCCGTCATCAGCCCCGTCAGCAGTGAGATCTGTACCGGCAGCCACAGTACCTGAATTCCCGCCGGAAGTTCCGGCCACAGCCTCAGTCGCGGCCCTGCCGTTATTTCCGGACTTCCCGGAACATGAAATGACCCAAAGGGTAAGTACAGCGACTGAAAATATGGAGATATATTTAACTGGATTCCTTCTCATCCGGATTTATGACCCTTCTAAAAAAACGTTTGAAAATATTTTTCCTTGCCGAAATGATCCTTTTCTCCGCTTCCTTCAGTTGCTGATCAAAGGGAAAAAGAATCTGCCATACCTCACTCCAGCCCGGAAACCCGCCGATATTCCTGTCATCAATAAAAATATCCGCATCAATCTTCCTGCTTACCGAATCTGTTACCACCTCTTCCGGATAGCTCTTGTTTACGGCATAAAATTCTATTCCGTTCTGCCTGCAGTATTCCACAGCCTCATCAAGTTCCCTGCCCGTCCTGTATGTCCAGAGAATCAGCCTTGCACCCTTCTTCTCCAGCTCTTTCAAAGTCCTGAATGCAAAAAGCTTCTCCTTACCAATTGCAGGATATTCATGTTCCACAATGGTCCCGTCAAAATCAACGGCTATTTTGAGATTCAGAAACCCCTCCATTTTCAGACTGTATGAGGATCCAAATTTAACCAAATTGAATATATTACTGAAATTTATCTTAATTTTAACACGATTCCCTATTTAAACATTCAGGATGAAGCATATTCCCAATTTAATAACATCACTCAATCTCGCCTCGGGATTCATTTCAGTCATTTTTGTGATCAACGGCGACCTGGTAACAGCTTCCTGGCTCCTGCTGGCAGCAATGATATTTGATTTCCTCGACGGTTTTTCGGCAAGACTGATGAAAGCCTATTCAGACATCGGAAAAGAACTCGATTCGCTGGCAGATGTAATCAGTTTCGGACTTGCTCCCGCAACAATTATTTACAGGCTTCTGGAACGCTCAATGGAACTGTCCGGACCGTTCACCGCCGGCAATACAGGCCTCACTACCTGTGCCATACTCCTCTCAACGGCAATTATGCCGGTTTGTGCCGGACTGCGCCTGGCAATATTCAATACCGACGAAACACAGTCCAGATCCTTCAAAGGACTGCCCACTCCGGCCAATGCCCTGGCAGTGATTTCACTGGTTATCTCCGCCCGCTATTCCGGTTCCGCGGCAGCCACATGGCTCATCACTTCAACACCTGCACTGGTTGTCCTGACTATAATCCTGTCACTTCTGATGGTAAGCCGCATACCCCTCCTTTCTCTGAAAACCAATAATCTGAGATTCAGGGGAAATGAAGGACTCTATATTCTCGTTCTGCTTGCAGGCATTTCTTTTGTCCTCGGCGGCGGATTAGGTGCAGCATACCTGCTGATACCGGTTTATATAGTATCCTCCCTTGCGGGCCGGCTGTTCAGATAATTCAGAGCGCTGGTCCGGAAACGACTGTATTACCTGAAGGAGTTGTCTTTACCTGCCGGAACGCCATTCAAAAGAGAGCCGGCTAATAGAGATGCGGTTCTTCACTCAGTTCCTCTTCACTTATCTTTTTCCGGCTGATCGATTTCCATGCATACCAGATATACCAGAACACAAAGGGTATAATGAAGGAGACGTACATCATTGTCTGCAGGGTGAACCGGCTTGATGATGCATTCCTTATTGTAAGAGAGCTTCCCGGGTCAAAGGAAGAGGGATAGAAGGCGGTTCCGCTGAACCCTGCGATCAGGAAAAGGGAAAATACTGCCAGAATGGTACCCGGGCCCGAATACCAGATCCCCCTGCGGCTTCTCCGGAAGACAGTCATTATGATCCCGCTCAGAACACCAATAACTCCTGCAAGGAACAATACCAGCACCAGGGGCATCTGTACGAAATTCTGAAAATACTTGTATTTTTCCAGTGTCACTTTTCCGTCGCCGTCAACCGCATAACCTTCAGACAGAAGAACGGAAACCAGGAAAAACAGGAAGAAAACAAGAAACACAACAGCATTCACCATCAGTTTCCTGCCGGCTTTCGCTGCCAGATCCTCATCTTTCACCGAGTTAATGATATACATGCATCCGTTTGACCGTACCAGGAAGAGTACGGCAAGGCCCAGGGCAAGGTTCCTGGCGTCGGTCAGTGCTTCAAGTCCGTGCCAGTTGTTTGCCCATCTTACATGATTCATATGGTCGAGGCTGAACTGTGAGCCGGTAAAGAAGGTGGCCACCGCGGTACCGATAAGGAAAGGGCCGAAGATTCCGTTGACCAGAAGAAAAACATCAAAGGTTTTCTTTCCCAGGACATTTGCCGGCTTCGACCTGTATTCATAGGCAATTGCCTGGATGGTGAAGCTGAACAGTATCGCTATCCATAGCCAGTAGGCACCCCCGAAGCTGGTTGCATAGAAAAGCGGAAACGAGGCAAAGAATGCCCCGCCAAAGGTGACAAGTGTTGTAAAGGTAAATTCCCATTTATGTCCGAGTGCATTGACAACCATGGTCTTATGCATCTCGTCACGGGAAATTGAAAAGATCATCGACTGGCCTCCCTGTACGAACATAAGGAAGACAAGCAATGCACCCAGCAGGGATATGATAACCCACCAGTAGCCTTGCAGAAATGAATGTGAAACAAGTGTAAGCATTGTACTGTCCTCCTAATTTTTTGGTCCGGTTTTTATCTGTTTTGTCATTATGGATACCTCAGCAATCAGAAGCACGGTAAACAGAATTGCAAAAAGAACAAATGTGACAATCACCGGTCCGCTGTTAATATTTGATACGGCAGTGCCTACCGGCATGAGATCCTGTATTATCCAGGGCTGACGGCCCATTTCCTTCAGAACCCAGCCCGACTGGCTGGCTATATATGCCAGCGGGACGGAAATCATCATCATCCACAGCAGCCATTTTTGCTTCTGCAGGCTTCCCCTGTAATGGAAAAAGAGTGCAAGGGCACAAAGGAGAATGAAAAAGAATCCCAGCATAACCATCAGATGGAATGTATAAAAGGCCACAGACACATTCGGTATCACATCCTCGGGCTTATCCAGAAAAGCATAGCCGAAATACCTGAAATAGTCATCAATAAAATTTTTGTCACTGAACATTCCCCTCAGTACTTCAGCCTCACCGGCATTGTTTGACTTCCTTGCCCTTTTATAATCCATCAGTATATCCCTGGCATACCTGCCTCTTTCCATCTTTTCGGCAACCGGCATAATGCCTTTATCCGGATTTCCGTACACAAGGTCTTCAATACCGGGAACATATACATGCCTGTTTCCGCCGGTCATCACGGAAAGGAATCCGGGAATCTCCACCTTCACGGCAAAATCCTTTTTTGCCTTGTCACCCGTAAGCTGACCGGAATCCTTAAGGATACCGGCAGCCACAAGACCTGCATTGTCCTTTCCGGAATAGTGCGCCTCAAATGCAGCAAACTTAAGCGGCTGGACATGTGCGAGGGTTCTTGCCGATATGTCTCCCGTCAGTGCAACGATCAGGGAAGAGGCCAGGCCAAATATTCCCGCAATAAGGATACTTTTCCCCGCCATCCATTCTTCACGGCCTTTCAGCAGAAACCAGGCACTGATGCCCAATACAAAGACTGATGCCAGCAGGAATCCGGAAGTGACGGTATGAAGGAAGGTGTCTATGGCAACCGGATTGGTCAGGACTGCCAGAAAATCAGTCATTTCATTCCTTGCGGTTTCAGGATTGAATGTCATGCCAACCGGATTCTGCATCCATGCATTGGCAACCAGTATCCAGAGGGCCGAAAGGCTGGCACCGATTGCCACAAGCCAGGTCGAAACCAGATGGAACTTCCGGCTCACCTTGTTCCATCCGAAAAACATAACTGCAACAAAGGTCGATTCGAGAAAAAATGCCAGAATGCCTTCAATAGCCAGGGGAGCTCCGAAAATATCCCCGACGAACCAGGAATAGTTCGACCAGTTTGTCCCGAATTCAAATTCAAGTATGATCCCGGTTGCCACCCCTATGGCAAAGTTAATTCCAAAGAGGGTCATCCAGAATCTTGTCATCCTCTTCCACTCCTCCTTTCCTGTTCTGTAATAGACAGTTTCCATCATTGCAACAATGAATGACAGTCCTAGAGTCAGCGGAACAAAGATCCAGTGATACATGGCAGTCAGGGCAAACTGTGCCCTCGACCAGTCGACAAGTGACAAATCCGCAGTTTCAATCATAAGATTTATGTGAGGGTGTTAATTGTTCAAGAACATATTCACTTCTTTCCTTTTCGCTTTTAAAATTTTTCCTGAGAAAATCAGGAAAAAAGAAAAGCCTGAGGACGGCGAAAATAATAAAAAGCTTTATAAGAATTATCAGCCAGACCTTTCTGCCCCAGGACGACATGTTTTTAAATCCGTCATAGTAAAAACGGAAAATTTTCCCTATCGGCCCGCGGCCGGAAACATTCTCAGAACACATCAGACCAATTGTATTAGTTGTATCTCCTATTCATCCTGCAGGGGTTCCCCTGGCTGCCTGGGCTTACGGGGCTCGCGGGGCTTACGGGGCTTAAACCTGATCTGCCGGGGCTTGCTGCTTTTCTTCCGGACCGTTTTCACGACCACCTTATGCAGGGGGCCCTCCTCGTCCAATTCCAGGGATACCGCAGAAGAAATATTTTCTGTAGCCAGACTTGAAGTATTTTTCTGAACGGGCTTGAAGCTGTAGAAAAACTCCCTGGCAAAGACTCTCATGACAGTATAGGCAGGTATGCCCAGTATCATTCCCGGTATTCCTGCAGCAAAGCCGGCGGCCAGAACCACAATAAATACCTCCAGGGGATGGGCCCTCACGCTGTTTGAGAAGATAAGAGGCTGAAATATCACATTATCTATCAGTTGTGTCATGCCTATCACTATCGACATATAATATATCAGTGGAATCACCACGGTTGCAAAATCCTGGTTTACATGCGATGCAACACCCATCACCAGAGCAAAGAAGAATCCCAGCCATGGGCCGATATAGGGTATTACATTAAGGATGCCGACCACGAGCCCGATAACCAGCGCCTGATGGAATTCAATGCCCGCAATTGTCATTCCGATATCCACAAGAATCATTACACAGGTGCATTGAATCACTATGCCGATGAAATAGCGGGTGAGCAGATTCTTGATCGAATACAGTGCCCTTGTAAATCCGTCAGTGTGCTTGTCAGGAACCCACATCAGTATAGCTTCAAAGAAAAGATGCTGATCCTTGAGAAAAAAGTAGGTGATGAATGTGATTGAAAAAATGGCTATGGCAATATTTCCAAGAATTCCGAAGACAGAGCCCAGCATGCTCTTCAGCCGGTCAATATCCAGAATCTGGGACAATCTTTCATTTATAACACCCTGTATTGAAAAGTCACTGTTAATATTCTTATTGAGTGTCCTCAGTATGTCCTGAATATAATTCAGGGGCCTTTCAAGCACCATTACTATCTTCTGGCTGTCAATGGTGGAAAAATAGTTGAACTGCCTGGTTATAAGAGGTATAAATATAATAAAGAAGAGTATTATCAGACCCCAGATGATCAGAAGTGCAAGCAAGGCTGCCAGGTATCCGGGAAATGACCATTTGCCTATTCTGATCCTGCGGAAGAGGTCAACCAGCGGACGTCCCATTATGGAAAGCACACCGGAAACCAGAATATATACCACTATGCTGCGGAAATACCATGCTCCTGCAAGCAATACTGCAACACTGATGAATATGAGTATATTCCTGAATAGCGGCTTCATTGAATGGCTTATACCCCTGCAAACCTAATTGAAATTTTCCGTTTTAACAATTTGAAATAAACCATCAGCAGAATTTTAGCCATTCTGCCATTTTGACCGTCAAACATCCAGTGTTTCAGCCATTATGTCATATTTTCAATTTGGAACGGAACTTGAAATACATGGAGTGTTTGATTTTAAAAAAAGTTTAATTAAAAATAATGGAGGATAAAGCTATGTTACCAACAATCAGAAGAAGTTTCAGCCCGTTTTTCTCAGGTCTTTTTGATGATGATTTTTTTCCCGTGGTAAAAAGCCGCAGCAGCAGCACCTTACCCGCAGTCAACATCAGGGAAAGCGACAAGAGTTTTATTCTTGAGCTTGCCGTCCCGGGCATAGACAAAAAAGATCTGAACATCGATATCAGCGATGATGTTCTCACGATTTCCCACGAAACCAAGACATCATCCGAAGTGGATCAGGCCGACGGCTACAAGAGAAAGGAATTCAGCTACTCATCTTTCTGCAGGAGTTTCTACATTCCCGAGAATGTACTCACAGACAAGATAGGTGCAAGCTACAAGGATGGCATTCTTACAGTTGAACTTCCGAAAGACAAGGAAGAAAAACAGAAACTGACAAAGCAGGTAAAAATCTCATAAGTCGGTTTTACAGCTTAGGTTTAAAGAAAAGAGGCTGAAATCAGCCTCTTTTCTTTCGTTTCTATATGCGGGCAAGCACGCTCTTGTTTGCCTTAACAGGCCGCAGAAGCGGAATCTCGATTTCAGTCCCCGGTGGCAGGAAGATATCCACCCTGGAACCAAACTTGATGAATCCCAGTTCATCACCCTGCTTCACATCCTGAAGGACCCTGGCGTAGGTTACTATTCTTCTTGCAACAGCGCCTGCCACCTGTCTGATCAGTATTTCCTTCCCGCTTTCCGTTTCAATAACCACGGTGCTCCGCTCATTCAGTTCAGAGGACTTGGGATGCCATGCCACCAGGTAATTACCCGGATGGTATTGTACATATTTTACCTTTCCTGAAACCGGATATCTGTTGCTGTGCATGTTAAGAGGAGACATGAAGATTGAAACCTGAAGCCTCCTGTCCTTGAAATATTCCTTTTCCTCTATTTCCTCAACAACCACAATCTTACCGTCGGCCGGTGCATAAACCAGTTCCGGATCAGGTTCCAGATGCCTTTTCGGCAGCCGGAAAAAGAAAAGAAGGAATACATACAATGCTGCGGTAACAACTGCAGCAACGGACAGCAACACTGTCCTGCCCGGAAACAACAGCACGAAAGCCACATTGACCAGGACCAGAACTGCAAAGCCTGAAATCAGTATTTTATACCCTTCCCTGTGAATGCCCATTATACTGAAAATTTATACAAAATTAATCAAGTCACATCAATCATCCAAACAATGAAATAAAAAGGAAGACCAGGGGAAAGGCCAGCATGGTACTGTCAAACCTGTCCATGAATCCCCCGTGCCCCGGCATTATGCTGCCGCTGTCCTTTATTCCGGTACTTCTTTTAAGCATCGACTCGATGAGATCACCGTAAGTACCGCTTATTGCCACTATCAGGGCGACAACTACCCATCCTGCACTGTCAAGGATACCAAGCCGGCTGCTCAGCAGCGAGGCGGTCAGTGCAGTAAGAACCGTACCCCCTATAAATCCTTCCCAGGATTTTTTGGGGGAGATCCTTTCCATCAGCCTGTGTTTTCCCATTGTCATCCCCGTCAGGTATGCACCGGTATCATTAATCCATAAAAGGATAAAAAAACCTACAACCATGCCCGGAGAAAAATCAATTGACTCACATGGGATTATCGGTTTAATACCGCTGCGTGAAAATGCTGAAAAGGGAAAGAGGGAAAATGGCACAACCGCGTAAATCAGACCGAAGAATGTATGTGCAAGTGAATCAAAAGGCTTTTCATCCCTCCGGTAAAGCTCAGCTGTCATTATCATTGCAATTAAGGGGATCACCAGAAGAAAAAACCTGTATTCAAGCAATCCTGCCGCAATCAGGATGGAGAGCAGGTACACGGCAATACCGGTAACCATGCCGGTGACAGTCTGAACCCTTGTCCCGCTTCCGTTGATTATCCTGTAATATTCATAAAGTATCCCTGACATTATTACCAGGCCTGTCAGGCAAAAGGTGACAGGATGAAGCCAGAATCCGCCCAGGATGAATATTACAATCCAGGCTCCGGTCAGGGTTCGTCTGTAAAATTCCTTCAAACTTTAAAATCTGTATTATTTTTCACCGGGGCCTTCTGTAATTTCTTCAGGATTGCCGGCGGCATTAAGGTCAGCCTCTTCAGTCTCTGTTCCTTTGGAGGCTTTGGCCTTCTTCCTGTTTTCCTTCTCCTTCTCTTCCCTTATCCTGTCAGCCTTCCTCTTGCCGAATATCTTTTTGAGATCCTCACTGAATATCACTTCCTGTTCAAGCAGAAGTTCTGCCAGTTTGGAGAGTCCCTTCATATTTTCCCGGAGAACGTTCTTTGCCCTTTCATACGACTGTTCAATTATTTCCTTTACTTCACGGTCAATAAGCTCGGCAGTCTTTTCACTGTAAGGCTTTGTAAAGCCATAATCGGATTGCCCTGAAGAGTCATAGAAGCTTATATTGCCTACTTTGTCACTCATCCCGAAATAGGAAACCATCGCATATGCCTGCTTTGTAACCTTTTCAAGGTCGCTGAGGGCGCCTGTGGAAATTTTTCCGAACACAAGCTCTTCTGCTGCCCTTCCTCCGAGTGAGTATGCCATTTCATCCAGAAGCTGTTCGGTGGTGGTAATCTGTCTTTCCTCGGGAAGGTACCATGCGGCACCCAGGGCCCTGCCCCGGGGTATTATCGTAACTTTCAGAAGGGGGCTGGCATGCTCGAGAAGCCAGCTCACCGTTGCATGGCCCGCTTCATGATAGGCAATTGTCCTTTTCTCCTCGATGGAAATTATCTTGCTCTTTCTTTCCAGTCCGCCGACTATCCTGTCTATGGCATCCAGAAAATCCTGCTTTTCCACCACTGTTTTATTTTTCCGTGCAGCTATGAGGGCAGCTTCGTTACATACATTTGCAATATCCGCACCTGAGAAACCCGGGGTCTGTTTTGCCAGGAAGGAGACGTCAAAATTCTGCTCCAGCTTGATAGGCCGCAGATGCACCTGGAAAATGGCTTCCCTTTCGTTAAGATCGGGTAGTTCCACATGAATCTGGCGGTCAAACCTCCCGGCCCTCAAAAGAGCACGGTCAAGAATATCGGCCCTGTTTGTGGCTGCAAGAATTATCACACCCACATTTGTCCCGAATCCGTCCATCTCGGTCAGCAGCTGGTTAAGGGTGTTTTCCCTTTCGTCATTGGCACTGAAATTCACATTTTTCCCCCTTGCCCTGCCGACTGCATCTATTTCATCAATAAACACTATACATGGCGCTTTCTCCTTCGCCTGCTTGAACAAATCCCTTACCCTCGACGCACCAACTCCGACAAACATTTCAACGAAATCGGAACCGGAAATGGAAAAGAAGGGCACGTTTGCCTCTCCCGCAACTGCCTTGGCAAGAAGAGTCTTGCCTGTTCCGGGAGGACCGATCAGAAGGGCTCCCTTGGGTATCTTTCCGCCCAGCTGAGTGTATTTCTTCGGGTTCTTCAGGAAATCAACTATCTCCATTACCTCGGTCTTGGCTTCCTCCAGACCTGCAACATCATTGAAATTCAGTTTTACATGGGTATCCTTGTCAAATATCTGTGCCCTCGACTTGCCGACACTGAAAATTCCTCCGGCACCTCCGGCTCCGCCACCTGTCATTCTCCGCATCATGAAGATCCATACCATGATCAGCAGTGCAGGAAGCAAAAGCCAGCCCAGTATATCCGCAAAATAATTCTTCCTCGTAACGTATTCGGGATAGATAAGTTCATTTTCACTGTAGCCGGCACTCTTCTGCGTTTCAATAATGAAGGGCTCAAAATTGCTTATGTCGCCGATATTATAGGTATAATGGGGCTTGGGTACCTGCAGGCCCATACCGCCGCCCCCGGGCTTCGGCAGATTCTCGTACCTTCCCGAATTCAGCGCATCCCTTGTAAGATAGATCTCAGCCTGATCCTTGTTGACAACAACCAGCTTCTCGATATCATGCCTTGCAATCATATCCTTGATCATATTCGTTGTTGCCTTCTCGGTTACATTACGGCTGAAGAAAACCTGAAAAAGAATAAATGACAGGGCAATGATCGCAAAAATCCAGTTGGTGTTGAATTTTGGCTTTGCTCCCTTATCCCCCGGCTTTCCGGGAGAAGATTTATTTGTATTTTGTGTCATAGATAAATTACTTGCTGACCTTTTCCTCCATAACCTCAATCAAGGCATCCGCCCACAATGATTCAAGACTGTAAAAGTTCCTGTATTCCTCCAGGAATATATGAACAATCACATCCCCGTAATCTATAAGAACCCAGAAACAGTTCCCGAGCCCTTCAACATGCAGGGCCTTCTCCCCCGCTTCCTTCCTCACTACATCTTCAACCGACTCACAGATTGAATTTACCTGGGTAACAGAAGTTCCGTGACATATAACAAAGAAATCAGCAATTCTGTTCTCCAGTCCCCGCATATCAATCCTGAGAACATTTTTCCCCTGCTTATCGTATATCCCCTTTGCAACACTCTGTAAAAGAACTTCAGTTCCGGCGGGCCATTTCTTCATTAATCACTCCAAATTACAGACCAAAAAAATAAACAATTTTATGAAATCAGAATATTCCGTACCGTCTGATTTCAAGTTGCAAAAATACAAACTTTTATCAGTATTTTTGTCACAGCAGGCCATTTTTGCACCAACATTGCAAATTCCGGTAAAAGTCTGCGGAGTAGGAATTTCACCGGCAGAAGCCGGCCTGATTTGATAATCATGATCATCGGATCCGACATACTGTATTTTGATTCACTTGCATCCACAAATGTCACCGCGGCACAGATGCTCACTGAACAGAAGCCTGAGGAGGGCACTGTGATAAGGGCAGGATTCCAGACAGCCGGAAAGGGACAGAAGGGGAACAGCTGGGAAAGCGCTGAAGACATGAATTTATTATTCAGCATTATCCTTTATCCTTCATCATTACAGGCAGATGAACAATTCCTTCTGTCAATGGCAATTTCACTGGGCATATGCGATTTCCTGGAGAATCACCTTCCCCGGCCGGATATCAAATGGCCCAACGACATTTATGCCGGCGGGAAAAAGATAGCCGGCATTCTGATAGAAAATTCAATTCTGGGAGAGATGATTGAATACTCCGTTGTAGGCACAGGAATCAATATCAACCAGAAAAAATTCAGTCCGGGCATATCAGGTGCCGTATCACTGGGAATAATCACCGGAAAGGAATATGATACCGGTTCATTATTCCGTCAGGTTCTTCATTTTCTGGATCTCAGATATAAGCAGTTGCTTTACGGAGACAGGGATGCAATAAGGGAGGAATATTTTTCAAATCTTTACAGGGCCGGGGAGTGGCACAATTACAGCTCTGACGGGGTGGTTTTCAGGGGAGCAATACGCGGGGTTTCACCCTCGGGAATTCTCACGGTCGAAAAGGAGGGAAATGAATATTGTGAATTCTCCTTCAGGGAGATTCAGTATCTGCACTGACATCATTCCATCCTTCGAACTTCTCCATTTCATCCATAATGGTTTCAAGAAATTTATCCAGGGGCTCTTTCGCAAGCATCAGCAGGAAAGGATTCAGTTCCGCTTCAACAGAGAGTTTTATTTCCGAATGACCGCCGGCTGAATTCCTTATATCAAGGATCATGTCAAAATCATTCTGCAGTAATGCATTTCCCGAGTACACTATCTTGTTTGACAAAACCCTGTCCTTTATAAAAACCTTTACTGTTCCCACAGGATTGACTATGAAACTGCAGGAATCCTGCCTGAAATCCGGGTTGCTGAAAGTGCCGGAAGGAACGAAACGCCGGAAATTCCTCATATCGGAAGCAAAATTATAAACTGTTTCCGGTGAATAACTGATTTTTGCAATCCGGCTTTCAAAACGTGAAGGGCTGGCCATGGCTGTAATCAGTTTCTTCCCCAGTTTTCCGGATCAAGCCTCCAGTCCCTCAGGGTATCCATCATATCTTCGGTAATGTGTCCTGTTTCCAGAGCCGTCTGAATCAGGACCGTATAGTTGGTCAGGGTGTCAAGCCTGCATTTTTCGGCAATAAATGCATCTTCCGATTTCCTGAATTCATATGTGAAAATTGCAGCCAGTCCCAGTACCTCACAGCCGGCATCCCTGAGTGTTCTGACGGCATTAAGGCTGCTGCCGCCAGTGGAAATCAGATCCTCTATAACCACTGTTTTCTGACCCGGCTCATAAAAGCCTTCTATCTGGTTTCCCAGTCCGTGGGTCTTTGCACCTGATCTAACATAAACAAAGGGAAGTTCGAGCCTGTCGGCAACCAGTGCACCGTGTGAGATGGCCCCGGTAGCCACGCCTGCTATCAGTTCCGCATCGGGATAATGCTCGTTTATAACCGTTACAAAGGCATCCCGGATATATTTTCTCACCTTCGGAAATGACAGTGTTTTTCTGTTATCACAATAAACAGGGGACTTCCAGCCGGAAACCCATGTTAAGGGATTTGACGGTTGCAATTTTATTGCTTTAATTTGTAAAAGATATTCCGCGATCTTTTTTGAATAAGTATCCATAGAGATATGTATAAAGTTCATTTCGAAAACAGATTCATTCTGATAAGTCCCGAACCTGACCGGCTACAAAAATACGGCTTATTCGTTAAATTCAATGACACGGATGAACTTTACAGGATTATCAATGATTTTCAGACTGATACAGAGATGCAGTCTATAAATATCTACGGTCCCGACATAAGGCATATCTGGAAAATTTTCAGGATCTATTTCAGTGAGGTTGGAGCGGCAGGCGGACTGGTAAAACATTCATCCGGCAGGTATCTGTTTATTGAAAAGAAGGGCCGGCTGGATCTGCCCAAGGGACATATTGAACCGGGCGAAAAGCCGGAAACCTGTGCAGTCCGTGAAGTAAGCGAGGAAGCCGGAATAAAGGGACACTCAATAATAAAATCCCTGACTCCGACATATCACACCTATACCCTGAAGGGTATTTCCTACCTGAAAAAAACATCATGGTTCCTGATGAAGTATGATGGTGAAATGGTCACCGAACCCCAGGCTGAAGAAGGAATCACCAGGGTGGAATGGCTCCTGCCCGATGAACTGAGCATTATAAAGAGCACTGCATGGCTTTCACTGATGGATATGATAAATACATCAGTGCTGAAGTTCTAGTCCTCCCCCCTGTATTCCTCCAGTTTTATTGCTTTCGGGACAAAGCCGGATGCATCACCTCCGCTGCGGATAATATCCCTTATTATGCTGGAATTAATCATCGTGTGTTCCGGAACAGTGAGCAGGAATACCGATTCTATTTCCGGACTGAGTGTCTTGTTAACCTGCCCTATTGCCCTTTCAAACTCGAAATCGGCTGCAGTCCTCAGTCCTCTGAGGATATACCTGGCGCCATGCCTTTTACAATAGTCAACCGTCAGTCCCTCATAATGATCCACCTTAATACGCGGTTCATTCCGGAAGACCTCCGAAATCATGGCTTTTCTTGTTTCAAGGGAATAATAATTCTTTTTCAGGGCATTGGCTCCCACCGATATGATTATTTCATCGAAAAGCGACAGTCCCCTCAGTACAATACCCTCATGACCAAGGGTAAAGGGATCAAAGGATCCGGGAAATACGGCTATCTTCTTCATTCAAACACTATTTTTCTGGCATTGCTTACTTTCTGCCTTAACAGGGCCAGATCAAGCACATCCATTATGCTATCGACATAATTGAATTTCAAACCCTTTATATATATATCCTTAATGGCGCCAACGTCTTTCCTGTTTTCTTCCGACAGAACTATTTCCCGGATATTCGCTCTTTTGGCAGCAAGTATTTTTTCCTTGATACCCCCGACCGGCAGTACCTTCCCGCGCAGGGTTATCTCACCGGTCATGGCAAGATATTTCCTCACCTTCCTCTGGGTAAAGGCCGAGGCTATGGAAGTGGCCATGGCTATTCCGGCAGACGGCCCGTCCTTGGGTATTGCCCCTTCAGGCACATGAAGGTGCACATTCCATTTTTCCGAGAAATTATCAGGCAGTTCAAGAAGTCCGGCATTTGCTTTCAGATACTCAAGGGCAAGGATTGCTGATTCCTTCATAACTTCTCCGAGATTTCCGGTAAGGGTGAGCTTTCCGCTGCCCTTGCTTATGCTCGTTTCGACAAAGAGGATTTCGCCTCCGGCCGGCGTCCATGCAAGGCCTGTAACCACTCCCGCCTGATCATTCCCGGAATAAAGATCCCTGTTGTATTTCGCCGGTCCGAGTATCTTTTCCAGAGACTTCTCAGTCAGATCATGGTTATATTTTGTTTCCGAAGCAATATTTTTAGCGGTAACCCTTACAATTTTTGCCAGCCTCTTGTCAAGTTCCCTCACACCTGATTCACGGGTATAGCTGTCAATCAGCTTTTCCAGTACATCTTTGCCTATTTCAAGCTGGTCTGCCTTCACCCCGTGGTTCTCCAGCTGCCTGGGAAGCAGGTGGCGGCTTGCTATCTCCAGCTTCTCCTCAACCAGGTAGCCTGTTATTTCTATAGTCTCCATCCTGTCGCGGAGAGCAGGACTTATTGTTGTAAGTGTGTTGGCTGTGGCAATGAAAAGGACCCTGGAGAGGTCATATTCCATTTCGAGGAAATTATCGAAAAATGAACTGTTCTGTTCGGGATCCAGTACCTCCAGCAGCGCAGAAGAGGGATCTCCCCTGAAATCCTGTCCCACCTTGTCTATTTCATCAAGTATGAACACCGGGTTTGATGATCCTGCACGCTTTATGTTCTGAATGATCCTCCCGGGCATGGCACCTATATAGGTTTTTCTGTGGCCTCTTATTTCCGCTTCATCATGAAGTCCTCCAAGTGACATTCTGACATATTTTCTTCCCAGGGCCCTGGCAACGGATTTTCCGAGAGAAGTCTTGCCAACCCCGGGCGGGCCGTGCAGGCAGAGAATCGGCGATTTAAGATCACCCTTCAGTTTGAGCACTGCCAGATGTTCAAGTATCCGTTCCTTTACATCATCAAGTCCGAAATGATCATTGTCGAGTACCTGTCTTGCGTTCTGAAGATCCAGATTGTCCTGGGTGTATTCACCCCAGGGCAGGTCGAGAAGGGTCTGTATGTAGTTTATCTGCACCGAATACTCGGCTGCAGCAGGATTCAGCCTGCGGAGCTTGTCAAGTTCCTTGTCGAACACCTGCCTGACTTCAGAGCTCCATTTCTTGTCAGCAGCCTTTCTGATGTACTCCTCTATTTCCTTTTCAGCCGGATTTCCTCCAAGCTCATTCTGGATGGTCTTCATCTGCTGATGAAGAAGAAATTCCCTCTGCTGCTGGTCAAGATCACTCTTTACCTTTGACTGTAACTCATTTTTCAGTTCAAGGATCTGGATTTCCTGTACCAGGAATTCAAGCAGCATAAAGCCCCTGTCGCGTATGTTGTTTATCTCCAGAAGTTTCTGCTTGTCCTGGACCTTTATGTCAGTATTCGAACAGATAAAGTTGATCAGATAGGTATTGTTCTCAATATTTTTTATTGCGAAACTTGCTTCGGGACTGATATTCGGATTGATTTTTATAATCTTGAGCGAAAGGTCCCTGAGGGAACCTACTATTGCATCAAAGTCCTTGCTTCGCTTGTCCGGCCTCTTTTCCGGAATTGCCTTTACCCTGGCAATGAAATACGGGTTATCCGAGACAAGCTCACTCAGAACCATTCTTTTCCTGCCCTGTATAATGGCAGTGGTTGATCCGTCGGGCATCTCGAGAAGCTTCACTATCTGCCCTATTGTCCCTACCTGGTGCAGGTCTTCAAATCCGGGATTATCCATATCCGGATCTTTCTGGGCAACAGTTCCCACTATTTTATCGGTGCGGTAAACATCCTTGATAAGCTGTACGGAACGGGGCCTTCCGATTGATATTGGCAGTACAACTCCCGGGAAAAGCACAGTATTTCTCAGTGACAATACCGGCAGGGTTTCAGGAACTTCAACATCTTCAAGTTCCCTGTCGTCGCCATCCGATATTATGGGAATAATGTCTCCCTCACCATCAATCATATCCGGGAGAAAAAGATCATTTATCGTGAATCGGAATTTCTTTTCCATTTATCTTGTTTAAGAAACACTGCTTTCCGGGAAAATGCCAAAATTACTGATAATTTTCTCAAAAAAGCCGTTTCTGTACTACGCAATCATTATGCCAAATGTTTCAAGACCAAAGAAACATTTATTTCCTGCTTTCTGTCAGACAGATACAGGCGTTTTTGCGAAAGAGGCATATTTCACTGTTTTTCCACCAGGCAGGCAGAATAATTGTAAGGCTGTGATAAAATAAACCTTGCACAAAAAAAAGGGCCCCTGTACAGAGCCCTTAACATATCATGGATTTAAGAGTGCTTCATTTTTTCTTGTTCACATGATCCCTGTAACGGTTCATGTACTTGTCAACCCTTCCGGCAGTGTCCACCAGTTTCATCTTTCCGGTATAGAAGGGATGGGAAGTATTTGATATCTCCAGCTTGATAAGGGGGTATTCGTTCCCGTCTTCCCATTTAATGGTTTCCTTTGAAGGAGCCGTGGACTTGCTCAGAAAGGAATGTCCGTTTGACATATCCTGAAAGACCACAAACCTGTAATTCTCCGGATGTATTCCCTGTTTCATCTCTGTACTGTTTATTCTCTGTATTAAATAATTTCACCTAAGCGGGGCGTGCAAAATTAATCAGATATTTTCAACCGGCAAAATAATCACAAAAAAAAATACTCATGTGAAATTTCCGGCTGACAACCTGACACATAATTCCGGAGGGAATTCCTCTCTTCCCCGGCTTTTCTGCTTACCTGGTTCCTCACTTATACTTCCGGTCTCTCCGGCCTTCTCCTGTTACCTTACTGACTTCCATCCCGTCAGGGCTTTTTTTCCGCCATCTCCTTCTCATCCTTATACCTGACAAACCGCAGCTTGTCATTTATGAGATAACGGTATGTGATGTGGGTCTTTGTCCTTACCGTGTCAAGGGCGTTGTAAAGAGCCAGCATTTTGGGATTATAGTCTCCTACCCATGCAAATTCAAGGCTTTTCAGCCATTTTCTCTTTTTAAAGGCCTGATAGAAGTGGTAAAACATTGCCGATTCAATTCCGGAATTCTGGTATGCATGGTGAATTCCTCCGACAATTGCCCGGGCCCTGTCTATCTCATTGGTCATTTTATAGTAAAGGAACCGTATCATGTTCCATGGTGTAAGCCTGCCGTTAAAATGACGCAGTATCTGGTTAAGATCGGGCAGCAGTATGAAGAATCCTATTGGCTTTTCATTATGATAGGCAAACCAGATGAGTTCTTCATCAATTATCATCCTTGCCTGTCTGAGCGATTCATTGAAAACATCTGGTTCAAGCGGCGTAAAATCTTCCTTGAGAAACACCCATGTGGAGTTGTATATCTCACACATGTCGCTGCTGAACTTATGACTGTTCTTCATTTCAAAATGCCTGAAACTGTAGCCCGGACGCTCGCTGATCCTGCCGGCAATTTTCATTATCCTTTCAGGAAACTCAATAATCGTTCCTTCAGAGTTTCGCAGTTCCCTGGACTGTGAATACTGTTCAAAATAGTTTCTGAATCCGTAAGCCTCAAAAAAGTCCCTGTAATACCTTTTATTATATGGCATACCGAACACAGGCTGTTCAAAACCTTCAACCAGCAGCCCCCAGTTATTGTCATTTTCCCCGAAATTAACAGGACCGTCAATTGCCTCCATTCCCCGGGCGGTAAGCCATTCCCTGGCTGTGTCAAAAAGCATAAAGGCTGATTCCTGATCATCAATAACTTCGAAAAATCCTATTCCCCCGGTGGGCTGAGCCTGGGCGGCTGATCTCTGCCTGTCGATAAAAGCAGCTATCCGTCCCGTAACCCTGCCTCCGGAGTCCCTGAGCAGCCATCGCGTTGCCTCCCCGTGCCTGAAGGAATAATTCCTGAGGGGATCAAATACCGATTCAATCATTGAATCCAGAGGACAAACCCATAAGGGATCATCATGGTACAACTGCCTGGGGAATTCAATAAACTCCCTGCGTTCATGCTTGCTGACAACCTCTGTAATTTTCATGCAGATATCTCTTTTACAGTACTCTTCTTTAGTCTTTTCTCATTTTCCGTCCGGCCTCTTTCCTATCCTCTTCCGGAAAATTCACTGTTTCCCTCTTCGTTGCCTGTATGTCCGAGCTGCCTGTCCGCCGGTTGTTCTTCCATCCACCGCCAGGCTGCCGGATTCCCTGTATACCGGATCCGCTGCCATCTGCCGGACCGGTTTCCCCGGCTTGCAAAAATAACTGCTCCTTTCCCTGTTTAATAACGTAAAAATAATGATAATAAAAAACCTTTCCCCTTCACAAAGCATAAATTAAAAACTGCTTCCTGCACAATCTATTGAATATCTAATTATTGAATATCTATAATCCGACGGTCTACCAGGAGGAACACCACTGTCGTCAGCAGTGAATAGACCAGGAAAGCTTTAAGGGGAATATACTCTGATGGCTTGATTTTCAATTTAACCCACAAATAGGCCGCCAGGTAGATTTTTGACACGCAATACACAATAAACGTGGCCAGTGCCACACCTACAATGCCGTATCCCCATTTTATCATAAGCAGGCTTAGGGGTATGTTCAGTCCAAGTTCTATCACGGCGGCAATCATGGTGATCTGTGTTTTTCTCCTGCCAATCACGATGGTTTGCGGAAAAACGAGTCGCGGAATAATAAGGAGGGCATATACAAGAAAAACCCCTGCGCTGCGGTGGAATTCTGGTGCAAACAAACGCGGATAGAACCAGCGGGTAAAGAACATGATCACCATTGTCACCGGAAAAAGAATATGCATCAGTTTTTCTGACCTGAGTTTAAGTTTTGCCAGTGATTCCCTCATTTTAGCCCTTACCGAGAATTCCGGAAGCATTGCATTGCTCAGTCCGTTTGCCAGCAGAAGCACCAGCGGGAATTCCTTTGCACCATAGCGGAACCAGGCGAACAATGCAGGATCGCGATACACCGAGGAAATAATCACTCCGTCAACATACTGGGCCGATCCGCTGATGAGTGAAGTGATTATCAGCGGCCATCCCAGATACAGATGCTCCTTCATGAATTTCACTGATATCTCGGGTTTTGAATAGCGTCTGAGAAGTATTATAAGCCATACCCAGCGTACCAGTGTTATTGCAAGCAGGCCGTAAACCGACCATATAATATCCTTCCCGGCCAGAACCGGGACTATGATCATCACCAGCTGCACCGAGAATGTATAGAAACCGTACTGCAGGATACGGTGCGACCTGTTGTTCAGAAGATAGATATATTCTATCAGGCAGACCGGGCTGCTTAAAAGGATGTACAGCAGCAAAAGGTTTATAAAGGGAACATTACCCGAAAAATGAAACACCGAAATACTTCCTTTCAGGGAATGGCCCAGGATAAATACAAAGAGACTGAATAGTGTAAGAAGAACAAAGGCATTGAATATTTCCGGCGACTTCCCCCTGTCCGGGTCACCCATCTTCCTATAGGTCCGGTTCCGGTGATAAAGTGGCAGAAGCGACTGTATTATCCCCGTAACCCAGAAAAAGGTGAGCATTCCGGCAATGAACAGGAACATTTCCCACTTTCCTATGTCGGCACTGCTGAGATGGCTCTTGGTAAATACAATACTGATTATAAGAAAGATGGTAAACCTTAACAGCTGGAAGATCTGTAAACCGGAGATATTATCGACAAATTTTGTCCCTTTCAGCTTCATCTTGTTGGAATGGAGAATCTTCCTTAATTAAATATGGCGGGCATGAACCGATTCCGCGGTTCCCGTAAAAACGGCACAAATATAGCAATTGACGGGAAGCATAAGAAATTAATTTAAAATTTTGTCAATAAAAAAATTAAGGCTACTTTTGCATTCCTGAAACGGTGGATGTAGCTCAGTTGGTTAGAGTACCGGATTGTGGTTCCGAGGGTCGTGGGTTCGAATCCCATCTTCCACCCTTCAAAAAACAAACGAGGGCAGTTGTCTGAATATATGACAATTGCCCTTTATTGTATGGTCACCCGCACGGGAAGCAACATGCGATTCAGCTGCCTTCAATGCTATTCCTCCATAACCAGCCAGATATAGCTGCCGGCCGGTATGGTGACAGTGATTGTTACATTGTAATCCCTGTCCACCCTGTACCTGCCGGATTTTCCTTCCCCTGTACGCACTGAAAGCCTGTCGTGGCAACCTGTATAATAAACCGGTAGTCTGATAACACGGGTAATGTCATTATCCAGGGGATTGTAAAGCATGGCCAGGGCTTTTTCCCTGAGACGGGGATTGACATGCATGATGCCGTCCCAGTCGCTTCCGTCCGGACGACGCAGGTGGATAATATCCGAGTTGAGGATGTCGCGGTATTTCCTGTACCAGTTCACCACCCGCTGCACAACCGCCCGGGTTTCGCCGGTGTCATACAGCCGGGGACCGCGGTAGCAGGCCTGGACTCCTGCACCGTAATACTGCATCATCAATTGTTCATAATCATCCAGGTGTTCGCTGAGGGGTTCCAGCACTGCATCCGGACCCCCGCCGTGATATGCTGTCAGCGGAACGAAGCCCCAGCCCATCGAGGGCGTCTTAAGCCAGGTTCCGTCATATATGTTCTGACGGTTGAGTATTCTCTGCCTGTCTCGTGACAGGGAGAAATTGGTTTCACGGTAACCCAGTGCAATCTTGTTGGTGCCATCCAGGAAATACCAGTCGGGTGCATTCACATATATCCCGTTTTCATTGCACCAGCGGTATAAGGATTTCTGAATCTCCATCTGCCTCCACTGCGAATCATGCAGTCCCTCATGACCGGGATGTGATGTGGAAGCACATACGTCGCCCGGATAGGGACCGTCATTCTCGAAAATATCGAAGCCCGTCTCCGTGAACATGTATTTCAGGTTTTCAATGTATTTCAGTCCCCATTCACTTCCCAGGCACGGAGCATTCCCGAAGAAAGCACCGCCCGGCTTTCCCGTCTCAGGATCAATCACATCCGTCTCAGGGCCAATGGTCCGGCTCGAAAACAGTGAATAGCAGCCAATGAGAATATTCCTTTCATGGGCATAATCCGCCATCCTTTTCATCTTTGCAACATTCCCCGGCGAATTGTCTTCAATATTTATATGACTGCCGAAACTGAGGATCAGAGCTTCATAACCCGTGGCAGCACACTGGTCGATGGCAGTATATACCTGGTCGTCGCTGCGGCTCACAAGGTGCATAAAGATGGGATTTTCCGTTACCCAGGGTGCGACTGTCCTGTACATACGGCGGACAGCCAGTCCGTTACGCTCACGGTCATAGCCGTCAAACAGCAGCTGGAAGCTGTGAGGAGAACGGAATTGCTCTCCTTTCTCAAGACGTATATTGGGATCGGTATGCGGGTATATCTCCAGTATGCACGGAGTGTCCAGGTTATAATTCACCTGGGATGTATAGCCATAATCCCTTTTCCAGTGCGTGGTCTGATCGCTTAAATGATAATTCATTGCATTGTTGAAGGCATAATTGCTTTCAACGTACAGGTAATGGGGTTTCAGCATTTTCTCCGGTCCTCCCACCACTGCCGATTCCTCTTCCGTCAGTGCCAGTTTTTCGCTCACCACCCTGTTGACAACCAGTGATGAGTTCCCGTCATTGATTACTTCCACCCATTTATTCATGAGAGGAATGCCATCATAGATTTCATAGTTCACCATAACGCTCACACCCTTTATACGGGAAGTGCCTGCCGGCTTAAAGATGAAAGTGAGCGTTTTTCCCGCGGGAAGACTTTGCCGGCCGCTCCACCGCCGCGGCTTCCAGCTTACATAGGGCCGGATACCGGATATCCTTATATCTGCGAGCCTGAATTCATTATCCGGGGATGTCATTGCCGGGATCCATTCCGGTTTCAGATAAGCCCTTTCAGGCTGTCCTTCCAGACCGCCAATGGGATAAGGGATCAGATCAATGGTGACAATGGCTTCCGGACTGACAGCACGCAGCATCTGCCTGCCTGTCGTCAGGTTTCTGTAACTGATACAGGCAACATCGGGTGAAAGGGTGAATATTCGCTCCGCCAGGCCGTTGGACATAATGATATTTTTCCCGTCAGCGGAAACATAGATATCCGCCTTACGGTCACTGTCATCCAGCAGCCAGTCGCCGGATACGGCGGGCGACGGATTGTAAACAGGCAGATGCCGGTAATCACCGGAAAGCAATTGCGCACTGGCTATTCCGCTGAAAAGAAACAGGAAAAGAACAATTCTGATATGCTTCATGATAAGGTATTAGTGAAATTCATTCAAAATCAGGGAAAAACCCTGATTCAGCCTGCAGGATGACAAAATACGATCATTCCTGTACTGTTTTTCTGAAACTTCTGTATCTTATATATGCCGCAACCGACACTGACACAAGTATGATTACCGTGACATATACGAAAGCCGGTACCGGTACAGGATCACCTCCCGCGTATGAATGAAGGCCAGAGAGATAGTAGTTGACCCCGAAATAAGTCATCAGCACGGATGAGAATGCAAAAAGCGAGAGGAGATTGAATGAATAAACATCCCTCATTCCCGGAATCATGCGTGAATGAATGACAAGCGAATATATTACCATGGTAATGAGTGACCATGTTTCCTTGGGATCCCAGCCCCAGTACCTTCCCCAGGATTCATTCGCCCAGACTGCTCCCAGGAATGTTCCGATGGTAAGGAAATACAGTCCCAGGGTCAGGGTTTTATAATTGATCACGGTCAGTTCGTCAATAGTGGAAGATATTCTTTCCCTGTTTCCCTCACGTGTCAGCATCATAAGCACCATTGTCAGGAGTCCGAGCAGTGCCCCGAGCCCGAAAAACCCGTAGCTGCCGGTAATAACAGACACATGCAGGGTGAGCCAGTATGACTTAAGCACGGGTACCAGATTGGTTATCTCGGGGTCCATAAAGCTCATATGCGCCACTAGGAGTGTCAGTCCGGCCAGAACCGCAGTGGAAGAGAGTGCAAATTCCGATCTGCGGCGGAATATAAGACCTGCAAGAAGGGTTATCCATGAAATGAAAATCATGGATTCATATCCGTTGCTCAGAGGAACATGTCCGGAAATATACCACCGCAGGGCCAGGCCTGATGTATGGAGTGTGAATCCTGCCACAAGGAGCCAGCCCAGTATCCTGAGAACGGGTGAGTTAAGCGGTCTGTTCGTGATAACCGTTATTATCAGAATGACAATCATTGCAAGTCCTGCGAAAAGATAAAGCGGAAAGAGCCTCTCAAAAACAACAAGCCTGTAATAGAGTACCTCAGAAACGACACGCCGTACTGAAGGCAGTTTATATTCTGCAAATCTTTCCTGGTATATCCTTACCGAGGAAACAACCTGGGCTGCTTTCATTTTATTATTCTCCTGAACCGAATTTACCAGTGCGGGTATTATATTCTGAAGATACAGTGAATCTGCATGATCAGGTGCATTGACCAGGGCCTCATGCGGAGGGCCCCAGTTATGGGTAGTGTCATTCAGGGGAAATATTCTCAGGAAATCACCCCTGGATATCATGAAGATGATATTAACCCTTTCATCCACCTTCATAACCTCCTTGTCCGTTTTGTTCCTGCTGCCCGGTGATTTTGAATATGCCGCCCTTACATCTTCCGAAAGTTTATAATGACCCTCCCCGCTGAAGTCAACCAGGTCGGAAAATGATGCATACCGGCCGCTTATTCCTGCCTTTTTCCTTACCCCCTCATTATTCACCTTTATTACGGGCATCTCCTTCCAGTGATCAAAATCCAGCAGGAATCCCAGGAAAAACTGCATGGATGAATAATTCCCGAACTTATTCCCGCCTGTTACTTTTCTTACAATATCATTGCTCATGGTGTACAGGGGCTTGGTTCTTCCCTTCTGATCCTGAATCAGTATCTTTCCCAGCTCATCCGAGGCCTTTTTCCCGGGAACGAACTGCTGTGCCGAAATGCTTCCGAGTCCTGACAAAACAGTAAAGAACAGCAGAAGGATCAGGCTTTTCCTGAGTGCAGAAGTCCACATCGTGGCCCTGACCGTACGGAACAGGGATTTCCTGATCAGCAGTGAAAGCAGGATGAAAAAGAAAAGAAAGGAATAACCTGTATAGGTAACAATCATTCCCGCCCTGTCGTGGTTAACTGACAATATCGTACCCATTTCATCAGGATCGTATGAAGACTGGTAAAACCTGTAACCCTTGTACTTAAGCACATTGTTCATGAAGATCATAAAGGGCATTTCAACATTTTCGTTTTCATCAATCACAGTTACATCACTCCGGTAACCTGAAGGACTGTCGGATCCGGGATATCTCTCGAGCACAAACTCATTCAGCAGAATACTGAAAGGCAGCTTCATCGTTCCCGGGCCGTAGCTTATTTCAAAATGCAGGCCATCCGCCTCCGCCGATCCTGCAGCCTGCGATCCCTCCGGTCCCGCTGCAAGCATGACCATTGAGGGCTTCCCTCCGCCGAAGAGATGGAAAACATACCTGTCAGACATCATCCCTGCAAAAACCAGCTCATATTCCTTGTTCCTGACATGTATTTTCTCTCTTAAGCCCCTGGAGGACAATTTCGAAGGCTTGTGTTCAGTGGTGTTTTCCAGAAGTTTGACTCCTGAAGAATCCGTGACGGCATAAGTCAGATATCTTTCATTTGTAGTACAGGTATTGTTCCTTTCCCCTTCACGGATATGAATCTGCCCTTCCTGTCCGAAATAACGGGTAATGCCTGCTCCGGCAAGTATCAGGACAAATGCCAGGTGAAACAGTGCCACGGGAAGCTTCTCTTTTCTGAACAGCCTGTGTATCACCAGCTGACCGATGAGATTAACGGTCAGAAGGAGCAGTATCAGTTCAAACCACCTGGTATCATACACCATTCCGTATGCAGCCGCGGAGCCATAGTCATTTTCAATGAAAGTGGCCGCAGCCATGGCGAATGCGAAAATTATAAACAATGACCCCATGAAGACCGGGGAGAATAGAAACCTGAAATATTTCATAACTGTGATATTACGTCTTTCTTTGATGTTCAGCCTCTTTCTGAAATAAGCCTCAGCTTGTCCCTGTCAAGTATCCTTATCCGGTTCGTTTCAGATTTCAAAATGCCGGCCTCTTCAAATTCCCCCAGTATCCTTACAACACTCTCCCTTGCCATATTCGTCATCTCTCCTAGTTCCTGCCGCGAAAGTATCATTTCGAACTCGTCGGCCATGTATAGTTCGCCGGCAAAATATAAAAGAGTATCAGCAAGTCTTCCGGGCATTTTCTTATGGTTCAGGTTTATCATCCTGTCATACCACCTGAAATTTCTTGAACATATATCCTGAAGCAGTCCTTCGGCAAAGTCACCGTTAACCTTTACCAGATGCCGGATCACATCAATGGCGATAAAACAGGCTTTCAGTTCAGTAAGTGCCGAAATGGAGTAATTATTCCTGGAATTCACGTAGGAATCCTGGCCGGTGAGCATTACCCCGGGCTTGTCAATGCTTATTATGAAGTTTTTCCCGCCCGGGCCTTCCATGTATGTCTTGGCAAGCCCTGAAACAAGAAACAGGGCATTGGAAGCGGGAGCACCCTGCTTGATCACTATTTCCCCGCGCTTGTAGACTGCTTCAAACCTGTTCTGACCGACATAATCAAGTTCACCGGGACTGAGGGTCCTGAAGTTCTTCCATTCCGTCAGGCTGCCGCTGCATGTGCTTGCTGAAATGTTTCCGCTCATTCTGATCAAATTAACAGTACCGGAATAATTACATACCGGAATCAGTTCGTTATTCCGGCAAATATCAATATATTTATTGACATAAATCAGCGGTGCGGATATAATCTATCATTGATCTCTATTGTAAATAGCATAGGAAGCCCTGAAAAGATAACACTGTGTTTTCGTAGATTGCATCCGCATTAAAAACCATATAAAGGAAAGGATTATGAACAAGGCGAAGCGTTTTTTATTTTTAATAAGCATGGCGGGGTTGATTCTGGCCTCATGTGAAGGACCGATGGGGCCTACGGGTGCTGATGGCAAGGACGGGGCCGACGGAAAGGATATCAATGAAACCTGCAAGTCATGTCACAACAGCAATGTGGTACTGGCAAAAAGCCTTGAATACGGATATTCACAGCATTTCAGGGGAACTGCTCATGATCATGCCACCATGGCAGGCTGTATTCCCTGCCATACCCACAAGGGTTTTCTGGATGTGATCAGCAAAAACACTCCTGCCACGATTACCCCGAATCCCTCGAATCCGTCGAGATACGTGAACAACTATGCGGCAAGTGCATCCGCCTTATCATTTCCCGGAAGCATAAACTGCTTCACCTGTCACAGTTCCCTTCACACAGGGTACAGTGCCACCGAGTTTTTTCCCCTTTCAACAACGGCAGCGGTGCCTATGACGATGTGGGGCGGGGCAAAAACGATCAACTTCCAGAAGAGTTCGGGAAATCTTTGTGCTAAATGCCACCAGCCCATGCCTGTAACATCTTCAAACGGTGCCCTCATCGATTACGCCCGCCTGACCACGGAACCGGCCGCAAAATATGATATGTCACCTGTCAGCTACAGGACAGGCGTGCATTACGGAACACATGGCGCCATGGCTGCAGGAGTCGGGGGAATCGAATTCGGATCAGGATACTCAAACTCTGAACATGTGACAAAGGCTTCCTGCACATCATGCCACATGGCTTCACCCACAGGCCAGGCCGGAGGTCACTCTTTCAATCCGGCAGGCAATTACAACGGCTGCAATACAACAAACTGCCATTCCGGAATGAGTGCCACAAATCCCTTACTTACAGAAACCAGGAATTATGTATCCACAAAACTGAAGGAACTTGCATCCAAAATCAATGCAATCGGTAACGGACATGATATTCTGCAGAAAGATCCCTCAGACGGTAACTATCACGGTTATATAGATATTTATGATGCAGGGGCGAATCCGACAGGCTACTGGAATAATCCCGGACAGCTGTCACAGCCTTTCCCGGAACTCACAAACGCACAGTTCGGTGCTATAATCAACTACCAGCTGATCTACAGGGATGCAAGCATGGGTGTACATAATTACCCCTATATAAAGAAACTGCTGGATAATACGATCGCTGTATTCTGACGAAACCTGGTCGTCACCATATAGTAAACAAGATGACGAAAGGCTGTCCCATTACTGAGACAGCCTCGTTTTTTATCAATAACTCTTTTATCAGCGATCCGGATGAACTATCCGTTTATTTCTTGAAGGTCCGCATGTAGTTTACCACATGCCAGATATCCTCATCCGACATTTTCCCCTCATACTTGGGCATCTCGCCTCTTCCGGCCTTTGTCTTGTAAAAATGCTCCCCGTCGGTCTGATTCTGATAGTATTCACCGGAGAAATCCCCTGCAAAATCCTTCAGGGCCCTTGCCTTTACTCCGTCACCCAGCCCGGTTTTGCCGTGACAGGATGCACAGAACTTCGTGTAAAGGACTCCTCCTGTCTTTATACTGGCTGCATCGGCTGCAACGGGATTCTTCATGTTCTTGTATTCGTCAGGCACCGGCCATGGCTTCGCCTGCCTCTCCTGGGCATTCAGATTCAACGAAATGAGCATTATGCCCGTAACAAAAAGTGCTGTTGCTGCTAAAATGGTTCTGTTTTTTTTCATGGTATAAATTTAATTTTCCGTTAATAATACAAATTTCATGCAATTTTTTCTATCTGTTCACCCTCCGCTGATCCCTCTGCCTTTTATTCCCTCTTCTGCTTCCTTATCCGAAAATCTTTCTTCCAATAATTCCCCTTACGTTTACTTTTCCGGTGATACTTCTTCCGGTGATTCTTCTTCCGGTTCATGGTATCCTGTAATCATCCCCCTGAAAAGCGAGGTCGGCTTTGTCCCAAGGGTGCAGGTATAAATGTGTATGACCAGGAAAACCGTCACCAGGAATGCCATTGTTATATGTAAAATATCAGTCAGTATGAATCCGCTTACACCGAAAAGTTTCACTATGGTTATTTCCGGGAACATCATGCCGAAACCCGAGATTATTATAAGAGGAAGCCCCGCATACATTATCAGAACGTAAGTGAGTTTCTGAAGGGGATTGAATTTGCTTTCCATGCTGACGGGAAAGGGATGCTTTTCCCCTTTGAACATTCCTGAAACATAGTATCTGAACTGTTTTCCGAGATCTGAAAACAAATTATTCCGGTTTATCCTGTAGTACTTTGCATTTCCTGAAACAATGTTCAGTATCAGAAAGAAAATATAGCTTATTACAAGTATTATGGCGGTTATATTATGCCATTTTACGGCAGCTGCAAAATCAATGATGAACACCAGGTTGCCCTTGTCGGTATACTGCATGCTGATGCCTGTAATAATCAGAATGATTATCAGAATTGCGTTCAAGGCATGCCATAATCTTATCCCCAGCGGATACAAGTACATTTTAGCCCTTTTTTAAGTTTGCTTTGGTTTTTATCCTGAATATCACGTGTATAACAATAGCCAGAATCACAACACCGAAGATGGCCAGACTGAGAGTTCCGAGATAGGCATTGCGGTTTGCGCCTATAACATAGGATTCATTCATTATTATGCCGTTGAGGAATCCGCCCCTTCGCTGCTCCATTGACTGGAACTTGTAAAGCGATGCCATCAGCAATGAGTTTTTCGAGTGGCATTCATTGCACAGCTTTACTGCCCTGTCCTTGGGAAGAACCAGGTGTGAAACGAGTATGCTGTCGCTTATCTGTGTATGGCATTCTATACATCTTACGCTTCTGAAATGAGAAGCCTGATTCGGAAGCCAGTCATGAGTTTTCAGGAAATTCACTTCTTCGCGGTCGGAAAGGATCTGGAAACGGGTATAGTCTGAATGGCAGTAAAGACAGATGTTATTGTCATAAAGAATCGTCTCCTTCAGGTTCTTGCTGTCCCTCATACTGATCCTGTATGTATGGGGATCATGGCATTTCCAGCAGCTGAAGCCCTCATCCTCAAGTTTATAGTGCACACTTTCCATGTAATCTTCCTCTATCATCTCAAAACTGAAAATGGAATAGGTCTCGTCACCGCCGTGGCAATCAAGGCAGTTGAACTTAAGTTCCATCCTCAACTCTCCCGGATGAGGGAAAACAACATAATCACTGGAATGACAGTCGGTACAGCTGAAACTCCTGTGATTGGAAATATAGAAATCCTCACGCCTGATTATCCGGTCCGGACACATCAGGGCTTTCACCGTCGTGCCAAGCAGTTCATTTTCATATTCGTACTTACCCTGACCGTGGCATTTGAAACATCTTTCATTATCTTCCATGAAAGGAGATACAAAAGCGAGTGTATCCGCGGTGCCAGGGTCTGAATCAGCTCTTCCGGACAGGGCCCGGGCTTCAGTATAAAAACCGAAGGCTGCAGCAACTAACACACCGGCAAAGAGCATTTTCATCCTGAGAAGTATTAAAGTCTTACTGTAATGTTGAATCCGACAAGATATTCACCGCCTGCAAAATCATTCTGGTTGAACACGAGATTTCTCTGATTGATTATCTGGGAATAATTCGCCACAAACAACTGGAAGCAATGGGTTGCCGTTCCGATTTCCCAGCCCAGTGAAAGATTGGGCCTGGGCTGAACATCAAGGTCCTGCTTTGTCAGAAGCTGATCATATTCAAAAAGAAGTGAATGGCTTCCGAAAAAATTCACCCTTCCGCCGGCTGACAGTCCCAGGTTGAAATTTTTATAGCCTTCGGTATCGCTGTATCTCGGGACGGAATTGAAATAAATGACGGAAGGTGCTATCTGCAGCGAAATCTTTTCGCTCATTTTGCGGGCAACAATGAACTGGGTAAAATATGAAAGCCTGTGTATATGCCTGTAGGATGCTTCCGGACCGAAAGCGGCATCTTCCCGCAGATCCAGAACCATGTTCCCGTAATAGGAAAGCGATACCGGCATCTTGTCATCTTCTGTCTGACGCAGTACCAGGTATTTCCACTGGAAATCCTGCAGTTTGTAATCCTTGGTGGTACCAATTCCGGCCATCAGCCTGTCAGAAATTCCATAATTGAGCCCCAGCCTTGTATTTGCGGCACCATAAATGCCGAACAGATTATGAATGTTCTCTATAAGGCTGAACCTGTGATGAATTTCAAATTCAAGCCCCCCCTTGAAGGGAGTGGCAATAGTCTGGTTATCTATAAGCAGGCCTGTTTCAAAAATAAATCTTACGGGTTTGGATTCCGCGGCAGGCTGACCCTCTTCCTGTGCAAAGAGGGAGGCCATAAACAAAAACAACACCGGAATTGATATGGTTCTTTTCATTTGATCGGGTTTCATTATGGTTTCTACTATTTATTGTTCTTTGCTCCCTGGGCGATCCAGTACAGTATCTTCAGTTTTTCCTCGGGCAGGGTATAGGCAGAATGACCGCTGGAAACAACCTTGCGGTACAGCCTGCTCTCCTCGGCGGGAAGCGTGACATACCCCCCCGTTACCAGAGATTCGTAGGATTTGTCTGCCCTAAGGTCAGGATCCTTTGACCCGCCATGACAGGCTGAACATTTTTTTTCAAGAAGAGGCTGAATCACCGCCCCGAAATAAACAGAATCGACGGGATCAACTGTTTCTACCAGAAAGGTATGCCGTTCACATGATGATATAATGATTATGCCTGTCAGCAAAACAAAAAGCAATGCTCCGAGAATTCTCCGCATATTTCCAGATTCCATTTAAAAATGATTGTTAAATTTTTCACAAAGATACCCGTCAGTATATATTAACGATAAAATACCAGCCTGATTTTATATCATGACTACATGCTGTTTGTCATGTTGGAAACTGATTTAGGTCACTGTAAATTGTGATATTAGGGAGAAACGTTCTTTTATAATCCAGTTTCTCTGATTGTTACAGGTCTGCTAAACGCAACCTGGCCCCTTTCCGTTCAGGGCATGCTCCGGCAGAGCAGTCCCCGGTGCGGAACTGCGTCCGGCGGGGTGTTTCAGAATTTTTCAGAACTGCTGCATGACGGTTACCGGCTGGTACAGGGCTTCTGTCAGAATTTATAGGCATTGTCCTCAATCAGCTTGTCAGCGATTCTTCTTCTTGCCGATTTGACATTCACACCTCTTACCGCGGTCAGTGTATCGGCAGCTCTTACAAGGTTTTCTGCCTGCCCTTCCTCTGCAAAGGCATATATGGCGTCGTGTGCCGATTTGCGTATCCTGCTGGCGGCATCATAAATATTGACATCCAGTATATCCCTGTAAACCGTCAGGTCACTTTTCAGCGATTCCAGTTTCTGAACCCTGAGTCTCAGGGATTCGGACAAATAGGTTTCAATGATCATGTCGGCAATATTGTTCAGTACTTCCTGCTGATGTACAAGTGTTCTTCCATACCGCTCAACGGCACCGTGAATACATATGAGTATGGCTTTTTTGAAATTCCCTGTGTATGTGGATTTTTCACCGTAATAGTCATCGCCTTCTGCCATTGTTTCCAGCAGGTTATCAAGCCCGGCGTACAGGCCGGCTGCCTTGCCGAAGAGGTCGAAATCGCCCTTCATTGCCCGTTTCATTGCGGTATCGGAAACAAGAAGCCTGTTGATTTCATTTGTCCCCTCAAAGATCCTGTTGATACGGGAATCACGGTAAGACCTCTCAACATCCGTCTCTGCCGAATAACCCATTCCTCCGTATATCTGCACAGCCTCGTCCGAAACATAATCGAGCATTTCCGAACCTGCAACCTTCAGGATCGCAGCTTCCACCGCATAATGGCCTATTGCCTCAATTGACGCACGTCCCGTATCACCGCAGTCTGCCAGGAGCGTATCTGTCAGGTCATCAATATCCCTGCTTACACGGTACACGGCAGATTCGCAGGTAAAGAGCCTGATCACCTGTTCGGCCAGTTTATGCTTGATTGCCCCGAATGATGAGATCAAAACACCGAACTGTTTCCTTTCATTTGCATATCTTACCGAGTCCTCTATGGCCTTCTTGGCACTGCCGAGAACATTTGCCCCAAGCTTTATACGGCCCATATGCAGGATATTCAGGGCTATGCGAAAGCCCTCTCCCCTTTTCCCGAGAAGGTTTTCCACCGGAACCTTTACATCATTGTAATAAATCTGGCAGGTTGACGAACCCTTTATACCCATTTTCTGTTCATCCGGTCCGATAACCACGCCGGGATAACTGCTTTCAACAATGAAAGCACTCAGAACACGGTCATTGTCTATCTTGGCGAACACAATCTGAATGTCGGCAAATCCTGCATTTGTTATCCACATCTTCTGTCCGTTCAGTATATAATATTTACCGTCTTCAGACAGTGTGGCAGATGTTTTTCCGGCATTGGCATCGCTTCCGGCCCCGGGTTCGGTAAGGCAATAGGATCCGATAAGCTCACCGCTGGCAAGCTTCGGAACATATTTTTCCCGCTGTTCCCTGTTGCCGTAATAGAGTATGGGGAGTGTCCCGATACCGCAGTGCGCCATAAAGGCAACTGAGAATGAATATCCCGCCCCGCTGGCTTCTGCAACAAGCATCTGGGTAACAAATGACTGTCCGAATCCTCCGAACTCCTCCGGTATCGAAACACCCATCAGTCCGAGTTCTCCTGATTTCTTGAGTATGCTTTTCATCAGTTCCCGGTTGCCTTTCTCAAGCTCAGCCATCTGAGGACTGACCTCCATAGCGAGAAAATCGCGGCACGACTGGGCAATCATCAGCTGTTCCTCATTGAATTCTTCCGGTATGAACACATCTGCGGCATCTGTATCAGCCACAAGAAACTCACCGCTCTTAAGATTTTTCTTGATTTCCATTATTGATTATTTTTTGTTGCATTTCCTCCGGAATGCAGGATTTAATTCAGTTTACCCCCGGGACTGCCCGGCTATTCCGTGAAACCGGTCCGCAGCACAATCAGTATCCGAGCGACTGTGCGACCAGTTCCGCTATGTCCAGGTTTTTTATCTCATCCTCCCTGTTTTTATATTTCAGTCCGTCTGTGATCATGGTCATACAGAACGGGCATGCGCTTGCAATTACGGGAGCCCCGGTCCGGAGAGCTTCCTCCGTCCGTTCAATGAAGATTTCCTTTTTCCCTTTTTCGGCTTCCTTAAACATCTGTGCCCCCCCGGCGCCACAACACAGTGCACGGCTTCGGTTACGGCCCATCTCCTCAATGTCATTGCCCAGCTTCTGAAGTATTATGCGCGGATCATCATACAGACCATTGGCCCTGCCCAGGTAGCAGGGATCATGATAGGTGACCACAGCTCTCCCGTCAGCTCTGCCGGACGCGGGAACAAGCCGTCCTTCATCAATGTGCCTGCGGATGAATCCGAGATAGCTTATAACCTCAAAATTTCCGCCCAGATCGGGATATTCATTCCTGAAAGTGTTGTAGCAATGCGGGCAGATGGTGATTATCCTTCTTACGCCGTAATCCCTGAGCAGGCTGATCACCTGCAGTGCCTGCATCTGGAAAAGCATTTCATTTCCGGCACGCCTTGCGGGATCGCCCGTACATGTTTCCTCCCTGCCCAGAACGGCATAGCTTACATTCAGATGATTCAGTATAGTTGCAAAAGCCCTGGCAACTTTCTTGTACCTGTCGTCAAACGCGCCTGCACAACCCACCCAGAAAAGGTATTCCGGCTTCTCATTCCCTGCATGAAGATCTGCCATTACCGGCACTTTAAAATCAAGGCCATTGCTCCAGTTAAGCCTGTCTTCCGCTGAATACTGCCACGGAGCTCCGTTATTCTCGATATTGCTGAATACCGCCTTCAGTTCGCCCGGGGCAGATGCTTCTTCCAGAACAAGATACCTGCGCATGTCCACTATCAGCGAAGGCTGGTCAATATTCACCGGACATTCCGTTGCACATGCATTGCATGTTGTGCATGCCCACAGTTCCTCCCCGCTGATATAATCCCTCACGAGAGATCTGTTATCGTTGTAGTCCTTCCCGTTTCTTATCATCATGGGACCCTTTTCCTTCATCCTGGCCCGGAGATCCATCATCACCTTTCTGGGCGACAGCATCTTGCCGGTAATATTTGCCGGACATACGGAAGTACATCTGCCGCATTCCGTACACGAAAGGGAATCAAAGTAATTTTTCCAGGTAACATCCTCAGCATCCCTGACTCCAAAACGTTCCGGCACAGTGTCGGGGGATGTTGCGGCAAAGGCCGTTTCAGGGTCCATCATCAGCCTGACCTCCCTGGTGATACTGTCCATGTTTGACAGCTTGCCCCGGGGCTCAAGCCTGGAAAGGAAGACATTCGGTACCGACAGGAATACATGGAAATGCTTTGACCATGGAAGGTAATTTGCAAAAAAGAAAATAAGCAGGATATGCGTCCACCACGATATCTCATGAATGATCCGGAATGTTTCCGTCCTTCCGGCCGGGAAAAGGCCGGAAAGAAACCAGCTCACGGGATAAACACCTGCAATCTCTTCGCCCGACAGCCTTTTCATGCCGGTATAACCCGTATTCATGGCAATAAGAGAGAGCATCAGCAACAGTATCAGTGAAAGGGAAATATTTGCATCCCTGTGTGAGCGCCTTTTCATCTCCGTGCCTTCAAACCTCGGGATATGCATAAAGATCCGCCGGATCAGGAAAACTATTACCGACACTGCCACCATTACAGCAAAAACATCACCTGCAGCCATCAGGAAATCATGCAGCGGCCCCAGGACTTTCAGGGCTTTTTCACTTCCTGAAAGCCCGTCAATGACCATTTCAATGCTTCCGAAGATAATTATGCAGAAGCCCCAGAACACCAGTGCATGCAGCAATCCTGTCAGGGGCTGCCTGAAGATTTTGGTCTGCCCGAAGGCAACCTTCATCATCAGCAAAAATCTTTTTCCGGGATTCTGAACCTTGTAGCCGGGTTTTGTAAGCCTGAAATAGCTGATAATCCTGCCGGCAGTCCAGGAAAAGACAGCAATCGTTATCAGAAGGCTTATTGCGAAAATAATCTGACGAACCATAAGCGAATATCAGTACTGCGGATATTCAGAATAACAGGAAAACATCTGTAAAACCTGCGGAATCTGTAAAATCCGTTTTTTATCTCTTTTTAATTGTTTCTGCCAGTTTCGGGAGAATTTTCATTGCATCACCTACTATGCCGTATTGTGCAGCTTCAAATATGGGAGCGTCCTTGTCGGTATTGATCGCGACTATATATTTGGAGGAACTGACACCGGCCAGGTGCTGTGTTGCCCCGGAAATGCCAACGGCAATATACAGGTTGGGCGCAATGATTTTCCCGGTTTGTCCGGCATGCTCCTCATGCGGTCTCCAGCCCTCATCCGACACAGGTCTTGAACAAGCGGTCGCTGCTCCCAGGCTTTCGGCCAGTTCCAGCAGCGGGGCCCAGTTATCCGGCGATTTCATTCCCCTTCCGCCCGATACCACAATGTCGGCATCAGACAGCTGCATCCTTCCTGATTGTCTGATCACCTCCTTTATGGTAGTCGTGACAAGCGCCCCGTCAACCGGGATTTCCATTTTCTCAATGGAAGGATTGCCGGCTGATTCAATAGAGGAAAACGAGTTCCGGGCAAGGGTGATGATCCTGACCGGGGTTTTCAGGACGACATGTGCATATGCATTGCCGGAGAATGTCCTTTTATAGACAACGAAAGGCTCCGTTGATAGCGGCAAGCGGCTCACTCCGGATCCGACGGCAGCCTTAAGCCTGACAGACAGGCCGGGTGCAATGGCCTTGCCGGTGTTGTTGTCGGAGAGAATGATCACTGTGGCACCTGTTTTACCGGCAACTTCGGATACAACATATGAATAGGCCCTGTTGTCAAGGCCTGAGGGAAGGCTGTTTTCCACCGATATTATCCGGCCGGCTCCGTAGTTCCCCAGCTTCATCAATTCGGATTCCTCAACTTTTCCGGTTGACAGGGCAGTAACAGAGCAATTCAGCATTTTTGCCGTTTCCGATGCATAGGAGACCAGTTCAAAAATATGCTTCTTGAATCTCCCGTCCTGGTTTTCAGTATATACAAGAACTGACATATATATTTGGATTATTTATATTCCCGTTTAAATGACTTTTGCCTCGTTCTGAAGCAGATCAATGAGCTGTTCCGGATTATCGGGATCAATAAATTTACACGCTCCCCTGGCAGGGGGTTTTTCAAAGACTTCTATTCCGGTAAGAGCTTCCTCCGGCCCGGGCTCATAAACCCTGATCTGCTTGCTCCGGGCCATCATTATTCCCCGCATTGCAGCAATTCTGGGTTCCTTCGCTATGCCTTTCTGTACAATCCCGGTAAAGGGCAAAGGAACGCTCACAATTTCCTTTCCGCCGTCAGTCTCCCGTGTGATGGTCACATTCCCGCCTTCTGCCTTTAACTCCGAAATACCTGACACGGAAGGTATTTCAAGGAATTCAGCTATCATTCCCCCAACCATCGATCCGTTGTAATCACTTGACTCCACCCCGCACAGGATAATGTCATACTGTTCCTTGCGGACAACTTCCGCTATTCCTGCCGCCACACTGTATGCATCACCGGAGGGTGAATCAATTCTCACCGCATCATCAGCCCCGATGGCAAGAGCTTTCCGTATGACGGGCTCAGCAGAGGCCGGTCCCGAATGGATAACTGTAACGGACTTAACCCCGCTGGACGGGTCATCCCTCAGTTCAAGGGCACGCGTCAGGGACAGCTCATCCCAGGGATTGATAACCCACTGGATGCCTGAAGTGTCAACTGAAGTGTTCCCCTCGGTAAATCTGATTTTTGTAGTGGTATCGGGAACATTGCTGATGCAAACCAGAATTTTCATTTTATTCTTCTAATAATTATATTATTAATAACCAATATATTATATAAAATACGGATTCCGTTTATCATGTCAGAGGCGGCAAATATAATAATTTATGATTCACATTCAAACCTGCAGAAAAGTAATTTTAAAAAACAATTCGAAAGCCAGACTAATATTAATCTATTGAATTACATTTTATTGTACAGAAAATATATCAACGGAATTTCCCCTGGTCGAATTGCAGCCGGCTTCAGTCCGGTCTGTCACGGTTTCGCTGTGAAACTGATGCAGCTTTGCCGGGAGGAGAACTGATGAGGCTTTGCCGGGAGGAGAACTGATAAGGCTTTACCGGGAGGGAGGGCTGGCACTGCTTTACCGGGGAAGGATACTGTTAATTGAATAATATCGTTTAAATTCGCCCCGCCGGAAAAACTGTCTCCGGCCGGCTGAAATGAGAGATTTTATATTCAGATATGGTACTGTCACACTTTCCATGGTGTTCTGGGCCTTTTCCTTCATCTGGTTCAAGGTTGCCAATGAAACTTACCGGCCGCTGACAATCGTTTTTATCCGCCTGGTAATATCCGTAATACTCCTCAACATTTTCATATCCTTAAGCCGGAGCCGTATCAGGATAAAAAGGGAAGACAGGAAGCTCTTCATCCTCCTTGCAGTGTTTGAGCCGTTTTTTTATTTTCTGGGTGAAAGTTTCGGCCTCACTTATGTAAATGCAACAACCGGCTCTGTTATAATTTCAACTATTCCTGTCTTTGCAGCGACCGGAGCCTGGGTATTGTTCGGGGAAAAGCTTAAGCCTGTCAATTATACAGGGATCATAGTGTCTTTCATCGGAATACTGGTTTTTCTCCTTAACCGCGACGGTTCACTCTCATTCAATATCAGGGGGATTCTCCTGATGACCTTCGCAGTATTTTCGGCAGTGGGATATAACCTGACACTCAGCCGGCTTGTCGGTTCCTATGATCCAATAAGCATTGTCAACATACAGAATATGATAGGCGCCCTGCTCTTTCTGCCGCTGTTCCTCATATCCGATCTGGATCATTTCATCAGCACACCCTTTCAGGCAAAAGCCCTGATGCCTGTTGCCAAGCTGGCGGTGTTTGCCTCCTGCGGTGCCTTTATACTGTTCGCCTACGCGGTAAGACAAATGGGAGTAACAAAGGCTAACGTGTTTACCAATTGCATCCCGCTGTTCACGGCAGTATTCTCATTCTTCATACTGGGCGACATACTGACCCTTCAGAACATTTCAGGAATGGCAATAGTTATAACCGGACTTTTCATGTCGCAGTATAACGGCCGTTCGGGCAAAAGCGGGGAGGTAAAGGTGCTGACAGGCAAAACAGCCTGAGCGATGCTCTGTTTCACTTATCATATTACGTTTTCCCGTATTCAGATTCTTTCTATCTTTGACCATTGCATAAAAACATGGGAAAAAGAATCTTGTATATTTTCCTTACAGGCATTCTGGCCATAAATTCAGGTGCACAAACAGGCGGCGACAATGTTTATGAATTCCTGAACCTTACCCATTCCGGCCTTGTATCATCCCTCGGGGGAACAAATGTTTCGATTTATGCAGACAATCTGAATCTGGTTTACCATAATCCCTCCCTTCTCAGCTCTGAAATGGACAAGTCGCTTGCAATGAGCTTTGTCAGTTATTTTGCCGGAATAAATTACGGACAGGTTATGTACGCGCTTTCCGTCCCTCGGGCAGGAGACTTTGCCGCAGGAATAAGCTATCTGAATTACGGATCATTTACGGAAGCAGACCCTTCCGGAAACATTACCGGAAAATTCTATGCATCGGAATATGCATTTTCCCTGGCCTGGTCGCGGGAAATCCATGAGGGCTTCAATGCCGGAATAAATCTGAAGCCCGTCCTTTCGCATCTTGAAAGGTACAGTTCCTTCGGACTGGCAATGGATATCGGGGGCAGCTACCACAGTGAGTCGGGTCATTTCTCGGCAGGTCTTGCCATCAGGAATCTGGGAGTCCAGATTACCACGTATGCAGGGGAAAAACGCCTCAGTCCCCCCTTTGAGATTCAGGCAGGAGTTAGCCGGAAGCTGGCCCACTCTCCTTTCAGATTCTCCCTGACCCTCAGACATCTTCAGAAATTCAAACTCACACATCTCTATGATGATCCTGAGGAAAGCTCACAGGATTCCGGTTTTTTTGAAAACCTGATGAGACATGCAATTTTCGGGGTGGAAATGATTCCCCACAGGAATTTTTACCTGGCTGCGGGCTACAATTATCAGAGAAGACGGGAACTGAAAACCGGATCAGGAAGTTCGGCAGCAGGATTTTCATGGGGCTTCGGAATTAAAACTTCCGCCATGAACATTGAATTCGGAAGGGCAACATACCATCTTGCCGGATCTTCAAATCATGTTTCACTGATCCTCAAAACAGACAGGATTTATAAAAAACTATGGACAAAAGAATCACAATAGCCATCGACGGTTACTCTTCCAGCGGCAAAAGCACATTTGCCAGGGAAATAGCGAAAGAACTGGGTTATATATATATTGACAGCGGAGCCATGTACAGGGCCGCAACCCTGTACTGCATCAGAAAGGGCCTTGCCGGCAGGGATGTGATCGATATTCAGGGTATCGCGGAAGCGATGAAGGAGATCCGGATTGAATTCGTCTATAACCCCGATTCAGGTGAGAGTGAAACTTATCTCAATTCGGAGAATGTGGAAAAGGAGATCAGGGGACTTGATGTTTCGGCCCATGTAAGTGCAATTAGCAAAATAAGCGAGGTCCGCACACGGCTGGTGGAGCTTCAGAAACAGATGGGTGCAAACAGGGGCATTGTTATGGATGGAAGGGATATAGGCACCACGGTGTTTCCGGATGCCGATCTGAAGATATTCATGACTGCCCCGGTCGACATCAGGGCAAAAAGAAGATATGAAGAACTTAAGAACAAGGGTATAGATGCCAGCTTCGAAGAAATAAGAAACAATATCGTTGCCAGGGATATCACCGACGAGAACAGGGATATCAGTCCGCTGCGCAGGGCCGGCGACGCGGTCATTCTCGACAACAGCAGAATGAGTATCGCCGGACAGATGGAATGGGTTCGGAAACTAATTGAAGAAAAGCTGCATGATCGTTGAAACTGACAATTTTTCGGGATTCTGTTTCGGAGTCCGCAACGCTGTTGAAATAGCAGAAAAGGCTCTCAGGGCCGGTGAGGAGATTTATTCTCTCGGACTGATTGTTCATAATGAAGCGGAAATCAACAGGCTTGTTGCCCTCGGACTAAAAATGATCAGCCACAAAGAACTGGACAGCCTGAAAAACAGCAAACTGCTTATAAGGGCCCATGGTGAACCTCCTGAAACATACCGCACAGCAGAAAAAAACAATATTACGGTAATTGATGCCACCTGTCCCATTGTAAAAAAACTTCAGGCAAGGATAAGGGAAACATGGCTGAAGTCACGGGAGAACGGGGGGCAGATTGTGATATACGGCAAGCCCGGCCATGCCGAGGTAATCGGATTGCTCGGACATATAAACAATGACGGCATTATTGTTTCCGGCCCCGGGGATCTCTCCGGAATAGATTTCAGCAGACCGGTCATGCTCTTCTCCCAGACCACCATGAGTGTTAAGGAATACAACAGGATAGCAGAGCTTATACGGGAGAGTATGGCACAAAGCGGAATCACTGATACGGACAGTCACCTGAAGGTTCATAATACCATATGTGCCCAGGTATCGGGAAGGGAATCACAGCTGAGATCCTTTGCACAGAAGCATGACATTATAATTTTTGTAAGCGGGAAAGACAGTTCCAACGGCAAACTTCTCTATTCCGTCTGCAAATCTGCCAACCCCGACAGCTGGTTTGTGTCTTCCCCCGGGGAAATAGAACGATCATGGTTTGAAGGGAAAAAATCCGCAGGAATTTGCGGGGCCACCTCCACACCAAAATGGCTTATCGAGGAAATACGCAATCTTATAATCAGTTTCTGACAGCTCCGTTGTACCATATTCTGATATTAATATTTTCTGACTATTTTTGCGGTATTAAAATAATTCCATGGAAAAATCAAAGGTTTATTTTACTGACCTGAGAATAAAACCCGGCCTGAATCTGCTGAAAAAACTTAACAATCTGATTATTAAAGCCGGAATAAAACAAATAGAGTTTGAAAAGAAAATAGTGGCAGTCAAGATACATTTCGGCGAACCCGGTAATCTTGCCTATCTGAGGCCCAACTTTGCAGCACACATTGTGAAATTCCTCAAAGCAGAAAAAGCACTTCCCTTCCTGACCGACTGCAACACATTGTATCATGGAAAACGTGCAAATGCGCCTGAACATCTTGAGGCGGCATTTGAACACGGATACAATCCGCTGGTAACGGGATGCCCGGTAATAATTGCCGATGGAATAAGAGGGGGTGAATACCGCGAGGTGGAACTGAACCTGGAACTTACCCGCTCAGCTAAAATAGGTTCGGCAATAGCAGACTCCGACATCATTATCTCAATGAATCACTTCAAGGGACATGAGCTTACCGGATTCGGGGGAGCCCTCAAGAACCTGGGAATGGGCTGTGCATCGGTGGGTGGCAAGCTCTATCTTCATTCCGGCACTTCACCGGTAATAACGGAGGAGAACTGTACCGGATGCAAAATGTGTGAAAGATACTGTGCCCATGATGCAATTAAAGTGGAGAGTGACAAGATAGCACGTATCGACTATGAAAAATGCGTGGGCTGCGGACAGTGTGTTGCAGTCTGCCAGTACAACGCCGCAGGCTTCGTACTTAACCATTCCTCCGAACTTGCCTGCCGGAGAATATCCGAATATGCCCTGGCTGTTGTAAGGGACAAACCCTCGTTCCATATAAACTTCATTCTGGATGTTTCTCCCGATTGCGACTGCTGGGATGCAAATGATGTTCCCATAGTCCCCGACATAGGCATGGCAGCTTCATTTGACCCGGTGGCACTGGACAAGGCCTCTGCCGACATGGTTACCTCCTCACCCGGCCTCCGGGGAAGTAAAATACTCGGAAAGCGCAGTGACGGCGATCTAAGCGGAATGGACAAGTTCAGGATGACCCATCCCGACACCCACTGGCAGTCAGGTATTGAACATGCCGTGAAGATAGGCCTGGGGAATGCGGATTATGAACTGATACACGTATAATATTATTAAAAGCCAGGATAATACCTCAGAAAAACCAAAGCTGATTCCGGCCAGAATGAATCTGAAAGTTAAAACAGCACGGCTCTCCATTATTTCGAATACCCTGCTTATAGTTCTTAAGCTGGGGGCAGGCCTGGCAAGCGGTTCCGTAAGCATCATCTCAGAAGCGATTCACTCTTTCATGGATCTGCTGGCAGCTGTTATTGCATTTTTCTCAGTGAAGATCTCGGATAATCCTCCCGATGCCAGACATCCTTACGGACACGGGAAAGTGGAGAATGTTTCCGGGGTTATTGAAGCTCTCCTGATACTGGCTGCTGCCGGGTTCATCATCATTGAAGCCGTGAAGAAACTCACGGGAAAGCCATTCGATCTGGAATTCATCTGGGCAGGTATCATCGTAATGATCATATCCTCAATTGTCAACTTCATTGTATCCCGGAGACTATACAGGGTGGCTTCCGAAACGGGTTCCATTGCACTTGAGGCGGATGCCCTGCATCTGAAAACCGATGTTTACACATCCCTGGGTGTTGCAGCCGGACTGGGGCTGATAATGCTGACAGGAATCAAATGGCTGGATCCACTGGTGGCAATAATGGTTGCCGGACTCATTATCTATGAGGCGTTCAACCTGCTCAGGAAGGCATTCTGGCCGCTTATTGACACTGCCTGGACCGATGAGGAAATCAGGCTCCTCAAGAAAAAACTCGAAATGATGAAGGTTAATTATCACGGTCTCAGAACCCGTATTGCCGGAAACTACAGGTTCATCGACATCAATGTCGTGATTCCGGCAGAACACTCGGTTGCTGATGCACACAGGTTCTGCGACATGATCGAGGATGAGTTGTCGAGGAATTACGAGAACCTGACGGTGAACATACACGTGGAACCGTCATGACTTATCTCGAACGGATCTCCCTTCTCATAAAAGTTACATAGGATAATACAAAGCAGAAAACGGTAGCTGCTATAAGTCCAGTCAGCTGAGGCCATACCAGCAGAAGGCTCTGTCCGAGAGGCAGCGGACCCGGAACTGCTCCCACAATCTGTTCCATGGTAAGGGGCCCCAGGCTCCTTACCGAAGGCATCAGAATAGTTGTTGTTGCATCACTGTAAAGCTCCCCCGGCAATATCTTCATCAGTGTCATAATTATTTCCTGGTAGCGGAATACCTGATGTGTGCTTGCCATTGCCGAAGGTGCTATAGCCTTGGCTATCAGATTGACGATAAGATTGTAAAAAACCGTGAGAAAGAGCCACACGGCGATACATGCCAGGGCGGATGTGGCAGGCTGACGAAAGATTACCGAGAACAGAATCGCCAGATTAAGCCAGAAGGCAACATATAAAATGCTTACTAATATGAAGAATACAACTCTCCAGAATTCCTCCGGCGTCGGGGGAAGCCCCGTAATGATAATTCCCAGTCCCATAAACAGAAATCCGAGAGCAAAGAACAGTACGCTGATCACTGTGAGCGCCGACACGAATTTCGCGTTAATGAGATAATCACGGTGAATAGGCTGTGACATCAGCCGGCTTAGCGTTCCCTTTGTCTGCTCCGAGTTGACGGTGTCAAATCCCAGACTGATTCCGAGCAACGGCCCCAGAAAGCTTATAAACACGAAAAACGACGGAAGAGTACCGTCAGAAATGGTGTAAAGCTTCAGGAACAGAAAATTTCCTTCCTGATCATTGGCCTGTACCGCACTTCCTATGTTTGTCAGGGCCGTGTACATCGACCCGAAGCAGGTAAGACCGATAATGAAAAGCAGTATTATAAAGCGCCAGCTGTTCACCTGGTCGGAAATCTCCTTGTGGACAATCACCCTGAAAGGATGAACAACCTCGTCAGCCTTCCACAGTTTTTTCCTTTTCTTCACTGTTGCTGTCATATTATTCATTATTCCCCCTTCCTTCAAAATAACGGTGATAAATATCATCCAGCCCGTACTCCTTTTTGTTCAGGTAATTGAGACCGGCGCCGGCTTCCACAACCCTTGCCGCTATCTCCTCAGCCACATCACGCCTGCATTCTACAATGTATTTTCCATAATTCAGACTCACCTTCCCCACACCTTCAATATTTCCGAGAAGGTCCCGAAGCCACCTTGCACTGTTCTGATCATGATAGCCCTGCGGAGGGTTTCTCAGTCCGACTTCCACCGTGTACGGACTGCCGGAAAAAAGATTCTCCGACAGGGTCTGTATGTCTCCTGAAGCCAGAAGCCTGCCTTCCACAAATATCCCGACACGGTCACAAACCTGCTGTACCTGGTGAAGATGATGCGAACAAAACAGTACTGTTATTCCCTGTTCCCTGCTGAGACGCACAATCAGATCCAGGAACTCCCTTACACCGGCCGGGTCAATACCAAGAGTGGGTTCGTCAAGTATGATTATTTCCGGATTCTTGATAAGCACATCGGCAAGCCCCAGCCTCTGCAGCATTCCCCGTGAATACTTCAGAGTCTTCTTGCCGGAATGTTCCGTCAGACCGACCTTTTCCAGAAGCTCCTCCGCCTTTTCCATTGCCTCGTTTCCCGTAACAGCGTTCAGACGGCCTGTAAAAACAAGGTTCTGGAGTCCTGTCATATCCTCATAGAACCCTACATTCTCAGGAAGATATCCAACCTTTTTCTTGACTTCAGTCGGGCTGCTTGTTGAATCAATCCCGCATACCCTCACGCTTCCCGAAGTGGGATCAGTCAGCCCGAGCATCATCAGGATGGTGGTTGTCTTTCCTGCACCGTTGGGCCCGAGAAGACCAAATATCTCACCTTCACGTATTGTCAGGTTCAGCTGGTCAACCGCAGTGAAAGATCCGTATTTCTTCGTCAGGTCCCTGAGTTCAATAATATTTTCCGCCACCCTTTACCTCCTTCCGTATTTACGGAACAGAAAATAAACGCTGCCCAGTGCCACGGCAATAACAGCCACACCTATCCATCCCAGCAACATGGGTGTCTTTACCGATATTCTGATTGTAGCCCTGGAAGACGCTTCGGGTGTCTTCGCCTCAAGATTTGCCACATAATCCCCTGCAATCGCCTTTTTGTCTGCTTTGATCGTGGCAAAAACCTTGCTGTTGCTGCCGGCTTCTATCCTGTCAATCTTCGGAGGGTCAAAAACCACATCCCAGTTAACAGGTGCAGAAAAGGACATCTCCACATCATCAAGACCAGATGAACCGGTATTTCTGACCAGAAGCTCAATCCTTCGGGAATCGCCCGCCGTTATTCCGGTGCTGAGCAATCCGCTGGGTGTTGTGAGTTCAATATTGAACGATCCGGTTATTACAACTTCCAGATCCAGATTTGCAGAAGTGACATTTGTAGCTGCAACAACAGGTATCTGATATGTTCCCGCCTGGATATTCACAGGAGGTTTAATCTCAATTGTTACATTGGAAGTACTGTTCGGTTCAATCTCCACCGATGTGGCCTGATTGTAATTCGGTTTGAATATGACATTCCACCCTCTCGGGGCATTGGTTCTGAAGGCATAGGACTGAGTCTCCCCTGTTCTGTTCCTGAGCTCCGTAGAAAAAGTGAAGGTTGAAGTGGAATGACCCTGCATATTCGACTGTTTTGTTGTGAATTCAGTTTCATATGTACCCTGCTCGGTCACCACAATAACCAGAGGCAGACTCGCACCGCCGCCTGCAACGACTGAAAATCCGTAGCTGCCCTTGTTAACCTTCATGGGAACATCCACCTTCAGGGTGAGTGTCTGTTTCTGCTCAGGCAGCACCGCTATCCTGCCAACCTTGTATGAGCCTGATGTGAGAGAATAGACCCAGGTGCGCGGAATTCCCGGTACCGAAATATCCATGTTCCGGACTCCCTTGCTTTTGTTTATGACATCAATACTGTATGTGATCGATTCACCCGGAGGAACGGATATCCTGGTATTCGGAGTGAATAAGGTTACACTGTCAGCTGATGCACCGGCTGTAATGCCGGATAAAAAACTTCCGAAAATAATAAGCGCTGCAAGGCTAAAAGATTTAGAATACTTTAACATAAGAAATCCTCCAAGTTTTAGGCAGTTAATACGGCAGACAAATTTAACATTTGAAAAGAAATATCTGTATAAATCATATTCTTAAAAATTTGTTAAAATTGACTGACCCTGCCTGTTACCTGCTGCAATATTCAATGCATCCGGCATTGATACCCTGCGGATTTGTATCTTTGCACAAAATCTTTTCAGAAATGTTCAAACCGTATAAGAATATTACCTGTTTAAATAATTGCGGATGAGCTGAGAGGTACAGCGATGTTAATCCGGTCGGGAGGATATGGGGACAGCAGTTAAGGGGAACAAAAGAAGGAAATAAAAAACAGAAACCGGAGAGAAGGGAATGAAAAGAGGGAAAAAACGCGGAGTAAAGGCGGCAAAAGCAACAGAAGCTGACGAAAAACAAAAAAGGCAAAGAAAGGCAATGAAAGGCAACGAAGATGACAAAATAAAGGGCAACGAGGAAAACAAGGACAAAAGTACGGTATCGGGATTGCGGGAATTAATGAAACTATACAGGTTTCTGAAGCCCTACCGCTGGATTTTCATCCTTGGATTGTTTTTCCTGCTCATTTCAAGTGCGGCGAGCCTTATGTTCCCGAAATATCTGGGGAACATGGTGGATATTGCAAACAGGGGAAATCTGGCAGGCGAAATAAGCAGAACAGGACTCATACTGCTTGCAATAGTGATCACCCAGGCAATATTTTCCTATTCCCGGACAAGGATATTCGTTTACGTCACGGAAAAAACACTGGCATCCATCCGGCAGCATATTTACAATCACCTGATAAAAATGCCGATGGCCTTTTTTGCCGAACGCAGGGTTGGTGAGCTTAACAGCCGTATTTCCTCCGATGTGGCTATCCTACAGCATTCACTCACAGAAACCCTTGCGGATTTCATGTCACAGCTGCTGATAATCACCGGCGGCATATCCCTCATGATGGTGACCTCCTTTAAATTAACCCTCTTCATGCTTGCCATCGTGCCTCCCATGGCCCTTTTTGCATTTTTCTCGGGAAGGGCAATACGCAGATATTCAAAAAAAGCCCAGTCGCATGTTGCAGAATCGAATACCATAGTTGAGGAGACCTTGCAGGGCATACAGAATGTGAAGGCATTCACCAATGAACTCTTTGAAATAAACAGATACCGCGACAAAACCGATGAAGTGGCCCGCACAGGGATAAAAGGGGGAAAATACCAGGCAGCTGTCTCGTTCATAATACTGGGATTCTTCATTGCCATGGGACTTGTCATCTGGAGGGGAGCCCTTCTGATAGCAAAAGGTGAAATGGAAGCCGGACAGCTTTTCTCCTTTGTAATCTATTCAGGGTTCATTGCAGGAAACATAGCCGGAATGGCTGGTGTTTACACAAGACTGCAGAGGACGATCGGTGCGGCCGAAAACCTCCTGCTCCTGATGGACGAAGCAACGGAAAGAATTGACGAGCAGTATATCCCCGATCCTGACTATATGATTCACGGACAAATCGATTTCGATCATGTCCATTTCCGCTATCCTTCAAGGGATGAGATGACAGTCCTGGAGGATGTGAGCTTCAGCATAAAACCCGGACAGGAAATTGCCATCGTGGGACCAAGCGGTGCAGGAAAATCCACGATAGCATCCCTCCTTTTAAAATTCTATGAGCCCGACAGGGGAAGGATACTTTTCGACGGCCGCGACAGCAGGGAATTCCCCGTAACAGCCCTCCGCTCACAGATGGCCGTGGTGATGCAGGATGTTTTTCTTTTCGGGGGCACAATACGGGAGAATATTGCATACGGCAAACCCGGGGCATCCGATGAGGAAATAATTCAAGCGGCGGTAAAGGCAAATGCATGGGACTTCATCAAATCATTCCCCGGAAAGCTCGACACTGTTGTGGGAGAACGCGGGGTACAGCTTTCCGGAGGACAGAGACAACGTATCTCAATTGCCCGCGCAGTGCTCAAAGATCCCATAATCCTTCTTCTTGATGAAGCTACTTCTTCACTCGATTCAGAATCCGAAAGACTGGTACAGGAAGCACTCGACCTGCTGCTGAGGGGAAGAACTTCCCTCGTTATCGCACACCGCCTGTCTACCATCATGCATGCCGACCATATCTGCGTTCTGGAAAACGGAAGAATAATCGAGGAGGGAGATCACAGCAGCCTGCTTGAAAAACAGGGAATGTACCATGCCATGTGGAGACAGCAGACCGGCGAAAGGGAAAACAGCAAAATGATCAGCCGGACTGAAGTAATTTAAGCCCGGAACTGACTAATCCGGTTTTTTAATGTACCTTTGATATCTGCCTGGTTTTTCAATCTTGTGCATTAATCTGATCATTTTCCAGGATTGATTCATCACCCATTCCATCATTTATAAAGCCGGCAATTTATTTTTATTATTAACCTTCATTGAAATTTCATGGCAAGATCGCAGGAGACATTCGGGAAAAAGGAAGTAAGAAACAGGAAAGAGAAAAAGAGAAAGGAAAAGGAACAGAAACGCGCCCAAAAAAGAAGTGAAGGGAAAAAAGCCAGCTTTAATGACATGATCGCATATGTTGATGAATTCGGAATCATTTCATCAACACCCCCTGACCCCGGCAAAAAAACAGAAGTGGATGCTCAGAGCATAGAACTCACAATAAGGCATAACAGTCCGGAAACAGATCCCGCTCCCGGGAAAAAAGGCGTTGTCTCCTTTTTCAACAAATCGAAAGGATTCGGCTTTATCCGCGACAGCGATTCCGGTCAGCGGATTTTTGTACACATGAACAATCTTCTTGAACCGGTCGCCGAAAACGATGAGGTAAGCTATGAAATAACCAGGGGCACCAGGGGACCGTCTGCAATTAATGTCAGGCTGCTCAGGGAATAGGCCGTAGTGAGCAACAGGACAGGTCAGTAGAAAAAGATTCCCCGGAATATTAATGTAATAAGCGGAAAATAATTGAACAATAGAGAGGTAAAACTGCAGACATGAAATCTGAAGATAACAGCCGGAATATGGACCCGGAGCCAATGTTCTCGGTAATAACGGCCAGCTACAACAGGGGCGGACTCATTGAAAGAGCCCTGAAATCCCTTACAGGACAGAGCGAAAAGGACTGGGAAGGGATAATAGTCGATGACGGAAGCACAGATGACACATATTCCAGGATATTTCCCTTCCTGAAAGCGGATAGCAGAATCAGGTATTTCAGGAAAGAACACAGTGGCGAAGCCCTGACAAAGAATTACGGCATCAGGATGTCGTCAGGCAGATATATCACCTTCCTCGATTCAGATGATGAATACCATCGTGATCACCTGGCATCAAGGAAAAAAATCCTGTTACAGAATCCCGGTATCCGCTTCCTGCACGGAGGCGTGGAGATACTCGGCAACCAGTATGTGCCGGACAGGAATGATCCTTCCAGACCGATACATCTGAAAGATTGCATCATAGGAGGCACATTCGTGATCGAAAGGGAAACAATGTTATCTCTTGAAGGATTCAGAAACATCAAACTGGGCCCCGACAGTGACCTTTTTGAGAGAGCTCTCAGGAGAGGAATCCCCATGATGAAGCTTGATCTGCCAACCTATATCTATCATCATGAAAATCCCGATTCAATAACAAACATCCTCTTCGGGAAAATACAGGATCACTGAAAAGCAGGCAGTTCACGCTGCAAACCTGACGAAAAGAAAGTCTTCTTCACCATTATAAACCAGGTAATTGAAAAAACAATCACTCCCAGGTGCAGCCTGGCAAGAATGATATCAGATATCATTCTCGGACACAAAAGGTCAACAGGCAGGACTCCGAGCAGCAATAAATTTATCCAAAGCAGTATTTTTTCAGGACGTGCAGGAAATATGCTTGAATACCATATTGCGTATCCCGCCGCGGCAACCACATAGGTATGTCTCTCCGAACCTGCACTGAACAGAATGACCCAGCTCATCAGGAGTCCCAGGTACTGAGCCCGGAGAATAAAAGATTCCCTGAATATTTTCAGCCGTATCAGCGTGAATATGGCGATAACTGCAAACACTCCCAGCGATATGAACCCGGTAATGGAGGCAATTGAACCGTCAACAGCCAGGAAAGGACGGTAAATGCTGTATTTGTTGAATCCTTCCAGATGGTTTGTCACCAGAAATATCCAGGAATTATAATAATCAATAAGTTCCGGCAAAGGGATCCGGACCAATGGCAGGAGAAACAGGAAAGTTCCGATGAGAACAGCGTAAAAAATATTTCTCCACAGCCGCGGGTAAAACAGAAGCATTATAATCTGAAAAATTCCGTAAACTTTTGTGAATCCCGATACCAATATCAGAAGTACCGCCCAGAATCCTCTGTTCTTTTCCAACAGGGTGAAAGAGAATAGAAAAAGAGCCGCAACTACCGGATTAAACTGCACCGACAGCAATGTTGTAAAAAGCAGAAGCGAGGAAAAGAAAAAGATGAATCTTTTGGTATTGAAGGAAAATTTTTCGGGTAAGGTGAAAACAGAAAAATAAAACAGGGTATATGTGAATATGTTCCACAAATATACACCTGCCCAGCCAGGAATAAGGGTGAAGGGCGTAAACAGAATTGAGAACAGAGGTCCGTAAATAAAAACATCAAGCTGTTTGCCCAGAATGGAAAGATGATTCCAGTCCGAATATGGATTTATGCCATTCCAGAAGTCAAGAGAACCATAAGAAAAGATCTGAAAGTTGTTGTATATCTGACGGATCACTTCATTTGAAGTAACAAGAAGCGCTATTATCAGGCCTGTGAAATAGATTCTTTTTCCGGTAGCGGTCAGCCTGTCGAGCAGTGACAGGAATTTATCCGTATTCATTTTACTGATCTTGTTTATTTTTAATATTTTTCAAAACTAATATTTTTCCGCCAGGAGAAAATCTGTCGGGCCTGGTTTTAAGGGTTACCGGATCCACGGGTGAAACAGGACAATTATCCCGTACTGAGTGACACGGAAATGTGTTTTCCCTCCGATTACGGCTTTATATTAACAGGTTTAAATCATTTTTCTGATTTGCAGGAATTCGGTAATTCCAATAAATTCTCCCTGCCTCTTCAGACTTAAAAGAAGCCTTTCCATCAGATTTGTTAACTGATCCCCGTCTTTTCTTCTGATATAGAAAGGAATTCTAAAGTGACGGATATCCGCAAATTCCCATGAATGGAAGTAAAGGTGCAGGTATTTATCCTTGTCGAGTGTCCGCTTGCACAGGAAAGCAAATATGCCGAAGGGGAGATTTTTAAAACTAAGCCAGAAGAGCGGGAATCTTATTACCGGACTAACAGACACGGGGACAACCGGCAGACCGGTAGCTTTATCCCTGAACAGAGTACGGGGACTTGAAAGCATGTTGTACCTGAAGGGAACCAGGGTAGGATTGACAGATGCATCATAACTGTAACCATATTGCTTCAGTTCATTCAAATCGGTTTTTGCCATCCTGGGCATACGAAATCCGTTTATTTTCTGCCTGCTTATCTCCTCCAGTATATTTTTTGATTTTCCAGGATCGCCCGGATGAAATATCGTATGACTGTGTGAATGCGAAGATATTTCATGTTTCTCTGCTATCTTCCTGACCATTCCGGCATTGGCTTCTGCATAGCCTGAGGTGATAAAAAAAGTCGCACGTATATTATGTTTTTCAAGCAAATCATATATTCTTGAAAGGCCCTTGTTTGTAACGGACATCATCCTGCCGGATGGCAGACTTATGCCGTATTCCAACGGCAGATCAAATTCCTCCAGATCAATTGTAAACAATATATATTTAGACCCGTCCAACAATTATTTTCAGGAAATTGACCAGTTCCCGCCTTAATACTGCAGAACTGAAGTTGTTAAATCTTATTTCAGGGTTTAAATCAACCTTGACAAAACCAAATTTAATACCACTCTTTAAGCATTTCAGAGCAAACTCCAGATCAAAGACAAAGCTGTTTGTTTTCGTTGTCAGAAAAATACTCCTTGCCCTGTTGTCAAGCCCTTTTAATCCTGCCTGGGTGTCTTTTATCCTGAACCCCGTGATACAATAGTTTATAAGGATCAGCGACAATGATACCAATCTTCTGATAAACGGAAGCCTTCTGATGAAGGTATTGAAATTCCTGGATGCCATTACAAGATTTGTACTGCCTCCTGCCAGTATCTCATATATTTTTCTCAGTACATCAGTGCCGAATGGAAAATCAAAGTCGCAATAAATATAATAATCTGATGCTGAACGTTCCATTGCATGGCGGATTGCAAATCCCTTGCCCATATTCCGCGGATAGCACAGATATTTAATATCAGGGTATTCTGGCAGGATTCCGTTTCTGATGATATCATCAACACCATCAGTGGACCCATCATTGACAATTGTTATCTGATAATCAACGCCGGAAAATATTTCCTGAATTTTCCCCAGCGCACATAACAATTCTCCCTCCCACCCCTGGTGCGGATTATATACAGGAAGAATGATTGCCAGATCCCGCTTCGTGACCATGAATTGATAGGGATTTTCTTTCAGTACATTACAATGATCACTGTTAAAGTCCTTACTGCCAGGTTTAAAATACTGCTTCAGGTTATAAGGCCCAATATAAAAATAATAAATAAAAATACTATCACAGGAGAGGAAATTCCTCAAATTTTGTTGAAATCAGGAGAACCGGGCGTGCTGATTCCAGCTGTCTTGCCCAGTGGAGTGTCTGTCCGGTACTTGTGTCAGACGGGTAAAATCCGGATTAAAAAGTCCTTATTGTAAATAAAAGATAAATCATATAACTTGCGCAACGTTTTTATCACCCCGGCATGAACAAGATTTATTTTTTAGCACTATTAATTCTGATGACTGGCGGTCTGGCTCTGAACGGTCAGGCAGTTCAGCAGTTTTACCATAACAGGATTGAAAACGCCATTGATGAGATCAGCAGTACTGAAGTAAATTCCGGTGCGGTGGTCTGGAAGCTCTATAATCATACTTACATCATTAAAACACCGTCTGTTACAATAGGCTTTGATATCCAGAGAGGTATTCCGGGAAATGAAAACTTTGCCTTCAGCAGGAAAATAACGGACCGGCTGATAATACCGGGACATGAAAATGAACTGAACCACAGCACAGATCACCGTGAACCCTGCTGGCTCAACTACACAAGGCTGGGGAACGATCCTGCCCTTCCCTGGATACAGATGGCTCCGGGAGAAAAATATCATTATAATTCCCGGATGCAATAAACTGCCCGGGACTGTTTTTACTGCTTTCATGCGAACCTTATAGAACTTATATTGTTAAACGGCAAATAAATTTAAAATCAGAAAAAAATGGAAGACATTGAAATCTGCCACTGTAACGGCATAATGAAAAGTGAAATTGTTAAGGCAATAAAAGAAAAGGGATTAAAGACCGTCGAGGAAGTACAGGATGAAACAGAAGCGGGTACCGTATGCGGCGGATGTATTCCCGACATTGAAGATATCCTCAGTGAAATTAACGGCTAAAAGGAGTTATGGGGAAAAACGAATTTGAAAAAGGAAAAAAGTTCTCTTTCGCGGACAGTATTACATATGCTGAAAAATCCGTGGTAAGCAAACACGTACTTAAAAAAGAGACAGGAAATATCAGTCTCATGTCCTTTGACAAGGGGGAAGGCCTGACTGAACACACTTCACCCTTTGATGCAGTGGTGCATATTGTTGATGGCAAGGCTGACATAGTTATCGACGGTGTCTCAAATATCCTTGAAACCGGGGATACCGTCATCATGCCTGCCAATATCCCCCACTCCCTGTCTGCTGTCGAAAGGTTCAAGATGGTCCTTATCATGATCAGAAGCAAACAATAGACAGCTTTTATCAAGCATGGTAATAGGTATAGACATCGGCAGCACCACAACCAAGGTGGCGGCAATCATGCCCGACAAGGAGATTATCCGGATAAAAACAAGGGCCATTGATGCCATTACCTCGGCAACAGGAGCATTTGGGAAACTGATTGTTGAAAATCATTTCAGCCTCGACAGCATTAAAAAGATCAATATCACCGGGGTGGGTGCCGCAAGGATCACCGACAATCTGTTCGGCATAAAAACCAACAGGGTCGGGGAAATGACGGCAATAGGAACCGGCGGCAAATACCTGGCAAAAAAGGACAGGATCATAATTTCAAATATAGGAACCGGAACAGCCATTATAGAGGTTGACGGCAGCAAAATCAATCATCTTGGCGGAACCGGAGTCGGCGGCGGTACGATTATCGGCCTTTCAAAAATAATGCTCGGAACAACCGATTTCGATACAATCATGCAATATGCCTCAAAAGGATCAATCAACAATGTTGACCTGCTGATAGGTGATATTGCGGATACCAATATAAGCTTCCTCGATAAGGAATTCACCGCTTCCAACTTCGGAAAAATGCTGGATATTGCCGGAAAGGAAGATCTGGCTATGGGAATATTCAATCTTACATACCAGGTTATTGCCATGGTTTCAGTGTTTGCAGCCAAAAGCAAGAATAATGATACCGTTGTGGTTACCGGCAAGGGAAGCAATAATCCGATCGGTCAGAATATCCTGAAACGCGTGTCCCGGGTACACAAAATCAATTTTGAATTTCCGGCTGATGCTGAATACGCCACGGCAATAGGTGCTGCACTGTCAGTCTGAAAATACCTTCAGAATACCTGAATCTGAGCTGCCCGAGACAGAACCTCCTGTATCCGGGATACTTTCATTCTTTTTTCGCACTTGCGAAAATTATCGGAGAATTTGTTTCGTATATTTTCGTAATTATTTTTATAACTGAGATTTACTGAGATTTCCAGGAGAGCATGTGCGGAATTCCGGCAGGGATCCGGACAGTGGTCAGCAAACGGATCAATGTGGCAAATCAGATATACTTAGCGGAATGAAGCAGCTACTATTATTCCAGTGAACTTTTGGCAAAGTTCCAATGTTTTTATACTGTTCAGGACCTAAAAATTTTTACAATGTCAATACTATTATCTCCTTTAACCATCAAAAATGTAACTCTCCGTAACCGGATCGCCATGTCACCCATGTGCCAGTATTCGGCAACAGACGGATTTGCCAACGACTGGCATCTTGTTCACTATGGAAGCAGGGCCGCTGGCGGAAGCGGACTGATAATCCAGGAGGCAACGGCGGTGTTGCCGGAAGGGAGGATTACACCTGGCGACCTTGGTCTGTGGAGTGATGATCATATTCCACAGCTGAGCAGGATTGTCAGGTTCATTCATGAACATGGCGCCGTTTCCGGAATTCAGCTGGCACATGCGGGCAGAAAAGCTTCCTGTGCCGCTCCCTGGGACGGCGGGAAGCAGCTTGGCCCGGAAAAGGGCGGCTGGCAGACATATGCCCCGGGTGATCTGCCATATCTTGAATCGGACAGACCTCCGGAGGCTCTCACAACCGACGGAATAAAAAATGTGGTGTCAGCATTCAGGGATGCCGCAGAAAGGGCCATCCGGACAGGATTCAGGATAATTGAGATCCACAGCGCTCACGGGTATCTTCTTCATGAATTTCTTTCACCTGTCAGCAATAACCGCTCAGATGAATACGGGGGTTCCTTCGAAAACAGAATCCGCCTGTTGCTGGAAGTGATTAAGGCTGTAAGATCTGTATGGCCGCCGGAGAATCCGCTTTTTGTCCGGATCTCGGCAACCGACTGGACAAACGGCGGCTGGAATGTTGAAGAAAGTGTAAGACTGGCCCGTATCCTGACGGAATATGAAGTGGATCTTATCGACAGTTCCTCGGGAGGCAATGTAGCTGATGCAATAATTCCCTTCAGTCCGGGTTATCAGGTACCGTTCTCAGAGGCAATAAGAAAAACCGGGATAAAAACGGCTGCAGTGGGCCTGATCACTGATGCCGGACAGGCAGAGACCATACTGTCTGAGAATAAGGCGGATCTGATACTGCTCGGAAGAGAGCTGCTCAGAAACCCGTATTTCCCGCTGAAAACAGCCGGAAGCTGGAAGGAGGAAATCAGCTGGCAGAAACAATATCTCCGGGCAAAATAAATACCGGTATCCGGGAAAGAAAAGAAAATTAATTTGGAGAATGAACATATGTTCATTTTATTTGCATAAGAATTTCAGCAACATTAAAATCTGTTACGGCAGGGAAGCATCTCAATGCAAATATTCCTGAAACACAAGGAATCAGGTCAGGAAAAAACCTGCAGCCGGCTTTCAGGCAGAATATTCAGCTGAACGTTCAGGTTTAACAAATTAAATAAGATATAGAAATGAAAACAACAGATGTATTAGTGATTGGAGGAAGTGCAGCAGGGATGGTTGCTGCCCTTACGGGAAAATCATCATGGCCGGGAAAGAGCTTCACTCTCGTGAAGAAACAGAAGGATATGATGGTACCCTGCGGAATACCCTATATATTCGGCACCCTCAGCAGTGTAAGCCAGAATATAATGCCGGTTGACACGATGATGGAGAAAGCCGGGATTGAATCCATTGTGGATGAAGCAACATTCATCAGTACTGAAAACAAATATGTTGATTTTGCCAGCGGTGAAAGGATAAAATATGACAAGCTTGTCATTGCCACGGGTTCAACACCGGTGAAACCTGCATGGCTAACGGGGGGCGATAAGGAAAATGTGTACGTCATACCGAAAGACAAGGTTTATCTCGAGGATATGAAAACCAGGCTGGCTTCCCAGAAGAAGGTTGTGGTGATCGGGGCAGGCTTCATAGGTGTTGAATTTGCCGATGAACTTGTAAAAAGCGGCCATGACGTCCTGCTGGTGGAAAAACTTCCTGATATCCTGATGCTTGCCTTTGATGCGGAATTATCAAAGAAAATCGAGGAGATACTGATTCAAAGAGGCGTTAAAGTCATTACAGGCAATGGGATTAAAGAGATTCACGGAGGCAGCAAGGTGGAAAAGGTGGAACTTGAAAACGGCGAATTTTTTGATGCCGACGCTGTGGTTCTCTCAATCGGCTACAAGCCAAATGTTGAACTTGCACGCAAATCGGGAATATATGTTGACGAAAGTAATTTTATTGCCACCGATGAATACATGCGGACACATATAAAGGACATTTTTGCCGTGGGCGACTGTGCACAGAAGCGGGATTTTGTCACACGCGCAAGGGTGTCAACCATGCTGGCCTCAACCGCATGTGCCGAAGGACGTATCGCAGGAATGAACCTGTTTAACCTCAATGTGGTGAAAACCTTCAGTGGCACAATTGCAATCTATTCCACTGCAATAGGCGATACAGGCTTCGGAACGGCAGGAGTTACCGAAGCAAGGGCAAAAGCCGAGGGAATAGACACGGTAACCGGTGTCTTTGAAGGCATTGACCGTCACCCGGGAAACATGCCCGGAGCCATGAAACAAATCGTAAAACTGATTGTCGCGCGCCATTCCGGTGTCATTATCGGGGGTGAAGTCATCGGCGGACTGAGTGCGGGGGAACTGACAAACGTTATTGGTCTCGCTATTCAGAACCGTATGACGATAAATTCACTGCTTACTTCCCAGATCGGAACTCACCCCTGCCTGACCGCCTCACCGGCAGGCTATCCCCTGATCAAGGCAGCAGAAATAATTGCAGGAAAAATAATAGGAAGATAAAACCGGACCTCCCGCAGCTAGAGCTTCAGATCAAGCGATAAAGAAAATCTGGAGACAAAAGGCATGCCTGAACCGGCCGCGCTCCATCCCTGAAAATTCGGAGCAATACTGACACCGGGAGCCAGTCCGATTTCCATACCGGCAATAACAAGCTGTCCGGCCTTTTTCAGGTTCCAGGAATCCAGTCCGCCGAGGGCTGTAACGGAAGCAACATGATCAAACCTTCCGAACAGGCGTATCCTGTCACTCAGGGATACAGCTCCGTTAACCGAAAGGCCATGGTAATTATGCCCTTCCCTCAGATTATTGTTCTTCCTGAAATTATATGCTCCCGACAGGCTCAACTCTTTACTTTCATAGGCTGCGATAAACTCTGCAGTATGCTGATTGCCTTTGTTCCCTGCCATAACATCATAATAAGCCCGAAGTGAAAACTTTTCCGCCGGCGTAAGGGTTATGCCGGCCGCACCTTTCAGGATAGAATCAGTTTCAGTGAGCTTAAAACCCTCGCCATTCATTATTGTCAGATCAGCCGACAGCAATGGGGATATTTTGTAGCCAATACTCAGTCCGAGATCAGCTGAAGTACCGAAACCATATTCATCATGCAGGGTTTTGTACACGTAGCGGAAACCCCACTTCCTGTCGCCCTGATCATACTCCGGCAGGGGTATCATGCCGCCTGTTATGGTCCATCTGTCTGTCTGGTACCGCAGATATGCAAATTTCAGCATGCCTGTAAATTTCAGATTACCTGCCGACGGATCCGCAACATCATAGACTATCCTTCCGCTGAACTTCTGCGAGAAATTATAACTGTAACCCAGATAGGCTCGGGCAATATCAAACTTATTGTGATTTTCGCCGTCTTCAAAGGTACTGCTGAAACTTGTAAAGATCCTTGCCTCCGGTCTGCCTCCCGGTTTGAAATCTCCCGTCTGCTGTCCCGACAAATGGCCTGCGGCAAATGCCCCGCTGATCAGCAGGATGATAAGCCGGAACCTGATACCGGCAACAAATGATATCAGAAATCTGAAATATTTACTTTTCTGCATAAAAGCTTGTTTTTTGTTTCTAAAAATTCACGCTGCCGGATTCTGAATACCGTCCCGGAATTTAGGGGCTTAAATTAAGTAAAGATTATTTCGCTGATGCCGGCTCCTTTTGATGGCAGGACAATGAATAAAAACCGCTATAATAAAAATCACGAATTCAACTTATTGATTTTAAATATGCTGTATTTGAAATTAAGAAATGCGGCTTCGGAAAAGGCGTATATAAAAATACGATTTTATGCCCACTAAATAATTTACAACAGGTTTAATCTTTGTGGGGATAATTAAATCCTAACAAAAATATCACAAAATGACTGAAGGGAAAAAATCTGATACTGCCGCTAAATATAATATCGGACAGGACTGGGCATCCGTTGTAACCGGTTTTATTCTGATAATTTTTGTAATTGCAACCGGATACTCTGTCGCCATACCCTCCTTTGGAGGCAAGGCGGGCTGGACAGCCTCCGGCGGCATTGCCGGGATGTTTGAAGGAATATCCGGAATGGCCATAATTTATACTATTCTGGTTTTTGGACTGATCTCAGCACTGGGTATGTTCCTCAGCGGTGATTCACTGAAAAAATTCCTCACCGGATTCCTGACGGTTTTTTTGCTTGCATTGATAGCACAATTCATTTCATCATATTCATTTTTCAAGACCCTGGGACTTGAAACAGTTTTTTTCTCCCTGCTTCTCGGATTGCTTATCGGTAACTTCTTCAGGCTGCCGGAATGGGTGAAACAGGGCGTGCAGACAGAGCTTTATGTTAAGATAGGACTTATCCTGCTCGGGGCAACAATATTGTTCAAGGACATTCTGACTGCAGGAACATTCGGGCTCATTCAGGCAGTAATTGTTGTTATCAGCGTATGGTACTTCGCTTTCTGGATTTCCCGCAAGCTGAAGGTTGACGATGAATTTTCGACCATGCTGGCCAGTGCGGTTTCAATCTGCGGTGTGTCAGCAGCAATTGCCACCGCAGGAGCCATCAACGGAGACAAGAAAAAACTTTCTTTCACCATTTCCCTGGTGCTGATAGTTGCCATTCCGATGATGATATTCCTTCCCGTCATTGCAAAATGGATGGGACTTTCCGATATTGTTACCGGTGCATGGCTCGGAGGTACCATCGATACCACCGGGGCGGTGGTGGCTGCCGGTACCATTACAGGGGAAACAGGACTGAAATATGCTACAATAGTCAAGTTTTCCCAGAATGTGCTGCTGGGCCTGGCTGCATTCATTATCTCAATATTCTGGGCATACAGGAACAAGGATGGCAGGAATAATGAAAACCGTGTTCCCGTAAGCGTTATTTGGGAACGCTTTCCGAAATTTGTACTCGGCTTCATCCTGGCTTCCCTGCTGTTCTCATTCATACTGAGCCCGTCAACAGCAGCATCCTCAGGAAAGGTAATGAAGGCATTCAGCGGATTCTGGTTCAACCTGGCCTTTATCAGCATCGGTCTGGAAACCCGGTTTGCTGATTTCAAGCAAATGGACAGCAAGAAGCCTTTTTACAGTTTCCTCATTGCCCAGGGATTCAATATTATTTTTACCCTTGGAGTATCACTTATCCTGTTTCAGATACTGAAACCCGCATAGTGCGGCGATACCTGAAGAGAATCACGGATTTCCAAACCGGAGTTTCATTGACAGGCCTCCATACCTGATCCTGAGATTAAAACTTGTAAGGTCACTTACAGGAAGCTGAAGGAAGGGCTCAATGAGCATTGTTCCGGTTTTACTGTAATTAAAATTGTATCCGGCTGAAAGGTTGGCCAGACCGAAAAAGTCGGTACGGCTGAATGCACTGTAATCCTTTTCAACACCAAGGGTTGAGAAACGGGATTCGGTTGAATAAACACCGGTTTCGGCATTCAGGGCAAGCCTGGTGTATTCATTTACAAAATCGGCTGTAAACTGCTGACTGAGATATATCATGGTAGATGCCCCTGCGGAAACAAAAAAGCCCGAACCCTTCCTGTCGCTGATCCTGAATACAATATTCAAAGGTAATTCCATTGCAAGCATATTCAGCTTTCCGTCATATGAGTAAGGTTTGCCGCTTGTTCCGTCAGAAAGCGACAGGGGGTCATTGAACAATCCTGAGGTTTTGATGAAATCATTGCCGTTCATGAGTTCGAATGACTGCATGGCAAGTGCTAGTCCCGACCGTACCGAGATCTTTTTCGTAAGCTTCTGATCGAGATAGAGCCCGACGGAGAGTCCTGAAGAGGGGGATGCCGACCCGCCGCTCCGGGCAAGCAATCCTGAAAAACCCGCAATCAGTGCCCTTCCTCCATGGCGCGCCTCCTGTCCGGATGTCTTTGCTGCAACTCCCGGACCATCAGATGTAATACCCGTTGATACCGTAACCGAGGGTATTAATTCTCCGGTACCGGTTTTATCATCTGATTCCTTTCTGACCCCTGAGCTGTGAAGATCTGCCAGTACATGCGGAATCAAAAAATAGCTTTCGGCCGCTTTCATCCCGGTCCTGCTTTCACCGTAAACGGTTTCCGCAGCATGTGCGGCCGGTGAAACAGCTGCATTTCCTGCTATGGCAGTGACTCCTGCAAAGGCGTCAGTCCCCGTAACAGTAGTTTTTCCCGCGAGGCTCAGGCCGGATACAGGATATTCAACAGGTTTTCCAGATGCTGCGGATGCTGCCGTTTCCTTAGCTGCTTTCGCCTCTGTTATTTCTGATGGCTCCGGCACACCGGAAGATCTCCCTGTTCCCGTCCTTTCAATATCGCCGGCATCCATCAGCCGGTCTTGCTGTACAACTGATTCAGACACTGAAATACTCTTCCTGGTGGATATTCTGTAAGCAATGAAAGCTCCCAGACCCACAATCAAAAGAACTGAAGCTGCCCGTGCCAGCACCGGAATCACTGTCATACGCCTGCTCCGGGCTTTCCTGGCGGAAACAAAGGAATTCCACCCCTCTCCGGCGAGGTGATCGGCATTGTAACTGCCAAAAACTTTCTTTACATTTTCCCTGAACAGGTCGTCAAACTGTTTCATTCCCCTCGTTTTTCAGTATTGAAATTCCTGTTATACAACATTCTGAGCATTCTTTTTGCCCGGAAAAGATTCGATCTTGAAGTTGATGCACTGATATCGAGCATCTGTCCTATTTCCTCATGGGAATAGCCTTCAATTTCATAAAGGTTGAAGGTAACCCTGTAATTATCCGGCAGCCGGTCAAACAGTTTCAGGATTTCATTTGCGGAAAGTTCAGTACTGACCGGGTCTTCCTGCCCATCCGCCGTCTCAAGGTCATTTAGCTGCAGATGCGAAACATGTCTTGTATTTCTCCTGTATCTGTCAATTGCCGAATTGACCAGTATCCTTCCGTACCACGACCTGAAAGATTTCGAACTGTCGATATCCTTTATGCTGCCAAGCACCTTCATGTAACTGTCATTTACTACTTCCATGGCATCGTACTGATCTCCCGTATACCTGACACATACCGACATTGCGAATGAGAAATAGCGTCTGTAGAGAAGTTCCTGAGCACGCTGATCTCCCTCGGAACACCGCCTGATAAGTTCCGGATCGGATATTGTATGGTCATCCTTCTCTCTCCTTCTCATTACCTGCATTCAGATTAAGCTTCATCAAAATAACTTAATTTGAATGGTTTTATGACATTATTATCCATAATTCTGTAACCGTATGCTGTTTTACCTGAATATAAAACCGAACTGTACTTCAATCCGTTTAATACTGGTAACAAGTTCAGTAAGGTTTTCTTTTCCCCTTCCGGTCATATTGCTGTAAATAAGTCTCTGAAACCGGAAGCCTACACCCATATTCACTGCATTTCTCCGCCATGAAGCCAGTTCGAGTCCGGATCCTGCATTGAACATGAATCCGCCCTTCACCTCAGGATAGTAATTATAGTAGTGATTATACTCCCCGTCCTTCCTGTCATCATAAGCAAATGCCCATCCGCTCTTTGTCCATATATACGGCGACAGCCGGGATCTGAAGAAATAATATTTCAGTTCGGAATATACAGGTATGAGAGACACGTCAAATTCCTCGATCCCTGTTCCGAAACCGATACTCAAGCCCTTACGGAACCGGTAGGAGTTTGACACCAGAAAGCTCATGTCCCTGATGTTTCCTTCACTGTTGCGGCCCGCCAGTACCGAGGCTGAAAGTCCGATCGCATATCCCTGCCTGCCTGAAAAGGGTCGTTCAATTTCCAGCGCCGGAGTGCCCGGCGATATTTCTGATTTATTGATCCTTATAACCCTGGGGGACCTTATTTTCACTGTCAGATAATCCGGGGAATCGGCCAGGATGATGCCGGTAATCAATGTTCCGCCATTCAGCACGATTGTCTGTTTCTCCTGTTTCTGGGCAGCAAGACCGCTGCTCAGCGAAAAAAGGATAATAACCGCTGCGATTCCTGTGTCGTTCATATTTTATTTACTGCCGCTGCTGATTGATATATGGCTTATCTGCACAATGTTTTCAGGATCGGAATAATCATACTGATATATTCCTTTTTCCCCTACAAGCATGAGAACCCCTTTCATTGGTATGACGTCATAGGTAAAGAAATCAGGATAATGAGCCACTTTCCTGTTTATAATGTCAAGCGGATCGGAACGGTCATAAATCTTCAGTCCGGCTGCACCATCGCAGATAAAGAGAAGATTATCGTCAATACCCAGTCCGTGCGGATTGTACATGGGATAGGATTTTACCAGGTAGGGATGTTCAATTGATGAAATATCAATAACCTCGAGAAGATTTTGTGTGTTTCTGCACCTGCTTCCGGAACGGAGGGTTACGTATGCATAATTCTCATCAGCCACCACCGGGTCGCATGCAGTGATATGGTCATAATGTGAAATCAGCACGGGCTTTGTGGCATTCGTGACATCATAAATGAGCATGCCGGTGGTTGTCCCGACAAACATTCTTCCCCCGAGCAGGAAAAGAGTTTCCATATCACGGGATACTTCCACACTGTCGGCAATAACCATTTTCTTTGCATTTTCAACATCAACGGTCTTCAGCATCCAGGGATGGGCAATGACATGCAGATATTTGTCATTCAGCATAAACCTTGCCATAGAGCCTGCTGTTCCGGCACCGGCCGACCAGCCGGCAGCATCACTTCCGTAGTTAGCCATCAGCGTCATTCTTCCCCTGAATATCCACCCTGTCCATCTGCTGCCGGGCTCATATTCTTCAGTTATTGTTTCGGTTTTCCATCCGACTATCACACCCTTCGACTTATCAACCATGGCATATGGCAGCCATTCATCCCCCTGCGGCATAACTTCCGGAAAAACATTCTCAATCCTGCTGATCTCAACCGGTTTTTCCACGTCTGTTATATCAATTGCCAGCAGATCGATGAAACTGTCTGCAAAAAGGATATTACCCCTGACCGCCATGTCTACATTTCCGGGAATCTCATAGAAACCAACTTTCCGGGGATTTGCCGGATCAGCATTGTCTATAACATGTATTCCTTTCCCCGTTTCGTTAACAAAAAGATAATTATCCTTGAAATAGATCTTGCCCGGAAAAGTTATCTCTTTGGCTTCGCTTTTTTGAAAGCTTTTCCGGAAGGTATTGAAATCCATATACACGGGCACGTTTGCCTTGTATGTTATCCGTTCCACTGTCCTGTCCATGCAGCCCGACAGGGATGCGGTAAGAACAAGAAGGACGATTGATGTTTTGATAAGGGTTCTCATTTTTTCATTTCTGGAATTAAAGGTTCAATTTTTTAAGATATTCAGCATAAAACCTGAGTTTTACTGTTCCGGATTCATAACCTGACCAATAAATAAAAGAGCGTTGGTTGTCCGTTCGCGTATGGCAAAGACAAATGACTTGTCAATAATGAACGGCTGAGGCTGAGGCTGAACGGAAGTTAATATACTGATTCCTATTGTTGTTACCGCAGCTGCTTCGGTACCCTTCTCATCAACATCAACAAAGGTGTTCTGCTTCACAAAGCTGACAAAGATCGATTCATCCGAAATACCCGACAGGTCAGCCAGGAGGGGATCAAAGGCATCAAGCATTCCCATGCCCTGCAACTGGTCGTTGAGATATTTTTCATATTCAAAGCTGAACTTAGGCATGAAAACCCTCACTTTGCCAAAATCACTGATTCCGTCAAGATCGGATGTCAGTTCTTCCCAGCTCTGTGCCGTGAATGAAGGATAGAAATCCCTCAGTGTACCCTCAGGTACTATCACAACCATGGTGAAATTCGTCCTTCCGTAAGGAAGTTCAATTGCCTTGAAGCCATTGCCGTAAACCACCCTTGAGCCTACTTCTCCGGTCATGGTATTTACATCAACCGCACTGCCTGCGTCCGGATAGAAAGGCCGCTTCTCCGTCAGTGACTTGTCAAACTGATAACTCCAGTCGCCATTGAAGTAGAGGGCATTCATAATGAACATCACTGCATCGGGATCGATTCTATTCAGTACCTGCGGAATTTTTCCCTTGGTATTGTCGCTTGCCCATTTGTTTATTGTGTTAAGAGCTGATGGTGCGGCAAAATCAAGATCTTCAACAGTGGCCTTATAATCCTTGCCCATTATGCCAAGAAATGGTGATTTTACACTGAAACCCCTGCGATAGAAAATTGCATTTGCCAGTGCAAGCTTCACTTTCGGATCAGCATTCAGAAGCTGTTCAACAAGGCTCCCGTAAGCTTCATTGATATCACTGATGGTCATCCCGTCAGGGTATTTCAGTGTCCCCTGAAGCTGGGAATAGGTATCTCCCCCGCATCCGTTGAGAAGCATGGTGAGTGCGGTACTTGCACTTAGCGGAGAAATCATCAGATTCTTGTTTTCCGCTTCGGAAACCCTGGTAAAAAGTTCTATTCCGAATTCATTACTGCTCTGAATAGCCTGTGGAGCCACTGCTGTCAGAGTAATGCTCTTTGGCGAGAGATTGATTTCTTCATTGCCGTCACTCTTTGTACATGAGCCGGCAAGAGAAAAAATCAGTACTCCTGCCGTAAATATCAGACTCATTCTTTTCATAATCACTATTATTTTATAATTCAACTGAATTCCGGGTTCACAATTTCTCATTACGTGCCTTATCCCGCCGGATTCAACACCTGTCCGATGAACAGAAGGGTATTGGTTGTCCGTTCGCGTATGGCAAAGACAAAGGACTTGTCAATAACGAACTTACTTGGCGGACCTACACTGGTCACTTTGATGCCTATCGTAGTGACCGCCGCAGCCTCAGTACCTTTTTCATCAACATCAACAAAGGTGTTCTGCTTCACAAAACTGACAAAGATCGACGCATCCGAAATACCCGACAGGTCAGCCAGGAAGGGATCAAAGGCATCAAGCATTCCCATGCCCTGCAACTGGTCGTTGAGATATTTTTCATATTCAAAGCTGAACTTGGGCATGAAAACCGTAAGTTTCTCAAACTCACCTGCCCTGTCGAGATCAGACGTCAGTTTCTCCCAGTTCTGTGCCGTGAATGAAGGATAAAAATCCCTCAGTGTACCCTCAGGTACTATCACAACCATTGTGAAATTAGTCCTTCCGTAAGGCAGTTCAATTGCCTTGAAGCCATTGCCGTAAACCACCCTTGTGCCCACTTCTCCGGTCATGGTATTTACATCAACCGCACTGCCTGCATCCGGATAAAAAGGCCGCTTCTGCGTCAGTGACTTGTCAAACTGATAACTCCAGTCACCATTGAAGTAGAGGGCATTCATAATGAACATCACTGCATCGGAACTGATATCATCCAGTACCTGCGGAATTTTTCCGTTGGTATTGTCACTTGCCCACTTGTTTATTCTCTTAAGAGCTGATGGTGCGGCAAAATCAAGATCTTCAACAGTTGCCTTATAATCCTTGCCCATTATCCCAAGGAATGGTGATTTAACACTGAAGTCCCTGCGATAGAAGATTGCATTTGCCAGTGCAAGCTTCACTTTCGGATCAGCATTCAGAAGCTGTTCAACAAGGCTCCCGTAAGCTTCATTGATATCACTGATGGTCATTCCGTCAGGGTATTTCAGTGTCCCCTGAAGCTGGTTATAGGTATCTCCCCCGCATCCGTTGAGAAGCATGGTAAGCGCGGTGCTTGCACTTAGCGGAGAAATCATCAGATTCTTGTTTTCCGTTCCGGAAACCCTGGTAAAAAGTTCTATTCCGAATTCATTACTGCTCTGAATAGCCTGTGGAGCCACAGCTGTCAGAGTAATGCTCTTTGGTGAGAGATTGATTTCTTCATTGCCGTCACTCTTTGTGCATGAGCCGGCAAGAGAAAAGATCAGTACTGTTGCAAAAAATATCAGGACATTGTTTTTCATGGTATCTCCCTGTTTAAATTTATTTTCAATACTGATACGCAGGAAAGCACTGAAACGCTGCAGCAGGTTGTATTTTTTTCTTCAGGCTGACGGCCGGTAACTACAACCGTTAACTTCAACCACCCGGTAAAATGTCACTCTGTTACTATAAGCACTTGTTTCAGTCGTACAATAAAATGACTGCTTCTTACTTCAACCACTTGTTTCAGCCGCAGGTAGTTCCATAGAACCGGATCCCGTAAAGGATACAGCAGGCAGCCAATAACTGATGCCTGCGTTATTGGACCCGGCAAAGGGTATGATCAAAGCTATTTTAACGGAAAATTTGCTGGAAATAATCGGAGCTGGCTGTATTATATCATTCTCCCCAGATGATCTCCTTTATAGCAGGATCGCTTTTAAGTTCATTTACCAGAGCTTCCAGGATTTTCAGATCCGCCTTATCAAAAGTCATATGGAATACAATTCCTTCTTCGCTTTTATCAATTGAAAAAGTATCAACCTTCAGATCATCGTCTTCAAGGAGGTTTTTGATAAGATTAGCATTTCCTGTGACAATTTTCAGGGATTTCTTGTTGAATTTCCTGGAAAAAACACGTTCAAACGGTTTTATGGCCCATAGGATGATCAATGCTATGATTGTGGTGGCTCCGGCAGCAAAATAAAGTCCGCCGCCTGTTGCAAGACCGATAGCGGCAACAGCCCATAATCCGGCTGCCGTGGTAAGACCGTGAACCACTCCCTGCCTTGAAAATAATATGGTGCCGGCGCCAATGAAACCTATACCTGATACCACCTGGGCGGCAACTCTTGAAGGATCAAGTGCAACATGCTCTGTCCCCAGTATATCGGAAAACCCGAAAGAAGAAACAATCATTATCAAACTGGAAGCAACACAAACCATCATATGGGTTCTTAGTCCCGCCGTCCAGTTTTTCCTTTCCCTTTCCAGGCCAATGAGTGCTCCGAACAAAGAGGCCAGTAATAAACGAATCAATATTTCACTTCCGCTGATCATTTATATTAATCTTTAAAACGCTTTGTATAAAGCCAGTATTGCCGTTTTCTGTTTTTTACAGTAGAATCCTGAAACAGCCGGTTGAGACTGTACAGCACAGCATGCAAAGATAAGCATATATCGTAAAAGGAACAGACCGTAGATAACTCTAACAATCTTTAAAACCAAAAAACAACAGCTCTTGTCAATCTAGTTCATTGAATTCTGGCCTACTGATTTATTTAATATAAAAATAAAGACAGGGTAATTAAGCATGTCTCAAGTCAGATTTAGGGATTCAATTTGTATTGAACCGATTGTTATAAATACAAATATAAAGGCCATCAACAGGCAGATCTTTATAGCCCTTTCAATAAAGAAAATATTCTTTGCTTAATTTTTTGAATTCAGATAATTCATTCTCCCAGCTAAAAAATATTTCTGACGGCTGTGTTTCTTTTTGAATCATAGAGATTAATCTACGGGTTCCAACCAAACGATCCAGAGTCTTGATATTCCATTGAATCATCTCAGGATGGCATTTGTTAATCGCCCATAAAAGTGCAATGCCGGTTTTATATGGTTCAAAAGCATTCCTGTCAGTCACCCGAACATATATACCTTGACATAGCTCACCAGATAGAAATGGCTCCTGACCATGGAAAGGCATCTTTACTGGTGTGAACGAAATTCTATCGAACTCCACACCTTTAAGGCCCAGTTCATTCAGTATATTTAATACCTTCCCATTGTCAATCCATGGGGCGCCAATATACTTGAATGGTTCAGGTGTACCTCTGCCGCAGGAAATATTAACACCCTCGAACAAACAAGTTCCTGTATAAACAAGCATAGTCTCAGGTGTTGGCAGATTAGGCGAAGGCTTAATCCAGTTTAAGCCTGTTTGATCAAACCACATATGCCTTTCCCAGCCTTTCATCTCCACAACATGAAGCCTGGCACGAATCCCATTTCTCAGCATCCCCTCCCCATTATACAATTTGGCAATTTCACCCATAGTCATTCCATGAATGACAGGTATTTTTGCATATGCACCAAAACCGAAGAGATAATCATCGTCTGTTATAAAGCCTTCCATCTTCAAGCCGGTTATTGGATTGGGACGGTCAAGCACAACCACCTCAATATTATTCTCGGCAGCTGCTTCCATTACAAACCCAAGTATATTTACATGTTCATAAAAACGAGCTCCCACTTCTTGTATATCTACAATGATAATATCCACATCTTCCAGCATGTCATTTGTTGGTTTGTGCTGCGTTCCATACAAGTTGAATTTCCTAACGCCTGTCTGAGGATCAATAGTTCTGTCTTCATCAACCGGAAGTGAATAATCATTTGAACGGATATTAAAATTCATGCCGAATAAAGCTTTCAGTTCAACATTCGGATACTGAAACAATGCATCGGCCAAGTGAGTACCATTGGATAAACGACCAGTGTGATTGGCCACCAATGCAACCCTTTTACCATCAATCAAAGAATTATATTCAGAAAACAAACGATCTGCCCCAACAACAACTTGTGGGCCAAAACTGAAAAAGAAATCCGGACTATCCGTAAAATAAGTCATAGCATTATTCTGGCTGATACATAAAAAACTCAAAAACAAGACCAGGATTGAATATCTCTTTGCATTTAATACAGAGTAATTTTTCATACCAATAAAATATAATGATCAAACTATTAATAAAAAAGCTTCAGGTTTTGCATAAAAATTCAATTAGTACCTATTAAGTGGATTCTGTAGTACGATTGAATAAGCTGTTTTGCCTAACGACAATAAAATATGAACATCAGTCATAATGCTCCCGGCATTATTTTCAACCAGGCTGAGATTTTATATTCTTGCATAGGGTTCCTCAGCCTGGTCTTCAAAAACTTAGATAATTATAAACTTAGGAAATTCATCTTAAAGATCCTTATTCCTGATAATTGTTCAAGCTGAATAATTATCACTTATATATCAGATACTTTTCTCTGATTTTCTTAAACTCTGATAATTTTGGTTCCCAGCTATTGCGAATTTCTCGTTCAGTCAAACCTTTAATAATCTGCAACCTCAACTGGTCAGTTCCAACTAAACGATCAAATGAATAGCTTCCGTCCCGTCCCTGTCTGAAAAAATTCTCTTTATCTGGATAAGCACTATACAATTCCAATAACCAATCAAGATTCAACTTTCCTGTTTTCCTGAATTTATCTGTATCATAATTTCTTAAATCTAAACCGTAGCAGGTCTCACCAAGATGTTTCGGATTAGTACTCATTGTTGGAATTGATACAGGGGTAAAACTGAAAGTATACTTACCCTTTAAAGCCGGATGTCCTAAAATCTGAAAAGGCATACAGGTGCCTCTTCCTTCACTGATTACCGTGCCTTCAAACCAGCAAAGAGAAGGATATAACAAAATAGATTGTTGAGTATTAAGATTGGGAGATGGTTTAATTGGAAGGATATAGGGTTTCCCATGCTCATAATTCAATATTGTTATAACTTTAAGTTTACACTGAACACCGTTTGCCAGCCATCCTTCCCCATTAAGCATTTGGGCATATTCACCAAATGTCATTCCATGGACTATAGGAACGGGATTTAAGCCCACAAAAGATTTGAATTGTTCTTCAAGTACCGGACCATCAACATAGGAATCATTTGGATTGGGCCTGTCCAGCACTATCACTTCCACGTTATTCTCAGCACATGCCTCCATCACATAATGAAGTGTGGCCAGATAGGTGTAAAAGCGTGTACCTACATCTTGTTTATCAAAAATTACTACATCAATTCCTTCCAGATCTTCTTTTGTTGGTTTATTCTTAGCTCCGAACAATGAAACTGTGGGCAGGCCAGTCCGTGAATCAATACTGTCATAAACGTTATCTCCCCTCAATCCATGTTCGGGAGTGAAAACTTTTTTTATATTAATTCCAAGTGATAATAAACTGTCAAGACTTAATTCATTCCCAATCGTAGAGGAATTATTTATTGCCATTGCAACATTTTTACCTTTTAGATAGGGTACATATTCAGCCGTTTGATCGGCTCCAGTAATTATTTCCCCATCGACATTGTTCCCTCTGTAACTAGTTTGATTACCACAACCCGCGGTTATTATTAAAGAAGTTAAAAATAGCAATTCAAAAAAAACACTCTTTTTCATACTAATTAATTTTGGTTTAAAGTATTATATTAATTATCCCTCAATGAGGAAAAATTTATTCCTCAACTGATTTAATTTTCCTAAATATTAATTTATTACAATTCAAGTAGAACATTATTTATAAGATGTAAACCCAAACAATTAATAACCTGGATTTTGATCTGACTGATTAATATCGGGGTTATTATCAATTTCTGCTTGTGGGATAGGCCAAAGAATATGTTTATCAACAAGTGTTTTTCCTGTGTTTGCCAAAATTATTTCTTTCTCCCTGCCGATCCTTCGTAAATCAAACCAACGGTCTCCTCCTTCCATAAATAATTCATATGCCCTTTCCTGAATAACGATATCTCTGAACTCTTCCACTGATAATCCATCAGCAGAATAGTCCACTGCAGAAGCACTTCTATTAGGATAGCCGTAGGCTCTGCGTTTGACGCGGTTCAGACATTCAAGTGCCTGAGCCGATATCTGGTTTTCAGCTAATGGTGCGGCTTCAGCATATATGAGAAGAACATCTGCAAATCTCAATACCGGGGCATCATTTCCATAGTTACTATTCGAAGGTGCATTATTATCTCTGTATTTTGAAACCAAAATAGGTGTTGAAGAAGGTAAAGTTTCTATTTCACCGGTGAACCTGTTTATATATTGGCTGAATATGTTAAATTTTTTTCTTAAATCATTATCATCCCAATTTGTAAAAAATGGCCCAGGGACACAATAAACAACATAACTCCCAAAAGGCGAAAACTGATCCCTGTCCCACAAATATTTATGAGGCATTGTCCAGCCGGCCGTATGATTGAATTTTATATAAAATATTTCTTCGGGAGTACCATTTGCCTCAGGACCGTAAACATTATTAAAGTCATTTGCGACATTTACATCAACAAGGTTAAAATGACCTGAGGTTATAACTTCTCCTGCCTTGTCTTTCGACAGATCAAATTCATTAATTGTAAGGTATACCTCAGCGAGCAATGATTTGGCAGACCATTTAGTGGGATGTCCAAATTCAGATGGTGTGTCAGGTAAATATGTTTCTCCTGTTTTTAAGTCATTGATGATTGCCTGATAAACTTCTGAAACTGGTCTTCTGCTTAGATCTACCGGAGAAAGATCTAAATATAACGGAACTGCTCCCCAAAGCCTTACAAGAAAGTAATATGAGAATGCACGCAAAAAAGAGGCCTCTGCTATTAATGCATTTTTATCCGATTCTTTCATACCTTCAATTTTCGGAATTCTTTCTATGGCAATATTTGCATTCCTGATCGTTTGGTAAAGATATCTCCATGCAGCAGCCGCACGATTTATGTTAGTCACATCAAAACCTTTATACTCGCTTACCGGGGATGTGGAACCACGTCCCTCAAGATAATCAGCCAGCAAATCAAGCATCAAAAAATAAGTATCTCTGTAATTATTCCTGATTGGTCCGTAGATTGCGTTTACAGCTGCCTGAGCATCTGCAAAAGTTTCATAAAAATTAATTTCTGTCAGACGATCTTTGGGTTTCTCATCAAGAAAGTCGGTACACGATGATCCTATGATAACCAGTAATAGTATTATTATATTTTTATTCATGATTTTCATATTAATTATATTAATAATAGATTATAAATTAACCATGACTCCTAACATAAATAACCTTGCGTCAGGATAACCCCATTTATCAATTCCTTTATTGATACCAGTTCCTAGGGTATTCTGTATTGGTGTATAAAAAGTATACTTTGTTAAAGTAATTATATTTTGCAGGCTAATATAAACCTGGGAGTTATGAATCCTGGATGCCTTAAATTTATCTCCGGACAAAGAGTAGGACAATTTTATATTCTTAACCTGGACGTAGGAGCCATCCTCTACAAATCTATCAGAGCCAAGAAATCTTGTATTTTTGCTTATTCGAGGATATTTTGCATTAGGATTTGGATTCTGACTAGTCCAATAATTCCCTATGATGTCTTTGGTTTGATTAATTCCGTAACTGAAACTGTCTCCAATATTTGACAGGTTATAATTCAGAATATCATTCCCCTGAACACCATTTATTAATACTGTCAGTCCAAAATTTTTATAGGACATATCAGAGTTAATCCCAAAAATAAATTTTGGGTTTGGATCGCCAATAATTGTCCTGTCCAGCGTATTGATCGTTCCATCAGGGTGTAAATCAAGGTATTTTATATTTCCATCTTCTGTTAATCCATCCTCTATATATCCATAAAATACGCCAACCGGATAACCTTCCCTAACCAGGTTCATGGCAGGAAGCACCCAGCCAATTTCTGTACCAAAAATATCGCCACCTTGAGGAAGGCTCAGCACCTTATTGCGATTTAAAGTAAAAGTTGATCCCAAGTTCCATAAAAACTTCTGATCAAAAACTCTCCAGTTCAATGCCATTTCGAGGCCTTTATTTTCGATATTCCCCAGATTAGTTGTTTGGGAAGCATAACCAGTTGACGGAAATACCGGAATATTAACCAACAAATCTCTTGTTTTCTTATAATAAAAATCAGATGAAAGGCTGAGTCTATTATTAAATAATTCCACATCCAAACCAATATTGGACTGAGCTGTTGTTTCCCACTTAAGATCGGGATTAGGCTTAATATTGCCAGGCGCATAACCAATATTAAGATTTTTATCAAAAACGGTCTGAATACTTGACAGAACAGAAAGTGATTGGTAGGGTGTAATAGATGTATTACCAGTCTGTCCCCAGCTCATTCTCAATTTAAGAATGTTTAATGTTGGATTGCCTTTCAGGAAATTTTCTTCATTAATGTTCCAGCCTACTGCGAATGAAGGAAAATAACCCCATCTATTATTTGATCCAAAGCGTGAGGAACCGTCGGCTCTAATACTGGCGGTAAAAAGATATTTACTTTTAAAGGAATAGTTTATCCTGCTTATATAGGACAATAGGGTCCAATCACTATAGTCTGAGGTGGGTGTCTGGAAGTTTTCTCCAGACTGAAGGCTGTAGTTCTGAAGTATATCTGTTAAAAAACCTGTTGAACCAGCTCTTAAATTCTGTGCAGTATTCTTTTGTGCGGTAACCCCACCCAAAATGGTCAGATCGTGGTTTGTTCCTATCACTTTCTTATAGGTCAGTGTATTTTCATTCAAAATGTTCATTAGTTCCGAATAACCTATATTTGCCATTCCCGTTCTTGATGCAAAAAGCTTGGTTCCAGAATAATAGTCTTCTCTCGCATTATCATATTGAATTCCTATCGACGAATATAATGTGAGATCCTTAAAAATATTTGCACTAGTAGAAAGGTTCAGACTTAAATCATTGGAATGATTTTTCATTATGCGTTCATAGGCCATGGCAATAGGATTTTCCAAGCCTTCTGGACTGAAAGGATAAGCCATCATAAAACTATAATCTCCATTGGCATCATATGCCGGAATGGTTGGAGGACAACCCACGGCAGCACTCAATACCCCCATACCTCTTTCAGTATTGTTACTATGAATATTATTATTCATTCGCCTGCTTAAAACTGTATTAACCGCGAACGACCAGTCTTTGGTTATTTTAGTATCAATCCTTGATCTGAACTGTAAGTTATTGTATCCTGAGTTGATAATAATTCCATCCTGTCCGAAATAGCTACCAGATATACTATAAGTGGTCTTATCAGATCCACCCGACAATCTAAGGGAATGGTTTTGAATAGGTGCAACTTTAAATACAGCATCCTGCCAATTGAATCCTTCTCCGAATGATTCAATTTCCGATGATGAAAAATAAGGACTTAAACCATCATTTAGGTATCTTTCATTTACCAGCGATGCGAATTCTTTTGCATTAAGCATTTCAATCTTTTTTGTCACCTGCTGTACTCCGTAATATCCACTGTATTCAACACTTAGTCCTCCTGATTTACCCTTCTTAGTAGTCACCAGAACCACACCATTAGCACCTCGTGAGCCGTAAATTGCAGTACCGGATGCGTCTTTGAGAACCTCAATTGATTCTATATCATTGGTATTAAACATACTCAGATCGGTAATCATTGGGGTTCCGTCAACAATATAAAGAGGATTGTTATCACCCAAAAGTGAGTTGCCTCCCCTTATAACTACATTGGTCCCACTACCTGGTTGTCCTGATGTTTGAAGCACCTGTACACCTGCAGCCACACCGCTAAGTGATTGAACTACATTACCCACAGCCTGCAATCTGATATTATCACCTTTAACTGAAGATATTGAACCGGTTAAATCACTTTTCTTTATTGTTCCATAGCCGATAACTATTACCTCATCAAGTAACCCCACATCAAAGGACATTGTTACATTGAAAACCGTCAGATTTCCAATTTCCATCTCCACTCGTTTCATCCCAATAAAGGTAAAAACGAGTGTTGTGGCGTTAGGTGGAATCTGAAGGCTGAATTGACCATTGATATCAGTAAGAGTTCCGACATTAGTTCCTGCAACAACTACAGATACACCAGACAAAGGATTCTGATCTTCATCATTTACCTTTCCGGTTATTTCTCTTTGTGCCACGAGGAAACCAGAGCTGATTATAATTAAAAAAAGTACAAGAAAAAGTTTTTTCATAGTAAAAGATAGTTAAGTTATTAATTATAAATAATAGTAGTCTCTTTACTAATTAGTATGTCCTCACAATTTGGGTTTAAGATTGCAAGCTTAGCTCAGAACGTATTCAACGGTTACTATCACAATCGAGGTAAATATAAAGATTTTTTGATATAGTTTCTTCTTTAGGATATAAAAATTCCGAGAACAAATCCCCCTATTGGCCGATATAAGGTAATGATCCTTCATTCGACTAAAAATAGAGGGTTTCATATGTCATTATCTGCAATGGAAAAGGCTTTCTGCTTTATAATAATTCAGAGGAAAAGATCATTTTAATATTTTAGGAAACGATTAAATATACTTAAGGTCAAACGTTTTAATTAAATTTAGTATTAAGCATTTAAGATAAATCCGGAAACAGGGATCATCTTTCAAAATGGTAAGCATGCTTGCAAAATCCGTTTGCCGTTTTGGTCAGGGAACAGTCTTAAAATCAAGGCAACAAATATTAGCGTTCAACGTAAAAGGATCAATGTAAAATCTTTTAAATGGTTAATATCAGATTATTGCATTACAATCATCAGACACTTTCAGTGGTTTTTGAAAAATCAAAATATATAATTCCGGATTTAATATTGAAAATTATTATTTATCAATTTAAAACACATTGATTATGAAAAAGATATTGTTTATCTCAATGGCTCTTTCTGTTCTTTTGCTGAATGGCTGCAAGAAAGAGGAAACAGGACTCTCCGAATTTATCCTGGGTGACTGGGCTACTGATAAATTAACCTTCTCTGAAAACCAGAAAGGTATAATCCATATAACATTCCAGGATAACAATGAATATGAACTGAGCATCGAAATGATCCCGGGACACAAGAATGGTTCAATCAAAGGACAATTCGAGGTAGATAATAAAACCAGGATGCTCACGCTGGACAGCGATGCAATAATCAGATTATTAGGACTGGAAACTTCCGGTGATCCGATCATGTTCAATGTGGAGTTCAGTACCACGAGTGATGTTGATGAAATGACCCTTAGGCTGGCATCCCTTCCGGAAGCAGTAGGTGAATTCGTTCCATCAATAGTTCTCAAAAGAGTAAGCGGGCAGACTTCCTGACCCCGACCTTTACTTCCCCGGGACTGGTGTCAGCTGTTGCCTCAGTCCGGTAAAACAATAACCGGCAGTACAAACAATCACATACTGTATCTGCCCGGAAAAGAAATGGAAAAAGGCAAATGAAACTACGACAATGGAGATATCACACGACAATTTGTAGATAACTCCTCATTATACAGAAACCGGTGAGTTGTATTATTAATTTTTGAATTATGAGAAAACGAATAAGTCATTTAATTTATTTTCAGTGAATGTGCAATGTATTCGCCCATTACCGGATGTTCTTCAATCAGCGAAAAACATGCAACAATTTTATATGAACCAAACTAAACATCAAAAATGAAGAGATTATTTTTTACCTGTCTGACAGCCGCTGCCATTATCCTGGCATCATGCGGCGGCGGAACAACGCAAAAAGAAGGTGCAACGCAAAAGACAGGCAGCACGGATGAAAAGAAGGTACAGACGGAAGCGAAAGCCAATTACCTCGACAGGGAAGTGCTGGAGGCCAAACTGAAAGAAATCGGCTTCCCCATATACCCCGGGGCAGAATTTGAAAAGATAGAAAAAGGAAGCGGCTACTTCAAGGGCGCTTATATTCAGTATGAGATTCCTGAAGTAAGCTCAGAAAGTAAGGAGGCCGTTGACAAGTTCTATAAAGAAGTCTTTGAAAAACTGGAGGCATCCGGGTGGAAAAATGTGTTTGACGTTTACTGGGAAAAAAGAGATATGCTTTTGCATTTTGCTCATGTGTACAATGACTTTCAAGCTGAAACACATTTCCTGGGTATCACTTTCGGGCTGTCCAGTGAACAATAGGCAGTAAGCAGTAACGATTATTCCTCCGGCACCTTTCACCACAAGGCTTATTAGCGTAACCGGGTTATTTTGCAGAAGGTGAAATTTATTTGCTTTGGAGCAATGCCTGTATCTGTTCCAGGTTGTCTTTGATGTCCATTTCCTTCATCATCTTCTTGCTGCCCTCCTTCATCTCATTGAGGTTTCTGAGCATATTGTCATACACCTTGCTGATAGTATTTTTGTCCTTCACGGCCAATACCTGTTCAATGACCGCCCTGCGGTAAGTTGAAGTATTACCAAGCTGCTCCAGTGTTTTCAGATAATACTTCTCAGTTCCCGGATCGAACTCCTGCAGTATCAATCCAAACTCAGAGTATGGCAGATTTCCTACATAAAAACGTACTCCCTTTTCCGGCTTGACTACATCATCCGCCGGAGGCTGCGAGTCGAGGCGCTTTACCTCTCCGTCCCGATCAATAAAAAATATTCCTTCAAATTGTTGTCTGACAGAAACCATATTGCTGTCCTTTGAAACCATCTCATCCCATCCTCCCAATTTTGGACTTATGCTGAAACATACACCATCCTTCAGGGGTATAATCTCTGCCTTCCAGCTTGAAAGATAATTGGGCAGATTGCCGTAATCGAACAGACGGGTCAGGCGAATGCCGGTAGTATCAAAGGAATAGAGGGACACATTATTATGGAGAAATCTGGTCTTTCCTTCAATCGGCATTATAAACCACAGGTTCTTGCCTTTTTGTGAGGCACGGGTCTGGCAGAGGAAATAGATCTCTGACGAATTGGGTGAACAGACTGCACCGGAATAGGTGGCAGACAGGTCGATATCATGACCATAATAACCTGAACAGGAAGCGGATATCAGCATTATAACTGCAATATGTAAGAAGAAGACGGCTTTCATATCGTATATTGTTAAAATTCTTGCCGGGCCTTGCCCGCTAATCATTAGTCAGTCCAAGTTACGAAAATCTGCGGATCAGATCCTGGCGCTGCCAGAAAAATCTCTTTAAACAGCGGGATGACAGAAATGAATAGCAGACAGTAACGCCCATCCGAAAGAGCCGTGTAACACAGACAACACGGATACGAAACAGGGCGGTTTCTGAAAATTTCCGTTATTACATCTGCCACAGGTCGCAATTTTTTCGTAAATTTCACACATGTAAATAGTTATCTTCCGGCAGTGCTGATGTCATTTGTGTCAGCTTTCATTATTTGCTGCATATTGCTTATTACGAGCAGGCTGGCAGGTTGTGTCCGGTCAAGGGCAGATGTATGTTTCGTTAGAATAATTATCAGCCTGAAACCGGTGATAAAACTTCATAATGAAACAGCGACGGAAATGACATGTGGTGCGGGTGATATTGCGAAGACTGCAGAGCTGCCGGAATATTATCAAACTGACAAACCATGACAATGAGAAAAATTGCGATTATGTTGGCAGTGATACTGCTGACTCCTGCCTGCGGGAAGAAAACACCTCAGCCAGGCAATGAAGACCTTGAAGGAATATGGGAATGCATCAAAGGCTGCGAGGCAGAAATGCTGGAGTTCAATATTGAAGATGAAAGACAGGTATTCTTCTTCTACACCGGGCAGCGTATGTACCGTTCCGGAACGTGGAAACTGGAGAAGAACCGGCTGACACTGGCCTATGATGATGAAGAAACCCTGACATATCCCCTTGCACTGAAAAACGATACCCTGGTACTGGGTGATAATAAAATGGTGTTTACAGCCTGCATCCCGGCTGAGGAAGATCCATGCGACCTGTCTTCCCTTTTTGCACTGATGGACGATATCAGTTTCAGTCAGCCGCTTCTGGAGGATTTCCCCTGGAATATCCCGGGCGATTCAGGTGTTGAGGAGGTGATAGTGAACGGACAGATGGTTGAAACCATAGTGAAGCTTGAAGGAGATTTTTCAGCTATAGGGAGAACGGCCGGAGTCATTGCTGACGAACTCAGGAAGCTTGGCTATGAAGCCGATCCCCTGATGGCCTCAGAAGTTGTTACCGGCTACAGGAAAGAGAACTGTGTTGTTCTTTTCCGGCCCGGGATTGACGATGAGGATGATGCCGATGCTGAAGTGCCCTTCGCGGTATATTTTGGCAAATTACCCTGACAAATGGTCAAATCCCCAATTATTGCCGGCCGCAGTCTGATGATTGTCAGCAGGCAACTCTTAAACCCGGCCTGAGACAAGCTTAGCAGCGTTTGGTACCTCCGGATGCGTGGCAGATCCTATCCCGTTTGGTCCTGAATCATGGCATATGGCTCTGGAAAAGTATATTATTTTACACTACCGTCCGACTAAAATAATAAGAAAAGGGGCACTCCCCTAACCTCTATATATCTGGACCCCAATGTTGTAATTTTGTTTTACTACAAAACATACTACAACATGGTCAAAATTACAGAAATGAAATTTTTCGGACAGCCGAACCTTTCACTATCCGTCTCTTCACGATTTAAAACTGCGTTTCATCACGTCCAAATGACTTTATGACACTGCCTGGTTGTCATTCATCACAAATAGTTGAAAACGCTTGTACTGATTCTTAAATTTGTATTTAGAAACATCATTTACAAACTGCTAATGGTTCTTTGATATACTGATCCTTGGATGGAAGGTTAAAAACATTTCGTAATTACCCGCGCCAGCGAAACTGCCTGCATTAAAACAACAAACAGAAAGATTATTTAGCGGAAATCCATTGTCTGGATGCATGTAAAAACCGCCTCCCGGGTTTACCCGGATTTCAGGACATGCTCAGGGAATCGCGGAAATGGGAATTTGGAAATCATGGAAATATTAAAAACATCAAACGGGTTTTGGATTATGAATACTTCATTTTACAATAACATACTGACAGCCTTCATTTTTATGATTATGCTGGTCATCTCACTGCCTGAAGTTCAGGCGCAAGACTATCGGATAGCTTTTGCAGGTTCCGGTGCAAGCACAACTGTCGACTCCGTCCGTGTTGAAAACCTGACAACAGGAACCATAGTCAGACTTAATGGAACCGACCTTTTACATCTTGGTACCGTTTCCGGTATTCAGGATTTAAACGATACACGAAAGGAAGAAATTAATTTCTATCCCAACCCAATGCCTGAGTATTCCGTGATGCATTTCAGGTTACCGGTATCCGGTTCAACACTCATAGAAATCAGGGATATATCAGGCAAAACAATCTGTCAGAAAAGGGAAACGCTTTCACAGGGAGTCCATTCATACAGGATCAGTGGAATGGGAAAAGGGATTTACCTCGTCAGTATCAGCAGTCCGGGACATGTAATAACGGGGAAGCTTGTATCTGCATGCCCAAATTCCGGGAAGATAAACATCATGCGTGAAGAGAGCATTCCGGCAGGAGGCAAAACCACAGATTCAAAAGGTACCGCAGAAGAGGTTTTCATGCCATTCACCGCGGGCGACAGATTGAAAATAACAGCTATCTCTGACAAGTACAGGACTGTGATAGTTGACTCTCCTGAAGGGGACAAAACCATTGTATTCACTTTTATTGAATGCACTGACGGCGATGGAAATAACTACCCTGTGGTAGTCCTTGAAAATGAAGAAGGAAAAAATGATGGGGGAAAGTCCGGTACAGGCAAGGGCAAACCGGCATTGATGGCAGAAAATCTCAAAACCACCAAATTCAATGATGGTACCGATATCCCGGAGAAAAGAGGCTCGGAATGGGATACCCCGGGTCCGGCTTATTGCTGGTATAATAATAATAGATATTATAATGAGAACAGATACGGGGCACTGTATAATTATGCCGCTTTTACCTCGGGCAAACTATGTCCTGCAGGATGGCATGCCCCTGCCGACGAAGAATGGAATGATCTTTGGGACTACCTTGGTGGTGGTAATGTCGGGCAAAAGCTTAAGGCAAGATGGGACACATATTGGAATGATGGCGGGGGAACAGACGAGATAGGATTTGGTGCCAGGGGCGGTGGTATCAGATTAGGTAACAACCCTTACATAGATTTCGACTTACAAAAGGAATGGTGCTATTTTTGGTGTATCGGATTTACCTTAGGTAACGAAGCTACGAGTTGGTCATTAAGACGAAGATCGATTTTTGGAGACGATTTTGCCAGATGGACAATACACAAATACGATGGGGTATCCGTTAGATGTATTAAAGATTAAAGATAGTGTCCCTGATGAAAACTCTTTTTATCCTGATAAAATGGGAACCATGGAAGGATATGACCTTCTGAATATCCAGAACTGAATTGGATCTGTTATTGAAACTCCAAAGTTTCAATTTACAGCTATAAGAACACGGCATCGGGCATTTACCTGATTACTCTTCGTCAGATAAAGGAGCCGGAATTTTCTCCGGATAACGGAAAAGATGGTTTTTTATCCGATCTCCGCGGGAAGACAATTACAAAGGAAGCCCCGGCTTATTTCCTGCACAAATTATACCTGCCGGCTCTATATTGGAAGGATGGCGGGGGAACGGACGAGATAGGATTTGGTGCCAGGGGCGGTGGTATCAGATACGGTAACAACCCTTACGTAGATTTCGACTTACAAGAGTTATGGTGCCATTTGTGGTCTATCGGATGGACCGGATACAACGAAGCTAATGCTATATGCCCAATATTTGAACGGTCGTCAGATTGCAGAGGCTGCAGCCTGACAGTAGAGATATCTGGTAATAAATTGTAAATCAATTTGTCTATGAAATCAACAGTAGTAAGATCCGGTATTTTATCAGTATTGCTGATATTATCGGTAACAGGCTTTTCGCAAAAAGACCCGTGGCTGAGTTTTAAACTCCCTGAGCCACTTAATCCTCCTTATTCATCTGCGGTTGGAGATTCTGTGGTATTATTTGTTGATGCTAATAACAGCAGGCTGATCTGGGCCTTTAATCTGAAAGAATCCTGCTGGAGGGAGTATCATGCGCCGTCAGGCATTGCACATACAGCCAGTATTATGGCAGGCAGGGGTGTTGCGATGATTAGCAATGATTCCATAATTATTGGCTTCAGTTCACAAAAGGATACCCTTGCGTATCTTTTTTATGAAGGGCTTCCGATGACCGGCGGGCAATACCGGGGTGCACAAAACGACCTGTGCTGGTTTTACACAAAAGAGAAAATCTATGTTTTTGACGGGACAGATGGCCGGTGGCATAGCTTTCCGGCTCCTGCCGGTGCTTTTAACGTGCTTGTCACTGCCAAAGAAAAGTATCTGGCATTTTTTACATCTACCACCCCAGCCAATTTCAGGGTATTAACGATTTATAATCAGCTGACAAAAAACTTTCACCAGATCCAGTTCGCTGACGAGTATCGTTATATTGAATATCTTGACGATGGACTGGTTTTTGTCAGAAGAAAGCCGGGATCTGACGACTATTACGGCAGTTTCACGGTAAAAAATGATTACATCGAGCAAAAAGCTATCCCGTGTGTGCTGGAAATAGCTAATAGGGTCTCCGACTCAGATTACACTGATTTTCATTACGAGCCCAGGTATTCAGTCCTGCTAACGGGACGCACACTCCCCTCTTCCGACTTTAAGATATATTACTATATAATAGGGTTTGATACCCGTCTGGGCTATTTCACGCGTGATTCAGTCATCAATGATATAAGCACCTATGAGTACAACGTATTCGTGGGTCCGGCCTATTCGCAAAACAGTTATGCTGTTGCCGCTAAGAATTATATGTATAAGGGTGAAAGATATGCCTCTGACCTCATAATATATAACGGACTTACAGGCTCTTTCTCAACACATAGTGTAAACCTTACAGGTGGTAAGTTAGGAATAATCATTCATCCAACAATAAACGCGGTCCTGGCTTCAGGCATACAACAATGGCCTTCCAATGTTCCGACATCATGGCAGGGTATTAATCCTTTTCAGGGAGGTCTGACCGAAACCATGATGTTCGATCTTCAAAAACATATGGCTTATGGTTCAAGTCACTTCTATTGCAGAGACTTCATTATGCATTCTTACCAGGTTGGAGATACATTAAGGTTATTGTGGTACAATTCAGTTTTTAACAAGATCCATAAATATATTGGTATAAAACCCAATACTTCCAGCTACAGTCTTAGGAGTGGAATTGATTATTGTGTCATCTCGGATATAAACAGAGACACCAGGAAAAAAATGTGATGTTCTACTATTCAGCCCTGACTGATTCTTTTGAAGAATCGGCTTATACAGGCTACAGTAATATTATGCCCCTTGATGAGTATGTGGTTTTGTTATATCCGGACATAAAAAAAACAGTAATATATGACCCTGTCAGGGGAGGAGAGGTCGCTGTTAATGCATACCCCGCGTCGGGTAATCATATTCAGACAACCAGACAGAGTGTGGTGGTTTATTCTGACCATACCTTTTACGCTTACAGCCGGGTCAAAAATAACCAGGCAACAGCACAGTTCCCGGAGAATCCGATATTTCCTCTGTTGAGAGAGTCTGATAAAGTGGTTTTCATACATGGAGCTTATAGCTTTGGTGCTTATGATGCTGACAGCAATGCATTTTATTTTAAACAGGTAGAACCGGGAGATCGGGTGCGCTCCCTCTACGCACAGGGAAACCTGGCCTGGGCCGTTACATCAAAAGGCTGGATGTATGTGTATGCTCCGGACAATAATCAGCAGACAACAGGAATAACCACTCCTCTCAGTTCTGAAGACCATTTGCACGCTTCAGTTTATCCAAACCCATGCAATGATCACCTGAAATTGCAATACAGGTCTGATGGGGCAGGTGTTGGCCGGATATCAATATCCTCTGTTGAGGGAATAATGATCAGACAATTTAAAATAAATCTGGTTCCCGAAGGTCTGCAGGAGATAACGATTGATACAAAAGCCATGCAACCGGGTATTTATATATTGAATATTATTACCGGTTCAGGATCAAAGACTTTACGCTTCATCCGGATTTAGATCCCGTTACTCCAGGTAAATCTAAGTTTTTGATTTCTCCATTTATATTTTAAATACTGCTACAAATATAAAGCTATATACTACTTATTACTGTGTCTGCAATTGCCCCGGTCTCCAAATGGTTCTTAAAATTTGCCATTTAATGATTTTTTTTAACTGAATATCCAGAACTGAATGGTATCTGTTATTGAAACTCCAAAGTCACAATTTACAGCTATAAGAACACGGCATCGGGCATTTAACTGATAACTCTTCGTCAGATAAGGGAGCAGGAATTTTCTCCGGATAACGGAAAAGATAGTTTCTAATCCGCTCTCCGCGGGAAGACAATTATAAAGGAAGCCCCGGCTTATTTCCTGCACAAATTATACTTGCCGGCTCTTCCTGTTCTTCCAACGTTATATTAATCAGATTACCTCACGGGATTGATCATGGATCTTTTCTGTATCAGTATTATCCGAATCCCTTTAATAATACAATAAGCATTAAGTATACGGCAGGAATAAACGAAACTAGTTTGCCGTAAACCTGGTACAGGACGAGCGGTCAGAGGTGAGATACAATTTATGGTCTTTGATGCGCATTTCCATTGAACTCCTTGCGCAGTAGCCTTTCTCGTATAAATCACGTGTGCTGTGGTCATGCTGGTCAGTGACAATATAGCGGATATTGGTTCCCATCTCACTTACCTCGACTTTCACAATAACCCGCTGATGGTTTTCCCAGCTCTGCGCTTTGTACATAAATGAATGATACCTCTTTACAGGCTTTCGATATTGATTGTACTCTCTTTGTGCACTTTCGATGTTAACCCGTGCCAGTTCATAAAGCTTTTCATTACCCGTTAATCCGGTTATAAATCCGACATTATTCTCCCCTCCGGTCCAATCCATAAAATCTTTTGATGCAAAATGGCTGTCGCCACGTACTATGATCTTTGTTTTTGGCCACTGCGCCCGAAGATATAATACCAGTTTCTGCAACAATCTGGCAATGTTGGCCTGTTTATCCCGGCGATCTGGTTTTAAAATGGTGGTTATCTGTTTACCCGACAGCCCTTCATAAATATGCAGCGGCATATAGCAGTAATCGTTGTAGTATTTATTGAACAGTGCCAGCCCCTGTTGCCCACAGGTGTCATTGTTGGTGTCCGTACAATCTAGAATGATTACAGAGGGAGCCTCTGAATATGAACCTATAAAAATATCTACCAGACATTTACCCGGTCGAAAAAGATCATTCCTTGTTACAGAGTTCTCCAAACGGCTCATCGTTGGCTGTGATGCAAGCAACTGGAGTAAGATAGAGAGGGGAATTCATTCACCCCCTCAAAGTAAAAACGTTCTGGATGAAATCGCTTCCGCACTTAAAATCCGGTATTCTTCAGGACAGTCATGGGCAAATTCTTTATCGTCCACATGCAGCCTCTTATTATCAGCCATAGGCCGGCTTAGCAAGCTACCTTCACTTTATGATTCAATAGAAAAAGAGGGTATCAAAGTGCAATATCAACACATGTGAAATATATTAATGCAGGTAGATAGTACCATAGTCTACTTCTTAAGGAATAATTTTCACTCGCTTAAGGCGATCTTATATAATCACCCTTATGATTTATCAGGAAACCTGCTCTTGTAATCAGTTGGGGAAGAGAATATTTGCAGGATGCAATTCGAAAGTCTATCTTTGTGAAAAACAAAAATATTACTTTAATGCATAGAATCCTGACAGATAATATGGATAAAATAAAAGCACTATGCATCAAACACAATGTAAAATCGTTACATGCATTTGGTTCTGTTTGTACGGATAAATTTAACACAAACAGCGACATTGATCTGTTAATATCTTTCAAACCCATGAATTATGCCGAGTATGCTGAAACATATTTTGATTTGGCTGAAAAATTTGAAATCTTATTTAAACGGCCTGTCGATTTAATAACGGACAAATCACTAAGTAATCCTTATTTTATCGAATCGATAAATCTGACAAAGATACCTGTTTATGAAGCTTGAAATAAAAAAACTGCTATTCGACATCAGAGAATCTGTGGAATCGATTGAAACATTCATTGGTGAAAAAAAAGACTTCATTTCTTATATGTCAGATAAAATGCTTCGAGGGCTGTGGAGCGGGAATTTGAAATAATTGGTGAAGCAATGAAGAGATTGGAGAAAATTGATTCTACCCTTGAAATCTCAAGTAAGAAGCAGATAATCAATATGAGGAATAGGGTAATTCATGGATATGATAAAGTTGACAATGAAATTGTTTGGGGAACAATAATCAGGCACCTTCCTAAACTAAAGCAGGAAATCGATAACCTGTTGAAATAGAAAATATCTCTTTCTCGATCAGGAAAAAAATTTACCAAAGCACTCAGAGAATATGACAGCAGTGTTTGGTTTCCCCGTATTTATCTTTAACACCACATCACCCGAAATAAAGCAGATATCTTAAACTTTCCGGGCTGCCGGTTGTTTATATTATGAGGTAATTTATTGATACGGAATATGCTTTTGCAGAAAACAGGGTTGTTATTATCAGGGTTGATCATGATGCTAAACGCATCATGCATGGAAAAGAATCTGCTGCCGCCGGACGAAGATCCCCCGGCGGATCCGGAAATAAGTGTCAGCACAGTCCTTACAGGCTATGAAATAATCTGGGGGATGGATTTTCTGCCGGGAGGCGACCTGGTCTTCGGCGAAAAAAGAGGTAAGCTTTACAGACTCAGTAACGGAACAGTGAAGGAGATCACGGGCTTTCCCGAGGTCTTCCCGTCAGGACAGGGGGGACTTCTGGATATCAGGGTACATCCGGACTATGCTGCAAACGGCTGGATCTATGCCAGCTATTCAGGTTCATTGCCCGGAGGCTCAGGCCAGCTGAACCTGATCCGCTTTAAAATAATCAACGACCAGGTACAAAATATTGAAAATCTTTTTTCTTCCGGAGGAATAAACACCTGGTACGGGCATTACGGAAGCCGCATACTGTTTGACAGGAATAAATACCTCTACCTGAGTATAGGTGAAGGCGGACCCACTTCTTTGGGAGGCCCGAAAAGCCCCAATCTCAATGCGCAGGATACAAAGTCAAACTGGGGAAAGATACACCGGTTCAGGGATGACGGAAGCATTCCTGATGACAATCCCGTCCTTCCCGGAAACACAGGTCCTTCCTCCATCTGGTCGTATGGCCACCGGAATCCCCAGGGACTGGCCCTGCACCCGGAAACAGGAGAGGTCTGGTCATCGGAACACGGCCCTATGGGCGGAGATGAACTGAACATCATCAAAAAGGGACTCAACTACGGATGGCCGCTGTATTCCATCGGTATCAACTATGACGGATCACGTATATCATCAGGACATACTGCCGAAGGCATAGAACCCCCTCTCTATACCTGGACACCTTCAATCGGTGTCTGCGGAATAACCTTCATTACCAGCGACAGTTTCGGGGCATGGAAAGGAAACCTTCTGGCATCCGGCCTCGCTTTGCAGAAACTTTACAGATGCGTGGTGAAGGACAACAAGGTCACGGAAGAGACCGAACTGCTGACCGGATACGGCAGAGTACGAAATGTGATCCAGGGTCCGGACGGGAATATTTATGTTTCTGTTGAAGGCCCGGGAAGGATACTCAGGATCTCACCACAACCCTGAGGGAAAACGTTCTGGAAAGTCACCTTCCGCACCACCCGGGCTCACGCCTGATGAAAAAATTACAGAGAGAAACGGGCTTATCCGGTCTGATGTAATCCCGGGTCACACAGCCCCGGCGTAATTCCCCTTCCTCATACAGCCCCGGCGGGATTTCCCTTTCCTCATACAGCCCCGGTTAAAGCAATTATATCCCTTCCCGCGCTTTCCGACAGAACCTTTCAGTATTTAGTTCCCTGATTCAAACAATGAAAAACAGGAAAATTATTTCCCCGGAATAAGATCTGTCAGCCGGGAACAAACCGATGTCTTCTTTGTGAATATTAACGTATATTTGAGTCAGAGAAACAAAAAAGTCAGATAATACAAAAACATAATTTCTCATGGAAGCGCATCATATACTGATTGTAATAGGAATAGTACTGTTCATTGCCGAAATATTCCTGCCGGGTTTTATTGCAGGTTCGCTGGCAACCGGGTGTTTCCTGGCAGCACTTGCTTCTTTCCTGGGACTGGCGATTAAATGGCAGATATTAATATTTTCGCTTGGTGTGCTGGTCACATTTTTCACTATCAGACCCCTGATGATTAAACTGGAGAAACGTTCGGGCGGAAAAATTAAAACAAACCAGGAAGCCCTGATTGGCAGGACGGGGAGAGTGGTAGAGACAATCAATAATCATGAAAATACCGGCCGTATCAGTATCGACGGTGATGTGTGGCGCTCCAGATCGTCAGATGACTCAGTGATACAGGAAGGAACAAACGTCGAGATCATCAGTATATCCAGTATAATCCTCATGGTTAAACCTTTAAAATAAATCACATATGGGAGCAATCATAATCTTCGGGGCAATAGCCCTGTTCGTGATAATCTTTGCAGCTGCCGGGTTCAAGATCGTCCAGCAGGCTGAAACGATGATAATCGAAAGACTGGGAAGGTACAACAGGACACTCTCTTCCGGTATCAACATTATCTGGCCGGTAATAGACAAACCAAGAGAGATAATATGGCGTTATGTTACGGAAGATGAAGACGGACGTAAAGTTGTCAGGTTCAGGACAAGGAACAGAATTGACCTCAGGGAAACGGTTTATGACTTCCCGCGGCAGAATGTGATTACAAAGGATAATGTAAATGTTGAAATCAATGCCCTGCTGTATTTCCAGATCATGGACCCCGCCCGGGCAATATATGAGATTGAAAACCTGCCCGATGCCATAGAGAAGCTAACCCAGACCACCCTGAGGAATGTCATCGGGGAACTGGAACTTGATGAAACACTCAGTTCAAGAGATACCATAAACTCGAAACTCAGGATAATCCTCGACGATGCAACAAACAAATGGGGAGTGAAAATAAACCGGGTGGAACTTCAGGATATCAATCCCCCGCAGGATATCAAGACTGCCATGGAAAAACAGATGAGGGCTGAAAGGGACAGAAGGGCTGCCGTTCTTGAGGCAGAAGGACAGAAGAGATCGAGGATCCTTGAGGCGGAGGGGTTCAAGGAATCGGAAATCAACAAGGCCGAGGGCGAGAAACAGGCTGAAATACTCAGGGCCGAAGGTCTTGCACAGGCCAGGGTAAGGGTTGCAGAGGCAGAAGCAAAAGCCATAACCCTCGTTACCGATGCCCTGAAGAACAAGGAAAGCGATCCCGTAAAATACCTGATTGCCGTCAGATATATAGAAACATTATCGGAAATGGTATCCGGAAAGGATAACAAAACCATTTATATGCCTTTCGAGGCAACGGGAGTGCTCTCTTCACTGGGAGGCATAAAGGATATATTGTCGAAATAGAATTGCAGTTTCTCCAGGACTTTAAATGGTTCCGGAAAAATGACGGCACCAGGGATATATTGCCGGCATCCTTTTCAGTTCTTCATTCAGGGTTCAGGCCTTTTGTGCGTATTAGTGCCCCGTCAGCGGTAGATCCATCTGAGATCAAGCATTGTAATCTGAGTGACTGCCAGACCGGTTCCGGCAGGCCGGTTTCCCGCACAATATCCCAGGAGTACATTTCTGCCCGTGAAATGAATTGCTGTATAGCAATACCACCCGTCAGGATCATCTTCAATGTTTTTAATCCTTTCCCAGGTTTTGCCTTCATCCTTCGAAACGGCAATGGTAAGGGGTGTTCTTTTCCCTTTCATTTCGGGATCTTCACCACCATTATTATTCCAGACCATAAGCAGATCGCCCGTGGAAGGAATCCTTTCTATTGAAGCCGGAGACATGGGCGATCTGATATCACTTCTTTCCACCGGACTCCACGATTCTCCCCTGTCAGCGGAATAGGACAGATATTGCACACCGGCATCGGTACGGACAAACATCATTATATTCCCCGTCCTTAATTCAACCAGGCCTGGTTCCTGCGTCACGATTCCGCCGGGATTCGGCACTTCACTGCCTGCCTTCCAGGTACGGCCGTTATCATCCGAATAATAGCTGAACAGGCGGCCTTTGTTGTTCCACCGTGAACTGCCGTATTCCTGGTGAAGGGCCACTGCAAGAACAAGTCTGCCATCTCTGAGCTGGATGACCCTGCCGTTGTTCAGTACAAAATATCCTTTCCGGTCCATAATGCACGGCTGAGGCTCACTCCAGGTCTTTGTTTCATCATCAGACAGCCTGATCATCGGGATACAGTCGTCAGCAGAATTTTTCCTCAGGTAGAAAAGAGCTATCTCACCATTCTGAAGCCTGAGAAGCGACACGGACATGACATTCATTTTACCTTCCTGTTCAATGATCATGCGGCTTTCACTGCTCCATGTCCTTCCCCCGTCTTCCGAACATATCCCTGCCAGGTATGCATTGTCATTGTCATCTCCGGAACCACCCGTATACCGGGAATAGATAAACAATATCCTTCCGTCCATAAGAGTAATAAAATCTCCTTCACTGTTCCTCGGATTTCCCGGCCCCGGTTCAAGCCTCAGGATAATTCTTTTTCCTGCAGACTTCCCCCTGTCTTTTTCCCCTGATATATTTCCCGGGGAAAGCAGGGATATTAAAAGACACAGAATCAGTACCGGCATGTCGCATCAGTATTATTCCTGTCCTGGCGGAACCGCATCACAGGTCAGCACTGATCAGGTATTCACCTTCAGCCAGCTCGAATCTCCCGCTGCTCATTCCCTCAGGAACAATGTTTTGCAAAGGTTTTCCTTCCCTGACCTTCTCTATCCTTTTAACAACGGAAGGCTGAAGATCAACAAGAGCTTTACTTCCCCCGGGTATCCTGACACGGTACTGAACAGCATCCGTTCCCTGTTTCTTCCAGTCAGATACGATTTCTCCCCGGGGTGAATGCCAGGAACAGTTCACATAATCAAGGCCGCCTGGAACAGCAGGGGAAATGATGAATCTTTTAAATCCCGGCTCATCCGGAAGCGGGCGGATTCCTCCAAGCCAGCGGTAAAACCATTCCGACACCGTACCGAACATGGGATGACAGTTTGAATATACATTATCGCTTTCCTTCCAGGTTTCCCAGACCGTTGTAGCACCGCGGCTGATCATATGACCCCATCCCGGATATTCAGTACTGTTAACAACGGCAAAAACCTCCCCGGGCGATGCATACTCCGAAAGTGTTTCCAGAATATATTTTGTTCCGAATATCCCGGTTGAAAAATGCCCGGACGGACCGTTTCTTACTGCAGCCCTGAGTGAATCCGCGGCTGCTTCAATCTCATCATCAGGAACAATACCATGATAAAGCAAGGCGGAAAATAGTGTCTGACGGTTTATTTTACCCTTCACGGGCTTGTCCCAGAACTCTGCCCTGACAAGCAATCTGAGCCTTTGTGCAAGCTGTTCGTATTCTCTTTCTCCATCCCTGTCGCCCATTATGCCGGCAAAGGTCTGCATTATTTCTGCACACTGCAAGTAATGGCATGTTCCGGTCAGTTCCACAGGAACCGGTTCAAGCGATTCATGGTCACTTAATCCTTCATGAACCATTCCTTCAGGATGAATCCGTGCAACCTTTTCCATCCAGCGTTTATCCGCCTCATAGTACTCCCTTACAATATCCAGATCGTTGTAATACAGGTACAGGTAATACTGGGTGATAAGGAAAGCTGATTCCCAGCTGATGCCGCAGTATGCAATACCAACATAGGGCGCTGTGTCCACAAAGGAGGAATCATTCATCGCATCCACCCAGTCCAGTATCGTCTTGCGATAAAACGACTGCATGTTGAAATTGTAAATAAAGGATTCGCATGTTGCATTCAGGTCACCCCCGTAACCGAATTTCTCCCTTGCCGGGCAATCAGACTGAACGCTTACAAGATTTGCCCTGAAGGTCCTTTCCGTTATCTCCTGTATTGAGTTCAGGAGACCGGAAGAACAGGAAAAGTGATTCGGCCTTTGAATATCCGTATGGATGAAGAGGCCGGTAATATCTTCCGGATCCGGCTGATAAGCCAGACCCGAGATTTCCATATACCTGTAGGTATGAAATGTAAAATCCGGTGTAAACCGGGTTTCGTTTTCCTCTCCGAAAATAAAACTGTCGGTCTGCCATGCAATATCAGGAGCACCCGGACCTCCGGTTCCCTTGCTCTTGATCTGACCGGCAACAGCAGTCATGGGATTAAGGCTCCCGTCGTCATAGATTCTCTCTCCGAAGCGGAAAACAACAGTATCTCCCCTGTTGCCCGAGAGCCTGATCCTGTATGTTCCGGTAAAGTTTACCCCCATATCGGCAATGTATTTCCCCCTGGAAGGAGAATAGATTTTCACCGGTGTGATCTCTTCAGTAATCCTCACAGGAGGAAAAAATGATCTTTCCAGCCTGCCTCCGGGGCCGGTATCCGCTACTGCCGTCTGCCATGCACTGTCATTAAAACCGGCTTTGTTCCATCCCGGCAATTCCTTCCCGGCGTCATAGGTAACACCGATATACACATCGTTTTTCAGAAGCGGTCCGTAAGCATATTTCCAGCTTTCATCACTTACTATTTCTTCGGTTTTCCCGTTCCCGTACTTAATGCGGAGGATGGCTATGAAGGCCGGTTTCCCCACCGGTACAACATCCCTCATATTACGGTGCCCCCACTTGCGGAGAGGAAGGGGATTGAAAAAACCGTTTCCCAGAGAAACTGCCAGACAGTTGGCTCCCTCCTGAAGGAGTGACGTGACATCATATTCCGGATAAAAGATTCTCTTTGAAAAATTCGTCCAGGCAGGATCCAGAACATTATCATCTGGGGAACGGCCATTGACAAAAACCCTGTAATAGCCGGCAGCTGCAATATATAATCGTGCACTGCGGACATTCCTGTCAGCTTTGAATTCCTTCCGGAACAGTGGTGCAGGCTGATCTGAATAGAACAGCGAATCACTCTCAGGCAGGGGCCGGGCATCAGTTATCCATTCAGCTGCCGGGTTTTCAGTAAATACATCATTGTCTTTTTCCCCTTTGTTCCCCTTGCAGGAAAACAGGAAAACCAGAATGATTATCAGACTGTATTTTGTCAAGTTATTATGCTTTAATTGTCGTCGTTCCTGTTTTTCCTAATTGTCCCTTGAAATGAACTTATTGATTCTCCGGAGCCCGAGAGCCAGATAGATACGGAATACCCCGTAAAACACAAGGGCTATACTGATCAGTGACACCACAAAAATTCCGGCAAACACGGGACTTATTATGAAAATTATTGATGCAATGATTCCCAGGATGCCCAGCGCCAGGAACCATCCCCAGCCACGTACTCCAATGATCTGCAGTTCGATGGCTTCTCCCACACTCCATACGGAACGGAACAGTACCCAGAAACCGACAAGATAAAGCAGAATGGTTGTCAGCAATGTTGACGGAATGATCAGTAAAATAATACCGAAGATCACTTCCAAAATGCCGTTCATCAGACCCCATCCCCAGCCGCGCATTACGTTATGGTTGCTCAAGGCAAAACCAATATCGGAGATTCCGCTGATAAAGAACATTGCAATAAACACATAGATCATGGCGGTCAATGTTTCAACAGGGGTTACCAGTGCCCATACAGCCAAAAAAATTGCCAGTAACCCCACAAGAAGCGAGATCCACCAATGCTTCACCTTTCGTTTCAGTTTTTTAAAAAGCTCTTCCATAATTAAGATTTTTTTGGTTAGTGATTACATTCAAATGACTCTCTGACTCATTGCCAGAAAAGTTGGTGAATAAAAAAATCCCTGGTTGCGGGTTAAAACAAATATACTGAATAGTAACAATAAATAATTCCCTGACGATATAATTCCGCACCCCTTTACTTATCCTACTCCCTCGGAAGGGGTTCAGCATGCCGGAAAATACAGGGTGTTTTTTTGTCTTTCCCATGCCGGTCTTGCAGGCAATCAACTTTTCATTATCTTAAAAACCTGATTTGAAAAAGTAAATTAATCTATCCGTCATGAAAATATTCTTCAGAAAATCACTGATTTTAACAGCTTTGCTGATAGCAGCAATGGCAACGGTCTCTGGACAGGGCCTTTCAGATTTCAGTGCAGAACCTTCAAAGGCTGCGGGAAAATCATCCATTGTCAGCACCAACAGATTTAACGGCTATACAAATCACTGGCAAAATTATTATTACGAATGGCACAGGTATGGCAATATGTTCAAAATAGCCCTGCCGGAAACGGAACTTGCAATACTGCAAAGCAAGATTGATATTGCGGAAGACATGGGTATGCCCGGCCTGCTGATGCAGGAGGGGTTTATCTCTGCACTGCTCAGCGAACCATACACTACTCTTCAGAATCCTTCCCCTGATGAACTGGAGAACACTATACGCCGGCAGGAAGGAAATATCCTTGTTATAACTGACCCTGCCGGACCCCTGGGCCGGGTGCTTGAAGAAAAAGTCGGCGGCATTTTCGGATGGGTAAAAGACATGAACAGCTACCAGCTAAGTGACGTTGATCTGGAAGTGGTAAAAGCTTTCTTTCTTACAAGGGGAAACAGGCATCTTTTTGTAATATCATCCGGATCGGAAGAAAAAGCCCGGCAGCTTCACTCCCTGACAGAAAGGACTTCAGCCTTTATGCAATCATATAACATGTTTAAGGGCTGGCACGGTATCAACACAACACTGTATATCGTAACCTGTTCACCCGGACATCCGCTGGAAGTGATCGGGAAAGGAATGAATGAAGGCAACTCATGGTTTATTTTCGACGGATATATAGCTCAGTACGGAAAGGAAAAACTTGAAGGCTGGGTGAATGAGGTCAATCTGCCCGTGGTGGCAAATACAGGCTATTCACCGGTATTCGGCTGCACGGACTATAAGGATCTGCAGGTTCAGAATTATATGGCATCCCGGCAGTATATGATCGACTATGCACATTCGAAAGGCGGTTATGCTTTCCGGGAAGTGTTTGATCCTGCAGCCGACAAGTTCAGATACGATGGCTATTTCGTGCATCCCGGCAACAAGGAACAGATAGACAATGAAAATGTTCCGTTTATACTTAAAACGGGTAACCTGAGCGATAACCTGACATCATCAATGGTATTGTTTATTGAAAAGGACAGTCCGCTGAGCAATGAGTCGATATGGGATGCAATCATGAACAGGCGGGCTGTGGCCGTTCTGGAGAAGGCAAACATGATGGGACCTGCAGAATACAGGAATGTGCTGGGACTGCTTTATCTCGACAGGATATACCTCGAAGAGTATTTCGGGGATAATCTGGATATATCCGCACAGGTTGAAGGGTACAACCTGATTGTTACAATGGAGAATCATTCTTCCCTTCCGCTGACCGGAAATCTGGAGGTCGTCACATCAGACAAGGTAAGGGCCGGCGAGAAACTGAAGGAAAACATAGTCCTGCCGGTAAATGAAAAAAGACAGTTTGTTATTCCCCTGCAGCCCCTGAAGGAAGCTATGGGGAACACCAATCCCGTAGCTGTTCATTTTTCATACGGAAACCGGACCAAAAGCACCGTGACCCTTCTTGACATGCCCCCGGCAATTTCGGTAAACCAGCTGCTTTATGGTCATTCCCCGGAAATTCACTTTCCCGTTACCGTGCACAATTTTTCAGATAGTAAATCTGTTGCCGTGGAAGTAAATGTGTTTAAAAAAGACAATCTCCGAAAAGCTGTTTTCAGGCAATCAAAGGTATGCGAAGCAGAAAAAGCTGCATTCACAACCTGCGACTTTAACCTTCGCCTCGGTGCCGGTGATTACATTGTAAAAACAAGTGCCCTGGGGATGACTGCGGAGAGTCAGCTGGGTGTCGGCCGGGCGGCAGGAACAACCTTTGTCTATGAAGTTGACCTGAACAGTGACGGTATTCCTGAATACCGCATGGAGAACGATTCTGTCAGGATCACACTCTTACGGACAGGTGCAAGGGTAATTGAATATATCGTGAAAAGCAGGAATGACAACGTGCTGTTCAGAAAATGGCCGGAGAAAAACAATCGTCATGATGCGCCCTACAGAATGAGGGGCTACTACCCCTATGGCGGCTTTGAGGATTTCCTGGGACAGGCCAGTATGGAAACCCACAGGGTTTATGATGCAAAAATTGTCAGGGAGAAAGGGGATTATGTTCAGGTGGAAATGGAAACTGATTATTATGGCAACCACCTGAAAAAGATATTCACTCTCTACGGCAATTCTCCCCTGCTGGAAGTAAGGTTTGAACTGAGATTCAAAAACAGGGAGGCCAATATGCTGGGACCGCAGCCCATTCTGGAACTGGGCAGGACACATGGTCCGGAAGATGTCTTCTTTGTACCTTCTGAAAAGGGACTGGAAGAATACAGGATGCTTCCCGAACAGAAATATGGCTGGGCCTTTGACCTGAAAGAAGGGTGGAATGCCGGTTACGACACAATGGAAGATATTGCCTTCGCGGGAGCATTTCCAGTATGGCAGCCGGTCTTCCTGCATATGTACTTCTGTACTCCCGGGGATATTCTTCCTCCAAGCCAGGGCAATATTGAAGCACCTCACTACTATGTAGAGTTTCAGCCCTGGGTACGGATTCCCATGAATACCATAATGTATTTTTCATATTATCTGTGGGGAAGCGGCGGACGATGGGAAAATGCCGTTGAGGAACTGAAAAAGAGAAATCTTATAACCGTAAAATAAAGAATATCACAGGACAGAAATATTAAAACCCGTATTATTATGTGTTATTTTTGCGGGTTCATTTACGGGGCATGAAAGCAGACAAAAAAGAAGCATGGGCATATGCAGGTCTTTCACTGATGACACTGATCATCGGTTTCTCCTTCATATTTGTCAAGATAGCCCTGAGGTATGCTTCTGCCATTGATCTGCTGGCACATCGCTTTACGGCAGCTACAGCCGGGTTGTTGCTGTACTATATTTTTTACAGGAAAAGCCGGCCCGCCATCAGCCGCGAAAACATACCAACACTCCTTTTGCTGTCGTTATTTTATCCGCTGTTGCTTTTTGGATTTCAAACCCTTGGATTAAAATATACAACTGCTTCAGAGGCAGGCATCCTTTCGGCAATAACACCTGTCATCACCGTCATCCTGGCCCTGATCTTTCTAAAGGAAAAGAACAGCCTCCTACAGAACATATGCGTTTTATTGTCTGTTTCGGGGGTAGTGTATATCATGTACAGGAACGGACTGAATCCTGTAAGCGGGGCCAGCATGAAGGGCAACATGCTCATTCTGCTCTCAGTACTGTCAATCGCCTTCTATTACGTCCTCGGAAGAAAGGCCAACAGGCAGTATAACTCAATGGATATCACCCTTTTCATGAGCGTAACTGCCTGTATTGTGTTTAACCTTGCAGCAATTACCCTACATCTGAAATCGGGAACTCTTTCCCACTATTTCGGGGTATTCAGATATTCCGGATTTCTCTGGCCAATACTTTACCTTGGCATTTTATCAACGTTTCTTACGTCGTTCCTGGGCAACAATGCCCTCTCGGTGATACCTGCAGCACAGGTGTCAATATTCAATAATTTCAGTCCCGTGTTATCCGTCTTCGGCGGAGTCCTCTTCCTGAACGAAACACTGCATGTTTGGCATATTATCGGCGGTGTAATGGTTCTTGCCGGAATTATCGGCGTAAACATCTTCAGAAATAAATAATTCAGAAGCGAATCCTTACTTGTTCAGAACGGAAAATCACTTCCAGAGCTCCCTGCACATATCCCGGTAAAAGCTTAGATCCAGACCTGAGGATTTCATCAGTTGTGTATCGCGTGCCAGTTGTTTCGGAGGGCCGCAGGCAATTATCCGGCCATTTTTAAGTATTGCCATACGGTCGCATAATGCAATAACCGGCAGCACCAGCTGGGAGGTAATTACAAGTGTCGAATCCAGTGAACTTATTATTTCCATCAGCTGAATAACCATTGAAGGATCGAGACTGGAAAAAGGTTCATCGAAAGCTATTATCCCGGGCCGTATTGACAATACTGTGGCCAGGGCAACTCTCTGGCGCTCCCCCTGGGACAGTTGATGAGGAGTCAGTTTCTCAAAACCGTTCAGCTTAAGTGATTCAAGGGTTTCCCTTACACGGTCTTTCACTTCTTCCGGCGCCATTCCGAAATTAAGAGGTCCAAAAGCTACATCTTCCTCTACAGTTGGATTGAAAAGCTGATCATCAGGGTTCTGAAAAACAAGTCCGACAAGCCGCCTTATTTCTGAAAGAGTTGATTTTGCAACTGGTATTTCTCCTATTCTGATTTTTCCTTCTCCCGTCAATATACCATTGAGATGCAGTAAAAGAGTTGATTTGCCCGAACCTGAAGGTCCGACTATTCCAAACTTTTCCCCGGGAAGAATGTCAAGAGACACTGATTTTAACACTTCTTTCCCCGGCGTATAGGAAAAGCTCAGTTTTTCTATTTTTATGCCAGCGGCCATACTATAAGAATATTCTGATTAACAAGAGCAGGATGATGAATAATCCGGAAAAAACGATATCTGTCAGTCCTAAACGGGAAATTTCCATATCGGGAAATTCACCTTTGAAGCCTCTCGAGAGCATTGATTTGTAAATAAATTGCGACCGCTCCCAGCTGCGCAGGAATATAACAGCCACCTGATTGCCCATGGCTTTTATTCTGCCGGTACGGATATGTCCGGGAGTCCGGCTTTCCCGTGCCCTTGATGTTTTAAGGGCTTCGTCGGCAATAAGAAATACATAACGATATAAAAGGGCTGAAATAGTAGTTATCAGCGAAGGCATTTTCAGTTTCCGTAGAGCATGCAGAAGTCTGTGAAGCTTTTCCGTGGAACCCAGTATTATAAGGATGATAACAGACAGAAAGGATTTGAAAAGTATGGTTAATCCGGCCGAAATGATTATCTGCCGGTTTTCAAGAAAAAACTCACTCTTTGAAAGATAAACCGACAGTGGATAGAAAAACGCAGCCATTAAGATAAAGGGTGAAACGATCAGCAAACGTTTCAGAATGTAAACCGGGGGTACTTTGCTGAACGCAGCCACAATTATCACCACGGATGAATAGAACAAAAAAGGAATTGGTTCTCCGTACCTGGGTTCGGAAACAATGATTAAAATTCCCGCAAGAGCAGCGATTATTTTTATCCGCGGATCAAGCCTGTGTACCGGTGAATCGAGATGGCTGTACCTGTCTGCTAAATCGTGTCTCAATACATTGTTATTTACTGTCTGCAGCTTTTTTTGCCCTTAGACCGTAAAAAATGCCAGTGATACCGAAGATAATTGACAAGCCGGTTATTATTCCTGCGGTTCTGCTCATCCCACCGTGTGCCGTTGCTGTGGCTGCCAGGGATTCTCCGGGTGCATCCTCCTCATTAGCAGAAACGCCGGCCTGAACATTAACCGCTAATCTTTTCATATGTCCTTTCTGATCGTCAACAACAAAAATCCATTCCCCTTCCGTATCCGGCTTAAAGAGAAAATATCCGTTTTTATCCGTTTTGCCAGATTGCCAGACATTTTCCACAGCGGCCGGAGAATAAATGCTTACCATTGCATCAACAAGAGGCTGGGTTGGAGAAAATGAAGATCTTACTGCAACAATCTCGCCGTGCATGACAAATTCCACATTTACACCGTGAGCTCCTGCCCATTGTGCCGTGACAAGCATCAGTACGGCAATCATTAAAAATGGTTTCCTGATCATAATAATGTTATTTTAGTTGTTTATGGTCTGCATGTGAGCCATTCAGTATCCCCGGTTTTACCTTGCGCAGGAAGACAACTGCTGAAAGAGTTATACCTGCTTCAATTGCTGCAACCACAAGATAGATGGCCAGTATCATAGCTATTGCACTTTCATAGCCCGTTATTATGAATTCTGCAGTCATAAGCAGGGCAGGAATGATAATGCCTGTGAATCCCGCCAGCAACGCCCTGATATATTCCGGCAGCTTTTTGATGCGCCATATGATCCGGGCCAGCAGGGCCCCGCTTCCCATGTTGATTGCATTCAGACCCAGGGTGATCAGTCCGTCATGCTGGAATATAAGCGATTGAAAAAGCAGTACTGTAAAAATAACGGGAAAACTTCGCCTCCCGAGAATGATACCGGCAATACCAAACAAACCCAGATGGATTGATGTGCCGGCCATGGGAAAATGAATCAGTGATACAACGAAAAGTGCTGCACCTGTCATGCCCATGGCGGGAATCTCATCACTGTCCGTGCCGCGTGCACTGGCATAAATAATTCCTGCAGCAGCCACGTTTGCAGCAATACATACCGGAAGATTTATTATACCATCTGAAATATGCATTAATTGAAATTCTGCTGTCGCAAATTCCTGGTTTCGGGTTTTGAAATCAAAAAGATAAAAATAAAAAATTAAATGATATCCTGACAGATTGCAGATTCACTTTGTTTAGATAATCCTGCAGCGGATAAATAAAGGATAGAATGATCTTCTCCTCAACAATTAACCGGAATCTTCAGCTTCCTGATCAGCAGGAGTGCATCAGCGATCCGTTCAGGAATTACAGATATCAATAACTCTTAAATAATTTAGCTCTCGCTTCTTGCAACAGGGAAATTATTCTCTTACAGGCTTTCAGCCTAGTCTTGAACTTATCTCATCAGCCAGTTTTTCAACAGATTTCAAATCATCCTCCCCGGGGTAGCCCTTCACCAGAACAGGCTCAATCAGTTCCGCCTTTATATTGGGAATCATTTCAGCAATCCTTTCAATTGCCTTTCCTCCCCATCCGTATGAAGCCATAACGGATGCATATTTCAGCTTCGGCTTGAGCATGTTTGCCAGCCTCACGGCATAGGTGACCACAGGATGCGGATCGGCCTGAACCGTCGGTGTCCCTACCACAATAGCAGCAGCATCCACCAGACTTATTGCCAGCTTGCCGATATCCGTCACGGAAAGATCAAACTTACTGGCTTTAACACCTCTCTGCTCAAGGGCGGCAACAAGATGATCCACCATCTTTTCAACACTGCCGTGCATTGAAATATAAGGGATCACCACCGTGTTCTTTGTTTCATCCGATATCCAGTCACGGTAGGCATCCATTATAAATCCGGGTTTGTCATACATCGGTCCGTGACTCGGAGCAATAATTTCAATATCATACTCATCAAGCAGCGGCAGGTTCTTTTTAATGAAATTCCTGAACGGCATCATGATTTCTGCATAGTATCTCTTGGCTGCTTCATACACCTGGCATTCATCCGTAACATACATATCCGTGGTAGCCAGGTGCGATCCGAACAAATCACATGTAAAAAGAATTTTATCCTCCTTTAAATAGGCGAGCATCGTCTCGGGCCAGTGTACCCATGGAAAATGAATAAATTTCAGTGTTTTGCCACCCAGGGAAAGTTCCTCACCGTTATCAGCCGTGATGATCTTCTCTTCCGCAATGAACAGATGATTTATCAGCAGATCCTTTCCCTTCGGTGATGTAATCACCATTGCATCCGGATATTTTTCCAGGACAAGGGGTATGGACCCGGAATGATCCTGTTCCGAATGAAGAGAAATAATAAAATCAAGCTTTTCTACATTTTCAAGGTAGCCGGACAAAATATCTTCCAGTGCCGGATCAACGGTATCAATCAATACGGTTTTCTCACTTCCCCTGACAAGATAAGCATTGTAACTGGTGCCGTCAGGCAGTGGAATGAGTGAATCAAATAAACGCCTGTTCCAGTCTGTGGCGTTCAGAAAGAACACATTCTCCTTAATTTGTCGTGCCATGATAATTTTCTCCTTGTTTTATTTGTTGATATTATTTATGCTGTAATCAGCTGTATTATAATTTGTTTCGTCAGACCAGCCCCGGTATAACCTGTTTCAGCAACAGTTTGCACCGCACGCAGTGACATTTCAGTTTGTCACTGCCTGATTTAACTGCCTTTCCTGCTGCAGATTAATTCAGATAGTTCTTTCCCGGAACTGCTCCGTTTTGCAATCACCCTGAACTGATCTGTCTTACAATCACCCGAAACTGATCTGTCTTACAATTACCCCGAACTGATCTGTCTTACAATCAACCTGAACTGAGCCAGATGGTGATTACACCTGTGTCCTGCAGGATGTGCCAAAATTAAGCAATAAATGTTTAACGGAATAACTTAGGCAGAATCTTACAGTGTCCTTTTCGTTTGTATTGATACTTTCCGATCCTGATTAGGCCCGGAATACTGCCGGCCAGTTTGCATTAAACCGCCTTGTCCCACAATTAGTCTGCAAGGATGTTAAACGTTCCGTGACGGAAACACAAGATTCTTACAAGCGGATCAGATAGTCAGACATAATGGCTAAAACCATGAATGAACAACTTCAGGTATTCCCGCGAACTTCTAAAAGTGGCAACTGGTCGGGCTGATTTTTAAAAATGAAAAATATTTGCTATTCTTGTTCGAAAAATTTTCAGGGCTGACTTTTTTAGAAGAAGACGAAATAATTTCCAAATGATGTATATAAACTGATAAATGATTTATGATATGAATAAGATTAACAGAAGACAATTTCTTGAGAAAGCAATTCTATATAACGGCTCCCTTGTTTTCGGTGCATCATGGTTCACATCAGGCTTTAATTATTTGTTCCCTCAGTCGGCTTCTGATTACTACCTGCCTATCCAGCCGGATAATCCTTCAATAGCCAGATATGAAAAAAAATGCAAAGGATGCCGCGAATGTATAGCAGTATGCCGGGATGTCCAGAAAGTTTACGGAACATACAAATCTTCCAAAACGCATCACGTGTGTATCAACTGCGGGGCTTGCCTGAAATACTGTAAATACGGGGCAATGTCTGAAAAATATAACTGGGAGGATGTTCTGGCAGCCATCGATGATCCGTCAAAAATTGTCATCGCGTCTGTTTCCCCTGCAGTACCTGCAGGAATAGGAGATTATTTCGGGATGCCTCCCGGCTCCTACTTAGCGGGCAATATCATAAGTGCATGCCGCAGTATTGGCTTTGACTATGTACTTGACACCAATTTCAGCGCTGATCTGACAATAATGGAAGAAGCTCATGAACTACAGAAGCGCATTGAGGGGAAGGTCAACATGCCACAGTTTACCAGTTGCTGCCCTGCATGGGTTAAATACGTTGAAATGTATTATCCCTCATTGATAAACCATCTGTCCACCACAAAAAGCCCTATAGGAATGCAGGGCACCCTGGTCAAGACGTATTTTGCCGGGAAAAATGATATTGCTCCTGAAAATATCATACATGTGGCCATAGCTCCCTGTACGGCAAAGAAATATGAAATCACGCGCGAGGAACTGGGAATAAACGGAATGCGCAGTACCGATTTTGTGATTACCACAAACGAGCTTGCCATGATGGTAAAATCACGCGACGTGGATCTGTCGGCAGCCGATGGCGTTTTTGATCCCTTAATGGGTACAGCATCCGGAGGCGGAAAACTGTTTGGCAATACCGGTGGGGTTATGACTGCGGCAATAAGAACTGCCCATTTCAATATCACCGGTAAGAATCCTTCTTCCGATCTTATAGAATTAAAGGGTGTACAGGGACTTAGCGGAATGAAAAGTGCCGAGGTCAATATTGCCGGCACTACTCTCAAAGTCGGTGTATGCTATGAAATGAGAAATGCCCGGCCCCTTCTGGAACAGATAATGGCCGGCACATGTGACTATGATTTCATTGAAGTCATGGCCTGTCCCGGCGGATGTGTGGGAGGTGCCGGACAACCTGCACTTAGCCCGGAAATACTGGCCAGCCGCATTGAGGCACTTGAGTCAGCCGATTCTCAGGCAACAACACGGTTTTGTCATGAAAATCCGGAGATTAAAGCCATATATAAGGAATTTCTGGGAGAACCCGGAGGACCTGTGGCTGAACAGTATCTTCACACAGAATATTCTGACAAATCAAATCTGCTTGAGCCGGCTCTGGCGGAAAACCGCCTTGCAGCACTTGTTGTATAGTGTGACTATTTTCCTGTCAGTGCTTCATAGATAGCATCGGACCAGAATTTTCCGAGTGCATCGGTTCCCTTTTTATTGGGATGCAGATAAAATGTCCCTGCATTTCCCGATTCATGAATGAAGTCTGTAAGATAATTATCCCTGAAATAGGCGAAAGCCTTTACATCTCCCATGAATACGCGTCCCGCGTGTGAACGGGAATAAGCCTTAACCAGTGCCTGCAGTTCAGGGAAATATGACTGCAGCCGTTCCAGTCCGGCTTTGAGGTATCTCGCACGGTTATATGTTGTCGGGCTGTACCAGATAGGCTGCTGGTACACCACCCTGCATCCGGGGAATCTGTCGAGCAGGATATCAGTTATTGCCTTCATGTTGAAATAATATTGTCCCGGGCTTACAGGTGCTCCCATCGGTCCCTCTTCCGCACTGTCGTTTGTCCCGAGCATTATTGAAAACACCAGCTGACGGCCGGGATCCTTATGAAATTCTTCCGTGGCGGAAATGATCCTCATAAGCTCACCATCGGGTACGGGCAGAAAATTGACTGTCGTATATCCGCTCCTGCCACGGTTAAGAAAGCGGACCGATTCCACACCTTTCCTGCTCCGGAGATGCTCCGCCGCACTCGCGGGAGGAGAATCATTTTCACTGTCACCCTGGGTAATGCTGTTGCCGATAAAAACCAGATCAAATGCCATGCTCCCTGCCTGCCCGGCTGAGATGGCTGTAAAAGCAGACAGCAGTCCGGTCAGGATTAATAATTTATACTTTCCCATGTCAGAATAGTTATAAGAACACCAGGAGAAAAATAAAAATAAAAACCCGGAATCTGAAATGAATCCCCGGTTTTTATCCCTGAGGCCCCGGATTAAACAGGAAAGATTTTCAGTTCATACTGTTTTCCGCTGACTGAAAAAGAGTAAATACCGTATCCCGTTCATATCTTTGCAGAACGTGGTTCTGTTCCGCAGATGACAACTTTGATTCCCATATCAGTAAGCAGCTGGTCCGGCTATAAAGCTGACGAATACCCGAAAAGCTTTTCCCTGCAGGGAAAAAAGTATCAGATTCTGGAAATCACCGACCGCTGGTATCAGGGCGACATGAACCCGGAATATCCGGCTGCCAGTTATTTCAGGGTAACAACCGTCGAAGGAGGCCGGTTCATCCTGAAACATGAAACCGGAACCGACACCTGGTACCTGATCAGGGAAAAACCTGCCTGACCAGTTGTTCCGCAACTTTACCCGTGGAAAAAACCGGTTTACCTGGCGCTCCGCATTGCCCTGCAGGAACAGGATTATGCGTTATAATCCTCTCATGAAGGAAAGAGCCCCGTTTATAAGCATTGTAAATTATTTTTTCCGGATTCATATTATATGTTATAAAGCTTTCTGAATGAAAAATCTGTTTATGACATTGAATTTTCCGCTGAGATTTCTTAACTTTTTCATTGTAAAAGACCGGATAAATTGAAAAAGTCATGCAGAATCGACGCAGATTCATCAGAAACAGCCTGTTGACAGTAGCAGCTGCCGGATTGCCGGTCAGATTAGGAAAAGCCGCCCGGAACCTGTCGGAAGCTGAAGGCAGACCATTAATCCGTACGCTTGGCAGGACCGGTATCAGTCTGCCGGTTGTAAGCATGGGAACAAGCAGTACAACCAGTCCGGCTCTTATAAGAGCTGCTCTTGACAATGGCATAGTACTGTTTGCCACCTCTGCAGCATATCAGGAGGGTAACAACGAGGAAATGCTGGGAGAGGTTTTTAAAAATTTCCCGAGAGATTCCTTCTTTATCCTTACAAATTCCTTTGATATACAATGGATAGACACTCCCACAGGTATTCTTAAACCCGGCTTCTCCCGGGACGAATTGCTGAAACGTGCGGAGGGCAGCCTGAAAAGACTTGGAGTTGAATACGTTGATTTCTTCACCCAGCCCTTTGCCGCCAGACGGGAATCTGTTATTCACGATCAGGCGCTGAGAGCAATGGAAGCATTGAAGCAGGAAGGAATAACCAGGTTCACAGGTATTGCCACTCACCGCTATGAACCTGAAGCAATAAGGGCTGCAGCCGAATCCGGTATTCATGATTTTGTTATGACAAGCTATAACTTCCTGAAAGAAAACAGGGAAGAACTCGGAGAAGCAATACAATATGCTGCTGAAGCCGGACTGGGTATTATTGCAATGAAAACAATGGCCGGAGCATATTACGACAAGGAAAGAACAAAGCCTGTCAATACACGTGCAGCCCTCAAATGGGTAGTCAGAAACAGCAATATACATACCACAGTGCCCGACTGCACAAGCTTTGAACAGCTTTCGCAGAATATCAGGGTAATGGCGGAACCGGAACTCAATGATGAGGAATGGAAGGATCTGTTCCCTCCATCGGGAACACATTTCTCGGAAATATTCTGCCAGCAGTGCGGCATATGCCTGCAGAACTGCCCCTGTAACGTGGACATTCCGGCTCTTATGCGCAGTTATATGTATTTATACGGCTACGGCAACAGGGCACAGGCCAAAAGCACTCTTGCCGAAGCCGGAATGGCATACAATCCATGTTCAGGCTGTTCTGCCTGCCTTGCAAATTGCAGAATGGGCCATGATATCAGGAAAAAAATATGTGATATCAGCGGAATACTCGGATTACCGGAAGGATAGAAAAAGAATCCCAATTATTCAAGTTACAATGGCAGAATGAATAAGTCCGCCGTTGATTTCTCCCTAATAAAAAGAGCGTTATATTTTATTGATTTTCAACGATGTCCTGTCTGAATCAATCGGGATAAGAAACCGACAAATATCGTATTGACCAGACATAGAGATATATACGGCTGATATACGACTGCTAATCAGCCTTCCAAAAACTATTATATTTTGAAAATCTGATGGAATAAATCGCTGGTTTTAATATACATTTTTCTGTCAAAATAATCCTTCCCTTCAAATTCGATTTCAACCAGTCCAAACAGTAACAATCCCTTCTCAAATATCCTGTACAAAAAGCAATCATATGCTGTTTTTTCCGGAGTCGAAAAAGCGTAATATGTTACTTCATTGATTAATTCAGGGAAAGCCTTAAAATAAAGCCTGGCATAAAAAGATGCTTCCAAACGCTTTTTACCGAACGAGTTTAACAGATAAATCGTATATAATGTTCCCAAATTTCCAATTGTGTCACTTCCATACCCGTCAAGATATCCTTTGTTAAATCTTGTGGAGAATGCTGTAAATAAGCTCCTGAATAACATCATATGATCAACTTCAGCACTTTTGCCTGCTTTTGTCAAATGAAGCTTGTTTTTCCGGATTATGACGAGACCAGATAATTTCAGCAGTGCGTTTGTAATAGCTGCCGGAGCATAATCCAGTTCGTTAAGCGTTCTTTTGTAATAACCCGGTATGCTGTTTGTTGAATGGAAGTTCAAGTTGTAGATTGCGTCAACTATCTTTCTTGGCAACTTACCGCCTTTGGTAAGTGCCAGTCCATTTTGTGCTATTATAGCATTGATAATGAGTAAGGATATCTTTACAACCGGAGATTTATCAGCGACATTAATTCCGGTTGACGCTCCAAACTTAACAATGCATTCCGGCGAAAATGGCCGATGAAGTAAAATATGCATCTGATAGGGAGACAATCCCTCAAAGTCAGATTTGGGAGCGTTGTTAAATCGATCCACAACATTGGCTGCAATTTTATTCAGTTCATCCAAAGAGGACGGGGCTTCACCTATCCGATCTATTTCAGACTGAATTTGTTTTAATATGTCATCACTGATTTTAGACATGACCAGATCCTTTTTAATATTATTGATCACTTACTTGAATTACTCACTTCCCTTGGCAACAAATCCCAGAATTTCGATTTCCCGTTTGCTTAATTGTGATTTCTTTTCATGCCTTGCCTCAGTAAACTGATGGACCCTGCCTGTTCTCTAATGATAAAAGACTCATAAAAATGATGAATTATCACTATTTCACAAGAGATTAGAGTATTCCATTTTTGCATAAACAAATATAATTAAACAAATGGAAACCGAAAAAAGATTAAAAATGCTGCAACTATTCGTAATATCTCAAGCAATAAGCCATTTTCAGGACTTTATGCACATGGTCTTTCCAATGCATTCATCTCAATTATGCCTGCATCATCCATGCAGGAAAATGAATTTCAGGCATCATACTGGTTATGAGTTACAGTGACATTAATAATCGGCATGTTAATCACCCTGTTACGTTATAAAACCTTAATCTGTCAGGGCAAAATTGTTCACAGCTATATTCCTGTTTTCGTCATTCTCCTGGTGATGATATATTAAGGCATTGTATCACAGTATTCTGAGTGGCAGAATTTGCACCTTTCAGGTGTCCGGTTATCTTTTGGACATGTTCGTGAGGCAGCGCCCGGTTCTGAAAGAGCCCGATATGGATAACCCACGGTCCATCCGGGGGTAAGCAGCATACTATCACTGTTCGGCTCCCCGCTCTGCGGGGGACTGAATGTAAGGTGCAGGGGAAGTATCTTTCATCGATTGGGATACCAGACTCCTGCCGGAGATTCCTGTATTCCTCTTCAAATGGCTTTTTACCGGCAATTCGATCCGGAATTAAACGAATCAACATTCCGTTGGAGATTATATTACCTAAAATCAAAAGGGATTATCACTCCTATATCCCAGGATCTTTTAACGCTTAATTATAAGCCGGTTTTTAAACCTGATGTTTCTGATGTAGAAGAAATAGCCAGCAAGGCCGAGAAGCAATTTTCCACTATGAAATATTGCATCTGGTCAACGAAAGTAATCAGTGAATTCATGCTTCATATTCCAGGCAAGTTTATGACTGTCCTGGAAGTAGAGCAAGACGCATTAGAGCCATTATATGAATATCTGAAGATTCAGAACTACAATAATGTTTATATCGGACCGGAAGAAAAGGAAATTGAACGTTACATTTTCGAATCGGAACAACCGATAATTTTACAGTCATTAATCTCAAAAACTCCAATCCAAAAAGTTGGTAAGATCTATACAGTTACCCTTGAAAAGCTAATCATAGATCTGTTTTGTGATAAGCATTTGTTCATCGCCTTCCGATATATACTTTCAAAGAGGATGAAAGTATTTGTATTGTAAGACTTACTAATGTTCATATTGAAAGAAGTTATCTTTATTGCAGTTTATTTTTCTTTTCCAGAAACAAAATTATTACGGTGCGTCAGACGATGTTGAAGGGTGCACCTGTACTTTGGAGCCTCTCTGATAATAAAGAGTTTGATGAATTAATGTCATTCAGGTTGTGGCATGATGCTAATAAGGGGCAAGAACTTCTGGAGTTTGATTTTTGATTTCTACCCCGGCTCTCATTAAAAATGTTACGATTTTGGTAGTAATACTACCCGGATTATTAAATTTTTAATGTTTTGGATATTTAAGTCCCTGAATTTCCAAATTCTGATCATTAATATGCTTTATGATCCCAGGGAAATATTCTCCTTCTGGACAATGAACTTTATCGGGTATAATATGGTGATCACAAGTATGTTATATACCCGTTTGGGTATATTTATATTTAATTATTTGGTTTTTATACCCGAAAAGGTATAGATATATTAATTATTATTATCTTTATACCCGAAAAGGTATAATAAGATGGAACAGATTCCAATGACATTGTCCGACTTTCTTAAAAACAAAAGAAAGCAATTAAATCTGACTCAACAACAATTGGCCGAAAAAGCTGGTGTCGGATTGCGGTTTATCCGTGACCTTGAGCAGGGTAAAACAACATTAAGAATGGATAAAGTAAATCAGGTATTAAAGCTGTTTGGGCAGGAACTTGGTCCACAACCAATAAACAGAGAAAAACTTTTAAGAAAATGAGAAAAGCAAAAGTCTACATGTACAATGAACTGGCTGGTTATTTGACTGAATCAGAAGAAGGTTATTCATTTTTATATGATACAAAATATTTGACCGGATCATTGGCCAAACCAGTAAGTCTCACTCTTCCTTTACAGGACAAGCCTCATGTAAGCAGGACAATGATTCCTTTTTTTGATGGCCTGATCCCTGAAGGCTGGTTATTGGAAATTGCTGAAAAGAACTGGAAATTGAATGCCCGTGATCGCATGGGATTGCTGCTTGCCTGTTGCAGGGATTGTATTGGTGCAGTCAGTATCGAAGAAGATAATTCATAAGTTCAGGCTATGAGAAGATGTTTATATTGTTATGAACTACTGGGTGAAGAGAAATCGGAGTTTCATAGTGCCTGCTCCAGAAAAATATTCGGTACACCCAATCCCCCGGAACTGCCCTATTCAGAAGATCAAATGTTACAACTTGCTGAAAAGGTAGTCAAATCTCAAACTACTGTAACAGGTGTACAACCAAAATTATCCTTATATCTTGAGAAATTGGCAAAGAAAGACGAAGCCCAAAGGTTTACGATAGTGGGACTCTGGGGCGGGTACATTTTAAAACCACCAACAAAGCAATATAAATTCCTTCCCGAACTTGAGGATCTTACTATGCATCTTGCTGAAATTTCAGGAATAAATGTAGTACCTCATTCGCTCATCAGGCTGAAATCCGGTAAACTTTCATACATAACCAGACGGATTGACAGGATAAATGAGGCCAAGATTCATATGGAAGATATGTGTCAGCTGACAGAAAGACTGACTGAACAAAAATATAACGGTTCTCACGAACAAATCGGGAAAGCTATTGTCAAATATTCAATAAATCCGGGATTAGATATTATTAATTTCTTCGAACAAGTTCTGTTCTCGTTCCTAACTGGAAATGCAGATATGCATCTAAAGAATTTTTCACTACATGACAGACCGGGATTGGGTTATGTGTTAAGTCCGGCTTATGATATGGTTGCATCACGCCTTGTAGTGGAAGGAGATGAAGAAGATCTGGCTCTGACATTAAATGGCAAAAAGAAAAAACTCAGGAAAAAAGATTTTCTTGAAGCCATAAACAGATTTGATATTGATGCTAAGGCAATTGAAAACATGTTCGACAAATTCAGGAAAGCAGAAGAGCAATGGCATGAGTATATAGACATAAGTTTTCTCCCGGATGATCTGAAAAGTTCATTTCACGACCTTATTAAAGAGCGAGTCTCAAGGGTATTTAATTCTTGAGTGAAGAATTCATACGGAACACATTTTTGAATCGAAAGTAGAAATTTCACATAATTATCATTAAGTGATAATTTGGTGAAAAATTTACTATACTCAAATCGTCCTTAACTGCTTGATTTTCCCAACAGTATTTATGCTATGCCCAGTTATCCCGGCAATACGTCTGACAGACAATTCACTCTTGTCCAGAAGATCGGTTATATTTTGATATTTATCGGTTAAACCTTTATGGAAGATCGTGTACCTTTCATTCGGCCATTGTACACTCCCTCCATTTTTGCAAGTTGAATACCTTCACGCCGGCGGATTTTTCACTGGTCTCCATTTCAGCACCGATACTCAACATCTGAAGCAACATTTTCGCAACCGGATAAGTATGCTTGTCTATTAGAATATTGACCTAAACAAAAGTACATTTAGCCACTTTCTCCCCGAGTCAATGGTTATTACCCAAGGAGAGACCGTAGGTAAAATGTGGGTATATGAGGGCGATTTTTGTGATAAATCCCACCTTAAAAAGATGGGTAAAGCTAATCTTTAGGCAGCGGACAGAAAAACCGTGCGTTTTTTCGAATTCCCAACTAATCAATCCAAAATTATTCTGAACTCAGAATAAATTTGGATTGGCCATTTAAGAAAGTTGCCTTTCCTGGAAGAGATATCAGCTGGGAAGAGTGGGAATTATTGGAGTAATTTAAAGTTTGAGAATCCAGCTACACCCTTTGTCTAAAGCGTAGGAAATGATACGGAACTTCCCTGTCCTTGAAATCAAACAGGCGATTCAGGACAATATTTCGCATGCCGGAATCTTTAAAAAACACTTTGGGCATCTTGGTAAGTTCTTTTCTGTGGTTGGCATAAAAAGGTTTTACCAGCCCTATATGAAAACAATTCTGAAGGACGTAAATGTATTTATCAATGGTTTTATTATCGACTCCAATGGTGTTGGCCAGTTCATTTTTGTTAACAAGGTTTCCTGTCTTTCCGGATAAAAGGACAAGCAGCAGGTAAAATTTTTCGTGATTGGCAATTCCGGCCTCATCAATATCCTTTTTTAAAAATGCATTCTTTAATTCCTTCAGCAGTAAGACCTTTTCTGCTTTGTCATTTTCCAGTACGATTGACGGGTATCCCCCGTAAACAAGGTATTCATTGAATAACTGCAAGAGTTGTCTGTAATCAGGAGAGATATATTCATTCCGGCCCCTGATCAGGTCAAGCTCATCGAGAAGGCTCCGGTAACCCCGGAATAGCAACCATTCATCAAATGAGAGCGTCTTGAGTTCAAATATCCTTTTCCTGCCTGCCAGTGAATCTTTAAATTTACTATCTATATAGAATGCGCTGCTGCCTGTTGCAATCACCTTAAGGTTTTCACCATAAACATCATATAGGCATTTAAGAAAATTTGAAGGATCCGCAGCATACTGGACCTCATCGATTAAAAGATATATCCTTTCAGCCCCTTTTTGAGTTCCATCCAGCGATTTTACAGGCCTTTTTACAAATGAGAAAACCTCCTCAGGGTGTGTATTGATCGCTGAAAGGATGTCTCGGTCCTCCAATGTAATGTAAGCAACTGTTTTGTTTTCATTTCGTAATTCCCTGAATAAATCCTGGATAAGTGATGTTTTGCCACTTTGCCTGGGACCAGTTATAATGGTAAATTCCTTCCTGTCAAGATGTTTCCTTATTTCCGGATGGATTTTACGTTGGATATACATGGCCATTTTCTTTAAAATATTAAATTAGATATTTTTGGATAATAATTCCATATATATACGATATTATTGGATTCTAATTCCATATTTCTGCATATAATAAGAATTTATCAACTCTCCTTTAATAAGTTTTGTACAGATCAGGCCGGAACCTCTTTCTATTTTGCCTTAATCCCATAAATTGTTGTAATACGGCATTGCAGTATTAATAGATGATCCCATAAAAATCCGCGATAAATAACTTCCTCTGTTTCTTTTTTGCAACCCGTGACTAAATCTAAACCAGCCACACCTGTCATTGTGCCCCAAATGATACTCTTTAATATATGTTTTTACCTGTAACTGGAAAGTACTCCCCAACCTGTTAGTATCCAAATTAGATAACTGTGGAAAAATCCTCTGTGATTAGGGTGAATTGCAGGTTCAAATTTGTCGGCTGCAATCCCTGTTAATGCACCCAATGCACAACCCCAAAGGACAGTTGAAATAAGTTCACCCTATTGAAATTTATGGTTAGGATTTGTTGTTTTTTCATGAAAATATTGAAAGATATATAATACTATATTACCTATCGTTCCCACAATTGCACCAACTTCCAAATGTTTCTTAAAATTTGCCATGAATGTATTACCTTTTATTTCAGTTTATTAATCCTTCTTTCAATTTCATTTCTTGGCAACCAACTGTTGGTCTTCAACAATTGCTCGAGCAGTTCGATAGCTTTTTCTGTTGATATTAAGTCGCTATTAATAAGTTTATCAATTACCCAAACACTGCCATGAACTTCAATTCCGATATTTTCAGCAATCTCTCTCATTTTTTTATCACCTGTCAACATGGGGCAATTGAGTTTTACTGATTTCCAAATCACGGATTTATCGGTAAACCTTTTCAAACCATTGACAATATCGAAGTTCACTACCTCTTCAATATCTTCGCCAGTAAATTCAAAAACAGTCAGTTTCTTTGCCCTTATAAATGTATCTATCAATTCCCTTTGAAAGGATGGTTTAATTTCTTCTATTACAAACACCGTTGTGCAGATGTCATAATCGAGACTAAAAAATTCAGGTAATGCACCAATTTTGATAACATCGAATAATACATTGGTGTCTGTGAAAATCAGTTTCATGCCATTTGGTGGATTTGTTCTCTGAACTCCCAGACACTTTTCCCTGCATAAAAAGCGGCATCATTCACGGAGATAATTTCTTTGCCAAGTGCAAACCAGATTAACCGTTCAAATTTCACTGGTTTTTCTTTACTCAGAAAAGTACCGGGTTCATTAAGGTGCAATCTGCGTGCCCGGTAATCCATATTAAGATTTCGATAAACGTAATCGTTTATTATTCCTAAACGCAATGCTCTGTTGAAAATAGCTGGGAAGGAAATACCCCAACGTTCTTTTACCATTTCTAGTTCCTTCTGATAAAAATGAAATCTGACCTGGTGAAGTTCTTTAATTGCCATTTCCTCAGGATAAAGCACGGCTGAAGCAAAAACATGACATAGTTTTTCCTTTTCTTTTTCTGATAGATTATCAGAAAATAATAATGAATGATGGGATAATTCATGTAATGCGGTAAATCGTTTACGAACTACGTCACCGTTATGATATTGCCGGAGTACAATAACTTTCTTATTTTCCACATCAGCTTTCATGCCGTCAAAATCTTTCGATGCATCTACCTCAATGACCAGATAGCCTTTATCTTCAAGCATTTTGACTACATCCGGAATAGGGTCATAACCAAGATTCCATAATTTCCGTAGTTCCTTTGCTGCGTCCTCTGCATCATTTTCATTGGTAATAATTTTGGAATATTCAAAATATTCTGGCGATTCCTGAAGGTTGACTGCTTTTTCAAGTTCTATGAATCTCTCAAGAATATCTATGGATTTTTCAATTACAGCATCTTCTTCTGATTTTTTAATCTTTGAAGAATATTTGCGAAAATCCACATTTGCCAGACGAACCTCGATTTCAGGACTGGCAAAGAAATAATCCACCGAAACATTTAATATGTTGGCAAGACGTAATATCAGAGTACTATCAGGTTTCATTTTACCTTGCTCATATTTGTTCAGTGACTGTTTGGTGACAACGTTTCCAAGTTTGTCAGCCAAACTTTGCAGCGACAATCCAGCCATTTTACGGGCAGCAATTAATCGGTGTGCAAAAATGTTATTCATAGCTTTCCTGGTTTGTTGACAAATATACAATATATATACCAATTGTCAACCTTTTTTTTTATAAATTAATTTTAATATTATCGTATTTATCAATAAAACAAGCGTCTAAACTATATCAGTATAAGATAATACGAGTATAAATTGAAGACCCTGTGAAAAAAGTAAAATATTATTTTTCTACCACTTTTTCTACTACAAAGAAAAATGCCGCTGTAATTTATTGATTTACAACGGCATTCTGTTCTAATCAGTCGGGGTGAGAAGACTCGAACTTCCGACCTCCACGTCCCGAACGTGGCGCGCTAACCAACTGTGCTACACCCCGGTTTTGCAAAGAACCATTTTTACATGGTCTTCAGTTTCCGCCGACAAAAATAAGTATTTTTTTATAAGTAAGGAAATTATCATAATCCGGGACACAGAGCTAATAAATTGTATTAGTGCTTTAATTTCCAGAGAAGACACAGTAAGCTGGTCTGTTGCTTATATGCACAAAAATTATTAAATTGTTTACTTGCTTAACTGTTTAAGTCAGATTATTAAATACTCTTTCAGAAGTCGCTTTAAATTATAAAACAGGCTATAAAAAATGAAGAAATTAATATATCTGATTCTGATTCTTCTGATAAAATTCTTTGGCATGAGCCATGCCCTTTCACAGGGCAATCATATAACCGACAGCCTGTTTGCCCTGCTGAAAGAATCAAAGGAAAAAGCTGCAATTCTGAATTCGCTGGCAAATGAATACCTTTACATATCACTCCCGGAATCAATGAAGCTGGCCTCAGATGCTTTGGGAGCAGCAAGAAAAGAGAAGAATCTTTCGGAGGAGGCTAAATCATTGCATAATACAGCCTCTGCCCTGATAATCCTGGGGAAATATGATTCTGCAGTAATCATACTTGAGAAATCTCATACCCTGTTTGATAGACTAAAAAATACTGAAGGTATACTTGGTATCAGTAACTCTATGGCCGTGATAAACTACCTGCAAGGCCGGCTCAATGAATCATACTCACAATATGAACATAATCTTGTTCAGTCAAAAAAGGAAAAACTGCCCTCAATACAGGTATCAGCACTGATGAATATCGGACGTATCAACTGGCTTCGGGGACAAAATGATGTTGCCCTGCAATACTACAATGAGGCCCTGAATATTGCTGATTCACTCAGAAATGAATATATGCAGGGAATGATACACCTTCTTGCAGGGATATCCTGCCAGGATATGGGCTATTATGAGCTGGCTACCGGACGAATGCTCCGGGCAACAGAGTTGTTTGAAAAAATGAACTACTTGCTTAAACTTCCTTATGCCTATAATTACCTGGGATCTGTTTACTTTGAGTTGCAGGAAAATGAAAAAGCACTGACTTCTTTCAGAAAAGCTCTTGACGGCTTCACAGAGATTGGAGATGAATGGGGTAAAGCGATGACATACAGATTTATGGGCAGTTCATTCCGGCGGTTACGCTTACTCGATTCTGCCTTGTATTTTTTCAGAACCGCCCTGGTTATTTCTAACAATCTGAACGATGGAAGCGGTGAACTCTATTCCCGCAGATTCCTGGCCGAAGTTCTTTTTGAACAGGGACAGCAGGACAGTGCCCGTATATTGTTAAGTGAAAATATCAATAAGTCTTTGCTGATAGGGAACATCCCGGAAAGGGTCAATAACCTGTATGACCTCGGTTTGCTTTATATCAAGGAAGGAACTCTGCAAAAAGGGATAAGATTTTTACAGGATGCATTAATAATTACCGATTCACTCAACCTCTTTTATGAAAACATGCTGATATACAAGCAGCTTGCCGAAACATATGAAAAGATGGGAGAACCAGTTAAGGCCCTTGCACATTACAAAAGATACAAATCACTCAGTGACACCATTTTCACTGCTGAAAAAAGGAAAAATATTGACGAACTTCAACTCAGGTATGAGACAGTTAAAAAGAACAGTGAAATCAGTCATCTGAAACTGGAACAACTTATGCAGGCTGAACGATTGCGAAATCAACGCATTCTGGGTTATACCCTGGCGGCATTACTGATATTGCTGTTTGTCTCGTCAGCAATTCTCTGGAATAGTTACAACCATAAGAAAAAAGCCAACAGGGAAAAGGAAATCCTTTTGAAAGAGATCCATCACAGGGTAAAGAATAATTTACAGACAATCTCCAGTCTTCTGAGCCTGCAGTCTCATAACATAGCTGATCCGGGAGTAAAAAACGCTGTGAAAGAGAGCCAGGACCGTGTCAAATCAATGGCTCTGATACATCAGATGCTCTATCAGCAGGAGAGAACCTCAATGATTGATTTTGCAAAGTACCTGAATCAGCTTACTGACAGTATCAGATCAAGTTATTGCGGGCCCGGAATGAATTTTAGCTGCACTGTGAAATGCGATGCTGTTGAGATTGATATAGATACTGCCATACCACTGGGACTTATTGCAAATGAACTAATTGTCAATGCCTGTAAATATGCTTTCCATCCCTCAGGAAATGGAGAACTGCTTGTTTCTCTTTCAAGGGACATCAGCAATAAACTGATGTTCAGAGTCAAGGACAATGGCAAAGGTATGCCTGCGGATTTCAGAATTGACAAGACTGACACACTGGGTCTGAAGCTTGTTTCCTTGCTCGTGAGGCAGCTGAAAGGGGATATCAGGTATAATAACCATAAGGGTACTGAGTTCATTATCACCTTCTGAATTTATTGCGATATTGTTTTTATAGTGTTAATTTCGCATTGGAGAAAACACTACAGTAAAAGACTTTCCTGCCATAAAGCAGCTTTTCATGGAAGCATCGGGCGACATAAGGATATTGATTGTGGAAGATGAGCTGATAATAGCCGAGGACATCCGCACCAAACTCATCAGTCTCGGATACAATGTAACAGGAATAGCAATGACCGCTGATGAGGCCGAACGGTTACTTGAATCCGACAGGCCCGACCTCGTTATGCTTGATATACTGATAAAGGGCGAAAGAGACGGTATTGACCTTGCCCGCATAATCAGGGAAAATTATAAAATACCCTTTATTTTCCTGACATCGCATGCCGACAGAAGTACTGTTGAGAAAGCCAGAAGCGTTCTTCCCGACGGGTATTTGCTTAAACCCTTTACCGATAAAGACCTGTTTGCCGCAATTGAAGTGGCAATCTTCAGAAAGAGTGACGAAGCGGAAAAGAAATATGAAGAACTGCCGGGCAAAATACTTCAGGATTGTATTTTCATTAAAAAGGATTATTTCCTTATAAAGGTGAAATTTGATGATCTTCTGTGGATGAGATCGGAAGGGAATTATCTTGAACTGTACTGCACGGGAGACAAAAAACATCTTATCAGGTCTCCGCTGAAGGACTTCCTGAATAAGCTTCCTGCAGATTCATTCCTTCAGGTTCACAAATCCTATGCCGTAAACATAAAACACATAGACGCTATAGAATACACCACTATATCGGTGGAAAACCACAGTATTCCCGTGGGACGGAAATTCATTGACGCGATCAGACAGGCTCTTGACATCGATCTGTAACAGCTTTCAGAATCGCTTCCTGTTTGCGCCCTCTCCCGTGTGTCAGATGTGGCCGGCCGTCAGTCAGGCGGTAACGGGATACATCAGAGGAAAAAGCAGTGGAAGTCCGCGCTTCCGTTCCTGGCCCTTCAACCACAGCACAGTAGTCAAAAGCGCCATCAAAAGGAGAAGGGCGCTTTTATGAGTTGCCTAAAGTTCAGACAGGGACTGTGTATTCTATTTTATCACATGAAGAATATGTCTTCTCTGCATTTTATTATAACTTTCGGCCTGAAGTTGAAATGATCTCAGTCACAAACACGAAATGATATAGATCAGAGTCATGCATGACTTCCCCGCTTTCGCAGGGCAGACATTTATAGCATAAAAATCAAAATTCTATTATGATGAAAAAAATTTTAATCCTGGTTATTCTACTGGTTCTTACAGGAAAAGTTTTTCAGTCAGCAGGCCAGGTTTCCCTGAACAAATGGAAAATATCAGATCCGGTAAATGTGTTCCTGCCGGCCTTTTCCGACAAATCATCCGTTGATGGCAAGAAATTTGACAAGGCCGCTCTTTTTGAATCGGTTCATTCCTGCACTGAAGAAATCACATCCTGGCGGGAACTGGAAACGGGAAATAACTCTATCATACCCGGGATAAATGGCAGGGATCAGCTGGTACAGATGACAGGCTTTCTCAGGACCGACCGCTGGACAAAGACTGATATTACAATCTCCACCAATGCCCTGTTTGAGCTGTATCTTGACGGCAGGAAAATAAAATCTCAGACAAATGTATCAGGCAAGCCTGTAAAGACCGGGATTACCGTTGACAACGGAATTCACCAGCTGCTGCTGAAACTGCTGACAACGAAAGATTCTCTTGTGTTTTCAGCTGAAGCCGCTGCTTCAGGCAAAGACTCAGAGGCAGTCTTTGACTGGAGTATCAATCCGCAACGCAAACTAACGATAAATGATATACTTGAAGGTGAGACCGTCTCAAATGCCAGCCTCTCCCCTTCCGGAAAATTCCTGCTTATCAATGTATCCGAAGTACTGCCCGGCAGCGGCAAAACACAAAGTTATACCCGGATATATGATACAGAACTGAAAAAGGACCTTATATCCCTGCGGAATACAGCCATCCGCGCCGACTGGCTTCCCTCCACAGACAGACTGTGCTACCAGGTTACAAAGGAAAACATTTCCGATATCTATCTGTACGATATACAGAAGGGTGAGGAAACACTGATTGCAGCCGGACTGAAATCTCCGGGAAGGATAACATGGTCGCCCGATGAGAGTTATTTCGTCTTCTCCGGTACTGCCGAAGCAGACAAAACCGGAGATCTGAAACGTGTTTTCAGCAATGAGGACCGTATACCAAACAGCCGGAACCGCTATAATCTGTTTCTTTACAATCTGAAGACCAAAATGGTACAGCAACTTACCGCAGGAAACCTGTCTGCATCATTACATGCAATCAGGCCAGATGGTTCTGCAATTCTCTTCTCCGTATCGAGGACAGACTACTCTGAAATACCTTTCTCAAAACAGAATCTGTATGAAATGGATGTCAGGACCTTTCAGCTTGATACCATCTGGAAAGATAAGCTTTACGGAGGTTACTGCCAGTATTCACCTGACGGGAAACAGCTGCTCGTAACGGGCGGACCGGAAACATTCGGCACTACGGGCGTGAAGGTGAGTGAGGGAAGAATACCAAACAGCAGTGATACCCAGCTTTATCTCTATGATCCGGAGAAGAAGGAGAGCACAAGTCTTACCCGTGACTTCGATCCGGCTGTGGAACGGGCTTACTGGTCAAAGGATGGAATGATTTACCTGACAGCAGTTGAACGTGACTATGTAAACCTGTATCGCCTTGATCTGAAAAAGCATAGCTTCAATAAGATTGATCTTCCGGTTGATGTTACCGGAACGGTTGACTACGCCAAAGACAAGGCAATTGCCGTCTATTCCGGCAGCAGTATCAGCATGCCGCAGAAACTGTATCTGCTTAATCTCAGGACAGGAAAATCAACCCTGCTGATGGATCCGAAAGAAAAGCAGATGAAGGATGTGGTGTTTGGCAATTCCGAGGAGTGGAATTTTGTAAATAAAAACGGAACAACCATTTATGGACGTGTTTATTATCCGGTTGATTATGACCCTGCAAAAAAATACCCGCTCATTGTGAATTTCTATGGCGGCACACTGCCCACGGACAGGTCTTTTGGCGGACGTTATCCTAAAAACACCTGGGCTGCAAGAGGCTATATTGTCTATGTACTTCAGCCCAGCGGGGCAACCGGTTTTGGGCAGGATTTCTCTGCCCTTCATGTCAATGGCTGGGGCCGTGAAGCCATCGACGACATCATTGAAGGCACCAGAAAATTCCTCAGCGCACATCCCTCTGCCGATGCCGGGAATATCGGGTGCATAGGTGCTTCTTACGGAGGCTTCACCACCATGATGCTTCAGACCCGTACCGACATTTTTAAAACGGCAATTGCCCACGCAGGTATAAGCGATATCACAAGTTACTGGGGCGAGGGTTACTGGGGATATTCATACAGTGCCAGCGCAACAAGGGGAAGCTACCCCTGGAACCGCCGCGACATCTACGTGGATAACAGTCCTCTTTTCAATGCCGACAGATTCAGTAACTCCATCCTTCTTCTCCACGGCACTTCCGATACCAATGTGCCCGTTGGCGAAAGTCTTCAGTTCTATGCAGCACTGAAAATCCTGGGGAAAAACGTGGAGATGGTCCTCGTCAGTGGCGAAGACCATCATATACTGGATTATAAAAAGAGAATCGAATGGCATAATACCATAATCGCCTGGTTCGATAAAATGCTTAAGGACCAGCCCGATCAGTGGAATGAACTGTATCCCGACAAGAATCTCTGAACAACTGGCGGTCTGCCTGCAGTACTGTCAGAATCAGTATGTTCTTCAAAAAATCCTGACAGTACAGCAGACCTTCTTCAGTTCAGACCCCTGTTCCTGAGCATGGGTTCTATAACGGGTTCACGGCCCCGGAAATCGAGATACATCTGTTCAGCATCCCTTGTTCCCATTGTCTCAAGGATATTCTTCCTGAATGAACCGGCAACAGCCTGGTCGAAAATATTATTCTTCTCCCTGAATGCCTCAAAGGCATCATTGTCAAGGACGGCAGCCCAGGTATATACATAGTATCCTGCATCATATCCGCCGATCATGTGGCCAAAGTAGGTTGTACGGTATCTTGGTTCAATCTCCGGAATCAGTCCGATCCTTTTCATCACATCCTTTTCAAACTGCTGTGGTTCAACCTGTGCAGGTGCCTCAAGTGAGTGATATGCCATATCAAGCAACGATGCAGCCATCACCTCAACATTATCGAATCCTGTATTGAAATAACTGCTGTTCCTTATCTTGTCGACCAGATCCCGGGGAATTACCTCTCCGGTTTCATAATGCCTTGCATACATGGCCAGCACTTCAGGCTCCGTTGCCCAGTGCTCCATGATCTGTGAGGGCAGTTCAACTATATCCCATGCAACGGTGGTCTCGTTGTACCTGTTCTCCGAAAAGAGGGCCTGCAAGCCGTGACCAAACTCATGAAACAGGGTGTTTACATCATCCATGCTGAGAAGGGCAGGTGCATTTCCTGCCGGACGGGTGAAATTGCCGACAATGGTTACAACCGGACTTATCTCTTTGCCATCAACAACTTCATGACCGCGATAGCCTCCGCACCATGCTCCCTGCCTCTTGCTTTCGCGCGGGAAGAAATCCATATAAAGTACTCCCACATGCCTGCCGTCGGCTTCTTTTACCTCAAAGGCCTGTGCATCGGGATGAGGAAGGGGAATATTGTTTATACGGGAGAAAGTGATGCCATACAGTCTGCCGGCAACGGCAAAGGCGCCGTCACGGACATTGTCAAGACTGAAATAGGGCCTGAGTTCATTCTCGTCCAGATCATATTTGGCCTTACGCAGCTTTTCGGCATAATACCACCAGTCATGAGGTTCAAGCTTAAATCCGCCGCCCTCGGCAACAACTATCTTCTGCATCTCGTCACGCTCACGCTTTGCCACAATCAGCGATCTCCTGAGCAGGTCGTTCAGCAGGCTGAGTACATTCCCCGGAGTTTTTGCCATGCGGGTCTCAAGAACAAAATCAGCATGCGTCTTATATCCGAGCAGTTTTGCCCTTTCAGCTCTCAGCCTTATTATATCACTGACAATCTTGTTATTGTCATATTCATTCCCATTGTTGCCACGGTTCAGATAGGCATCATAAAGCTTTTTACGAAGATCGCGGTTTTCTGCATACTGAAGAAAGGGGATCATGCTGGGCTTCTGGGTGGTAAAGATCCATTTGCCTTCCATGCCTTCAGCCTTTGCCATCTCTGAGGCAGTGGTGACAACAGTTTCAGGAAGGCCTTTCAGATCAGCCTCATTGTCAATAACAAGCTTGTAATTATTTGTCTCGGCAAGTACATTCTGACTGAAACGGACAGTCAGAACCGAAAGCTCCTGGTTCAGGCTTTTTAGTTTTTCCTGATCCTCAGAACCAAGCAGGGCACCGTTTCTCACAAAATTTTTATAAAGATTGTCGAGCAGGAAAAGCTCTTCGGCATCAAGCTGTTCTGAAGCCCTGTTTTCCCAAACGCTCCTGATTCTCTCAAAAAGAGCCGTGTTAAGCAATACCTCATCACCGAATGCCGACAGCTTCGGGGCTATCTCTACCTGCAGCTCCTCAAGGTCAGGGTTGGTATTGGCACTTGTCTGCGAAAAAAACACGGCTGCCACCTTGTTCAGCAATTCATTGGAACGGTCAAGGCGGGCTATGGTGTTGGCAAATGTCGGTGCCTCTTCACTGGCAGCAATCGCTTCAATCTGCTGCCGGGCCAATGCAATGCCCGAATCAATGGCAGGCAGGTAATGCTCATCAGCAATCCGGTCAAAGGGCGGTACTTCAAAGGGTGTCTTCCATTCCGTAAAAAAGGGATTCTCCTTAATACCTGTTTTTGTAGTACATGATTCAGCCATAATCAGGACTAATATCACAAAAAAACATACTTTTTTCATTTGTCTATAATTTAATTTAAATACTCCGATACCTGTCCCGCGTAAGCGGGTGCTTGTCCCGGTTCATCGGGACCTGTCCCGCGTAAGCGGGTGCTTGTTCCCGATTTATCGGGTACCTGTTCCGCGAAAGCGGGTACCTGTCCCGATTTATCGGGAGTTTGTTCCGCAGAAGCAGCGGAATTTCCATGAATCCGAAGTCATACCCGTGTGCAGGTTCTTTACATGGTCGTTTCATTTTGAATTTTACAATGGGTTTATTCGAAGCGTAAAGTTAAACTTTTTATCTGATTCTGATATACACAGCATCCCTCTCTCCGGGGCTGTGAGCAGGATGGCAAAAAAAGCCTTGCCCCTGAGACCGGTTTCAGATTTCCCGCAGAAAAAATGAACTGATCAGGGTACGATGATGAGGTAAATAAGGGAAAGGAAGGAATTGGAATTTTTTTATGATATTTACACTTTCCTTAAAATACCTCGACATGGCATCCAAAAACCGTATCCTGTCAATTGATATAATGCGCGGGCTGACATTGCTGCTCATGCTTTTTGTCAATGATCTCAACATGCATGTGGCACCCCGCTGGCTCGGGCACATGGAAGCAAGCTTCGACGGCATGGGACTGGCCGACTGGGTTTTTCCCGGATTCCTGTTTATTGTGGGACTGGCAGTTCCTTTCGCTCTTTCAAAAAGATTTTTCAGGGGTGACAGTAATGCAGATATCAGCAGACATATCATCACAAGATCGGTCAGCCTGTTAATAATAGGTGTGCTTATGCTGAACTCCACCAGGGTCAATGCTGAACTTACCGGACTAAGCATGAACCTCTGGGCCCTGCTGATGTATATAGCTGTCTTCCTTTTATGGAACGATTACCCCAATGCCAGAGAAAGGATCTATACAATAGCAGGATATAAGCTTACTGGACTGGCTATACTTATTTACCTGGTATTCAAATTCCGTTCCGGGGAAGAAATAAACAATGGTTCCCTTATAACCGGATGGTGGGGGATACTGGGCCTCATCGGCTGGGGGTACCTTGTCACGGCATTCACATATCTCCTCTTCCGCGATTCGGTATGGAAAACACTGATGGCAGTGCTCTTCTTTCTTGTGCTCAATATTTTATCTTCTCTCAGATTGCTGACTTTTCTTGACTCGCTTCAGCCATACCTTGGTGTTCTTATCGGCGGAAACACACCTTTCATTGTATTGTCGGGACTGCTGGCCGGAGTGATACTGAAAAAGCTCAAATCAGAGGAAAACAGCAATATCATCCCGATATTCATAGCTCTCGGAGTGTTTTGCCTGGTCTCCGGATTCATTCTCCGCCGCTGGTTCATCATCTCGAAGATATGGGCCACTCCAAGCTGGGGGATGATATGCAACGGAATAAGCTTTCTTATCTATATCCTTATATACTGGATAGTTGACATAAAAGGAAGGAAAAAATGGGCGGGCTTTATCATGCCTGCCGGACAACATTCCCTTACCACATACCTTGCACCTTCGGTATTGTATCATCTGATCTGGATGACAAATCTTCCGATACTCATTTACAAGCAATCCCAGTCGCCGGCGATTGTGATTGCCGGATCAATAATCTGGGCAGTGGCAATGGCAGGACTGACCGCACTTCTTGTGCGCTTCAACATCAGACTGAAACTGTAGAAAGCCTTCCGAAGACTGCCGGAAGCTTATCATAAAGTTTTCGATCCTGTCTTCTTTAGTTACTTTCTGTATTCTATTTTCTTTCAGTACTCATTGAATAGGGAAATGTACTTTCTTCTGTTCCCCTTTTCCTGTTTGCTTCAGCCGACATGCTGAATGTGAGCTTTCCTCCTCTCTGAAGCTCATAATGAGTTATATAATTCCGTCTGAATGATTTTCCGTTAAGACTGATACTGTTTATATACACATTCTTTTTGCTGTTACCCGGAGCGTCCACGACAAACCTTTTGCCGTTTTCAAAGGTAAGGATAACCCTGTCAAAAAGGGGTGATCCGAAAACATATTCGTCGGTTCCGGGTGTGACAGGATAAAAGCCCAGGGCTGAAAGGACGTACCATGCCGATGTCTGTCCGTTATCCTCATCACCGCAATAACCATCGGGTGTATAATTGTAAAGCTTTTCCATTACCTCCCTTACGCGCATCTGTGTTTTCCAGGGCTGACCGGCATAGTTGTAAAGGTAAATCATGTGCTGTATCGGCTGATTGCCATGTGCATAGTTACCCATGTTCATGATCTGCATTTCCCGTATTTCATGAATCACTATGCCATAATAGGAATAGTCAAACACGGGAGGGACCTCAAAAATTGAGTCAAGCTTAAGCACAAATTCATCCTTGCCTCCCATCAGTTCAACAAGTCCGGCAATATCCTGAAAAACACTCCATGTATAGTGCCAGCTGTTGCCTTCCGTAAAGGCATCACCCCATTTATACGGGCTGAAGGGCGACTGGAAGGAACCGTCTTCATTCCTGCCTCTCATCAGCTTCCGTCCCGGATCAAACACATTCCTGTAGTTCATTGCCCGCTTCGCAAAGAGGTCAATCTCCTCCTGCGGCCTTTTAAGCTTCCTGGCCAGCTTCCAGATACAGAAATCGGCATAGGCATATTCAAGGGTACGTGCTGTGTTTTCATTTATGCCAACATCATAGGGCACATAACCAAGCCTGTTGTAGTATTCCGCCCCGAGGCGCCCCACCGACGAAACAGGTCCGGCGCCAAGGGTATTTTTCAGTATTGCTTCATACAGAATATCAATATCATATCCCCGTATCCCCTTCAGGTATGAATCAGCAATCAGGGAGGCGGAGTTTGAACCTATCATGCAGTCACGATGACCCGGGCTGGCCCATTCCGGGAGCCATCCGCTCTCCCTGTAGGTATTGGCAAGTCCTTCCATTATCCTGCTGTTCAGTTCAGGATACATAAGCGTGAAAAAGGGAAAGACTGCCCTGAAAGTATCCCAGAATCCGTTATCGGTATACATGTATCCGGGAAGCACTTCCCCGTTATACGGGCTATAATGAACAACAGCGTTGTTTTCATCCAGTTCGTGGAAAGCCCGCGGAAAGAGAAGCATTCTGTAAAGACAGGAATAGAAGGTCCTCTGCTGGTCGGAGGTTCCACCTTCCACCTGTATCTTTTTCAGTTCATCATTCCATATTTTCTTACCCTTCCTCACGAGCTCGTCAAAGCTTTTGTTGCCGGTTTCACGCCTGAGGTTGAGCTCGGCCTGCTCAGGACTGATAAAGGAAGAAGCAACTTTCACACTGATCTTTTCACCACGGGCGGTTTTGAAGCCCAGTACAGCCCCGGTATGCCTGCCTTCATTCTCCAGAATGCCGGGAGTAAGCACGTCGCCGTTCCAGGTGTGTGCCAGGGAGAAATCTTTATCAAAAACAGCAACAAAATAGTTATGGAAATTTTCGGGTACCCCGCCGTGGTTGTTCCTGCAATATCCCACCACTTTCCGCTCTGATGGAATGATCTTCACCATTGATCCTCCGTTGAAACCATCAACAAGAATATATGATGAGTCGTTTTCAGGAAAAGTGAACCTGAATATTGCTCCTCTTTCAGTCGGTGTCACTTCAGCAGTAACATCATAATCAGCAAGGTAAACACTGTAATAGTATGGTTTGGCAATTTCGGCCTTGTGGGAGAACCATGATGCCCTTTCATCCTCCCTTATCCTGAGTTTTCCCGTAACCGGCATCAGGGAGAATGCCGCATAATCATTGATCCAGGGACTGGGCTGATGTGTCTGCTTTATACCCATTATCTTTACGTCATTATAGGTATATGCCCAGCCGTCGCCCATCCTGCGGGTCTGCGGCGTCCAGAAATTCATTCCCCAGGGAAGGGCTATCGCCGGGTAAGTATTCCCGTTTGAAAGCCTGAATTCGGAGTCAGTGCCCATAAGGGGACTGACAAGCTCAACAGGATCAAAATCATCATCGGATCTGATATCTGAACATCCCGTTGACAGGATCATCGGGCACAGCATAATAAATGCCGCAACTGAAACGAAACCTTCAGGGCGGAGCACTTTCCGGAAAAGTCTGATAATATTCATAATCATGGTTTTATAGTAATTCAAGTTGGATAAGCCTTGTAAATATCATTCCTGGAAGAAGCCATCTCATGCATGCAAAGTCTCCTCTTCTGCATTTTCCTTTTCCGTAAACAGTACATGGCCTGCATGTAAGTTCATCAACAGGAATACTCATGGAGAATTCCACGGGCTGGTTCCATGCGCCAAAACCCGCGAGGGGATCCGTTGCCCCCCATACTGAAATCACTTTTGTTCCCGCAAGCGAAGCCATATGCATATTTGCAGAATCCATGCTGATCATCAGGTCGAGTCTGCTCATAAGTGCCAGCTGTTCATCAAGGGTCAGATCTTCAGCAGCAAGAACTGATCCCGGAATAGCTGACTGAAGAACCGAAAGCCTTCCGTATTCATCCCTGCCGCCAAAAAGCCAGAATTTTACATCCTGCTTCCCGGAGATCATTTCCGCGAGTTGCCTGACATATTCCTCAGGCCATACTTTCAGAGGATGCCTGGCATATGGTGCGATCCCTATATTCATCACAGCGCTGTTGTCAATAATGCCGCCAATCTTTTCAATTGCTCCCGGTGCAGGTAAAATGCCTTTCCATTTCATCGGATCGATATTAATACCTGCCCTGGAAAAAACATCCAGATATCTTTCAACTGTGTGTCTGAGCGCGGATTTGTTTTTCCCCCTTATGAGTTTTCTTTTTTCCCTTCTGCCCTTGTCAATCACAAAGGATTTTTTCCCGGAAAGCCTGAACAGCCATCTCAGAATTTTTGTTCTCAGTACGTCATGAAGATCAATAATATAATCATAATCCCCGTCTCTTGTACAGTCCCGGTAAAGTCTTATCAGTCCGGTGAATCCTTTATGGATTCCATCGAAGCGGGCATCACGGATATCAAGGGAAGGCAGCGAACTGAAGAAAGGCCTGAACAGGGGTCTTGTCAGCAGGGTCACCCTTATTTCGGGATGCTGCACCCGGAGAGAACCGATTACCGGCACTGTCAGGGCAACATCTCCCATAGCCGATGTCCTGATAACAAGAAGATGCATTTCAATACTTTCCGAAAGATTTTTCTTCTATATAACCTGAAGATGTCCTGATATTTATTTCCCTTTTTATTTCTGCCCTTTTATCGTTCCTGAAATAAACTGAACGGGCCGTTTCAATAAACTCCCTGCCAAAATCCTTTCTGCGTTCCAGTTCACGGATATTGTCCTCAATATCCCACAATTCATTGTTGATGTCGTAGAGGGCCTGGTAAAGAGGATCATCCTGGCTCAGTATGGAGGATGCCTGATTCTTCAGCTCATCATATTCCTTCATGATATTCATGAGCTTGTCTTTATCCCTGATCCGTTCGCTCTTTATCCTGAGGATGGTAAGCTTATCTATAATCTCTCCGTTTGATACTTCTATTTTCATACTCAATTATTTCAGTTATTTCAGTTATTTCAATTACTTCAGCAGCCTCATTGTTTCAACTGTTCCGCTTGCCCGGGTTAGTGTGGCTGCTTCAGTTACCTGCTGGCTTATTCTATCAAAAATAACAAATTTTTTCCGCATCCGTAATAACAGCTAGGGATCTACATCAACTGATATTTTCAAACCGCCGGAACCCTTCATTTTCCGGATCCTGCCGATGGATCCGGCTATCTTTTCCTTAGCCCCGGAAAGAGATCTCTGTTTTTCAATCTTAATCAGGATCGTTTTGATATGGTAAAGCTGTATCTGTGATATAACCGGGAATTCAGGACCAAGCACATGGTAACCGGGATAATTTCTGAGCTCATCTGCCAGCCGGCCGGAAAAGTTGTTAAGCTGCATTTTGTCGCGGTGTTTCAGCACTATCCTGATCATACGGCAGAAAGGCGGATAGTTGAATGTCCTCCGCTCTTCAGCCTGTATCCGGTATATTCCTTCATAGTCATGACGCAGAACCAGCCTGATAATCCGGTTCGCGGGATCAGCCGTCTGTATTACAACCCTTCCCTGTTTCTCTCTTCGTCCTGCCCTGCCACTAACCTGTTCCATCAGCTGAAAGCTCCGTTCATGTGCCCTGAAATCGGGGAAATTCAGCATACTGTCGGCATTCAGGATCCCGACAACAGTAAGGTTTTCAAAATCAAGACCCTTAGATATCATCTGTGTTCCGATCAGTATATCTATGCGTCTGTCCTCAAATTCCCTGATTATTCTGCTGAATGAATTCTTGCCCCTTGTTGTATCCTGATCCATTCTGGCCACGCGGGCTGAGGGAAAAACAATCTTTATTTCATCCTCTATCTTTTCGGTTCCGAATCCCCTTGTCGCAAGTCCGGTGCTTCCACAGTTCCCGCATTTTGACGGCACCGGCCTTCTGTCCCCGCAGTAATGGCAAAGCATGTTCCCTTCAGCCTTGTGATATGTCATGCTCACGGCGCATTGCCTGCATAACTGTATCCAGCCGCATTCAGAACATTCCACCCAGGGCGCGAATCCCCTCCTGTTCCTGAACAGGATAATCTGTTCCTGCCTGGCCAGGGCCTGATCCATGGCATTAAGAAGCTCGGGGGTGAAATGAGAAACCATCAGTTTTTTCCTGTATGCCTCTCTTGTGTCGGCAAGAATTATCTCAGGCAGCCTGACTTTGCCGTACCTTTCCGTTAATTCTGCAAATCCGTATTTACGGCTGATGGCATTGCTGTAGCTTTCCACCGACGGGGTGGCTGATCCCAGAATGGTTTTCGCTTCATGAAATCCTGCCAGCATAATGGCTGAATCACGCGCATGATAGCGCGGAGCAGGCTCATTCTGCTTATATGAAGTATCATGCTCCTCATCAACTATTACCAGTCCGAGATTATTGAACGGAAGGAAAATTGATGATCTCACTCCGAGTATAAGCCTGTATCCTTTCTCAATGTCATTTTCTGCAACTTTCTTCCAGATTTCCGCCCTTTCAGAGTCTGAAAACCTTGAATGATAAATTCCGGTAATATTCCCGAAATGCTTTCTCAACCTCTTAATTATCTGTGTCGTAAGTGCTATTTCAGGCAACAGATATAAAACCTGTTTCCCTTTTTTAAGCTGTTCTTCAATAAGATGAATATATATTTCAGTCTTACCGCTTGAAGTAATGCCATGCAAAAGAAGCACATCCCGGTGCAGGAACTGATCCTGAACAGATTTCAGAACTGAATGTTGAGTGATGCTGAGCCTGTTCAGAGGTTCTGTCTCATAAACTTTATCTTCCAGTCTGCTGACTTCAAGAGATATGCACTGAAGAATACCTTTCTTTACCAATCCTTGCAGTGCGGCTGGGGAATATCCGGCTTTTCTCAGCAATAATGTTTTTTTTATAGGTCTCGGCTCAGTTTTTGTATTTAACCCAGAGAGATGTAAGTATGTATTGATCAGATCCAACTGCTTAGGAGCTTTTCTCAGCTTATCACGAATCTCATTCAAACCTTTTTCAGAATAGTCCCCGGCAAGCCTGATAAAAGTTACCAACCGGGGCGTATACTTTTCGCTGACATGCATTGATATATCACCTTCAGGGAAGAAAATTCCGGGAATGGCCGCTTTTATGACTTCTCCTTCGGAACACATGTAATAATCCGACATCCATTTCCAGAAAATCAACTGTTTTTCATTAATGACCGGGAGTGGATCAACAATTCTAACTATTGGTCTGATATTGTCAAGATCCGGTTTTTCGTGATGTATCTTCCCTATAATACCTGTGTAAATCTTACTGCTACCCAACTGGACCATTGCTTGCACACCGGGCTTTGCAATATCCTGAAGATTAACCGGTATACTGTAAGTCAATCTTCCTTTTATTGCAAGAGGAAGGATAATATCCGCATACGAATGACACATTAGCGCAAAATTGTGTACAATGTAAGAAGAAAAAAGAAGAGATCTGTCTGCGGATCAACTCAACGTGACAAATGATAACATAACCGCGACACGATTAACATTTATTTCCAAAATTATTTAATAACACCCTGCATTAAACCTGATTAACATTATTCATGAATTGATTTATGAATCCTTTGGATATATACAATTATCAATATATAATAAACAGCTGATATTTGGTTTGTGAATGAAAACGCTAATTACCTGCATTTTAAACACTAGTCATTTATACAAATCAGTAAGTTCGTTTTTAACTATTTCTGTAATATATTTGTAAACTGAATCCTTCTAAATGATCATTCATTTCCATTTTCACTCCAGGGCTACCGGGATTACAAGGACTGTTGAAAGTATTGTGCCAATTCTCAATAAGTATTCCGGTTCATTTGTGTTCGGTTACGGTATAAAAGCACCAAAAATAAGTTGGATTTCTTTACTTCGACTCATCTATAGTGACAGGAAACTTGTTATCCATACACACCGGAATATTGAAATTCTTTTTGCATTGTTTCTCAGAAAAATGAGAGGAAAATTTAAACTCATTTTTACCAGACACTCTGATGGAAAACCTGCAAAACTAAGCTGTCTGCTGATGAAGAAAGCTGACCATCTGGTTACTCTAAACTCAACTATGGCAGAAAATATACCTTATCCAAACACCCTGATCAAACATGGAGTCAACATTGATATCTTCAAAATTCACAAAAAACAGAAAATTGCCAATATCCATCAGAAAAATCTGATAAGCATAATTGGACGGATACGCCCACCTAAAGGTCAGATTGTGGTTCTAAGAGCCTTGACAGCCATTCTCAGGAATAATTCTGATTGGGGCTTGGTTATGATAGGAAAGATCGATGATAAAAAATATGCAGAAGAAATAATGTCAATGGCATCTGAAAACGGGATAGCCTCACAGGTTTATATAATGCCTGAAAGTAATAAGATTATTGATTATTATTTTGCAAGCAATATAATTGTAATTGCCTCATTTACAGAAGGGTTTTCCCTGGTCTGTCTTGAAGCGATGGCATGCGGACTTATAACGGTAGCTACAGAATCAGTCGGAATTCATTCAAAAGTTATAAACCATGGAGAAAACGGATTCTTATTTCCAAAAAACGATCATGAATACCTGCGTAAAATCCTCACTGATATAATATCCGGGAAAATTAATCTTGATCCTGATAAGATACGACAGACAGTAATAGACAAATGGAGTCTGGAAAGATCAGTTAAGGATTTATTGAAGTTGTATGAGATCAGTCAGGTTAACTAAATATCAGATTCTTTCCTTTTACTTTAATGCTTTGTTTCAGTTCTAAGCCGGATCTGCATTAATCGGGATTTCAATATCTTGTTTTTCTTTCCCTGAATTTTCATCAGTCACACTGATTCAAGTCCTTATCATTTCTTGTGCATTGAACGGGAATTGCATTGTATTTGGCAGTTCTGAAGTACTTTTAATTTCCATTTATTTGATGGATATTATGTACGGTCTGATGATGGCTTAGTCCTTATGAATGAAGACATTACCGTAATGAGGTTTTCCTTCAGGATGGGTTTGATGAGGCAGGCATCGCATCCGGCCCGGAGAATACTGTCTTTGTCTTCTTCAAAAATATATGCCGTCTGGGCAATAATCGGAAGACTGCTGCTGATTTTCCTGATTTCCCTGGTAACATCAAGTCCGTTTATTTCAGGCATCTGCAGATCGAGCAGGATCAGGTCAAGATCGGGAGTGTTCCGGATGGTTTCAATTGCCGAGGCTCCCGAACTGGCCGTAACAACATTTATTCCCGTATCTACCAGTATTGTTTTAAGATAAGTAAGTACATCGATGTTATCATCCACCAGAAGGCACTTGTTGGAGCTCCAGTCTATATCAGTCTCCTCCGGCTGCAGTTTTTCCGTATCGGCTGATGCAGGTTCACACCCTCCGGTACGGATATATGGTATGGAAAATGTGAAAACCGATCCGACTCCCTTTTCTGACTGGACAATAATTTTTCCACCCATTCTGTGGATCACTTCCCTGACCAGGGTCAGTCCTATTCCCAGTCCTTCAAAGGGACGGTGATGACCGTCTATTTCCTGCTGGAATTCCTCAAAGATGCGGGCCAGGTTCTCCTTGTTGATTCCTATACCGGTATCCTTTACCCTGAAAAACAGATCACCGTTCTGAGTGTAGTACGACAGTTCGACAGTACCATCGAGAGTAAATTTTATGGCATTGTCCATCAGATGATTAAGAACCCGCTTAAGCCATACCCTGTCTGACAGTATCCTGTCGGTTTTCTCATCGAGCCGGGTAATAACATTCAGATTTATATTCTTCTCATTCCTTCTGATAACCTGTTTCGCTTCTTCAATCACTTCCTTCACAACCCTGCCGACAGGCACCTCCTCATTTGAGATCCTGATCTGTGAGCTTTCAAGTCTTGAAAGATCAATTATATCACCGATTATCTGAAGTAGCTTCTCACTGTTGTAGGTTATGTGATCATAATATTCTTCCCTGACATCCTTGCTGATATCTTCGGAAAGCAGAAGATTTGCAAATCCCACAACGCTGTTGAGAGGAGTCCTTATCTCGTGGGAGATATTGGCAAGGAAGGCTGATTTCAGTTTGATACTTGTTTCTGCCTCGAGGTTTGCTTTTATAAGATCCTCATGCTCCTTTCTCAGTTTTGTTATATCCCGCGACACTGTAAGGAAACCTTCTGTTTCTCCATTCTCATCCCTTATAACCACGGAGCGGGTGGAAAGGCACAGATAACTGCCGTCTTTCTGAAGAAAGCGCAATTCACTCTCGTGATGGCCTTTTTCATTCAGATGCCTTAGCTTTTCGTCATAATAATCCTTTTTCTCAGGATGAATGAGAGAAGCTAATGCCGTGGCATTGTATGAATAGCTGTCCAGTCCGGTAAGTCTGAAAAAGGCGGAATTCGAATATTTAAGATTCCCTTCCCTGTCATAAAAGGAAATACCGTCATCAGCTGATTCTGCCAGTGATCTGAAAAACTTTAAAGACTTCACCTTATCCTTCAGGGAATCTTCTGCCTCTTCAAGAAGCTTTTTCAATTCACCGCTCCGTTCATGAAGACTGTGATTGATCCTTTCCGTTTCAGTATTTTCAGCCTGAAGGTCATTCAGCTTTTTCCGGAGCGAGAATATTATATAAACAGCAATAATACAGCCAATTAGTAACAATATTGCTATGGCCGGCACAACTCCGTTCAGAGCATTGAAACCAACAAGGGTACCTGGCAGGCAGATCATCGAATTATACACTTTCCCATCAGACTGATAGGCAAATATAATCAATCGAAGGATTATTCAAACAAATATTTATTAATAAAAAATATTAAATTGCGAACATTTAATAAGTTAACTTGTCAACAACCGGCATGGAGAGGGCAAAGGTTTTTCAGGGCGGCAGGAAATACACAAACGGGGAGATAACCGTTTACTGGAAGCCTGATGCATGTGTTCATGCATCATATTGTTACCGTGAACTGATTGAGGTGTTTGATCCCAGTCAGCGCCCCTGGGTGGATATGAGTGGTGCGGCAACTGAGAAGATAATCAGAACGGTCAACATGTGTCCGACCGAAGCTCTCACCTGGAAATGGAATGATCTGGAAAAAAACAGGAATGTTGATCCGCGGCATACCAATCATATAAAATACAGAAGACCAGAACTGATGGAGGACAGCGGTACTGAAGACGACAGGTCCCGGCCGGTTACCGTCAAACTGATAAAAGACGGACCTGTTGTGATCAGCGGAACCTTTAAACTCATAAACAGCGGTGAAACAAAGGAGATCAGTGATGGTACCGTGTCAATCTGCTGCTGCGGTGCCAGCCATCAGCCTCCCTTCTGTGACGGGTCACACAGGAAATAGCTTCACAGGTCTTTCAGGACCATGCTGACCATTTCGGCAGCCTCCCGGAATGATGTTACAGAATATACTGCCAGTCCCGATTTTCTTATTATTTCCACGGCTTCTTCCGCGTTTGTGCCCTGCAGTCTTATTATTACCGGAATATTTATTCTGCCGGCTGTTTTGCAGGTTTCCACAATCCCGTTGGCTACCCTGTCGCAACGGACAATGCCTCCGAAAATATTAATCAGTATTGCTTTCACATCCGGGTCCTTCAATATGACCCTGAATCCGGCCTCAATGGTTTCCTGGCTGGCTCCCCCGCCCACATCAAGGAAATTGGCAGGTTCCCCGCCCGACAGTTTTATGATATCCATGGTAGCCATTGCCAGGCCTGCCCCGTTTACCATACAGCCCACATTTCCGCCAAGACGGATGAAGCTGAGCCCGTGCCTGCCGGCTTCCGCCTCCAGGGGATCCTCTTCATGCACATCCCTCATCGCTGCCAGATCGGGATGCCTGAACAGTGCGTTATCATCAAGTACAATTTTGCAGTCTACTGCCAGAATCCTGTCATCGCTCGTTTTCAGAACGGGATTGATTTCGAGAAGCTGTGCATCGCAGGCTGTGAAGGTTTCATACACAGCATCAAGAAAAAGCTGCATGTTTTTGAATGCCGTACCGGCCAGACCCAGCCTGAAGGCAATATTCCGGCACTGCCAGGGCTGCAGACCGGCAAGAGGATGAATCTCTTCAAAAAATATCCTCTCAGGATTTTTTTCTGCCACTTCCTCGACCGACATGCCCCCGTCAGGAGTGTACATTATCATATAGCGGGCCCTGTTACGGTCCGGAAAAATACTGACATAGAACTCACGGATGTCTGATTTCCCACTGTAATACACATCACGGGCAAGCAGAACCTTTCTGACCGTTTTCCCTTCCGGTCCCGTCTGAGGGGTTACAAGTCTTTTCCCCAGCATTCCGGAAGCTATGATGCCAGCCTCCTCAACAGATTTTGCCAGTCTGACCCCGCCTCCCTTCCCTCTTCCGCCTGCATGTATCTGCGCCTTTACAACAAAAGAATCCGACCCGGACTTTTCCTTCAGCCGGTCTGCCACCATAACTGCCTGTTCAGGAGTCTCTGCCACAAAGCCTTCCTGTACGCCGGCTCCAAATGCACTCAGCAGCGATTTGGCCTGGTATTCATGAATATTCATTTCCTTCCGTTTTGACTGGTTTCACTCTCCTGTGAAACAGGACTATCAAAGTATATTTTTTCTAAATTAGCGAAAAAAATAATGCGGAAGCTTCGGAACAGTGAACTTGGCAGAAAAAGTGTGGAGCAATTCAGGAAAGCCGGCAAATCGCCGCTTGTAATTGTTCTGGACAATGTCAGAAGCCTGAGCAATGTAGGGTCAATATTCAGGACAGCAGATGCCTTCCTTGCTGAATGTATTTATCTGTGCGGCATTACGGGCGTCCCGCCTCATCCGGAGATACATAAGACGGCACTGGGCGCCACTGAATCGGTGGCATGGAAATATTTTGACAATACACCCGCAGCCATTGCACTGCTTAAATCATCAGGATACAGGATTATCGGGATAGAACAGACTGAAGGCGCCATATATCTCAGCGATTTCAGTGTGGAAAAGGATATAAAATATGCTCTTGTATTTGGTCATGAAATCAATGGCGTGGATCAGGCAGTGATTGATGAATGTGACGGTGTGATAGAAATACCCCAGTCAGGTACAAAGCATTCCTTCAATATAGCGGTAAGTGCGGGAATCGTTCTGTGGGAGTTCCATAAACAGCACCACAGTTACAGATGAATGGGGCGGCTTTTATATTCCGGCCACGACAGCTGGCCTGTATTTTTCACGATACTTATCCTGTTCCTGAGCCGGGTGCCGGATATAAAACGCAAGAGGCTGCCCGTTCCCGGACAGCCTCTTTTATTTATGCAATATATCTTATTGTATTACTGAACCAGTGATCTGAATGTATCATCGGCAAAGAACTTGGCCATTTCCATGTCGGTTTTTGCCATGGCCTTGAATGCGGGATTAATTCCCACGGCTTCACGAAGGCCGGCGAGCATATAATTCCTGTCATCAAGTCTTGCACCCACAACTGCCTTGAGATAGGGAGCCTTTCCGTTGCATGTTTCGGTCATGGCATCCAGGGTTGCCTTGGCCCTGTTTACATCTCCCTTGAGCAACTGTGCAAGTGCCAGATTGAAACAGGGTGCTGTGCCCAGCAGGTTAACCGCATTGTCATATTCACCCTTTGTTATTGCAATCACTCCGAGACCAAATCTTGATTCGGGTGTCTGGGTAGTCATTGAATTGTACAGTTCTTCGGCATTAACGAGTTCACCCTTTACAAGAGCTGCTGCTGCGAGGTTGTTCTTGACCTCATCGTTGTAATTGATTGCCTTTGCTGCTTCGAAAGCCCTGATTGCTTCATCCGTTCTTCCGAGTGCCAGAAGGGTGTGTCCGATATTGTTATGTGCCCTGATGCATTTCGGATATGTCTGTGCTGCTGCCTGGTAGAATCTCAGCTGTTCGTTAAGATCTGTCACAAGTGTGGGGGCGTACAGTATTTCCTCAACACTCAGTTCTCCCGGATTGGATCTGGCCAGTGCAAGGATCTGTTCATCGGTACGGCCGATCTTGTCAACATTGACAGTCATAACTGATCTTCTGAGTTTCGGAAGAATTTCATCCTTGAGTGCTTCGTAGGCTGAAGACATGTTCTTGATTTCCCTTTCACGGACAACGGGATCGGAATACATTGAAAGAACACGGAGTATCAGATCCTTGTCGCGTATTGAGGAATTTTCGACTGCAGCCCTGAATCCTTCCCAGTCTTCGGGTGTGGTGATATTATCAAAGAAATCACCTGATTTTGCTGCTTCAATCTTGGTAAATTCCCTCTTGATGAATCTGTCGGCAGCTGAACCTCTGTTGACTGACAGTTTTTCATTCAGTGTGATGGGTCCATCAGGAGATGCATAGGAACTGACAACTGTTGTTGTGAAGCGGCGGTCGGGATCAGCATCCACTTCCTTGATATATGCTCTCAGTTCATTTATGTCAGCACCCTTTAACTCTGAGCTGCGGATATCTGACCTGTTGATCACATAATGTATATCAGCTACTTTGCTCTCAGGAATAATCCTCTGGAAATTATCTTTCATAATAACCGCTCTGCCATGTTTCTGGACCAGGGTTGATGTTGAAATAACCCCATCAGCAAGCTTAACCGGCTCAAAAACAACGGTTTTTGCACCCCTGCTGGCCTCAACCCTTAACATCAGTTGCGCCACCCTCATCTCTTCCTTGAAGGGGACAATGTCATTATAAGTGAAACTACCACCGGAATATGTGATTACCTGATTATTGGCCATAACCTTTTCACCCTGCAGTACCTGCACTTTTTCATATGGAGTTTCACCACCATCATAAACGAGGACAGGAGTGGCAGTGAGCGTAGCCTTCTTATCAAAATATTTCTCCGGAAACTCGCCTTTGATGGTAAGGCCTACAATACCCCCATGGGCTTCAAGAACTTTCGGTGTAACCTCATACCTGATGGTATCCTGATTTTTCTTCATTTTGTTCAGGCCACTGCAGCCTGTCATTACTGCTGCGGCCAGAAAAAGAATAAAATAGCTGCTGATTTTTTTCATGATAAAACTGGTTATTTGTTTGATAATAGTCGTTTATAAATATTTGAGCAATATACAAATTAAACTGCAAATGTAAAAAAAACTTCAGGTACAGTAAAATATTTAATTATAAAATAATTCCGTTTTAATGATTATATGAATCCTGAGTGAATCAATCCTTCTGACAAATCACTCTTTCCCCGGAAATGGGAGCTACAAAATAAGCCTGTTCATCCCTGCCGGATATTCCTTCATGAAGATTGCATCACGGATTTTTTTATAGTCATCGTTATTCGAAACAAAATCCAGTTTGTTGATATCAATGACAAGATATTTGTTTTCAGGATTCTGCCTGAAAAAGGAAAAATAGCTGTCCTGAATGCCTTTCAGGTATTGTTCAGTAATGGACCTTTCATACGGTCTTCCCCTGTTTTCAATATTCTTGAGAAGCCTTCCGGTATCAAGATGAAGATACACAAAGATATCGGGACGCGGGAGGGAGTTGTATACGATATAAAAGATCTGCCGGTAGAGGTTATATTCATCTCCCCTGAGGGTTGAGGCGGCAAAGATCAGGGATTTGGTAAAATAATAGTCTGCCACCGTGAATGAGCTGAACAGGTCAGGTGACTCCAGTTCCTCCTTCAGCTGTCTGTAACGGCCGGCCAGGAAGGAAAGTTCCAGGGGAAAGGAATATTTTTCCGGATCCTCATAGAATTTGGGAAGAAAGGGATTGTCGGCAAAATGCTCGAGAATCAGCCGGGCATTGAATTCTCCGGCTATCTTTCCGGCAAGAGTGGTTTTTCCGGCTCCTATATTGCCTTCAATTACAATATAATTGTACCTGGTTTCCATTATTGCCGACTTTAGCCTTTTCCGCTCCTGAAAGGAAATCCGGAAAATAAATCAGGCCTGCCTGTGATTCCTGTGCGGCCGGTGTTCGTGGTCGGGTTTCTCAGGACGCGGCAGAAGAGCTTTCCGGGATAATTTAAGCTTTCCGGTTTTCTGATCTATTTCCATCAGCTTTACTTCTACCTCGTCACCCTCCTTCAGTACATCCTCAACTTTATTGATTTTCTTCCAGTCGATTTCCGATATGTGGAGCAGGCCATCCTTGTTTGGCAGTATTTCCACGAAAGCTCCAAACTGAACAATAGTCTTCACTTTTCCCCTGTAAACCTGTCCGATCTCCGGCACTGCCACAATCCTTTTTATCCAGTCGACGGCTGCGGAAATGACTTCCTTATTTTCACCGAATACATTTACATCGCCCCGTCCGTTTATTTCTTCAACAATAATTGTGGCTCCCGTTTCACGCTGGATCTCCTGTATCACTTTTCCTCCCGGACCAATAAGTGCACCTATCATATCCTTGGGAATAGACAGCATTTCTATTCTCGGGGCATGGGGTTTGAGTTCCGGACGGGATTCTGACAGGGTTTCATTCATTATTCCAAGAATATGCAGTCTTCCTGCCTTTGCCTGGTCAAGGGCCTTTTCCAGTATCCCGAATGACAGTCCTTCAACCTTGATATCCATCTGGGTGGCTGTTATTCCGTCCATTGTGCCGGCAACCTTGAAATCCATATCTCCCAGGTGATCTTCATCGCCCAGGATATCCGATAGAATGGCATATTTATCCGTATTCCCGTCACTTATCAGACCCATTGCAATTCCTGAAACAGCTTTGCGAAGTTTTATCCCCGAATCCATCAGGGCAAGGGATCCTGCACATACTGTAGCCATTGAGGATGAACCATTAGATTCAAGTATGTCGGATACAACCCTTACTGCATAAGGATTTTCCTCATCAGCCGGCATCATGTTTTTAAGTGCCCGGTGCGCGAGATTGCCATGACCTATTTCCCTGCGGCTGACACCGCGCATCGGCCTGGCTTCGCCTGTGGAAAACGGGGGGAAATTGTAATGAAGGACGAATTTCTCACTTCCCTGATTCAGTACTTCATCGATTATTTTTTCATCCAGCTTTGTTCCGAGTGTAACGGTTGTGAGGGACTGGGTTTCCCCCCTTGTGAACAATGCTGAACCGTGGGTGGCCGGAAGAGGGTCAATCTCACAGACAATCTGCCGTATCTCATCAGGTTTCCTGCCGTCGAGCCTGATATTTTCATCCAGAACCAGTCTTCTCGCCGATTCCTTCAGTACATCATGAAAATATTTCCTTATAAGGAATTCATCAGCTTCCTCATCTTCGGCATAGCCGGAAAGGAATTCTTCCAGGATGGCATCAAAGGCCTCCGTGCGTTCCTGTTTGCTGCCTGTTGATGATTTTGCAGCCTGGTAACACTTGTCATATGTATCATCCCAGACTTTTTTCCGGAGTTCCTCGTCATCTGTCACGGCTTTATATTCGCGCTTGACGGTCCTTCCGAGTTCTTCTGCAAATTCAATCTGGGCCCTGCAATGAACCTTTATCGCTTCATGTGCGACTTTAATGGCCTCCAGCATCTCCGACTCCTGAACCTCCTTCATTTCCCCCTCCACCATCAGTATATTGTCATAGGTGGCACCTACCATGAGGTCCATGTCCGATTCCCTGAGCTCACTCAGTGTGGGATTGATGACAAACTGATTATTGATACGTGCCACTCTTACTTCCGAAATCGGGCCTTTGAAGGGTATATCTGAGACAGCAAGCGCTGCAGAAGCTGCAAGTCCGGCAAGTGCATCGGGCATTATACCGGTTTCGGCTGAAATCAGGTTTATTGTTACAAAGGTTTCATGATAGAAATCTTCCGGGAAAAGGGGGCGTAAAGCCCTGTCAACAAGCCTTGAAATAAGCACTTCATTATCTGAAGGTCTGGCTTCCCTTTTAAGAAAACCTCCCGGAATACGGCCTGATGATGCATATTTTTCCTTATACTCGACAGAAAGAGGCATAAAATCGGTGTCTTCCCTTGGTTCTTTTGCCGCAACCACGGTTGCCAGCAACATTGTCTTTCCCTGCTTCAGGAGAACAGCGCCGTCAGCCTGCCTGGCCAGCCTGCCTGTCTGCAATATGATCTGCCTCCCCTGACCGAGATCAATAGTTTTCTCTTTAATAGTAAACATTACTTTTGTATGATTATGTGAATGGTGAAATTACCGGTGCAAAAATAGTATGAAAAAAGGCAATTCAAAATTGCCTTTCTTCCTATCTGCGTAATTTCAATGCTTTTACGATTTCACGATATCGTTCTATATCTTTTACCCTGAGGTAGTCCAATAGTCTTCTTCTTTTCCCTACAAGCTTGATCAAAGCCTGCTGGGTACTGAAATCCTTCCTGTTCTTCTTCAGATGTTCAGTAAGATGATTGATCCTGTATGAGAAAAGCGCTATCTGCCCTTCTGCCGTACCGGTATCTATCTCTGACGTTCCGAATGACTTGAATAACTCCTGCTTTTTTTCTGATGTCAAATACATGTCTTTTATTAAAATATTGTTTGTCCACAAATAAATCAAGTCCCCAATTTTGGAACGCAAAAATAAGGCTTTTTTATGTAAATTGTCAAACAATTCAGATTTTTTTTAAAAAATTAACTTCAATTCTTCAATGTCACGAAACTTATTGTATCAGACAACAGTATTCCTTCCTGAACAGAGAATCATTTCTACTGATTAGACGTAAAAAGGTGCTGAAAAGTTGCGTAAAATCTGAATTATTTTTTAAAAAATTCCGGAAAGTTTTCCGGTACCGGCTCAAGCATCAGTTCCTCCTGGTTTTTCAGACTCCTTCCGAGGCTTATAAGCCTTGCTCCAATCCTGCAATCCAGACATCTGCGCTTTTTGCAATAGCTGTTTCTGAGCTGCAGGAGAGCCTGGGAATGGAAAGCAGATTCCGCTTCAATTCCAACCATTTTCCACTCATTCATCACAGCATTTTTTTCAGGAACTGCCTGTTCAAGAAAAAGCAGTGCCTTTTCACACATCCTCTGAAGTCCCCTGACCCTTCCATAAACATACATTGCAGGGATCACGGCATTAATCAGAAGTATGCCGGAAGCCTGTGATCCGCTGTGCTTAGGCGAAGTCCGGCTCTTTTTGCCAAAAATGAAATGATCATTCCAGTAATCCGATGCCCTGGCTTCAAAAACAGATTTCAGCTGCTTCAGGTCATTGCATTCAAGAACCCGGGAAAACAAGGCAGGCATGGCTGAAAGCATTGCCGCCAGCTGCGACAGTCTGATGGTAGGAAAATTGGCAGGACGAAGCCTTGCGAATTTCCAGATCCAGCCGTGAAGGGGCTGAAGGGAATATTTTGATGACAGGATCCTGTATTCCCTTACAAGCAGTTTATAGTAATCATCATTTACGGCTTCCCTGAACAGGCCTTTATCAAGCAGTCCCGAAGTGCCGAACAGAAGGGCCTCAACCTGTAACAGATTGTCGGAGTGCTTTCTTATAATCCTGAGAGGCAGGGCTGAGGCAAGCATTTCGAAAGGTCCCCTGTTGACCCTGAAACCAAAATAGCGCGATAGCAGCCGGTAAAATGTCTCTTCCCAGTCATTACCCGTTTCCGAATATATTCGCAATATATGTTCCGATTTTTCCTGAAGTCTTTCGGTCAGCAGGCTATCCAGCCATTGCCTGACAAACGGGGACCGGGGATCAAATCTGCCGATATCAGCCTGACAGGCAATTACAAAGGGATTGTTAAGCAGTTCAAGGTATTTTTCGTACAGGCCGGGATTGAAGGCAAGGGGAACAGTAAGGATTTCTTCTCCCCGCGAATTATACACAATCCTGTCCTTTACCGCAACAATATGCAGAATCAGATTGTCAAAAGCCGGATCCAGATTATGCCCGTGGGCATCAAAATGTGAGGCACAGGAATGGATCTCCACATTTCCGGCCCACAGCGTATCGCCGATCCTGATCCTGGCATTGAAAAAGTCCGGACCGGAATCACGGTTATATTCTCCCGGGTGAATTACCTGTATCACCCTGCCCTCATTGTCGCGGACAGACCGGGGATCATAAAGGGTGTATTTCCACAGATAGTGCAGGAATTCTTCTTTCATAACAGCACGGTTTGAACATTGGCAGCGAAAGAAGAAATATACGAAAAAAGGAAATCCGCGGCAAGGGAAAAAGATGAATATTACTGAAAAAAGGTCAGACCAGACCCCGTTCTGAAAGGTATTGTGCCATCTCCTCCTGCATCTCCCTTGCCTTTGCAGCGGCTGTCCTGTCGAAATTTCCGCTGCTGTCGGCGAAAATGATTCCCCTTGATGAATTAACCAGGAGTCCGCATTTATCATTCATTCCGTATTCCGCCACTTCGCGGAGGCTGCCGCCCTGTGCGCCGACTCCCGGAACAAGAAGGAAATGTCCGGGCACTATCTTTCGGATATCCCCGAGCATTTCAGCGCGTGTCGCCCCGGCTACAAACATCGTATTGTCAATGCTGCCCCATTTCCGGGAAACATCAAGAACATGTTCAAACAGGCGCGTTCCGTTCTGGTTATGATACTGAAAATCATCGGCTCCCCTGTTGGAGGTCAGGGCCAGCACTATGATCCATTTGCCGCTGTATGAAAGAAAGGGGGTGACAGAATCCTCCCCCATATATGGTGCCACGGTAACTGCATCACAATCCATGTTCTCAAAAAAGGCTTTGGCATACATTTTTGAAGTGTTGCCGATATCCCCCCTTTTTGCATCGGCTATGACAAAGATATCCGGATAGTTTGTCCGGATATACTTAACCGTTTCCTGCAGTGCAAGCCATCCTTCCGCTCCGGCAGATTCATAGAAGGCCACATTTGGCTTGTAGGCAACCGCATATTCATGTGTTGCATCAATGATTCTCCTGTTGAACTCCAGCACTGGATCAGCCGCATTCAGAACGGATCCGGGCAGTTTTCCGTATTCGCTGTCAAGACCGACACAGAGAAAGGATTTTTTTCTGACAATATTGCTGAAGAGCCGGGAATGGTCCATAGGAGGGTGTCTATAAATTGTTTTCCTTGAGTCTTTCTGCATTCTCTGCCATCTGGAGCTTGTCAATGATCTCCCCGATGTCACCGTCAAGTATGGAAGACAGATTATACATTGTAAGATTTATCCTGTGGTCAGTCATCCTGCCCTGAGGATAATTGTATGTGCGGATCTTGGCAGATCTGTCGCCCGATGACACCATCGTCTTCCTCCTGCCCGAAATATCATCCAGGTATTTCTGATACTCAAGATTATACAGCCTGGTTCTTAACTCTTTCAAAGCTTTTTCATAATTCTTGATCTGGGATTTTTCATCCTGGCAGGTGACTACTATTCCCGTCGGGACATGAGTGAGCCTTATGGCGGAATAGGTTGTATTGACCGATTGTCCGCCGGGACCTGATGAACAGAATGTATCTTTCCTCACATCCTCGTTCTTTATTTCAACATCAAATTCCCCGGCTTCGGGAAGCACCACTACCGATGCTGCTGATGTATGAACCCTTCCCTGGGTTTCAGTCTGGGGCACACGCTGAACCCTGTGTACTCCCGATTCATATTTCATTATACCATACACCCCTTCTCCGGAAACTGACATCACTATCTCCTTGTAGCCCCCGGCGGTTCCTTCGGTATAACGGATGATTTCAGCTTTCCAGCCCTTCATTTCAAAGAACCGGGTATACATCCGCAGGAGATCGCCGGCAAAGATGCTTGCCTCATCCCCTCCTGTTCCTGCCCTTATCTCAATGATCGCATTCTTTTCATCCTCCGGATCACCTGGAAGAAGAAGTATTTTCAGTTCTTCCTCCATTTCAGGAATCTGCTCATTCAGCTGTTCGTATTCACTCTTAGCCATTTCCCGCATCTCCTCATCCTTCTCGGCAACAAGCATTTCCCTGACACTTGCAAGATTTGACAAGGCAAGCCTGTACTGTTCGTAAGCCTCAATGATGGGCTGAAGTTCCTTGTATTCCCTGTTCAGAGCTATATAGCGCCCCATGTCTGAAAGCACCTCCTGACGGGTCAGAAGTTCACCAACCTCGACAAAACGCCGCTTGACACCATCGAGCTTTTCAAGAATAATATTATTCGTCATGGGTTTTTTATTTCAGGGTGCAAATATAATAAAAAGTTAAATAGCCGCAATGGCTCCGGGATAATGCAGATACCTAAGAACGAGGAAACTATGAGGAATATTCATATCTGCCGCTTTCAGACACAATTGTCAGTTTTTTCGTGTCAGAAGCTTTACAATGGCCTATGATTCGGGCATCCAGACCGAAAGCGGATGCCGTGCTGATTATTTTATCTGCATTCTTCTGCCCGGTATAGATTTCGAACCGGTGACCCATGTTGAAGACCTGATACATTTCCCTCCACTCTGTTCCGCCCTGTTCCCTGATCATCCTGAAAAGCGGGGGAAGGGGGAAAAGATTGTCCTTTACAACATGCATATTATCAACAAAATGCAGAATTTTAGTCTGCCCTCCGCCCGTACAGTGAATCATTCCGTGGATCTCATGGCGCATGGACTCCAGCAGTTCCCGTATTACGGGTGCATAGGTCCTGGTTGGTGAAAGGACCAGTTTTCCGGCATTTAATGTGCTGCCTTCAACCGGATCGGTCAGCTTCAGCCTTCCTGTATAAAAAAGATTCTCAGGCATTCCCGAATCATAGCTTTCCGGGTACCTTTCAGCCAGATATGATCCGAAAACATCATGGCGCGCCGAAGTAAGGCCATTGCTTCCCATTCCCCCGTTGTATTCCCTTTCATAGCTTGTCCGGCCGTATGAGGCCAGACCTACAATGACATCCCCGGGCCGGATATTGTGATTCGAGATCACATCCGCCCTTTTCATCCGGGCAATAACCGTTGAATCCACAACAATTGTCCGGACCAGATCCCCCAGGTCAGCCGTCTCCCCGCCTGTTGACCATATTCCTATTCCCATTGACCGCAGGTCCTCCAGCACTTCTTCCATCCCGCCGATGATGGCGGAAATCACTTCGCCCGGCACCAGGTTCCTGTTCCTTCCTATCGTGGAGGAAACAAGTATGTTGTCGGCAGCTCCTATGCACAGGAGATCATCAATATTCATTACAATGGCATCCCGGGCTATTCCCTTCCAGACTGACATATCGCCTGTTTCCTTCCAGTAAACATAGGCAAGCGATGATTTTGTCCCCGCCCCGTCGGCATGCATCACATTGCAGTATTCCGGATCCCCCCCGAGAATATCGGGTACTATTTTACAGAAAGCTTTCGGAAATAGTCCCCTGTCGATGTTCCTTATAGCCGCGTGAACATCTTCCTTCTGTGAGGAAACGCCCCGCAGATCGTATTTCGATTTCCTGGCCATTTTCCGGAATTGTCAGTTTCACTTATCCTTTGCCGGTTCTCCTGCCGGCACATAATCCGTCCTCAGCACCCTGAATTCGGTCCGGCGGTTTATCTGATGGGCTATTTCCCTTTGCTCCTCGCTTGGAAGCGACTCAATATACTGTTCGGAGAGAAGTGTGCCAGGCTTCAGGAAAGGTGACTGTTCAGAGATTTCCTCATCCACCACTTTAGGACTTGATTCCCCGTATCCCTTTGCCGAGAGCCTTGCCGGATCGATGTCCTTGCCTATAAGATAGTCAACAACCGACTGGGCGCGTTTTTGCGAAAGCTCAAGGTTGTATTCCTCCGTATCGCGCGAATCGGTATGCGACATCAGTTCAATTGTGATATTCGGATTATCATTGAGTGTTTCAACCAGTTTGTCAAGCGACACCATTGATTCGGGCCTGAGATCCCATTTGCCGAAATCGTAGAAAATGTTCGGAAGTTCCACGGGCCGGTCAATTGCGGTAAGAAGAATGGTAACCATGAAATCGCGGCTTTTCTCCTGTCCCTTGGTTGTCTCTTTTTCCTTTCCGTTCAGGAATCCTTTTTTGGATGCCAGGAAGATGTAATCCACATCTGCCTTCAGGGCAAATCTGAAATCGCCGCCTTCACCCGTTTCGGCCTGAAGGTTGGAACCGTCACTGGCGATGAGCTGAATTGTTGATCCCTGGATCGGAGCACCCGTCTTTTCATCCTTTACCAGTCCGGTGACATTGAATTTCAGCGGAGGCAGTTCAAATGAATAGAGTTCATCATTTCCCCTGCCCTTGCGGGTTGAACTGAACATCCCCTTTTCGTTCCCGTCTTCAAAGACAATTCCGAAATCATCAGCCGGACTGTTTATGGGGGCTTTCATGTTCTGAACCGACCATGAACCGTCAGGCTGGGCATTTGCCCTGAATATGTCCAGACCTCCCATCCCTATATGGCCGTCAGATGAAAAGTAAAGCGTTGTCTCATCCCTCAGGTAAGGAAAAAGTTCATCTCCGGCTGTGTTTATATCCGGCCCCAGGTTAACCGGATCCGACCACGACTGTCCTTCCCCGGTACGGGTTACTTTCCATATATCCTTCCCGCCAAATCCCCCGGGCATGTCCGATACAAAATAAAGTGTCAGCCCGTCGGACGAAAGGGCCGGATGTGCAGTCACAAGAGTATCGGGCAGAATATCCAGCTTCTCCGGCTTGCTCCAGCTGTCTCCTGTTCTTTTTGAATACATTATCACACAACCCTTTTTCTCACGCTTGCCCGCCTCGCACCTGGTAAAATACATCTCCCTGTAATCGGATATAACACAGGGCGTGCCGTCTTCAAATTCACTGTTAACAACATCAAGAGGCACGGGAATGCTCCACTTGGATTTCTTGTCGAGACGGCTTACAAAAATATCGGTAAATCCCTGTCCTGTCGCTCCGTGTGTTTTGTTACCCGTTGCACCATCCCTTGATGAGGTAAAATAAACAACCCCAAAATCATCCCTGCCGTATGCCGGACTGAAATCTGCAAAACGGGAATTAAGGTCTTTCAGTTCATCAACAATATATGGTTCCGGATTTCTCTGCCATTCAAGGGCAAGCTCACAGGCCCTTATCTCCTGGTCAGCCCTGGCATCAGCCGGGGCAACCTGCTTGTAAGTTCTGAATTCTTCAATGGCCTGCTGGTATTTGCCATTCTTTTTCAATGTTGATGCCAGCCAGAACTGGGCCTCGGGTCTTGAAAAAGCCGACCTGACGGCCTGCTTATACCATGTTTCGGCATTCCGGGGATCATTGACCCTGCGGTAACACTCGGCAATCATGAAGATATATTCTGCCCTTGACTCCTTGTCAGACTTTTTTGTCTTGGAATATGTATTCTTGAATTCATCGATGGCATCATAATATTCACCTGCATTGTATGCATCATAGGCCCGTTCATGCCTTCTCTTCTGCGCGGCAGAATCCTGGAATGCAAACAGTACAAGCAAGATATAAAGGGCAGTAAACCTTCTCATGATATCCGTAGCGATTTGACCATAAAAATAATTAAATTAACCAGACGGATGTTAATTACAAACGGCAGGGGCGAACAATTATTATAATTTCCCGGCGTGCCCGGATCCGGCCGCCATAAAACGAAGCTTCTGGCACCAAGCTTATCTTGTGAAAAGCAGTTCCCTGTATTTGGGAAGAGGCCAGATTTCGTCATCAATAACAAGTTCCAGCCTGTCGATGTGATATCTTATCTCATCAAGATAAGGTTTGACCTTTTCCTCGTACATCAATGACTTCCGGTATGCGTCCTCTACAACATTGGCCTTTTTCCTTTCCTCTATCATCTGAAGTACCTTTTCCCTTATTTCTGAGATATGGCCGGAAATAGTGATAATCATTTCCCTGTCGGCAGCAGCCATCCTTTCATATTCGCCGTCGCCGAATACCTCCTTCAGGCCTTTAACATTATCCAGCAGCCTGTTCATATAAGTTATGGCAGTCGGCACTATATGGTTTATTGCCAGATCACCCAGCACCCTTGCCTCAATCTGTATCTTTTTCGTGAATTTTTCATATTCAACCTCACAGCGGCTTTCTAGTTCCTTTCCGGTAAAAATGCCGGATTCCGTAAATATCCTGCTCCCTTCCGGATCCATATAGCATCTGATTGAAGCAGGTATGCTTTTAATATTGCACAAATCCCTTTTTTCTGCTTCTTCATGCCATTCCCTGCTGTAGTTGTCACCTTCAAACAGGACTTTCCGCGAAGCCAGGATATATTTTTTGATAACCTGAAAAATAGCCTCATCCTTGTTTCTTCCCTGTTTTATAATATGATCAACCTCTTTTTTGAAATTCCTGAGCTGGTATGCCACCGCAGCATTAAGGGCTATCATCGGAGCACCGCAGTTTGCGGAGGATCCAACAGCCCTGAATTCAAATCTGTTTCCTGTAAATGCAAAGGGCGAGGTACGATTCCGGTCGGTATTGTCAAGCAGTATCTCCGGAATCTTTCCGATACCAAGCTTCAGTTCGGTCTTTTGTTCCGGAGTCATCTTCCTGTCAGTCACCTTGCTGACCAGCTCGTCAAGTATGCTGGTCAGGTATGTCCCGAGGAAAACCGAAATAATTGCCGGCGGTGCTTCATTGCTCCCGAGACGGTGAGAATTTGATTCATTCATTACGGATGCCCTCAGAATATCGTTGCTGTCGTGCACAGCCTTGATCACATTCACAAGGAAGGTCAGGAACTGCAGGTTTGATTTCGGATTCTTCCCGGGCGAAAGAAGGTTTATACCTGTATTGGTAGCCATTGACCAGTTATTGTGTTTCCCCGATCCGTTTATGCCGGCAAATGGTTTTTCATGAAACAGTACCCTGAACCGGTGCCTGCGGGCAATCCGTCTCATAACATCCATCAGAAGCTGATTGTGGTCAACGGCAAGGTTGGCTTCCTCATAAATTGGGGCACATTCAAACTGATTGGGAGCAACCTCATTATGACGCGTTTTAATTGGAATTCCAAGCTTATGGGCTTCACATTCAAAATCCTTTATAAAACACATCACCCTTTCAGGTATCGATCCGAAATAATGATCAGACAGCTGCTGGTTCTTTGATGACTGATGTCCCATAAGGGTACGGTCGGCCAGCACCAGGTCGGGACGTGCCGTATACAGGGCTTCATCCACGAGGAAATATTCCTGTTCTGACCCGAGCGTTGCAATCACCTTGTTCACATCCTTGTCAAAATACTGGCACACTTCCACAGCAGCCCTGTCAAGTTCAGTGAGGGCTTTGAGCAAGGGTGCCTTGTAATCGAGAGCCTCACCGGTATAGGAAACAAAAATGGTCGGGATGCAAAGGGTTGTTCCGACAATGAATACGGGTGAAGACACATCCCAGGCGGTATAGCCACGCGCTTCAAATGTATTTCTTATTCCGCCGCTGGGAAAGTTTGATGCATCGGGTTCAGACTGAACAAGGACCTCTCCTGAGAAGTTTTCCACCATGTGGCCGTTGTCTCCCATTTCAATAAATCCGTCATGTTTCTCAGCCGTTCCGCCTGTAAGGGGATGAAACCAGTGAGTGAAATGTGTAACACCTTTTTCAAGTGCCCAGGCCTTTAGACCAATAGCAACCTGTTCAGCTTCCTGCCTTGTCAGAGACTTGCCCTCCGTGACTGCTTTCTTTACAAAGCGGAAAGCCTCCTTTGAAAGATAATGTTCCATCTGATGCATGTTGAACACATTGGAACCGAAATATCTCGAAACATCCTTTGCGGGAGTCTGAACCACCACAGGCTCTCTCCTGATAACTTCCTTCAGTGCACTGAATCTTAAATCCGCCATCTTGTTAAAAATTTTGGCGTAAAAATATAAATTTTTTAATACACCCCCGTATTTTAAGCGACTATTCTGCTTTTTAACCGTTTTTTCCTGAATTACCCCCTCTTTTGAAGGGGCCCTGCCGGATATATCAGCTCTTTATTTCCGGGGCGGGCTCTATGGTTTGTACGATTGCTTCAGAAACCGGATACTTATTGATGCCGGGAAGAAACAACTATCGCCAAAACATATCATTGTCCGGAAAGCTGGGTGCTTTCCGGAAAGTAAGGAAACCTGCATAATCAGTGAGCCGGATTCAGGCTTTTATTTTACTGAATTTTATTATATTTGTCGCCTGAATTTAAAAATCATTATTACTAAATCCATAAACAGCGTACCTAATGTCAGCTATTCAGTTTTTAAGGGAAAAAGCAGGTGTATTTGTTGCAGTAGTAATCGGGGTGGCTCTTTTGCTTTTTGTCGTCAGTGATTTTTTCGGAGGCGGAAGGGGGCAGAGACTTCAGGCAAAGAAATATTACCAGATAGGAGAAATTGCAGGGGAATATATTTCATATCAGGATTTTGACAGAAGGGTTCAGTCCATGCTCGAGATATACAAATTATCCGGTGCAGCATCCATTGACGAGGCAACAACCGAGTCGGTAAGGGAGCAGGTATGGCAGCAGATGGTAAGGGAGCATATTCAGGACAAGCAGTACCATAAACTCGGAATAGGAGTCAGTACTGAAGAAACTGAAGAAATGGTACTTGGAAACGATCCTCATCCCATAGTAAGGCAGTTGTTTACCGATCAGACAACCGGCATGTTCAACAAGTCATTCCTTGTGAACTTCCTTAAACAGACTGAACTGGATGAAACTGCAAACCGCTACTGGCTGTTTTTCGAGGATGAAATAGTAAACGAGCGGATGAATTCAAAATATAACAATCTGGTTTCAAAAGGATTGTATGTTACCTCGCGCCAGGCGGAATTTGACAGGATGGTATCTGCCTCCACAGTGGATTTCAGCTATATAATGAAAAACTATGCCCTGGTTCCCGATTCACTGGTAAGGATATCAAAATCAGAAATCGAATCCTATTATTCAAAGAACAAGGAAAGATACCGCAGAAATGCACTCAGGAATATTGAATACGTTACCTTCAGCATAGACCCTTCGGAAGAGGATATCCGTCAGACGGAAGACTGGATAATGAAGACCCGTGAAGAATTTGCGGAAGCTGCTGATCCGGTTCAGTTCATCAATCTGACTGCTGATTCAAGATATAACAGCTTTTTTGTCCCCATCGGCGAAGTGCCTGAAAACCTCAGGGAGTTTGTCAGGAAGGAGAACAAGAATGAAATCTTCGGCCCGTATGAAGAGGATGGGGCCTTCAAGCTGGCCAGACTGATTGAAGCAGCGGACAGGCCTGATTCGGTTCATGCAAGGCATATTCTCATCGCCCCCGGTCAGACCAGGGATATGGCAAGGGCAAAAGTCGTGGCCGACAGTCTGGTAAGGCTTATAAAATCAGGTTCCAGGTTTGAGGTACTGGCAATGACCAATTCTGACGACCAGGGTTCGGCCCAGATAGGGGGCGACCTGGGATGGTTCAGGGAAGGAATGATGGTAACCCCCTTTAATGATGCCTGCTTTACGGCAAGGAAGGGGGAAATTTTAACAGCTGAAACCAATTATGGAATACACATTATTGAAATTCTCGATAAATCAAGAAATACAAGGAAATACAACATTGGTGTGATTGACAGGAAAATAATGCCAAGTTCGGCCACCAACCAGAGAATTTACAGTGCAGCCAGCCAGTTTGCAGGTACAAACAATACCCTTGAGAAGTTCAACAACGCAATTTCTGAAATGGGGCTTAAAAAGCTCATGGCAAATGATGTTTCCCCTCAGCAAAAGACACTTCCCGGACTTGAAAATCCGAGAAGCCTTGTCATGGCGCTGTTTTCTGCCAAAGAAGGACAAATTATTCTGGACAATAACCAGCAGGCAGTCTTTGAACTGGGAGATGATTACGTTGTTGCTTTCTGTACCAGGGTACAGGAAGAAGGCATTGCCCCCCTCAGTGCGGTTGAAACAGAAATCAGACTTGATCTTATGAGAAACAGGAAAGCAGATATTATCTCCGATGAGTTTGCCAGAATCAACCCCGGAAATGATAAAAGTCTGGATGAACTGGCCAATGCCATGGGATTAACCGTACAGGAAGCCACCGGAATCAATTTCAGATCCTACTCTGTTCCCGGTGCCGGCACGGAACCTGCGCTTGTTGCAGCTGCATCAGCCGAGAAACATGGTGTTGTCGCCGGACCCGTCAAGGGCAGTAATGGTGTCTTCATGTTTTTTGTCAATGGCGTTACAACATCCGACGGGCAGGACCTTAAGCATGTTCAGGAAAATATGCTGATCTCATACCAGATGAGAGGCGGTTATGAAGCCTATGAGGCACTCCGCAAATCAGCCTCAATCGTTGATAAAAGGTATAAATTCTATTAGGAGATCTGTTTCCTCCCTTTTTGTTCAGCTGTGGTTCATGTTTTTCCCCTGAGAAAATTTTCCGGATGTGAACCTTTTCTCCGGTAATCCGTCGGACAGGAATGCTTTCAACTTAAAATCCGAATAAAAATTTCTGAACAACTGCGTGAAACAGAGTGACCCAGGCGGGGAAAGTTTCATAGCAGCTATGTTGCTAAAAGCATTGTATGTTACTGTTGGCCAATATGCAATAACCTGGTTTTACAATGTCATTCACGAGACAAATCCATAACTGTTATAACAAGGGATTTGCCAAATATGAATAATTTTGTAAATTATCCATGTAATGAGCCAATGCAGTATGAACTTAATTTTTGGAGGCGCCTGTTTAGAATCTACAAGTAAATTATAATTATGAATTAAAAATTTCAAATATGAATAAAACAATAACTCATATGCTGGTATTAATTTTAAATACCTTGATTTCTTTTCCTATTTATTCTCAGACAGATAAAGGCAGAGTAATTATTAGTGGAAATTATAATCTAGATTTCTCAAGTACTACAAAAACCTTTAAAAGTAGTGTCAATAGTTATGAAATGGAAAAAGACAAATCATTCGAGTTTTCTCCATTTCTGGGTTATACAGTCATTAAAAACTTATCTCCTGGTATCCAATTTGATTATGAATATTCAAAAAGTCAATCTCCAAATGGGTTAGGAGACAATGATATTAATTCTTCAAGCTCAATTTTAATTATTCCTTCCATACGTTATTACCTGCTAAATTCCATATTTAAGCCCTATTTACAAGTTGGTTATGGTTTTGGGTGGCAGAAACTTGTTGAAAGCTATTTTCAAACATCAAATCTAAAACACAATAATACTCTATCCAAATGGGAAATATCAGGAGGATTAAGTTATTTTATAAATAACAATATTTCTTTGGATCTTTTATTTGGCTATCATTCGATGACAGTGTTCTATAAAGATGAAATGGTGAATGGGAGCTATAATAAGTGGCAAAATGTTATTAATGGTCCCAAAGCGTTTGTCGGCATAACCTTATTCCTGTAAATTCAGGACTCCAGATCTGTCGCAGGGTCTATTGTCGTAGTTTTAAAAACCAGCTTTAGTTCTGTACCCGGAAAGACTGCTTCATAATCGTTCAGTGTCTGACATATTTCACTTACGGCCATATTGTCTCTTGGTGTCGCCAAATTAGGGCTTGACGAATAAGCTATAAGCATTTGAATGTTAATGTTTTACATTAATTTTATGATTAATAAATGCATGTTTTTTGTATCTTACATTCATAAATCCATGCAATTATGGTCTTTGGCTAACGCTTCCGTCTGTCAAGGCGCGTCCGGGACTTTCACCCTATAGTCATCGCCCATGCCGGGTATACAAAGAAAAAGCCCCGGATTGCTCCGGGGCTTCGTTTTTAAAGTCGGCGACTACCTGCTCTCCCGCGATTGCAGTACCATCGGCGATGACGGGCTTAACTTCTCTGTTCGGAATGGGAAGAGGTGGATCCCCGCCGCTATAGTCACCTTAAGGTCATGAATATTGTGACATTTGGCAAAAGTCAGTAAAATGTACTTTGAAAGCGTTCGGGTAATTAGTACTGCTCAGCTTTGACGTTACCGTCTTTACACCTGCAGCCTATCAACGTCGTAGTCTACAACGACCCTCAAAGGAGATCTCATCTTGAGACGAGCTTCGCACTTAGATGCTTTCAGTGCTTATCTCTTCCAGACGTAGCTACCCTGCGGTGCGGCTGGCGCCACAACAGGTACACTAGAGGTCTGTCCAACACGGTCCTCTCGTACTAGTATCAGGTTCTCTCAAATCTCCTGCGCCCACAACAGATAGGGACCGAACTGTCTCACGACGTTCTGAACCC